>Ga0080004_1121469_pt1 | contig 196014 bp, 185 predicted proteins | sample WasSprMetagenome_FD_69207 | JGI IMG/M metagenome (GOLD analysis project Ga0080004, IMG submission 69207) | Sulfidic aquatic microbial communities from Washburn Spring, Yellowstone National Park, USA - WS (SPADES assembly) (version 2) | ecosystem: Environmental > Aquatic > Thermal springs > Hot...
GGGAGATTTCACAAAAATGAGAGAACTCCTTAATTTTGAGCCCAGATATTCATTAGAGGCAGGGCTTTTGAAGTTCATTGAGTGGTATAAGAGGAGGCAGGAATTAAAGGTTTTGTAAATGTTTCCTCTGATTAAGACTTCTGAGTTCTTTGAATATTTCAAAGTTTAGAGCTAAGTGCGAAAAAAAATTCGCAAAATTCTTAAATTCTAGCGAAATTTGTCCGCTTTACATATTTTCCATATCATTATTATACTAAAAAGGAGGTATCAGAAATGCTTGTTGAAAAATCTACAATACAACGCGAAGTCACGGTAGATATAACGTTTAATCCCGAAAGAGCTACCAAGGAAGGACAGTGTAGTGGTAGATACATCTGTGGCGGGCTGCAAAGGTGTGGTGTACAATAAGCCAAAAGTTATTACTCTAAAAATATTGCATTAAGCATTAAATCTCATTTCCCTACTCGACTTTAGAGTAGGGAAATGAGATAAAAAGGGAAGAGGATTATGAACAAATTGAAATGGTCTCAATGGAATGTGTATTATCCGATTCTGGAAATGAAGAAAGTATTACTTTTGAATACACTGACTTCCGCTGGCATGGTTTTAGAAGAGAGTCAGTTTGAAACACTAAGAATAGGCAAGTACGACTCTTTACCTGATGATCTTTTTATTAAGTCAATAGAAAATGGTTTTCTTGTTTCTCCTCAAAGAGAAGAAGACGAAGATGCAACTTATTGGAGATTTTATCACAATGTAAAGTACCGTTCAGTGTTTGGGACTTTTCATTTGGTCGTAATTCCGACTTACAAATGTAATTTTAGTTGTACGTATTGTTTTGAAGATAATCATAAGTTGGAGAAAACCGAGATAATAATGGATCCCCAGTTGCTCGTAGAGTGGATAGAGAAGTTCTGGCAGTCATATAAATATAACGGACTTCACGTAGTGTTTTACGGTGGAGAACCTTTGTATCGTAGGGAGCTGTTGGAGGATTACCTTAGGCTATTGGAAAAGTGGTGCGGAAATCGCAGGGTTGCGTTTTCTTTTTCAATCATCACAAACGGTTCTATTATAGAGCGTCAATTTCTCCTAAAGATGCTTAAGACCGGATTGAAGGAAATTCAAATCACTATTGATGGAATTGAAAATATTCATGATGAAAGGAGGCCTTTTAAATATGGGGGACCGTCATTCACTATTGTTTACAGGAATTTGCTTGATATTATCAACTTACCTCTAAAAGTAATAATTAGGACTAATATTGACAGGCATAATATTTCAACATTTGAGTTGTTTCTCAATAAGCTGAAAGCCGATGGGATTTTCTCAAAAGGAAATGTTTCTTTTATGCCCGCATTGGTAGATCCTTCACCCTCAAAAACTGAGTGGTGTGAAAAGTATGTTCCCAAAAATCTAAATGAGAGATTGAAAACTTTAGAGATCGTGTGGGGAAGTATGGTAAAACTTGTAGAGGATCCTAAATTTCTATTACGATCCCACAAGTTAAGTTTCAGCCTGTGTGACGCGAAAGTCGCTGATTCTTTAATTGTTGGTTCTGATGGAAGTATATATAGCTGTTATTCTCTCATCGGAACAGATGCGGGAAAAATTGGTGATATAGAGACTGGTTTTAATTCACGATATGCCAAATTTTTATTCAGTATAGACGAAAAGGTGAGAAGATGTTTAGAGGAAAAGTGTCCATTTGTTCCTGTATGTAATGGAGGATGTTTTTATCAATCTTATATTGAAAGTGGGAATCCTTTTCAAAGGGTTTGTCCGAGAAACTTTTATGAGAAAATTTGGTTGCCTGTAAAGGCGAAAATATATCAAAAGTTTATGCAAAATTCTGATTGAATCGGTGAAGAGCGGATGATATAATTTTGATATGAGAGACGTCTTACTTGAAATAAGGAATCTCACTAAGATTTTCAGAAGTGGGAAGAAGGAGATTATAGCAAACAATAATGTTTCCTTCAATGTTTACGAAGGAGAAATTTTGGGAATATTGGGACCTAACGGTGCAGGTAAAACCACTTTGATTAAGCAGATTGCAACCCTTTTGATTCCTGATTCGGGGAATATTTTGTATAAAGGGACGTCCATTGTTGAACATCCAGAGGTAATAAGAGGCCGTTTCTCATTTCTGCAGGAGGGAATGAGAAATGTATACCCGTATCTCACAGCTGAAGCTAACCTGCTTTATTTTGCCTATTTAAACCACATCCCGGCAGGAGTTGCAAAAAAGAAAAGCGAAGAATTGTTGAAAAGAATGGGTTTATACGAAGTAAAAGATAACTATGTTTACACTTTCTCATCGGGGATGAACAAGAAACTTGCAATTGCTACTTGCCTAATAAATGAACCAGAAATAGTGTTTCTTGATGAGCCATTTTCGGGATTGGATTTGATAGCCTCTATAGAGTTCATGGATTTTTTGAAATCCTTAGTGACCGAGAGTGGGAAGACCTTTCTCATTGCAGATCATAGACTGGATTTTATTGAGAAAGTTGCGAATAGAGTATTATGGATGAAGGGTGGGAGTGTGGTTATGGAAGGAAGCACAGTGGAAATGAAAACTATTCGGAGAGAAAAAGAGTTCATTGTTTATTTACAAAATTCCCTTGAGGCACAAAATGCCTTAAAAGAAAAGGGTGTGGAGTTCCAGATTCTGTTGGATGAAGTATTGAAGGTCGAAGTCTCGCTAAGTCGCAAAGATTACTTATCTTTTATTATTTCTAACTTTGAAGTATTGAACATAGAGAAAAAAGACCTGGATTTCGAGACAATTTTTAAGGAGTTGTACTCCCATGCTAAAAACAATTGAGGCGGAAGCACTTAAGTTCTACTATGATGTAAAGCGATATTTGTTCAATTACTTAGTTGGGATTATTTCCACTACTATCTTTCTAAGCGGTATTTATTATGGACTCAGGTTACTGTATGTCCGCGCAGGAGAAGAGACCGCTTTTGTGGGATTGCTTTTATGGCTCTTTTCTTCCTCTGCAATATCTGGTTTAACTGATATTTTAGCGGAGGAACGATATCTCGGGACATTGGAAAGGATATCAGTGACAAAATCTCCCTTTATTGCAATAGTTGTTTCAAGACTGATAGTTAATTTTCTGTTTGGGCTATTACAGTTTTTTGTTATCGGTAGTATCCTTTACCTATTGTTTCGGCCTAATTTAGCACCTTTGTTCCCGTCCTCAAGAGTCTTCTTTATGCAACTTGTTGTTTCGGTTTTTCTGCTTCTCTCTCTTTATGGTTTTGGTTTCTTTATTGGCTCATTAAGTTTAATTTTTAAACGGGTAGGTGCGTTTAGCTCTGTGCTGGAGTATCTTATTTTATTTTTCTCAGGAATTGTGATACCCTGGGAGAAAATACCGTTTTTCCTGCGAGTTTTTGCTAATTTTTTACCTATGACATGGGGAATAAGAACACTCATTTTAATAAAAATGGGAGAGCCTTTCTTGTTTAGCTTTCTTAATTGTGTTTTGTACTCACTTGTAGTTGTGTTGGTTGGCATTATAACCTTTCACTGCGCTGTTATCATTGTCAAAAGGAAAGGGGAATACGCCTTCTTCTGACAAATAAGGTACCGTTACTGTTTGAAGTGATTTATATTCTTAGTGAAAGGTCAAGTGTGAAAAGTTTTTCACAAGCAACGGTAGCCGAAAGGTGCTGTGAGAGAAGTCAGCGGTGTCCAAATGAGTAAAGTTCTGAGGGGCGTCGCTGAAGGCGACGCCCCTCACAAAGGAGTTTTTCATATGGAGAGATCATATAAGGTTTCAAAATACAACCTGTATAGGTACAATTACGTTTATAACCTAAGACAAAGGAGTCTCTTAAGGGTAAATGATTCAATTCTCAAAGCTCTTCAGAATAATGAGCTTGAAAATATTCCACCACAAGTAATGAAGCTGCTTCTTACTGCAGGAATTGTAGTCGAAGGGATTGATGAAGTGAAGCTTCTGGAATTCTGGCTTTCACTTAAGAGCTTTAATACCAACTCTTTGAGTGTTGCCTATATCCCCAACTACCATTGTAACTTCAGATGTACTTACTGTTATGCTCAATCAGTGCGTGATATTAAGAGACAGGAAAGTGAGAATGTTAATGCGGACTTTCTGAAATGGATTGAGAATCTTTTTGCTCTCGCTGAACCTCGGAGTTTTGAAATTACCTTTCATGGAGGAGAACCTTTACTTTCAAAACAGGAAATTTTGTTTCTTTGCAAAAGTATTACTGAACTCTGTCAAAAACATAACGTAAGGTTAAAGGATATTTCCTTCGTTACCAATGGGAGCTTGCTTGATAAGGGCTTTGTTGAAGAAGTTTTACGTCTTGGAATCCCCTGTAGAGCCTTGGTGACTCTTGATGGCACTGAGAATATTCACAATGGACGCAGGTTTGATATTGAAGGTAAAGGGACTTTTTCGCTAATAGTTGATAATGTGATTCTGGCCCTCAATCTCGGGATGTTGGTAACAGTAGGTTTTAATTACGACAGGCAAAACTATACTGATATCCCTTACTTTTTAGATTTTCTTGTTGAAAAAGGGTTTGATAAGAGGCCCAACTTTCAGTTGATATTTGGGGCAGTGAGAAAGGGCTTGGACCAGGAGAGCGTAGAACATTTCAAAAAATTCGAAATGGGTCAGGTGGAATCAGCAAAAGTCTTAATGTGGGCTTATGGAGAAGCAATAAAAAGGGGGATAAGAATTGTGGAGCCTCTTGGTGCAGGATTGTGTACTTTCAAGAAGCCCTGGAGTTTTATTGTTGATTACAGAGGCGATGTTTTTAAATGTGTCACGATGGCTGGACATGATGAGTCGAAAATCGGTTCGATTTATGAACCTCTTGAGCTTCTAATGCAGAGGTCTGCAGACTTTGTTCTACCGTATCATTGGGAAAAGTATCCTCTTTGTAAAGAATGTGTTTATCTGCCTGTTTGCCTCGGGGGTTGCTTTGAGCAGGCATTTATAAGGAAGAAGAAGTTCGACTGTAGAAAGCGATACTTTGAGAACCTTTTCCCGCATCTCATTGACCTCACAGTAAGGCTCTATGGAGAGCATCCGAAGCTGACTCAAGGTCAGAAACTTGAACATATTTTCGGAATTGAGCAAATTTAATATGAATGCGAGTCAAACAGGCTTTAAAATCTTACCTTTAATGTGAGGTTATGAGTAGTCCAATTGTTGTAAATAGCCTGAGAAAAGTATATAAAAGACACCTGAGAGAGCCAGGTATAAAGGGTATATTGCGGGGTATTTTTGCTCGTGAATACATAGAAGTTGAAGCACTAAGGGGAATATCCTTTGAGATTTCCTCGGGAGAATTTGTGGGATATATAGGTCCCAATGGTGCTGGCAAAACCACCACTATGAAGATCCTCTCCGGAATTTTGTACCCTACCAGCGGAGAGGTTCGGGTTCTCGGATACTTTCCACCTGATAGGAACCCCGATTTTTTGAAAAGAATTTCCTTTATTATGGGGCAGAAAACCCAGCTCTGGTGGGATTTACCTGCTATGGATTCCTTTATTTTACTTAAAAAGATTTACGAAATTCCCGATCGTGAATTCTTTAAGGAGGTTAACAACTTAGCGGAGCTGTTAAATGTTGTGGACCTTTTGAAAGTGCCGTTGCGAAAGCTTTCTCTTGGCGAGAGGATGAAAATGGAGCTCATAGCTGGCTTGCTTCATGGGCCTGAAGTGATATTCCTTGATGAGCCTACCATTGGCCTTGACTTTATGTCACAGGAAAAGATTCATGAGTTTTTGAAATATTATAATGAGGAGAAGGGAAAGACAATTATTTTAACCAGTCATTATGTGCGGGACATCGAAAAACTTTGCCGGCGCATAATTTTTATCCACAAGGGCCAGGTTTACTATGATGGTGATAGAGAATCTTTTATTGAGAAATTTACAAAAAAACGCGTAATAGTGGCAAAGTTCAGAAACAGGCCGCCTGACTCTCTCGACAGGTTAGGAAAGGTAATGGGAGTAGAGGATAACGAGGTTCGCCTTGAGGTTGCAAAGGAGAAGTTACAGGATGTCCTTCAAGAGATTCTAAAGAATGCAGAGATTGAGGGCCTCTTTGTGGAAGAATTGTCCTTAGAGGATGCCTTAAGGGAAGTTTTTGAGGGTATTCAAAATGAAAAGGCTCAGTAAGTACTTGCAGGTTGTTGTAAACACTATTGCAGAAAGTTCAGAATTCCGGTTTAATCACCTTTTGAGTTTTCTTGTAATTGCCCTTCCGCTGGTTTTTACTATGCTTTTGTGGAGGAAGGTGCTTGGAGAGAGCGGGCAGATTGGCGTTTTTGACCTTCAAAGAATAATCACTTACTACTTTCTCGTGGTGCTTTTTCAGGATATAACCTATCCTGGTCCCTTTTGGGAGATTATTGATCACATCAGGGATGGAGGACTTAACGTTTTTTTGAGCAAGCCCATTAGTTATCCTGGGTATATTTTTGCCCTTAAACTGGGCATAAATATCCCGTATTTATTTTTATCCTTCCTGACACTATTTTTGCTCGGCGTCTTTGTGGGTTTTAACAAATACTTGGTTTTTCCGCCAAATATATTCTATTTTGTTCTTTTTTTGATTTCCTTTTTCTTAGCCGTAGTTTTGGGATTTACACTCTCTTTTATTTTCAGCGCTCTCACCTTTTGGCTTGAAGAGGGCAGAGGAATTGAGGTTTTTTTAGAGTTCTTAATTAGCCTGACCAGCGGAGTTATATTGCCCGTATCCCTTTATCCAGGTTTCCTAAAGACTTTATGTAATTTGTTGCCTTTTAGGTACATTTTGAACTTTCCCGTTGAAGTCTACTTAGGTATAGCAAGGGGCAGGGCACTTTACCTTGGCTTTTTGGCTCAGGCGAGCTGGGCATTGATTGTCTTGCTTCTTTTGAAATTTATATGGAACGAAGGGCTCAAGAGATATGAGGCGGTGGGCGCTTAGGGTGAATTATTATTTTTCCTTGTGGCGAGAATTCTTCTTGATGCAGATAAAAAGAGAAACTATTTTCAAGGGTAGTTTTCTCCTCGAGATTGTATCTTATTTAATGTGGTTTGTTTTCAATATCTTCTTTTTCGGCATCATTCTCAGCTATAGGCGGTCTATTGGGGGATGGGGGCGTTATGAAGTTCTGACGCTGATTTCGATTAACCAGTTGATTGTAGCCCTTTACGATACCTTCTTAGGCCCAAATTTGAGGAGGTTTCAGACCTATATTGAGAGGGGAGATTTTGACCTCTTTATTATTAAGCCCCTGGATTTGCAATTTTTTGTTTCTACCAGATTTATGGATTTGAAGCCTCTTTTTTCTACTCCTTTGGCCCTTCTTACATTAACCTATGCCCTTTATAAACGGGGCACTTTGCCTGGATTAAAGGAATTTACCCTGTTTTTAATTTGCTTTGTAACGGGTGTTCTAATCCGTTACGGCATAGGTTTTTTTGTGATGTCTCTCTCCTTTTATTTCGTTAGGGTTTCTGCTCTTCATTCCCTCCAGAGAGAATTGCTCTCTTACGCTGGTTATCCTTACACCATTTATGAGAGGTTTGCAAAGGTGTTTTTCACCTTCATAGTGCCTGTTGCCTTAATTGCCAATTTGCCAGCGCAGGCCCTTTTGAAGCAGCCATTAAAACCAGAATTGGTTATATACAGCTTTTTCTTTGCTTTAGTGATCCTCGTTTTTTCAAGACACTTCTTTTACCGCTCAATAAGGAGGTACGAAAGTGCTAGTAGCTAAGATTTTTGGATATTTAATTCTCTCTCAGATAGTGAAAAACTTGCCTTATGAAAAGGAGTTTGTCTTTTATCCTTTTCGTGGATTGAGGCCGACTTATGAAGCCAATATTGAAGTTTGTGTTTATGAAGATTCCTTTACTGTAGAGTTTCGAACACCGTCTTACGTTGTGGTTCGGAAGAGTTTAACGCGGGATAGTTTTGATCCGAATAGCGAGGCCTGTTTTTATCTCCTGGTAAAAACTCGTTCAAATTCGGCAGAAGGTTACCTTTTTGCGGTTAATGCCAACAATATTCAGCTGGATGGGCTTGTCCACAGTTATGATAACATTGTTGCATCCTGGGATGAAGTGTGGAGTTCAAAGGTTGAGGTCAAGGATTCCTTGTGGAATGTGATAGTTACAATTCCCTTTAAGGTATTCCGTGAAAATTTTGATTCCCTTTATTTTTACTTCACCTGGACTGTTTTTACGCCAAGTGGAACAGAGATTGTGAGTTCATATCCAATACCTGAGGGATACAGCCGATTTGACCTCAGATTTGCTGACTTTTCTTTTCATGCTTTGAAGAAAAGGTTTGATAGACTCTTTTCCTTTACGCCATACCTTGCAGTGATTCGAGAAAATTCTATAACTACAAAGATTGGAGCAGAATTGAAGCTGGTAAAGGGCGATATGACTCTCCAATCAACTATAAACCCGGAGAGATATTCCATTGAAGGAGACATAGACCAGTTTAACTTAAAAAGAAGGCGGAGTATAAAGCTTGAAGAAAAGAGGCCCTTCTTCACAGAGGGACTTGACCTCTGGAAAATGCCCTTTGAGGCCTTTTATTCGAGGAGTATCGGTGATTTTATTGGTGGGGTAAAGCTGGGATTGAATAAAAATACCTTTAGGTTTCAAGGCCTTATTTTGTACGAGGATTCTGTGATCTCACATTACAGAGCATCTCGTATTTTAACTGCTTCTGTTGTGAGTTATAGACCCTCAAAGGCCTTTGAGAACAGGTTGTTCTTTATAACAAAGGGGGATACCGTAGGTGCGGGAATTAATACCAATTTCTTTTTGCCTTTTGGCTTTAAAGTAAAGACACAATTCACAAGGGCTCGGGGTAATGATTTTTACTTGGAAGTCAAAAGGTTTTCTAAAACGGGTTTTTGGATCTCCTCCGGTGCCGAGAGGCTGGATGCCAATTTTAATTTACCAACGGCCTATATTTCTTACTTTGAAAATACCATTTCCTATTGGATATTCTCAGGTATAACAGAAACCTTTGAAAGGAAATATTTTACTGAAGCGAGCTTCTCCTTCGGCTATACCTATTCCAACTTTTTAGATGGAGCGCCTTTTGAAAGGTTTGGGAATGTTTATGCGACGGTATATCCCATAAGCAGTGTTGAACTTACCTTTGGAGTGGAACCGATGAAGACCTTTTACGAGGGGGTATATTACAACAATATCAATTATGTAATCTCTACTGCCTTTGGAGTTTCAAAACCTTCTACATTCTATTTTGAGTACATCTGGGGCGAAAACTACGGGAACAATCTAAGGTTTTTGAACCTGTGTGGCAACTTTTCTATTTCTGGGAAGCTTTACTGCGAAGGGGGTGCAGGTTTTGTTGAGGAAGGGCCATCAGAGGACCAGAGAGTGTATTTTATGGGGTCTTATTCTCCCATGGAGAGGGTTTATTTGCGTTTCTTTTCCCAGAGGAGCACTTTAAGTGATAGAACGGACTTAAATTTGATGTTCCAGTACGAATTCTTTGCAGGCAGCAACATTTTTGTGGTTATTAACAGAACGGTAAGAAGCGGGCAGGTTTCTACCCCTGTTATGTTGAAAGTGGCCTACGAGCTAAGATTTTAGAGGTAAAGCCCTGTAGTAACCTTTAAATTGTCAAAATCTTAAGAAGGGGTTTTTCTTTTTTACAATAGCCATTTTTGCACTTGCCATATGTCCGGGATGGACTGTTATGTCTTCCTTAAGGGTTACCAATTTTTTAAGAGATGCTTGCATTTTCATGGGTTCGCTTTCAGGAAAGTCGGTTCTTCCGATGGAATCAACGAAAAGGGTGTCTCCGGAAAAGAGATAGTCACTGGTTAAGATACATATTGAGCCTTTGGTATGCCCTGGAGTTTCGATTACCTTCAGGGAAAAGGGGCCGATGAAAAGAGATTTTTCTTTATCAATCAATGTCGCCTTTCCTTCAAAAGAAAAGGGCATGCCAAAGAAAGCGGAGTGGTTTTTAACGGGATCTAAAAGCATTGGATAGTCAAATTCGTGAATATAAACTGGAATGCTGAATTTTTTTGAATAGTAGTCCACTCCCATGATGTGGTCAAAGTGGCCGTGGGTAAGCAGGATCGCCACAAGGGTGATTTTTTCGTCCTCAATGAACTTTTCAATTTTCGGGTTTTTCGTTCCAGGGTCAATCATTACCGCATATCTTGACGAGGTTTCATATAGGATATAACAATTGGTGCTTAGAGGCCCTACTACGAATTTTTTAACCTCGATTTTCATTGCGAGAACTTGTTTTAAAAATTATAATTTAAACCATGCTTACGTTCCAGGATTTGATTTTGAAGCTATCTCGCTACTACGCAGATCTCGGTTGTGTTATAGGGCAGCCTTACAATTCTGAAGTTGGTGCAGGAACTTTTAATCCTTTAACCTTTCTAAGATCTCTCGGGAAGAAACCCTGGAAGGTCGCCTATGTTGAAGTGACGAGGCGTCCCAAGGATGGAAGGTACGCTGAAAATCCCAATAGAGTCCAACAGTATCATCAGTTTCAGGTTATTTTAAAGCCTGCGCCGGAAAACCCTCAGGAAATTTACCTGAATTCTTTGAAATACATTGGCATTGATGTTGAAAAGCACGATGTAAGATTTGTTGAGGATGATTGGGAGTCTCCTACCCTTGGTGCCTGGGGCCTTGGCTGGGAGGTGTGGCTGGATGGTCTCGAAATAACTCAGTTTACCTATTTCCAACAGGTTGGAGGAATAGACCTTGATGTGATCCCCGTTGAGCTTACCTATGGATTAGAGCGCATTGCTATGTACATTCAAAAGGTAGATTCAATTTTTGACCTTGTATGGGCACCGGGAGTGACCTGGGGCGACATTTATAAAAGGTTCGAATACGAATTTTCAGTTTTCAACTATGAAAAAAGTGACACCCAGTTGCTTATGGAACTTTTCAGGAAGTTTGAAAAAGATGCAGAACAGCTCCTCAAGGAAGGATTGCTCTATCCCGGTTATGATTTTGTGATAAAGTTGTCCCACATTTTTAATTTACTCGATGCACGGGGAGCCATTTCCCCATCAGAAAGACAGGCCTATATTTTGAGGATTAGAAACCTGGCACGATTGGCAGCAAAAGTCTATCTGGAGGCGGAGAATGAGTGAATTTTTGCTGGAGATCGGCGTTGAAGAGATACCCGCCTTTGATGTTTACGACATTGCTGAACAACTACGGAGAATTTTTGAAAACTTTTTAGAGGAGAACCGGATAAAGTTTGGTGAGCTTAAAATATTTTTTACACCGCGCAGGTTTGCGATTTATATTAAAGGTTTGAGTGATTTTCAGGATACATGGGAGTCAGAAGTTACTGGACCACCGGCGAAGGTGTGTTTTGACGTGGAAGGTAAGCCAACGAAGGCTTTGACTGGTTTTCTTGAAAGTAGAAACCTGAGGCTGGAAGATGTTTATGTTGAGGAGACTAAAAAGGGTAAATATGTAAAGGCAAAAATCAAAGAGGGTGGAAAACCAGTAAAGGATCTGCTTTCCCAATTTTTACCTGATGTTCTCAGCAAGGTGAAGGTGCGGAAATCGATGCGATGGGATGGAGGCTTCCGATTCTTGAGACCTGTAAGATGGATTCTATGCCTGTACAATAGTGAAGTGATGGATGTGGAGATCGCTGGTATTAAGGCCTCGAGAGCCACCTATGGCAACAGGGTTAAGGGGAATCTTCTGCTTGAGGTTAAAGACCCTTCAGATTATTTGGATCTTTTGAGAAAGAACTTCGTTTATGCAGACCCTGATGAAAGAAAACGAATCATTCTTGAAAAGATACACAACATATGCTCAGAAAAGGGTCTTAAATGGCAGGACGATCACGAACTTTTAGATGAAGTTGTGAATTTGGTTGAGTATCCGGGTGTTATTCTGGGAAGTTTCCCTGAAAGGTATTTAGATTTACCAGAGTCAGTCATTATCACTGCAATGAAACAGCATCAGCGCTACTTTGCCGTGAGAAGGGCGGATGGCAAGCTGGCTAACTACTTCATTACTACTATTAACAATACTGAGGATTATGAACCGGAGATAAGACCGAATCATGAAAAGGTTCTTAAAGCGAGGCTTGAGGATGCGGAGTTTTATATGCACGAGGACTTAAAGATACCACTCGAGGACAGAATTGAAGAACTTAAAAAGGTGGTCTTTCTGGAAGGGGTAGGTACGGTATATGATAAGATTTTGAGGGTTGAAAAACTCTGTCAATTTTTACTTCCCAATTTTGTTGACGTTGACAGTGAATTGTTGTTTAAGGCGTTGAAACTCTGCAAAGTTGATCTTACAACGTTGATGATTAAAGATGGGAAGGAGTTTACAAAGCTTGGTGGGATTATTGGAATGGAGTATGCTCTAAGACAAGGGAAAGATGAGAAGCTTTCTCGTATTATTTACGACCATATCCTGCCAAGGTTTCCTGGTGATGAGCTTCCGCAGACTATAGAGGGTGCAATTATAAGCCTTTCTGATAAGGTCGATACTTTGATGGCTTTCTTGAAGGCAGGTGCTGAGATTACTGCTTCTCAGGATCCCTTTGGGTTAAGGAGGACCCTATACTCGATTTTTGAGCTTATAAAGGAAAAGAAGCTGAGAATTAATTTTGTCCATCTACTTGAAAAAGCTGCCCTTGAGCTTGGCATTCCGACGGAGAAACTTCAGGAGTTCCTAAACTGGGCATGGGCAAGGCTTGAGAGTTATTTAGAGGAGAAGGAGGGCATCCGCTACGACATAGTGGATTGCGTGGTTTACGCCAACAAAGGTGATCTCTGGGATGTGATTCAGAGGGCAAGGGTTTTGAACAACTATTACCTTGAGAATAGAAAGGAATTTGAGGAAGTGGTGATCGGTCAAAAGAGGGCAAATAACATCCTGGCGGGTGTTGGAAAGCTGCCCCCGGTTGATGAGTCTCTGTTCGAAAAGGATGAAGAGAGGAATCTCCACAAAGTGCTAAAGGAGAGTGAACCTTTAGTAAAAAAGGCCCTGGACGAAGAAAGGTATGAGGATGCCCTCAGGATTTTGAGAAGCCTAAAACCTTATATCGATCTTTTCTTTGATAAAGTCTTTGTAATGGTAGACGATGAGAAGATTAGAAACAATCGTCTTGCACTCCTTTATGAGCTGAGGCAGTGCTTCAGACACTACGGTGATTTTTCAAAAATAGTAGTCCAGGTTAATCAATCTCCTCACCAAGCTTCTTAAGGATACTTTTAAAAATTTCCTTCTCCTGTCTTAGTTTTTCTTTGAACTCACTATCGTCAGCCTTTCTAATTTCTGCCCTCAGCTCAAGAACTCTCTCTTTGAGGAGGTCTTTCAGGGCTTCAACTTCCTGTTGTGTAAGTTCGAGATTCATATTATTACCTCCTGTTGTGTTTTAATTTTAAGCCATGAGGCTAATATGTGCATATGGAGGTTTCTTTGAAAGGTCAAGTTTTAACTATTCTTTTTATGAGGTCAAGCATTTTGTAGTTTAATATGTAATCAATTTCTTCCATTGCCCTTAGGAGATTTTCCTTCATTTCAGACCAGGCAGGGCCATCGGTTACCCATAGGAATTTCACATTTCTTTCTCTTGCTGCTTTTTGCATTTCTACATAACTTTCCGCTATGGAGATAGGCTTGCTCCCTCCAACGTTGTAGAAGTTGCACTCTACAACTAAAACAGGTTTATTGCCTTTGTACAAAACAATATCATGGGTTTTCCCTTTGCTATTACCTGTGATAGGCTTATATAATGAGAAATTGGGGTCATTGTTTGCGACAGTAAATTGTTGTCCTGTGAGGGTTTTAATCTTTTGCTGGCACATTTTTTCGAAGATTTCTCCGCTTCTATTTTTCCTTGTATTGGAATCTAAACCCACTTCAACGCCCAGTAGGTAGTCGTAAAGGTCTTTTATATCGTCAAACAAAGCTAAAATCCCCGTTTTTTCGCAAAACTCTACTATTTTTGTGACGCCCCCTATATCGAGGGCGGTTGGACTAAAATCATATACTATGAAGGTTTCCAATTCAGGGTCAAAAATGTTTATTTTGTTGTCTTTTGCTCTCTCAGCGATTAGCATAGGGATTACTTTGGCTGTTTCGGGATATTCTGTGAGAAGTTCTTTGAGATGGTCTTTTCTTTTTTCCGATGAGATTTTTGTCAAAGAATTGAGAAGTGAGAGTTCCTTAACGTATTTCTGGACGTCTCTTCTTACCTTCTGCCAGTCAACGAAATATTCATAAGTTTTGTTTCTTCAAAACTTTCAAATCCGAGCTCTTTAAATCTGACCATCCTACCACCATTTTGCACTTTCTTTGAATTTTGAAATTTTTTCGTCTTTTTCAGGTTTCCTGAAGACAAAAAGGTGCTCGTGGGCTATAAGGTAGAAATCGCTTTTTCTCATTTTCCATGGGATGGTTCCAACCATGTTATGCTGCAACTTTATGATATCTTCCTTTAAGATAAACCCTCTTCCAGAAAGGCTTGCATTACTCTGTAGGCTATGGGCACGAAATGCTTGTGTCTCCAATAAGGATTGCAGCGTGTTTGCCGGGCTTTAAAACCCTAAAGAATTCCTTTGCTCCTTTTCTCATTTCATTAGCAAACTCTTCAACACTTGTTATTTTTGAAAGGTCATCCTGGGTTTCCATCCTTGATTTTTTCGTATATGAAATTATGCTGGCATAGGGTGGATGAGTGGCGATTAAATCAATTTCTTCATTTCCGATTTTATCCAAATTTCTGGCATCTCCTTGGTAAAGTTTGATTATAGGCTTAACCCATTCAAAGTCGTTCCCTTCTTCACGCAATTGATTGGCGTTAGTAAATAATTCTGAGGATGGGAGTTGTACAGGTTCATAGTTAAAGTTTAGTCTGTCCCACGCAAGATAGATGGCTTCTCTGCTTACGTCTACACCAATTCCATGTCTTCCTAAAAGTTTACATTCGATAAGGGTCGTACCGCTACCGAGAAAGGCATCAAGAACCACATCACCCACCTTCGAATATTTCAGGAGGAGATTTCTCGGAACCTGAGGTGCCCAGTTTCCTCTATATTTTGCGTTTAGATAGTGAGTAGCCCATTTTCCCCTTTCTGGGAAGCTCCAAACTGTAGATATTTCTGGTTTGAAATCAATGGGCTGATATTGCTTAATCTCGTATTTCTTTCCTATTTCTAATTTTGTGTCTTCTATGATTACGTGGTTGTGCTCTTTTATGTACTCGAGGTATTCTTCTAATGTTATTTCTATCACTTCAGCCTTATGAAATTTACGTTATACGGTTCAAAAACTTTTTTTTCACTATCGGCTGCAAGTGTAAGGTGTCACTTTTGTTTATTCAAATATGGTCTTATTGTGCAAAAAGTTCGCAATAAACATTTTGAAAGGACTCCCTATGTAAAGATAGCGGCAAACCAATAATAACTTTAATCTACATCCTGAGTTTTTCAGCTTCTTGGATTCCTTATTTTGTAAGAAATTTGGAAAAGTAGGCTGTCAATGGGGGCAAGGAGGGTTTTTCTGATCCTTTTAAAATCGAGTTTTTCAACCTTTTTCACTTCCTTAATTGAGGGTAGTATTATTAACGCCACCAAGAATCTCAGAATTCCAGATAATAGGAAGACTTGGATGATGTTCCCCGCAGGCACCGTTTTCAAAATATTATAGGACGCGAGGTAACCACCAATGGTTGCACCCACGAACACACTCAGAGAGTTTAGAATGTTGTAATAAGTGACGCAGATGGCAATTTTTTGGCGAGTTACCGCGTCATAGATGAAGTTGGAAGAGGCAATATTGAAGCCTGCCCAGAGGGTTCCAGAAAAGGCTTCAATGAAAAAAAGGAAGTAGAAGGCGGTGTTTTTATTCATCAGTGAGGTTGAAGCCCAAATCAGAGGAATTAAGGGTATTAAAAATCCTGTTATTTTTAAAACTTTTAGATTTCCATACTTATCACCGAGCCTTCCCCAATAGGGCATCGTGAGCAGGCTGGTAATTGAAGAGGCAAGGCTTACCAAGGTAAACTTTGAATAGGAAAGCCCAAGATGTTTTAACATGTAAACTGCAAAGAATGGACCTGCAATTGCAACCGAAAACATAAAGAGGTTCACAAAGGCGGTGAATCTTCCGAAATTGCTGTGGGGCATCAATCTTACGAACTCCCACAGTGTAAAATAGTAAGACTTGTGGGATTTAAAAGGTGGCTCATGTTGAAGCTTTAAAAGGTAGGCGGAAGTAAAACGGGCAACCATTGCCAATGTGAAGATAACTACAAATCCAATAAAGGGGTTTATTTTCTTGAAAAGGTCCAGGAGAAACCCAGCGATTAACATCGAGGTAAGGCTTGCGAATCCTACTATTCGATTCCTTTTTCCAAAATAAGAGCCAAGAGACTTTTCATCAACGAGGTCCTTCATCCACGAACTCCAGGCAGGTGCAAAGATGCTTCCCGCAGCAACAAGGAGTGTGTAAGCGAAGATTAAAGTCAAGGGTATTGCCGATGATTTTTTGTTAAATACAAAATATATAAAGGCAAGAGATATGATGAGAATCCAGGTTAAGGCCTGGGAAAAGGCGCCCCAAAAGGAGAGTTGTTTACGAGAAATTTTTTCGCCAAGGATTTTGAGGCTTAAAAATTGGATAAGGGCAGAGGCTATTTGCGGAATTGAAGTCAAAAATCCTACGATTTTATTGTTGGCGCCGAGAAGGAGGGCATAGGGGGTAATGTACCTGAGCCCCATACCCTCCATTATGGAGTAGGCAACCCCTTCAAAAATGCTTATTTTTAATGGATCTCTTTTCTTCGTCTTCTCTTCCATTGTCTATTAAATTGTAATTTAATTTGTTCGGATTGCGAAAAAGTCACATGTTCGAGGGCTTGGATGCGAAATCAGATTCACCTTCGTGCACCAATAGTTTTAAGACAAGTCATATTATTTAACCTTGCCATAACGAGATTACCGCATGATAATTAGAACGGAGGTGATATTATGAATCGTTTAGTCCTTTGTTTCTTAGTTATTGCATCCTTCCTTAATGCCCAGGAAGCCCTTAGTGTGTCAGAGCCTCAAGATACCACGCTGAAGCAATACTTTCAAAAGGTCGACAAGCCTGTGAAGAGGGTCTTCCAATTTTCAGTACCCAAGCCCGGAAATGTAGTCGTTGGTGTTGCGGAGGATGGTACCATCTATACTCTATTTCTCGAAAGGGTGGCCATAAAAGAGAAAAAATCGGGCTCTACTTACCATATTCTTGGGCAAACCATTCTCGGTTTTGGAGTCTACTCCTGGTCTTTGCCGATGACCTTTAACCTGACAGGAAGAACTGCGGGGGTCGTTGGCCTCTTAACTCCCTTTGGGTTCTTTACTTATGGGATGCTCACTGCAAAATCTAAATCATTGCCAGAAGCGGTAGCTGGATTCCTTGGTGGAGGAATGGGAGCTGTCCATGGTTATCTGCTATTAAGCGACACAAAGGGGATTTTCCCCGTGAGCCTTACGGAAAATCTACTGGATCAGTACCTTGCTAAGGGCATGAAAGTGAGTAATGGAGTCGTTATGAGAAAGGCATTGAATAGTGGTAACGCCTTTTATGAAGCCAACATGCTCAGTAACATAATCCGTGATAGAGGATTGCAGGATAAGGAGTGGAGAGTTGCTACCCTTTACTCTGTGATAAAGGGTTACGGGATGATGTATCTGGATAGGAATGATTATAGCGCTACCGAAGGTGATGTTATTTTTGAGGGGAAATTACAACTTTTAGGTGCCGAATTTTTACCTTTGATTCTTTATGACCAAGATCTGGGAAGGCTTAAAGCCTTTGCCTCTCTGGCAGGATACGTTCCTATGTACCTTTATTCGAGGAAGCTTTCTAAGACGTATGACCTTGGATTTGGTGAGTCTCTGGTGATTTTATTCTCTCCTGCTCTTGCCTCCACTGTTGTTGGAGGAATTGCCCTTCTGATAAACAATGAGACCCTAAATAAGCAACTCCCTCGGCTTTATCCTATTGTAGATCTGGCCCTGACCTACTATCTTTACAAGCGTTTTAAGGACTGAAGAGCAGGATAAAGGCTCTATCGAACTAACTACTGGGTCTTTTGAATAAATTTAGCCAGAATTAGTCATTTGAAAGTTCAGTAAATTTTGCGCACCTTTTATTTTCAACTTATCCAAAAATGTTGGTTTTTCCGTCATTGAATTGTTCACGCCCTTAACAATATACTTTTTCAATGTACATCATTGGGAAAAATCCAGTTTTGGAACTGCTTAAAACCGATCCCCAAAAGGTGGAGAAGGTTTTCATTGCCAAGAAAACTCACATTCCAGAACCTCTACTGGACCTTTTAGGAAATGCGGCCTTTCCTGTGGTTCATATTGAAAAGGAGAAACTTGATAGGATGGCGGGAAATAAAAACCACCAGGGAATTATTGCGGTGGTGAGAGAGGTGGAATTTACAAGTTCTGTGGATCTTTTGAATGAGTTAATTGAAAGGCGCGGAGTTTTGGTTGCCCTTGATGAAGTTCAGGATCCACAAAATCTGGGGAATATTCTGCGGAGTGCCGAAGCCCTTGGGGCAGTCGGCGTGGTGGTTCCTGCTTTGAGATCTTCTGGATTTACCGAAAGCGCAATAAAAGCCTCTGTAGGTGCAGTTTTCCATTTAAAAATCGGTACCGTCACAAACCTAAGAAACTTTCTTTCGAAGGCTAAGGAAATGGGGGTATGGATATACTCCTTAGAGGTAGGCGGTATTAGCCTTTATGACGCAATTTACAATTTTCCCATGATTCTCATAGCGGGGGGTGAGGATAAAGGCGTAGGGAAAAGCATATTAAGTATTAGCGATGTTGTTGTATCTATTCCAATGTTTGGAAAAATAAATTCTTTAAATGTGGCTTCCAGTGTTGCCATTGCCCTTTCATGGATAAGTAGAGTGAGGGGGAAAGAGAATGGTTAAAACCATTTTTGTCAAAGATTTGCCCAATTTAATAGGTAACGAGGTGGAGGACCTTTTTCAGATTAAAGATTTGCAGGACAAAAGTGGCAAGGAAGGGCAGGCCTTCCTCGAGCTTACCATTGCTGATGTCTCGGGGACCCTTACAGCAAGGATCTTTGACGATGTAGAGGTTTTGAAGGGAAAGATAGAGCGTGGCAGGGTTCACAGGCTCAGGATGCAGGTTTACCAGTTTTCAAATCAGTTGGGTATCAAGGTACTGGATGTTGAACGGGTTGAGGACTACGACATTAGGCATTTCGTACCTTCCAGCAGCGTAGATCCAGCGAAACTGGAAGAGGATTTGAAGAGTTTTATCAGGAAAATTAACAATCCTCAATTAAAAACCCTCCTCAAGAGAATATTTGTGGATGATGAGGAGTTTAGGAAGAAATTTCTACTGGCACCGGCAGCCAGATATTATCATCACAACTTCATTGGAGGACTTGCCGAACACACCCTTCAAATTGCAAGGGTTGCCGAGGCGATCTCTGGATTATATGATGTAGTCGATAAAGACCTTTTGATTGCAGGTGCTCTCCTTCACGATATTGGTAAGGTTTATGAAATGGAATATACGCCGGATATCGACTACACCGACGAGGGAAGACTTTTCGGGCATCTCATTATCGGTTATGAAATCGTAAGCAAGAAAATACATGAAATTGAAGTTGTAAATAGGTTTCCTGCGGATCTTCGGATGAAAATTTTACATATGATCCTTTCCCACCACGGTGAGCTTCAGTTTGGTTCACCGGTAAGACCACTGTTTCTTGAGGCACAGATACTACACTTTCTTGATGACCTCGACGCAAAGGCAGAGATGTTTAAGAAGGCTTCTGATCTGAGGAGTGAAAGTAATACAAGGTGGAGCGAATTTTCAAAGCCTCTTGGCAGGTCTGTTTTTCTTGGTGAGTTGGAGGAGGAATAGAAATGAAGGAGATCTGGCTTGAAAGCGCCATGGAAAGTTTAAATAAGGCAAAGAAGATGCTTTACATTGGTGATTACAAAAATGCCTGCATCAATTCAAGGATATCGGCGACTAAGGCAATCTACTCGGCCCTTGTAGGCGTGGATGACATTAAATACAGGGACGAGATTGTAACACTTTATGAAATTTACAAACTACACAATGGTAAGGATGAGGAAATTGAAGAGGCTGTATTTTTCCTTTCCAGGTTTATCCTTTATGAGGATATTATAACCCCTTTCCTTGCAGAAAAATGGGAGGGATTACCCACAAAGGAAGATGCAGAAAAGGCTGTAAGCTTAGCCGAAAGATTGGTGAAGAAATTTTCTAATCCTCAGTAGAGACCATCTCGCTCCACTTTTGGGCTAAAAGGTCGCGTCTTGGCTTGTAAACTGTTTCGTAAAAATATCTTTGGGAAAGTAGCACACCTTTATCGTAGCTTTTAACAATTTCAAGGGCCTCTTGGAAGGCTTTATCGAACTTTCCACCAAACCTGCTTTCAATTTGCCTTCTGAAGGCCTCAGGGGTTTGTATTTCGTTACCAATTATAAAAAAGGGCCTACCCTCTATCTCAACAGAGTAGGCCTGTTCGTCACCGAGGGAGAAGATTTTGAACTTTTCCTGCAATTCTTTAATCTTCTCCTTAGGGATGCCCTTTATCTGCTCAAAGGTTGGTTTTAGGGGAAATTCTTCTCCCTTTACCGTTTTAAAACCTCTTTTAGCTGCAGCATAGAAAATGGCCCTATTAAGGCCAAAAGACTTGGCTGAATCGAGAGGCAGGCCAAGGACATAAGCCCTTGCAGCCTGCAACGTTGCCATTACTTGAAATCTTCCCACTTTCATTTTACCTTCCTCCAGAAAATTGTCGCAATGGGTCCATCTTTTCCAATTTCATATGGGGAATAGAGCATCTTAAGTACTATTCCTTCGTGACCCTTTTTCTTTTCTTCGAGAAGGTGAGTCTTAACGTCGTTAACGAGCTTTTTATATGGCATTAAGTAGAAAGGTTCTTTAAGATTGAGATTTTCAAGAAAGAGTTTCCTATCTTTTAAGGGCAGCATGAAAACCTTTTCACCGTTGAGATAAAGGACGTCAAAAACCATTATTACGGGTCTTACATCTGGGTTTTTCTTGAAAAGAGAGGGGATAAATCTCCTGCCCTTTTCTGAATATAGCTCCGCATCGAGGATAGTGTTATCGGGAATGTGCCTTAAAAAATCGGAAAGATAATTGAGTTTATCGGTCCAGTTAGGATTTTTTTCGAGTCTTCTCCCCCAGAATTGAATTTTCCCGTTGGCTTTTAAGATCTGGAGTCGCCACCCATCGACCTTTGGTTCCACGATCCAATCCCCCTCAAGGGGCTCTCCCATGTAGGGGATTGGTTGCATAAGCCAAACCGGTTTAAGTTCCATCATATACCTTTTAAAAACTTAAATATCTCTTCAAGGTCTGGCAATTCTTTTATTTCATAAACCTTTACAAAAATGGCCTTCCCTTCTTCATCTACAATAATGTTTGCCCTTTCAGAAAACCCTTCATTTTCTCGGAATATTCCGAGTAACTTTGCTACGCCACCATGTGGCCAAAAGTCTGATAGGATTCTCAGTTTTTTAAGACCGAGCTCCCTTGCCCAGGCATGTTTGGATGGCACAGGGTCAACACTTATTCCGACGGGGATTACATTTAATTTTACAAACTCATCGTAATTCTGCTCGAGGGCTTTCATCTGTTCACTACAAATCTTAGTAAAGGCCAAGGGATGGAAGGATAAGAGGACCTTTTTTCCTTTTTGGGAACCTAAATTAAAGGGTTCCCCATGCTGATCTTCGAGGGAAAAGTCTGGTACAATGTCTCCAATTTTTATCATATTGTCTCCTTAGGAAAATTTTAATGTAGATATGGGAAATTGTAAAGTAGACTGCGTTCCTAAAAATTAGTCTACTCGAAATGGGATTGTTTCATCAAAAAGTGGTAAAACGGCGACCATACTGCATTCCTTTTATCCTTACAACAAGAAGCAACGCAATGTAGTCTTATCCAATGAAAGTGGCGAGAAACACCAAATTAACGGGAGAAAGGTAAAGTGGATATGAGATAGAGGCACCGTTAAACAGGTGGGGTTAAGACTCGAAAGCGTATGTAAAGAAGTAGAAAGGAAGGTAGAGAAATTGAGGGATAACATAAAGATAGTAAAATTAACACAAGCGATAATCAAATTGCAAAGGGAGCTTGTCAGGGCTTACAATAAGAAAAGGAGGCTCGAATGGGCATCAGAACAACAATAGAAAATAGTTCAAAAAGTCTAATTTTGAGGAAGTACGGCCCGTATTTATGTTAAATTTTAGCTCAGGTACATGAAAAAGTTTAAGGTGACCATAGAGTTGAAGCTAAATTGTAAAAATGCGGGGGCTTTTTTGGATGTTGCTTGGTATATTTTTAAATGCGATGTGAATTTTTTGTGTCGTGAAGTATTCGAGGGTTTTCAACCATAAGGACAACAGGCATATTGGTCAAGACTTCCCGCTTTAGTTTTTAGATACGCGTTTTTGTCTTAAAAATTATAAAATGAATCTTACAGCTTTTATCTTTTTTGTTTCGTACCTTCTTATCCTGGTTTTCAGAAGGTACCAGCTATTGGTAGCGTGGGCAGGGGTTTTGACGCTTCTACTTTTAAGACTGTTTCCACTTAAATATGCATTATCTTCAATAAATCCAAATGTCCTGGCGATTTTTATCGCTACAAGCCTCATTACTGCGTTGCTTTATGAAGTTGGGTTTATAGACTATGTGGCCACCCATACCATTAATTTAATTGCGAGAAAAACGAAAGACCCTCTTAAGCTCAGGCTCTTTGTAATGCTTGCCCTTGTTGCCGTTGCTGGTATCATTTCAAGCTTTATGGAAAATGTTGCAACGATTATGCTTCTTTATCCTGTCGGTCTTGAAGTTAGCAGGAAACTCAAGGTTAATCCCTCTTATCTTCTAATTGGCATGTCCGTAGCTACGAACCTTGAGGGGTCTGCAACGCTAATAGGGGATTCCCCTTCCATCCTCACTGCGCTCTTTGCTAATATGGACTTCTTTGACTTTTTCTTTTTAAAGGCAATGAAGTATAGACCTTCTCTATTTTTTGCAGTCCAATTGGGATTTGCCTTTGGACTTTTAGTCTTATACCTTATTTTTAAGGGTAACCTTAAAGGAGTTAAACACAGTGAAGTAAAGGAGGTAGTTAGGGAAAAGCGTCTAAGGTCACGAACACCAATTTTTATCTTTGCAGGATACGTCCTCACTTTGGTTTTTAGCTCTTTCATTGAAAATAAGCCAGCCAATTATATTGCTTATATATGTGGATTCTTCATTGCAGTATCTGTGTTGTGGACTCTTGCATTTTTCAACAGAAGGGTAGAAGAGGAGATAGACCTCTTAAAACATATTGATTTTCAGACCTTCTTTTTCCTGATTGCAATCTTTATTCTTGTAGGTTCTTTGAGTTACAGTGGGTTTATAAACAGCCTCGCTAATTGGTTCATCACAATTTCAAAGCGCTTAGGTTCAAATCCGGTACTTGTTGGATATATTTTGATTGTTGCAGTTTCAATGGTTGTTTCTGCCTTTGTAGATAATATACCTTATACGATGGCTATGCTTCCCGTTGCAAAATTGATGGCGGATTCTTTGGGAGTAAACATGTATCTATTTATTTTTGGGATGCTACTTGGCACTACCTTAGGAGGTAATATAACGCCTATCGGTTCCCTTTCTAATGTTACTATACTCGGAGTACTAAAGAGAAATAATTTTGACCATAGCTTCTGGACCTTTGCTAAAATAGGACTGCCCTTTACCCTTGTTACCTTAGCTGTTAGTAGTGGGTTTGTTTATTTGATTTATAGGTAAAAAAAAAGAAGGGGCGGGAGCTACCCGCCCCTTTTCGTTCTTAGTCTTCTTTGTCCGCTTTCTTGATTTCGAATTCGTTTCCAGCGGCGTCAATTAATATAGTGTCGCCCTCCTTAAATTCGTTTTTCAAAAGCATACTGGAGAGCCTGTTTTCAATTTCTTTCTGGATAAGTCTCTTTAAAGGCCTTGCACCCATGGTGGCATCGAATCCCTTCCTTGCAATGAGGGCTCTGGCAGCGTCACTAAGTTTTAATTTGATATTCCTTTCTGATAGTCTCTTTCTAAGGTTGTCGATGAGAATATCCACGATTGAAAGTATCTGATCCCATTTTAATGGATGGAAAACCACGATTTCGTCAATTCTGTTGAGAAATTCTGGTCTAAAGTATCTGTGCACGCTTTCAAGCACCAGTTCCTTAGCTTTATTAAAGTCTTCTTCAAATTCCTTCTCCAGTTGTTCTCTTTCTTTTTTGAGCCTTTCTAATTCTTTTTTGTAATACTCTTCATCTATGAGGTTTTCCTTCTTCTTTTCTTCGAGGGCCTGCATTTCAGAGAGGATTTTTTCATATCTTGAGTTGAACTTAGAGGAAACTTCCCTAAGGTATTCGCTTCCAATGTTGGAAGTCATTATTATAACAGTATTTCTGAAGGATACGGTTCTACCCTGAGAGTCTGTAAGGCGACCGTCATCAAATACCTGCAAGAAGAGGTCAAATACCCTCGGATGAGCCTTTTCGATTTCGTCAAGGAGAATCACAGAATAGGGTTTTCTTCTAACTGCTTCAGTGAGTTTGCCACCCTCTTCATATCCTACATAGCCCGGAGGAGCGCCTATGAGTTTCGCAATGGAGTGTTCTTCTTTGAATTCTGACATATCAAGTCTTATCAGTGCATCCTCGTTTCCAAAGAGAAATTCTGCGAGGGTTTTAGCAAGTTCTGTCTTTCCAACGCCAGTGGGTCCGAGGAAGAGGAAGGTTCCAAGAGGTCTTCTTGGATCGGATATTCCAGCTCTTGCCCTCCTTATGGACTCTGATACTGCTGCTATAGCTTCATCCTGAGCTACTACTCTTCTATGGAGATAGCTTTCCATGTTTAACAGTTTGTCTTTTTCTTCTTCCATCATCTTGGATACAGGTATGCCTGTCCAACGAGAAATTACTTCTGCCACGTCTTCCTGAGTAACGACGGGTTTTTCTGTTTCCTTTTGTTGAGACTTAGCCTTCTGGAGTTCCTTTTTCAGTTTCTTCAATTCGTCTATAACCTTTTCCCATTCTTCTATTTTCCCTTCTTTATCAAGTTTTTCGGCCTTCTCTTCAAGTTCTTTTATTTTGGCCTCCAGAGAGTCAATCTTGCTTTTATCGGCAGTTTCAGCCTTAGATTTAATTGACTTTCTGGCACAGGCTTGGTCGAGGGCATCTATGGCTTTGTCAGGAAGATGTCTGTCCTGGACGTATCTGTGGGAAAGTTTTACAGCAGCCTCTATGGCTTCGTCGGAAATTTGGACCCGATGGTGCTCTTCGTATTTAGGTTTTAGACCTTTCAGAATTTGGATAGTACTCTCAATATCGGGCTCTTCAACCCAGATAGGCTGGAATCGTCTTTCAAGGGCTGGGTCTTTTTCAATGTATTTTCTATACTCTTCAGGAGTTGTCGCACCAATGACCTGGAACTCTCCACGGGCGAGAGCGGGCTTTAGAATATTTCCTGCGTCCATTGCTCCTTCTGCTCTTCCTGCACCAACGATATTGTGGATTTCGTCAATGAACAATATTACGTTCCCCGCCTCTTTTACACCGTTTATTACATTCTTGAGCCTTTCTTCGAAGTCGCCTCTGTACCTTGTTCCTGCAAGGAGCCCAGCCATATCAAGCTGTAAAATTCTCTTGTTTTTGAGTTGTTCTGGGACCTCACCCTTTACGATTTTTTGAGCAAGCCCCTCAACAATGGCAGTTTTTCCAACTCCTGCTTTACCTACTAAGACAGGGTTGTTTTTCTGCCTTCTGGAAAGGACTTCTATCATTTGCTCGATTTCCTGTTCCCTTCCAATAACAGGATCGAGTTTTCCTTCCTTCGCAAGTTTGGTCAAATCGACCGTGTATTTTTCAAGGTCTGGTTTTTCAATTTCACTCAATTCACTTTTAACATCCTTCATATTTTCCCTCCTAATATTTTGTAGTGATTGTAGCAGTTGTGAGAGATAAAATCCTCCCACACTGGAAGTGTTGTTTTTAAGAGCATCGATGATACCGGAAACGGTGATTTCGCCTTCTCTTTCCGCGTCTTTGAGAATCTTTTCGAGATAAAGGGAATTTTTGACTTCTTCAGCTTTTCCAGTGATATCGTATTTAACCCTGTAGATGATTCTGCGGGAGTCGATTCCATTGTGATAGAGGTCTATAAGGGTGGAGAGCATTCTATCTTCCATATCTGCAAGGTCGTATATGACTTTATTTGTGGAATCTTCATCTAAGGAATGCTGTCTGCAGACTTCGCGTACTTTATTGACAAAAGACCTTGGTACCCGGATCGTCTCTTCGCGCATTACCCAATTTCCTGTGGATTCTGAAGGGAAGAATTCTTCAAATATGTCTGAGAATAGATCTTCAAAGAGTGAGAATGTTCTTGATCTTGTGGGTACCCATCTTCTTACCCTTACTGTGGCAAAATCCCTTTCCCTTTCGCCTTTGGCCTCTTTTTCCAGTTGGGTGGTGAGGTGATCGAGGAAGGCTTCGACTATCGATTTGCTAAATACCGCTCCATGTCTTTCTGTTAATTCTTCTTTCTTCGTAATAAGCGCCTCTTTGAAGGAGTCGGTAATTTTTGAGATCTGATTCTGTAGATTGGAGATAATCTTTTCGATCTCCCTTTGGGCAGCATCAGGATTTACTTCATGTTCTAAGAGCCATTTTCTAAAGGGATTGTCTTCTTTAACTTTAAACAGCGCGAGCAAGAGGTGATCCGTGTCGACGACGAAGTCTTTCCGTTCCTCCGCTAACGCTTTTGCAAAATTTAAAATTTCTTTTACCCTTTTGTTTTCCATTTCAACCTCCTACGAGTGTTTTTTGAAATTATAGTACATTGGTATGAATTGTAAAGGGTAAAGGAGTGCGAATTTAGTATGATGATAGATCATTTTTGCGGGCATTTAACAATAACGGTTGGTTATAGACCTAAAGAATTTGGATTTACTTTTTAAAAGATGAGCTCGATATGCCACTAATATGACGTTTAAACGTTCCTCAAGGTTGTTAGTATGACCTATGTAGAATTTACCTGTGGATAGGCTTTGGATGAGGTAGACGAAGAAAGGCATAAAAATAAAACACGGGGCCGACGAGATTTGAACTCGCGACCTTCCCCCGTGACGGGGGACGTTCTAAACCAGGCTGAACTACGTCAGGATTTCTTTGAGTACTTCTTCGCGACTCAATCGCTTTAACCTCTTTTCAAAATGCATAGCATCTTTTCTTGTATCAAAGATCTTGTAAGCAACCAGTTTCCAGGGACCCTTGTTTCGAGTATACTTTGATCTACCTTCGTTATGGCGTCTAAGGCGGTCTTCAAGGTTATTCGTATGACCTATGTAGAATTTACCTGTGGACAGACTCTGGATGAGGTAGACGAAGAAAGGCATAAAAATAAAACACGGGGCCGACGAGATTTGAACTCGCGACCTCCGGCGTGACAGGCCGGCGTTCTAAACCAGGCTGAACTACGGCCCCGTGTTTAAGTGGTATAATTATAATACACCCACTTTGGATTTTCAACTTTTGCAATTTTTTAGGAGACAGTCCATTGTGCTAATGTGTAGTAGGTATGAAACCAAATTGTGGCTTTTACGTCTTTTTCCCTTTAAAATTATTACACTACTGGGGCGTCGTCCAACTGGCAGGACACAGGATTTTGGATCCTGCAATCGTGGTTCGAATCCACGCGCCCCAGTAAATTTTTTTGTCGGATATAATCATTTTATTGCTCCTAAGCAGCTAAAACTTTGTGAATTTTCAGTACTTAAAAAAGCATTAAGATAATCCCTAAAAGTTCGAATTTATAATAGCTTCATGCTCTCGTGATTGCCGCCCACTACAAGGCCCTTTCCTGGGCATAAGTGCACCAAATGAATAATTGTTGACTATTCATTGTTATATGTTAATATTTACATATGCGCAAATATGCTGACATATTAAAAATACTCGGTGATCCAAAGAGGCTTAAGCTGTTCACCATTCTCGTCAAAAGTGGCGAGAGGTTTTATGTTTGTGAACTTGCCGATGCTATCGAAGATACCCATTACAATACTTCAAGAAACCTCAACGAGCTTCGGAAAGTTGGACTAGTGGAAGAGCAAAAGGTTGGGCGAGGTGTAATGTACTTCATTCCAGAATTAACGGACCCGTTTATAAAGGCTCTAATTGATTTAGTTAAAGGCATTCCGGATGAACTTATTTCTCGGGAAGTAGAGCTTTTGAGAAAGAGGGTTTCCTTTCGCGGCGAAAATCAAAGGTGTATTTACAAACTTGATAGCGATTGGAAATCAAGAAAATCAAAAGAAGGGAGTGATACTAATGAGTCGGGGGAATAAGTTAGGGCCTGAGCCTGCTATCTGGAAAGGTGCACTGAGGGGGCAAATGAAGTGGTTCACATCCTTTGACGATAAGCAAAAGGTAGCATGGGGATTTTATTTGGATCCTATGGAGGGAATGTTTTGAATTTTCTTATCCTACGGAGAAAGACTGTTGCTTTGATGCCAATAAATTGCGTGGCAGGAGAGATTTTCTGTGATAAATGGTTTATTTGCGATGCTACTTTGTTCGCAGGTAAAATGTTGCAGAGGGAGTTAAAAAACTTTCAAATCAAAAAAGAGGTAACTAACATGGATGAAAAAGAGGAAAAAAGCTGGAATTTGCTTCCAGGATGCCACAAAGAGGCAGAGAATTTGGACATAATTTTCGCCTGTGATGGGGCAGCCAGTGTCGGACAGGTTGCAAACTATGTTGCCATTGATCTTACCAATAGAAACATAGGTGCGAGGATGTGCTGCACTACAGCCATAGGGGCAGGTTCTGAGAACCACATCAATATTGCAAAACGGGCAAAGAGGGTTATTGTTATCAATGGATGCGCTTCATGGTGCGTTTCCAAGATCTTTGAGAAACTCGGGAAAAGGTTGACTTTGAATTTGTAATTCAAGATTTGGGTGTAAAGAAGATACCCACTCTGGATATTGATGATGAAGAAGCTAAAAGAATTGCGGACGAGGTTGCAGAAAAGGTTGGGTATGGAAATAACGGGAATTTAACCAGGTAAAAGTTAGTTTTTTATAGAAATCGAGGTGAGAAATTTATAACTAAAAGGAAGAGTGTAATGGAGTTTGTTTTGAAGCTTCTGGAAGGCGGTTTTTATGCGATAATTGATTATATCGCAAAACATACTATCACATGCCTTGTTCCTGCCTTTTTCCTTGCAGGGGCGATGGTAACCTTTGTCAATAAAAATAAGGTATTGCAATATCTTGGTTCTACATCTAAAAAAGCCCTCGCGTACATCCTTGCCATTGTTGGGAGTTTCCTAATTGCAGCATGTTCCTGTACCGTGATTCCCGTCGCAAGTGGACTTTATTTTGCGGGCGCGACTATTGGCGTTTCCTTTATTATTCTTTGGGTTGCCCCAGCTTCGAACGTACTTGCCCTCGCTTACACGGGGTCTATCCTTGGAGCGAAAATGGCTGGAGTTAGGGTACTTGCGGCTGTACTTGTAGCAGTAATAGTGGGGCTGATTATGGACCTTATCTTTGGAAGGGAAGTACGAGATATTCCTCAGGCACCGAAGCACTTGGAAAGTGAGCCTATTGTGACCTTTAAGCATCTGGTTTTGATGATTCTTGTGCTGTTGTCTCTCCTTATGCCTAATTACCTTGTCAGGACGGGAGCATATATTTAAAGGTATTAGTGTTTCTGGGATTTGCATTGGTAGTTTTGGTTTATTCAATTTTTAGCTTGAAGCGCGAAGAGGTGAAAACTTGGCTTTCAGAGACCTGGTGATTCGTAAAAATCATATTTCCGCTCATGCTCCTTGGTGTCTTTATTGTGGGTGTAGTTGGTGTTTTGTTACCTCAGGAGCTGGTCACTAAACTTGTAGGAAAAAATGATATTGTTTCCTCTTTCTTTGCCACGATGTTTGGCGCCATTTCCTATTTCGCAACGATGACAGAGGCTCCTTTTGTAGATAAATTAATGAAACTTGGAATGGCAAAAGGACCAGCACTCGCACTTTTGCTAACGGGTCCCGGTCTTTCTCTTCCGAACTGGATTGCCATTGCAAGGGTTTTTGGCTTGAAGAAGGCCTTAGTTTATGTCCCTTTAATAGTCATACTTGGGACGATATTAGGTGTTGTTTTCGGAAATTACATTTTATAAAAAGGTGGGAAAAGATGAGACAAATATTAATCCTTGGCTCAGGGTGTCCAAAATGTAAGGCTCTCGAAAAGGTTTTTAGAGATGCAGTAGCCCAGCTTGGTGATCATTTTGAAGTGGTTCACATTTATGATCCCAGAGAGTTCGCTAAGTATGGGGTTATGATAACCCCGGCTGCGGTTATTGACGGTAAAGTAGTGGTAGCTGGAAGGGTACCAGGGCTCTCAGAAGCGGTTGAGATTCTTAAAGCTCACATTGGTTAGAGACTGATTTTTAAGTTTTCTGCTGGGGGGCAGGGCTTCGCCCTGCCCCCCAGAAATTTCTCATTGTAAATACTCAGATCTTTCTTTAAAATATAGCTGTGTTAAGGTTTTTTTTGCAAATTTTATTGACCTTTGAGACGGTAAAATTCAACCCCCTCAATATTGGAGGTTTTGATTTTATTCCTTACAACGATATTGTTAATTTTCTTAGATGCAATTCTTTTGCATCGGATTCTGTTATCGAACTTTATTACGGGCCTAAAAGGGCCAAATTAAACATCGAAAGGAAAAAGGCCTGGCTCGGAAAGGACACGATTCCCCTTGAAAATGTTTATATTGACAACAGCAATGTCTTCCTTGACGCAGAGACCTGGGCATATATTTTAACGTGGTTTTCCGAGGCCCAGACCTACTACTGGGATTATCAAAACAAGCGGTATATTGTCTCAAAGTACCCCCCGAGTGTTAAGAATTTTATTCTTGATGGTGATTCGTTAAGGATCGATTACAACAAAGACCTTTCTCCCTTAGTTTTTCAGAGCGGTGATACAGTGTACATTTTTATTAAAAGCGGCTTTTATAGCGGTTTGGCAAGCAAAAAGGTGTATGGGGATTTCGTTAAAATTGTTCGAATAAGGCACACCTCGGAAGGGGTTACCTTTCTTGTTACCTTAAATGATGGTGTTAAGTATTCCATCTCCAAAAGGCCCATGTCCTTAGTTTTGACTTTTCAGTGGACTCCGAGGGCGGAGGTTAGTCCCCCTCAGGCTCCTGCCCCCTCAGAAACAACACAGGCCCTTCAGCCTGAGAAAATGTATGAAAGAAAAATTAGAGTTGTAGTTGTGGACCCTGGACATGGGGGACATGACCCCGGGGCAGTGGCCAATGGAGTTAGAGAAAAAGATGTCGTTTTAGAGATTGCAAAGCTTGTGAAGAAGAAGTTAGAGAAGCTTGGAATTAAAGCGGTTCTAACGAGAGATGGTGACTATTTTGTTACCTTAGGTGAGAGGGCTCGCATTGCTCAAAAGTATAAGGCAGATCTTTTCGTCTCGATTCACTGCAACTATGCGCCAGGAAGTAGTAGAGCCCGTGGAATTGAAACCTATTTCCTTTCTGAAGCAAGGACGGATTGGGAAAGGTCCGTCGCTGCTTTCGAAAACTCGGTAATTAAATACGAGGTGGGTAAGAAGGCTGATAATGGTGACATTTTGACTATGATTTTGGGTGATATGGCGCAGTATGAATTTTTGAAAGAATCACAGGACCTTGCTTATTTTGTCCAGGAGTCACTGGTGAATCTCGGTGAAAGTATTGATAGGGGAGTCAAACAAGCTGGATTTTATGTTTTACAGGGAGTTTATGCGCCTTCAATCCTTATTGAAACCGGTTTTTTAACCAATAGGGATGAGGCAAGAAAGTTAAGGGATTCCAGATATCAGGAGAAGATTGCGGATGCCATCGTTGACGGCATCATAAAATTCAAAATTGCCTATGAACGAAGCAATAAATGAAAAACCAATTGGGGTGTTTGATTCCGGTATTGGTGGTCTAACGGTAGTGAGAGAATTAAGAAGGCTTTTACCGAGCGAAGATATCGTTTATCTTGGTGATTCCGCGAGGGTGCCTTATGGAAATAAATCTGCTGAGACTATAAAAAAGTTCGGATTTCAAGATGCGAGCTTTCTTGTTAAAATGGGCGTTAAGCTTATTGTTGTAGCGTGCAATACGGTCTCAAGTGTGGCATTGGAGTATTTAAGGGAGACCTTTAAAGATGTTCCGTTTTTTGGTGTCGTCGAGCCGGGTGTGAAGGTAGCGGTAGAAAAGTCAAAAACTAAAAAAGTCGGAGTAATTGGAACGATTGCCACAATAAAGAGTGAGGCTCATAAGAAACTTTTTCCGTCGGGTTTTGAAGTTATTGGTAAACCCTGCCCTCTTTTTGTGCCTCTTGCTGAGGAAGGGATAACCTCTGGACCTATCGCAAAAAGTGTTGCTGAGTTTTATCTTGCAGAAATCAAGGAAAAAGTTGATACGGTTATACTTGGTTGTACCCATTATCCTGTTTTGAAGTCTACTATTAAAGAGGTTCTTGGAGACCAGATAGAGCTTGTTGACCCTGCTGAAGAAGTTGCGAAGGAGGTTTACAATTATTTAAAGCTCAATGCTCTTTTGAATAGTGCGGGTGGAAATTTGGATATTTATTTAACTGACATTCCACCCCACTATGAGAGTCTTATAAGTAGGTTTCTTGGTGAAAGGGCAAACAATATAAGAAAGGTTGACATTGAAAACCTTTAAGGAGGGACAATGGAGATAAGGGAAATCCAAGATTTGATTGAAAAGGGTGAGATCAAGGTCGTTGACCTCTGGTTTCACTGCATCCTTGGCAGGTTAAGGCATGTCAGTATAGAACCTACGTACTTTTTGAAAGGGTTTACTAAAGGAATTGGGATTGATGGTTCCAGCGTACCCGGATACGCAGAAGTTCACAATTCAGACATGAGGTTAATCCCGGACCTGGATAGTGCTTTTCTTGACCCTGTGAGAGAAGGGGTTCTTGTAGTTTATTCAAACCTTTATTATTCCGATACCTATGAGCCTTATCCAATTTATCCACGGAATGTACTGCGTAAAACCCTTGAGCTCGTTAAAAAACTTGGTGTGGCTGAGGAAGTTTACCTCTTGCCCGAGTTTGAATTTTATGTATTTCAGGATGTTGATTTTGACGAAACAGGCTACTATGTTGAATTTGTAGAAGAAAAAAGGTTAAAATCAAGCTACCATATAGCTGAACCCTATGACGCCTTTTTTGAGCTAAGGACAGAGATAGTGCAACGCCTCAAACAGGCTGGGATTAAGGTAAAATACCATCATCATGAGGTGGGGGGCTATGGTCAAAATGAGGTTGAGCTTAACTTCGGTAATGCTCTTAGGGTCTGCGATCAGGTCGAAACTACGAAGTTTGTGATTAAAAGCGTGGCAAAAAAGTATGGCTTTAAGGCTACCTTTATGCCCAAGCCTCTTTTCAATGAGGCAGGCAATGGTTTTCATTTTCATATGTATTTAGCTAAAAATGGTGAATCTATTTTCTATGGAAACGAGAAAAACCTCGGACTTAGCGAAACAGCTCTTTATTTCATCGGCGGACTCTTAAAACATGCAAGGGCTGTAAGTGCCTTTGTTAACCCTTCTACGAATTCGTATAAGAGACTTTATTCAGGTTTTGAAGCACCTGTAGCAATTACCTACGCTTTAGCTAACAGGACTGCAGCGATTAGAATTCCAGGTTATGCAAAGGGTAAGGATGTGGACATTGAGTACAGGCCACCGGATGCAACGATGAATACTTATCTTGGCGTCGCTGCAATCATTCTTGCGGGTTTAGATGGAATCAGAAATAAAATTGACCCCGGTGAGCCCTTTGAAGGAAAAGTGGATATGGAATCCGTTAAATCAGGTAAGGTAAGGCTGCTTCCTTCTAACTTAAAGGAAGCCCTGGATTCCCTTAGAGAAGACCACGAATTTTTGACAGCGGATGGGGTTTTCACGGAAGACTTGATTAACAAGTGGATAGATTTGAAGATGGAAGAATACAACAGGGTTAATCTTTTACCTCATCCACAGGAATATGTGGATTATTTCTAAGGGAGTTAAAGGATGGAGATGCAGATAAAAAGAAAGGACCTTTTGGGTCTTGAGGACCTTACAAGGGAGGAGATTGAAATTATTCTGGATACTGCTAAATCTATGAGGGAAATACTTGATAGGCCTATTAAGAAAGTTCCCACCTTAAAGGGGAAGACTGTTGTAAATATGTTTTTTGAGCCATCCACTAGAACCCAATCCTCCTTTGATCTTGCCGCCAAAAGACTTTCGGCGGATACTGTGAGTGTCTCAACAAAGGGTTCGGCGGTTCAGAAGGGCGAATCCCTTCTTGATACTCTTTTAAATATTGATGCAATGAAAGCCGATGCCTTTATCGTTCGTCACTGGGCCTCTGGTGCACCACATTTTTTGGCAAAGCATACAGAGGCTGCTGTTATTAACGCAGGCGATGGGACTCATGAACATCCTACCCAGGCACTTCTGGATATGCTCACAATGGAAGATAGGTTTGGGAAGATTGAAGGGCTGAGGGTTTTAATTGTTGGCGACATTCTCCATTCGAGGGTGGCTCGGTCCAACATCTTTGGACTTAAAAAGATGGGGGCTCACGTAACCTTAGCTGGTCCTCCTACCCTTTTACCCGAATATTTTAAGGAGCTCGGTGTAGAAATATGCTATGATATCGATGAGGCAGTGAAGGATAAAGATGTTATCATGGCCTTGAGGATCCAGAAAGAGAGACTGGAGGAGGCCTATTTCCCTTCCATAAGGGAGTATCGAAAATATTTTGGAATTACGAGGGAGAGGCTAAAAAAGGCTAGCAAAAATGCTGTGATTATGCACCCAGGTCCTGTAAACTGGGGGGTCGAACTGGACTTTGACCTTATTCAAGAAAGAGAATCTCTAATTTTAGACCAGGTTACTAACGGTGTTGCGATAAGAATGGCAGTTTTGTACCTTTTTATACGAGGAGAAAAGGCCCATGAATAGAAAACTTTTTAAAGGTGGAAACGTTGTCGATGTCTTAAGGCGGAAGATTGCAAAGGCGGACGTTTTAGTTGAAGAAGGTTTTATATTAGCCGTTGAACCATCGATTGAGGCTTCAGATGCGGAAGTAATAAATTGCGATGGACTTTTTATCGTACCTGGACTTATTGACATGCATACCCACCTAAGGGAACCGGGTGAGGAGCATAAAGAGGATATAGGGACTGGAACTTCTGCTGCTATTCACGGTGGCTATGTTGCTGTAGTTTCTATGCCCAATACAAATCCTCCCTGCGATAACAGAAGCGTTGTCGAGTACATTCTAAGAAGGTCAAAGGAAGAGGACAAGGCCGAAGTTTTACCCTGTGGAACAATTACTAAGGGCAGGAAGGGTATAGAGTTGGCAGAACTTTCAGATATGCACGAAGGCGGTGCCGTTGCCTTTTCCGATGACGGAAGCTGGGTTCAGCATAGCGGAGTAATGAGGAGGGCTCTTGAATACACTAAATTCTTCAATGGCCTCATTATCTCCCACCCAGAGGATAGTACCCTAACTCATATGGGGCTTGCCAACGAGAGTGCATTAACCACGAAATTGGGTCTTCGTGGAATGCCTGTTGTCGCTGAAACTATTGCCATCTTCAGGGATATCGAGCTTGCGCGGCTTACGGGAGGTAGATTGCATATTGCCCATGTCAGCGCAAAGGACAGCGTAGAGCTTATAAAGAGAGCTAAGGAAGCAGGTATAAAAGTTACTGCCGAAGTTACCCCACACCACCTTCTCTTTGATGAAAACAAGCTTGTTGATTACGATTCCAATTACAAGGTTAATCCTCCATTGAGGAGTGCAGAAGATAGGGAAGCCCTCCTTGATGCACTTAAAGAGGGGATTATTGATGTCATCGCCACCGACCATGCTCCACACGCCGATTTTGAGAAGATGGATGAGTTTAATGCGGCACCTTTTGGCATGATTTGGCTCGATTTTGCTTTTCCCGTTCTATATCAGAGCCTTGTGACTTCGGGGAAATTGGACCTTATCAAACTCGTTGAGAGCATGAGCTTGAAACCTGCTAAAATTCTTGGTTTGGAAAAACTTGGTGCTATAGAGAAGGGCTATAGGGCCTCTTTCTTTGCCTTTAATCCGGAAACTGAGGTAAAGATTGATCGCGAATTCATTAAATCGAGGGCTTACAATACTCCTTTGTATAATTCTAAGGTTAAGGGTAAAATTGAATGGACGCTCAAAGATGGGAAAATATATAGACACTGATAGGTATCATTTGATCGCCGAGGAAGTAATCAGAGCATCTAATGGACAAATCGTTGAGCTAATGATCGTTCACACAATTCAGGATAATGCCCGATTTATGGAAAGCACTATTACTCAGTATGGAAGGATCAATGATCTTAGACTTACGGTAAGGGTCAGGTTTGGAAATAAAAGCGGTGTGGCTACCACCAATTCCATTACAAAGGACGGAATTTTAGATGTTGTCAAGATGGCTGAACAAAGTGCTTTAAATGCAAAAGAGGACCCATTCTTACCAGACCCGGAAGAGAAGAAAGAATTGGAACATGAACAGATCGATCCCGCTGTTGCGGAAATGGGACCCGATGAAAAGTCCAGGTTTCTTGGGAAAATTTTTAGCGAGTTTTCTGAGGATTTTATATTCCATGGTACACTGAGATCGAGCTTAAATTACGTTGGTATTTTTAATAACTTGGGGCTTAAGTCTGATTTTTCTTATACTGCCTTAAATATGACAATGATTACAGAGGATGCGGAGGAAAAAGACACCTTCTGGCTCCAGCATACAAGTCCTGACCTCGATTCTTTAAACTATGATAAATACTCTCAGAAAATAAGAGAGTTTCTGAAGATGAGGTATCCAAATGTGCATGTGAAACCAGGAAAGTACACGGTTATCCTTTCACCCTACGCCCTTAAAGATGTTCTCGATTTCATGCAATATGTGGGTTTTTCTGCATCTGCCTTAGAGATGGGGATATCTTTTTTAAAGGATTTGGTAGGGGAGAAGGTATTTGCGGAAGCCTTTACCTTAGAAGATCGCCCCCTCAGGAAGGGGAACTTTTCAATGCCCTTTGATTTTGAAGGGGTAGAGAAGAAGAATCTTACAATTTTTGAAGATGGAGTTTTCAAAAGGTTCATTTACGATAAGAAGCTTGCTAAAAAATTGAAGAAGAAAACCACAGGTCATGCCCTGGATCTAATAGATTCCTTTGCCTTTGCAGGGCACCTTGAAATGAAAGGTGGAGAAAAGAGTGTCCAGGAACTTATCGAGGAATCTCCTGACATTGTTTATGTAACGAGATTGCATTATGTAAATGTCCTTGACCCCACAACCTTCACCCTAACGGGGATGACGAGGGATGGAACTTTCCGAGTAAGGCACGGGAGGCAATGGGCGAGGCTTCCTAATTTAAGGTTTCACGTCAATTTTAAGGAACTTTTTAACAATATCACTGGAATCTCGAAAGAGAGGGAATATGTGGGGCAACCGGATTCCTACTCCTTTGATCTTCCTGTAGCCTATCTTTTACCGCATGTAAGGTGTGAAGGCTTTAATGTAATAGGGTTTAGCACTGAAGAGGATTGATGCTAATACTCGTTCTTTTTTTCCAGATTTTTTCGGTTTATCCCTATGAAAGAGTAATGTTTTCACCCGATGCAATTGTGGAAGGGAGGGCGTTTCTTAGTCGTGATTATTTCTACCCCTGGGTTTCTTCCGGAATTGTCTTTTACCCGGCCGGGATCAGGAGTTTTTCCTTAGGTGCGAGATATAAATTTCTTGACTTCAGTGTTGGATTACTTTCTACGGGGGATATAAAGTCTTACGATGAATATGCACAGGAAATAGGAAGCTATAGTACAAATATTTTGAGAGGTACTGCAGGATTTGAACTACCCTTAGATTTTTTGAACGTTAAAGCTTCCTTGTCTGGTGTGAGGGCTCATGGACCTGATTTATACGAGTCGAGGGTCTGGGTGGATCTTGATTTTTACAGAAAACTCTTTGCCTTTGAAAATGTTGCTCTCGGTATGACATTATCTTATGAGCCATCCTTTGGTTTTTATTTATTTGGTCCATACCACTTTCTTGGCGGTAATTTTTACAAAAGGGATAACTATGAGTTCAAGGCGGGCTTTTATCGATCCTTTAAGTTTGCAGGTTTCCTGCTGGGGTTTTCTTATATGGTTTCGGGAGACGAAACAACTTTTAAACCTTACTTTTCTTTTAAGGTGAGGCATAAAAATCTTTCCTTTTACTATTTTTACCGAGTAGAGAGGGAAATAACAGACATATCTGGTATTTCCGTTTGTTACGAATAATATGAAGAAAAGACCGGAAAGAATAATTGTCAAAAACCAAAAGGCTTATCACGATTATGAAATCCTTGAAACTTTTGAGGCGGGGATTGTTCTTAAAGGCAGCGAGGTGAAGTCGATTAAGGAAGGCAAAGTTTCACTAAAAGAGGCTTATGCAGATATAATAGATAACGAGGTTTATATCATCAACATGCATGTCACCCCTTATGAGAAGGATAAGGTCTCAAAGCTAAATCCAACGAGGCCGAGAAAGCTATTATTACATAGGTATGAGATAAAGAGGCTCATTGGCAAGATCAAGGAGAAAGGCCTCACTTTAATTCCCCTTATGATCATTGAAAAGCGGAACCTAATAAAGGTGGTTCTTGGACTTGGTCGAGGTAAGAAACTTTACGAAAAACGCGAAGAAATAAAGAAGAGGATAATCGAGAGGGAGATTCAGAGGGCGATGAAAAAGGAATTTGATTACTGATATGGAATTGAAAATTTTTACTGGTACGCTTTCCAATGGATTACGAGTCGTGGTGAATGAGGATGATGAAAATACAATGGTGGCTGCTGCCTTGCTTTACGAAGCGGGAAGCAGAACGGAGCGGGAAGGAATAACTGGCATTTCGCATATTCTTGAACACATGATGTATAAGGGAACAGGAAAAATAGGGCCGGAGGAGTATTCGAAAAGAATTCAAAGGCTTGGTGGATACGATAATGCTTATACTTCCAAGGATTATACTGTTTATTATGTCTATTTGCCTCCTGGAACCCTCGGTGAATTCCTAAGTATGGAAGGGGATCGGATGGTTAATTTAAAACTTCGGGATTTCAAGGAGGAGATGGAAGTCATTAAAGATGAGAGAAGGTACTCTTCTGTGGACAATCCAATAGAATATTTCATGGAAGAGTTCTGGTGGAGGCTTTTCAAGGTTCATCCATATAGGTTTCCCGTGATAGGTCTTGAGGATGATTTGAACAGGATAAAAGAGGCTGACGTGATCGAATATTATCAGAAGTTTTATACTCCGCCCAATGCCATTCTTGCAGTGGCGGGTAAGGTGAAGTTTGAGGAAGTGATGGAATTGGCTGATAAATATTTTTCCAATATCAACAAAAATAGTAAGCCTGAACTTTCGGTGCCCTTGGAACCTGAACAAAGGCAAAAGGTTGAATTTGAGGTGAAGAGAAAGAATTCAACTCCGGTGATTGCAATTGGCTTCAAAATAGTCCCCTTTGGAGATCCCTTGATTCCCGTATTTGATGTTTTAAGTGAGATGCTCGGTGGTGGGAAGTGGGGCATCCTTGTAAGAGAATTAGTTTACGATAAGAATGTTTTTGCCTCTCTAAGGTGCGAGACGAGTTATTTAAAAGACCATGGGGTTTTCGTTTTAGTTGGGGTGCCTTACCCGGGAGTGGATATCAAAAATGCCGAGTCAATTTTAGAGAACAAATTTTATGATGCTCTTCAACAACTTGGAGAAGATGACCTTAACACTGCCAAAAACAAACTGTTAACAGAGTACTATTTTGATCTCGAATCGGTAAGGGATTTGGTCTTTGATCTGGCTGAGTTTGAACTGATGGGTAAGATTGAAGATATTACAAAATATCCCGAAATTTTGAAAAGCGTGACCCTTGAAGATGTTAGAAAGGTTTTCTCCCAGTATTTTGGAGTGGAAAAGGAAACCGTGGGAGTGCTTAATGAAGGGTGAAGTCAAATTTTTTGAGCTAAAAAACAGCATAAAAGTTCATTATGTAAAAAAGGATAAACTTCCCATTTTTTATGCCAATGTCCTATTTAATAGGGGTTCTATTGACGAGCAGGACAAGAGAGGCATTCATAACTTTACTTTAAGACTCTTAGCTGAAGGTCCAGAAGGAAAGTCACCTGTTGAATTTTCGAAGGAACTTGAAAAGCTTGGCCTTAGAATAAAGACCCGTTCCGGATATTCCTTTACCACCTTCGAACTCGACGGATTATCGGATTTCTTTTTGGATGCCCTTATAAAGCTTGAAGAACTTATAAGAAAGCCTGCTTTCAGGGAAGAGGACTTTAAAAGGCTTAAGGATCAGTACTTTACCGCGGTTAAGCTGGGATTTCAGGACCCTGAATTTGTTTCCTCTTACTTTTCCAATATGTTTTATTTTAAAAATGTTCCGTCACTCTCTGCTTTGCCCGATTTTGGGTTCGTAAGGGATGTCCTTAGTTTAACCCTCGAAGATGTCAAAAATTATTATACGAGTCTTTATGATAATTCCAATTTTTCCGTCGTTGTTGTCTCGAACTTGGAAATTAGTGAATTTAATGAAAAGATTGAAAATCTAAACCTTCCACTCGGTCAGAGATCGTCGAGAAGGTCTATTGAGGTTCCGGAGTTTAAATTTGATAAAGTTTATATAGTGAATATGGACATTGAACAGGCCCATTTGAAAATCATAAATCCCGCAGTAAAGAGGAACGATCCGATTTATGGCGCTGTTAAGGTGGCAAACTTCATCTGGGGTGGTTCCGATTTTTCTTCGAGACTAATGAAAAGGGTGAGGGTTAAGGAAGGATTGAGTTATTCCGTAAATTCCGTGGTGAACTTTGGGATTCCCCTCAATGGTGATATTATTGCCCCTTATAGTGTTATTTCCTGCGAGACCGAGTTGAATAAAGCCAGAAAGGCCTTTGATGCAATTCTCGAAGAGAAGGCTAAGGTTTTAAGAGATGGGTTTGAAAAAGAGGAATTGGAACACGCCATTCAATTTTTTAAGGGTAGTATTCCTCTTCTTGTTGAGAGTTATGCTCAACTCCTTTCGATGATTACGGAAGAAATTATTTACGGATTACCCTATTTTCACTGGGAAGAGGAACTCAAAACCATTGAGAAGCTAACTCTTGATGAGGTTAACAAAGGGGCTCAAGTGTTGCTCAGCTTTGAAAGCCCCTTCGTTCTGATTGTAGGGAAGGCCAAAAAATTGAAGAATCAATTTAAGGATTTTGACATTGAAGTGATAGAGCCAGAAAAGTATTTGTGAAGTAATTATTCCGTAGTGCAGCTTTGTGATAATTTTGTCATTTCCCTCTTAAAGATCAAAATATAAATTTACTCCAATTTGCCATCTTGCAATTTAATTATTTTTCAGCTCTTTAAGTTTTGTGAACTATGGGTCTTTTGCTTACTTTCTCTCCAGTTTTTCGAGCATCTTGCGTGCTTGTTCGAGATACTTATAATCCTGTCGGGTTTGAGGTTTCAAGGTGACGGCTTTCTTTAAAACTTCCTTTGCCTGTTCAGTTTTGTTTTGATGCTCATAAACTCTGGCGAGTTCATATTGGTATTGTATCCTTCCCGGATTTAGTTCAATAGCCTTTTTGATGTATTTTTCTGCGTCTTCAATGGTTCCTTGAGGGACTTCGCCGAAAAGGGTTTTGGCAAAACTTCTTAAAACGGGATTTAGGGTTGCTGCTTCAAAGTTGTATGAGCCCCAGATGAAGTTGGCAAGGTCATTGTTAGGGTTCAACTTCAGAGCCTTGTTAACGGCGTCTTTAATAATCATCGCATATTTTACCTTTTCTTTACCGCCCTTTGAAAGCGCAATCCTACCGTTCACTGCAGCTAAATAAGTCCATCCCCAATCGCCCTCAGGGTTTACCTGAGTAGCCCTTTGAGCGAATTCAAGGGCTTTGTTAAAATAGGCTTCTCTCTCTTTTTCATTTTCAAGTCCTTCGCCAATGTTAAGATAAGCCATGGAGAGTCTCCACAGGACTTCGTAGTTTCCTTTATCCTTCTCGTATGCCATTTGATATTGTTTTAGCGCCTCCTCATATTTCAAAACACTGAACAGGGAGTCGCCCTTCTGGATCAAAGGATCTACCGCCATAATTAGCATTAATAAAGCAACCATTTTTAACCTCCTTTTGCAAAATTATAAAAGTTGATTGGTGAAGTTCAAATTTTTAGTGGATGTTTTTCCCTGTTGCCGATGAGCCTGCTTTCTATTTTGGCACTTTTTAATCTTTTTATGTTTGCGTTTATAATATTAAAAAGGTATTTAAATGGCGTCGTTTAAGCGGGTTTACATCGACCCCCTTACTGGAGCATATAATAGGGCTTTCCTCGACGAGAAAATTGCTGAAATACTCCAGAATGCAAGGGATGAAGGCAAGGTATTGTCAGTCGTAATGTTTGACATTGATTACTTCAAAAGAATCAATGATCTTTATGGTCACACGGTAGGCGATCAGGTATTAAGAGAATTTGCAGGGTTTCTTAAAAATTCTTTAAGGGCAGGGGACATCCTCATACGCTACGGTGGAGATGAATTTCTTGCAATATTGAGTGATGTTAGTTATTCTGATGCCCTGAAGATTGTTGAGAGGATTCTGGAAAACTGCAAGAAGCAAGAGTTTGCAAAATTGAGAATCACTGTAAGTGCTGGTATATCCTCTTTCCCTAAACACGCAGATAATTGGAAGAGCCTTTTTGAACTTGTCGACAAGAGTCTTTACTTTGCTAAGAGGAATGGTAGAGATAGAGTTGGCGTCTTACAGAATGTCGGTAGGGTTATAATTCCTACCTATGATATTGTGGGTCGAATTAATGAGATCGAAAAGATTATAAATTTCGTAGAAAGCTCAAAAAAGGCTAAAGTCCTTCATATTATTGGAGAGATAGGGGTTGGAAAAACGAGGCTTGTAAAAGAAGTTTTGAACCATCCACAACTCAAATCCTACGATAAATTCGAGAGTCTTCTTTCGCCTTCAACCAAATCCATAGTCTTTTATCCTGTTAGACAATTTGTAAAATATTTGGCACAAAAGAATGATTCAATTCTGAAAGAGCTTCCTCCCAGTTTACTAAGTGAAATTTATAAGTTGAATCCTCCAGAGAATAGCGAACTGGGAGAGCTTTTTTATGTGGATAAATTTAAGTTATTTGAGGCCCTGAAAGAATTGCTCAAAGTTTATACACAGAAGGTTTCCCCTCTTATAATTTTTATCGATGATGCTCACTGGATTGACGAATTTTCACTGGAATTATTAAGCTACATTTTTAGGTCTGAAGACGCAGGAAATTTTGCAGTTATCTTAGCCTCTCGAATTGAGGAGACTAAGGAAGACCTTACTAAAAAGTTCTTTGGGCTTTTACGTAGAGATTTTCTGGAAATACGCCTTATGCCCCTTGGAAAGGAGGAGTTGAAGCAACTCACTGTAATGGTCTTTGGGCAAAATGTTCCTGATTTCTTTATCGATTTTCTCTTCCTTAAGAGCGGTGGGAATCCCTATATTGCCTACGATTTGATTGAATCGTTAACAAAATCCGGAGATGTTTACTGGAATGGCGAATCGTGGGAATTTAAGAAGGATTTCGATTTTGATGTGCCTTCCACCCTTTTGGCGTTGACAGAAATGAAAATTGCTTCCTTAGGGGCAAAGGAGCTCAATGTTCTTGAATATATGGCGGTCTTTGGAAAACCCGTCGACCTTGATCTGCTCTCGGATTTTACGAGTTTGAGGTACGAGGAGCTTATACCCATTATGGATAGATTGGAAAATTTAGGGTTTATCTCAAGGGATTTCGCTGGGTCGTACTATATGCCCGAGGGTGTTTTTGTGGAATGTCTTTGCAAGAAATTAAGTGAAAATCGTCGGGCTATAATCCATAGCAGGATCGCTGACGTGCTGAAAGAAATTAGTCCGGAATCCGTTGAAGAGATTGCCCAACATTATTATAAGGGTGGCAATTTTGACGATGCTTTTGAGTTTTTATTGAAAGCTGCAGAAAGGGCAATTAGTTACTATGCTTTAAAAAATGCCATAACCTATTATTCCTGGGCCCTTGGATGTCTCGAGAAAAAACGTAGGGTCGAAGAGAAGGATAAGAGAAAAGCAGAAATTTTAGTAAAACGCTCAAAACTTTATTTGGAGGTTGGCGATCGAAGGTCCGCATTTATTGACGCTGAGGAGGCTTTAAATATCGCACTAAACGCTAAGGATATGGAGCTTCAAGCTGAGGCGAGTATGCAAGTTGGAGTGAGTCTCCTCAATTTAGCACGATATTCTGAAGCCATCGAAAGGCTGCAACATGCAAGCAGTTTGTTCGAGAAATTAAGGGATTTCAGGGGCGTGGTGGAATGTGACCTTCATCTCGGTTCGATCTTTCAGGAACAATCCAAATACAAGTTAAGCCAATCTTATTACACAAGAGCTTTAGAGACGGCAAAGAGTATTAATGATGAGAACCTTGTAATGAAGGCCGGTTATCAACTGGCGTCTCTCTTTGTGGACATGGGAAATCTCGATGAAGCGGTCCCGTTACTGAATGAAGCATTAAAGATTTCAAAAAAATTGAGGGACAAGAAGTTTGAGCTAAAGATTTCTAATCAGTTGGGTATCCTGTATGTGGAAAAGGGTGATCTGGATAAAGGAATAAAGCTTTTGCAGGATTCTCTCGAATTATCAAGGCAACTTTACGATCTGAGAACAGAAGCTGTCATTAGCCATAATCTTGGGATCATTTTATTCAAGCACATGGGGAAAACGAAAGAAGCAGTTGAGTACTTAGAGAGGAGCCTGAATGTCTTTTACTTGATTGGTGATAGGGTATCGGAATGCGTAGTGTTGAGCTCCTTGGGAACGATTTATAAGTCTATGGGCAAGTATTCTGCAGTTAAGGAGAGTTTTTCCAAGTCTCTCAAAATCGCAAAGGAAATTAAGGCTGAAAGGCTCGTTCTAACAGCGTCTTTTAATCTTGCCAATCTTTATTTGGATAATGGCAGATTGAGGAGTGCTTTTCCGAAGCTGCAATCCTCTTTGCGTCTCGCGAGGAAACTTGGTCTAAAGGACTTCGAAGCCAATATTCTGTTATCCTTCGGTGCATATTACTATTATATTGGGGATTTCAAAGAAGCGGAACGTTACTTGAAAGAGAGTGCCAAGGTGGCTAAAGATATAGATCAATTAAACACTTTTGCTTTAGCCAATATTGCTTTAATACAGGTTTACATGGATTCTGGTGACCTCAGGAAGGCTTCGGAGTTGGCTGAGCAGGTTGAAAAAGTGGTGCAAAAACTTATGAATGAAGTCATTCAAATCGACTTTCAGCTACTGACTTTGGAATTGGATTTCTTGCTTGGCAAACCTGTTGGCTTGAAAAAGGTAAGCACGATTATTGAGAAGTGTAAGGCCCTTGGACTCCAACCGAGACTCGCGGACGCCTTAGTACTGGCGGGGAGGATCACAGCGAGAATGGAGGCCATGGAAAAGGCTCGTGAATACTTTGAGAAGGCAATAGCGATATTGAGGAAGATTGGTAATGCCTTCTATTTAGCGAGGGCTTATGCTTTGTATGCGGAAGTTTTAAAGTACGGTGGATTCAAAGAGGAGTCTTTATTAAACTACCAAAAGGCTCACGAATTATTCAAGAACTTGAATACCTATACCTGGACAAAGATATTGTCAATTCCTCAACCTAAGTAGATTTCAGGATTCCAATTCTTCCGGATAGGGGTAAAGATAGGCCTGCTTTTTAATATATTGGTCTTCAAATCTGATAGCGAACTCTCTCAGGATCTCTAATACAGTTGTGAGAGTTGTTCTTTCTGAAAGAAATCGGTTTAGGAGTCTTGATAAGAAGGCCTTTTCTCCTTTGCTTAGTTTGCCGGTAAAATGACCAAGAATGTGGAGAATAGTGTTATAATGGGCTTTCTTAGAGGGTGTCTTTTTGAGCGCCTGCTTAAAAAGGTTTTCATAAGCCCTTTTCACTTCCAAAATGCCGAACCCTTTCCAGTTGGCGAGTATCTTACCCATTTCTTTGAGTTTTGGCTGACTGTAGGTCAAAAGGAGATATTTGTATCTCGAGTGGAATTCAAGAAGGGCAGATATTTCCTCCTTTTGGAGAAAATTTTCTCTTAAGTCAGAGAGTGCGAAGATGCGCACCAAAAAGTTTCTACGGATACCGGGGTCTATTAAGCGTCCCTCATCTTCAATGGGTAGGTCGGGGAAATGTTCCATTGCCATCGTGGCGAATATACCGCTGGTTTTACCGATGATTCCTTTCCCATCAAAATTGTGTAACTTGGCACTCTTTACTCCGCAACTGGGCGATTTTGACTTTAACAGAAAGCCGTCGATATTCTTGAGACTTTCTAAAAATTTTTGCGAGAACTCCACCATTGCATCTGTGTAATCTCGGTTCAACTTTAAGTCAACTACCCTTATGCGTCCTTCCTTTGTTCTGATCAGGTCTATAGGTGGCCTCGGCACCCCCAGTCCTATTTCTACTTCGGGACAGACGGGAATGTAGTTCACAAATTTTCCCAGTTTTTCAGCAAATTCGTCTCTTATAATACCACCATTGTACCTTACCGGTGAAATATTTATGCACTTTGAAATTATTATGTTGGGTTTTGGGAAATTTTTAATTTCTTCCATCAGAAGGCCTTCTCGAGGATTTCCATAATTTCCTTTTCGCTGGCATCTTTCACATTGAAGGATAAGGAGCCATCGCGAAGGGTGAGTTCCAAAACCCTTGGAAAATCTTCCCTTTTTGCTCCGGCTTTGCTCAAGGTGCTGGGTATTCCTGTTTTTTCTTCAAGAATTTTTTGTAGTTCTCTTATTTTTGCAACAAATCTTTTTGCCCTATCCCTTTCTGGTGTTTCTAAGTACTCCCTTTCACCGGCAAGGGGGAGTAGAAGTTCGGCGAGTTCCTCAGAGATCTTTTCAAAATTGTATTCAAGTACCCAGGGCAAAAAGATATTCATAGTCACCCCGTGATGGATATTCCACACTGCCCCAGCGGAATGCCCAAGAGAATGAACAAGCCCCACCATTGAATTGGAAAAGGCAATGCCTGCGAAAAGGGAGGCGTTGGCAAGGGCAAGTCTTCCCTTGGAATCGTTGGGATTATCTAAGACTTTCAAAAGATTTTCTGATATCAGTTTAACCGATAGCCAGGCGAAAACATCGGATACAGGATTCTTTTGTATAGAGGTGTAGGCCTCGATGCTGTGGGTTAAGGCATCCATGGCTGTTGCTGCAGTGAGAAAAGGTGGCAAGGTTTTTGTCATTTTCACATCAAGAATGGCTACATTGGGAATGAGATGTTGAGATACGAAGAGCATCTTTATATCCCTTTCCCTGTCCTTGATAACAGCAACACAGGTGGCCTCAGAACCTGTTCCCGCTGTAGTGGGGATAACGATTAAAGGCCTCAATGGTTCTCTTATCACATTTGCCCCCATAACCTCTCTAAGGTCATTGAGCCGTAGAGATACTAAAATGTTTGTCCCTTTCGCAGTGTCAATTACAGAACCTCCACCCACTGCAATGATTACGTCCCGATCGTTCTCAAGGTAAATCTTGGCAATTCTCTTTACCACGTTCAAATCCGAGTCCGGTGGCACTTCATCGAAAAGGATAAAATTTATTTGGTGCTCCTTTAAAACTTCCTCTACAGGTTTAAGAATGCCAGCCTTTATGACACCTTTGTCAGTGATGAGAAGGGGTTTTGAAGTCTTTAAAAACTTCATCTCCCCGGGCAAATTGTCCAGTGCATTTTCGCCCGAGAGAATTTTTACTGGGCTATAAAACTCAAAATATTGAGGTATTTTCATATTTGCCTCCTTAGCCTGTTACAAACCTTAAAATTAACAAAAATCTTCTCAAGGCAAGGGTCGAAAAATTCACATCTGGTAACCTCTTAATCACTTTTTTGGCGATGAAACGTGGGAAGAGGTAAAATTCAAGCCTCTCCACAATTCTTATAAACCACATCACATCCCCTATGTCCCCTTTAATGAGAATTCGATTTTCTGCATAGGATCGAATGGTGGACTTCCGTGCGGTGAATACCTCGAAGGCGCTGCTTAAAGTTTTAAAGATAAAGAGGATGTCGGCGTTTTCATTGCATTTTGAAGAGGTTTTAATTTTCCCCTCCTGCCTTTCAATTATAAGACAGGGACCGGATGGTTCAATGAAAAATCCGAAACTGTTAGAGTTTTCGATTTTCTGCCAGTATCTTTCCACTTCGGGGTCAATTTTGTGCAATATGGTAAAGACTCTACCGAGAAGCCAAAAGGTTATTTTTACATAAATTCTCTTAATGTACTTCAATGCCAAGCCTCCTCAATTTTTCTGCATCAGGCGCACCCTTTGAGTCATACCCCCTTTTCTCATAGTAGTCCATAAGCATCTCCTTCAAGGGAACGGGCTTCAATTCCTTTAAGAACCTCTCAGGTAAGGTGTCCTGTTCAGGGCCCAGGCCCGCCTTCACATTAAGGTACCTTTCAAGAAGGTGAATTCTTTCACCCGCTTCTAAAAATTCCTTCTTGGTCAACCTAATGCCCGCTGCCCCTTCAAAAAGACCCTTATAGATGGATACATTAAGAAACTCCTTGGTGATTAATGTCAAATTCTCCATTAGAATTTTGATAACTTTTGGAGGTGTCAACTTTATAACAGGGTCTTCCATCATATAGGCGAAGGTTGTAAATACGCAGGTGGTTATGGAATTAATTACGTTGAAAAGGTTCTCCATAAAGATTACCATTTCTGCCTTTCCCTTTGGTTTATGGGGGTCCATAAAGCCGAAGTAGGCTTCGACGGGGAATAGCGGTGCGGAGAGGTGGCATCCACCTCGGTTTGCTACTGCGTAGGATAGACCGTGCCCCACAGAATTTCTGGGGTCATAGGCTGCTAATTCCAGTCCTTTAACCTGAATGGCAAAATCCTTTCCGCCAAATTTTTCTGAGAGAAATTTGGAGCCCTCCCCTGCTAAGTTTGCCAGCTCGCCTTTCCTGTAAGCGATATCCCTTACAAATTCCTTTACCTTTTCTGCGTCTCCAAATTTTAGTCCCGATTTAACAATGCCCTTTTCTTCTGCCTCCATGAGATAACTAATGGTCACGGCCGTTGAAATGGTGTCTAAACCGAGTTCATTGCAGATTTCGTTAATTTCAGCGGTTTTTCTAACATCGAAGATCATAAGATTTGGCCCAAAGAGAGCGTTGGTTTCATATTCGGGAACGTGGACCCATCGGTCACCGAGTTTCATCTTATGTCCACAGGCGATGGTGCAGGCTGAGCATGGATTTGGCTTTAACTCGAAATTTTTCTCAATGTAAGGCCCAGAGTTGTTATAGACCTCTTCAGGTGCATCCAGTTGTGAAAAGTTTTTCACAGGTAAAATCTTTGCATCTTTGCTATACAGAATGTTGGTATTGGTGCCAAAGCGAGAATAAAGCCGGGTGAAATGGTTTTCCTTTATTTTTTTCAGGGCGAGCTTTTTGTATTTATCCAATTTTTTCACATCTTCGGGAAGGATTTTTACCTCCTGGTGTTTAACCACGATGGCTTTAACTTTCTTAGAACCGAGGATTGCTCCAAAGCCCAGTCTGCCAAGAAATCTCTCGCCGCTTCTTATACAGGCAAATTTAACCAAGTTTTCACCAGCGGGTCCAATGACGAGGGTACCGTCTTTGGGTTTTATCCCGAGGAGCTTCATTGTCTCCGATGTGGTTTTACCCCAAAGGTCTTCGGCTGGTTCGATTTTTATATCGCTACCGTCTATAAGGATCTTTACTGGCTTCTCAGCAGAGCCTTTTAGAATAAGCCCCATATAACCACAGGTTTTAAGGGAAATCCCGAAAGGGCCACCGCAACTGGAAGAGCCGAAGAGTCCCGTGAGGGGCGAGCGGGAGACCGCATTAAACCTCCCCGAGAGCGGAGCCCCCGTGCCTGTAAGGGGTCCAGTCATGAAAATAATAGGGTTTTCTGGGGATAGGGGGTCGGGGATGGGGTCTTTCAGGATTTTATTTAGAAAGTAATAAGCAAGTCCTTTTCCTCCTAAGAACTTCATAATTGCATCTTTTGGGACTTCTTCTACTGTGACCTCGCCCTTTGTGAGGTCAAGGTTGAGAACCTTGTAAGGGTTTTTGATGGCTTTTAATTCTTGCATAAAAGAAATTTAAAACGGTTTTTATGGAGGTTCAAAAAGGGCAGGGCACTTGGGAAAACTCTCGATTTTTAAAAGGGAACTGGAAATAATACAGTTTTTATGCTATTACAACTCTTGACAATTCTCAAGAGAACCGATATATTATATAAAGTCGAAATTTGAAAAGGAGGTTTTTATGTGGGGTTTGGTAATCGTTGCCCTTCTATGCTCAGGGGCAAAGAGTCAGGTAATTAAGGGCAACTTTGAAAGGGTCGTCCCTAATAAGGAGGAAGTGGGTGCTCTTCTGGAAAAATCGCAGTCTCAGGTTCAAAGGGAACTTCGAAAGGCTGAAGTTTCTCCCATTGAGCTGAATACCGCCGGTGAAGTTAGCTACTCAAAGGCTGGTGAGAAGGCAGATAGAGATACATTGAAAATCGATACAGATAGTACCACCATATATTATTGGGGCACATATACTTATAAGTACTTCTGGGCTAGTTATTACATTAAAAAACTAAGGCCATCTTACAGCCCAGCAGATTCCACCTTCATTTTAACCAGCGTCTCTTTACTGGTTTACAACCCGCAAAATGTTACCTGTACCCTGTGGGTTTACGACAAGTACATGGTTGAAAGGTATAAAAGAACCTTCAGTTTGACTCAGGGTAGAGGCTCTTTTTGGTTTGAAGTGCCCATTACTGTCTATTTACCTCTCTATGATACCTTTACTGTAGTTGTGTACCTACCCACTACACAAACAGGCGTTAATTATTACAATCAGCCAACCCTTGATGCAACATCGCCTATAGATGCTTGTTCTGGTCGCCTCGATAAGACAACTTGGACCTGGTACTACCTCACTGACTCTGACCTTCGTATTCGTGCTATTGGGCATTTTGAGAGAATTCATGATGTTTCCGCCTGGGAGATGGTCTTCCCGACCCATCCTTATTGTATTGCAGAACAAGAAATATTGCAGTACAATGTTTATAACTTTGGCAACTTTGATGAAAGTTCCGTCCCCACAACGGTTGTGTTTGGGACTAACAACTACAATGTAAGCCCAGCGGTCTCAAGGAAAAGTTACACACCCTTAACCTTGAGTTTCGTGCCTTTGAATGAGGGATTCCTTTTAACCAAATTCTGGACTTCCCTCTCCAATGATTCTTTGAAAAGCAACGATACCTTCCCGGACTATTACCTTTATGTCTTCCCTAAGTACACCGCTTACGGCCAGGAGTTCGATTTTATATCCAGCCTCTCTGGTGCTGGTTGGACAACCTTTGACCGCGATGGGGATGGCAAGACCTGGACGCTGTATACGGACAGCAGGTACAGCCATTCGGGTTGGGATTTTGCAGGGTGCGTTTATAATCCAAATGGAAACAATGATTGGCTAATATCACCACCTATAAATGTTCTCGATACTGCAAACAACTCAGTGGGGGCCTTTGCGAGGTCCATCTCTTCTAACTACCCTGAGAGTCTTGAGGTTTGGCTCCTTCGTTATCCCCATCCTGATAGCACAATTGTAAGGCTCTATGCTGGAAGATTGCCTGCAAACTATGTACGGCTTGCCACCTACCTTGATGAATATCGTGGTCAGACGGTCTATTTGGCCTTTGTAAACAAAAGCGTTGATATGCTCTATCTCTTGTTGGATGACTACTTCGTAAGGCAGGTTCCCCTTCCTTCAAATGGGATTATAAAGGAAGAGTTTGAGGAAGGGCTTGTACCACCCGGATGGTTTACAGATAACAATCTCTGGTTAGGGGGCACCCCTCAGGCGGCCGGCGTTCCCGATAATGGGACGGGTAATATTTTCTACTTCCTCAGCAATTCGACTTCTGGTTCATCGGGTGCCCTTCAATCGCCTCGTTGCAAGAGGAATGTCACCAGCGGATTTATTTCTTACAGATTCAAGTATTACAACTACGATGGAAATGACTCTCTCCAGGTTTACTACAAGATCGACGATGGTGGCTGGACCCTTCACAAGACCCTTTACACCACACCCCTTGGCTGGAATACCGTTATCGGTGGTCCTATTTATGTATCGAAGGATAAGGATGTCCATTATGTTCAGTTTGTGTTAGTTGCTTACGCCGATGGGGGCAATTCAAACATCGCCGTTGATGACTTTGAGGCCTTTGATGGCGCTGTACTGGATGTTCCAGAGGTTGTAAAACCCCAAGTTTTTGTTTCTGCCTTTGGTAGGGATATAGTTCTGAAGGCATCGGGTATCAAGAAGGAAGTTCAGGTTGAGGTCTTTGATGTGGCGGGAAGGAGAACCTTTGTGGGGAGTCTAACGGGCAATTCAGAGACGAGGATTTCGAATTTGAGGAAGGGCGTGTACTTTGTGAGATTCTCTGGCGAGTTTAACGAGGTAAGGAAGGTAGTGGTCTGGTAAAAATGGACTGATTTTTTGAAGTAGGCGGGGCCCTAAAGGGCCCCGCCTACTTTTTATCTCTATCTCGTGCAAGTTTAAACTTGCACTTGACAATTTATCCCCTTTATTTGATAATTTTACTCGTCAAAAAATTAACAAGGAGGTTGAATGGGAAGGATTCCTGAGAACACCTTAAGGAGGCTCACCCATTACCTGAGATGCATGCAGAGGCTTGCGGAACAGGGTAGGGATGAAATCCAATCAAAGGATTTGGCCTCTTATTGCAAGGTTTCTGATTCTTTAGTAAGGAGGGATCTTTCTTATTTTGGTGAATTCGGGAAAAGGGGGAAAGGGTACTCCATTTCCATTCTTCTTCCAAGGATCAGAGAGATTGTGGGCCTCGACAAAGAAAGAAAAATTGCGGTAGTGGGGATTGGGAACATCGGAAGGGCCCTTTTAAATTATCCTTTTCACAAGTTCAATTTCAGGGTTGTTGCGGGCTTCGATATTAAACCGGAGCTTATAGGAAAGGAGATCAATGGCGTCCCGATTTACCACATCGATGAAATTAGTAGGATTGCAAAGGAAAAGGATATCTCCATTGCCGTTGTTGCCGTTCCTGAGGAGGCGGGTGATGAGGTTAAGGAAAAGATCATCTCAGCAGGAATTAGGGGGATTTTGAGTTTTGTCCTTTTGAAGGGCCCGTTCCCAAAGGATGTTTGGGTCAGGTACATAGAGCTCCCATCGGAGCTGGAAATACTGAGCTTTTTCATGGAAAAAGGAGGCGTAATTTGAAGGCCCTATCGAGGTGGTTATATACAGCCATAATATTTTTGCTGGTCTGGATTGCCCTTACTGGGACAGTCCGGATCGATGAGCTGGCCACGGGGGTTATCGTTTCAGCCCTGCTGGCCCTTTTTACCTACCATCTCTTTACCACAGAGGGGTTAGCGAATTTAACTCCCAAGAAAATCTTTTGTGCCGTTATCTATTTCTTTCCTTTTCTCTTCTGGCAGATGATTAAGGCTAATCTTGATGTCGCCTACAGGGTTATTCATCCCAAGAGGCCCATAAATCCTGGGATCGTTAAGGTAAAGACGAAAATGAAGAGTGACCTTGGTAAACTCGTCGTGGCTAATTCTATAACCTTAACACCTGGAACCTTTACCATAATGGTGGATGGGGATGAGATGTACATTCACTGGATCGATGTGAAAACGGATGATGTTGAAAAGGCAAGTGAAATGATTCCGGGGGTGTTTGAGAAATGCTTGCTCAAGTTCATGGAGTGATCGTTTACATTTTTGTGGCTTTACTGGGGCTTGCCATTCTTCTTTCAAGCCTTAGGTTCATCCTGGGACCAACGGCATCGGACAGGGTTGTGGCTACCGATATTTTGACTACCATTACAACCATCGTCCTTGTGTTTCTCTCCCTTGCCTTCGGTAGGTCTATCTATCTTGATGTGGCGCTTGTTTACGCCGTTCTATCCTTCATTGCGGTGGTTGCCATAGCAAGGTACTTAGAGGGGGGAATATGATCAGAATTATAATTGGGGAAGTCTTTCTCATAATTGGTGGAATTTTTGTCTTTCTGTCCTCTTTGGGACTCATTAGAATGCCTGACGTTTACAACAGAATGCAGACATCTACGAAGGCGGTAACCCTTGGGGCCATTTTCAGCATTATTGGGATTGGTATCATTGAACCTTCCTGGTTTGTCAAAGGTTTACTCATTGTGCTCTTTTTACTCTTTACAAACCCGATTTCTGCCCATTCCATAGGTAGGGCATCTTACCTGAGGGGTGTTAAACTCTGGGAGAAGAGCGTGGTTGACAAGTTTGCAGATTATGTAAAGGAGAAGAGACATGAGTGAGGCGGTGATAATTTTGAGTATTGTTCTTGCAATCCTTGTCGTTGTGGCCACTTTTGTTTTGTGGCTTACAAAGGACCTTCTCGTTGCCGTTCTCGCATCAGCAGTTATCAGCCTTGTTTCATCCATATTTTTCTTAATTTTGCAGGTTCCTGATGTTGCAATAACGGAGGCTTCTGTCGGAGCTGCATTAACTACAGGCTTTTTCCTCTTTGCAATGAAATATATTGGGAGGAACGAAGATGATTAGAAAGTTCCTTTACTTCTTGATTTTGTTAGCCCTTAGTTTTGTTATCTACGCAGTAATATCTGCCTATTTCCCCTTCGGTGAAAATACCCTTACGGGTGTTGCAAAATACTATGTGGATAATGGAGTCAAGGACCTCGGAGGGATCAACATTATTACCTCCATTGTTACCGTCTACAGAGGATTTGATACCCTCGGCGAGGTAACAGTCCTGTTTTTATCGGTAACGGCCCTCGCCTTCACCCTTTTGGGATTTAAGGTGGAGAGTAGGGTTTTACCTGATCCCACCTTGATAATGGAGACAGGCGGAAGGTATCTGGCACCCCTTATTATGTTGCTTGGAGCCTACATATTCCTCCATGGTCACCTTACACCAGGTGGTGGGTTCCCGGGCGGCGTAAATATTGCAACTGCCTTCCTACTCCTTCTTGTTACTCAAAGGAGTTATAAACTGAGGAAGATACACCTTACTGTTACCGAAGCCCTTGCAGGCTCTCTTTATGTCATCGTCGGCCTTGTGGGCCTTTACTATGTGAGGTCTTTTCTTGGGAATTTCTTGCAGACTGGAAAGCCTGGATACATTGTGAGTGCGGGAATTATCCCCATTATTTACCTTTTGATTGGATTTAAAGTGGGTAGTGAAATGACCGCTGCGCTCAAAAACCTCAAGGAGGGTAGGGATGAACATTGAGAGTTTGATTTTTTATGGGGTTCCCATTTACCTCATTTTTATGGGCATTCTCGTGGTTTTGACCACTAAAAATCTCTTCAAAATGCTTTTGGGCCTATCCCTTATGGACAGTGGTATCAACGTCCTTATTGTTGCCCTTGGTTATGTCAAAGGTGGAACAACTCCTATATTCTCTGAATATCCGAAAATTTATGAAAAGGTAGTCGACCCTGTACCCCCTGCCCTTGTACTAACAGCCATTGTGATCGGTCTCGCTTTTCTTGGCCTTGGTCTTTCCATTGTAATTAGAATCAAGGAAAAGTATGGAACTGTTAACGTAGAAAAACTAAAGGAGCTAAAATGGTAAACCCAATTTTAATTATCGCCTTTTTACTTCTTTTTGCCTTTTTGATGCCGTTACTGGCCCTTTTGCATAAGAGGCTTCCCAGCGTTGTCGCACTCTTATTGCCCGCTTTCAATCTCTATGTAGGGGTGACTTACTTTTTGAAGATGGAGTTCATTCCACTCGTTATCAAGACAGGAGGTTTTAGGCCGCCCTTTGGGATTAACTTAGCCATCGATCACTTCTCCCTCTTTTTCTTGATCCTTGTCAATGTTGTAGCCCTGTTTATCGCCTTTTCCTACCTTCTCGAGGAACAGGATTACAAGTTCCATATGCTATTTCTTTTAAACCTTCTCGGTGCATCGGGCATTATCCTCACGGGCGATCTTTTCAACTCCTTCGTCTTTTTGGAGATTTTTGCCATTTCCGCTTACGCATTGGCGGCGTCGAAGAGGGAGAAACATGCCCTTGAAGGTGCCGTCAAATACTTGGTTGTCGGCAGTATCGGCTCTTCTTTCTATCTCCTTGGAGTTTTCCTTCTTTATAAGGTAACGGGTTCTCTCAATATGGCCTTCATCGCTTCCAGTTTACAGGGAGAAAAGAGCGGGATTGTTTACCTTGCAGGAATATTTATGCTCTTTGGTCTCTTTGTAGAAACGGAACTTTTCCCGCTTAATACTTGGGCTCCCGATGTTTATCAGGGTGCTTATAACCGGATTGCCGCTCAATTTTCATCCATCATATCTAAGGCTGCAATTTACCTTATGTTCCGAATCGTTTTCTTCCTTTTTGACGATCCACTGTTTTATAAACTCCTTATTGTGATGGGGATTATCACCTTCGTTATAGCCGAATTTAATGCCCTTGTTCAAAAGGACTTGAAGCGGATGTTAGGTTATTCATCCATTGGGCAGATGGGGCTTGCGGTTCTTGCCTTTGCTCTTTACGGAATTACATCTCACCCTGAGGCCTTCTTTACCGCATTGCTCCTTGTAGTAAATCATGCAATTAGCAAGGCAATGATTTTCACCAATTTAGAAAATATGCCAGAATATGCCCAGGTCGATACAGGTAAGGCAAATCCCTTCTCAATCCTTATGTTTACCGTTGGTGCCCTTTCGGTGATGGGATTTCCCTTTACCCTTGGGTTCTGGGCGAAAATTGAGGTACTGGGAATTCTGCTCAGGTCAAATATTCTCTGGCTCTTCTTCTTGATACTGATCCTCTTTATGGTGGAGGCCTTCTACTACTTCAGGGTAATCAGCAACCTTATGAGAAGCGAAATTGTTTCAGTAAAACTCAATCCCTTATTAACTGTATCCCTTGTAGTCTTTGCCCTTTTCCTTCTCTACCAGGGATTCTATCCGGTTCAAACTTTTATTTGGACAAATAAAGCCTTAAATGCCTTTCTCAACAAGGCGATTTATATTAGCACAGTTACGGGAGGGTTGTAATGTATAGCATAAGTTTGGCCCTTTTGTCCATTTTGCTCGGGGCTTTGGTTTTCTTTGGCACTCTTTCCCATAAAGCCTTAAGGATCGCTTCACTCATTGTTGGAATCCTTTCAATATTGGCCTTTACCTTTCTATACCTCAAACCCGGCTCCTTAGAAATTGTTAAACTCGGCGTTTTTGCTATGTCCTTTAATTTGACAGAAGTTTCCCAGTTTTTCCTCTGGATCATTATTGCGTCCTTTGTCCTTTCCCTCTTTTCTCTTTTGCACGAAGAGAGAAGTGCCTTCTTCTACCTTTACTATTTCTTAGCCTTTGGATTTGCTGCACTGACGGTTATGGCCAACGATCTCTTAACTCTTTATATGAATTTTGAGCTTATGTCCCTTTCCGTCTTTGCCATACTCCTTCTCGGAGTGAGGGGAAATACAAAGGAAATAGCCTTTAAGTATATGATTTATTCCCTTGTTGGTGCCTATTTTTACTTGGGAGGGCTTTTCCTTAAATTCAGATACTCGGGCAATATTGGTTTCGGACCCATCGTAGGGGCTTCGACCTTAACACAGATTGGTATCTTTGCGCTCCTTGCTCTTCCATTCCTCGTCAAAATTGCCACAATGCCTTTCCACAATTGGGCACCCGATGCCTACTATTCTGCCTCTGATTCTTTCACTGTTTTCTTCTCAGCGGGATTATCGAAGGTCGGTGTATATGGACTCGCAATATTAATCCTTAAAACCTTTACTGAACTTTTCAAGAATAACATTTATCTTCCTGAGGTCGTAGCCTGGATCGGTGGGATAACTGCCCTCCTTGGAGGGATTTATGCCTTTATGTCGGATGATGCCAAAAAGCTTCTCGCCTATTCCAGTATCAGCCAGCTGGGCTATGTTCTTGTTGGGCTTGGCCTTTTCACTCCCTATTCCTTTTCTGCAGGAATTTTCCACTCTGTCGCCCATTTCGTTTTTGAAGGGGTTTTGTTTGTCACAGTGGCAGCAGTGATTCACAGAGTGGGCACTTCCGATCTACGCAAGATGGGTGGACTTATAAAGAAGATGCCCATTTCCTTTATTGGCTTACTTTTTGGTATCATCGCCGGATCTGGAATTCCACCAACGGTAGGGTTCCCGGGCAAGTGGCTCCTCTATGAGGCGATCATAATGAAGGGTGACCTCTTCCTTGTGAGCCTCATCTTTTTTGCCTCGATAACGGCCTTCCTTTACTCCTATAAGCTTGTCCATTCCATTTTCCTTGGTAAACTTCATAAGGACCATAGGAATGTAAAGGAAGCACCTTTGGGATACGTTATCGCAACTATCCTCTTCCTTGTGCCCCTCATTGTGTTCGGGGTCTTTCCTGGAGTCCTTTTTGAAAAAATCTACGCCTTTACAAAGCCTGTATTCAACCACGATGCCTTTTTCACCCTTGACAGCCTGAAGACTCAGATTGGTTTCGCAAAGATGACAGTGGCTGGCATTACCCTCGTATCCATGTTTGTCATCAGTTTTATCCTTTACCTTATTTCGGGGAGGTCTTACAGGGCGAAACAGGAAGATAATTACACGGCGGGTGAATGGGTCGATGAAGATTTTGCTTCCCACTATGCCCAAGAATTTTACGGCTTTATGAGAAAGGCTTTTGGAAAACTCCTGGATTTGAGCGCTGAGAAATTCTGGAGTGGAGTTCTTTCGATTTTTAAGGCAGTTGCTGAGATGACAAGAAGGGTCTACACGGGGGATGTCAGGGATTATGCCCTGTACCTTCTATTCTTTTTGATAGTTTTGGTATTCTTGGTGGGAGGTAGGCTATGAAGATTTTATTACTCCTTGGGTACTGGATTCTGGTGATCATTATGGGCCTTTTGTATATGGGAATTGCCCGTAAAGTAACGGCAAGGATCCATAATCGTTATGGACCCCCTTTCTATCAAGCGTTCCTCGATGTTCTCAAGCTCTTTTCCAAGAGGGAAACTGCATCTCACGGTGTTATGCATTCCCTTGGACCTGTGATCGCCTTTGCAGGTGTTTCTACCACCCTCCTTTTCCTGCCACTGGGAAAGGGCGCTCCCGTTCTCCACTTTCAAGGGGATCTGTTTGTATTTCTCTATCTCATAGTTATTGGACCCCTGGGTATGGCCCTTGGAGCAGGCGAGTCTAACAACCCTAATGCTACCATCGGAATTGCAAGGGCTCTCTCCCTCATGCTGGGCTATGAAATTATTCTCTTTATGGCGACTTTACCCGTTTTTGTGCACTTTAAGACTGCTTCAATTTACGAAGTTATCCTTAACCAAGGTGCATTTCCCAATTGGGCGGGCATAAAATTTCCTCTCTCCATGTTGGGTGGCCTTATAGCATTGCAAGGACTCCTGGGTGAGAAACCCTTTGACCAGCCCATCGCACCCCATGAAATTGCCTCCGGTCCAATGGTGGAGTATGGCGGAAAATACCTTGGCCTTCTTCAACTCTGGCATGCAGTAGGTATAATTGTGGAGACTGGGTTATTCATCGATGTCTTCTTTGGTCCACAGAACATCCTGTGGTTCTTCTTAGGGACCTTTATTGTCTTTATGCTGGCAGTGGTAATTAATGCGGTTATGCCAAGGTTTAGAATTGAACAGGCCATAAGATTTTACTGGGGAGTTCCCCTTTTACTCGTTGTTCTGGGGATTCTTCAATATTACCTCTGGAGGTGAAAATGGGACTTTTTAAAATTTCTCAAGGAAGATCTTTGTGGATGGTACATTTCTGCACAGGGTGTGGGGCGGTAGAGATGCCCCCAACAATGACCTCTCGATTTGATATGGAGAGGTTTGGTGTTGCTCCGATGGCTACCCCCAGGCAGGCTGATGTTCTCCTCATTACGGGTTATCTTACTGTTAAAACGCTAAAAAGGGTAATTATGGTATACGAACAAATGCCAACTCCAAGATATGTGATAGGCTTTGGCTCCTGTACTGTTAATGGCGGAATTTACTGGGATTCCTACAATGTCATCAAGAATCTTGATCTTTACATTCCCGTTGACCTCTACATCTTTGGTTGTATGCCACGCCCTGAGTCTATCCTTGACGCTTTTCTTAAGTTGAGAAAGATGATTGAAGAGGGTAAGGCCAATAAGTGGAAAGATTACATTGAACGATACGACTGGTACAAGCAAAATCAGGCAAAGCTTTTTGATGTAAACAAATGGAGAGTACAAAAATGAAAATGGAAGAGAAAGTTGTTGAAGAATTGAAGAATATCCTGGGAAACCTCGGAGAAGTCTGGATTCAAAGGGAAAAGAGGGTTTATGCGAAGGTACCGAAGAACCTTGTCCTTCCCCTTTTGGCCTTTCTGAAAGATAAAGGTTTTCATCAGCTGACTGCCATTACCTGTGTGGATTGGCTCAAAAAAGGGAAATTTGAACTTATTTACAACCTTTTCAGTTTAAATTACGAAGGTGTTCATGTTTTCATCAAGACAGAGCTTGAGCGGGACAAAGAAACGATGCCATCGGCCATTGAGATTTATCCGATGGCCTTCGATTACGAGAGGGAAATCCACGAAATGTTTGGAATCGTCTTTGAAGGGCATCCAAGGCTTGATAATTTCATCCTTGAGGACTGGGATGGTCCACCTCCTATGAGGAAGGATTTTGATACTGCAAAGTATGTCGAAGAAAAGTACGGTGTGAAGGACTATACTGAGGAGTTATGGAGACGCAGGGAACAGCCCTACAGGGAGGAGAAAGATGAGTAGAGTGAGAGAGTTCGATTTTGAATATTTCATTGGGCCTGCCCATCCGGGTGTTACCGGAAATATGAGTTATCATATCTGGGCAGAAGGGGATACCATTGTTCAGATAGAACCGAATTTAGGTTATCTTCATAGGGCTTTTGAAAAATTGATTGAGAGGAGAATGTGGCTTAAGAACTTCCCTTTGATTCCCAGAATTTGCGTGCCTGACCCCGATGTGAACGAAGTCCTTTATGCTATGGCGATTGAAAAACTTATGGGTATCGAGGCGCCTTTAAGGGCCCAGTATTTGAGGGTGTTTATGTTAGAGATGTCGAGAATGGCTTCCTATCTCTTCTACTTTGGCGGCGTAGCAGGTGCCTTGGGGCTATATACTTTACCCAACTGGTCAATTGGTGACAGGGACTATATTCTCGACCGTTTTGAGGAAATTTCTGGCCACAGGATTTACCACATTTACCAAACCATTGGAGGCGTGAGAAGGGATATCCCCGATCCGGGTTATAAGGACAGGGTAATGGAGCTTATGGATTACCTTGAGAAGAGACTAAAAGATTACGACAAAGTCTTCTTTGAGCATCCCATTTTCAAGAAAAGGGCAAAGGGAGTAGGGGTTGTCGATAAGGAAACCGCCCTTAAGTTTAGCGTTACCGGTCCCAATTTGAGGGCGGCTGGAGTACCTTATGATGTAAGGAAGGTAGAACCTTATCTAGTCTATGATAGGTTAGAGTTTAATGTTCCACAGGTATTTACTGATGGAGATGTCTATTCAAGGGTAATGCAGAGAAGGCTGGAGTTTGAAGAGTCAATAAAGATCGTGAGGCAAGTGATGGAGAATTTGCCAGAAGGTCCTGTAAACATAAAGCTCAGGAATCCTTTCGAGATCAGGGTGCCCGAGGGTGAAATCTATGTGAAAGTTGAGTCATCGAAGGGTGAGTACGGATTTTACCTGGTATCGGATGGCGATGTTAAGCCTTACAGACTTCACGTAAGGGGACCAAGCTTTTCCCATGGATTGCAACTGGTAAGACACATCGGACCCGGAACCAACATTGCGGATATTTCACCCATTTTGTTCAGTCTTGATATTTGTCCACCAGATGCAGAGAGGTGAGCCATGAATATGAACTTCAAATTTTTAGATGCTTTGAAATTCCTTGTAAGGAAACCCCACACCGTGAGGGTTCCTTTTGAGAAGAAGGAACCCGCGAGACGGTATAGGGGAATTCACTCCAACGACTGGGAACTCTGCGTGGGGTGTGGAAATTGTGCGAAGATTTGCACCTGTCAGGCCATCGAAATGGTAGAGGTTCCTGGGCTACCGGAAAGGCCGGGTGATTCGGGATTAAGACCTAAGGTCGATTATGGTAGATGTAGCTACTGCGGTCAGTGTGTTGATGTTTGTCCAACGGGTTCCCTTAAATTGACAAACTTTTACAATATTGTGACCCCGAATAAGGAAGAGTTTGTTAAAATTCCCACGAAGGAACTGGATACAGGGCCGGGGACTGGTTGGGAGATGGGTGAGTCCCATTTCCTCGATTTTGAAAGGGTTGAAATGCCCGAGAGGCCGGCTAATGAGAGAATCAAGGACTTTGACTGGATTCTTAAAGGATTTACTCCTGAAGAAGCCCATTTAGAGTCTATTAGATGTCTCGGATGCGCCCTTTGCGTGCAGGGCTGCCCTACAGGTATGTACATTCCAGAGTATATCAGTGAGATAAGGAGTGGAAACTATCGAAAGGCCCTCGAATGGATGAATGTAAACAATCCTTTGGCCGAAGTTTGTGGTATCATCTGCACCCACAGATGTGAAAATGCCTGCGTATATTCGAAGAAAGGAGATCCTATTCAGATTAGATACCTTAAGGGTTTTGCAACAATGCAAATTGACGATTACGGCGCGGTTCTTGGATATGCCAAGGAGAAGGGAAGAGGTAGAGTGGCTGTTATTGGAGCGGGTCCCGCAGGCCTCTCTGCTGCCTACTATTTACGCAGGAACGGGGTAGATGTTACCATTTTCGAGGCAAAGGATAAGCCGGGTGGAATGTTGAGGTACGGAATCCCCCGTTATCGTTTACCGGAAAAGACCCTTGCCAAAGAAATTAAATTTATCATAGAACAGGGCGTAGAAATCAAGTACAATACCCACGTGGGCAAGGATGTTAAGTTTGAGGAACTATTCCATAATTATGATGCTGTTTTCCTCGGAGCGGGTTACCAAGTCGGGCAGAAGATGGGGATCAAGGGAGAAGACTTGGAAGGGGTGATGGATGCTGTTACATTTCTGAGAAAGGTTAGTGAAGGTGAAAGAGTTTCTGTTGGTGAGAAGGTGCTTGTGATCGGTGGTGGAGATACAGCGATGGATTCATCGAGGACGGCGTTGAGACTCGGTGCTAAAGAAGTGGTTATTTCTTATAGGAGAAGAGTTGAGGATATGCCCGCTTCCCATGAGGAGAGAGAGGAGGCCCTTGCAGAAGGTGTTAAATTCATGCCCCAAACGCTGCCAATAGAAATCGAAAGGAGAGGGAACAAACTGGTGGTAAAATACTGCGATTGTGAAATGGTCTATGAAGAGGGTGCAAAGCGGCCAAAACCTATTCCTATTTACGAAAAGACCTATGAAATGGAAGTGGATACCGTGATAATGGCCATTGGCCAAGGGCCCGATCTGAGTTTCTTGCCTGAAGAGGTAAAAAGTAAACTCAGGTTCAACAGGGCTGGTAACAAGATACTGGTGAACGAAAATATGATGACCGATGTTCCCGGGTTATTCGCAGGTGGTGACCTTGTTACTAAAAGGGCGGATGCGATAAGTGCTATAGCAACAGGGAGGAAGGCAGCACTCGGGATTTTAAAATATCTTGAAGCGAAGAAGTAAAGAAAGAGGGGGGCGGGGCGTACGCCCCGCCCCCGTACTTCCTCAAAATTAGACTTGCTTGAACTATTTTCTATGGTAGTTTTGTGCCCTTTCGAGCCTCCTTTTCTTGTTGTAAGCCCTGTCAAGCTCCCTTTGTAATTTGATTAACGCTTGTGTTAATTTTACTATCTTTATGTTATCCCTAAAACCTATGAACCTCCTCTTTACTTTTTCACTTACATCTTCCGCTCTTAGAACCCTTTTTAAAGGTGTGTCTATCTCATGCCTCTTTGCCTTCTACTTTTTTCTGTTTTTCCAAACCATCTTCCTTTGCTAAGACCACACTGTGTTGCCTCGCTTACAGAATTGAAAATGCAGTATAGTCGCCGTTTTACTATTTTGTTATTTTTGATTAAACAATCCCATTTCGAGTAGATTAATTTTGAGGAACGCCGTGTTATTGAATTATCCATTTATTTGACTTTATACTTCATAAACTGAAAATGTGTAAAATAATAAGTATTAAAATTAAAATCTTGAAAGCCAAAAATGTGGTGAATAGGAAAATTAGTAAAAAATGAAATTCGGCTATCCAGTAAAAGTTGGTATATACGAAATCCTTCATCTATCAACAAGTTATATGAAGCAACGGGTTTAAAGTGAGGATGGGATAAAATGAGAGATGCAAGCCGGCTGCGTATACTAGCGGATAAAAAGGAAATCAAAGATTTCCCTAAATTGCCTTTAGCAACTTCTTTTATCCGCAAAACGTTAGATGAAATTTCGACACCTGTTATGGAGGCAATAAATGGAGATTAAAAAGGTAAATAAAATAGTAAAAACTGATATTAAGGAAGAATTAAAGAAATTTTATCCTGAAGTTTTTGAGGATAATAAGATTAATTTTGAGAAGTTAAAAGCATTACTCAGCGGTGAAATTATTGAAAAGGAAGATGATAGATTTTATTTTAACTGGGCCGGGAAAAGCAATCTATATAAACTTATTCAAGCACCTGCTTATGGAACTTTAAAACCAGATAGGGAAAGGTCAGTAGATTTTGAGAATACAGAAAATATTGTTATTGTTGGCGAAAATTTAGAAACCCTAAAACTTTTGCTTAAGCCTTACTTTGGTAAGGTAAAAATGATTTACATTGATCCACCTTATAACACTGGCAAAGATTTTATTTATCGTGATAACTTTAAACAACCGCTAAGGGATTATTTAGAGAAAACAGGACAGATTGATGGTGAAGGTAAAAAACTTACTACAAATACAGAAGCAAGCGGTCGCTATCACTCTGATTGGCTTAATTTTATGTATCCAAGATTATTTTTAGCAAGAAGTTTATTGAGGGATGATGGAGTTATTTTTATTTCTATTGATGACCATGAAGTCCACCATTTGAGAATGATAATGGATGAGATTTTTGGGGAGGAGAATTTTGTAGCACAAATTATTAGACTAACAGGTTCTACCAGAAATATGGCGGTAGATATTGATATTAGACATGATTATTTACTTTTATATGCAAAGAATAGAAGAGAAATAGAGATAAACGGATTAACAAGAGTCAATATAGATGAATTTATAAATCCAGATAATGACCCTGAAGGTAATTGGTCAACACAGGATTTAACAGTAAGAACAGGCGGATATGAATATGAAATTCCGTCTATTGATGGAACAAAAATTTTCAAGAATAGGTGGCGTTATAACATAGATAAAATGAAGATAGTTATGGGAGGCTGCAAGGATGATGAATTTTTGGAAATATATAGGAAAAAAGCTGTAAAGGTAAATGTAAAAGGTAGAGAGTGGTTTATTGTAGGAAAAATTGTTTTTAAGGGAAGTAAAAATGTTCCTAATCATAAGAAATATTTAAAAGATGTGTCTGATATAACTGTCCATACAATATGGGATGATATAGAATCACAAAAACTGGCAAATGAAAATTTAATTGAAATATTTGAAGGTAAAAAGGTGTTTGATAATCCTAAACCAGTAGGACTTATGAAAAAAGCCTTAAGTATCTCTACAGATTCCAATTCCATTATCCTTGACTTCTTCGCTGGTTCTGGCACCACTGGTCATGCTGTTTGGGACTTAAACAAAGAGGATGGAGGCAATAGAAAATTTATCCTTGTTCAAATTGATGAGGAAGTTCAAGATGAAGAGATTAAAAAAGAGTTTCCAACAGTTGCAGATATTTGTATTGAGCGCTTAAGAAGAGTATCGGAAAAGTATAAGAAAGAAAACGAAGGGAAACTTGTAAATAATAATCAGGATTTCGGGTTTAAGGTTTTTAGATTAGATAAGTCAAATTTTAATCTTAAAGATGAATTTGAATTTGACCCAAGTGAAAATAAAGAAGAATTAAAGAAAAAATATCTTGAGTGGCTTGGTATGTCGGTTGACCAGCCATTAGTTCCTGGCTGGAAAGAAATAGATGTTATTTATGAAGTAATGTTGAAGGAAGGATTAAATTTGAATTCCAAAATTGAAAAAGTGAAGATTAAAGATGATGAGTTTTATTATGTAAAAGACGAAGAGCAAAACCTTGAATTTTATATTTCACTTAAAGATAAGTTCAGTAAAGATACAATTGAGGAGATAAGGACTTCAAAATATAAAGGTAAAATGTTTGTGTTTTTAGACAAAGCATTAACAGATAGCGATAAAATAAACTTAAGTGCTTTTGTGAGATTAAAAGTGATATAAGGGGTAAGATTATGAATAAGCAAGAGATTTTTGAAAAAATTATAGAGTTTCTTAAAAACGAAGGTGCAAAAAGAATATCTGTTTTTGGTTCTTATGTAAGGTGTAGACATAGATGCTGTCTGGGAGACAGTAAAAAGGATATTCCTGTATTGAAAAAGAAATTAATGGATATTAAAACGGAATAAGACAATGTTAAAATTAAAATTTGATCCAAAGTTAGATTTTCAGATTGATGCTATAAATTCTGTGGTAGATATATTCAAAGGGCAAGTCAAGAAGCCCATTGATTATACTTCTCAAATCATTCCGAACTTATTAGACCTTCCCAAAGAAAAAATTCTTGAGAATCTACAAGAGATTCAAAAGAAAAAAGGGCTTCCATTATCTAATATAAATGATTTGACAGAACCTTACAATTTTACCATTGAGATGGAGACAGGAACTGGAAAAACCTATGTTTATTTAAGGACTATTTTAGAATTAAATCAGAAGTATGGATGGACAAAGTTTATCATTGTAGTTCCATCAGTTGCTATAAAAGAAGGGGTCTTAAAGACCTTGGATATCACAAAAGAACATTTTAAGCAACTTTACGATAATATACCATATACTTATTTTGCTTATAGGTCTGATAACTTGGTAAGGGTCAGAATGTTTGGGCAGGATACAAATTTACAGATAATGGTTATTACAAAAGATGCCTTTAATAAAGATATAAATATCATTCACAATATTCACGATAAAATGGGTGATAAACCAATTGAAATTATAAAAAAGACAAATCCAATTGTGATTCTTGACGAACCACAAAAGATGGGTGGAGAAGCAACCCAATGGGGAATTGAGCAATTGAATCCTCTTTTTGTCCTACGATACTCTGCAACTCACAGGGATATTTATAATCTTGTTTATAAACTAACTCCTTATGATGCCTATAATTTAGGGCTTGTTAAAAAAATAGAAGTTCTTTCCGTTACAGAAGAAGGAGACCCCACGAGTAAAAAAATTATTTTAGAAAGGATAGAATCAACATCAAGTGGATTAAGAGCTAAGTTAAAAGTTTTTGTTAAAACAAGCGAAGGTATAAAATTGAAAACAATAACAATTAAACATGGTGAAAATTTAGCAACGAAAACAGATAATAATTATTATGATGGCTTTATTGTAAGCGAAATAAATAAAGGTGCAGGGTATATCTCTTTTTCTAATGGTGTGCAAATTTATGAGGGAAAATCTTCAATAGATGAAGATGAGATAATTCACATTATGATAAGGGAAACAATAAGAGAACATTTGGATAAAAAGAAAAAGTTAAATCCCAAAGGGATTAAAGTATTAAGCCTATTTTTCCTAAATAGGGTTGATGATTATCTATTAGAAAATGGGATTGTCAGAAGAATGTTTGAAGAAGAATTTAACAAACTCATTGAGACTGAATTTAAGGAATTTTCAAATTTAGATGTAAAGAAAATTCATAGTGGTTACTTTTCAAAGATGAAAAAGGATAAGAGTATTGAGGAAGACGAATCAGCATACAATTTGATTATGAAAGACAAAGAAAGATTGCTTTCACTGGAAGAACCAGTTGAATTTATTTTTTCTCATTCTGCATTAAGAGAAGGCTGGGATAACCCGAATGTGTTTAATATCTGCACGCTTGCCTATTCTACTTCAGAAATAAAAAAGAGACAGGAAATTGGAAGAGGTTTAAGATTACCGGTTGATCAAAATGGGAATAGAATCCAGGATAGAGATATAAATTTGTTGACTGTTATCACAAATGAAAGTTATAGAGAATATTTAGAAAAATTACAAACAGAATATCGTGAGGAAGCAGGTATTGAAGCACCGCCGGTTGAAGAAAGAAAACAAAGGGTAACAATAAAACGCAAAGATGAAATTCTTCAGGGGGATTTATTTAAAAATTTATGGGATAGAATATCTCCGAAAGCAAAATATATCGTGAATATAGATAGTAGGAAATTTATAGAGCAATGCATTAAAGAAATACAAAAAATTGAAATCAAAGAACCAGAAATAAGCATTAAAAAAGTTAGAGTGGATGAAATCAAATCCGAAGAAATTGAAGAGGGATTTATTAGAGAAACATCGGAAAAAGTGAAGATAACCAAAGTTTTTAATCTTGTATCATTTATTGAAAAGGAAGTAAATCTAACTAAAAAAACGATATTAGAGATATTAAAGGGAAGTAATAATCTTGACCTTTTGTTTTTAAATCCTCAAAAATATGCAGAAAAAGTCATAGAAATTATTAAAGAGTGTAAAAAATCATTTGAAGTTGAAGGTATCAAATATATTAATTTGGATGAAAGTTATGGCGTTGATCTTTTTAGGGAGGAAGTAGCAAGTTATGGCAAATATGTATTAAAGGTACAAAAATCAAATTATGATGGGATAATTAAAGAATCAAATATAGAAGAAGAGTTTGCCAAAGCACTTGATAAAGACTCCCGCATAAAGTTATTCATTAAACTGCCTGACTGGTATGTGATAGAAACACCGGCTGGAAATTATACGCCAGACTGGGCAATTGTAGTAGAAAAAGTACAGAATGATAAAAGAGAAGAAAAAATTTACTTTGTGGTTGAAAACAAAGGAACAAATAATATTTATGAATTGAAACCTGAAGAAAGAATCAAAATAGAAAGCGCTAAAAAGAGATTTGAACTCATAAGAGATTCAAAGTTTGTTGCTCCTGTTAAGGATTTTGATACCTTTGAAAGTCAATGGTAAAATATAAATATAAAACTAATATGAATTCACCGCTTCATATAACACAGCATAAAAGGTTCGTACCTTACGGCACTCACCCAAGTTTTTGCTTCGCAAAAGACTTCTTTTATGCTGTGAACATTATACGCCATTTCATCCCTTTGCCGTGGAGAAAGAAATTACATTAAAACAAAATCTTAATGGTGTTATGATGAAGAATAAAAAAGCAATAGCAAAATTGATTTACGATGGATTGAAAAAAGAGATATTAAATTGGCCCTATCTTTAATTTCAGAAGATCTTAAAGAGGCGAAAACTGGTAAGCTTCAAATTACTAAAACTCCTTTACTTAATAATTTGTTTTAGATGTTCTCAAAGACATCTCCGATTGGCAGATTTGCGACTAATTAGGCTTAAAAGTTATTGTAAATTTAGTACTTCAGAATCAAAAAGAGATGTTCTCTTTGAAGCGTAAACGGTGTTGCAATTCCTTTCGCAATGATGGGCCTTTTGCACCCTGTTATTGCTGAAGGTGCAATGGCCTTTAGTTCAATATCTGTGATTTTGAATTCAATGAGGCTAAAATAAGGGGGTGTTATGGCAAGGTATAGAGTATATATTTCAGCCATTCATTGTAATCATTGCAAGATGAGAATTACGGAAGCCCTGAAGGAGATTGGTGAAAAGAAATTTGAGATCGATGTTGAAAAGAAATTACTTTTTATCGAGACGGCAAATTTTGATAAGGTTAAAGAGAAGTTGGAAGAGATTGATTATCCTCCGGAAAGGGTCGAGGAAGTTTAAGGCTTCTTTCTTCACAAGCTCCTCTGATAGAGAGTATTTTACCTTGATCTCATCTTTTTAAGTTGGGTGTTGGGCAAGATTTGGTTTATTTTGGTGTCTTGTGAAAGTGGCTTTTTTCGACTTTTCCAAAGATTTTAGTTTAAAGGGCTTTTTTAAATTTTATAGTCTTTATAATGGTTTGTGTTTGCACCCTTGGAGTTTTACCCGAAAGAATTAGGTTCTCGTTTTTTAAGCGCCACTTACCGGTTTCTTTGCCTTTGATGAGGCAAAAACTTTGCGGCTAATTTTTTAGTTTCTGTCGCGCTTCCTTGACCCAAAGGTAGGTCGGTTCTTGCTGTAGTATTTCGTCATAGACCTTAATAGCCTTTTCTTTCATATCCATTTTTTCATAGACAAAACCAAGAAAGGCCTTACATTCCATATACCCCCATGAAAGGGGATTTTTTTCTTTCTGGTACAAGACCAATGCCTTCTCGAAATATTCCTTTGCCTTTTCTTTACCTCCTCCAAAGGTTTTTGGTCTAAAAAAGAAAGATATGCCTTCCAAATAATAAACTCTTGGATTTTCAGGATCAAGGGACTTTGCCTTCTGAAAAGCCTCTTCTGATCTTTTCCCCCAGTACACGACGCGGGAAAGGTTCATTATGGCCTTCATACCGTAGAGGGAACCCAGGACAGCGTAGGCGTCGGAGAAATCGGGTTTCAATTGGGTGCACTTTTCTAAATAAAGAATAGCGCTGTCGACGTACTGTTCATTTGCGTAAAGGCTGTCTGATGTTAAAATTAGGAAAATTGCAAGCCCATTGGTGTAAGCATAGAGGTAATTTTCTTCTTGCGGATTGGCTTTATTTCTCAATTCGTTGTAATAGTAAAGGAGAGAGTCTTTGTTTCGAGAACGAGAAGCTTTCGTTAAATTTGAGACGTAAAAACCGATTTGTTCCGGTGTGAGAAGCTGTAGGGTGAGAAAAAGGATTGAAAACATTTTAATGATTTTAACCCATCAACCTTGGTTAGAAAAATTGTTCGCACCTTAAAAGACTTTTTGAGGTCAGGATTTAACGGTTAAAATAAAGGGGGAGGTGAAAGATGAGGGTGGTGATTCAAAGGGTTAAGACGGCAGAAGTTTGGGTTGAGGGGAATTTTGTATCCGGGATAGAGTCTGGACTTTTGCTCCTTGTTGGGTTCGGAAAAGGGGATAGTGAAGAGAAGATTTCCAGAGCTGCTAAGAAAATAGTAGAACTGAGAATTTTTGAAGACGAAAACGGGAAGATGAACCTGTCGGTAAAGGATCTCGGCCTTGGGATTCTAGCTGTGCCCAATTTTACCCTCGAGGGGAATATAGAAAAAGGCAGACGCCCATCCTTTGATAATTGTATGGAACCGGAAAGGGCGCGTCTGTTTTTCGAAAAGTTTTGTGAGAAATTGGAGGAAGAGGGAGTTAAAGTTTCCAAAGGTATTTTTCAGGCAAAAATGGAAGTGAAGTTGATCAATTACGGCCCCGTCACCTTTGTGCTTGATTTATGAGTATTTTATTATTTTTCGTCTTTCTTTATCCTGTTATTACCGAGGTTATGCTGGATCCACTGGGTCCGGAGACGGGCTCTTTATCCCCTGGAGATCGCAATGAGTTTATAGAGATCTACAATCCTGATGATGATACCGTTGATATGGCGCTTTTTAAACTCAGGGATAATGCGGAGTCCGATAGCATCGTTCCTTTTACGGAAGTCCTTCAATTTTATCCGAGGGTGAAGGCCACCACAAGAGTACCGCCGAAGTCCTACGGAGTCATTTTAGACAGAGAATATGTTATTGAGGGAGAATATTATTTGCCCTATGCGCTCCCCGATGGAATTTCAGTGATGACAACTAAGGATACAGACTTGGGAAATGGCCTCTCTTCTAATGATACGTTATGTCTTATAGATAGAAGCGGCAACGTTGTTTCATCCTTTGGCTTGGGAAGTGGATTTCCTCTGAGATCAAAGGATGGGGTGAGTTTTGAACGAAAATACTATTGGGGACCGGATAATGCGGACAACTGGAGGTATTGTAACGAAGCAGGTGGTAATACCTGTGGGAGGGAGAATTCTGTTTCAAAACCCTTTAACTTGAAAATGGTGGGGGTGAAGGTAGAAAGGAGTGGGGATTGCGAGCTCGCTTTTGTTGTAACCATAACAAACACAGGTACTGAATTTTTAAGTGCCGTGAGGGTAAATTACGAAATTCAAGGGGCCTTGCCATCTTCAGAAGAGGAGAGGAGTGTATCCCTATTTCCAGATTCTACTACCTCTGTTAAAATTGGACCTTTTCTAATACCTCAGGGTACCTATCCTGCCTGGCTACGTGTTGGAATTCAGGATATCTACTTTGATTCGACTTTTTTGCAGGTTTTTTCAGGAAGGCCACCAGTAGTAATAAACGAAATTATGTACAACGGAGATGTGGAGTGGGTTGAGCTTTACAATGTTTCAAATAGTCCTATTTCTTTAAAGGGATATTGCGTTGGCGACCCTGTCAAAAGGTCAGAATCTGCACCAGATATTACCCTTATGCCAGATTCCTACTTTGTTTTTTCTTCAGGTATCCTCAATATTTCAAATAGCACGGTGCTTAAGAATTTCCCTCCCCTTAACAATACTGGAGATACTGTCTTTCTATACGATTCCTACGGTCAGATCGTAGATGTGGTACCCTATTCCGCCCGCTGGGGAGGGTCTTACAACGTTTCCTTAGAAAGACTTTCACCTTTCTTGCCGTCAAACTCTCAATACAACTGGACTTCATCGAAGGAAGGTAACACCATGGGGAGAAAGAATTCAATCCAGATTTTACCACCATCGGGGGGAACTCTTCTTTCCCTTTCTTCAAAAGCTCTTTCGCCCTCGAGGGGCATTCTGGCTATTGCGGTTAAAGTAGAATTTCCTGAGTTTCCCGTTTATGCAACCGGTGAACTTTACCGATTGGATGGAAAGAAGGTCCAGACCTTTTTCAATGAAAAACTTCTGGTGGATGGTAAGTTGGACTTTGCGATTAATCCCTACGCTGATGGTGTTGAACTTGATGAAGGGATGTACATCCTGGTTGTGAAGGGGCGAACTCTGCAAGGAAAGCTCTTTTCGAAGAAAGAGGTGATAGGAATTTTAAGATAGGCGCCTTTTTAGTCTTATTAGTGGTATGATCATTTCTTCGATGCTTAGACCACCGTGGAAAAGACCCCCCATGTATCTCTTTTTGTATTTACTCGGGTCACTTTTGTAAACAAAGAAATCGTAACCCTTTGCTAAAAAGAGCATTCTTGCAATCTGGGGGATTCCAAACTTTTTGAGATCCATTAATTCAATGGGTTTACCTTCTAAAGCTTTCAAAGAGTCACCAAATTTGAAACGTAATCCTTCCGTTGTCTCCATACCGCCCTGGATTACTACAGGTTTTTCTCCTTTTACCCAACCGTGGTCTGTGGTTATGATAATATTTGGTGTGTGCAATTTTTCTAAAAAGTTAGAGCTTTCGAGAAGGAATTTGCATAATTTTACATAGTCTTCCGCATTTTCGATAAGCCCCCTGAGCGGTGATTCTGCTTCCCGGAGATGAAAGATCATATCGAAAAAGTTTATAACGTAAACTTCGAGAGGCAGACCTGCGTCGAAAATCTCTTGCTTAAAAGCATCTAAGGAGTTGATTTTTTTGATAACATGGGGAAGATTTTTGAAACCATTTTCAATGAGGTTTTGTTCTAAGAGCTCCTTTTCGTGTAAGTTATCCCTCGTCCAGCCGGGATTTCTTCTTTCGGTATCGTAAGGGGTATGTCCCGAGAAGAGTGAGTTTCTGGCAAACTGGGTCGCAGTTGGTAGAACAGAGAATATGGGATGGATTTCGACGTTGTAGCCCGATGGAATTGCCTTGGCTAATTCAAGGGCCTGGTCAAATCTAAAATTATCGAAGACAATTAAAGTAACTCTCTCGCCCTTTTTGAGTAACGGGAATACATAACGTTGGAAAATCCTGAAAATAAAAGGAACTTCGTGTGTGTTGAGGAGTTCTGGATATTTTCTCATAACCCAGGTGGCAAAATCTTGATTTTTTGTCTTCAATTCTTCTTTTAAAAGTTCATCTTCAGGGCTTTCTACCATCCAGTAAAAGAGAAGTCTACCCTTTTCAAGCCAGTCTTTCCAATCAGTTCCGAGACTGTTTATGGCATTGTAGTAGTTTAAAATTCTTCGGGTTTCGGCGCGGTTTTTTATTTTGTCTTTTTCCAGTTTTCTTAATACCGCAAGGATCTGGGAAGGTTGAACGGGTTTTATGAGGTAATCAAATACGTCAATAGAGTAGGCCTCATCCATAACCTCTTTATCCTGAACCATAGTTATTAGTACTAAAGGCACGTTGGGATGCAACTTCTTGATTTCCCTTGCAAATTCTATTCCCGAAATCTGAGGCATTTTATAATCTATGAGGATTACATCAAAGTCTTCGGACTTTGCTATTTCCAGTGCCTTTAAAGGATGGTCGATACCTATGACCTTCATTCCCTGATCCTCAAGAAACAGGATGTGAGGCTTCAGAAGATCAATTTCATCATCGAGCCACAGGATTTTCATAATTTAAATTATAAAGCGATGAACATGGAGAAAGCTTCCCCTTAAGACTTTAAAATTCCTGCTCTCTGGAATATAATATATAAACTACGGGCAGATAGTTCAGTCTGGTTAGAACGCTGGTCTCACATACCAGAGGTCGGAGGTTCGAATCCTCCTCTGCCCACTTTTAAATTGTTAAGGCTATAGCAAATAGCATCATCGCACCGCCTACCAATTCTAAGGGGGCCCATCTTTCTCCGAGGAATATCACTGCTACAATAAAACTGAACAGTACTTCAAGGGATACAAAAAAGGTGGATTTTATAGCACCCGCATGTTTTAAGCCTGTAACATAAAGATAGTAAGCGAGGACAGTGCAGTTTAGTGCAAGATGAACCACGAGGAGAATGCTTTTCCAGTTTAGAACTATGCGAGTCCCCTTATCCAGGAGGAGAAAGGTTGGAAGGGAAAGTAAGGCAGTTATGCCGAAGGTTATCATATTGACTTCGTGGGAATTATACCTTTTCAAGAGGTTCTTGGAGAGTATCACATAGAAGGCCCAACAGAAAGAGGCAAGGAGCACGATAAGGTCGCCGACCATTATTCTCGAGTGGAAAAATTCTTTTACATTTTTGCCCGTAGTAAGCAGGAACATTCCAGGTAAAAGAAAAGCGAACGAAAGGAAGAATCTCCTCGGAGGTTTTTCTTTTAGAAGAAGAATTGCCAATATAGGAACCCATATCACAAAGAGGTTTATTATGAGAGCAGTACGGGAAGCGAAGGTGTATTGCTGACCTAAGTATTGAAAAATGTAAGAGAGGTAGGTTACCAGGCCGAGTAGGTAGATCGATTTTTCTTTGAAAATGTTTGGGTCAAAGGTTTTTTCAAAAACAAAAAATAAGAGGATGTAAAAGAGGGTGCCAAGAAAGAACCTAAGAAAAATAAAAAGAATTGGTGGAAGATAACTAAGACCTAATTTTACGGCGGGAAAAGATGTACTCCAGATTAATGAAGAAAGTACAACATAAAGAATGGCCTTTCTCTCTGACATAATGGATTCTCATTCCTTGCATTGGCAAGGCGATTTTTTACACTTAGGGCAACCTTTGGAGTATTTTGAGACTGCAGATTCCATATCGATATCGTAGAGGTTGGCTAAGGAAAAGAGCCAGGCACAAACGTCGGAAAATTCTTCTACGAGTTCGTCCTTCGATTTGTGTTTCATCGCCTTTGCCAGTTCCCCGACTTCTTCAACGAACCAGCGGAAGGTCTCCGCTTTGCCCCTCTTTGAGTCTTTCTCAAAATAGGTTTCTCTTATGATCTTCTGAAATTCTTTTATTTCCATAGTCCCAGGATCCTGGTTATCAAGGCAAAATAAGGCGCTGTGAAGATGATGCTGTCAATCCGGTCAAGCATCCCCCCATGCCCGGGGAATAGATTTGAGGAATCTTTAACTCCAACCTCTCTTTTGAAGGCGGATTCAACAAGGTCGCCGATTTGGGAGAGAATAGATACTAAAACTGTAAGAGTTATATTGATGTAAAGGTTTTGTGAAGGTGTGATTTTCAAAAAGTGCAATAAAAAGCCAAAGGGAATAGTAAAGAGGATTCCGTAGATGTATCCCTCTATAGTTTTCTTAGGGCTTACTTTTTCTGCGAGTTTGTGTTTCCCAAAGAAGTACCCGGCGATGTATGCCATGCTATCGAAGATCCAGATGATAAAGAGGAAGAACAAAATCCCTTTAATTCCCATTTTTTGTCTCATTATCAATGCTGAGATGGCTCCTATCACTATGTAAAGGAAGATAAAAGTGGTCAGGGCGAATTCTTTGATTTTGTAGTCTCTGCTCCATAGGATAGGTATAGGAAAGTAGAGAAGCAGAATTGAAAGAAGCACTATGGAGGTGTAATTAAAATAAAAGCCTAAGATTGCTGTAACAAGGAGAAAGGTAGCGTAAAAGGCAAGATTTTTTTTAACGGCGTAAAGATTCAGGAATTCCCATTGTGCTAATCCAAAGGCGACAATTACCAGTAAAGTAAAATAAGATTTCCCGAGATATATTAAAAGCAGAACCACGGGAATTAAAACAATGGCTGTAAGGGTTCTTATTTTTAATTCAGCCTTCCATGACACCGCCAAATCTCCTTTCTCTTTTGCTGTATTCCTGGAGAATTTTAATGTATTCCTCTTTCCGGAAATCGGGCCATAAAGTCGGTGTAAAGTAAAGTTCAGTGTAAGCTATATGCCACAGCAGGAAATTCGAAATGCGCACCTCTCCTCCTGTTCTTATAAGAAGATCCGGTTCAGGGAGGTCGGGCATGTAGGTGTATTTCTTAAAGAGCTCTTCAGTGATATTATCGGGGTTGACACCTTCTTTGACGATCCTTTTTACAGCATCTAAGATCTCAGCCCTTCCACCATAAGATAGTGCGAGAATTACATTTAAGCCTGTACACTTTGCCGTTTTTTCTTTTGCCCTTTTAAGTTCGTAGAACAAAGATTCAGGAAAAAGGTCTATTTTTCCTATGAAATCGAGCTTGACGTTGTTTTTGTAAAGACTGTCCACTTCATCTCGAATTAACTTCCGAAGGAGGGTCATTAAAAAGTCAACTTCCTGCTTTGGCCTCCGCCAGTTTTCTATTGAAAAAGTGTAAAGGGTCAAGTACTTGATGCCAAGTTGTTGAGAGGTTTTTATGACTTCCCTCGTGGACTCTGCCCCCGCCTTGTGCCCCAAGTATCTTGGAAGTCCACGCTCCCGTGCCCAGCGGCCATTACCATCCATGATAATGGCCACATGCTGAGGCAGGTTATTCTTCAAGAATCTCTTTCTCCTTATTTTTTACCAGTTTGTTGATCTCCTCGATGTATTTGTCGTGGAGTTCCTGGAGCTTCTTTTCCGCCTTTTTAGAATCGTCCTCGCTAATCTCTTTGTTTTTCTCCATCTTTTTTACCTGTTCGACACCGTCTCTCCGTATATTTCTTATGGCCACCCGAGCATCTTCGGCGTATTTTCTAACCAATTTAACGAGTTCCTGACGCCTTTCTTCTGAAAGTGGAGGTATAGGAATTCTGAGTACATTACCGTCGCTCTGAGGATTAAGGCCCAGGCCGGCTTTTTTGATAGCTCTTTCAATTTCGCCTATCACCGACTTGTCCCAGGGCTGGATCAAAATCATTGATGGATCAGGTATTTGGATGGTAGCAATCTGATTTATTGGGACCTGAGAGCCGTAATACTCCACTTTTATTCCGTCCAGGAGGTAAGGAGTAGCACGACCGGTTCTTAATCTTGAGATTTCTCTTTCAAAATTTTCAGCGGTCTTTTTCATTCGAGATTCAACTTCTTTATATACCTTGTCTAACATGTTGGCGGCCTCCTATGGAAAGGTTAAACCTCAACAAAGGTACCTATTTTTTCTCCGATTAATGCTTTGGTTAAATTTCCTTCTTTCGTAACATCGAAAACCAAAATGGGAATCTTGTTTTCACGACAGAGGGCGATAGCAGTTTGATCCATCACTTCAAGCTCTAAATTAAGCATGGTTTTGAGGTCTAAATAGTCAAACTTCTTTGCGTCACTGTACATCTTAGGGTCTTTGTCATAAACACCATCTACTTTTGTACCTTTCAACAGTATGTCGGCTTTTATTTCGCCTGCTCTGAGGGCTGCCGCTGTGTCTGTCGTAAAAAGAGGATTACCGGTTCCACAAGCAAAGATCACAATTCTATTGTTATCCAAATGCTTGAGAACTTTTCTTCTTATAAAAGGTTCACCTATCGCTCTAATTTCTATGGCGGTGACTATTCTTGTTTCAACACCTTCTTTTTCAAGGGCATTCTGTAGCGCCATACTGTTGATCGCGGTAGCAAGCATCCCCATATAATCAGCGGATATCCTGTCAAATCCAAGTTTTTCTATGGTTTTCCCGCGTACGATATTACCACCACCTACCACGATGGCAATTTGGGTCCCCAAATCCCTGGAACAGTAAGCAATTTCCTTTGAAATCCTGTTAAGAAAATTAATATCTAAATTTTCCTTCTCGTTACCAAAGAGCTCGCCCGACAGCTTGAGGAGTACCCGGTGATACTTACTCTTCACCTATTTTAAACCTCGCAAACCTCTTAACTCTAATATTTTCAGAGAATTTTGCGATGTGCTGTTTTATATATTCTTCGACGGTAATTTCTGGTTGCATGAAGAATTGTTGTTCATAAAGGACGTTTTCTTGATAAAACTTTTCCATCTTTCCTTCAACTATCTTCTGTATGACATTTTCGGGCTTCCCTTCCCTCTTAAGTTGCTCCATTAATATCTCTTTTTCCTTTGCAATAACTTCTTCTGGCACATCTTCTCTTTTTACATACTTAGGAGCCATTGCAGCGATTTGCAGGGCAAGGTTGTGAGCCAACTTTTTAAACTCGTCAGTATTCGCGACGAAATCAGTTTCGCAATTAACTTCAACGAGGACACCAAGCCTCGCTCCTGGGTGGATATAGGCTTCTATTATTCCCTCTTTGGTCTCTCTGTCCAGCTTTTTGTCCGCCTTAGCAAGGCCCATTTTTCTAAGTTCTTCAACAGCCTTTTCAATATCACCGTTGGTCTTTTCAAGGGCCTTTTTGCAATCAAGAACTCCAGCACCTGTTCTTTCCCTCAATTCTTTAATTAAATTTGCAGGAATTGACATAATTTTTTACCTCCTTACTCTTCTTTCTTCTCGACCATTGTAGTCTCTGCACCCTGTTTCCCTTCGAGGATTGCATTGGCAAGGGTTTTGGTTATAAGGGCAATTGACCTTATTGCGTCATCGTTACCAGGAATGGGATAATCAACCTGAGATGGATCTGCGTTTGTATCTACAATTGCTATCACTGGTATCTCAAGGCGTTTTGCTTCCCTAAAGGCTATATCTTCTTTCACAAGATCTACGATGTAAACTGCATCAGGTAGGGTCTCCATATCCATAATCCCGGTGAATACCTTTTGCAATTTTTCCAATTCCTTTAGCATGAGAAGTTGTTCTTTCTTGGGATACTGTTCTATCTCTCCGGTTTCTTTCATCTGTATCAATTCTTTCATCCGATTGATTCTGCTTCTGATCGTTTCAAAATTGGTAAGGGTGCCACCAGGCCACCTTTCTGTCATGTAAAAAGCGCCGCACCTTTTTGCTTCTTCTGCAACAATTTCTTTGCCCTGCTTCTTTGTGCACACAAAAAGGACAGTTCCACCCCTTGAAGATAGACGTTTCAAAAAGTTGTAAGCTTCCTGCAACTTTTCATAGGTTTTTCTGATGTCAATTATATGATGTCCGTCTCTTTCAGTAAAGATAAAAGGCTTCATCCTGGGGTTCCAACGCCTTCTCTTGTGTCCAAACTGTACCCCAGCCTCGAGAAGGTCTTTCAAAGTAACTGGAAATGCTATGTTATTATCGCTTGGAGTATTGTGGAGATTTTCTTCTCTTGCTCTTTCCATATTTCATCCTCTCCTTTTCTCTTGGATCTCTTGATAGCATTCTGAACTTCTTAAGGACCTCAGTTAGGTTCTCATCAAAGGCTTTCAATGCTCTTGCCAAGGCAAGTCTCATTGCACCAGCTTGACCGGACTTGCCACCGCCTTCTACCTTACAAACAACGTCGAATTTACCCTCTAAGCCAGCAACCTTCAGTGGCTCCAGTGCATGTATAACCAGATCTTCTCTATTGAAGTACTCAAGCGGTCTGAGTCCGTTAACGTATATTCTGCCTTTACCATTCTCTTTAAGACGAAGCCTTGCCACTGATCTCTTTCTGGATCCCCAAGCAAAAATTACTTTGGTGCCTTCCAAGTTTTAACCTCCTTAATTTATTTTCAATATATCAATGGGTTCAGGGTTCTGGGCCTTGTGGGGATGTTCAGGACCCTTATAGACTTTAAGTCTCAAGAACATCCTCTGCCCAAGCTTATTTTTAGGCAACATTCTTTTAACTGCAAGTTCAATTAACCTTTCAGGGTGACTTTCGAAGATCTGTCTTGCTGTTCTTGCCTTTAATCCGCCTGGGTAGTTGGAGTGATGATAATAGATTTTTTGATCCCATTTTTTACCTGTTAAAACAACTTTTTCTGCGTTAATCACAACGACGAAATCACCAGTATCGATGTGAGGAGTGTATATTCTTTTCCGCTTTCCCTGTAGAAGCAAAGCTATTCTTGAGGCAAGACGCCCCAACTCAATTCCCGAAGCGTCCACGAGAAACCATTTCCTCTCAATGTTTTCTATTTTAGGTAAAAAAGTACGCATTTACATCTCCTCCATTTCCAATATTATACTCTCACAGGAACGTAAATTCAAATTGTGTGATAAAAGCGGAGAGGGTGGGATTCGAACCCACGGTACCCCTTTTAGGGGTACGCACGATTTCCAATCGTGCCCCTTCGGCCAGCTCGGGCACCTCTCCGAGCGTGTTTTAGTATAAACTAAAAAGTTTGAAATACCAAGTTGGATGTCATTCGTTTTTTTTGTTTGAATGTAAACAATCATGGATTTATAATTAACGACACGCCGGAGTGGTGGAATCGGAAGACGCGCCGGCCTCAAAAGTCGGTGGCCCACAAGGCCGTGAGGGTTCGAGTCCCTCCTCCGGCATTTTATTAAAATGTGTGGAATCATCGGTTACATTGGTTATAAAGATCTTGATTCGGTAATTCTCGTCGGCCTCGAGAAACTGGAGTATAGAGGCTACGATTCTGCAGGTATTGCTGTTATCCACAATGGCAGGCTATTAGTTAGAAAGCGTGCTGGACGAATTGGCGATCTTTATAACCTCGTCAATGGTTTAGCCTTCAATGGTAAAGTGGGGATAGGCCATACAAGGTGGGCAACTCACGGAAAGGTAAACGACATCAACGCCCATCCTCATGTAGACTGTAAATCACAGATTGCCGTTGCTCACAACGGAATTATAGAAAATTTTGAAGAACTTAAAAGGGAATTGGAATCCCGTGGACACAAGTTCATTTCTGAAACCGACAGTGAGGTGGTTCCTCACCTTATAGAAGAGTATTACGAAGGTTCCCTCGTTGATGCTGTATTAAAAGCTGTTAATAGGCTTAAAGGTTCTTTTGCTCTTGTGATTGTTTCTTCCAATGAGCCCGATAAAATTATTGGGGTTAAAATGAATAGCCCTCTAATAGTGGGGATTGGGAAAGGGGAGATGTTTCTGGCGTCAGACGTTACACCTTTACTGGCGCACACCAAAGAAGTTATCCCACTGGCTGATGGTGAAATAGCTGTGTTAACCCAGGATAGCTGGAGAATTATAGATTTCAACGGAAATGAGAAAAAGAAAGAAGTTTCCAAGGTCGAGTGGACTGTCGATATGGCTGAGAAGGGACAATTCCCTCATTTTATGCTTAAAGAGATTTTCGAACAGCCGGACGTTATTTCCAGGAATCTTGAATATTACATTCGCGGAAATGAAGTAACGCTCCTCAAAGATTTTAATTTGAGAAGGTTACTTTTGAATAAAGATAGAATTCTTATTCAGGCGTCCGGTACTTCGTTACATGCTGGACTCGTGGGCAAATATGTACTGGAGAAGCTTGCAAAAATCCAGACCGATGTGGATTTTTCATCAGAGTTTCGTTATAGAGAACCGGTACTCAACCAGAATACCTTAGTCATCGCCATAAGTCAGTCAGGTGAAACGGCAGATACCCTTGCAGGTGTCAAGATGGTAAAGGAGAGCGGACTTGAGGTGCTTTCGATTGTTAATGTGAAAGATAGTTCTATTGCAAGAGAATCGGATTATGTTTTGTATATCAATGCGGGTCCTGAAATTGGAGTAGCTTCAACTAAGGCTTATACAGCCCAGATTTTAATTCTAACCCTTCTGAGTCTTGAAGTTGGCTTACTACGTGGGTATGTATCAGAAGAAGAATTTCAAACATTGAGGAAGGAGCTTAATGAGATACCGTCAATGATAAGAAAGGTACTGGATAAAAATGCACAGATTAAGGAAGTAGCTGATAAGTTCCTTGACGCCAAGTATTTTATGTTTTTAGGTCGTGGGGTAAATTATCCTACAGCTTTAGAGGGTGCCTTGAAACTTAAAGAAGTCTCTTATATTCATGCGATAGGTTATGCCGCTGGCGAGATGAAGCACGGCCCCCTTGCCCTTGTAGATAAGGATCTGCCTGTGGTCTTTATTAATCCCTATACGTCAGTCTACGAAAAATCTATAAACAATCTGGAGGAAGTAAAGGCAAGGGGTGGGGTCATTCTCTCCGTTATTACTGAGGACGATGAGAAAATGAAGGCATTGAGTGATTATACCTTTGAAATTCCCCGTGTAAATGAATTGTTCACTCCTATAGTGTCCATAATTCCTCTGCAACTTTTTGCTTACCATGTGGCGGTAGGCAGGGGATGTGATGTTGATAAACCCAGAAACCTTGCAAAAAGCGTGACGGTAGAATGAACCACAAGCCTTTTGTAGTTGTAATTTCAGCCCCTTCGGGAACGGGAAAGACCACTGTCTTAAGTGAAGTTAGAAAGTTAGAACCTGATCTCTTTTATTCCGTATCAGTTACTACAAGGCCTCCACGTCCCAACGAGAGAGACGGCGTTGATTATAAGTTCGTTTCAAAGGAAGAATTTGAACGGATGATAGAAAGGGGAGAACTTTTGGAATGGGCCAAGGTCTTTGGAGGAGAATATTATGGAACTCCAAAAGCCCCAGTAATGGAGGCTTTGAAGGCAGGAAAGGATGTTATAATGGATCTGGACATCCAGGGTAGAAACACGTTGGAGGGGATTTTTGGCAAAGACCTGGTTTCAATCTTTTTGCTGCCTCCTTCTTTCGAGGAGCTCAAAAGAAGGCTAAGTTTAAGAAAAACGGAGAGTGAAGAGGAACTTATTGAAAGGCTTGAAAGGGCCAAATTAGAGCTCAAGTGGGCGGAGCGTTACGAATACTGGGTCATAAGTAGTTCTATTGCTGAAGCCGCTATGAATATCATCCACATCATCCATGCAGAACGAATGAAGAGAGAAAGGGTAATATTCAAGATTGACTTAAGTTAGCCCCGCCAATTTCCAGAGTTTGATCATTCCTTCAGCGTCACTGGTTGCAAAATAATTCTTTTGAGGGAATATGCTAATACTGGTGCATCTCCTCGTCTGAAGGTCGATTTCTGTTTTCTTATCCATAAGTTCGAGGCCCATTACAAAGAGCCTTGTTTCTAAAGCTATAAGAACGTGGTTTTCGTCAGGAGTTATTGCTATATCCACAATATTTCTGGAATCTTCTGATATCTGATGCCTTTTGATAGCATTCAAAGTGTTTGAATCCCAAAGCGTAAGCCTTCCATCGTTTCCAACGGTTATGAAAAATTTTCCAGAATTGGCAAATTTTATCTTTCTAACCTGTCCAAGGTGCTCTTTTACTGCCAGTTTCTGTTTAAAGGTTGAAGTATCCCATATAATAACTGTGCCATCCCACGAACCCGAGACAAGTATGGGCGCTTTGGGTGAGTGGTCAAGACAGCTTATCCAGGTATTGTGACCTGCCATTGCTCCTATTTTTTCAACCTTTATAAGGTCGAAAATGGATATTATATTTTCATAGCCGCCAGCATAAAGAAACCTGGAATCTGGAGAAAAGGCAATTTCCGAAATTTCGTCATTCTGTAATTTAACAACGCTTAAACGGGTCCAGGCTGAAGTTTCATAAAACTTTACAAGTCCGTTCTTGGTTGATACTACAAAATATTGGGAATTTGGTGACACTTTTATATCCGTTACAGCATCATCTTCTGAAGTGGCCTTTAACGAGATCTTCCTCTCCCAATCTGAGGTACCAAAGACCTTTACAATTCCATCGAGGCCCGCTGTTATCATGCTATCGCCCTTTGGAGAAAAAATTACTTTTATTGCGGCACCCTGATGAGCCTGAACCTTGCCAAGCATTTTGATGGTAGTAACAGCCCCAGTTTGTGAAGCCATTGAGAGCCTGGTAACAAAGGGGGAAGTTGCTACTGAGCTGGTTGAAGTAGAGGCTTTGACGGTTGTTTTGTGTTTTTCTTCGTCAATTACTTTGTTGATTAGGTCAGATGGAATTCCCAATTTGTGAGCCATATCAATGATTTCTTTACGCTCTTTATCTCCTATTTTCCCTTTATACTGATTGATCTTTATGTCCCTCAAGGTCCTTATTTTTTCTATTATATCAAGGGCGCTCTTAGCTTCTGCTGCGTTCTTGAATCTATCAGCAGGAGATGGTTTAGTCATTCGCATCAAGAAATCTCTGAGTTCTACGCTTAAATCTTTAATTACTGAGTAATCTACTACCCCGGTTTCTTCATCCTTAAATTTTTCGGGATTTAATCCTGTGAGGATTTCAATGGCAACAATACCCAAGGAGTATAGGTCCGTGGAGGGGCTTGAATATCCTTGTTTTTGTTGAGGGGCTGCATAGCCCTTTGTATAGATTATTTCTCTGTCTTTTTGATCACTCTGATATTCGATAACAGCTCCATAGTCCACAAGAAATGCCTTTCCATTGGGGTCAACAATTATGTTTTCTGGTTTTATATCGCGATGGACCAATGGCGGATTGAAAGAGTGAAGATAATGAAGAATATCCAGGACATCTTTTAAAACAATTATAGCTTCGTCTTCTTCGAGTTTTTTGCGCTCTGCGAGAATTTGCCTTAAGTTCTTTCCTTCAACAAAATCCTGGATGAGGTAAATTTTTGCATTTTTTCTATCTTCCAGAAATCCGTGAATTTTGGGAATCTGTGGGTGATTCAATTTGGCAAGGACCATCCCTTCTTTTTGGGTATACTTTGCGAATTCTTCAAATTTACTAACGTTCATGCTGAATTCTTTTATTACAACCTTTTTCCCGAAAAGTTGAAGGTCCTCTGCGAGGTAAGTCTTTCCAAATCCACCGACACCAATTTTCCTTATTAGCCTGTATCTATTTTCAATAATAACAGGAGTTTCAGAGAGGGGACTACCACATTTAACACAAAATAACTCTTGGGGAGGATTATGTTCTCCACAGACTTTACAGGTTATATCTTCAAACTTGTAACCACAGAAGGCGCAGAAAACCGCGTTGTCTAAATTATCTTTACCGCATCTTGGGCACTTTTTCATTGCACCTTTCCTATGATAGTTTCCTTTTCAGCCTCAATTAATATCACGCTTACATTATCTGTAGTTTTTCTTTTGTAGGCTTCCTGAACGAGCTTTGTACACACTTCGCGCAAATCCCCTTTCTTACTATCTATAATTTTTTTGATTTCCTCAGGCCCAACAACATCAGTAAGGCCGTCAGAGCAGATGAGAATTTTAAACTTAGATTCTGGTGTTTTCAATTCATCAATGTGGATTTTAATATCTTCAGAACTTTTTATTCCTATGGCCTGGGTTATTGCCTTGGATTTGTGCTCTGAGACATCTCTTGTAGAGATTTCTGTAATCATATCATCGGTGAGGATGAATATAGGTGAGTCTCCTACATTGAAAATTATAAATCTTTCATTGTCTATGATAACTCCAGAGACTGTTCCACCCATTTTGTCCGTTTGATTGTCCTTATCGAGGTTCATCGAATATACACGATTATTTACCACCTGGAGAGAATCTATTACATCTTCAAGTTGAATCCGTTTCTTCGGCAGTAAGTTTTTAATAAACTCTTTCTTTATCCCTTCAATTATGAGTTCTGCAGCGACCTCTCCTTTTTCATGCCCTCCAAGTCCATCTGAAAGGACAAAGAGGTATCGATGGTATGTTTCAGAGGTATCCTTGATATTGGTTTCCCACTTGGTACTGAACATGAGTATTGCGTCCTCATTGTTAGCTCTCGCAGGACCTTTATCGCTTATTCCTGCGTATTTGATGAGAGGGGATTTGAGCCTTTGTTCCAACTCTCTTATCCATTTGTTCAGCGATACGAAATCACAGCTTTCCTTTACAATTTCTGCCTTTCCCTTTTCCCATAATGAATCCTTCGCCCCTTTTAGTTCCGAGATTATTTGGCAAAGGAATTCATTGGGCTCTATAAATCCCCTTTTCTTTTCAACGGAAACCTGGAATATAGGCCTATTTTTTTCGTCAAAGATTACCTCTTCCAGTTTGTCTGGATAAAAGAGGTTGTGATTAATTACAAGTTGTATAAGATTTCTTAAAATCTCGATTTTCCTTCTGTCGCCGTTTTCTTCCCAAAGCTGATGTAATTCTTTTATTTCCTTCGGCTTTTCAATTACGGGAACGTACTCTTTAGGCCCTATTTCAATGATGTCTACTAAGTTGCCGAGGGCACCGTAAAAACGCTGGATAGGTGATTCAACGAGTAATTTGGTAAGATTTGGATTTACTTCTTGAAGGATAGTGCCAAATCTTTCTTTTGAGTGGATTCTGTATTTTGAATCCTTTATTTCTTTCAGGAAGAAGGGGGTGAAAAAGAGACGTACAAGGTTATATCCACAGTTTGGACATGTTTCTGTATCTAACTCTACTTTGGTGCCACATTTGGGGCAAAATTTGGAATTGAGTTCAAAACCGCAAATGATGCATTTTTCGGCTTCAGCGGCGTTGAAAGTATTACACCTTGGACATCTCAATAGTCTCATAATTCTTTAACCTCAAAAACTAAATGCAGTTTCTTACTGAAGCTCACCACATCACCAGGTTGTATTTTATAAGGTTTTTGTGGCTCTAATCGTTCTCCATTAATGTATGTTCCATTGGTGCTTCCAAGGTCTTCAATGATCACTTCACCGGTTTCCCTGTTTATTGTAAGTCTTGCATGTCTTCTCGATACCGTTGCAGAATTTCTGAAGGAAGAAAGGTCAACATCCGGTGTAAACTCGCTGCTTTTTCTTCCGATTACAACCCTTGTTACTTTGTCTTCCGTTAAGGGTATAGAAACCAGATCCCCTGTTTCTTTATCTACAAAAAGGTAGGGACTTAATAAAACTTCAGCTTTTTGGATAGGCGCCCCGCAAACGGTACAGAATTTAACACCTGCAGGATTCCAATGACCATTTGGACAAAAGACGCCTTCCTCTTCCGGTTTTACGCTGAATATATCAAGGGCGGAGAAACATCTTTCGCAGAATTTAACACCGCTTTTATTTTGAAAACCACAAATTGGGCACTTCATTCTTCTACCATCTTTGTCTTATATTTCGTTTCTATCCTAAACTCTTCGGGGAGAGAGCCTTCTACCTTTATCTTTTTGATATTTTCCTCGATTAATTTTTTCAATGTTTCATTTTCAAACTTCACCGCAGTTTGAACCATTGTCTGCAATATTGTTAGAGCTTCTAATGGTTTCCCTTCGTCAATATACTTTTCTGCCAATTCCTGCTGAATGTAAAGGCTTAATCTCTCAAGTGTTTCTCTAACTTCGTCATCGAATTGTGCAACATAACTTTCTGTAACCTCCAGGACCACATTATGGGCTTGTGTGGTCAGTTTCTCGCCTAAGATCGTTCTATACTCGATTTCGTACTCAAAAATTTTGTTTATGTAACTTGATTCCGGCTCAGAAAGGAAGAGCTGGAGAAGGACGAGTTTCTCTTTATCTCTTTCCAGATTCCCTACTTCGATGATCCACTGGGTCCCGTCCCAAAGCGGTTCAATCTTTTTGATTTGAGGCGTCACTAAAAAGGCCGGAGAGACTTCAGACATTCGAGCAATTTTTTCAAATCTAATTTTTAAATTAACATCTCGATAGGCTACATTTTTTATGTTCTGAAATTCTTTTACGAACCTTTCCTTTAAATCCTCCGGATTTTCAACAAAATACATCTTGCCACCTGAAAGGTCAGCAATTTCTTCCAGTAGTTTCGGGTCCCACTTTCTACCAAGGCCGATAGTGGAGATATTTATTCCCCTTTTCCTTGCCTCCCTCGCAAGATCTAAACAGCGCTTGTTGTCGCCATGTTCGTTCTTACCATCGGTAAGTAAGATCATCCAGCTGAGAACATCAGGTCCGCGGAACTTTTCAGCCTCTTTGATTCCCAGTTCAATTCCTTCATCTATTGACGTCCCCCCGAGGGGAAAGATGTCTTCCACCCTCATTCGTATTTCCTTTCTTTGAGAGGCTGAGGTATTTGACACCAAAACTCTCGCTTCGGAATCAAAAAGTATAATACTAATATGGTCCTCGTCGTCAAGAATCTGGAGAATTTCCCTCACTGCCTTTTTCAGGTTTTCTAAGGGTTCGCCTTCCATTGAGGCGCTTTTGTCGAGAACGAGGATTAGATTTACCTTGGGAGGTGGTGGGATTTCCAATGGCCTAATTTTTAGCAATAAAAAACGTTGTTCTTCAAAGGGTAGATTTTTTGTTATTGTAGGATTGTCCCACACATAAGACAAAACAATTAACTCTTTTGATTTGAATAGTGCCATAATGTGAAAAATTATAAGTTATTATTTTTTAACATTCAACAGGTTAAGTTCTAAAATCTTTGAGGCCTGAGTGCTTTCAGGGTATTCTGAAACTATCCTTTCAGCTATTTCCCTGGCTTTTCCCTCATCCTTCAGATGATACAAATAGACCAGCATTTCAGCGTATAAGGCTTTGAGTTTAACATTTTCACTTTTTGCATTTTGAGTAAGTTCCTCGTATATCTTTAAAGCTTTTTCGGGATTCTTAAGGTCGTAAAGGAAGAGCTCCGCCTTGCGAAGTTTACTTTCGTCTGATTCTTCGAGAGTATCCGATGAAACTTCCAATAGAGTCTTATACCTTAGTTCAACTTCTTCTCTCATTGCTTGTGATATTGGAAAGTTTCTTAAATCTTGATATATGGAAAGAGCTATGCTTAAGCTATCGAGGGTTTCCATTATTTTCCCCTTCAAAAAGAGTGCCTTGAAATATACCGAATCTCGAATGGATTTTTCCTCAATGGCTTTGAGTTCTTCTAAGGCTCTATCGTAAAGCCCCGCCTGAGTCAATATCCTTGCCTTTTCGTATTTTATGTTTCTATATGGAATCGAATTTTCTGGAAAGTTTGACTCTTCTAAGACTTTGATGCTTTGCTCGTAATCTCCTTTGTTTGCAAGAATAGTTGCCCTTGTCGTCATTAAATAAGCCCTTTCATTGTCACTGCTCACAAGCTTCTCCAGTTGTTTTAAAACCTTTTCTGCCATATCTATGTTTCCGGTTTTTACAGCAACCTCTAAAGCCAGAGAGTAAATTGCTTTTTTAGAAGGGTTTTTTTGAAGGGCTTTCCAGTTATCGTTTACGAGGTTCAAAAGGTCTCTGTATTCACCATTGACATATAGGAGTTTTGACTTAACTGCGAGAAAATCTTGATCCTTGGCAAGTTCAGGATTTTTCTTTATCGTTGTGTTAGCTTCGTCTAAGTAGTTCATTGTAATAAGAAGGTCAACATACTCTAAGAGGGCTTTTTTGCGATATTTTGAATTTGGAAAATATTTAAAAAGTTCCTCAAATTTTATTTTTGCCTGCGAGTAGTTACCCAGTCTTTTATATGCAATTGCAGTATAAAATAGGGCGTCATCAACGTACTGAGAGGTTTTGTAGTATTCGAAAATTTTAGAGCTTTTTTCGATGACTTTGTTGTAGTTTGTCGATGCTTCTCTTGTTAGTTGCCCTTTTTCTCTGTAAATTTTCTCCGCCTCTTTGAAATAGTTCTCGGTGTTGTAAAAGGTATTGAAGTAAGCACAAGAAGTGGCAAGAAGCGTAGCAAAGATTAGTGATTTTCGAATAACCATTTTAAGAAGCTCGCTTCTCTTTCTAAAAAGTTAGATAACTTTCCCTGCTCAATTATTCTAATATATAACGAACGTTTGTTTTTGGGAACATTTTGGGAAGGAATGTCCAAAGCCTGGAATCTAAGGTAGCTTCCATCTTCCAAAGTAATTTCAACCTCGTCGCCGATTTTAATTTCATAGGAAAGCTTTTTCTCTTGTCCATTAACTTTAATAGTAACATCCCTTGCCTTTGAGCGGGATTCTAAGATTCCAACCTTTTTCAAAAAAAGGTCTATCCTCAAAATTCTTTTATTTCAATAAAGGTCTTTTTCCTTAAATCCTCAATGAGCTTTGAAAGCTCTTCTTGCAGTTTTACATTCTCGATATATTGTTTGATGTTGTTCTGCACCTCTGAAAATTCGGGAACTTTGCCCTGTTTTTTGTCGGTCACTTTTACAATGTCATAGCCATTTTGTGTTTTGATTATTACAATATCTCCAACTTTCGCATTGGCTAATTTTTGCTTGTATTCGTCTGGTAGATTTGTGGAGGGAACCCACCCAAGGTCTCCACCTAAGTCCTTTGTTTCCTCATCATCAGAGTATGTTTTTGCAAGGCTTTCGAAATCCTGTTTTTGTACGTCAATTTTATTTTTAATGGATAGGGCTTTCTGGTATGCTTTATTCCATTCCTCAGCTTTGGGCTCTACTTTCACTAAGATATGTTTTAATTCGTAGCTCGTTGCCGTTTTGCTAACCATTTTAAAAATGTGATAACCGTTGTCACCCCTTATGGGCTCTGATATTTCACCGGGATTTAACTTGTCCAGTTTTTCCTGGACTTCTGGTGGGAAAAAGTTTTTGGGAATTGTTCCTATTGCGCCTCCGTATGCTGCGGATTCTCTGTCGTCGGAGTATCTATTGGCCAAGTCTTCAAAGCTGGCCCTTTTCGTAAGCTGGTTGTAAAGTGATTGGGCTTTTTTGAGAGCCACGGCTTCTTGCGCAGAATCTACTTTTAACCTGATGAAGATGTGCGAAATTCTATACATATCCGGCTCTTTTAAAGAGTCTTTGTACTGGTCGTAAAAGTTGCGTATTTCCTGAGGGGTTACCTGGATTTTAGGCCTTACATATTTGTCAATATACCTTTGAACCAAGATTTCGTCAGAGATATTTTCCCTGTACATCTCTTTTAGGCTTTCCCTTGTTAGGCCTTGACTTTTCAGCATATTTTCGAAGTTTTCTGTTCCGTATTGCTGCTCAAAGTATTTAATTCTCTCCTCGAGGACCTGGTTTATTTCCTCCGGCCTGGGTTTAGCAATTGTCGTATCCTTTTTTGCTGCCTGCAAGATTAACTTGTTATTAATCAATTCTTGGAGTATAGAGTTTTTAAGGTCCTTTTCGCTCATATTGGGGTAGAGATTTTTGTAATTCTCATAAAGTTCGTTTAGTTCAGATAGAGTTATTACTTCGTCACCAACCCGTGCGACGACCTTATCTACTATAGTAGTCTGGGCATATAAAAAACCTGAGAGAAGCAGTACAAATAGCCCTGTTCTTCTCATTTCCCTTTGACCTCCGAAATTTTATATTTGTTCTGGAGTGCAGTTAAAATAGAATCCCTCATTTGGCTTTGCTTTATTGAAGTTAAGGTTTTATGCAGAAAATCTTTAATGTCATTTTCATTGACTTGTGTATTTTGAATGTTAAGAATTTTTATTAGGGCGTAATACCCAGTTTGGCGAAGAGGAACAGGTTCGGATATTTCTCCAACCTTTAGGTTGTTAATAATCTTGAAGAGATCTTCGCCGTAGGTGTAGTAAATAACTCCGAGGTTTTCACTTAGCGGGGCAACCTGAACTTCTTGTGGGTTAAGTTTGTTTATTTCGGAAACAATAACTGGATATGGGTTATAGAGGAGCTGCTTGTATTGAGAAGCTTTCGATGGATCGGAGTAGTATAGAACCAGCATATCAATCTTCTTGGAAAAATATGGCTTGGTTTTCTCCAACTCTTGATTTACTTCATCTTCGGTTACATTTACATTTTGCAATTTTTCGTTTAAATAGTATTGGCTAACCACCTTGATGGTCGTTACCTTAATTTGGGCCTTTAAGTCCTCCCTTTTGAGAAAACCTTCATCTTTTGCCGCCTTGTACAATAAAACTTCATTTGCGTATTGATTTAAAATTTCATTTGCGACCCTTGGGTCGCCTTTGAATCCTTCTGGAGTTTGTATTTCCAGTTCCTGTTTAGTGATATTGATGCCGTCCACTTTTGCGACCACTTCACCTTTTTCTTTCTTGCAGCTTGTGAGGCTAATTAAAAGAATTAGCCCCATAAAAAATAATTTTCTCAACATAAACACCTCCAATTCTGTTTGGTAAAAGTTTAAGCCCATTTTCTCAGGAATTCAATATCGAGGCCTCTTTTAAGCTTTTTCTTTCCTTCAGAAGTTTCAAGGATTAATTCCGAAGGCTCGACCACTATCCCTTTTATGTTTTCTTTACTCGCTGTCAAAATCTTGATCCTCTGAACATAAAAGAGTTCTTCTACCTCCTTTGGAATGGGTCCAAATCTATCAATTAGTTCCTCCCTCAGCCTTTGAAGCTGTTCTTCTGTCTTTGCGTCAGCAAGCTTTTTGTAAAAGGATAGTCGGATATTTTCATCTTCTATATAGTCATAAGGAATGTAAGCATCGGTTTTAACTTTTACTTCTTTTTCTGTAAACTTTTGCCCCTCAAGTTCTAAGATAGCCTGCTCCAACAATCTGAAAAACATTTCGAGTCCTATTGTTCTAACAAATCCATGTTGTTTTTTGCCAAGGATCTCACCAGCACCTCTAAGCTCAAGGTCCTTCATCGCAATTTTGAAACCAGAACCCAGTTCAGAATACTTCTCGATTATTGAAAGTCGTTTTCTTGCTTCTTCAGAAATTTCGGAAGGAGTTAGAAAATAGGCATATCCTTTCTTTATTCCCCTTCCAACTCTACCTCGAAGCTGGTGTAAATCGGCCAATCCAAAGGTGTGGGCATTATTAACTATTATGGTGTTGGCTTCAGGAAAATCAACGCCAGCCTCAATTATGGGCGTTGATACAAGTATGTCATAAGCCCCAAGGTAAAAATTTATATAGATATCCTCAAGGAGGTTTTTAGGCATCCTTCCATGGGCATAACCAATTCTTAAATCTGGAAACATCTCTTCAAGCATATTAACTATTTCTCTTATGCCGCTGATCCGGTTATTAACAAAAAAGACCTTTCCGTTTCTTTCAATTTCAAAAAGGATAGCTTGTTTTATAATTTCTTTATCGAATTTTCCAACGTAAGTCTCTACTGCTTCTCTGCCTGGAGGCGGGGTATCGAGAATTGAGAGGTCGTAGATTTTACCAAGACTCATATAAAGGGTTCTGGGTATGGGTGTAGCGGTAAGCCTTAAGGTATCAACCATTGGAAATTTCTTTCTTATGATCTCTTTATCTTCCACGCCGAAGCGATGTTCTTCATCAATTATAAGCAACCCCAGGTTAAAAAAGCTAATATCACTTCTTAGAAGAGCATGGGTCCCGATGACGATATCGATTTTACCTTCCGCAAGGCCTTGAAATATTTCATCCTTTTCCCTGGGATGAGTTAATCTTGAAAGCATTGCGACTTTAACGGGATAATTGGCAAGTCTTTTGGTGAAATTTGTATAGTGTTGAAGAGCCAGTAAAGTTGTTGGTACTAATACTACGGTTTGAAAAGAGTTAACGGCGGCTCTAAAAGCTGCTCTTAATGCAATTTCTGTTTTTCCAAATCCAACTTCTCCAGCGACTAATCTATCCATAATTTTGGGAGATTCCATGTCCTCAAAAATCTCTTCCATGACCCTGATCTGCCCTTCTGTTTCCTCATAGGGAAATTCAGCGTAGAGTTTGTATTCCAATTCCGGCACAGGCTTATAAATAAATCCTCTTTCTTTTTTCCTGTAAGAGTGAATTTTTAACAATTCCATTGCAAATTTGTAAGTTTCAAGGAGCGCTTTTGCTCTCTTCACCTGCCAGCGGGGAGAGGCGAGGGTGGAGATTTCTACCCCTTCATTTTCCTCGGCCACATATTTTTCAATCTTAGAGAGATTATGGACAGGAACATTTACTATGCCGTCTTTATATTCAATTCTCAGGGTATCATATTTTATGTTTTCGATTTCTATTCTTTCCAATCCTGCAAAGCGACCTATACCAAAATCGAGATGCACGAGGTAATCACCTATTTTGAGGTCCGTATAGTCCTCAATTCTTTCGCCATAGTGTTCTTTCCTTATCCACCGTCGATGCTTAATTCCCCTTAATTCGGTCTCAGTAAAAACAGCGATTTTTTCTAAGGGAAAAACAAACCCGTTATAAATTTTACCCTGTATAACGCTGCATCTTAGCAGTTCTTCAAAAAACTTCTCTTTATTTTCTCCAAAGGCGAAGAAGTATACCTCGTAGCCTTCGCTTTTTAATCTTTCTATTTCGCCTTTTAAGAGTTCAACCTTTCCTAAATAGTTGAAATTGTGCAAAACAGAAAAGGGGGAATTTCCCTCTAATTCCTCAATAATAATGAAGCTGGTATCGCTTTCTGCCTTTCTTCTCGTACTAAATAATGTTACCTCGCTTACCGATTTAATAGATCTCTGGGTTTCTGGATCAAATATCCTTATGGAAAAAACCTTATCGCCTGAGAACTCCAGTCTTATTGGTTCCCTTTTACCATGCAAAAATATATCGAGAATTCCACCTCTGACTGCAAATTCTCCAGGTTTTTCAACAATGTTTGTCCTTTCGAAATTTTTTTCCGATAGCAGATCCACAACATAGGTGAGGCTTATCTCTTCGCCTTGCCTTATTTTAAAGAAACTCAGCGTTGAAAGAATCTCCCTTGCATAATCGAGTTCTTTTTTGTCCTTTACGATAATGAGGTTCCTTATAGGAGAGCTTATTTTGCTTTCAAGGTTTTCGTCAAAGGTATATGCGGAAAATCCAGAAAAGGAGTTTACCTCCTCAATAATTTTTTCGTCTTCATCTGTTTTTGAGTGGAAGATTATGTTGTGCTTTTCTAAATGGTGCAGCAGATTCAGAGTTTTAAACCCAGAAGGATGCAAGGCATAAATTGGGTAGGGTGATTTCAGGATACTCACAGATTTAGAAACTTTTGCAGTATTTCAAATTCCTTCATCTCTCTTAGCTGGTTTTCCACAATAGCGCACTGCTCACTGGATAATTTACCTTTCAAGTAGGGTACGAGAGTACAAATTTGAGCAACGGCTTTTGCTGTCTTTGCTCTTACAACCTCATTTTTTTCAAGAAGGTGGGGAATTATAATATCAAATAGTTCCCCTATTCTTTCATACCCTTTCGGCAAACTTGCCTCTTCTTGTTCAACAGCTTCCCCTTCAGCGCTTTTGTTTTCCAGTTCTTTTGTGGCCAAATTTCCAAGAATGTTAATTGCTGCGGCCCTTACATACCAGATCTTTTCATCAAGTAATGGTATTAGCTTATCCGCCAGTTCGTTGAGTGAGAAGTGAGAAAGGGCCTCCTGAACCTTTTCCCTTAGGTGCCAGCTTTCTGAAAATATAAGACCTAAAAGCCTGTCTAAGCTTTTTCTCTCTTTAAGTAGTTCAACGGCTTTAAACTTCTCTAAGAGGTTATTGGATTTTAATAGCTGTTCAATTTCCTGTTCCGTTAGTCCTTTGGTGCTTCTGTCTTCCTTACGCATCTTTCAATCCCCCTTTTCAACTCTTGAAGCCCGATCCTTTTTAAGGCTGATATATAGTATACTTCTTCATTAACGTTTAATGAAGGTGGTGTGGGGACCAAATCAATTTTGTTGACGGCAACTATTCTTGGCTTTTTGAGTAGTTCTGGTTTATAAGAAGAGAGTTCTTCCATAATAGTTCTATATTGTTCTTCGAGATTATTCTGGGAAGCGTCTAACAGGATAAGTAAAACCCTTGTTCTTTCAATATGCCTTAGAAACGCAAGCCCCAGCCCCTTGCCCTTGTGGGCATCCTTGATTATACCGGGGATATCTACCAAAACGAACCTGGGACCCTCACCTTCATCGTAAACCCCTAAGTTAGGGGTCAAAGTGGTGAAGGGATAATCGGCGGTTTTGGAGGCTGTTCCGACTAAGGCGTTGAGAAGGGTTGTTTTCCCCGCGTTTGGAAGTCCTACAATCCCAACATCAGCAAGAAGCTTCAGCTCTATTCTAATGGTTCTCTGTTCTCCTTCCGTTCCCTCTTCTGCAATTCTCGGTGCTCTATTGGTGGGTGTAGCAAATCGGGTGTTTCCTCTTCCACCTTTTCCGCCTCTTGCCAGTAATAGGGTCTGGCCTTGCTCTGTGATTTCACCTAAATATTTACCGGTTTCTTCATCGTAGAAAACGCTTCCCAGTGGTACTTTTATGTAAAGGTCTCTTCCCTTTCTCCCTGTTCTGTTGTTAGGGCCGCCGTTCTTACCATCTTCAGCCTCGTAAATCTTTTTGTATTTAAAATCCAGCAATGTTTTCAACGATCTGTCACCGATGGCGTATACATTTCCACCGTCACCACCGTCACCACCGTCGGGTCCGCCAAAAGGTTTGTATTTTTCCCTTAAAAAGTGTACAAGCCCATTTCCGCCTTTTCCGGCTTTAACAATTATTTTTACAAGGTCTACAAAGGTTTCCTGTTTCATTTTAATTAAAAACAAACCCCAGGGAATAGAAATCCCTGGGGCAGGAGGGGGTGGTTTAGGACTTTCTTATTTTCTATTCTACTCAATAATTATTGCGCTTCCAGGGCACTGTTCAGCGGCTTCCTGAACATCTGCTCTGTCGCCGCTCATTTCCATTCCAGGTTTTACATGAGCAAGGCCATCGTCACCCATATAGAAGACATCGGGAGCAATATCCGTGCATATGGCATCGCCTACACAGAGATCAGGGTCTATTCTGACCTTCTTTGCCATGGCTACCTCCTTATTTGCGTGTCTTAAATTCTATAGCAAAAAAGCTCGAACAGTCAATCTGAATAAGTGGTACTCAGAAAATTTCAGTGAAATTTAGGTACAAAAAGTAATATTTGAGAGGAGATAGTTGTTACCCTATAACTTTTCAAAAGAATCGGAAAGTGAATGGAGCCAAGCTTTTTATAAGCTTTTCCTGAGGCGGTGTTTTTCGAATAGCATTGAGTACTTCTGAATGGTGTACTGGAGATAGAATAGGGAAAAGATAAGCCCCCGTTTTCCTTCGAAGATACAGCCTTTTAAGAGATAGTGCTTTAAGAAATTTAGTAAAGGCCGGATCTTTAAGTCAAAGAAAGTTGCCCTTTTGCCCTCTTTAAACTTTTCTTCCGCCAACATTTTGGCATATTTGAGATTTTTGGAGTACTGATGGTAAAGATCTTTAAAGGGGTAGTGAAGGATTGGGTTCTTTAAAGTTGCTACTCTTCCTTTGAGTTCAACCTTTTCGTGAACCTCTCCTTTCCATATCCCTTTTTCCTTTTTAAACAACCTTAAAAGCCTGTCAGGGCTCCAGCATTTGAGAAAGTCACCAAGATACCAGTTTTTTCTTGGAATGAGGAAGCCGTCGATATTCTCATTTTCACTAAGATTTTTTATAATTTCCTTTTTGAGTTCTTCCGAAACCACTTCGTCGGCATCGAGAAATAGGACCCATTGGGTTTTGACTAAACTGAGGGCAAAGTTTCTCTGTTCAGCATAGTCTTTAAATTCATTAAAAACACATTCGGCGCCGAGGCTTTTCGCAATCTCCACCGTTTTGTCTAAACTTCCAGAATCGACCACTAAGATTTTTTTTGCAAGGCCTTTTACACTTTCTATGGCCCTTTTAATGTTTTCCTCTTCATTCAATGTTAGGATTACGCAGGTTAAATCTAATTCATTCATCGCTTTCTCTGGTTAGTAGGTAACGAATTATGCCTCCGATAATGTAAAGTAGGATAGCAGCCAGTAAAAATAAGTATCTGAAGTAAATTAAAAGCAGAAGTCCTAAGATGAAGAATAAAATCTGCAATTTTTCGGCTTTCTTAGTCTGTTTAAAAACAGGGAACTCAATTTTGCTGAGCATCAAAAGGCTGAGGATGAGAACAATGCCAGCTGTAGCCTCTTTTACAAAGAGGAAGGAAGGGAAAAACCGGTTTAAAGTTGATATAAAAGAGACCAAGAAGAGGGCTGAAATTGGTGAAGAAAGTCCATAGTAAAATTCCCTTTGGGAATCTTCGCCTATTACGTTAAAACGAGCAAGTCGCATAATGACAGCAGAGAGGTAAACAAAGGGAAGGAGAGAGAAAGGAGAAAATTTCCCTGATGGAAAAACGGCGAAATCGTAAATAAAAAAGGAAGGTGCTACCCCAAAGGATACAGCGTCAGCGAGAGAGTCAACTTGTGGCCCTAATTTTGAAGGAGTTTTGAAGAGTCTTGCTATTTTACCATCGATAAAATCGAAGATGGCTGAAAAAACGATGAACCAGAAGGCAGAATCCGGTTTCATCTCGGATACGGCAATAATTGCCATAAAACCAGAGAATAGGTTAAGGAAAGTAAATAGGGTTGGTATATTCATTGTATTTTAATCCTCGCAATACTTGTTACACCTGCTTTTACGTGCTCCCCCTCTTTCACAAGAACATCCATCTTTTCTTCTGGTAAAATCACTTTTACCTTAGAACCAAAAAGGATAATGCCCATCCTCTGGCCCGTTTTTACTTCCATATCAACTTTCAAATTATTGACAATTCGCCTTGCTATAATTCCCGAAATCTGTATTACGCTGTATTCCCCTATTAATGGAGATAAGATCTTCGTCTCGCACTGAACATTATGAAAATCTGCGTCCTTGAGAAAAGCGGGCATGAATTTTGTCCCTCTTCTTTCGATGGAAATGACCCTTCCAGAAAGGGGTACGCGGTTAACGTGGACATCGGTGAGAGACATAAATATGGAAATTTCAATTTTTCCGTCTTTGTAAGTAATTTCTGTAACCCTTCCATCGGCAGGGGAAACAATTTTGTCCTCTTCAATTTTTATCTCTCTTTTAGGGTCTCTTAGGAAAAAGAGAGTGAACAAAAGTAAAAGGCCAGATATAAAGGCAATCACATTTTGCCTTATGATAAACCCGATAGCGGTTATTGAAAATAGGATTATTAATATACGCAGACCTTCTTTTGCAATCATTGCAAAATTATAAAGGAGAAGACCGGTAGTTCATTGTACCTATTTTGATTCCCATTTTAATTTTGTTTCTGTTCCCTGTTTGAAACTCTATAATTTAAGCAAAAGGGGAGTCGGTATGAAAGAAAAGGTGACCCATTTTAGTGAAGTAGAGGAGACCCCTGTAAAGATGGAGGGGGCGAAAAATGTTTACATCCGATGGCTGGTCGCCGAGAAAGATGGTGCCCCCAATTTTTATTTACGGATGTTTCGTGTTGAGAAGGGAGGACATACACCTTATCACAGCCACCCTTATGAACATGAAGTTTACGTATTAAGTGGTAATGGAATTGTGAAAATCGATAGTAAAGAATATCCGTTGGCGCCTGGAGTAGTTGCCTTTGTCCCTCCTGACGTGAATCACCAGTTTATCAATAAAGGGGAGGAAGAACTGGTCTTTCTCTGCATAATACCAAAGAGTGATTAAAAATACTTGACAAAATGAGGGGGTTGAATTATAACTATTATACGACAAGAAGGAGGTTTGTGAATGCGTTATAAAAAAATGAGCATGGTGTTTATAGCTGGTGCACTTCTTTTGGCCGCGTGTGGGCCGAAGAAGGCCACCAAGCAGACTCTGGCACAACTGGAGGAATGCAATAAGGCCCTTCAATCTGCGGAGCAGAAGAAGGCAGAACTTCAAGCGAACATCGATTCCAAGAATGCAAGCATAGAGGCAAAGAAGGCTCAACTTTCTAAGCTCCAGGCCGAAAGAGATTCATTGAGCTACTGGCTTCATGAAGTTCTTGAAAAAGGATACTGAGGAGGTGTGGATATGAAGAAAATTATTGCTATATTTGCAGTTTTAATGCTTCTAACACCTGCCCTCAGGGCTGAGCAGAAAAAACTTACTGAAAAAGAAGCCTTACGGATGCTTGAAGATTGCAGAGCCAAAGTAGCAAGCCTGAATCAGGAGATTGCAGATCTTGAGGCAAAGTACAAAGCCCTTGTCAATCAAGAGTCTGATCTGGATGCAAAGATTTCAGCCCTACAGAATGAAATTGCGGAGCTTAAGGCAGAAATTGCAAAATACCCTACGGAGTATACCGTACAAAAGGGTGACTATCTGAGCAAGATTGCCGCGCAAAGGTACATATACAACAACTGGAGAGCATGGCCAAGGATTTACAGAGCCAATAGAGACCTCATTAAAGATCCTAACCTCATCTACCCCGGCTGGGTGTTGAAGATACCCCATGGAATTGTTACGGAGATCGAGGTAATCCCAGGCGATTGTCTATGGAAAATCTCTGGATTCACATGGATATACAATAATCCAAGACTCTGGACCAGAATTTACGAGGCCAACAAGGACCAGATTAAAGATCCTAACCTCATTTATCCAAAGCAAGTATTAAAGATACCAAGATAATTCAAAAATACTCAAGAAATGCGGGGGATACCACCTCTGGTATCCCCCATTTTCTTTAAAAATCAAAAGACGGGAGGAGAATGGAGAAGGTAGAAAAAATTATCTTTATAGGGGATGTAAACCCCGTTGAGTTTTTAGGTGTCAATGATGCCAATCTTAAATTCTTAAAAAGCAGAACGTCAACGGAAATAGTTGTCCGTGGAGACGAGTTAAGATTAAGAGGGTCCCCTGAGGAGGTAGAGCTTGTGGCAAAGGTAATCCAAATCCTAAAGGAAGAGATAAAGAGAAGACACAAAATGGAAGAAAGTGAGATAAGAGAGATTATGAAATGGGAATTAGAGCATGCAAAAACGAGGGATGAGGATTCGAAGAGTTTTTTAGTAACTCCTAAGAAAAGGATAGAACTTAAAACTCCTAATCAAAGAGAGTACATCCGTCTGATTGATGAAAATGATATTGTGATTGCCATTGGTCCTGCGGGAACGGGCAAGACCTTTTTGGCTGTTGCCGCAGCAATAAACTACCTCAGAAAGAATCTGGTGGAAAAAATTATATTGACAAGACCTGCTGTAGAAGCAGGCGAATCTCTTGGATTTCTGCCCGGTGATTTTCAAGAGAAAATAAATCCTTATCTTACTCCGCTTTATGACGCGTTGTATGCCCTTCTGCCTGCAGAAACTATCAAGAGATACGTAGATACCCGTGTCATTGAGATTGCGCCCTTAGCTTATATGAGGGGAAGAACCTTTTCCGACGCCTTTGTAATCCTTGATGAGGCTCAAAATACTAAAGCTGTTCAGATGAAGATGTTTCTTACCCGGCTTGGGCCTCGCTCTAAACTGGTTTTAACCGGCGATATTACGCAGATCGACCTGCCGGGGCACGAAACTTCGGGTCTGGTAGAAATTCAATCGGTTTTAAAGGGAATTAAAGGCGTTGCCTTTATATATTTTACTTCGGAGGACGTAATTCGCCACGGGCTTGTAAAGGAAATTGTGGAAGCTTATGAAAGATTTGAAAACAAGCAGGGCAACTCGAAAGACAAGGGCAAAGAGGGATAATCTTTCTCTTTTAATTTTTTTCTTCTTGCTCTTTTTAACTTTATTCTCGTTAATTAGGCTTGGCTTTGACGAAAGGTTGTTTGAAGAAGATTCAAAATTTCCTATAGTTCAAAAAAGAGTTGTGATAAAGACGCTACCATACTTTTCTCAAGGAGAGACAAACTTCGGGCCTTTAGAGCGAATTTCTGATTCCCTTGGCCCTGAATTTCTACCACTTATAGAATTTCTGAAGTCATTGCTTAGAAAACCTGTAGTGAAAGACGAATTAATGGCCCAGATGGATTCCATTTATTTGAAAAGAGGCGGAACTTTGCTTAAGCTTAGCAGTGACTCTGTGCTTCTGTTTTCAGATTTAAAAGCTCAAATCCTAAAGTTTCTTGATGAAATGAGTGTTGGAGAATCTACAAAGAAAGAGATTCTTAACATTATTGAACCGTATTTGAAACCTAATGTTGAACTGGCTGGCGTAAAAACCGACTCGATCTCGCGAATTGAGAAAGGGGAAGCGGAAGCTGTTCTATTCTCTAAGGAAGTTAAATTCGCCCTTTTCTTTGTCTATTTAATTTTTGCCTTTTCTTTTGGCTACTTTTTGACAACTCAGAGTTTGTACCTCAAAAAGGATAGAAGGGTCATTGTAATATTTCTCGTTGCGTACTTCTTTATGGTTATTTTCCCTCATTTTTCACGACCCCTTGACAAATCTTATTTTCTTTTTGTATTCCCTGCCTCACTTATGGTTGCGGCCTTTTTCGGCGGGATTTTACCAGCCTTTTCAATGTTTGTTGGATTTTTACTTTTATTCTTTCCCTTTTTTAAGTCGGGCATTTATGAGTCTTTTCTCATCAATTCCGCTTTCGGAGTGTTGTCTATCTTTGTCGGGGCGAATACAAAGAAAAGATGGGATTATTTTATCGCGCTTGTCGCTTTTATTGTGTTGAGTTTACTGGTATCTTTGGGCTTGAGTGAATTTCACAGAGGCCATTTTTTGTCATACTTTAAGGATTTTTCGATTCTTAGCTTTGTTTCTGTTTTGCTCGTGATTTTACTTATTCTTGTATTCGAAAAAATTCTCAGATATCCAACGGACTTCGTTCTTCTCGAGCTTTCGAATGTTAATCATCCTTTACTTCTTAAACTTCAAGAGGAAGCCCCTGGTACCTTTGAGCACAGCTTGAGGGTATCTGAAATGGGGGCTCGTATTGCGCCCATCATTGGTGTAAGTCCATTGCTTGCAAGGGTTGCCGGATTGTATCACGATATTGGTAAAGTGGTCCATCCAGTTTTCTTTATAGAGAATCAGGTTGCTGTTGAAAATCCTCACGATAAGCTTTCTCCCGAAATGAGTGTTCAGATTTTAAAATCTCACGTTGTGGACGGAATAAATTTGGCAAAGTCGTACCGGCTTCCGGATGAGGTAATCGGAGTGATTGAAACCCATCATGGAACTTCGATAATGTATTCTTTTTACAAAAAAGCTTTGAAACTTTATGGGCAGGTTGATGTTGATAAGTTTCGCTATCCTGGACCGAAACCCCGGAACAAATTTGAGGCTTTGTTTATGATACTTGATGGGATTGAAGCCTCTTCAAGGGCTCTTGATGAGAAAAATGAGAAAAAATTCAGAGGGTTGATTGACGAAATCATCGAGGAAAAAGTGAAGGATGGCCAATTCTCTGAAACTGACTTAACCTATGCAGAGCTTGAAAAAATTAAAGAAGAGTTGCTGATAATTTTGCTAAATCAGTATCATTTGAGGATTAAATACCATGAAGATAAGGGTTATTGAGTACGGGAAGGTGAAGCTTTCTCCCTCATTTAAAAAGAGGATAAAGAACCTGCTCGACTCTGTTCTTAGAGAGGAAAATCACAGGCTGGAAGAATTAAATGTGATCTTTACCACAGATAATCGGGTGAAGAGAATCAACAAAACCTTTTTAGGGAAGAATAAGCCAACCGATGTCCTCTCTTTTAATCTTGATGCCGTCGGAGAAATTTATATTTCCGTTGATACGGCAAGGAAAAAAGCAAAGGAATACGGGTTTGACGCTGAATACGAAATGGCAAGGTATTGCCTTCACGGACTCCTCCACATTATAGGTTACGACCATAAAGACAAGAGCAAGGCTTCTTTAATGGGCCAGAAAGAAGAAGAGTATCTTGCTTTATGGAGAAATTCTTAATCTTCCTTTTGCTTCTCTTTTTGTCTTTCAACTTCAGCGGGTGTGAGACGGCGATTTTTTCCACCCTGCGCGCGGAGCTCGAGAGGATAAAAAACAAATTTATTTTGCAAATAGCAGAGAAATTAAAGAATTTCGAAAGGGAGGCCCTTTTTTCTCTTTTGGTTTCTAATACCTTTGTCAATACCTTTGCCGCATCAATCTTTTCAACTCTTTTCTGGGGTTTTTTCAGCAACTTGAAGTTACCCACCGGCTTGGCACAATTCGTTGATGTTTTGATTTTCACGGCTATTATACTTATCTTTGGCGAAGTTAGTCCCAAATTAATCGCCGTTAAATATCCTCTCAAGATGCTGAGTTTTCACTCCTTAGTGGTTTATCCTTTTTTTCTTTTACTAAAGCCATTTGCAAGGTTCATTCCATCTTTTAACTTTGAAAACAAAGACGAAGGTGAAACTGATGTGCTCGATGAAATGGAGGAACTTGCGATCACTTCCGATCCCATTTTGAGGTCCAGAATTTCTATGCTGCATATTAAGGTAGGTGAGCTAATGACACCTCGAGATGATGTCATAGCATTAAAACCCACTGACACAGTAAAGTATTTCTTAGAACTCGTAGGAAAGTATCCTTATTCCAATTATCCCGTTCTTGATGGTTCGGAGCTTTTGGGGGTCTTGAAGGTTGGCGATAGGAGGATATTGGAGGCTAATCCAGAGGATAAAGTAGCAAATTTCCTTTCTGAGTGTCCGACGGTTCCTGTAAATGTTAGGGCCTTAAAGGTTTTAAAAGATTATGGCTATGAGGAGTTTTTTGCTGTAATTGATGAGTATGGTAATTTCGTTGGCGTTTTAACTCTCTGGGATGTGCTGGAAAGACTTTATCCTGAGCCTTCAGTGAAGTGGATAGGTAAAAAGAGTTTGATTGTAAGGGGCGATATTCCTCTTAACGATTTGGAGCTTATTCTTCGGAGAAGAATCCCCTTTGATACTCCAACAATTCAAAGTTTAATAATGGAGGTCACAGGTAGAATTCCGGAAGAAGGCGAAGTCGTCGAATTGGAAGGCATCAAATTTGAAATAATTGAAAAAGAATTTGCGAAATTAACGAAGATTAAGGTGGAGCTTTTATGATCTGGCTTTTTGCTTTGCTCTTTTGCATAGTAATGGTTTTTGTATTCTCTGCCTTCGAGACTGGTTATATCTTTTGCCATAGAAAGGATTTTGCTGGCATCACAAGAAGTTATAGGAGGTTTTTACTGGATGTTGAAGAGGTCATAACTACTGTTCTTGTTGGGCTAAACTTCTTTGCCGCTGCCTCTTCTATCCTGGCCTTTTCGTCTTTAAAAAGTTTTGGTATTGAAACGGCAAAGGCTATAGGGATTTCTGGACTATTTATCTCTATCTTATTGCTTTTAACTGAGTTTTTTGCAAAAAATTTCGCACGGGAGCGAAGCAACTTGGTGGTAAAGCTATTTGTGCCCTTCATAGTTGCGATTTCTTATCTCGCTGTTCCTGTAAACAAATTGATACTGTTCCTGATCTTTCCAATTCGAAGGATTAAGGGGGAGAGAAAAAAGGAAGCTGTAGAGGTAATAAAATTGTTAGTTTCTGAGTCGGTTAGAGATGGTGAACTGGACAGTGAAAGAGCGAGGTTGGTACTCTTCTTTTCTCGTTGGCGGGAGTTGAAGTTAAAAGAATTTGCAGAGCCTATCGAAGGGTTTGCGGTGGAAGCTAAAGAGTTATTGGAGGGAACATTTAAAATAAATGGCCCTGTTCTAATTATTGAAGAGGGGAAGGTTTTAGGTTTGCTCGATATGAAGAAGTTCCTCTTAAGTCGGGATTTGAAAGCGAGTATTATTCCTATTCCAGTTTTAAGCGGAGATCTTTCGATAGATACTGCAATTGGGAAACTGAAGGAGGCAGGAAGCAAGTTGTGTCTTGTGGATATGGGAAACAAATATATGCTGTTCAGGTTTTCTCAGTTTTTAAAGATAATGGTGGAGGGCTGAAATGGAAAAGGTACTGGAAACAATTGATCGTTTCAAGAAACTGAATGCCATCGTGGTCGGAGATTTGATGCTGGATGTCTATTCCTTCGGTACCGTTGAGCGAATTTCGCCAGAGGCCCCCGTTCCTGTGGTAAGGGTCGATTACGACGAGTACAGAGTTGGTGGTGCAGCTAATGTAGCGAATAATTTGAGGGTTTTCGGTGCAGAGGTAAAGGTTGCAGGTCTTGTTGGAGAGGATTATGAGGGTAAACTCCTTTTGGATTTGATGGAAAGTCAGGGAATCGACACATCTATGGTGAAAGTTGTGAGGGGTAAAAAGACCATAGTAAAGAACAGAATCGTGGCTAAGGGCCAGCAGCTTTTGAGGCTTGACAGGGAAGATTTGAATGACAAAGGGGGAAAGATCAGAAAAAAAATCCTTTCAGATTTACTAAAATATTTGCAGGATGTCGATTTTGTAATCATTGAGGATTACAACAAGGGATTTTTAGACGGTTTTATTTATAGAACCTTAATAACTTCTTCACCTGTTCCCGTTTTTATTGACCCCAAATTTGAACATTACAGCTCTATGAAAAATGCCTTTTTAGTCAAGCCTAATTTTGAAGAATTTAAAAAGGCTACAGGACTAAGGAAAATTCGCGGAAATTTAGGAATCAGCGTGGAGAACTTCAGGAAGAGGTTGAATCTAAAAAATTTGGTAGTTACAAAGGGTGAGGATGGAATGTATATAACCAATGATGAAGGGGTATATCACATACCTTCCCTTCATAGAAATGTCTTTGATGTAACGGGTGCGGGTGACACTGTAATTTCCCTTCTTGCTCTCGGTATGTGTGCGGGGCTTTCCCTTTTAGAAGCCTCTTTACTGGCAACAATCGGAGCAGGAATTGAGATTACGAAACTCGGTGCCCAACCGGTGACTCTTGATGAGTTAATTTCTGAGGTGAAAAATCACTGGAATAGATTATTATCACAGGTAATTTCATTGAAGAAACAGGTCTAAGGCTTTATTCTAAATCTATGGAAAAAGTTCTTGTAATTATTCCAACTTATAACGAGAGAGAAAACATAAGAGATATCGTTCCTATTGTTCTTTCTAAGGGGGAGAATATAGATGTTCTCGTCGTAGATGACAACTCACCCGATGGGACTCAGGAAGAAGTTAGACTCTTAATGGAAAAGTATGGGAACAGGATAAATTTGCTGGCAAGGCCAGCGAAGCTTGGCCTCGGAACTGCCTATGTAGAAGGCTTTAAGTATGCCCTTGCGAAAGGTTACGATTTGATTGTGGAAATGGATGCTGATTTTTCCCATAATCCTGAGGATTTGCCAAGGCTCATTGAAGCTTCTAAGGAGGCAGATTTAGTGATAGGATCACGATATATTAACGGGATAAGTGTGGTCAACTGGCCTCTCAAGAGGTTGATTCTGTCCTATTTTGCAAATCTGTATGCCCGTATCGTGACGGGCGTGCCGGTTAGGGATTTAACAGCGGGTTTCAAGTGTTTTAGGAAAAAAGTACTTGAGAGTATTGACCTTTCTAAGATCCATTCCGATGGCTACGCCTTTCAGATAGAAATGAATTACTATGCCTATGAGAAGGGTTTCAAAATAAAGGAGGTGCCAATAATTTTCATAGAGAGAAGAGCGGGTACCTCAAAAATGTCAAAGCGAATAATTAAAGAGGCCTTTTTCCTGGTCTTATACTTGAGATTGAAAAGGATTCTAAAGGGGTTGAAAAGGATTTTCGGTAAGAAATGAAATTTCTCATCTATTTTTTGTTTTTGCTCGGTGAAACCCAGGGAAAAAATCCCTCCAAAGCGATTCTTATGTCGGCTTTATTGCCAGCGGGTGGGCAGTTTTACAATGAAAAATACCTAAAAGGCGTTATAATTGGTTCTGTAGAAGTTTTTACCGGTTTTAAGGCAATTTCAAACTATGTAGAATACAGAAAGTCCGGGGATCTGCAAAAATTTAATGAGGGACTTTCCTACGGGTTTTACTTTCTTGGAACATGGTTGTATTCAATGGCTGATGCCTATGTGGACGCTCATCTCTTTAATTTTAAAAGTAAAATAGAGCTGGCATTTTTACCCAAAAATATGGGCATTATTTTTAATATAAGATGGAGATGAACTATGCCCTATGAGATCCTTGACCATACTGCGGATTTTGGAGTGAGAATATATGGGAAGAGCTTAGAGGAATTATTTAAAAGTGGTTTTGAAGCAATAATGAATGCGATGGTGGAGATTAAAGAGAAAGGCGAACAAAAGGAACTTTTGTACACCGATAAGGCGGAAACCTTAGAGGATTTGCTGGTTGATTTTCTAAGTGAAGTCATTTTCAGAACCATCGTGGAAGGTAAGATTTTCATTGATTGTGAGCTAAAGATTGAGGATACTTCTATTAATGCAAAACTTTTTTACGAAGACTACGATCCTGAGAGGCACCGTTTAAAGAAGGAGATCAAGAGCGTTACTTACCACAATTTAGAGATAAGGAAAACACCGGAAGGTTTTGAAACCAACCTCATCTGCGACGTTTAAAAATGAAGGATGTTCAGAATCAATACGATCCAAGGAAAATCCCAATAGATAAGGTGGGTATAGAGGATCTACTCTATCCGATAAGGGTAATGGATAGGGCGAATGTACTCCAGCACACTACTGCAAAGGTCAAATTGGCTGTGGAATTACCTCACAACTTTAGAGGCACTCACATGTCCAGGTTTGTTGAGGTCTTGAATAAACATTCCAACAACATCACTTTACAGAATATCGAAGATATTCTCGATGAGCTTAAGAAGGTGCTAAAAGCTGAAAAGGCTTATCTTGAGCTGGAATTTCCTTATTTTATAAAGAAGAAAGCGCCAGTCTCAAGGCTGGAATCTTACATGAATTATTTGTGTAAGTTTATTGCATCAAAGGGAACCGAGTTCGATTTTGTACTTGAGGTTAATGTGCCTGTTCATACACTGTGCCCGTGCTCTAAGGAGATATCTGAGAAAGGAGCCCATAACCAGAGGGCAGAGGTTCAGATTCAGGTACGGACTTTAAAACTTGTATGGATTGAAGAACTTGTGGAAATCGCTGAGGGTTCCGCTTCATCGCCTCTATTTGCCCTGTTAAAGAGGGTCGATGAGAAGCACGTTACTGAAAGGGCTTACGATACTCCCCGCTTTGTTGAAGATGTGGCGAGGGAGGTGGCAATAAAACTCAACAAAGACCCAAGGATTTTGTGGTATAAAATTAATGTGAAGAGCTATGAGAGTATTCACAACCACAACGCCTTTGCATGCTTAGAAGTGGATAAGAGAAAGAGATAATTCTTTAGTCTGGCATCTTGGGCATTAAAAGGAAGTTATCCTGATTTTCCGATGTTTAGGGCGAAAAGCCTTAAAAAGACAAAATGAAGTGTTCTGAGGCGGTTCTAAGAGAGCCTCAAAATATAAAAATTGTTTGAAAGCAGTGATCAGTTTATAATATCTTAAACATGCGTTTTTTACCAGAATATTTAAGTAGAAAAGTGCTACCTATCGATTATCACCTTAGGGCCATTCTTTTCCGAGTAATACTCCCTGCGACCATTATTGCAGCTCTCCTGAGCATTACCTATTCTATTGTTCAATATAGAAAGATTGGTGACCTTGTCTTTGACAGTGTCAAGAGAAGTTTAGATATTTTGATCACCGAATCCGTTAGTGGTATTAGAAAGGCTACGAACCATTACGAGAAAGATATAATGAGAATGCTAAATGAGCTCTATGCTCAGGTAGAGAAAGAAGTGATTGCCGGTAAACCTTATCCACAGATAAATTTCGAAGGGGTTATCGAAAAATACAGGAAAAGGTTCCCTTCCGAGCTTTTTGAGGATATTAACTATTACATCATAAGTAAAAGTGGAAAAATAGTCTGGACGGATTACAAAGAGGATTTAGGGCTTGATTTGTCAAAGTTTGAGGATTTTTGGAAGAGTTTGAATGTAGCCCTCGAAAAAGGCCTGGTGCTTCATAGAACGGGTATTGAAGTAATGACTGGAAAAATGCGGGTTTATGCCTACAAGAGACTCCCCAACGGAGACATCCTCGAAATCGGACTCCTGCTTAATGATAGAGATTTCATTGAGAATTTGAGGAAATTAAAGGGGCTTTCAATTTTTCTGGAAAATATAGGGGTTTATAATGTTGCACAGCTACCCATCCTTTCAGACTTTCCTCCATATCCTAAGAGACTTTTGAAATTTCACCCATATAAAAGAGACTTGGTAGGGGAGATTGCCATTGGAAATTCTCCCCCTTATGAGCAAAGACTGCTGGTTTCTGCGAGACTCAATTTTTACAGCCTTTTCAAAATGTTAATTTTTAATCTCACAATGTTTATTTTTCTCTTTTTTGTGACGGCCTTAGTCTCTTTTCATTTATCCAAATGGGTAAAGAGGGAGACAGGATACATAAAAGAGGCTTTAAAGGATTTTAGGAAATATAAGGTAATCAAAATCGATGCCGATGTTTCTCGTACGGTCGAGGTGAGGGAATTGTTATCTACCTTAAAGGAGGCTGCTCTGGAAATAAACCTGGAGGTAATGGAGAATCAGACTCTTATAAGAGAGCTAAAGGAATCCTTCTATGATTTTGCTGAGAAGCTTGCCCTTGCAGCCGAAGGTTACGATACGGAGACAGGAGAACATTTGCAGAGGGTGAAATTTTTGACCCGGTTGCTGGTAGAGAATTTGGAAATGCCAGAGGATTTGAAAGAAGAGATTATAAACTATTCCGTTCTTCACGATGTTGGTAAAATCTTTATTCCACTTAGTATCCTCAATAAGCCAGGACCCCTTGACCCACAGGAATGGGAGTTGATGAAACAGCATACAATTTTTGCGAAACGCCTTCTCACCCATCCAAGATTTAAAATTGCCCTTGAAATTGCCCTATATCATCATGAGAACTACGATGGGACGGGTTATCCCTTTGGGCTTTCTGGAGAGGCAATACCCATTCCAGGAAGAATCATAAAAGTTGTTGATGTTTATGAAGCCCTAAGGAGTGAGAGACCTTATAAGAAGCCGCTTTCTCACGAGGAGGCGGTAAAGATTCTTCTTCATGGTGATAATAGAACGAAGCCTGAACATTTTGATCCCGTTTTGCTCAAGAAATTTCTCGAAGCCCTGGAAAAAGCAGATTTATCAGCGATATTTTAAATTTTTTCTTGGTTTTTACCTCCCTTAGCGTATTGTTGTGAGGTTGTAAAAACGTTTATTTTCTTAAAGATCAACAAGGTTATTCCCGCTCGTTGGAGTTTACGCAAATATTTCTATAAAATTACTGTGGAGCCCGATTGAAGCCGATTAAGTATTATTATCGTCTATTGTTTTTTGGCATTATTTTCCCTGTATTACTCATTTCAGCCTCTTTGTCTTGTTTTTATTCGTGGAAAAACATCACAAATATTTCTTCTCTTGTGTCTAAGGAAATCAAGCCAAGGGTCGAGGCAGTTATCAATTCTTTGGTTTCTTCAATTTCGGAGGAAGTATTTTCGGAAACAAAAACTATTGAAAGAATCTTACTCGAAGGACAGATCGAGTTTGATCGGGCTATCATTAATGCTAAGGGTTACGAGAAGGTCGAGGGGCAATTGGTTAAAGAGAAAACTAGGAATCTATTAAAGGATACACCTTTCACTGACGTTGCTTTTTATGTATTTGATCAAGAGGGCAATATTAAGTGGGTAACTGAACCAGACTCTGGAATCTCAACTTTTCTAAAGGACCGTGAATTTTTGTCTGCTTTAAAGATGGAACTGGATGAAAGAGGAACGTGTTTGTATCCCTTTACCTTTGTTGGGAATTTAGGTGTTGGAAGGACCTTTGTTTTCAAAAGGTTAAGTAATGGTGACATTATCGGTGCCGCTTTTATATTGAACCCCGGTCTTTATCTCCCCCAGATGAAAAGAATCAAAGACCTTTCTGTTTTTATCCAATCGATAAAGATTCTTAATGCCGAGGGAGTTTCCTTATTTTCCGTTGATTCATCCTTTTTGACCCCTTTGAAATGGTGGGAGTTTTATAAGCGCGATTTGAAAGCTACTCTATCCATACCTGCCTTTGGCGCCTGGTCAGAAAAGCTGAATGTGCTGCTTCGATTAAATTTTTTCGAAATGTATTCCATTTTTTTACTGGGCGTGATCATTTTCCTTGTAGTGTTCCTTTTAACTTACGGTGTTGCGTTGAATGAATATTCGATTGTGAAGAAGGATTTAAGTAAAATTCAAAGTTGGATTTCTACCGTTGATTCATCTGAGCTTCCCAGGGTTGAAATCAAAGGTTTTAAGTTAAAAGAGATTCACGATGTCGCTCTTACACTGAATTCTCTGGTAGATAGGTTGAAAGAAGAGGAAATTAGGTCCCTAAGTCTTATAACTAAAACAAAAGAGGCCTTTTTTGATTTTGCTGAAAAATTGGCGGTGGTTGCAGAAAGTTATGAACACATGACAGGCGAGCATTTGATGAGGGTAAAATATTTAACAAGCATAATTGTAAATAGACTCAGAATTGACAGGGATTACGCAGATGAAATAATTAATTACTCAGTTCTACATGATATCGGGAAAATCTACATTCCCCTTGATATCCTGAAAATGCAAAGGGAGCTAAATTCCGAGGAATGGGAGTTGGTGAAGAAACATACTATTCTGGGCGCAAATCTCTTTTCGGATGATGAGTTCCAGGTAGCTAAGGAAATTTGCCTGTATCATCATGAAAACTACGATGGTAGTGGTTACCCCTTCGGGCTCAAAGGTGAAGAGATCCCTTTACCTGGAAGAATTGTGAGAATTGTTGATGTTTATGATGCATTAAGGAGTGAAAGACCATACAAAAAGGCGTATTCCCACTCTAAAGCTCTCAAAATAATGACGGAAGGTGATGATAGAACTAAACCAGCCGATTTTGATCCTCAATTATTGGCAATATTTGTTGAAGAGATTGAAAAGATTGATCATCAAAAACTTTACGGGGAAAAATGAAGCCGATAAGGAAGAGGGTAGCAATAGTTCTCGGAGGGATTTTGATCCCAGTTATAATTACCTTTGGCGCCCTGCACCTGTACTATACCGAAGATAGAATTAACCGTCTTGCGATTAACATAGAGCGGAAGATTCCGGGAAGGGTTGAACTTATTTTAAATCAGACCATCAAAGAGATTTATGCCGGGTCTAAAGGAAGAAGGCAGTATTTTGATAGCTTGCTACTATCTAATGTAAAGATCTTTGAGGATCTGATGAGGGTTAGTCCCGAAAACATAAGCAACGTACTTATTGTATTGAAAAACCAATTTTTAAATTCTTTACCAGACTCTTTTTACAATAACATTGAGCTTTCAGTAATCGATAGCAATGGGGTTGTTGTCTATTCTACAAAGAAAGAATTTCTAAATCTGGATTTGAAAGAATTTGGTACCTTATGGGACAGTGTAAGGAGTTTAATTAAGGGAGCCACCTATTTCATACCCGTGAGTTTTTCTTCCCGGGATGCTAAAATGCGAACCTATTTATACACAAGGATAAACTCAAAATATTATCTGGATCTTTCTTTGGATGTAAAACCTATAGTGTATAAGGCAAGTATTGAGCGGCTGAGAAAACTATCGGTTTTTATGAAGGATATCGGCATTTACAATGTCGGGAAAAAGCCTCTTTTAGAGTATTTTCCACCTTATCCTGATAGAACCTTTAGAAGCCACCCCTTTTACAGGGATCTCGAAGAAACAATGTATTTTTACGTAGGCTCAACCAAATTAGCGGGTTTATTGTTTGTAAGACTTGATTTTTACCCTCTTTTCTCTGTCTTTTTGTTTAACTTGCTGGTTTATGCGATTTTAATTACCACCCTTAGTGTGGTTGCGAGGTATTTTGAAAAGTTGGTAATAGAGGAGAGTTCGACTTTAACCAATTTAACTGAAATGGTGAAGAATCTCGAGGATCCTAAAAAAATCGAGAAAAAAATCTATACGGAAGAAGTTTTTGACTTAATAAGGGTTTTACATACCTATGTTGTGAGAACAAAAGAAAAAATCAAGGAGAATGAAGTTTTGCTAAAGAAGTTCAGAGGGGCTTTTTATAACTTTTCTGAAAAATTAGCGATTCTTGCCGAAAGATTTGATCCTGAGGATGCAGGACACCTGAAAAGGGTAAGGTATTTAACGAAATTGATCCTTGACAATATGGAAATCGACGAAGATTATAAAAACTCCATCGTTGAGTTTTCTATTTTGCACGATATTGGTAAGATTTTTATTCCTACTTCTCTTTTAAATAAAAGTGGGCCACTCACTGAGGAAGAAAGAGAATTGGTGAGGAAGCACACTATTTATGCAGAAAGGCTGCTGTCCCATCCAGAGTTAAAAATTGCTCGGGAGATTGCGGTTTATCACCACGAAAATTACGACGGTACAGGATATCCTTTTGGACTTAAAGGTGAAGAGATTCCCTTCCCGGCAAGGGTCGTTAAAGTTGTTAATACATACGATGTTTTGAGAAGCGATAGGCCTTATAAAAAGGGGCTATCCCATGAAGAGGCTTTAAAAATTTTGCTCGTTGGTGATAAGAAAACACGGCCTTCCCATTTCGATCCCAAGATCTTTAGTATTTTTCTGAAGGTCTGTTCTAAAGGTGATCCATACGAAGGTTTGGGGGAACTATGAACATGCCGGGGGCGGGATTTGAACCCGCATGGGATTAGCTCCCGCATGGCCCTCAACCATGTGCGTCTGCCAATTCCGCCACCCCGGCGTTTTTAAAGAGTAAAAAAATTATAGCATATTTTTCACAATCAATCAAATGTTTTTTCTTGATTTAATCTACCTTATATTTTATCATTTTCCTATGCAGTCGAAGTTCTATTTTAACGGGAAGATTAGCCAGGAACAACGATGTGTGTTTACAATTCCCGAGAACCCCTTGCTTTTCTCCTATTCTCTATTTTCTCTATGGAATTTCATCCATTATTTTAAGAAGGCCAGCCACGTTTTTTATCCCGTAGACGGTAAGATTGAACTTATTAAAGCCATTTTTCCAGAGCACATATACTGGTTTAAGTTTAAGAAAGAGAAAGACTTTCTTAAAGCGGTCCATAATGAGAGGGGAATAACTGCGTTGATAAACCTCGATTATGAGAGCCCCAAAAGGTATGATTTTCAGTATCCTGTAAATTCTTTTGCGGTCTCTAAGGAAGACTTAAAGAATTTTACTGTAATATTTAAGCCGCTGACTGAACAAGCGGATACAATTTATAGGAATTTTGCCTCAACCCTCGGTATTCCTCATAGGGAGTTCCAAATTTCTCTTACAAACGAAGAAAAGGCAAAGGCCAGGGATTATATAAGGTTTAAAGGACACAGTGAGAAGAATATCCTCGTTGTAAGTGATCTTAATCCAAAGCGGGAGGCTCTTGTAAAGGAGTATCTGGCTTACATTACAAAAGAGAGGTTGACCTTCATTGATAGGGGTTCTCTCTTGGTAATGGATTCTAAGCTTATTTTGGCGGTTTTGTCCTTGGCGGACCTATTCCTGTCAGAGGCTTCAATATACACCTATCCCGCCCAGATACTTGGTATTAAAACCTATCTTTTCCCTGAAAAATCAAAGTATCTGCCAAGGGAAATGGGCAGGCTTGTCATTGACAAGGGCGATTTTAAAAAAGGCCTTGCCCCTTTAATTAGCCCCCAGAAATGAAAGAATATCTTAGAATGCTTCGTTTTGTCCGTAGAAATTTAGCTTCATTTATCGTTGCCTTTCTCCTATTAACAATTTCTTCGATGCTTAACGGCTTTTCTTTGGGGGTTGTTTCGCCGGTTCTAAAAATGCTCTTTTATGGTGAAAAAGCCCCGCCTTATTCAGAGAAAAAACTGCCCATCATAGGAAAACTATTCAACAGATTTATACTTCAGGTTCCACCCTTAGAGGCTGTTAGGAATCTTGCCATATTAATCATTGCCTTTTACTTTGTAAAGGCCATCATTACTTATTTTCAAAAGTTGTCGGGGGTTTATGTCCAGGAGAGGGTTGTAAAGGACCTGAGGGAGGCCCTTTTTAAAAAAATACTCTCCTTACCTCTTTCCTTTTTTCACAGGAAAAGTTCCGGAGAGGTTATTTCTCACTTTATAAATGATATCAACCTACTGAAAACCTCTATAACTCACGGTATTTACGTCCTTATTAGCGAAACTTCGACTTTAATTGCCTATTTGATTCTCGCCTTTTTAGCCAGCTGGCATCTAACCCTTTTTGCCCTTTTGGTGATTCCTGCTACCCTTCTGGTTATAACAGCTGTAGGTAGAAAATTGCGTAAAAGGTCGAGGATATCTCAGGAGAAGATGGGCAACATTGCAACGGTGCTTTACGAAACTCTTACCGGTATTAAAGTGGTAAAAAGTTTTGGAACTGAGAAAAAAGAGGAGGAAAGATTCAATAAAAGTTCTAAGGACTATTTCCGGTCGGTTCTCCGGTTTCATTACCTTGGAGCCTTAGCTTCACCCTTGACAGAGTTCCTCACAATGACAGTGGCTGCGACGCTTCTCGTATATGGTGGCGTTCTCATCTTTAAGTTGCACATTTTGACCCCTGACAGGTTCTTTGTCTTTCTTGCTGCAGCCCTTATGATGATTTCCCCCCTTAAACATTTGTCTCAGATCAATGTCTATTTGCAGGAAGGCGCAGCCGCCTCTAAGAGGCTTTTAGAAATTTTTGATTTGCCTGAGTATAAGTGGGAGGGGAAAATTCCCTTTCAAGGGATTAAGGACAGGATTGGGCTTAAAAATGTCAGCTTTTCTTATCCCGAAACAGGTTTCACTCTGAGAAACATAAATCTCGAGATTAAAAAGGGAGAAAAGGTGGCAATTGTAGGTCCCACGGGTGCCGGTAAGACAACCTTAGTCGATCTTATTCTTGGGTTTTATAAAGTGGACGAAGGTGAAATTCTCATAGATGGAATAAGCCTTTATGAATACGATTATGACTCCTTCAGGGCAAAGGTGGCCGTTGTGCCTCAGGAAGTATTACTGTTTGGTGGGACTATCAGGGATAACCTGTTGTATGCAGTTGAAAGGGTTGATGAAGAGATTTTAATCGATATTTGCAAAAAAACAAGGGTAGAGGAAATTTATGAGAGGTTTCCTGAAGGTTTGAATGCTAATGTTGGAGAAAGGGGCACTACCCTTTCAGGGGGAGAAAGGCAGAGAATCGCCCTTGCCAGAGCCCTTTTAAGGAATCCTTCTCTACTTGTCCTTGACGAGGCCACTTCAGCCCTCGATTCAGAAACAGAAGAGGCAATTAAAGAGGCATTAACGGAAATGGCAAAGGATACGACGGTGATCACTATTGCACACCGGCTTGCAACGGTTTTGTCATCAGATAAGATAGTGGTAATGGATGACGGGAGAGTTATTGCTGTGGGAAAGCACCACGAACTCTATCAGGGTTGTGAATTATACAAAAGACTTTTTGACGCCCAATTCCAATACTCACTATGAGAGGAGTAAGCTACAGAATCGTCATTTTTGCAGGAATTCTGTTTATCCTTTCTCTCGCGCTGATTTTCCCTGTTTCGAAGAAAATTGAGAAGGGGGTTGATGCTGAATCGAAGGCGATTACTCTGTTAGTTTCCTCAATAATTGCCCATTCTGACAATATGGAGTCGGCTTTCAAAGAGATAAAAGAGATCCTTCGTGAAGTTAAATTTCCCTTAGTTATGACAAATGAGCTTGGTTTGCCAATAGCATGGGCTTCCATAGATGTTCCAGCGGAGAAATATACCCTCAATATGCTTTACCGCCCCGACCTTTTAAAGGATGATCCCGATTATTTGAAACTCATCTCCTGGATGGGAAAACTCGGTGAAAAACATGATCCCTACGAAGTTAGAAAGGGTGAGGAGGTTGTGGGATACATCTATTACGGATACCCGAAGTATACGTCCTGGATAAGGTTGCTTCCTTTCGTTGTCTTGGTGATTAGCCTTGTAGCTTCGATCTTTTTAGTCGAAGCGGGAAGGGTGATCCATACTTACGAAATTGAAACTATATGGGCGAACTTCGCGAGGGGGCTCGCTCATCAGATGGGTACTCCTGTCTCAGCCTTAATGGGGTGGCTTGAGTTTTTGAAGGCAGGAAATTGCAGTGATAAAGTTATAACGGCAATGGAAAAGGATATCTCAAGGCTTAGATCGATTTTACAAAGATTTTCCCGCGTGGGTGGAGAAGTAAAGAAAGATGTGGTTTATGTTGATGAATTGCTCAAGGGGCTTATTGAAGAGTTAAAGGAGAGATTTCTGAAAAACATCGATGTATCATTAGAATGCGGGAGTAACCTTGTGGTTGAAGCCGATAGAGAGCTCCTTGCCTGGGCTTTTGAAAATTTGATTAAGAACTCTTATGAGGCCCTTGGGCCCAATGGAAAGATTCTGGTTAAGGCTTTCAAAGAGGGTAAAGAGGTTGTAGTTAGATTCGTCGATAACGGCAAAGGACTGGATGCAAAAATGGCAAAAAAGGTTTTCAGAGAGTCCTTTTCAACCAAAGAGCATGGTTGGGGAATTGGGCTACTTCTTGCGAGAAGGATTGTTGAGGAAATTCATGGTGGAAAAATAAGGCTGATAAGATCGGAACCTTTTGTGGAAACCGTTTTTGAGGTGAGACTGAATGAAAAGAGTGGTCATTGAACCGCCTGCCTTTTTGAGCATGATAATTTCTACCGTTGAAACCTACAAGTTAGAGAACTACGGATTACTTTTGGGATACAAGCTCAATTATGGTTATGTGGTTGAACATGCTGTACCAATTATAAGTGCCAAGAGGAGCCCTTATTCAGTAGAGCTCAACAGGAAGAGGGAGAGGAGAGTGGATGAAATTATAAAGAATCTTCAAATGGGTCTTGAAGTGATCGGTGACTTTCACTCCCATACCGGTTTAAAAAATCTACCTGCGGAAGCTGTTCCTTCGCCTGAGGACCTTGATACCATGGAGAGGGGGAAAGTCTACATAGTGATTTCTGTGAATGAATCTAAATTTAGGTCCCAGGCCTTTTCTAAATGGAGTTATCTCAAAGAAGGCAAAGGTGTTAGGGGAACGGTGTGGGGTTTGAATATTGAAGTTAAAGCCTTTGAACTCGCTAACGAAGTCGAATTCAAGGAGCTTAAAATAATTTGCCCTGTTGCTGCAGGGATTTAACTTCTTAAAGCAACTTTTCCTTTAAGAGATTTTCAGCTTTTATGATGTCTTCGTGCATAAACCTATCTTTATCGAGGAATGGAACGTGCTGACGCAACTTTTTGATAAGCCTTTGTGAGGTAGTAGAGGCCATTTCTATACCCTGGATTTCAATGGCTTGGGCGCTCATCACAAACTCTATAGCCAGGATTTTTTCAGTGTTTGAATAGATTTCCTTCAATTTAAGTGCCGAATTCATAGCCATAGAGACGAAGTCTTCTTGGTTTCCTGATGTAGGAATGGAGTCCACAGTAGCAGGATGGCCCAGGATTTTGTTCAATGAGACGAGACTTGCCTGGGTTACCTGATGCATCATAAATCCAGAGAATAGCCCACTTTCTTTTACAAGGAAAGGCGGAAGTCCACTAAGCTCTGGGGTTATGAGGCGGAAGCTGCGTCTTTCTGAGATATTTCCCAGTATTGAGAGTGCAATTCCAAGGAGATCTGCAACTATGCCTGGATGTTGCCCGTGGAAATTGCCATTGGAAATTATGTCGCCATTTTCAAAGATTACGGGATTATCGGTAACCGAGTTGATCTCGATTTCCATTATTTTTCTTGAAAAATCTAAAACATCCCAAACCGCCCCATGGACCTGGGGAGTACACCTCAGGGAATAGGCATCCTGAACCCTTTTCTTATCTCTTTGAATGAGTTTTGAATCTTTAACGAAGTTTTGCAAGTTGTTTAAGGTGGCTTTTATCCCAGGATGGGGTCGGATGTCCCCGATTCTCAGATCGAGTTCTTCTGCGACGCCCCTCAAAGCTTCAAAGGTCATTCCCGCAATTAGGTCCGCATTGTAGGTTAGAATGTAGGAGTAATAAAGAATTAAAGATATGATTGCCGATGTCGCCTGGGTACCGTTTATTAAAGCGAGTCCCTCTTTTGATTTAAGGGTTAGTGGTTTTATCCCTTTTTCCTCGAGAACCTTTGATGTCTCTACTTTCTCGCCATTTTTTAAACAGTATCCTTCTCCTATCAAGGTCAGGGCAATGTGGGAAAGAGGTGCAAGATCGCCCGAAGCTCCAACTGAACCTTTAGAGGGCACGAAGGGCGTTATATCGTTGTTTAAAAATTCTAAAAGTTTCTCGACCACTTCTACCCTAACCCCCGAGTGACCTGAGGCTAAGGTATTCGCCCGAAGGAGCATGCAGGCCCTTACATACTCCTCGGAAAGGGGCTCGCCCACACCAACGGCGTGTGACCTTACAATATTCCTTTGAAGTTCATCAATGTCCTTACTTTCAATTCTGACCTCTGCGAGCTTTCCTACACCTGTATTTATTCCGTAAAAAGGCTTTCCACTCTTTAGCATTTCATCTACTATTTTTCTTCCAGCCTTTATCCTCTCAATGGCCTTCTCGGAGAGTTTTACTTTTTCCCTTTTAACTGCAACTTGATAAACCCGTTCAAGATCAAGATGGTGGCCATTAACTTCAATCATACTTTTACTCCTTTAAAGATTTTTTCAAAATTTCAATTGCTTCTTCGGGAGATGAAACCCTTAACAAATCTACTCCTGGTATTTCAGGGACTTTGTACCCCAGAAGAGTTTTCCCAATTTTTGATGCTGTTGCGATCTCTATGAGTGTACCAGCAGAAAGGGTTACTGCGACAACAGCATCGGAAGAATTTACCAAAATTATATTTCGGGCTTCCCCCATCCCGGTAGTTATAGCAATGTCTACGTATCTGTTTGCAAAATTTTTGTTAGACTCAGGGAGGATACCCACTGTTAACCCTCCGGCTTCCTTAGCGCCTTTTGAGGCATATTCCATTACGCCACCTTTCCCTCCCGTGAGTAATACCCATCCCTCCTTTGCTATAAGTTTTCCCAACTCCTCTGCAAATTCCTTCGCATCTTCGGTAGGTTCTAAAGGTCCAATCACACCGATTAACTTGCGCATTTTGAAATTTTATAATAATGCAGCTGTAAAGACAAAATTACCTTTGCCTTTACGCCTTTTGTAAATTATCATTAAATCGATGAAAGAGCGGAATTTTTATGTTGCGTTGCTCATTTCTTTTGTCGTATTAGTCCTTTCCTTTTCATTGAATTTACGGTTTCTAAAGAGTAGCGTGGATCACGTGGTTTTTGAGGATGTTAAGACTTTAAGGAGTGTTCTTGTCACCTCGCTCCAGACGGTGATCAGGACCCAGAAGGAACAGGAATTTTACGTGGTAAAAAATCTCTTGAAGGCAGAAGAATGGCTTTCGGAGAATCCCTCTTACAACTTGCAGAATTTGAAATGGCTTAAAGAGGTAACAGAGATCTCCGGTATATTGTTCCTTGATGCAAATCTTGACGTGGTAGATGCTTTTCCGCCAAATCCTAAGGCTGATTCGATCTTACTTGGATTTGATAAACAGGTATTTAGCCAACAGGATCTTTACCCTTACGAAAATGATTATTCCGTCAACCTCGCTTCAAGAATTGGAAATAGGATCGCAGTCTTTTATGTGGTAAGAGGAGATATAATGAATCGTCGTTTAAGCGTCGGCACGAGCGAGCTTTTAAATTCTCTTGAAAATGATAGAAAAATAGCCTATCTTGCAATTCAGGATACGCAGGGGGTCTGGTTTGGTGTAAAGGTGCCTGAGTATATAAGCGATATTGATGAAGACCCTCCCCTTAAGAAAGTCTTTGACGGGAAGAAATCATACTCAAGGGTGGTGAAGGTTTCAGGAGAAGAAGTACTTGAAATTTCAATGCCTTTTGAACTGCCTGGTATTTACAAAGGCATTATTAGACTTGGCATATCGAGGTCTTACTATACCTCAGCATATAAGGGTTTTGTAAGAAATCTCGCATTGCTTCATCTCCTTTTATTCGTACTCCTTTATATTGCGCTTTCTCTTATCTATTCAAGGAAACGCCTTCAGCTCAAACTTTCAAGCTTTGACACCCTTCTAAGTAATGTACCCCTTGGGGTGGCAATTTTTGCAAAGGATGACAGTCTCATCTTTGCCAATGAAGAGTTTTATAAAATTTTAAGGGTTTCAAAACAGAAAGCAAGGGAATTAAAGTTAAGTGAAATCTTGCCCGATTTACCGGTCCTGGAAGTTTCCGTTAAGAAGGATACCCTTAAAAAGCTCAGATATACCGCGGTCCCAGTCCTTTCCGACAACAATAAAAGGGTGGCAACCTTGTTAATTGTAGAAAGCACGGTTTTTGAAGAAAAGGTTGAGAGGGCCGAGAGGATCGAGCTCCTTGGAGAAATGTCTGCCCAGGTGGCTCATGAAATAAAGAATCCCCTCAATTCGATAAGTATGATCGTTCAAAGGCTAAGTTCTGAATTTGTAATCCAGCCTGAGATGGAATCGAGGGAGCTTCTATCCATTTTGTCAAGGGAAATAGAGAAGATTAAGGAAATTGTAAACCGTTTTGTCTCCATTATGGCGCCTCTAAAGATAAACTGGGAGTGCGTTGATCTTTGCGAAATAGTCGAAGAGGTTCTTGCGGAGTTCCTCGCTGAATTTAGGGCGCGGGAGATCGCTTTCAGAACGGTTTATAAGGCCTGTCCGAGAATTTTAATAGACAGATTTCGTTTTAAAGAGGCATTGAGAAACTTGATAAGAAATTCCATTGAGGCGGTTTCACAGAATGGTGAAATTAAGGTGGCGCTGGTTTCGAAGGGTGAGTTTGTAGATGTTATCGTTGGGGATAGCGGCGTGGGGATGAGCAAAGAAGAGTTGATGAAAGCGGGGAATCCTTTTTACACAACTAAGGCAAAGGGTTCCGGTTTTGGATTATTCTCCGTGAGGAAGGTGGTAGAAGCCCACGGTGGTGAATTAATTCTGAAGAGTGTGAAAAACCGTGGTACAGTAGTAGTTATGAGGATTCCTTATGCTAAGGATCGCCGTTGTTGAAGACGATAAAAGTGAAAGGTGGATCCTCTCGGATTTTCTTAGGAAGAAGGGGTACATTGTCTTTGATTTTGAGTCTTCAGAAGAATCCTTTGATTTTTTAGGAAAAAACTCTGTGGATGTGGTGATTTCCGATTTAAGACTGCCGGGTTTGAGTGGTATTGATTTACTTCAAAAGGTTAAGGCTTTAAATCCTCGAGTAGAATTTATTATTGTTACCGCCTATGGCGATGTCAGCAGCGCAGTGGAGGCAATGAAGAAAGGTGCCTATGATTACCTTTTAAAGCCCCTTAATTTAGAGGAACTTCTGCTAAAGTTGAAACACGTTGATGAAAAACTTGCCTTGATTCGAAAATTGGAGCAAGTGGAGAGTGAAATAAGGTATTCAAAAGGAACTATTATAGCAGAATCAAAACCGATGAAAGAGATCATTGAGATGGCGAAAGAAGTCGCCCCTGCCAATACTTCTGTTTTGATAACTGGTGAAAGTGGAACGGGGAAAGAGGTGCTTGCAAGATTTATCCACGAACATTCGGGAAGGATTGGAAGTTTTGTGCCTATATCCTGCGCGGCGATACCAGAGACGCTGTTAGAGGCAGAACTTTTTGGCTATGAGAAGGGGGCTTTTACTGGTGCTGTGGCGGAAAAGCCCGGGAAGATAGAACTTGCCGATGGTGGTACCCTTTTCTTAGACGAAGTTGGTGAACTGTCTCCCCTTTTACAGGCAAAGCTTCTAAGAGTTCTTGAGGATAAAGAGGTTACAAGACTTGGTTCTACGAAGACGAAGAAGGTCAATGTAAGATATCTGTTTGCAACCAACAGGGATCTTGAAAAAATGGTCAAAGAGGGTGCTTTTAGGGAGGATCTCTACTATAGAATTAACGTCTTTCACATCAAAATTCCACCTTTGAGGGAAAGGGTGGAGGATATAATCCCCCTTGCCCATTACTTTCTAAAGAAGTTTAGCAGAGAGCTTAATAAGCCTATAAAAGGTTTTACCGAGCAGGCACAGTCCGCTCTTTTACTTTATAAGTGGCCTGGGAATGTAAGAGAATTACAAAATGTGATTGAGAGAGCTTGCGTGCTGTGTAAGGGCGAATTTATTACGAGAGACCTCCTCTTTTTGCCTCAAGTCGGTGAATCTGTCTCTATGAGACTAAGGGATGTTGAAAAAGAGCATATTCGAAGGGTACTTGAGCTTGTGGACTGGAATTTGTCTAAGGCGTCAGAACTTCTGGGAATTCACAGGAATACCCTGAGATTGAAAATCAAAGAGTATGGTCTTGAAGAAAGGCGCTAATTTCTTTTAAACTAAATAGCTCTGCGCTTATCACTATTTCTTCGCCAAAAACGTTTCTATTTATTTTACGAAACTTCTCAAGTGCTTTGTTATCTCTAAAAAACATGGGATAGGAGTGACACCCGAAGAAGGAAAAGTGGAACAAGAAGGGCGATTTTACGATAAAGTTTGCAAGGAATGGATACTTAGAAAGCTTAACATCGGCGTCTTTTAGCAAGAGAAAGCCGATATTTTTGATTTTATAAATAGCGATTTTTGAAGGTTCTACAGAGGCTTCAAGGTTGCCAACTTTAATGAGAAGCTTACCGTTAATGTGCTCTAATTCATGTTTAGCGAAAAGGTAGGTTAAGTTTAAAATAGAATATTGCGCAAAAATTAGTACAATGACGGCGGCTATGAGAAAAATAATAAGGTCCCGGTTCTCAACTCCATAAATGACCTGATTGGTCGCAAAAGCAAAGATGCTCAAAGAGAGCAGAAGTCTGAACAAGAATTTTACTTTACTTTTCAATCTTTACCACTGCTCCCTTTTTGATTTTACCACCCCTTAAAACCTTTGCGAAAACCCCTTCCACAGGCATTATACATTTACCATTCTTGTAGAAGATTGCACACTTTGTGTGGCACTTTTTCCCCTTATGGGTTACCTCTAAGAGTGTGTCTTCGATTATAATCTTGTCTCCAACCTGGATTTCGCTTAAATTAACTCCCTCTATGAGGATATTTTCACCGAAGGCCCCTGGTGGAACCTTAAGCCCGGATTTTTCAACGCTTTCTTTAGCAAGGAGACTCACCTGTCTCTCGCCACCTGCGTGGATATCCCCTAAAACCCCAAAGTTCTCCACGAGCGTTATTTCCGGAACCTCCCGTTTTGGTACCCCCTTCTTGTCTGCTATACAACAGGCTAAAACCTTGCCTTCCATAATTTCCTCCTTTTAAAGGGTAAAAATACCGATAAAGGCACCAAGAGAAAGGAAAGGACCGAAGGGTATCTCATCTTTTATTTTATCCGGGAAAATAAAATGCGCAAGGAGTGCGAGAATCGAACCAAAGAGCATAGAAAAATAGGCTCCTTTGAATCCCGTAAAAGCGCTTATGAGCATGATGAGAAGGATGTCTCCTTCGCCCATAGCTTCCCTTTTAAGAATTCTGGAAAAACTGAGCCTTAGAATCCAGAATAAAAAGCCCGAGATAACCGTGGTGAGGAGTGCATTAAGAAAGGGGATGTCTTTAAGGAGTAAGGTAAGTAAGAGTCCAATGCCAATCCACGGTACGGTCAGGCTATCAAAGACGACCTTTTCTTTAAAGTCGATAAAAGATATGGCAACAAGAAGTGCAGTAAGTATCATAAATTTGAGGGCAATGAGGGTGTTAAAATGAAATTTAAGATAAATGAGTAAAAAGGCTATGCCTGTTAAGCCCTCAACTGCCGGATAGATAGGTGAAATCTTAGCGCCGCAGTACCTGCATTTCCCCCTCAGAATCGCATAAGAAATCAAGGGTATATTATCGTAAAATTTGATTTTGTTACCGCAGGATGGACAGTGGGAAGGTGGCTTAATTATTGACATTCCCCTTGGTAATCTGTAAATGACCACATTAAGAAAGCTACCGACCGCAAGTCCAACCAAAAAGAAAAAGATGGCAAAAAGCGTCATAGAAAAATTTTAAACGTTTGCCTGTGTTTATCAAAAAAGGCTTGTTCTTGACAGTAACCAGATTTTGAATTAAATTTATATAGTTTATGAAATCGGTTTTAGGAGGTGAGTGAGATGGATGTAGGAAAAGTAGTTTCAGTGCTGTTGAAGTATAGGTTGATAGATGAAGCCACGGCAATGAAGATCAGGGAAGAGGTTAAGAGGACCAATAAGTCACCGTATAAAGTGATTCAAGAAATGGGTTTGATGACAGAGGAACAACTTTTAAAAATTCTGTCGAGGGAATTTAAGGTTCAAATTGCAGAACTGGGAGAAGAACCGATAGATCCAACCCTTGCACAGTTGGTGCCGAGGGAATTTTGTGAAAAGAACGAAGTGTTTCCATTGAGGAGAAAGGGTAGAGTTTTGTTTGTTGCAATGGCAGACCCTACAAAGTGGGATGTTCTTGATAACTTGAGATTTTTAACGAATTTTAGCGTTGAACCCCTTTTGATGAGTCCTGAAAAAATTCAAAGTTTAATAGTAAAAGCTTATGGTGAGAAGTCCGAGGTATCGGAAATTGTAAAGGAGCTTGCTGAAGAATCCGAAGTTGAAGAGTTAGAGTTTGTTGAGGAGAAAGAAGAAGAGGACCAAGTGGATACTACTGTAGTTGCAAAGGATTCCGCGGTTCAACGTTATGTGACGACCCTTCTGAGGGAGGCTATTGAGAGAAGGGCCAGTGATATTCATATCGAGCCCTTTGAGAAAAAATTGAGAATAAGATTCAGGATCGACGGAACACTGAGGGAGGTAGAACCCCCTCCACACAAATACGCACGGGGTATCGTTTCCGTAATCAAGATCATGTCTAATCTGAAAATTGAAGAGAGAAGATTGCCGCAAGATGGTCACCTCAAGATGAAGGATAAAGCGGGAAGGGTTATTGATTTCCGTGTTTCTACCCTTCCTGTGAAACATGGCGAGAAGGTCGTTTTGAGGATACTTGATAAAAGCAGTCTAACCTTAGATCTTAAGAAGCTTGGTTTTGAGCCCGATGCTTTGCAAAAGTTTGAGTATGCTATCACAAGACCTTACGGCATGATCTTGGTGACTGGTCCTACGGGAAGCGGTAAGACTACTACTTTGTATTCAGCCCTTTCTATTCTAAACAAGCCAGAAGTAAATATTATGACCGCGGAAGACCCAGTAGAATTTGAGTTTGAAGGAATAAACCAGGTTCAGGTAAGGGAAGAGATTGGGCTAACCTTTGCAGCGGCCCTTAGGTCCTTCCTGCGTCAAGACCCAGATATCATAATGGTGGGAGAGATTCGTGACAGTGAGACTGCCTCTATTGCAGTTAAGGCGGCATTAACAGGTCACTTAGTACTTTCTACTTTGCATACCAATGATGCCCCGAGTACCATTGCCCGTCTTGTGGACATGGGGATTCCGCCTTACCTCATTGCAGATTCGTTGATCTTGGTGATGGCTCAGCGTTTGATTAGGAAACTTTGTCCGCAGTGCAAGAGGCCTGTTCAACCCAATGCAGAAAAACTTAGGTTAGTTGGCTTAGATCCGAGTTTTCTGGCAGGTAAGGTTGTATACGGTGAGGGTGAAGGGAACTGTGATGTTTGTCGTGGCTCCAGATATAAAGGCAGAGAAGGTATTTACGAAGTTATGTTGGTCACTCCATCCATAAGGGAGATGATCCTTGAACAGCGTCCAATTCATGAAATTAGGGAAAAAGCAAGGGAAGAGGGCATGTTGACCTTGAGAGAAGCTGCCCTCCTCAAGTTCCAGAGAGGGATAACTTCCCTTGAGGAAGTTATTAGGGTAACAATGGAGGGATAATTTATGCCCGATATTACAATAAAAGAACTTTTAGAAGAAATGGTAAGGCGAAATGCAACAGATTTGCATCTATCAGCGGGAGCAGAGCCCTATTTCCGAATCGACAAGATTCTTGTACCTTCGGGATACAAAGTCCTTACACCCCTTGAGGTGAAAAATCTCGTTTACAGTCTTCTTTCTGAAAGCCAGAGAGCAAAATTAGAGAATGAAATGGAGCTTGATTTTGCAATTTCTATTGAGGGTTTATCAAGGTTTAGATGCAATGCCTTCTTCCAGAGGGGTACGGTAGCCTGCGCAATAAGGAGAATTCCATTCAAAATACCACCCTTAGAATCCCTCGGTTTGCCCCCAGTGGTTCAATCCTTAGTTGAAAAGGACAAAGGACTGATCCTGGTTACGGGTCCAACGGGAAGTGGCAAGTCAACAACCCTCGCTGCGATGATTGATAGGATAAACCAGATGAGGGCCTGCCATATTATAACCCTTGAAGACCCCATTGAGTATCTTCACAGAAACAAAAAGGCGGTGATTGCTCAGAGGGAAGTAGGACAGGATACTAAATCTTTTGCCACCGCTCTGAAATATGTCCTAAGGCAAGATCCTGATGTGATAATGGTGGGTGAGATGAGAGACCTTGAAACTATTCAGTCTGCCTTGATTGCCGCAGAAACAGGCCACTTAGTCCTTGCAACATTGCACACAGGTACCGCCATTGAATCGGTGAACAGAATCATCGATGTATTTCCACCTTACCAACAGGATCAGGTGCGGGTTCAACTTGCCAGTGTGCTTGAAGCGGTGATTTCTCAGAAGCTCCTTCCAAGGGCTGGTGGAAAAGGGATGGTGCTTGCAGCGGAAGTGTTGCTTGCTACACCTGCTGTTCAAACTCTCATCCGCGAATCCAGGACTCACGAGATGTACAGTATTATGCAGTCAAGCCAGGCCTTCGGAATGCAGACAATGAATATGTCCTTAGCAAGTTTGTTTATGCAGGGTCTTATAACTCTCCAGACTGCGTTACTTGCCTCGCCTCGACCTGAGGAATTGAAAAAGATGGTAAGTACGGTACCCAGAGCAGGAAGATAAAAGGAGGTTTTTTATGGCACGTTTTATATATACTGCAAAAGATAAGGAGGGAAAGATAAGAACGGGCGTGGTAAATGCCAGAAGCAGTGACGAAGTAGTAGCAAGGCTCAGGAATGTCGGACTAATGGTTGTTAAAATTGAGGAGGAAAGAAGAGGATTCAGCTTGCCCTTCGGAGGAAAGCCGGGCTTTAAAGATTTAGCGATCTTTTGCAGACAGTTTGCAGTTATGATTGAATCGGGAGTTTCCTTGACCCGTGCCCTTGAAATTCTTAGTGAGCAGACAGAAAAGAGAAAGTTAAGAGATGCAATACTCAAGGTGAAGCGGGATGTAGAAGGCGGTAAGAGCCTTGGTGAGGCTTTGAAAGAGCATCCCAAGATATTCCCTGATTTAGTTGTTCAGATGGTTACCGTGGGTGAACAATCCGGTCAGCTTGTGAATACGCTAAAGCAGGCGGCAACCTTCTATGAGAAGATGGATTCCATAAGGAGAAAAGTAGTTTCTGCTATGGCTTATCCGGCGGTGGTTTTCATGGTTTTGATTGTCGTCTCTACTGCAATGTTGCTCTTTGTTATACCTTCTTTCGCAAAAATGTACGAGGAAGTGGGTGCAAAGTTACCAGGCCCTACTCTTTTTGTAATTGGACTGAGTAAATTCTTACAGAGGTATTTCCTAATCATTTTGGGCGCAATTATTGCTGCAATTATAATTCTCAGGCGGTTCATTCGCACCGAACAAGGTAAATTCGTTTGGGATAACTTTCTTATGAGGGTAATCATCTTCGGCCCTCTAATTAAGAAAGTAGCTGTTGCTCGTTTTGCGCGGACCTTTTCCATTCTTATATCCAGTGGCGTGGAGATTTTGCAGAGTTTAAAGATTACAGGTAAAGCAAGTGGAAACAAGGTTCTGGAAAAGGGATTGGAAAAGGTGGCGCAAAAGATCACAGCAGGTGAGACGATAACAAAGCCTATTCAAGAGGTGGGCATTTTCCCTCCCCTTGTAGTACACCTAATCTCCGTTGGAGAAGAGAGTGGAAGGCTTGGAGAGATGTTGTCTAAGATCGCAGACTTTTATGAGGACGAAGTTGATACGGCAGTGGCAACATTGGCCTCAACCATTGAGCCGTTAATGATCGTTATTATCGGTGTTTTCGTCGGCGGGATGCTCATTGCAATGTACCTGCCTATTTTCGGTCTCGCAGGTACAATAAAATAACTTGCTGGGAAGGCGAGAACTAAGGTATTTTTTAAGCGTTAATTCTTTTGTAGTATTGTTCATATCCTTAGTTGCCCTTATTTATTTGAAAGGCATCGGTATTGAGCCAGTAATCAAACTATTCTTAGCTATTTCTTCTCTTACGATACTGCTCAATCTGACTTTGTACTTTGCATTCCCGAGGAAGACCGCTTTGCCCTTCTGGATTTCCCTAATCCTTTTCGACGTTGTGATAACAATTATGTCTATCGCTACAGGAGGAATCGAGTCGAGGATCACTTCCCTCTTTGTGTTGCCTTTAGTGTTTGTAGTTTATTTTCAGGGGTTAAAAGGGGGAGTAGTTCAAACACTTATTGCCCTTCTTTTGCTTTATCTTTTGACCCAATTTCAATATCGTGTCCCGGGAGAGCAATTTTTCATAATCCCTTCTCCCTTTACCAAGAATCTGACCTATTTCCTGATTTATGCTTTGATCTTTGCCTCTTTAACGGGTGTTACCCTTTATTTCAGTAATCTTCTAAAACGTCAGGAAAGGGATTTTATAAAGTATCGTCTTTCCAGTGAAGATATTTTAAACACCGTACCCAGCGGGATTTTAACAGTTTCACCAAAAGGAGAAATCCTTTTCGCCAACAGAAGCGCGAAAGAGATTTTGACCGGAGAGGAATTGTCAGAGTTTCTACGCTTTGTTTTAGAGGAGCCTTCAACTCTAAGAAGCGAAGTTAAAGTAGGAGAGAAAAGCCTCGGTTATTCAGTAAAGATTCTTGACGATGGCACGAGGACGGTGGTATTTCAGGATTTAAGTGAGGTGAAGAAACTTGAAGAGGAGAGGAAGGAGCTGGAAAGGCTTGCCTTCCTCGGTGAACTTTCGGCCAATCTTGCCCATGAAATTCGTAATCCAGTCCAGGCTATCAATATGGCGATGGAGCTTATATTGTCGAAGAAAGTCAATCCCGATGAGCAGCTTTTAAAAAGTGTAATGTACGATGCCGAGAGACTTTCAGAGGTAGTAAATCGTTTTTTGGAATATGCAAAAATTCCGGAACTCAGGATTTCCGAAGTAAGGGTTGCCGAGGTTATAAATAGGGCCTTCGATAATGTGGTAAAGCTCTATCAAGGTAATTACAACCTTAGAAACTATGTGCCACCCGACTTTATTATAATGGCCGATGGCACAAAGTTGGAGGAACTTTTCCTCAATCTTTTTCGTAATAGTATAGAGGCAGATACAAGGGAGTATATAGATGTTTTCTTCTTAAGGCCTCAGGAAACAATGGAACTCGTGGATGGTTACCTTTACACTGCGAAAGGTCCAACGGTTATCGTGAGGGACTACGGCACCGGTATGGAGAGTGAGACCCTCAAGAGGGCTAAAGAGCTCTTTTTTTCTACAAAAAAGGGTGGAACGGGGTTTGGACTTGCTATCTGTGAGAGGATAATGAAGGCTCACAAGGGAAATCTTTTCATCCACTCCCTTTGGGGAAAGGGAACGGATGTAGTCCTGGAGTTTGGCATTCTATGAGAAGAGTATTGGTCGTGGATGACGATAAAGGTATTCTTGTGAGCTTAGAAAAGTACCTTGCTACCTCTGGATATGAGGTCTTTTCCTTTGAAAATCCATTGAATGCCCTTAAAGAGCTTGACAATATCGTGCCTGACCTTGCGATACTGGATCTAAGGATGCCCGAAATGAGTGGAATGGACCTTCTGAGTGAAATTAAGAAGGCTAATCCGGAGATCTATGTAATTCTAATAACTGCCTACGGGACTCTTGATTCTGCCATTGAAGCAATAAGGAGAAGGGCTGATGATTTTCTACTTAAGCCCTTTAAACTTCAGGACCTTGAAGCGGCGCTGACTCGTGCGGAGAGGTTCCTATCCCTGAAGGAAGAGAATGTTCGTCTTAAAGAGGAGATTCAATTTTTAAAAGAGTATGAAATAGTTGGCAAGTCAAAGCCTTTACTGGAGGTTCTTGATAAGATCAAGCAGATTGCACCTTACGATACTACTTGCCTTATTTACGGGGAAACGGGCACCGGGAAGGAACTGGTAGCAAGGGCAATTCACTATAATTCTCCAAGAAAGGATAAGCCCTTCATCGCAATTAATATGGCGGCAATGCCCGAGGAACTGGTGGAAAGTGAACTTTTCGGTTACAAAAAGGGGGCTTTTACCGGTGCTTTCTCCGATAAAAATGGTCTTTTTAAAGTAGCTGAGGGAGGAACGTTATTCCTGGATGAGATTTCCGAAGCCTCCCCAAAATTACAGGCCAAACTATTAAGGGTTCTCGATTTTAAGGTGATAACTCCCTTAGGCGCTACAAAGGAGGAGAAAGTTGATGTTAGAATCATCGCTGCCACTAATAGGGATTTGCTTAAACTCGTCAAGGAGGGGAAATTCCGTGAAGACCTTTATTACAGGCTGAATGTTATGAGTATTCACCTTCCACCTTTGAGGGAGAGAAGGGAGGACATTGGTCTCTTGTTCAACTATTTTTTGAACAGATTCTCTAAGAAATACGGTAAGAAAATAAAGGTGGACGACGATGTAGTTACACTCCTTGTATCTTATGATTGGCCTGGCAACGTAAGGGAATTGGAGCACCTTGTTGAACAACTGGTTATTACTGCGGAGGAGGGGAGAGTGATAAAGGTCGAAGATATAAAGAAACTCCTTGTAAAACCCGCTGAGGTTGGAAGAGTTAAGAGCTTAAAGGAGGTAGAAAGGGAGCACATTTTAAATGTGTTAAAATCTACGGGGTACAACAAAAGGGAGGCGGCTAACATCCTCGGCATCGATCTCTCAACCCTTTACAGGAAGTTAAAGGAGATAGGATATGAAGGAAAATAATTGCATTTTGCAAAAGAATTTGCAAAATGCAAAAAATCGGGCTGTAAAAAACCTTGAAAATAAAGGGTTTTGGTTTGGCACAATTTTTGCAAATAAAAAAGTACAAAACCTTAAACAGGAGGTACAAAATATGAGGCGTAAAGGCTTCACACTGATAGAGCTGCTCATAGTGATCGCTATCATAGCGATCCTCGCCGCCATCGCTATACCACAATTTGCAAAATACAGAATCAGGGCATACAATGGCGCTGCTGAGAGCGACTTAAGAAATGCAAGGACAACCTTTGAATCACTCTTTGCTGATTGGCAGAGATATCCTAATGGGGTAAATAAACTGACTGGCACAATCACCCTTACTGTTCCGTTGCCATCGGGTGGTACCTTCTCAGATACGTTTAATACGTCCACAAATGTTTATTTTGCCAGTGCTACAAATACAGGTGGGTTGGCTCCAAACAGCTCGTACACGATGGTTACCCATCACCTCCAGGGTGACACTGAATACGGTGCTGATTCCGATGTACAAGGGATTTATTATCAGAAGAATGGGGGGTTCATCGGAAACGATCTGCCCGTTGCCCCGCCAGCATCAAACCCTCAGCAGGATGATTTTGCTGGTGGTAGTTGGATACTGCAATAATTTGGGGATAGTTTAAACCCAAGCGGGGGCGCAGGCCCCCGCTTTTTTTATGTTAGGCAAGTTTTTAAATATATCTTTGCAGAATTCAATTTTCCCTTTCTTTCGTCTTTTCTATGTTTGGGAAAGCTTAGTTGCGTTGCTAACAAAAAATTTTGGGGGATGATAGGAAAAATCTAAAAGTTGCATTAAAATTTCTACATGGGTATGTGTTACTCTAAGAATTGCTTTAGGCGAGGTTTTACTTTAATTGAGCTTTTGGTTGTGATTGCCGTTATCTCTGTCCTTGCAGCCATTGCTATACCATATTACTGGAATAACCGTATCAAAGCCTTCAACTCAACTGCTGAGGCAGATATTTCCAATTTCAGAACCTTTCTGGAACTTGTCTATGCGGGACATCAACATTATCCTTTGAGTGAAAGAAACATGGCAACGGGTTTAGTAACCTTTAGCCTCCCTGAGGCTCCTGATGATAGTGTTAGCTTTTCAACAAGCACAAAGGTTTACATCGGATATGTAACAGACGCGAGAAGGATAACTTATATCGTGATTGCAAAGCACGTTGGTGGTGATTCTTATTACGGAGTTGACTCCGACAGCCCTTTACTGTTTTACAAGAAAAACAGGCAATATATAGGGCACACGGACGATGTAACGTTGCCTACCCCTAACTTGGGAACTGTAGATTTTGACAATACCTGGAATGTCCGATAAAGTTCTTGAACTTAAGGGAATTTACAAGACTTATAAAGGTGAACTCTTCGAAAGGCCCTTCAGGGCATTAGAATATATATCTTTTGAAATTGAAAAAAATAAATCCTTTGGTCTTATTGGCCTTAATGGTGCTGGAAAAAGTACCACAATTAAAATTATTCTCGGTCTTATTTTTCCCGATAGAGGGGAAGTCAAGGTTTTTGGGAAGTCGCCTTTTGATGAGGAGGTTAAAAGAAGATTGTCTTATTTGCCAGAAAGCCCAAATTTTTATGAAAACTTAAGTGGGTTTGAACTTCTCGATTGGGTTGGCAGGCTGAGAGGACTTACGGGAAAGAGGCTCAGAGAAGAAATAGAGAAATGGCTTTTTAAAGTAGGTCTTGAAAAGGATGGTGGAAAGCTTATCAAAAAGTATTCCCGCGGTATGGTACAGAGGCTTGGCCTTGCCCAGGCATTTATTGGAAATCCCGAACTTGTCATCCTCGACGAACCCTTGAATGGTCTTGATCCCCTTGGAAGAAAGATGGCGAGAGAACTGATTGCCGAGGCGTTAAATAATGGAGCCACCATCTTTTTCACCTCTCACATCCTTGAGGATATTGAGAAGATCTGCGATAGGGTTTGTATCATCCATAGGGGAAAAATTCTTAAATTTGTTGAAACCAAAGAAGTGGAGAGTCTTGAGGAGGAGTTTATCAAGACCTTAGAGGACTATGAAGCGAGCTCTTGAAATTGCTAAAATCACCTTTAAGCAGGCTCTGAGGGAGAGGAGTTTTTACATAATCCTTGTACTCCTTCTTCTTGCAATGGTTGGAATGCCTGTGCTCTACAGTTTTACGATGTTTGAAATACCTCGGATACTAACGGGATTTGCCCTTTCCTTTGCCAATTCCGTGGTTTTAATTCTTCTGCTCTTTTTGATTTTTGGCTTAATCCAGACTGACCTTGAGAGAAAGACACTGCAATATGTGATTTCCCTTCCCATTAGGCGGAGGGATTATGTAGTTGGAAGATATGCGGGCTTTTTTGCCTTCTCAGCCTTTTTGATTTACCTTGTTCTTGTACTGCTTTTCCCATTTATCTATTATTTTTTCAGGGTAAGGCCCGATGCCCCTTTCTACGCTGGCTATTACTTTCTTTACGGTGTTTTTCTCCTTATTGAAATTCAGATCCTTGTGGCCTTTGCTCTCTTCTTTATTTCTCTCACATCAAGGGCAGTTGTCTCAATGTTTGGTGTAGTTGGAACTTACGTTGTTGGCCATACAATTGATGAAGTTTCGGAATTTCTCAGAACGCGGATGGGAATGAATATGCCCGCATTTTCTAAGGTGATTATAAACATTGCTCGCTATTTTTTCCCCAATCTCGCCCTCTTTGATTTAAAGACTAATTTCATTTACAATGTGGGGATAAATCCTACTTTCCTTGCACTGTCAGCTGTTTACGGTATCCTTTACGGCCTTGTCGTCCTTTGCCTTGCCATGGTTCTTTTTGAAAGAAAAGAGATCCTGTAAATTGAAATGAAGAGAAAGACCTGGATTTTCAGCCTTCTAATCCTTTTAGCCTCATTGTTTTTTGTAAACTTCATCTTTGATACGAAGGTGAGGAGCCACTTTAAAGGTGAAGAGTCGGAAAGCTTCAGGCTCTACGCGCGCCCTGGTTTTGAAAAGTGGTCGAGTTTTGAGTTCAGCTTCTTAAAAGCCTTCTATTATACCCTTTCATTGAGGGTTTATTTGGGAAAACTTTCGGAAAAATATTTAAGCGTACCTACCTTTGCCAAAGATCCTATTGTGAGAACAACCGAGGTTGTTACAAGACTATGCCCTTACTACTACGATATTTACTACATTGCCAATGGATACCTTGCCTGGGACTTCAATGATGTTGAAACGGCTAACAGATTTCTTGAGAAGGGTATTGAGTATTATCCCCAGAGGTGGATTTTCTACCTTTACCTTGGATTCAATTATTTCTACTTTTTGAAGGATTCGGTGCAGGGCGCTTACTATCTTATAAAAGCCAGTGAACTCTCTGGAAGACCTTTTTATGCCCATCTTGCAGCAAAGTTACTCTACGCTTCTGGAAGGACAGAAATGGCCATTGCTATTGTGAAGAACATGTTGGAAAACACAAGGGATGAGGGCTGGAGGAAGAGCCTTAAAATAAGGCTGGAGGCCCTTGAAGCAATTTACACTATCGAGAAAGCGGTGGAGGCTTTCAGGGAAAAAATGGGGAGAAATCCAGTAAATCTTCAGGAACTTGTTAAAACTGGTTTCTTGAGTTCCATTCCTAGGGATCCATACGGCGGTGAATTTTATGTGGATGAGGCGGGGAATGTTAGAACTACGAGCAATTTAACTTTTATGGAAAGGGGCAAAAAATCTGAGGGCCGTTAAATTTTCTAAAGGGTCTAAATCCTTTAAAAGTACTCTTTTTCCTTGAAATCTTTCATTTTACTGTAAAAGAAAAGCCCTCCAGCAATCAGCACAAGTCCGCTGATTAAGAAGGCTTTTCTGACTCCGAAGCTCTGGGATAACCATCCTGCAAGGAGGCTTCCAAAGGGTGTCATACCGTTAAAGGCGAGGGTATAGAAGCTCATAACCCTTCCTCTCTTTTTCTCTTCTGTTGTTATCTGCAAAACGGTATTGCTGGTGATCGTCTCTGAAACCATTCCAAAACCGGCTATGGCTATTAACACGGCTGCAATGTAAAATTTGCTTGCAAAGGAAACGAAAATTAGGGCACTGCCAAAGGTCAAGCAGGCGTAAGGAATTGTTTTACCGATCCCTTTAACGCTTTTCCTTGAAGCCATAGAAAGGGCTCCTACTAAGGCACCCGCACCTAAACATCCCATTAAAAATCCATAGGTGTGGGCGCCGCCTCTTAGGACCTCTTTCGCATAAACAGGTAACAGAACGGTATAGGGCATCCCGATCAGGCTTACAATGGCAAGAAGGACAATTACTTGAGAGAGGGTACTGTTTTGTCTAATATAAGAGATTCCTTCTTTTAGGTCCTCGATGATATGCTGGGATGTCCTTTTGGGCTCAGGGAGATTGAGATTCATCGAAATTAGACACACTATTACGAATAGGTAGCTTATAGCGTTAATGAGGAAACAGGTAGCCTCTCCTTTTGTGGAAATGATAATTCCTGCTATGGAAGGTCCTACAAGCCTTGCCAAATTTACCATCGAAGAATTTAAGGCAATGGCATTGTTCAGGTCTTCTTTCCCTTCCACGAGATAAACAAGGAGGGATTGTCTTGCGGGCATATCAAAGGCATTGACAGTGCCAAGGATCGTATTGAGAAAAATTATAAGGGGTACGCTTATGTGGTGAGTTACATAGAGACTATACAGGGCAAGGGCCTGAGCCATTGCAATACTCTGGGTAATGAAGAGCAATTTGTATCGATTTACTCTGTCAACTACGGTTCCTGCAAAGGGTGCAAAAAGAAAGGTGGGAAGCTGGCTGGCAAACCCCGAAACTCCAAGGAGAAGGGAAGAGCCAGTTAATCTATAAACTACCCATGGCACTGTTACCCTTTGCATCCAAGTTCCGATGAGGGAAATGGATTGACCAATAAAGTAGAGTCGGAAATTGTAATATTTGAGGGACCTAAAGGTGGTTGAGATTCGCAAGCCGAGTCTCTTTTTCACCGCGCAACATTATAAATCCAGTTGTTCGAATTTCTAACTCATATATAGGAAGCAGATTTTCATGCTTTTATTTGCAATCGATTTGGAATTAAATTATAATTCCCATATTTTATAAGGAGGTTTTATATGCTAAAGTTCCTCATAGTGATGCTCTTTAACCAGAGCATCTGGGTGGTATCCCCTAACGGGGGTGAGAGATGGTTTGTTGGGAACAAGTACCCAATACACTGGAATTTTACAGGAACAAGTATCCGATATGTAAGGATTGATTATTCCATCGATGGGGGACAAAACTGGCTTACGATCACTACATCAACAGAAAATGATGGCGATTATTTGTGGACTGTTCCTAACAATGTTTCTTCAAACTGTTTTATAAGGATTCAAAGCACAGCAAATCCCGATATTTATGATATTAGTGATGCCAGTTTCTCCATAGTGAGGCCTACCATTGAGATTAGGAAACCCAATGGTGGAGAAATACTTCGGGTCGGTGAATATTACCCAATACATTGGATTTGGTCAGGCCAATTCACTAATGTCAAAATTGAGTATTCCGTAGATGGAGGAAATACTTGGAATAACATTGTGACTTCTACTCCTAATGATGGCGACCACTACTGGCAGGTTCCAAATACTCCATCGGATAGATGCCTTATCAAAGTCACAAATACTGGTGATCCAGAGTGCTTTGATATTTCCGATAATTACTTCACCATCGCTCCTAATACAATAACTGTCAAATATCCCAATGGGGGAGAAAGTTTCATCACCGGTAAAATTTACCCAATAAACTGGGATTGGGCAGGGTCCTTTTCGCAGGTGAAAATTGAATATTCGCTCGATGGTGGAAACACTTGGAGCTCCATTACTTCTTCTACTACTAATGATGGAAGCCACTACTGGACTATTCCTAATACCCCCTCGAATAATTGCCTAATAAAAATTAGTGATGTAAGCAATCCTAATTGTTATGATATTAGTGATGCCTCCTTTTCAATTCAACCCACTTCTATTCAACTTTTGACACCCAATGGTGGCGAAAGATATACCGTAGGGGACGTTTGTGCCATACATTGGAACTGGCAGGGTACTATAAGCAGTGTGAAGATAGAGTATTCTACTGACGGTGGAAATACATGGACTACCATAGTATCTTCAACGCCAAATCAGGGAAGCTATTTATGGAATATTCCCAATTTACCAACAGACTCCTGCAAAATAAGAGTATCGAGTGTTAGTGATCCTAACTGCTTTGATGTGAGTGATGCAAACTTCAAAATTGAGAGGCCGTCCTTCACTATATTTGACCCTGATAGCGGAGCAGAGTTAGTAGCAGGCGAAATTTATCCGATTCACTGGAACTGGAAAGGGAACGTAAGCAGTGTGAAACTTGAGCTTTGGTATAGAACGGAGGCTGGAGTCCAATGGTGGACAATAAGTCAAAATACGCCCAATGATGGAAGTCACTATTTCACTGTCCCTTACTACATCTCTGATTCTTGTGGCATAAAGATCACCAGTAACGACGATCCTAATGCCTATTCACTGAGCAAAGTATTTAAGATTGTAAGACCTACTATTAAAGTTGTATATCCAAATGGTGGTGAGAGGATTATGGAAGGCGAAGATATGGAGATTCTTTGGACTTCTAATGGTAATTTTTCAAACGTGATGATTCAATATTCTACTGATGGTGGTTATAACTGGCAAACAATTACTACGAGGACCCCTAATGACGGAAGTTATCATTGGAATGCACCGGCTGCGGTTTCACCCCAGTGCCTAATAAAGGTTTCCAATGCCGATGATATAAATTGCTTTGATGTGAGTGATGCACCTTTCTTCATCTATCCTGATACAATAACCGTCGTAAGACCTGCAAATGGCGATACAATTTTTAGACAGCATTATCATCCTATTTACTGGAAAAGCCTTGGAGGGTTCCCCTATGCAACTATTGAATATGGGCCAATTGGAAGCGGTGATTACATTATAATTTATAACAATGTACAAAATACCGGTTATTATCTTTGGTATACAAGCCAACCACAGGTAACCCCTGGTAGTGATAGACATCTTATCTTAAGGAGTCTCCTGAATCCAATGACCCATAACACCAGTGGCGCATTTACCGTTACAGACTATCCAACCGAGGGTGAATCACTCAGAGTATTAGCTCCACTTGGAGGAGATACCTTTACCGTGGGTGATAAAATTTACATCACATGGCATTGGGCTTTATCGTCGTATTATCAATACGCATACATCTACTATTCTACAGATGATGGTGCAAGTTGGAATTTGATCACGACAGTTAACGGTAATAGTGCACAGTATCAATGGACTATACCAAACATAGTATCTGATCGTTGGAGAATTAAAGTGGAGGCTTCATCTAATAAATATTCTATCTCAGGACGGTTTGCAGTAGTTCCCCAGAGGATAAAGATATTGTCTCCTGATTCCTTGAAGCGATGGACAGTGGGTAATAGGTACTTTATCCTCTGGAATTGGACGGGTGGCTTTAGTAACGCTGTTATTGACTATTCTTATGATAATCAAAGGACATGGGTTACCATAGCTTCATCGACTCAGAATGACGGTGAATATGAATGGACGGTTCCCAACACGCCCTCAGAAAGTTGCTTTGTTAGGATAAGGAATCAGGAAAACCTTAATGTTGTTGCAATAAGTAACCGTTTTGTGATAGAACCGCAGAAGATTTTTGTGACTTCACCTGTAAAACATGACAGCCTTTACGCTGGGAATAAATACTACATTACATGGGACAACACGGGTGCTTTTTCAAATGTAAACCTTGAGTATTCTATTGATGGAGGAGTAACTTGGATACCGATTGCTACAAATGTTTCTAATTTCCAATACTACGAATGGACGATTCCTCACACTCCTTCAAATACTGCCATGGTAAGAGTAATAAATGCCGCCAACACCAGATGTTTTGGTGTTTCTGATACTTTTGTAATTCTACCCCAGAAGATTGAGGTTACATCGCCAACCTCAAATAGCCAGTGGATAGTCGGTAGAAAATACTATATTACCTGGAGAAACATGGGTACCTTCAACAATGCAAAGATTGAATATTCTTATGACGGTGGCGCAAACTGGAGTACGGTGGCTTCAGGCATATCGAATACCCGATACTATCAATGGGAAATACCTAATACACCTTCCAATAATTGTTTGGTCAAAGTTTCTAATGCTGACAACATAAACGTGTACGGCGTAAGTGAAAGTTTTGGAATTCCTGTGCAGGCTATCAATATAACCTTCCCAAGGCAAAGTGACTCGCTTATATCAGGAATGAAGTATTACATTACCTGGAACTGGGAAGGTAGAGTTGACTATGTAGACATTTATTATTCTGTAGATAATGGCTCTACCTGGACAGCTGCTGTGACGAATGCCTCCAACAATGGATACTTTGAATGGACCGTGCCTACAGCCAATTCGAACACCTGCTTTGTGAAAGTTGTAAGCTCTCAAAATCAGAATGTTTACGGTATGGTCGGTCCTTTTACGATTTTGCCACAGCAAATTACAATTACTTCACCAACATACACTGATACCCTCATTTGCGGAAGCAAATACTACATAACTTGGAGAGCGAAAGGCAGCTTTAACAATGCCGATCTGTGGTATTCAACGGATGGAGGCCAGAACTGGAGTGTAATTGCTACAAATGTTACTAATAGTGGATATTATGAGTGGACACTACCTGAAGTCTTCTCAAACAACGCAAAAATAAAGATTGCAAATAGTTCAATGACTTCGGTATCTTATGCGCATAGTGATCTCTTTGTAATTTCAAAACCCATTTTGAGGTTTACCTCTCCCGATTCTGGAAGTGTATGGTACAAAAACCGCAAGTATTACATCTCCTGGGAACAGATTGGAAATATCTCCCAGGTGAATCTCTATTACTCATTAGACGGCGGAGTTTCCTGGGTGCAAATAGCGACTAATCAGCCTAATCAGGGTAATTATGAGTGGAGCCTCGGAGATATTTCCTCAGAGAATGCAAGGATTAAACTGGTTAGCAGTGCCAATTCACAAATATACTATGTCAGCGATTCCTTTGTGATCCTTGTTGATGTTCCTGTAGAAGAAAGCTCGTCTTTTGCGTTGCCGAAGAAATTTGCCTTAGAGGGCTTTAGCCCCAATCCTGTCCTCAGAGACGCTGTTATAAGGCTTGCTCTCCCGGAAAGGTCTGAGGTTAAACTTGAAGTCTGTGATGCTATGGGTAGAGTCGTGGATAGGGTTTTTGAGGGGTATGTAGACCCAGGTTACCATTCTTATACTTACAGGTGCGATTTGCCCAAAGGTGTTTACTTCTTAGTATTCCGTGCTAAAGCCGAAAATGGTAAAGTATATAGCCATCTTGTTAAGTTCTTGAGGATGTGAGCTGAGTCAGGCTGGATTTTCCTGGAACAGGCATTTCGGTGCGGGGGACCTTCGGTCCCCCGCACCTTTTTGTTTAGCCTGAAATTTTACAGCCATTTTTAGTGTCTTACTTGTTTCTTACATGTTCTTTTCAAAAGTTCGTTAAGTGTTGATTGTACTCTAAGCCTTAATCGCCAAAATTTGATTGTTCGCATTGTGAACTATATAAATAGTGCAGGAGGATTTATGAAAGAGTTGGCACAATATTTTCAGGATATAGCGAAAAGTGAAAAGATTGAGTATGCCGATATAAGAATCGGCCGTTATCGCATTCGAGATCTCTTTTTCCAGGATCTCAGTCCCAAGGCCATTGTGGATGAGGAAAGATTCGGATTGGGAATAAGGGTACTCTACGATGGGGCGTGGGGATTTGCTTCTTCTACAAAGGTAACAAAGGATGAGATCGAGGCAGTCCTTAAAAGGGCTATTGAAATTGCTAAGGCATCCAGCATGGTAAGGGGGGATTACAAGGTCAAACTCGCACCGGAACCAGTACATATCGACAAATACGTTACACCCATTGAAATTGACCCATTTTCAGTCCCTTTGGAAGAGCAGATTGACCTTCTTTACCGGATTAATGAAAGGATGCTGAAGGTTAAAGGTATTGTTAAAACCTTTTCCCACATGGAATTCCGTAGGAGAGACCAGGTCTTCGCCTCCACCGAGGGTTCTTTAATTGAGACTACCATTTTTACATCCAATGCGGGCTATACCGCTTTTGCAGTTGGCAACAACGATTCCCAATCCCGCAGTTTTCAAGATTATCCACTCAACAAGGGATATGAACATATTAAAAGCCTTGGACTTTTGGATAATGCTGAAAGGATTGCAAATGAAGCGGTTATGAAACTCTACGCCGATGAACCTGATGAGGGAATAATGGACCTTGTTCTTGACCCTGCGCACCTTTCTTTAACGATCCACGAATCTGTTGGCCATCCAACGGAGCTCGATAGGGTGCTGGGTTATGAGGCCAACTACGCTGGAAGAAGCTTTGCGACACCTGAAAAACTCGGCAATTTTAGATACGGCTCCCCCCTTGTTAACTTCATTGCTGATAATACATTGCCTGGCGGTCTTGCCACAACTGGTTATGACGATGAGGGAGTTGAGTGCCAGAAATGGTTTATAATCAAAGAAGGTATCTTAGTGGACTACAGTTCCACAAGGGAGGTTGCCTCGATTCTTGGCTTTCCGAGATCAAGGGGCTCTGCAAGGGCTGATAGCTTCGCCTCTTTCCCTATAAACCGAATTCCCAATCTCTGTCTCATGCCAGGCAAAGATCCAGTAACCCCTGAAGACCTTATAGCGGGTGTTAAAAAAGGGATCTATATCGAAGGAAGGGGAAGTTTTTCCATAGACCAGATGAGGCTTAACTTCCAGTTTGGTGGTGATATGTTCTACGAAATCAAGGATGGTAAAAAAGGCAAGGTTTTGAAAAATGTAATTTATCAATCTATTACACCTCAGTTCTGGAATTCCATGGATGGTGTCACCGACGAAAGGTTCTGGGAACCAAGGGGCTTCCTAACCTGCGGAAAGGGCGAGCCCACTCAGAGCGCCCAGATGACCAACGGTGCACCTTATGCCAGGTTTAGAAATGTAAAAGTGGGGAGGGGTAGAAGATGATGGAAAAATTTAGAGATGTGGCAAAGAAGATCATTGAAAATTCAAGGGCAGACCATATAGAGGTCTTTTTTTACCGCTTAAAAGAGGATAATACCCGTTTTGGCGAGTCAAGAATTACTCAAAATATGGCAAAGGATATTACTCAGTTGACCCTTAAGGTCCATCTTGGAAAAAAGACAGGAGTGGTCCAGGTAACCCTAAAGGAGGACCTTAAGGTTGGTGAAATTCTCGCAAGGGCTATGGACATTGCAAAGAGTAGTGTAGAGGACCCTGAGTATGTTCCACCGGTAGAAAAACAGGATATACCTCTTATCTCCCGAGCCTTTAAAGAGACAGAAGAACTTTCTCCGAAGAGCAAGGCGGAGATTTTAAAAGAGATCTTTGAGGATGCGAAAAGGAATAATCTAAAAGTGGCAGGGCTCTTTACCAATGGTCTCTACCAATATGGGGTTTTTAATTCCAATGGCCTTGAGGCTTATTACGAGACGACAATGGCCAGTTTTTCAAACACCGTTCAAACGGAGACTTCTTCTGGATATGCGAGTGATCAGCAGGAAGATGTGAAAAATCTTGTGCCTCAAGAAATTTACAAGATTGCAAAGGAGAAGGCCCTTTTGGGTCAGAATCCGAGGGACTTAGAACCAGGCCAGTACGATGTGGTGCTGGAACCTCTTGCCGTTGCGGACTTTCTCGTTTTTATGTTGTGGACAATGGATGCAAGGGGAGCAGATGAGGGAATCACCTATTTCTCAGGTAAACTTGGTCAGAAGATCTTCGACGAAAGGGTGAACATGTACTCAGATCCCATGTCTCCTTTAAATCCTTCCATTCCCTTTGATAGTGACGGTCTTTTACTCAGAAGGATAGACTGGATAAAAAGAGGCGTGCTGGAGAATCTTTACTATGACCGCTATTGGGCTATGAAGCAAAATAAAAAACCAACAGGTCGGCCCTTTGCGATGATTTTCGAAGACTCTCAAAAATCAGTTAATGATCTCGTTAAGCAGGTGGAGAAAGGGCTCCTGGTTACGAGGTTCTGGTACATCCGTTACGTTGACAGAAAGAGTATAACTATAACGGGTATGACAAGGGATGGCCTTTTCTATATTGAAAAGGGCGAGATTAAGTATCCTGTAAAGAACCTTAGATTCAACGAGTCCCCAGCTCGTGTTTTGGCAAGTCTCATCGACATAGGAAAAGGCAAGAGGGTTGTGGGCGAAGAGGCAAGTTTTGCTATGTATATGCCCGCGCTTTTAGTTAAAGGTTTTAATTTCACTTCTAAGACGGAATTTTAAAAGGTTATCTTAGGTGAGCTTTTGAATTTGAAGCAGCAGAGTAAGGGTTAATTGGCTTTACTTTGTGTTTATGTGAACTTTTCCTCGAAGGGCGGGGTTAGAGATTTACCTTTCTTGCGACGGTTAGGTAGCCGGTGTGGGAGATCATAATCTCTTTTGGCCTTGTGCCCACTTCTCTCACAAGGATCTCCCTTTCAAGAATTTCAACGGTTTTTATCAGGGCGAAATTGTGATTTGAAAGTTCGAATACCGTTTTTTGAACCTGTTCAAGGTTTGGTGAGAGGGAAGCCCAGAATCCACCTCCTTTTAAAGATTCCTTAGCCCACCTAACAATTTCCCATGGTTCAGGGACATCTACAAAAATGATATCTAATTCGGTTACTCCGAACCCCTCTTTTGCTACATCTCTAAGAAAAAAGGTCACCCTTTCGGAAAGTCCGTATTTTTCAATGTTTTCCTTTGCCAGTTTGTGGAACTCTTCCCGCCTTTCGAAGGAGTATACCCTGCCTCTGTCGCCGACTATGCTGGCAAGAACCACCGTTAGTCCGCCAGAACCAGAACCCACTTCAGCCACGATGGAACCCTCTCTCAGCCCTGTTTCAAGGATTAGATAACCGATATCCTTGGGATACATAATTGTGGTTTTTCTCTTAATGTTTAGAATCAGGTCGGAGGTGGAGGGTTTCAATACCAGAAATTTATGACCTTTATGGGACTCAATGACATCCCCGTATTTAAGTCCCTCTTTTAGGATAACTTCTCCGAGGTGGGAGGAAAATTTTAGGCCTGGTTTGTATTGAAGAAAATAGTGGGCCTTCCGCCCACCGTGAAGAATAACAAAATCCCCTTCTTTTATCATTAAAGCTGGGCTTTTTCTAAGAGACCAAGGATTTCAAGAAGCGCCCTTGCCGAATCCCTTCCTTTGTTACCTTTCTTTCCTCCTGCCCTCTCAATGGCGTCATCCATAGTGTCGGCTGTAATGATTCCAAAGGAAATGGGGATTCCATAGTCGAGGGTCAATCTTCCAATTCCCCTTGTAACTTCACCGGCCACGTACTCAAAGTGGGGTGTGTCGCCTCTTACGACCGCACCGAGGGCTAATATACCGTGATATTTTTTCTTTTCCAGCAATCTCTTTATTACGACGGGGATTTCGAAAGACCCCGGTACTTTGTAAACGTCGATGTCGTTCTTTTCTACTCCGTTCTGAATCAGTTCTTCAACGGCCTCTTTTACAAGCCTTTCCGTCACAAATTCGTTGAATCTTGAAACCACTATGGCCACTTTTTTTCCCTTTCCCGAAATTTCACCAATGTATTCCATTTTTACTCTCCTGTTATTTCGAAATCCTCTTCATTGAAGAGGTGCCCTAACTTTTCTTTTTTTACCATAAGATATCTCAGGTTTTCAGGCCTTGGCTTTGTAACGATTGGAACTCTCTCAACAACCTTTAAGCCAAAGCCTTCAAGCCCTACGATTTTTTTAGGGTTGTTGGTCATTAATCTGATGTTTTTAAGGCCAAGGTCTACAAGGATCTGCGCCCCTATGCCATAATCTCTTAAATCTGCAGGGAAACCAAGTTTTTCGTTTGCTTCAACGGTGTCGTAACCCTGATCTTGAAGCTGGTAGGCTTTTAGTTTGTTCTCAAGGCCTATTCCTCTGCCTTCCTGTCTCATATAGAGGAGAACACCAGTGCCTTCATTGTTTATCATTTCCATTGCTTTGTGTAGCTGATCGCCGCAATCACATCGATAAGATCCAAAAACGTCACCCGTTAAGCACTCTGAGTGAACCCTAACTAATACACTGTCTTTTTCCTTAATGTTTCCCTTAACAAGGGCAACATGGACTTCCCCCGTCAATTTGTCTTTATATCCTACGATGCGGAATTGTCCCCACTTGGTTGGTAAATTGGCATCTGCGATTTTTTCTACCAATTTCTCGTGCCTCATCCTGTAGGCAATGATATCCTTTACCGTTATAATCTTCAGGTTATATTTCTCTGCCAGTTTTTCCAGTTTAGGCAACCTCATCATACTGCCATCTTCATCCATAATCTCGCAAATTACTCCGGCAGGGTAAAGACCTGCTAACCTTGCCAGATCAACGGAGGCCTCAGTGTGCCCAGCCCTTCTTAAAACTCCGCCATTTTTAGCCATTAGGGTATAAACGTGTCCGGGTTTTGCAAAATCATCCGCCTTTTTAGTTTTGTCAATGGCAAATCTGATGGTTAAAGCTCTGTCAAAGGCAGAGGTTCCCGTCGTAGTACCTTCCTTAGCATCTATTGGGATTCCGAAGTTGGTTCCATGTTTTGAGGTGTTTGAAATGGGCAGGTCCAATTCCAGTTCGTGAAATCTGTCTTCCGGTAATGCCAAGCAAACGAGTCCCCTTCCTTCCTTTGTCATAAAATTGATATGTTCGGGAGTGACTCTTTCCGCTGCTACGACAAAATCGCCCTCATTTTCTCTATCTTCATCGTCAACGACGATTACAATTTTACCTTGCCTGATATCTTCAATGGCTTCTTCAACGGTGGCAAAAGGCATTTTTATTCCTCGCTTTCAAAGTATTTTTTAAGTTTTTCATAGGTTTTTTCTATCCCTTCAGGAACGACCCTAACTTCCCCTACTACGGGCATAAAGTTGGTATCGCCATTCCATCTTGGGACTATGTGAAAATGAAGATGCCCTTCAAATCCTGCACCGGCCACTTTCCCGATGTTTGCTCCAATGTTGAAACCATCGGGGCTTGCCTCTTTCTTCAGTGCCTCAATTCCAAGGTTTATCAGTTGAAAGATCTCTTTAATTTCATCGAGGGTTAGCTCCGTAGTATCTTTAATGTGCCTTTTGGGGGCCACCATAAAGTGGCCTGGATTGTAAGGGAAGAGATTTAGCATTGCAAAGGCATGAGGAGTTTCTTTTAAAACGAATTGGTTTCTTTCGCAAAAAATGCAGCCCTTTGTTTTATTTGCAACTCTTATGTACTCCATGCGCCAGGGCGCCCACAATCTCTTCATAGGAAAATTTTAAAATCTAAGGTCTGAATTTACAAAGTTTTAGAGTTTAAGTAGCTCCTTTAAACTCACGAAGATGTTGTCACCGATGATGATATGATCGAGGAAATCAATTTCCATGATTTCGGAAACCTGTTTAATTTTCTTTGTAAATTCAATGTCCTCCACGTTTAAGTAGCTCCTTTAAACTCACGAAGATGTTGTCACCGATGATGATATGATCGAGGAAATCAATTTCCATGATTTCGGAAACCTGTTTAATTTTCTTTGTAAATTCAATGTCCTCCACCGAGGGGGTGGGATCGCCGGACGGATGGTTATGAACGAGAATAAAGGAAACGGCGGAAACCTCTATGGCGGGACGGAAAATCTCCCGAGGGTGGGAGAGAGTTCTATCCACAGTGCCAACCGAAATTAGCTCATCTCTCAAAAGCTTATTTTTCACGTCCAAAAACAGCCCTCTTAAGTGCTCCTTTTTCAAAAACTGCATGTTCTTACAGTATTCAAACACATCATGAGGTTTTAAAAACTGGTTTGTCGATTTTTCCTTAAAAAGTCGCCTCGAGAGTTCAACCATAGCGGTGATCTGGCATGCTTGAACAAACCCTATTTCGAATAACTCCTGGAGGTCTCTAACTTTAAAATTTTGTAAAAACAGACTGTTTCCGTATTGCTCTATAATCCTTTTTGAAAGCGTGATGACATCTTCTTTTACAGTCCCTTTTCCTAAGACACAGGCAAGGAGCTCATAGTTTTTGAGCGAAGAGGGGCCGAGTAACATTAGTTTCTCTCTTGGTCTTGCTTCTTCTGGAAGCTCTTTTATTTTCATCGGATTAAATTCTACATTCTACACAAGGAAGTCGGAAATCTTGTTAGAAATTGAAAAAGATGTGAATTTTTCTGCGCTATTAACTCTTCAGGGTTTTCTCAATCTTTTTTAGATTTTCTTCAATCTCTTTTCTTACACTCATCAGTATGCTTTCGGCTTTCCTTGAGACTTCTTTTTTAAAGTTTTCGTCCTTAAGGCTTTTCAGGTTTATCATGACGTTGAGGTATGCTCCTTCACAGGCGCTTCTTGCCTGAATCAGCGCACACCCAGCATCGCTCAGTGCATTCTTATTTCCCTTTTCTGCAATTTTCTTTGCAATCTCAACGAGCTTTTCGCTAAGTTCCATCACTTTTAGAGGTACTAAAGTAGCTTCTTGACTTGCCTTTTCAATGGCCTCGTCCCTTATTTTTATTTCTTCCTCTGTCTTTTTGGGTAAAGAAAAGGCGGACATTACTCTATTGAAGGCCTGGGTATCTTCATCGATAATTTTAATTAGTGTATCCTTTAATGTCTGCGCTTCGTTGGACACTTCTTCCATTAAATCCTTTACATCCTCATAGCCCTTTTTTCCGTGGGTAAGATTTGCGACCATTGAGGTGAGGGCTGCGGAAAGGGCACCGGATAAAGCAGAAACGCTACCACCTCCAGGGGCTGGAGAATCGGTGGAGAGTTCATCGGCGAATTCACGAAGAGTCATATTCTGGAGTTTAGATTCCTCTGGATTTTCAAGGAGATATTCAATGATCTTTTTCTCAGGCTCAAACTTTGCAACATCGTTGAGTCCGAGCGATTTTATCGCGATATGGATAATTTCCTTCTCAGGTATTCCAGTATTTTTACCCTGCTTTTTTAAATAGTATCTACCTACTTCTAATAGGGCATCTTTTGGAACAAGGCCTACTATTTCACTTCCCGTGACCCGGAGACCCTCCTTCTGGGCTTCCTCCGCGCAGGTTTCAAATACTTTCCAGAGGGGCGTCTTTTTATAATTTGTCAAATTTATAGAAATCTGTGCAATTCCATACTCATCAATATACCACCCAATAGCCCTAACGTAAGGTAAAAGTCCTGGAATCTGTTTTGTCTCGCCTTTCTCGTCTTTAATGGTGTATCCCGTTTCTCTGATTCGTTTTGCAATATTATTTGCAAGTCTTTTATCTTTTGTGTTTAAATTGACGTTGTATGCTATGAGGAATTCTCTTGCGCCTATAACATAAGCGCCTGATTTTGGATTAAATTCTGGTTTTCCGTAATCTGGGTACCACTCGGGGTCTTTTAGTTTTTCTGGGAGTCCTTCGTATTCACCTTTTCTTATGTTTGGCAAGCTTTTTCTTTCGGGTCTGGTTGCCGCTTCTTCATACATATAAACGGGCACCTTCAATTCTTCCGCAACCCATTTCCCTACTTCATGGGCAATTTGAACACACTCTTCCATCGATACGCCGCTTATAGGTACGAAGGGCACCACATCGCAAGCACCGATCCTTGGATGTTCTCCCTTATGCTTTGTCATATCTATAAGTTCAGTAGCCTTTTTAATTGCCTTCATAGCTGCTAATTTGACTGCTTCTGGTTCTCCTGCGAAGGTAAAGACTGTTCTATTTGCAGCGTACCCCTGATCGATGTCCAGCAATTTAACTCCAGCAACACTTTCAATCTCTTTCGCAATAGCATTTATCACCGATGGGTCCCGTCCTTCGGAAAAATTTGGAACACATTCAATTATTCTCCTCATTACTCCTCCCTCTTGGCTAAATTATAATATTTACGCCCCGCTCAATAAAATCAGGGGACTGGGATTGGAATAAATATGCGGAAAGTCGTACCTTTTCCTACTTCTGATTGACAATCGATATCTCCCCCAAGTCCAAAAAGGATTTGTTTTGCATTATAGAGTCCAAGACCGTATCCCTCTTTCTTAGTGCTGAAGAACGGGTCAAAAATTCTGGGTAGGACATCGGATGGAATACCTACGCCATGGTCTCTCACATAGATTGAAACGCCATTCTTTTCCCTTTCAAGCCATATTTCAAGTTTCCCACCGTTGGGCATTGCCTCAACGGCGTTAAAAATAATGTATTCCAGCACCTCCGATAACTGACCCTTAGGAAGAAGGAGGTCTGGAACTTCAGGTAATGGTTTAAATTCAACCTCTATCTTAAGGGCCTTGAAGAGTCCGCTAATTTCGCTAAGTTTAGAAGAAATGAGTTCATTTAAATTGGTCCTTTCTCTCTTAGTATTTATCTGAGATTTAAGACTCTCCATGGTTTCCTTCAAAATATTTTCCATTTTGATGACATTGTTCACGATGGCATCGACGTAAATTCTAAGGGGATGGTCTGGTCCAATTTCTTCCTTCAAAATTGCCGCAACGCCACCCAGTACCGTGAGTGGGTTTTTGATCGCGTGACTTAATTGGAAGATAAGCTCTTGGTAGATTGCTTTTCTTTGAAGTTCAAGGATCATACGGTCTTTTTCTTCCAGTTGTTTGAAGAGGAGAGCTCTTGATATGGCCATTGAGGCTTGTGCAACGAAGGTTTCTAATGCCATTAGTTTACTTCTATTTATGGGAGTTTCCGTTAAAAAGTTGTCGGCTACTATCACCCCCAGTTCCTTCTTTAAAGTAACTATCGGGGCAACGGCGAACTCCTTGGCTCCAAGGTCTTTAAATTTCCTGTATTCAAGGAGATCGGGATTATCAAGGCGAAAGACCCGCGCCTTTCTCTCGGTTAAAGCCCGCTCAATTTCAGAGTTCTCTCTTATGAGTTCTTCTCTTGTTATGGTAATATTTTCAAAAATTGGTTTCAATTTTTCCCATTCCCTCTGAAACTTTTGAACGGAGTATCCACGGATCAGGTCATCGAGGGTTAAGTTTTTCTGTGCCAGTTCTTGCCAGATTCGTTCTGCATCTTCCCTGTCCCTTGGGCCTAAAGCGAAGACAGGCCTAAGCACGCCGTCTTCAAATAGCATTACGAAGGCTCTGTTAAAGCCAAAACTTTCTCCTGATGTTATGGCGGTTAGGGTTGCAAAGAGAATTTCATTTAAATCCGTGGATTCCTCAAGGACACTGGCTAAGGTATTTACTGTTTTTAGTAAATCAGGAGTTTCAAGCATCTTTTGACCTCAAATATTCTATTGCCTTTTCGATAATTTTTTTATCCTTCTCGTAACTTGCGTTTTTTAATGCCTCTTCGGGTCTGAACCATCTGACCTCGTTGACCTCAAAGTCGTACTGAGTAATGTCGCCCTCCATGTATTCAACAAGATAGTGGTAAATAATTTTGTGGTGCCTTACCGTTTCTCCATTTTCCTTCTGGAAAAACCACAGTTCGACCTTATCGAGGAAGGTCTCGATTCGACCTGAGACTCCAGTTTCTTCTTTAATCTCTCTCAGGGCAGCATTTTCCGGCTTTTCCCCCTTCTCCACAAGACCTTTGGGAAGGGTCCAAACCTTTCCATCTTTGACCGAAATGAGGAGAAACCAATATCCTGTCTCATCCTTCTTATAAACTACACCACCGGCAGAGATTTCAAAAACCGTTTTCATTGCAATAATTATTTAATTGAATGCAGGTTTGTTCAATTTGTAATTAGTACAATGTTGAAATTATTTAATTCATTTGACAGGCTATGAAAAAATTGTTAAAATTAAACTATGAACTTGAGGGAAATTCTGGAAGCGGGGATCTGGAGAGAAAAGGTCTCTGCTGAGTTTTATAAAAGGCTCAGCAAGAGGGTGAAAGGTGATTTAAAGCTTCTCTTAGAGTATATGTCAACGGAAGAGATGGAACACGAGAAATTTCTTAGAAATCTCTATAGGCGGATATTTAATCAAGGGCCAGGAGAGGTATCAGAGGTCGGTGAATATGAAATGCCTGAAGTTGAGGTTAAAGCTATTGAAGAGCTTATAGAAATTGGGATTGAAAAGGAAAGGGAGTCGAAGAGGTTTTATATGGACCTCTTCTGCAAGCTTGACAGTTTTGAAGACAAGGAAGTTGTTTTGCAGCTCATAAATTTTGAAGATGGCCATTTGAGGAAACTGGAGGAGGCAAAGAAGGAGGTTTAATATGCGTAAAATGACTGAAGAATTCTTAAACAGCGCCTTTGCAGGAGAAAGTATGGCGCACATGAAATATATGATCTTTGCAGAAATCGCTGAACGTGAAGGGTTCCCGAATATTGCAAGGCTGTTTCGTGCAATTGCTTATGCTGAGCTGGTTCATGCCAAAAATCATTTAAATGCTCTCGGAAAGGTAAAGGACACTGTCCATAATCTACAAACAGGGTACGAGGGTGAAACCTTTGAAGTGGAGGAGATGTACCCTGCATATAAGGCGGTGGCTGAATTGCAGGAAGAGAAACAGGCACTTAGAGGCATAGTTTATGCTCTTGAAGCGGAGAAGATTCACAGGGCAATGTACGCTGATGCCAAAGAGAAGGCTGAGAAGAAAGAAGATATACAGATTGGAGATATTTATATTTGTCCCGTTTGCGGTTATACAGTTGAGGGTGAAGCACCAGATAAGTGCCCAATTTGTGGGGTTTCTAAAGAAAAATTTGCAAAATTTTAAAAGGAGGTTTTAGGGATGCCTTGTGCAAGAAAGCCTAAGGCAGAAGGCCCAGATGATATGGAAAAGAAAATACTTGGGGTGCTAAAAAATGCATCCCAACCGATGGGGTGCGGAGATATCGCAAAAGCCTTAAACGTGGAAGTTGCAAAAGTTATGGGAAAACTAAGAGGGATGAAAACAAAGGGGCTTGTAGATAGCCCTGAAAAAGGGAAGTACGTTATTACAGAAGAAGGTAAAAAGGTAGCATAAAGGAGGTATTGTTATGAAGTTTGGAGATTTCATAATGCCAGCAGAAAAAGAGGGTAAAGAAAAACACGTGCCTTACATTGAGGCACCTGAGACTGTGAAAAAAGGTGAATTTTTCGAAGTTACTGTTATTGTCGGAAAAGACGTGCCCCATCCTAATACCGTAGAACATCACATTAAGTGGATTCAAGTTTTCGCGGTAATAGAAGGGCGCGCCTATAATCCTGTACATGTAGCTACCTTCGATTTAGGCCCGACCTATGGTGATCCAAAGGTGACTTTCCGTATGAAATTGGATGCGAATGCCACGCTCTTTGTCCTCGAATATTGCAATCTCCATGGGGTTTGGGAAAATTACAAACAGATTAAGGTTACAGAGTGAGGTGGAGCATGAAAAAGTACAGATGTACAATATGTGGTTATGTGTATGACCCTGCTGTTGGCGATCCTGATGGCGGGATAGCCCCTGGTACGCCCTTTGAACAAATACCTGATGACTGGGTTTGCCCGGTTTGCGGCGCTTCTAAGGAAGATTTTGAACCAATAGAATAGTTAGTTGGTATAGATAATGAGGGTCTGGCCAGACCTGATATAATTGGAATTAAGGTTGTTCCATTCTTTCAGTTGATTTATAGAGATTCTATATCTTCTTGAAATGGAGTAAAGCGTATCTCCGGGCCTTACTCTGTATTTGATAAATCCTTTTGGATCGTTAGTTGATGCAACTTTTGCATCGTCTATTTTAGATCTATTCTTTATAGGTGATGAATAGCTAAAGCTTTTTATAGAAGCAGAAGGGCCGTACGGGATTACGAGCACCATACCCGGTGTTAATCTTCTGGGATTGATATTATTGTTGGCTTGAATTAGGGCTGTTACTGATACTCCGTATTTTCTCGCTATTTGGGATAAAGTTTCACCTCTTCTTACAACGTGAGCTTCTGCTTTAAACCATTCTTCCTTTGGGGTGCTATTCATACGCGCTATAAATTCTTCTGCCTTACCAACGGGTATTCGCACGTAGTAGTTTCTTAGGTATGGTGGGGTAGCAAATCTATGGAAGGATGGATTGTAGAATCTAAATTCGCTTTCGCTTATTCCCGCCCAGGATGCAAGCTGTTTTATGTTGGCTTGTGAAGGCACTAAGACGCTATCGTAAGTGAATTCTGGAACATCTAAAACGGAATCTACGAGGTCCTTGTTGTCATTAATAAACATTATTAATGCAAGAAAAGAAGGAACGTAATTTCTCGTTTCTCTTTTTAATTGTCTTCTAATGTCCCAGAATTTCTCACCATTTGTCTTTACCAACTTTGAATAAACTTTTCCTTCTCCTGCGTTGTAGGCCGCTATGGCAAGGTCCCATCTTCCAAAGATGTCAAAAAGGTCTTTTAAGTATTTACAGGCAGCATGGGTAGAATATATAGGGTCTAAACGTTGATCTACCCACCAGTCTACGATGAGACCATATTTTTTTGCCGTGAAGGCCATGAATTGCCAGGGCCCAACAGCTTTTCTTCTGGAAACTGCCTGTAAATTGAACCCACTTTCGATCACCGGAAGGAAGGCGAGGTCCTCCGGGAGTCCGTAGCTACTAATAATTTCAGTGATTTTTTTGAAATATGGAGCCCCTCTTGTTAACGCTCTAATTACTCTTTCCCTCCCTCTTGTGTTGTAGAAGTAGTACCATTTGGCGATTTCCATTTCTTCTTCGTCGGAAAGGATCAGTCCAAAATGGGCAAGACGTCCTTTTAAGGCGTACTCTACTTTTTTGAGGTCCTCTTTAAGGTATTTCTGTGGAATATTCCCTATTTCTAACTCTAAGGTATCCTCATCAATAAAGCCGTCTTGATATTCAAAGTCTTCGAAAGTGAACTCTACACGAGGTACAATATTCTTTAAGCCTTTTCTTGTAGAACAGGACGGTTGCAAAAGTAAAACTAAACTTACAATTATCAGGGCCTTCTTCACTTCTTGTACCCTATTTTTCTTAGAAACTCATGGCGAGCTTTTTTGTCATCAGGACCTTCGACACCAAGAGGTGTTAGTCCATCTACAACACCCATTACGCCCCTTCCCTGTTCTGTCTCCGCTACGACAACCTCTATTGGGTTGGCTGAGGCACAATAGATATTCACCACTTCTTGGCACTGTTTTATGGCATTTAGAACGTTTATCGGGTAAGCATTCCTGAGAAGTAAAATGAAAAAGTGGCCAGAAGCAACGTTCTTTGCATTTTCAATGGCGAGATTTACCAGCTCTTCATCATTGCCCGTATAGCGGATAAGCCTTGGTCCCGACGATTCACAGAAGGCAAGCCCAAATTTGATACCGGGTACAGAAGTAACAAGGGTTTCCTCAATATCTTCTACAGTCTTGATAAAATGTGATTGTCCGAGAATCGCATTTACATCATCGGGTTTTTGAATTTTGATGACTTCGAAGCGTAACATACTCCACCTCCGCAGTTAAGTATAAAGTAGGACCTTAAAACTCTCAATTAAACGACAAATCCAGAAAAGAAATTTATAAAAAGTTTGGCCTCGTTATTTCTTTACTTTTTAAGATCCTCCAGGATAGAATAGAGATCGTGCAAAATTGCCTGTCCTGTCTCGATTTTTCCTGCCCCTGGTCCCATTATGAAAACATCGCCAAGATGATCCGTTGTGAATATAAGTCCATTGAGAATCCCATCTACATGGTAGAGTGGGTCGTTATAATCGACAAGTTCGGGTTTAACTGAGGCTGTTACACCTTTTTCGCTTCTTTTGACCTTTGCAATCAGTTTGTATTTTTTGTTTGAAGCCCTTGCATTCTTTATATCGTCAATGGTGATTTTCGTTATGCCAACCCTTTCTACATCATCAGGTTTTAGATCTCCACCGAGAATGACGTTGGCCAGAATAAGGGCCTTTGCCTGAGCATCGTAACCCTCAACATCTGCTTCAGGATTCGTTTCAGCATATCCTTTTTTCTGGGCTTCTTTTAGGGCTTCTTCATACGGAATACCTTCAGCCATTTTCGTGAGAATGTAGTTGGTAGTGCCGTTTACAATTCCACGGATTTCAATAATTTCGCATCCAGCAAGTTCTTTTAAAGCAAATTGGATTGCTGGTGTTCCTGAAAGTACAGTGCCTTCAAATTTGAGTTGAACTCCTTTTCTATCGGCTATTGCTTTTAGTTCTCTGTAGAAAAGAGCAATGGGCCCTTTATTTGTTGTTATAACGTGCTTTCCATTTTCAAGTGCTTTCTTTATGTGAGTATATCCAGGCTCTCCAGTCTTCAGATTGGTTGGTGTAACTTCTACGATTAAGTCGAGTTTATTGGTCTCTAAAAGATAATCTTCATCGAAATCACTTAATCCGCCAAGAGCTTCTTGAATCTTTTTCCCCTGACTTACTGCACTTAGAGCTTTTTTTAGGTCGACACCCTTCTCGTCAAAGATCTGTCCTTTTATAGGATCGTAGATCCCTCGTACTTTCACAGAGACTCCATATTTTTTGGAAATTTCCTCCTGTTTTTTTAGCAAGATTTCAGCAAAGCCCTGGCCCACAACTCCGAAGCCGTTCATCCCTATGTTAATTTCTTTTAACATGTTTTAACTCCTGTTTGTTCTCTTAAGCGCTATCCAGATACATATGGCAAGACCACCATAAATTATTAAACTTCCAAAGATAAGCATAATTATTGCTGAAACTGGCATTCTACTCCTCCTTCCCTCTTATTTTCTGCAACACAAAAGCTGCAATAAGTGAAATCAAAAATACCCCAAAACCTACGATAGTGACCCATAGAGGATATCCTCCATAGGGTTTCTTAAGAATGGAATAGACAGAAGTCCCGAAGGAAACTAATAGTACCAGTGGTGTTACATATTTAAGGGCGATATCCCACCATATACCTATTTTGAAGTCTGAGAACTCATTTGCCTTTTCTCTGGCGTTCTTCGCCCCCCATATGTATCCAACGGCAATAGCTTCAAGTACACCGGCGAGGGTTAGTCCGAAGGAGCAAACAAAGTAGTCTACCACGTCTATCCAATAAAATCCTCCTCTTGTAGTGTATATAAGACCGATCAGGAAAGCAGGGATTATAGTGATGTAAAGAGCTTTCAACCTCGACATTTTCCACTTATCCATAAGCCCTGTGGCGATTCCTTCAATTTGAGAGAAGGCCGAATCTATCGCTAAGGTAAGAAGAAGCAGGTTGAAAAGGACTCCAAAGAGTGGTGCAAGGGGTAAAAAGTTTACAGCTGTTGGATAAGTGATGAAGGCAAGTCCAAAACCGGATTTTGTGACAGTTGGTACTGTTGTATTAAGCGCCATCGCAAGGTAACCAAGGATTGAAAAAACTGAGAATCCCGCAAAAAAGGCAGTTCCTGTATCTGCTAGTGACACCATAAAGGCGTTGTTGTTTACATCCGAGTCAGGTTTTAGGTAACTCGAGTAAGCAATCATGGTCCCCATTGCAAGAGAAAGGGAGAAGAATACCTGCCCATAAGCTGCGAGCCAGACCCTTGGGTTGGCGAGGGCTTTGAAGTTGGGAGTAAGGTAATACTTAAGACCCTCGATAGAATTTGGTAAAGTTATACCTCTGATGAACAATATTAACAGAATAATCCAGGGGGTGAGGACTGTAAAATAAACCACTTTTCCTGTCATTTTAGGCCCTTTAAAAATACTGAAGTATATCCAAGCCCAGGATAGAATAAGCCCGATTACAATGGGTAATCTTATGGCTCCAAGTTTTGAGGGTGATTCCGAGATCTGTAAATGGGTATTATAGAAAAAGCTTGCAGTATCTTTTCCCCAAGCTAAGTTAAGTGAGTAAAACAAGTAATCAAAGGACCATGCCATTAGAACGGTGTAATAAGTTGCTATAAAAAATACAAGAACTATTTGAAACCATCCCATCCACTCGAGTTTAGGAGATAATTTTTTAAAAGCCCGGGGGGCTCCACCCTGCATTCTTATCCCTAAGGTATATTCAGCTATAATCAGTGGTATTCCGGCGGTAAACAACGCTATAATGTACGGTATGAGGAATGCCCCTCCTCCATTTTGGTAAACCATATAAGGGAATCTCCACACGTTTCCAAGGCCAATAGCAGACCCCATCGATGCAAGTATAAATTCTACTCTCTTATCCCATCTTGCTCTCTCCATTGAGGCCTCCTAAAAAATTAGGGGAAAGGAGAAAAACTCCTTTCCCCCTTTGGTTAATGATAATTCATTAGAAGCTCTTGGATATGTATACGAATCCACCGAAGAGCCCAGAGGCATTATCTCCGAGACCAAGTTCGCCTTTGAGACCGTCTCCCGGCATCCAGTAGCCGATGGCAGTGCCAACGTCGATGAGATCTCTATATGAATAGTGGAAGTGCATTGCAATTTCGTTGCCGAGTCCCTTGTTTGCGCCAGAAGGAACCCAATTCCTGGAGTAGTTGAAGAAGTCGATTCTTAAATCAAGTGGTTTTATTGAAGCTCCGATATAGCCGTTAATAACATTTAAATTTACCATTGTTGGGTTCCAAGGAGCAACGCATCCAAAACCATACCCTGTTGTCATAAGGTGGGCGGGCCCGAACCCAGGCCACCATTTATAGAATCCAAAAGTATACGGGTTCTCTGCTGCTGATTGATAAAGTTCATTATCTGGAGTAGTCGTATCATCACCGCTAAACATTAAGTATGCACCACCGAAGGAAACTGGTGTATTTGGAATGCTTAAGCCGAGTTTTGCAAGTAAATGTCTTCCTTTATACTTTATATCATGGTCATTTTTCCCCGCCATTTGAACGAATTCTACTGTTGCATTCCCAAACTCTACAGGAGAAAGTTCCGCTCTTCCACCAATCCACATAGGCTTGTCGATGCCTTTCTTTCTTATGAAACCGTAAGGCGAAATTGAAATCTTGTTTTCCATTAGAGAAATGGTCATATATCCAGCCATGAGGTTTAGGTCGGGTGCTATAAGGGTATCCATAGGACCGAGTTCTTCAATCCCCCCTGATTCTGCTAACCGATCATAAAGGAGATCGAGGGAGACGGGGCCAATGCTTAAATTGGCTTTCGCACCAAGAATTCCATCTTCTCCACCGTCGAAAAGTACCGCGCCATCTCCATATAGCTGGTTGAACTTTCCGAGCTTAAGGCTTACAGGTGTGTTGAAAATATTGTTCAATTCGATGTAGCCTTCCAGTAGGCCGGCCCTTGGATCTACCTGGTTGTCAAGATTTACTCCCCAAACGGGATGGGCTCCAAACTCACCCCAGGCACCAATTTTTATAAATGCCTTAACACTGCCTCCAAAATCCGCGAGGGCATGCAGATCACCGTGGATGTATGTGAAATTGTCACCATCCTTTGTGTTCTTGTTAAAGTCCTGGTTTTTCCAGAAGAAGGTATAGGAGTAATATGTGCCACCCCAGGTAATATTAGATTGCGCTTTTGCAGGGGTGACTATGATTACCATGCTTAGAAGCGCTATAAGTGCAGTAAGTTTTTTCATAGACCCTCCTTATTTCCTGACTCTCATCCCCTCTTTTTCATCCCATACAAGGGGCTTGTCGTACTTTGGTAGGGGGGCCCCAAAGGCTTCCTTAATACTCACACCATATGGCCAATCGGGTGGACATATGGCTATGTATCTCGCATATCCCCCTGCACCGCCCTTTGGTTTAGCATAGCCAATGGCAATCAGTGCACCTGCTTCAGGAACTTTGTCAAGGTTTGCAACGCCTTCTGCCTGGCAATATCCATTGTGCATTAACCAGTATTCGCCTTCAAGGTTAGGTGTTGTATCTGTATCAAGGGCTTCATGCCCATGGAAAAGAATATGGCGTTGTTCGTGTAAGAACTTGAGGGCCCTAAGCGTTATTCCCGGGAATGGGAAGGCCATGAATTCCTTATTAGGCCATCTCTTATACCAGTCAGACCTTATCATTACAACTGCACCTTCAGGAATTGGACCGTATTTCTTTTCCCATTCCTCAATGTCGCTTATATCACAGTGGTATCCTGGGTTTTTAGCCACTTTATCACTTATATTAATGACAACAAGTGGTCTTATTGTGTATGTGGGTGGGAGTTCGTCTATTGTTGGCCTATAGGGATCCCAGTGTGCGGGTGGGTCAAGTTGCGTTCCGTACTGGTCGGTAGGAAGCCAATAGGCAGTGGCCACGAAACCGTGCTTTTCGTAAGTAAAGACCTCGCCTTTTTTAACGTATCCAGGGATGTCTGCACCGGCCTTGCAAGGATAGAAGACCGCATTACCGAAGCCTGGCCATACTGGTTGATGAGGCGTGAAAGCATGAGTGAGGTCTACGTATTTAGCATTTACGAAGTAGTCATTATAGACCTGCCATAGGGGGTAGCGGGAGGAGTGGGCAGATTTTTTACAACCTGCCATGCTGATCAGCGCTACCATTATTAGTGTGGGGATAACTCTACGCATAGAGAAACCTCCTTTGTGCATAGATAACTATGCATATTATTAAATTTTAAACTTCATTTTGGATTTTGTCAAGATCGCAGGTTATAATTTATTTCAAGGAGGTGCAATATGCCCTTTTATGGCAGGGTTGTAGATGCGGATCTTACAACCAAGAAAATAAGGTATTATGAGCTTCCCGAAAAGATGATAAGGGAGTTCATCGGCGGCAAGGGAATTGGAGCTAAGATTCTTTATGATGAGTTAGCACCGAAAGTTGATCCACTCTCACCGGAAAACCTATTAATTTTTGCCCCAGGCCCTTTAACGGGAACGATTGCACCAACTTCAGGTAGGTGGGCAGTGGTCACCAAATCACCCCACACTAACCTTTTTCTCGACTCACAAGTGGGTGGACATTTTGGCGCTGCTCTTCGAAGGGCGGGTGTTGATATTTTAATTGTAAGAGGAAGGGCTGAAAAACCTGTGTACTTATACATAGAAAATGGTGAAGTTCAAATATTGGATGCCACTCCCTTGTGGGGTAAAACCATTTTTGAAACGGAAGACGAGCTGAAAAGAGTCCACCGTGGGGCAAAGGTTGGTTCCATTGGCCCTGCTGGCGAGAATTTGGTTACTTTTGCTATCATTGGATTCGATTACTACAGGCAGGCGGGTAGGGGTGGAGCCGGAGCTGTAATGGGTTCCAAAAATCTCAAAGCGGTCGTTGCAAAGCCTACCGGTGAAATAAAATACTTCGATGAAAAGGGCATGAAAGAGACTGTTTCCAGGCTCCTAAAGCTTATAAAAGAACATCCAGTCATGAAAAGAAGGACTGAGATAGGAACGCCCATGTGGGTCAGGATGGCAAATGAAGGCGGATTTTTGCCAACGAGGAACTTTTCAAGGGGCGTATTCGAGAAAGCCAACGAAATCTCAGGTGAAACAATGAAAGAAAGGATTTGGGTGAGGAATAATGCCTGTTTTGGATGCCCCATTGCCTGTGGTAAATTGACCCACGTTAAAGAAGGAAAATACAAATGTAACGAAGTAGAAGGGCCTGAATATGAAACCATAGCCTTACTTGGTTCTAACTGCGAAATTACTCCCATTGAGAGTGTAGCCTACTTAAACAGGATTTGTGATAACCTGGGTCTTGACACCATATCTTCTGGCGGAGTTGTCGCTTTTGCCATGGAGTGTTATGAAAGAGGTTTGTTAAAGGATACCGATGGTTTAAAGCTCAATTTTGGGAATGTAGATGCTGCTGCAGAACTTTTGCGGAAGATCGCATATCGTGAGGGCATAGGGGAGACTTTTGCCCAAGGTGTTAGGAAGGCAGCAGAGAGAATTGGACAGGGAAGTGAGAAATTCGCTATCCACGGTAAGGGTCTCGAACTTCCTGGGGTAGAGCCGAGGGGTTCATGGGGAATGGCCCTTGCTTTTGCAACGGCTGATAGAGGAGGATGTCATCAGAGGGCATGGACGCCGACAGCGGAATTAAAGGGTATTCTACCAAGGTTCTCTACTGAGGGTGTAGCCAAGTTTGTAAAAGAAACACAAGACGAAAGGGCAGTTTGTTTCTCCTTGGTTTTGTGCGATTTTGTTCCTTTCACTGTGGAAGATTTTGCGGAACTTTTATACAACGCAACGGGAATTGATTTGAACCCCGAAGAGTATATGGTTACCGGTGAGAGGATCTGGAATCTTACAAGGCTTTTTAATGTCCGAGAGGGGATCTCAAGGAAGGACGATACCCTACCTCCTCGTATTATGGAGGAGCCATCTCCTGCAGGGCCAGCTAAGGGCAAAGTTATTACCGGCGAGATACTGAATAAGATGCTTGATGAGTATTACGCATTGAGGGGATGGGACCAGAATGGGATACCCACGGAGGAGACTCTAAAAAGACTGGGATTAAAGTAGGAATTAATTTTCGATTGCCCCTGCATTTTTAGCTCTGTGCGGATTTTTTAAATTCTTATCATGGAAGTTCTTGACTTGTTATAATTTGCGAATTAGAATATTTACATTAACAGGAGGAGTGCAGTGAAAAGGGTGTTTACAGGCATTCTCTTATTAGGTGGATTTATTAGTGCACAAATTTTCACTGGTAACCAGAGCGACGTACCCGTCCCTGTAGTTTCGAAGGATTTAACCTTCTATGTTTCGGGTTTCGGAGGCTCTAAACTCGGTTCCGGATTATATTCCTCAGAAGCCTATAAGAGCATTCTTCCGCCCTTTGGACTTTCTTCAGGGTTAGCTTATAGGAATGTGTATTTCCATTTAGGTTATGCCCAGAATAGAAATTTGGATCTCACGTTACAACATACGATTTGGATTAACGAGAAATTTCATGCCTTGTGGGGGATAAACGGACTTATCTTACCGGATGTTGAATCGGAAGGGACCCAGTACATTCCTTCAGAATCCACATCCAAGCTCCTTCGCATTCCACTCTTTGCCGAATTCTATATGAAGCCAATAAAATATCTTGAAGCAGGTATAGGAATCGGTCTTGGGAGGTTTGCACAAAATAAATACTTAGAACAGCCTTTAAAGGTCCCTGGTTTCTTCGCTACCGTTGCAATCAAACCCGTTGACTTTGTTAAATTTTATTGGGAAGGTTACACATCGACCTGGAAGAGGAATCTGGGTATTGCAATCGGTCCCTTCAAAGGGATAGAGTTTGTCACAGCCTTCAGATATTGTGCCTATCCCCCTCAGGATAAGTTTTTCATTCAGCAAGGCTTTGTTGGAATAAGGGCAGAAATACCGGGTGAGGCCATTTTTAAACCAGCGATTTCAGAAGTTAAGCTTATAATTAAAGAACAGGCCACGGGGAAACCCATTAAAGGTGCGCAGATTGTCTCCACCGAGGGCAAATTTCCGACCTTAGTCTCCAACGAAAACGGCGAGGTGACCACTGCCCTAAAACCGGGAGTCTATCCCTTCAGAGTTACTGGGAATAGCAAGTATGCCTCTCTAAGCAGCATGTTTGAAATTCAGCCTAAACAAAAAAGTGTAACCGTTGAAATAAAGCTGAGGTACAGCACTGAGTACATGGACTATCTTGCTATACTCGATAGGGCGAGGGACTTAATCAATAAGAATGACATCAAAAACGCTGAAATCGAAGTTAACAAGGCTTTGAAACTTTTCCCCAACGATGAAGAGGCTCTGAAGGTAAGGGATTCCTTATACGCTGTTAAGTCTGCAATGATTAAAGAGATAAGTTCTCGAGCGGACAACTATTTAAGGAATAAAAGGTATCAAGATGCAATAGCCGAGCTTCAGAGAATTTTGACCTTTGACCCGCAGAATGATAATGTAAGAAAGAGAATTGACAGCATTAGGGTTGTTATGCTCGAAGAGAGGAAGAGGGAAACACCCGCACCTGCTCAGCAGCCAGTGATTTCCCCACCTCCGGCTGCGAAACCCAAGCCAGCTCCAAAGGAAGAGCAGATTTCGGTTCCTGAGCTTATTGACAGGGGAAAGAAACTCTTCTTTGAAGGAAAATACAGGGATGCAAAAACTTACTTTGAAAAGGCCTTGAAGCTTGAGCCCAATAACAAAGAGGCAAAGTTCTACCTCGATAAATGTGATTCCTACATAAAGATGATGGGTGGCTGATACAGGTTGACTATTCAAAGCTTTTATGTGATAATATAAGCGCTACAGGCCCCATCGTCTAAGAGGCTAGGACACCGCTCTTTCAAGGCGGCAGTAGGGGTTCGAGTCCCCTTGGGGCCATTTTATTTTTTTTTGACTGTACAGTAGCGCAAATTTATAATTTACCTGCACAGGAGGAAATTGAGAAATGGGAGTTCGTGTAAATAAGTCTGCTTTAAAAAAGCAAAGGAAGGATGAGAAAAGGAGACTTCGTAACAAATCCTACAAAAGTTTTGTTAAAACCCTGACAAAGAAATTTTTAGCGGAACAGAATATTGAAAAGAAGAAAGAACTCCTTGATCAGTTGTACAAATACCTTGATAGGGCAGCCGATAAGAGGATTTACCACCCCAATACGGTGGCTAGAAAAAAGAGTAAGTTGGCAAAACTTTTAAATCAAGCGATTCAGGGCCAAACCGCTCAAAAGTAGAACCCTTTGGCAGGGCGGTTAGCTCAGCTGGTGAGAGCGCTGCCCTTACAAGGCAGAGGTCGGAGGTTCGAGTCCTCCACCGCCCATTTGATCCCGGGTTTTTTTATAAATTCCCTCTATGGAAGGACCAGGCGTTCAGCTCATTAAGGAGAAGCTCTCTTATTTAAAAGGTTCTTTTGTGTTTGAAGTTTCCGGGAATTCAAAGATTGATAAGGAAAAACTTCTTGGGAAAGAATTGCTCTCGGTGGATTCCGTAGGAAAGCAGCTCTTTCTGATCTTCGAAGGCGTGGCCCTTAGGGTCCATTTTGGTATGTATGGTTCCTTTCGTATTAATAACCCTAAACCGGATAAAGTTCCCCGTCTTCTTTTGAGGTTCAATAAGGATGGCAAAAGGCCTGTTGACCTCTATTTTTACAATACGTCTTTGAGGTTGGTTGATCCCCGTGAACTTAATTTAGACAATTCCGTAGATGTTTTAAGTGAAAATTTTGACAGGGAGAAGGCACTGGAAAAAATTAAGAGTGACGAAAGGGTTATAAGCGATGTTCTTCTGGATCAAGAAATTTTTGCTGGAATTGGGAATATCATTAAAAATGAGGCTCTTTTCCTGGCGAAGGTTCATCCAGAAAGCATTTCTAGTAAAATACCGGATGATGTAGCAAGGGATTTGATTGATAAGAGCGTTTACTTTTCCCAGGTTTTCTTAGAACACAGGAAAAAGGGCTGGCCACTAAAAAAAGTTCTTCTTGTATACAATAGAAAGTTTTGCCCACTTTGCGATTCCAAGCTTAAAGTAAGGTACGTTGGAAAAAGCCGTCGAAAAACCTTTTTCTGTGAAAAATGTCAGCGTTTGTATTTATGAAAAGCAAGCTAAATGGCCCAAAGAAAAATTGGATGTTTTAATGAGAGTATCTTTCGCCGCCCAAAGAAGATTGAATTTTTTTCGCGTTGATTGTAAAATCATAAAATGGCAACGAAGGAGAGATGGATATTTATTGTATCGGACTCTTCCGGCCTTACCTGTGAAACCGTTGTTAAAGCTGCATTGACCCAATTCAAAACCACAAAGGTTTATATCAAAAAGTATTCTCAGGTTCGTACCGTTGAGCAATTGAGAGAAATAATGGAGGAGGCTGCACAGTACACGGCTGTTGTTGCCTATACCTTTGTAATAACTGAATTGAGGAAGGAAATCATCGCCCTTTCACTGCAGCTTGGTGTTCCTGTAATTGACATTTTGGGACCAGTACTCTCGCGTCTACAGGACCATCTGGAGCTCTCTCCAATGGCTGTGCCGGGGCTTTTCAGACATTTGAATCAAGATTACTACGAAAGGATCGAGTGCATAAATTTTGCCGTTAAGCACGATGATGGAAGGAACATAAAAGACATTGACCAGGCAGACCTCGTTCTCTTAGGGGTCTCCAGAACTTCAAAAACGCCGATATCGATTTATTTGGCTTACAGGGGAATAAAGACGGCCAACGTCCCGGTTGTTTACGGAAGGCCTCTGCCAGAACAGGTTTTAAAACTTCCTTCATCTAAGATTATAGGACTTACGGTCGATCCTGAGCGTTTAAGGGATATAAGGTTAGTAAGGGCAAGTAGGTTAAAGATGGAATTGAGTGATCCATATGTGAATTTAGATGAAATCAAAAAAGAAGTGAATTATGCCCTAACTCTTTTCCGTGAGCACAATTTTACAATCCTTGATGTTACTTCACGGTCTATTGAAGAGGCAGCTACGGCCATAATGGAGATAATTGGGAAAAAAGGACGTTCTTAGAAAATTAAACCCATCAAAAGACCGAGGATCGACGCTAAGATTAAACTGACGGCTATTTGAATAAGGGTTTTAGCTAAACCAATTTCTTTCCACAGTGCCAGGATCGTTGAAAGACAAGGTGTATAAAAGGTCACGAAGGTGGTAAAGACCACCAGTTCCTTTTTGGTCATAACGGTGTTCAAAAGCTCTACAGGAACTTTAAGGGCCTCCGAAGTCATTATTAAAGCCAATTCCTTTCTTAAAACACCGAAAATCAAGACCACACTGAGATTTTCGTTAATTCCAAGTATGCCATGAACAAAGGGTGAAAAAGCCCTGTTAATAACTGTGTCGAGTCCGAAATATTGCATTAAACTTAGAACGATGCTACCCATAACAATGATCGGCCAGGCGAAGAAAATAAAATCTTTGAGCTTATACCACAATTTGCTCAAAGTGCCTTTCACCGTTGGAATACGATAGGGTGGTATTTCCAATATGAAGTCGGTAACTTCCGATTTGTAAAGAAGACTCACTATCTTTGCGAGGATTGCAATAACGAAAATATTCAGGACAAAGAGGGTAAAGGCAAATTTGAAACCAAGGAACAGGTTTGAAAGAGCGAAAATTATGGCAAGCCTTGCTGAGCAGGGAATAAAAGGAATAAGAAAGGCTGTGGTTATTCTTTCTCGCTCGCTTTCAATTATCCGGGTGGAAAACACTGCGGGTACATTGCAGCCATAGCCGAGGATAAAGGGAACTACGCTCTTTCCATGAAGACCGATACGGTGGAGAAAATGGTCTAAAACAAAGGCGAGCCTTGAAAGGTATCCCAAGTCTTCCAGTATGGACAGCAAAAAGACAAAGGGTATAAAGTAAGGAAATACAATACCGATTCCACTGTTTAAACCATCAACAACAGATTGGATCAGGGTTTTTAAAAAACCACCCCATTTTGTAAGTTCGATTATCTCGCTTAACTTATCAAAGGGAATGGCAAAAATTTCTGCCAGAAAACCGCCCACTTTCTGGACGAGGAAAAATATTCCAAGCAATGTAAGAAAGGCAATTAAAGGCCCAGCATAGCTGTTCATAACGATTGAGTCCATTTTGTAATCAATGAATTTTTGCTTTTTCACATGGGTTATCTTTGCACATTTTTCGAAGATCTCCATTGCCAGTTTGTGCTTTTCCTGGTGAACCAGTAGCCAGGGCGACTCAACTTTCATAGAAGAAGATAAGGAATTTTTTATCCTTTCGGCTTCTTTTTTCTCCAAGATGTTTAGTTGCCCATCAGCATCGGCAATGGCAAGGATTTTGCAAGCATCCTCACTCAGTTTTGGGTATTTATCCTTGATTTTCTTAATTGCATCTTTAATTATCTCCTCTGCTTCGGGACCCAGTTCAATTCTTAACAATTTGAAAGGCTTTTTGGGATTAAAGACTTTCTTTATTACCTGGTCAATCCCTTTCCCCTGGGTTGCCACCGTTTCAACCACATCTATACCCAGTATCTCCTCGAGTTTTTTCGTGTCAATCTTAATACCCTTTTTCTCAGCTTCATCTTTCATGTTTAATACCAGTACCATTGGTATCCCGAGGGTTGAGAGTTCAATGGTCAGTTCAAGACTTCTGGAGATAACGGAGCTGTCTAAGATATTTATTATTACATCGACGGAATTTTCCAGTAAATATTTAAGGGTAACCCGCTCTGCAGGTTCTTCACCGAGGAGCGAATAAATGCCCGGAAGGTCAGTAATAACAAGTTTTACACCTTCGTAAATTACCTCTGCAGTAAGGAATTCAACGGTTGTACCAGGAAAGTTAGAGGTTTGGGCTTTGTAACCTACAAGCTGATTAAAAAAAGTGCTTTTTCCACAATTTGGCTGCCCAACGAGGGCAATTCTAATTGTATTTTGCATGTTCTACGACTATTTTCCTCGCCAACCCCCTGCCTAAGGCCACTTTGACGCCTGAATCAAGGTCCTCTACAAGGATGGCCCCTTTAAAAGGTCCAAAGTGTAAAACTCGCACCCTGTCTCCAATATTAATTCCTAAACTCATAAGGCGCCTTAATGCCCTTTGCCCGGCGTTAATACCTTTGATAACTACAACATCGTCTATTCTTGTTTCGTCTAAAGACATATAATTATAATAAGCTTTTTTTTGTGAATTTTTAAATCACTTTTGGGAATGCCTATAAACTTGGTAGGATTTTCTCCTGGCTATTTCTTGTCTGATTAAATCCGCTGCCCTTTTGAGGCTTTTTTCAGGCGTTGCATAGCCTCTAAGGGCGGGTTCTATCCCTTCTTCGGATAGTATTCTTCTCCCTGTAAACCACACAGGATCCCGCGGCTCATAATCTCCGTATTCTACCTGCAACATGGCCTCTTTTAGCCCGGGTACTGATTCGACGAAATGCTTTAAAATGGGATGATCAAAGGCCGTTCTTGTTAATGGTATATAGCCCGTTTTTGACGACCAATAGGCTTGAACGCTGTCCTCTAAGAAGTAATTAAGGAAATTAACAAAATTTTTCTTATAGCTTTCGGGTACGTTTTCGAATATACCGACATTGGTTCCAGAAATGATAACGGTCTTGTATTTGTCAATGGGGACAGGTGCCACACCTAATCGGAACTTAATCTTATCTTTCATAAAGGCGTAGGAGACGATGGTACCCCAGATCATTGCGACTCTTCCATTGGCAAAGTCATCCTGATGGGAGTAGCCAGTCCCTAAGTAGGCGCATTTATCTTTGAAAATTAGATCTTGAAGAAATGTAAGTGCTTCAATGCCTTCCTTTGAATCAAAAAGTACCGAATCGCCCTGAAGCAATCTGCCACCCTTTTGATAGAGTATGGTAGCAAAAATCCACACATCTATGGTGAAAGCAGTACCGTAGATCTCAGGTTTGCCATCTCCATTTTCGTCAATGGTGAGTTTTTTTGCAACTTCTCTGAATTCGTCCCAGGTTTGAGGGAACCTCTTGATTCCATACTTTTCAAAGAGGTCTATGTTGTAATAAAAGACGGGAACGCTCTTGTTGAAGGGGAAGGTTACGAGGGTATCACCCCACATGTTCCCCTTTATCAGCACGTCAAAGACATTTTTTAACTTGGTAGAGTCAATAAGGCCCAAGTAATTTTGTATAGGGGTTATTTTACCCGCTGATAGGAGTTCGGAAGCCCACGACTCATAAAGCTGAGAGGCCGTTGGCGGCGTATTGGCAGCTACAGCACCCATTATTTTCTGGGAAAGGGTATTGTAGTTTCCCAGATTAACAAGGGTAATTGGTAGGTTGGACTGGGAATACCAACTTACTATGGTCTTCAAGGCATCGCCAAGGGGACCACCCATGGCGTGCCAGAAAACCGTCCCCTCCTGCCTTTTCGCAGCGCAGGAAAGGAAGATAAAAAGAGTTAAAGTAAGATAAACTTTCTTAAAACTTGAAAGCATAACTCAGGCCATAACGTACGTTAAGCCCTTGCTTAAAGCTGTAGATGTAGTGGTCATCGGAAACATCAATGCTTAAACCTTTAAATTTGACACCAAATCCAAAGGTTATTCCCTTCCTTGCTCCAAGCTGGTCATGGAAGTAGCCAAATCTCAAAGAGGCTAAATCGAATAGGGTGTATTCTAAACCTGCATGCTTCCAGGCATCATCAAGAACATAACCAATCCCTTTATCTCTGTAGTCATTGGTAATGTTAACTAACACTTTTGTTATTTCAAAGGCAAGAGAAATCTTGTGATTTTTGATGTTTAATGGGACGAAAGCAACTCCGGTCTTCACATGGTAAGGGAGTGGATCCCTTTCGCCCGTGGAAGTAATTACAAGCCCCGGTCCAAAATTATCAAAGAAGAGGGAATAACGAAATTCCGGTTTATTCTCACCCAGTGTAAAAGGCCTTCTGTAAAGAAGACCTGCTCCCACTGCGAAGGTAGAGCCACTTCCTCCACCTTCTATACCCGTAGCCTGATAGAGCACATCTTCTGGTGCTAAGAAACTGTGAATGAATTTTATGTCGCCTCCTACACTTAGGTTATCGTTTATTTTGTAACCATAGGATACCTGAATTTGGAGGTCATAAGGAGACCAGGATCCTAAGTATTGATCGTCAGAAACTCCCTCAATTTTGCCATAGTAGAGAAAAATTATGTTTGCTCCGACGGTTCCAACGGGTAGTGGGTAAGTGAAAGCGGTGAATTCGTGGTACATATCAGGAGCAAGCCCGCGAAGCCATGGGGTGTGAACCACCATTATTTCTCCTCTTTTTATAAATCCCAATCCTGCGGGATTATAGTAGGTTGCTGATGGGTCATCGGCAATGGTTGAGAAGGCTGCCGCCATTCCTGTTGCTCTCGGAGATGGGAAGATCATAAGGAAGGGAACTCCCGCATCAAAGGAGTCAGTCTTTACGATCCCTGCAAGGACAGCAAGGGAAAGAAGCAATTTTTTGAGCTGTTTTGTCATTTTATCCCTCCGCAATAATTTTTCAGAAACCAGAACTTAGCGGGACTTGCCTCCTTTAGTTAAAATTTTAAAGTCACTCTCTTATAACTCCAAACACTTCCTCGGGTTTCACTGATTTCATGCACTCTTTCGTTCCGAGGGGGCACTCCCTTTGCTCGCATGGGGAACATTTCAATTTTTTGTATAGGACAATAGCATTCTTTCCCATTGGTCTTGTCCAGGAAAGAGGAGTGGGGCCGAAAATCGCAATGGTTTTAGCGCCGATAATGGCTGAAAGGTGTGTCAGACCGGAATCACCACCTATGAAAGCCAAACTTTTCTTCGCAATTGCAGCTGCTTCCCATAATGATGTTTTCCCGGTTAAATTCACAAAATTTTCCCCTTTAAAGACCTTAGACCTTTCTAAGTCACCCTTGCCTCCAAGAATTACTGATTTTATTCCATGTTTTAAAAGGATTTTTCCCAACTCAATAAAATTCTCTTCTCCCCACTCCTTTGCTCTTCCGAACTGGGCAAAGGGGGAGAAACAAACGTAGGGTTCGTTAATTAGTCCAGAGTTTTTTAGAATTTCAAGAGCGGAGGCCTGGAATTTTTCTGGTATTTCAAGTTCGAATTTCACTTCTTTTATTTCGATAAGGTCCTGATAAAGCAAAGCGTAGGTCTCGGTGGTATGACGTTCTTTCCAGTCTTTTGGAATTTTGATCCGCTTCGTGAGCAAAAAATCCCTTGCATCAAAGGAAAAGCCAATTCTTTTTGGGGTTCCGGAGAGGAAGGCCGCTAAGGCAGAGGAGAAAGATATGGGCGTCACTATGTAGTAGTCGTACTGTTTCCACAGGTTTAAGTGTTTTTTGTAAAGTTCACTGTTTGATTTGAAGGTAATTACGGGGAATCCCCAGAACAAGTCTCTAAGGGTTTCTTTCGTTACTATACTAATATCGTGCCTTTTTGAGACCTCGATGATGAATGGCAGATTAAAAACGGCGTCTCCCAGCCAATTAGGCGTTCTAATGATAACCTTCATCACCTTTAGCCTTGTTTAAAAGTAGACCAAGGGAAAGGGCAAAGGTCTGGACCACCTCCGCATCACTGAAACTGTATTCAAAGGCTCCAGCGATAAGCATTATTATAAGAAGCCCTATACCTGATAGGCTATATTCATTTTTTGCTTTTAAGAAAAGGAGTCCATAATAAATAAAGATGAAAATGTAGACTATAAAAAGCAAAATTCCGCCATTGACGAGGGCCATTATGTAATTGCTATGGAGGTGGCCACTTACCGGTTTCTTTGTATCGGGATATCTTTCCAATATTTCTTTTAATTTAGGCGTTGCATATTCGCTGAGATATTCTTCTCTTACCTTCTCCTCTCCCCAGAGCTCATAGCCAATTCCTGCTAAGGGTCTTGCTTTAAAGATGTTGAGACCGGTTTTCCACATTTGGATCCTTAAGAAGGTGCTCATATTTTGAGGGGTGGGGGCGCTTCTCTTTAGATAATCGTAACTCTTCTGATTTAGAAATACGGCTGAGGCAAATATCACAAGTAGTAAAAAATAGATTACCTTCAAGGGCCTTTTCGCAAAAATTATAAAAAGGACCATAAAAACAGAAACGCCTAAAAAGTAGCTCCTTGAGTTGTTAATAGCGAGGCTTATTAGAACTAAAACACCAGCCAAAAAAGGAGATAGGAGTTTCCTTAGGTTGCTACCTTCAGGGAAGTTAATAAGCGGAAAAAGGAAGGAAATAACCCCCGCGTAGGTGAGTTTTCCCCCCATAAATCCAACTAACCAGCTCTGCCGATTAAGAAAATGCCATCCGTGAGGGTGTAAAAAGTAAGCCAAAAGGGCTAAGGAAGTAAACAGTATGGCAAAATAAGGGAACCTTTTATAATATTGGTCTCTTTTAAGCAGGTCTGAAAAGGCAAAGAAAATAAAGGGAACAATAAGGTCAAAGACTATTCCCTTTGTTTTTACGATCGCCTTTAAAGGCATAGGTGAGAAAAGGGAAGTTAAAACAGCAACGCCCCAGAATATGTAGAGGGGTGAATTTTCTTTTCTCCAGAGCACACGATAATTTATTATAATTGTAAGAAGTGCTATGGAGAGGTATAAGGTTCTATATGCGTTTGGTAAAAAGGGGAAAAGGAGAGCACCATAGGTCAGTATGTTTTTAATGCTCTCCCGGGAAAGGATGGTAGTAGCCGATTCTCCTGAAGTTTTCATATTCACCAAATCTCCTCTTAGTGAATTTCTCGGTTAAATCCGCAATAAAGTCCCTGATTTTCCACTTAAATTTCCTTTTTAGATACTCTTCTTTAATGGGCAAAATAAAGTCGTTATCAGCGACCTGTTTGTTTATCCTCTCCAACATAACCTTTGGGTGGGTGCCTTTGAAGAAGTGGAGGGATTCCTTGTGACGCATTAGTTCCTCTAAGCTTTTTTCAACAAATTTCTCCTTGACAATTTTATCGTCTTTCCAGTGCCAGCGGGCCTGTTCAATCAATTTATCCTTTAAAACACTCTTTCTTCTTGCCCAACCATAGTGGTATATGTAAGCATCGAGGGAGATCACCTGGAGCTTCTTTCCGTTTTTCCTGAAACTGTGGGAGTCTTTATAGGGTGCTATGGTAGGGTCATTTCTTACGATTCTTATTTCGTTTCTAACCCAGCCCTCTCCTTCGTGGTACAGGTAATAATTCCCGTAAAAATGTTTGTATTTCAAGGTGAAGCCCTCAACCCTATCGTCCTCAAGATAGTCGGTTAGGGCGGACCTTATATAATCTAAGTATTTTTCATGGACTACTTCATCTCCTTGCAAATAAAAACACCATGGAGACTTACACTCCATCATAGCCCTGCTGGCAAATAGGACCTGAGGCTTCCCACCTCCTCTAAGTTCTTCAAACCATGGGGTTGTTATGATTTTTACTTTTGGGTCTTTTATGGTTTTTACGAGATCTAAGGTTTCGTCTTCCGATTCGATAACGTTCACAATAAATTCATCAACTAAGGGAAGTATAGAGGAAATAGCCTCTACGATGGGGAAATCGTATTTCACAGCGTTTCTAATGTAGGTGAAGCCGCTTACGAGCATTGCAAAATTATATTCTTTGAGACAGGTTTGGACAAAGGTGGTTAAGTAACTGGTAGAAATCACCCTCACGGAGTTTAACAGGGAGTTACCCCTTCACTTTACACTTTTCAAAGTTGCATTTAAAATTTTTTTATGAAGAAGTGGATATTTCTTTTGTCGATTTTGATGGCTTCCTGTACCCAGACGAATAGAGTTATTGATGAGCTTTACATTGACTACTTTCCGACAAATATCGGCATGAAATGGGTCTACAGGACTCCTGATAACCTTATAGTTGTTAGGGAAGTTTTACAGGATTCGGAAGTTTCTCCCTCTTTGAATCTGGTTCAGATTGAAATGATGGGTGAGATGGAACAATATAAAAAAAGCCACGACCTTGTTTCGTTAATCTATGAATATAGCAAGTTTATAAACGGTAACGAGGTGATCTTTGAAAAAAGTGACCTTCCCCTTTTCTATCAGCCTGTTTTGAAGGACGAGTTTTTTGCCGATACCTTAAGCCGCACCGTAGTCCTTGGAGATACTTTTAGATACACCAGGCTCTTTACTTCGCAGATTACAAGAGGAAAGAGTGAAAGGAAAAATCTTCTTTTTACAATTAATGCAACCCTTAAGAAGGGCGGCATTGAAGAAAAGCAAAGTATTTATTGTTTTTATGAATTGGCGCCCGATACTGGGCCTGTTTATATTAAGAAAATTTATAACGGCGATACGTTGGAGTTGTATCTTGAGCAATTTTTTAAATAAGGGGGAATTGTATGGGAGATTTACTTTTAAGTGAAAATGCACTGAAGGTGCTGGAGAAGCGTTATCTTTTAAAGAATGAGAATGGTGAGGTTATTGAAACTCCGGAGGGGATGTTCCGAAGGGTTGCTAAGGCAATAAGTGAAGCGGAGAGGAACTACCCTAGGAGCCCCTTTACCGCTGAAGAATTGGAGGAAAAGTTTTATGAAATGATGACTCAGCTTTATTTTCTACCCAATTCCCCCACTTTGATGAACGCAGGTACTCCCCTTGGTCAGTTAAGCGCCTGTTTCGTGCTCCCTGTTGGTGATTCCATGGAGGAGATTTTCGAGGCGATTAAAAAGACTGCCATCATTCACAAAACGGGCGGAGGAACGGGCTTCTCCTTCTCAAGATTAAGGCCGAGAAATGATATTGTAAGGAGTACCGGTGGTGTTGCCAGCGGACCTGTTTCCTTTATGAGGGTTTTTAATGAGGCGACGGAAGCGGTAAAGCAGGGTGGAAGGCGCCGTGGTGCCAATATGGGGATTTTGAGGGTTGATCACCCCGATATCCTTGAATTTATTGAGTGTAAAGCCAAGGAAGGAGAATTGGCCAATTTCAATATCTCGGTAGCAGTCACTGATAGGTTTATGGAGGCTTTGGAAAAGGGCGAGGAGTATGAGCTTATAAACCCGAGAAATGGGCAGGTAACGGGTAAGTTGAGTGCAAAGGAAGTTTTTGACAAAATGGTCTATTACGCATGGAAGAACGGCGAACCGGGAGTTGTTTTTATCGATACCATTAACAAGAAACACCCGGTTCCCGGTGCCGGCGAAATTGAATCTACTAATCCCTGCGTTACACGAGATACTTGGGTTATGACTGCAGATGGCCCTTACCAGGTCAAAGATTTGCTTGGTAGGCCCTTTGTCGTGGTCGTAAACGGAACATTATACGAGACCACAAGTAAGGGATTTTTCAGCACAGGAATTAAACCTATTCTGAAATTACAAACTAAGGAGGGTTACAGCTTAAGATTAACCCCCGATCATAAGGTTTTGAAACTTACAAAGACAGGAAAGGATCGGAAAACCTATGAATGGATTTCGGCACAAGATTTAAAGCCCGGAGATAAAGTGGTACTTCACAACCATCGTGCCTTAGACGGCTGGCCTGGTGAACTCACAAAATCGGAAGGCTATCTTTTGGGACTCCTTATGGGAGGTGTTGAGATTGAGGATGAGGCGTCAGTCCTATCAACTTGGGAGGGGAAGAGGGAAGCACTGGAAGAAGGCGAGGCTTTGGCGAAGGTTCTCTCCTATGCAAGGGCTGTGTCTCATTATTCAGAATCGAGAGGTGTGTTACAGGTTAAAAGTGGGAATGGTCATAGATTGAATTTTGAAACCTTAAGGGAGTTTTCAAGAAAATTTAGAATAGAAACGGAAAGGGAGATTGTGTTCTCTACCATTGAAAGGGCTTCCTCAGAGGGGTATAAAGGTTTCCTGCGAGGCCTATTTGATACCAATGGCGATATTTGTGGAAACCTTTCAAAGGGTGTGAGCATAAAACTCTCCCATAGCGATTTCGAGCTTCTAAAGACCGTTCAAAGGATGCTTCTTAGGCTTGGGATCGTGAGCAGGATTCGCCATGAGGGAAGGGATGCAAGGTTTGAAAAGTTAGAAGGTGTTAAGAACATTGAATCATCCAAATTAAAACCTCAATATGAGCTGGTTATAAGCGGTGATAACATTATTGTATTTGCTGAAAGAATCGGCTTCGGCGACAATGAAAGGATGCAGAAGTTGAATTCTGCACTTTCCTCCTATAAGAGGGGGCCAAAGGAAGAGTCCTTCTTGGCAACGGTGGAAAGGGTTGAGGAAGACGGATTCGAAGAAGTTTATGATGTTCAAGTACCTGGAATAAACGCTTTCGACGGGAATGGCCTCTATATCCACAACTGTGGGGAACAACCACTCCTGCCTTACGAATCCTGCAATTTGGGCTCCATTAATCTCTCGAAATTTGTAAAAGGTAAACCAGCCTATGAAGAGGGTAAAGTGAGCACCGCTGAAGAAGCCTTAAAGAAGATTGACTGGGAAAAATTGAGAGAGATTGTGCATCTTAGCGTTCATTTCCTGGACAATGTTATCGATGTGAACTATTTCCCCTTTGAAGAAATAAAGAAGATGACCCTGGCCAACAGGAAAGTTGGACTTGGAGTTATGGGTTTTGCGGATATGCTACTGCAACTTGGAATCCCCTATTCCTCTCAGGATGCTGTAAGGGTTGCGGAAGAAGTTATGAAGTTTATACAGGAAGAGGCGGTAAAGAAATCAATGGAACTTGCTGAATACAAAGGATCTTTCCCGAATATCGATAAAAGTATTTACAAGCACCCGATGCGCAACGCAACGTTGACGACCATAGCTCCAACAGGTTCCATCTCTATGATTGCCGATACTTCATCGGGTATAGAGCCCCTTTTCTCCTTGGCCTATACCAAGACAGTCCTTGGTGGTGAAAATCTGCTATATATAAATAGCCATTTTGAAAAGGCAGCAAGAGCCCTTGGCTTTTACTCCCGAGAGTTAATGGAGGAAGTTGCGGGCGCGAGAAGCATAAAAGATTTTAAAGGAATTCCAGAATCCATAAGGAAACTCTTTGATACGACCTTTGATATTGAACCGATGCAACACTTGAGGATTCAGGCTGCCTTCCAGAAGTATGTGGATAACGCGGTATCCAAAACGATCAATATGCCTAATAGTGCCACTGTTGAGGATGTTGCAAAGGTTTACAGAGAAGCATACTACATGGGGCTTAAAGGCCTAACGGTTTACCGGGATGGCTCAAGGGAAGAACAGGTGATCAAGGTGGCTAAGGAAACCACAGAAACGAAGAGGCCTCCTTTCACAACCCCGAGGCCAAGGCCAGAGGTCACCAAGGGCAGAACCATTAAGATGGTAACAGATCTCGGAAATTGCTACATTACCATCAATGAAGATGAGTACGGTATCTTTGAGGTCTTCATATACCTTGGAAAGTCTGGCTCTCAAACGATGGCCTTTACCGAGGCCATTGGGAGGCTCATCTCTCTTGCTCTGCGTTCCGGGGTGCCGGTAAGTGAAGTGGTAAAACAATTGAAGGGTATAAAGAGTTCTACGCCTGTAAGGCAGGTAAATGGTGAGGTAGTTTATTCCGTGCCCGATGCGATAGCTAAGGCTATAGAAAAGTACTTGGAAAGAGGTGTTCAGTTAGAGCTTCTGCCTACAAGCCCTACACTAAAGCCCATTATAGATCTCCATAAGAAAGCAAAGAAGTCAGAAGAAGCGGAAAAGCAGTATGACATCTGCCCTGAATGTGGTGGAAGGTTAATTTACCAGGAAGGTTGCTATCTTTGCATCGATTGTGGTTATTCAAAGTGTGAATAGGAGGAGCTATGCCAGTAAAGTCTGATCGCTGGATAAAGGAAATGGCTTTAAAATACAAAATGATTGAACCCTTTGAAGAAAAACTGGTAACGAGCGGTGTTATCTCCTATGGGCTTTCATCCTATGGCTATGACATTCGCATCGCTGACGAATTCAGGGTTTTCACTGATGTTTACCAAACCGTTGTTGACCCTAAGAACTTTGATCCCCGTTCCTTTGTTGAAATCAAAGGTCCGGAATGCATCATTCCACCAAATTCCTTTTGCCTTGCAAGAAGTCTTGAATATTTCAGGATTCCGAGGAATGTAATTGGGATATGTCTCGGAAAGAGCACTTATGCCCGTTGCGGTATAGTGGTCAACATTACGCCTCTTGAACCTGAATGGGAAGGCCATCTTACCATTGAAATTTCCAACACGACCCCTTTACCTGCGAAAATTTATGCTAACGAAGGAATTGCGCAGCTTATATTTATTGAATCGGACGAGCTTTGTACTGTATCATATAAAGATAGAAAAGGAAAATACCAGGGGCAAAGGGGGGTAACCCCTCCCAAGGTTTAAAGAGGTGAGAGATATGGCAGGAGAAGACAAGGATCAGGAAAAAGAGCGAATACTTGAGGCAACTCTAAAGCAGATAGAAAAACAATACGGCCCGGGTTCCATAATGAAACTGGGCGAAGCCACTCAAATTAAGGTGGAAGTTATTCCAACGGGTTCTTTTGGCCTTGATGTTATTACGGGAGTGGGAGGTTATCCGAGGGGAAGGATTATTGAAATCTTTGGACCTGAGGCATCCGGTAAAACCACATTGGCGCTTCATGCCATTGCCGAGACCCACAAACTGGGTGGTAAGGCGGCTTTTATAGATGCGGAGCACGCCCTGGATCCCACTTATGCAAAGGCCCTTGGTGTCGATGTGGATGACCTCATACTTTCGCAGCCAGATACGGGGGAGCAAGCCCTTGAAATCGTTGAGATGTTAGTGAGAAGCAACGCCATTGACCTTGTGGTTATTGATTCCGTTGCAGCCCTCGTTCCAAGAGCCGAGATCGAAGGGGAAATGGGTGATGCCCAGGTTGGCCTGCAGGCACGGTTGATGTCAAAGGCAATGAGAAAACTCGTTGGAGTTTTGAATAAATCGAAGACCTGTGCCATCTTTATAAACCAGATAAGACAGCAGATTCAGACGGGATTCGGGTTTGGAAATCCGGAGACAACCCCTGGCGGACTTGCCCTTAAATTCCATGCTTCAATGAGGATCGAAATTAGAAAGATTGCCTCTATTAAACAGGGTGAAGACATCATAGGAAACAGGGTTAAGGTGCGTATTGTAAAGAACAAACTTTCACCGCCTTACAAGAGTGCCGAATTTGACATCATTTATGGAGAGGGAATTTCCTACGAAGGTGAACTTATCGATTGGGGTCTTGAACATGGCATAATTAAGAGAAGTGGAACCTGGTTCAGTTTCAAGGACTATCAACTCGGTCAAGGCAGGGAGAAAGCAAGGCTTTTCCTAAAGGAGAACCCCCAGGTGAAGAAAGAGTTAGAAATGGAACTTAAGAAGGCTCTTGGACTTGCGTAGTTTTCTTGACTGTGCAAAAGTGGTGAAATATAATTAAGGCATAACACTCCCCGGTAGCTCAACAGGTAGAGCACCTGGCTGTTAACCAGGGGGTTGGGGGTTCGAGACCCTCCCGGGGAGTGTTTTTATTTTTGGCAATATTCATTATTTAGTTCTTAATCAGAAAAGTTTTTACTGACGAGCACCTGGCTGTTAATCCCCCATCCGGGGGATTAGGGGGTTCGAGACCCTCCCCGCCTGAGGCGGGAAGGGGTTTTGGCAAGATTCTGTTTAATTGAGTTTATCTCTACCCAAAGGAGCTCTAATATTTAGCACTTGGCTATAAATCACTTAATAGGGGGACTGGGGTATTACCTTTCTGGGGCGTATTAGGGATATTTTGATTAAATTCATTTAGTTCTTGTTCTATTCCGTTTTTAGTATTTACATCTGCGATTAAAGCCTTAAAAATCCTATGTAAAGATGATTGAGCAGTGGTTATTGTATTCTAAATTTTTTTCTAAAAGTTTGCAATGTTGTTTTCCAGTGAAAAGGTTTCTTGATTTTATGGAACACCTTAACGCACAAAAAGAGTATGGTTGTTATTTTTCTTTTGCCAGATTTCAGATAAAACTGGAACCTTTGGAATAGATTATTGTTGATGAAAACGGGAAGTTTGACTTTCTGAATTGCATTGTTAATAATATTGCAAAAATGCGTTATTGTAGAATGTCTCTTGAAGTTAAAATCCCCGAAGTGGAATTAGAAAGTTGGGAAGGGGGATGATGATAATTCGAATAATATGCCTCTTGTTATGTAACAGGGAAAATAAAAGTTGATACTTGCCAAAAATAGATCTGTGGGTAAACGGTTTTCGTACTTTCCCAATTTTGGCAGCGTATGTGCGAGCAACTTGAGCATAAATGAGTTAACAAAAGATCCAGACCACGGTAGGAGGTGGAAAATATGGCGTTAAATAAAGAGCAGCATCAAAAGATTAAAGACTACTTTACTAAATTCATGTCATCGAAGAGCTTTAGGGATGAGTTGGCATCTCGTGAGCAACGGCGTGAGTTAATTGTACCTTTGCTTTCAAGGGAAAGGTTAAGATCGATGACCGAACTTGAATTCGGTGAGCTTATCTCTAAGCTTTGGGCTTCAGCATTATGGGGAAACAAGGAATACTTAGTGCAAAAAATAGTAGGCGAAAATGGTATGGATAAAATCATTGACGAACTTGAAAACTTATTATATGGACCAGAGTCATTTGATAGGAGATTTGATAGATTTTTAAGAGAAATAAAGGGGTTGGGGCCAGCCGCAATTACAGAAATATTGTGTTATTATGACCCTAATAAGTATGGATTCTGGAATGACAAAGCGCGAAAAGCTTTAAAAATTTTGCAGTTTGACACCTTACCATTGGCAAAATACAATATATCGGGTAAAGAGTATGTAGAGATAAATAAGGTTTTTCTTGAGATTGCACAGTATCTTGAGGAGTTAGGATTAAGAGATGCTGACTTATTGGCGGTAGATTACTTTCTGTATGAAGTACGGTTTACAGAAAAGGAGAAGACAGAAAAAGAAGAAATCCATCTAATTCTTGAAGAGAAAGAATTCGACCATGATGAAATACGGGATTTTATAAGAGACATTGGTAATTGGTTAGGATTTGAAGTTGATACAGAAAAACAAATAGCTTCTGGTGCACGTGTTGATTGTGTATGGATGGCTAGAATAGCAAATCTTGGTGTGGTGACTTATACCTTTGAAGTTCATAAGAGCGGTTCAATAGATAGCCTTATACTTAATTTGCAGAAGGCTCTTAACAATCCTACTGTTCAAAAGATTATTGCAGTATCAGACGCTAAACGAATTGAAAAAATTCGAGATGAGATTCAGGGTCTTCCAGAAAATTTTAGAAAATCGCTAGCATTTTGGGAAGTTAAAGATGTAATTAGCACGCATGAGCGTTTGTCAGAAGCCATGGAGAGTATCAACAAATTAGGACTTGTAAAAAGTAGATTTGAAGAGTGGTTATAATTGAGAGAAGCTGTCAATCATGGTTTATAATCTTTTTACTAATGCGGGAGGTTTTTGATGATACCACAGTATCATGAGTTCATGAAGCCGATGTTGGAATATTTAGGAGACGGTAAGGAGCGGAAGTTTTCTGAGATACTCGATTATCTGGCTAAATACTTTAATCTTAGCCAAGAGGAGCTGTCCGAACTCTTGCCCAGCGGGACGCAGACCAGGTTTGAGAATAGAGTCGGGTGGGCAAGAACATATATGGCAAAGGCGGGTTTAATTGAAGCGCCTCGAAGGGGTTATGTCAGGATTACTGAACGTGGCTTGCAAGCTTTGAAAGAAAATCCACCGGTTATAGATCATGCATATTTGTTGAAATTCGAAGAGTTCAGAAATTTCTTTTATGGCAAGCCTTCAGGAGTCAAACAGCCTGAAGAATCATCAGAAAGTGAAGAGTTGACACCCTTAGAGGTAATTGAAAGGGAAATGGGAAAACTAAATGAGGCTTTAAAAGATGAGCTTATAAAAAAGATTCTGGAACGCCCACCCCGCTTTTTTGAAAAGCTGGTTTTGGAACTTATTGTTAAAATGGGGTATGGTGGTACTTTTGAAGAGGCGAGTAAAGTGCTTGGGAAAAGTGGTGATGAAGGCGTTGATGGCGTTATAAAGGAAGACTTATTGGGTCTTGATAATATTTATCTTCAGGCAAAGAGATATAAACCCGACCAGACTATTGGGAGGAAAGAGATACAAAGCTTTGTCGGGGCACTTCACGGGAAGGGTTCCAGAAAGGGAATTTTTATAACAACTGCGAGTTTCACAAAGGAAGCGAAAGATTATGCTGAGAGTCTTAAAGACATTAAGGTGATTCTTATAGACGGCGACAAGTTGATTGATTACATGATCAAATACAACTTAGGTGTGCGGGTTGACAGGATTATTGAAATTAAGAAAATTGATTTGGATTACTTTGAGGAAGTTTAGTTTGGCCTGACTTTTTGAAGTTTAAAGGAGGGTTTTATGGCCAAGAAACTTGGGTTTTGTTGGTATCTGGTTTTTATTCTCATAATCGTATCCGCGGGGATCTACCTGTGGGGGTATATTAGAGTTAAGGGCTTTGAGAGGCGGATGAAAGAGAGGGAAACGGAGATACTTCAGAAAACGCAGATTATTGTGAATGAGAAGACCAAGGACTTTCTCAAGATTACTGCTTTGCCTTTGGTTTGGGCTGTGAGGAAGGATATGATGAGAGGAAATTTCGACGAGATCAACGAGTATATGGAGAGGCTTGTTCAAGAAAAGGGTTTTAAAGAGATATTGCTTGTTGATACAACGGGAACGATTGTGCTATCTACCGATAAGAAGATGCAGGGTCAAAAGTTTGTAGATTACTATCCCGTTGAATTTTTGCAGGAAAATGATGTTGTTATTACCGCTGATTCGGTGAACATTAGGGCTGTTGCCCCCGTTATGGGTCTCAATTCAAGGCTCGGTACCTTGGTGATTACTTACGGGTTGGAAAAGATAGAAGTGAAGTAAAAAAGTGTAAGGTAAACTACTAAGCCTAACATTTTTCCCGATCGGCCTAAAGCTTGACCTCTTTGAATTGTTTAGTTGGCAAAAAAGGACTATAATTTAAAACACGCTATTCTCAGAGAGTGGTTAAATTAAAGTGAGAGATTTTTATGCAACAAAGTACAAAGGAAGAAGTAGATGTACACCTACGATGGGCACTTCGTTCTGATTCGGGGGATTTTGTTTCACTGTTCCTCCTTTCAGAACCCTTTTATCAACTGATATTCGGAGACCGAATCGCAAGCGCAGTCAAGAAATTGTTTGAGAGCGAGAATAACCTTTTTAGTTACAAACACGTTTTAGTGGCTGATCTCCGTTCTGAAGTTGCCGGTATGTTACTGGGGTATGACTGGGAGACGAATGAAAGAGAGGGAAGCCGAACCGATCTTATGCTGTTGAACTTGGTTGGCATTGAGGATGCCGCTAAATTGAAAGTTTACAATGAATTTAATAATTTCCTTGAAAGGTTTGAAAAGGACGAATATTATGTCAGCAATCTCGCTGTTTATGAGAAGTTCCGCGGATTGGGTATCGGCAATGCCTTAATGGAAATGGCTGAAGAGGAAGCAAGGAAACTCGGTGCAAGGAAGATGGTTCTTGATGTGGGAAGCGAAAACCTGAGTGCCCTTTTCTTCTACAGCAAGCTGGGATTTAAGATAAGAGAAGAGTACAAGATACTTTTTAACGGTAGTCCGGGCTTTTGTTTTGAGAGGATGGAGAAAGGGATTTAGGAGTAAGGGGTTTGGAGCAACGCTCCAGCCCCCTGCGGGTGAAGGTTTTTTTATTACGAACCTAATTTACCACTATCAAGGTTTCAAAGAAAATTTCCCAAAGAAATTAATTGGCGTGATTGTACCATACGGGAACAGCAGCATGCAATTAAAAGGATTAGTTGAATTTTCCTTATTCCGTGAAAGCTCAGTATTATATAAAACACTTATTGTCGAACCCTTATGTCCCTAAGAACGGCAAAGTAATTTATAAGCCGTCAACGTGGTAAGTTAAATTAGTCGCTTTTATCATGCGGGTTAAGGCCTTTTTTAGTGACCTCGGAGGCACTTTTGTCTTTGCGTGATTTTTACAGAGAATATATAATTTCGTTATATGTTTACTTTACGGAGGGGCTTTAGGGAAGCCGTTCAGCATTTTATAAATCTTTTTCTTCTTTTGGCTCATTATTTTTCGAAGGTTTTTGTTAAGAACATCGTCTCTGTCCTTGGGAAATTGTTTCTAAGGAGAAGAAATCTATTCAGTTATGAACATGCTGTCTTTGTAGAGTTTAATGGTAAAAAGGTGGGCACGCTTTTAGGACATGGTTGGATGAGGTCTTGGGTTGGAAGAGGTTGCAGAATTTCTTATTCCTTTGGGTAAGGGTGTTTGCGTTAATTTCTCAAAAATGGCTAAATTTTTATAAAAGGAGGCTGTATGTTAAAAGACCTTATCATTAAAAATCGTAGTTACAGAAGATATTACGAAGAACATCAAGTAAGTCGTGAAACTGTGCTGGAACTTATTGACCTTGCGAGGCTTTCCCCATCCAGTATGAATTTGCAGCCCTTAAGGTACATTATTGTCAATACCCCCGAGAGGTGCGCGTTGATTTTTCAAAATGTCACCTGGGCGGCCTACCTTAAAGATTGGGGTGGCCCGAAGGAAGGCGAAAGGCCATCGGCGTATATTATAGTTCTCGCAGAAAAAGATCTTTCAAAGAATTATTTGATTGACGCAGGCCTTGCAACCCAGTCGATACTCCTCGGCGCTGTGGAAAAAGGACTTGGCGGTTGCATAATGGGTTCTTTGAATAGAGATAATGTAAGGAAACTCTTTAATATTCCTGATAAGTATGAAATTATTTATGCTATTGCCATCGGGAAACCAAAGGAGACTGTTGTAATTGAAGAAGTGGGCCCTGATGGAGATATAAGATATTGGAGAGACGAAAAGGACATCCATCATGTTCCAAAGAGGCGGCTTGAGGATATCGTCCTGGATTTGTAAGGATTTTAGGAAGGGTTTAATTTCTTTAATTTTTCTTGGGTGCACGAAGATCTCTTTAAAAGTGTATGTCATATAAGTTCTTCTTTGAAGTTAGTTGTTCTTTCTTGATAGGGGGTGTCAAAATTTTGACACACATAAGATATTGGATTTTAAAAATTTATAATTTCTGGCGCCCTTGGGGTGTCAAAATTTTGACACCCCAACAGGGCTTTGAACTTTTAAGTGTATGTTGATTGGATATTTCTGAAAAGGCTTATAATGGTACAAGATTTGCTATGCTTTTGATACAAAGGGGGTGAGCTATGAAAGTCCTAAAAATGGTAGGCTCAATAGTAATAACACTTACATTAGTTGGCTTGGCCAATGCCTTTGTATGGCCCACCAGTGGAACAATAACGTCTGTTGTAGGGTGGAGAGTCCATCCTGTAACTGGTGAGTGGAAGTATCATTATGGAACGGATATAGCTGCTCCAACGGGAACAGGTGTCGGCAACGCTGGTAGAGGCAGAGTAACGGTTGCTGGTTGGGTTAGTGGTTACGGGAATGTAATTTATATTGACCATAGTGCCTACTCCCCCGGTTGGGAGACGAGGTATGCTCATTTGAGTGCTATCTACGTTAGGGTTGGGCAGTCCTTAACTTCTTTCAATTTAACGATAGGTGCTGTTGGGAATACCGGTGTATCAACGGGTCCACATCTCCATTGGGAATTGAGAAAGTATGGAGTTGCGCAAAAACCTAATGGAAGTGTTGGACAGTATGTAACCAGAGGAACGTTCTGCGGAATATAATCTTTATTTTTGATTTAGAGCCATTAGCCTTTATTGTCCAGGCTAATGGCTCTAAAATTTTTTGAAATATTCAGTATGCTCCTTTTTGTGCCAATTTTGTTGAGTGCAACCTTAACGCTCCAGGATGCGGTTAAAATTGCTTTAATTAACAATCAAAGCATCTTGTTCCCATCAAATCAGCAATATCAGAGTGCAAAACTGGAGTATAAAATACATAATGCCCAATATTATCCTCAGCTGCGCCTTTTTTCATTGTCGGAAGATAACCTAAAGCGCTTTAGGAGCACACTTATTTTAAGTGATAAGGTTATTCCGTATTTAGGTACTGATCTTGAGGCTAATTTGTTTGTAAACCCCTTTAATACCAGGGATGGCGAATTAAGGGTTAGTTTGGTTCAGCCCCTGAGCCCACAAAGAATTCTTGAAAGTTTTCTTAGTGAGAAAAGCACACGGGATAACCTGAATATAGCAGAGATTCAGAGGGATATTGCGCAGCAAAATTTAATTTTAGAGGTGGTAAACAGCTACTTTGGGCTTGTGAGGATTTTAAACAGTATCAAGAGGGTTGAACAGTCCATTAAAAGTACCGAATCTTTAATCGAGGTAATTAAAGTAAAAGTAGAAGGTGGTCTTGCAGCGCCATCGGAACTGTCCAACTTTTACTTGCAGAGAAATTTAGAGATGGCAAGCTATGAAGAGCTGTTGCAAAGTTTTAGAACCGCGAAGGAAGAATTTTTGAGGCTCCTGGGAATTGAAATTGAGGATTCTTTGGTTTTGCAGGAGGATATACCTCTGAATGTTGGTGATTTTGATCTTGAAACTTGCTGGAAAAGGGCCCTTCAAAAAAATCCAGAGTTAATGATTTTCAAGATCCAATTAAATCAGATTGAAGGCAATTTAAAGGCTCAAAAGTTATATTTTTTCCCGGATGTAAATTTCTCTTTTAATTATACGAGGCCTTTTGAAGTTTTTTCAGGGATTTTCTCCCCACAAATGGAACTTTCTTTGCAGTGGCCCTTGTTCACTGCCGGAATTCTGAAAAGTAGGAAAAAGTTGGCAGAAGAGCAATATAAGTTAGCGCTTTTTAACTACGAGGAATTGAAATATAGGCTAAGGAAGGAAATTGAAAATTTGCTGTTCCAAATAGAGGTTGCAAAAAAGAAGCTCAAATTCTATGAAGCATCCCGCGAACTGGCCGCAGAAGCCCTTAAGGTTGCTGAATTAAAGTATCGTTCTGGCGCGTTGTCTTACCAGGAATATTATTTTAACCTTCAGAGGTATGAGGAGACCGAGGAAAACTATTTTAATCTAAAAACGGAGGTGTTTATCCTTTACACGAGACTTTTAAGATTAATGGGTGAGCTCAACTTAGAGAGGATTCAGCAATGATGAAAAAAGCTATAATCCTGTTTTTCTCACTGGTTGTTGCATTGACTTCCTTGGTATTGGTCTATAGAGTATTAGGTGCAAGATTGAATGCTAAGGTGGTAAAGATAGCAGAAGTCACCAGAGGGGATTTGGTTCTAAAGGTTAAGGCTCCAGGTTTCATAACTTCGAGGAGAATCTTTACTGTAACAGCTCCAATTGCTGGTGAAATAAAGGGTGTAAGCGAACAGCTGGTGGCAGGATCCGGAGTCAAGAAGAATGAAGTGTTGTGCTATATTGTTCCAACCGCGGAAGAAGAAAAGAATTTGCTCGAAGATTTGAAGTTTGCAGAGATGAACTTTGAGCTGGCGGAAAAGGATTTGGAGGTGGCGAAAAGGCTCTATGAAATGAAGGCGATTTCCTATCAGGAATATAGAGCTAAGGAGATTTCATTTTTAAGAGAGAAGTCTAATCTTGACAAGCTCCGGGCAAAGCTTGAACCGAGGCCTGTTTATTCACCCATAGATGGGATACTGGTAAAGATAGAGGTGAAGAATGGTCAAATTGTCAATGGAGGAAAGGATTTGTTCGTGGTTGCAGATCTAAATTCCCTTGTAGCGGTTTTAAATGTCTTCGAGTCAGACATTAATAGAGTTTATCCTGGTATGAAGGGCAATATCATTATTGATGGCGAAGTTAAATTTACCGGAGAGGTGGAAAACATAAGTCTGATGCGGGAAGAAGCTTCCCCAGGCACCACGCCAACTTATAAAGTTTATGTTAATATCACTGAAAAGGTTGATCCTACGGCGGTTCTGAGACTTGGTGAGACGGTTGTAGGTGAACTGGTTTACAGAACGATAAGGAATGTAATGGTCTTGCCTTTGGAGGCAATTAATTATGAATCTGGGAGCCTTTATAGGACTTTTGTGTATGTCTATAAGAATGGTAGAGCGAAGAGAAGGTATGTGTCGGTGGGGGAGACAGACGGGGTCCTAATTGAAATTAAGGGAGGATTGAAGGAAGGGGAAAAGGTAATAACCTATGGAAGTTACTATGTGAAGGACGGCGAGTGGGTTAAGGTTGAGAAATAATGTACCTGAGGGACCTATTTTACATATCCTGGCAAACCTTTAAGGCGCATAAATTAAGAACCTTTCTCTCGTTACTTGGAGTTTTCATTGGCATAACAGTTCTTGTGGTAGTTACAAATCTATCCCAATTAGCGAAGGGGAAAGTTCATGATTTCGTTTCGAAGATGGGTATTGAAACTTTTCGCATCGACTATTATTTTTTTGGTAATGTTACCTTCGAGACTGCGACCCGAGAGTTGCCTCGCCGGTTGACTCCTGAGGACCTTCAATTTATAAAAAAAAGTTGTCCTCATGTAAAAGAAATTTGTGAGGTCTTGTTTTTGATTTTTCGAACCCAGAGGGATCCTTTTATCATAAATGGAATGGGGGTATCGCCCAATTACGAATCCATGGCCGATGTGAGGGTTTTGAAAGGGAGGTTTATAAACGAATTAGATATGAGATTAAAAAGAGAGGTCTGTGTAATTGAAGAGAGCCCTGCTGTTTATAATTTGTTTGGGAGAATGCCCTCCATTGGGGAGTTTATCAATCTGGAAGGCAATTTCTATGAAGTTGTTGGGATTGTGAAGCGAAACAAGTTAGTTTATCCAGAAAGAGAGAACGTAATCGAGATTTTCATACCCCATTCAACGGTTTTGTCAAAGTATGGACAAGTGTATGGTGAGATTTACGTTTCAGCATTAAATCCCGCAGTAGTCAATTTGGCGATGGAAGAGGTCAATAAAGCTCTTAAAGTTTTGTTCAATGGCAAACAAGAATACAAAAGCTTCTCTCATTCAATTCTACTTAAAGAGAGCCTTAAAACAGTAAATTTCTTTTCCACTATTCTTTTGGTTATTTCAATTCTTTCGCTACTTGTAGGATGCATTGGAATTATGAATGTTATGTTAATTTCGGTTACAGAGAGGACTTCGGAGATCGGGATAAGGATGGCAGTGGGTGCAAGGAGAAGGGACATCTTCTTTCAATTTTTAATTGAGAGTACAATAGTTTGCTTAGTAGGTGGTTTTCTCGGAGTGGCGCTTGGGATATTCGCCACTGGAGTTATAGGGCCAATTTTTAAATTTGAACCCCGTTTTGAGTTTCTTGGGATGTTTGTCGGCACCCTCTTTTCAATAATGGTTGGTTTGACGGCGGGAGTTTTTCCGGCCCTTAGGGCAAGTAGATTAAATCCTTCTGAGGCCTTAAGATATGAGTAAGGAGGTGTTTAATGCGGTATTTTCTTGTTTTTTTGATAATTATGCTTTTTAGCTGTGGGAGGCGTGAAACCGTTTCCGAGAGGTTGGAAAGATTTTCAGAGAAAGGGATAGTGGGAGTAGATTTTAACCATTATCATACTTTTTCCATTTTGGGTAATCCTGTGAAGGCCGAGACTTTGACAGTCAATAACCCTCATTACGAAGGAATCAGAGATTATGTGATCACCGAATATTACAAAGGTGTCGTAGTGAAAAGGTATGAAAGTCCAACCTTTGGGAAATCCGTGGTTTTTTATTGCCTTGTTGAGGACAGAAAAGTTAAATTGGAATATGTGAAAATCGGTGACAAACTCGATAGGGTTCGAAGAACTTTTGGATCTCCCAAGGTTGATTCTGATTCGCTCTTAGTTTACGTGACTTCAGCAGGCAGCGAGATAAATTTTTACTTTGAACACGGTAATTTAAGGAAAGTTGAGTGGAAGCTTTACATTGACTGAAGTTATTTGGAGCTGATTTAAAAAGTGCTTAACCAACCTGAAAGTCGATTCTCTCACCATGTTCCAAAGAGGCGGCTTGAGGATTTAGTCCTGGATTTGTAAGGAAATTTGACTAAGTGCCGGTCATATTATGTAGGTGAGTTGTTTAAACTTTTTGAATGTGCAAAAATTTTTACTTCGCACAGGCTAAATATACAACTTGACGTTTCGCAGACATTGGGGTATTCTAAAATCAAAGAAAGGAGGTGTTTATGGTTTTCAACCTGCTTTTGTTATCTTACCTTTTTAAGCTTTCAACCTTTTACATCCTTGTGGATGTTAAATCGCAAAGTGAACTCATACTAAGTGGCCCAAAGTACGAAGGGATTTACCTTTTTGATGTAAAGGCAAATAGTGTCAAGAAGCTCTCTGAAGGCAATGCCTATAAACTGGCACTATCGCCGGCGAGAGATAGGATCGTCTACAGAGATTACAATAAGGTGAAACTTCTCCATTTTGATGGTACAGAAAGGGTTGTGGCGGAGCAGCCAGAAAAGGTGGGCTTCCCTGTTTGGGTCGATGATACTTTAATTGCTTACACATATAATGGTGAAATTCTCATTGTTGACACCCTCGGAAACCTGAAACATTCTATAAGCGGTGTGAGAAGCTATTATATTGACTATTCTCCGAAAGCAAAGATGTTTGCTTTTCAGGAGGATGATCAGATATATTTGGTCGATTGGGATGGCAATAAAAAGAAGATCAGCGTCGAAGGCACTTGTTTTGCTCCCATTTTTTCACCAGACGGTTTTTATGTCGCCTACAATGAAATGAGCAAGGGAATATATTTGTATAATCTGAACTTGAACGAAAACTTTTATGTATCTAAGGGTTCCAATCCTTGTTTTTCATCCGATGGAAGTTTAATCGCTTTCAATATCTCACAGGATGATGGACACAACATTACGGCCTCTGAAATTTATGTATATTCAGTGTCAGGAAAGATAGCAAATAAAATTACCAATACTAAGGAGATTTCTGAAATAAGGCCAATGTTTTCACCAGACGGAAAGAGAATTTATTTCTGCAGCCCTGAGGGGCAGGTTGGCTATTTAAATTTCAGTAAATTTCTAAGGTAGGGGGTAATATGAGGGGGTTAGTTTTAGTCTCTATCCTTTTCCTGTATTCTTCACTTTATGCATGGACTATCTGCTTAGACCCAGGTCATGGCGGGAGTGACCCTGGTGCAACGGGAAGCTACTATACAGAGAAGGCAGCAAATTTGGATGTTGGGCTAAAGGCGCAGGAATTTATTCTTCAAATACCGAACGTAACACGCGTAGGAATGACAAGGTCTACCGATGTAGATGTATCCTTGGAAGCAAGGGTAAATTATGCTAATTCCAACGCTTTTGATAGGTTTATCTCAATTCACCAAAACGCCTACGATGGAACAGTGCAAGGTACTGAGACATACTGCTATACCTATGGTAGTGCTAATAGTTTCAATCTTAGGGATTCTACTCATAGAGAGTTGGTGGCGGCTTATGGGTATACTGATAGGGGAGCAAAAACGGCGAATTACTATGTATTGGTTTATACAAATATGCCTGCCATCCTGGGTGAGGCATCCTTTATTGATTATAATAGAACTTACAACGAATCCTGGAGGTTCTGTTACAACTGGTATGCCCATGTGGAGAGGCAAGCCTATGCTTACGCCAAGGGTCTGGCAAAGCACTTAGGTTTATACTATCCCTCCTTCGTTTGCCATACTAATTACCCTGATAGTGTCAACGCAAATACGAATTTTACCGTAAGGGATAGTTTTTATGTTGCCCCTCATCAGGCACCTGCCGATCTGGTTTTTGAGATCAAGTCTTATGCTTCGCGTACGGTTTTGTACCAGGAGCGGGTATCCAATCTTTCATCTGGTACCTGGATCGATACCTTTGGGCTTAACCCACCGATCTCCCTTCCTGACAGTGGCAGAGATTACCTTGTTTATTTCGTGACCTACGTGGTACCGGCAGGTGGAAATTGGGACAACAAATATACCTATGTATCAACCAGGCTACTTCCCACCAAGGTTAAAAGTACGGGAGGTGTACAGGACACGAGTTACATAGTTTACAAGAGTTATCCTACTCAAGTTTATGCCTGTTCAACTTTCACAGTGCAGGATAGTTTCTATATCGCACCTTCTCAGGCACCGGCAGACCTTATTTTTGAGATAAAACACAGGCAGAGTGGCAATGTGCTCTACAGCGAGCGTGTCTCTAATCGCTCCTCTGGGTACTGGATAAAGACTTTTGGATTAAATCCAACGATTTCTCTTCCTGATAGTGGCTACGATTACCAGGTCTATTTCCTCTCTGTTTTAACCCCACCTGGAGGTGGTTGGTCCAATAGATATACTTACAAATCTACCTATTCAGACCCTACAACGGTCAGAACTAATCCACAGGTAGATACCAGTTATGTTGTGTTTAAGTCCTATCCCGGCACTCTCATTGGAGATTCTGCCTTCACCGTTGTCTGCAGTTTATATGTTGCATCCTCTCAAGCACCTGCAGATCTTGTCTTTGAAGTAAAGGATAGAAATACAGGGGAAATATTAAGTATCAAGAGGATAGTGAGCATATCGGCTGGGTATGTGAATCTTTCTATTAGCGATACCGTACCAGATCAAGGTGTTGACAAAACTATCTACTTCCTTGGCATACTCACCCCACCCGGTGGTGGTTGGTCGAACAGATACACTTACGGGTCAACTTATACAAATCCTTCCACATTGCTTGCCAATTCCCATATTTCCTACCTTTCTTACCCCGATACTGTTTACTTTGGTTCTGTTTTTAGTGTAGTTGATACAGTATATGTTGCTTCTTTCCAGGCGCCTGCTGACCTCATTGTTGAGGTTAAGGAGCATAGCAGTGGGGTTACTCTAAGGTCAAAAAGGTACTCAAATTTGGGTGCTGGGTCTTATAGAATAGAGTTTGTGGATACTGTTAACTATGCAAGTCTTACAGATACGCTTATCCACTTCCTCTCGACTCTCGTGCCTCCTGGCGGTGGATGGTCTCAACGTTACACTTATGTCTCGACCTATGCTGATCCTACCTTGGTTGTAAGAATCCCTTCTGTTGATGAGGGCAGACGCTTGCTCGCCTCGGATGTACAAATTTACATCCGTGGTAAGGGACTAATTGTAAAAACTGATAAGCCCGCCGAGAACTTGACTTTAATCGTTCATGATGTGATGGGTAGGGAAATAGAGAGAGTTGAAATTAATGGAAAGTTTGAAGAGAGAACTTACTTAAAGGTCAGTAAAGGGGTTTATTTCTATCGTCTGTTGCAGGATAACAGGACTGTAACTAAGGGCAAAATTGTGTTAGTGGATTAGATTAAAAATTTAATTCGGGCCTCGCGAAATCATCGGTGATGGAATTATTGTAAAAGTGATAAAGTGGCTTTTTAATTAAAGAAGTCGATTCTCGTGCAAATATAAAGAATTGATTGTATTGATTAGGGTAATTGCCGCACTGAAGAGTCTTATGATGTAGTTTTGAATTTGTACAGACTTATAATCTTAAACTTTTTTCAAAATTGTTCCTTTCCTACCGCTAAAATTCAAACTACCGTACTTCCTTAAAATTAGGTCTACTTGAACTTTTTTCTATTGTAGTTCTGATGCCCATTCGAGCCTCCTTTCCTTGTTGTAAGCCATGTTTAGCTCCCTTTGTAATTTGATTATAGTTTCTGTTAATTTTGAGGAACGCCGAAATCTTGACAAATTTTTCAGGTTACTTTAGATTATAGTTACTATCTTAAACTTAAGCCCTGTGTTCCCGAGCTTGAGTTTAAGATAGGGAGGCAAAAAGGAGGTTGAAGGGTGAGACCTCTAAGGTACATGGTGTATGTAATAGCGGTGTCATTGCCCCTATGGGCCTATATTCCCACTCAAGAACTCATAAACGGATACAGGGGCTTTGAACCTAACTGCGGCCAGGTGCAGGACTTCGCAGGCAAACCTGTAAAAGATATTATCTTCTCAACAAAGGCTCCAGGACTCAATTTGTTCTTTAAGAAAGATGGCGTTAGTTATGTGATTTACTCAAAAACTAATGAAGAATTAAACTCTTTCGAAGGCTTTTATTTGAAAGAGAGGCTCAATAAAGAAGATTCTTCCCCTTTAAATTATGCTCGGGTTGATCTTGAACTGGTGGGTGGAAACATTGACAGGTCAAAGATTGTCTTTGAAGATGAACTACCGGGTTATGTGAACTACTATCTTCCCAGTTGTCATGAGGGGATAACAAATCTAAAGAGTTACAGGGTTGTAAGAGTG
>Ga0080004_1104614_pt1 | contig 195719 bp, 188 predicted proteins | sample WasSprMetagenome_FD_69207 | JGI IMG/M metagenome (GOLD analysis project Ga0080004, IMG submission 69207) | Sulfidic aquatic microbial communities from Washburn Spring, Yellowstone National Park, USA - WS (SPADES assembly) (version 2) | ecosystem: Environmental > Aquatic > Thermal springs > Hot...
CTTCGGGGTGTAAACCTCTTTTCTCGGGGAAGAAGGATGACGGTACCCGAGGAAAAAGCCCCGGCTAACTACGTGCCAGCAGCCGCGGTAAGACGTAGGGGGCGAGCGTTGTCCGGATTTACTGGGCGTAAAGGGCGTGTAGGTGGCTTAGCAAGTCAGATGTGGAAGCCCCAAGCTCAACTTGGGGAGGCCATCTGATACTGCTAAGCTAGAGGACAGGAGAGGAGAGCGGAACTTCCGGTGTAGCGGTGAAATGCGTAGATATCGGAAGGAACGCCGGTGGCGAAGGCGGCTCTCTGGACTGGTCCTGACGCTGAGGCGCGAAAGCTAGGGGAGCGAACGGGATTAGATACCCCGGTAGTCCTAGCCGTAAACGATGGGCACTAGGTGTGGGGAGTCAGACTCTCCGTGCTGCAGCAAACGCGATAAGTGCCCCGCCTGGGGAGTACGGCCGCAAGGCTAAAACTCAAAGGAATTGACGGGGGCCCGCACAAGCGGTGGAGCGCGTGGTTTAATTCGATGCTAAGCGAAGAACCTTACCAGGGCTTGACATGCAGGCTGAGAGCTTACCCGAAAGGGTAAGTGCCGAATAAGGGGTTTTTCCCTTATTTGGAGTCTGCACAGGTGGTGCATGGCTGTCGTCAGCTCGTGTCGTGAGATGTTGGGTTAAGTCCCGCAACGAGCGCAACCCCTGCCCTTAGTTGCCAGCGGGTAAAGCCGGGCACTCTAAGGGGACTGCCGGCGATGAGCCGGAGGAAGGTGGGGATGACGTCAAGTCAGTATGCCCCTTATGCCCTGGGCTACACACGCGCTACAATGGGTGGTACAGAGGGGAGCGAAGCCGCGAGGTGGAGCGAATCCCGAAAGCCACCCCCAGTTCAGATCGCAGGCTGCAACTCGCCTGCGTGAAGGCGGAATCGCTAGTAACCGCAGATCAGCCACGCTGCGGTGAATACGTTCTCGGGCCTTGTACACACCGCCCGTCACACCACGAGAGTCCGCAACACCCGAAGTCAGGCGAAGAGCCTGCCGAAGGTGGGGCGGATGATTGGGGTGAAGTCGTAACAAGGTAGCCGTACCGGAAGGTGCGGCTGGATCACCTCCTTTCTTATGGAGAAAGATGTTCTCTTCTTTCTTTATCTCTTCTCCTCCTTTTCTCCCGACTAATCATGATTATTAGAGTGGGCTCTTAGCTCAGGTGGTTAGAGCGCACCCCTGATAAGGGTGAGGTCCCTGGTTCGAGTCCAGGAGGGCCCACCATTTTATTTGAGGGTGGGGCTGTAGCTCAGCTGGGAGAGCACCTGCTTTGCACGCAGGGGGTCACCGGTTCAAGTCCGGTCAGCTCCACCAATTGCACCTTAGACAAAAGAATATAGGAGAGGGATGATGCAGTAATCAGCCGGGCGTCAAAGTAGAAAGGGCGTACGGTGGATGCCTAGGCACCAAGGGCCGAAGAAGGACGCGGCAGGCGGCGAAACGCCCCGGGGAGCTGCGAGCAAGCTATGATCCGGGGGTCTCCGAATGGGGAAACCCACTCTGGGTAATGCCAGAGTATCCCTAAGGGGAAACTCTTAGGGAGGGGAACCGGGGGAACTGAAACATCTTAGTACCCCGAGGAGAAGAAAGAGAGGATCGATTCCCTGAGTAGTGGTGAGCGAAAGGGGAGGAGCCTAAACCTGAGTGGTGGAGAAGCTCGCGGGCGTTGCCACTCAGGGGTAGAGGGATAAGGCCGGAGGGAGCCGCGACTCTCTCGTAAGGGAATACATACTTAGCCGAACAGTCTGGGAAGGCTGGCCAGAGAGGGTGATAGCCCCGTAGGCGAAAGGTATGTATCTCTTATGGGTCTTACTCCCGAGTAGCGTGGGGCACGTGGAATCCTGCGCGAATCAGGGCGGACCACCGCCTAAGGCTAAATACCCTTGGTGACCGATAGCGCATAGTACCGTGAGGGAAAGGTGAAAAGAACCCCGGAGAGGGGAGTGAAATAGAACCTGAAACCGTACGTCCACAAGGAGTAGGAGAGCGATGCTCAAAAGGGGTCAACTCTTTTGAGCTGGCTCGACTGCGTGCCTGTTGAAGAATGAGCCGGCGAGTTAATGCGTGTGGCGAGGTTAAGGGAGAGGAGTCCCGGAGCCGAAGTGAAAGCGAGCCTGAAGAGGGCGTTAAGTCACACGCATTAGACCCGAAACCAGGCGAGCTACCCATGGCCAGGATGAAGCGGGGTTAATCCCCCGTGGAGGTCCGAACCCGTTAGCAGTGAAAAGCTATGGGATGAGCTGTGGGTAGGAGTGAAAAGCTAATCGAGCCTGGAGATAGCTGGTTCTCCCCGAAATAGCTTTAGGGCTAGCCTCAGCCGAAGAAGCCTAAGGAGGTAGAGCACTGGTTGGGCGAGGGGCGGGGATCCGCTGCCGAGTCCAGTCAAACTCCGAATGCCTTAGGTGGATGGCTGGGAGTCGGACTGTGGGGGATAAGCTCCATAGTCGAGAGGGAAACAGCCCAGATCAACAGCTAAGGTCCCAAAGTCCGGGCTAAGTGGTAAAGGAGGTAGCTTGGCGAAGACAGTCAGGATGTTGGCTTAGAAGCAGCCATCATTCAAAGAGTGCGTAATAGCTCACTGATCGAGCCAAGCTGCGCCGAAAATACACGGGGCTAAAGCCCGGCACCGAAGCTTTGGGTTCTACCTATCTTCGGGTAGGTAGAGCGGTAGGGGAGCGTTCCGCTGTAGGGAGAAGGCGGACCGAAAGGACCGCTGGACGAGGCGGAAGTGAGAATGCCGGCATGAGTAGCGAAAAGGAGGGTGAGAATCCCTCCCACCGAAAGCCCGAGGTTTCCTGGGTAAAGCTCGTCTTCCCAGGGTTAGGCGGGAGCTAAGCCGAGGCCGAAAGGCGTAGGTGATGCACAGCCGGTTAATATTCCGGCCCCACCTGCTAACCGTTATTACCGAAGGAGGGACGCAGGAGGGTAGGTGCGCCTGGTGGTGACATACCAGGTCCAAGCTCTAAGGGAGGGAGTGTAGGCAAATCCGCACTCCCGATGAACCGAGGAGTGATGGGGAGTCCTCGAGAGAGGGCGAAGGCATCGAGCCCACACTGCCGAGAAAAGCTTCTAGGGAGGTTAGCGGGTGCCCGTACCGCAAACCGACACAGGTGGGCGAGGTGAAGATCCAAAGGTGCGCGGGATAACCCTCGTTAAGGAACTCGGCAAAATGGCCCCGTACGTTCGCAAGAAGGGGTGCCCGAGTAAGGTGAAGAGCCTGAAAGGGCCGCAGTGAAGTGGCTCTGGGGACTGTTTACCAAAAACACAGGTCTCTGCTAAGGCGTAGAAGCCGATGTATAGGGGCTGAGGCCTGCCCGGTGCTGGAAGGTTAAGGGGAAGGGTTAGGGGAAAACCCGAAGCCCTGAACCGAAGCCCCAGTGAACGGCGGCCGTAACTATAACGGTCCTAAGGTAGCGAAATTCCTTGTCGGGTAAGTTCCGACCCGCATGAAAGGCATAACCACTGGAGCGCTGTCTCAACGAGGGGCCCGGTGAAATTAGAGTGTCCGTGAAGATACGGACTACCCGTGGCAGGACGGAAAGACCCCGTGAAGCTTTACTGTAGCCTGGCATTGAACTTTGGCACCGCATGTAGAGGATAGGTGGGAGGCTAAGAAGCAGGGGCGCCAGCCTCTGTGGAGCCGCCGGTGGAATACCACCCTTGCGGTGTTGGGGTTCTAACCCCAAAAGAAGAGCCTTTTGGGGGACAGTGCTTGGTGGGCAGTTTGACTGGGGCGGTCGCCTCCTAAAAGGTAACGGAGGCGCCCAAAGGTAGGCTTGGCACGGTTAGAAATCGTGCCTAAAGTGTAAGGGCGTTAAGCCTGCCTGACTGTGAGGCCGACGGGCCGAGCAGAGACGAAAGTCGGGCCTAGTGATCCGGTGGTCCCGAGTGGAAGGGCCATCGCTCAACGGATAAAAGTTACTCCGGGGATAACAGGCTGATCTCGCCCGAGAGTCCACATCGACGGCGAGGTTTGGCACCTCGATGTCGGCTCACCGCATCCTGGGGCTGGAGAAGGTCCCAAGGGTTGGGCTGTTCGCCCATTAAAGCGGTACGTGAGCTGGGTTCAGAACGTCGTGAGACAGTTCGGTCCCTATCCGCCACGGGCGTAGGAAACTTGAGGGGAACTGCTCCTAGTACGAGAGGACCGGAGCAGGCGGACCTCTGGTGTACCAGTTGTGCCGTCAGGTGCAGGAGCTGGGTAGCCAAGTCCGTACGGGATAAGCGCTGAAAGCATCTAAGCGCGAAGCCCACCCCAAGATAAGGTTTCCCACAGGGATAACCTGGTAAGGCACCTCCGAGAAGAGGAGGTAGATAGGCCGGAGGTGGAAGCGCAGCAATGCGTGAAGCCGACCGGTACTAATATGCCGAGGCTTTGACGCCTGGCTGGTTACGGTGTGATCTCTCTCTTAGTAAAGAGTTATGAAGGAGTTATAAAAGGAAGAGGAGGCTACTGGTGATTAGAGCGGAGGGGAAACGCCCGTTCCCATTCCGAACACGGAAGCTAAGCCCTCCAGCGCCGATGGTACTGCCCTGGCAACGGGGTGGGAGAGTAGGTCATCGCCAGAGAGCCTCCTCTTTTTTTGTGGATTTTCTTATTCTTCCTTAAATTTTAATCTTGGGTAAGGTATCCTTGGATGTCTTAGTTCAATAATAGTTTTTATAAAACTCTGAGCAATTTTTTCTAATTCTTCTAAGGTTAATTTACTGTTTTCTAATTGTCCGTCTGAAAGTTTTTCTCTAATTACTTCTCTTATTACTTTTTCTATGGTTTCTGGCGTAATATTAGTAATGGTTCTTGTGGCCGCTTCTATACTATCTGCCAGCATCACTATAGCCGCTTCTTTAGATTCGGGTTTTGGTCCAGGATATCTAAAATCATCTTCAGGTACATATTTCTTAGAAATCTGTATTTGTTTATTGTAAAAATAGTTAATAAGACTCGTACCATGATGTTGCTCAACAATATCTATAATGTTTTTAGGGAACTTATAATTTCTTAAAATTATTGCCCCATCTTTTGGGTGAGATTTGATAATAAGAGCGCTTATATATGGAGATAAATTATCATGAGGATTATTTTGGCCTGGAAGAAGGTTTTCTATGAAGTATTGGGGTCTTTTTATTTTGCCTATATCGTGATATAAAGCTGCAGTTCTTATTATTCTCTCATTTGCTCCCGCTTCTTTAGCTGCTCTTTCTGCTAAATTTTCCACAATTAAACTGTGATAGTAAGTACCTGGAGCTTCCATAAGAAGTTTTCTCAGAAGAGGATGGTCAGGATTTGTCATCTCTAACAATTTTAATGGTGTGGCTACTCTGAATAGTTCTTCTATGGGAGGAATTATTCCCACTGAAAGAATAGCTGATAATGTAGGGTTAATAAAGGAATAAATCATATTTGTATATGTCAAATCTGGCTCGTTAAAAATAAGCTTACCAAAGATAATAAAGGGTATTCTAATTAGTGATATAAGAAAACCAATCTTAATATAATCGGATCTGTTTTCTAATTCTTTAACTTTGCTGTTTAAGATTAGGAAGTCAAAGAATAATAAAATAGGGATAGTATAGGAAAAGGAGAAAATAGAAGAACTTACTATTATTGTTAGAGAAACAATGTAAGATAATGGAGAATCTAATAAAATTGTGGAAATAAATAAATACGAAGTTAGAGGATTTAGATAGGGAGAATAGAAAGAAAAAATTTTAGATGAGAGTATTGATAGAGTAAATAAAAAATTCATTAATAGAAAAATATTTAAGTTTTTTTCTATTAGTATATATTTTCTTGCAAAAATGGTAATGGATAGTTGGAGAGCTGATAAGGTTAAAAAGAAACTTATAAATCTTAATATGTTTTTTTGAGAAAAGGTATAACCTAAGGCTTCTAAAATTATAAATTTATCTCTTGTTATTTTTTCACCTTTTCTAACGATAATTTCACCCTTTGTAATGAGTCTTTCTATGGGTTTTATAGATTTTAGAAGTTCTTGTTTCTTTGCCTCTGTCTCTTTTTCATTTATAAACATGTTGGGAACTATTAGTATTTCTGAAAGTTCTTTAGCTATTTGTGCTGGTATATAAGTTTCGTTTATTAGAAAATTTATAAAATTTTGTTTTATCTTATCAACCTCATCTGGCTTAATTCCTTTTGTATAATTTTCTATAAGCCATTTTTCTATTTTCTTTTTAATTAAGTTGATTCTTACTGAGGAAAGAGAAGAAAAGTACTTGGTAATATTTGAAGATTCATCTGTAAGTATCATTAATTCAGATAGCTTACTTATCTTTTGGAAAATGATGTTCTGGTCAATAGTATAGATTGGTTTAAATTGAGAAAGAAGAAGATTTTTTATTCTTTCTGTTTCCTCTTCATCTTTATATATTATAGTTCGTGGTGCTTCTATGTTTTTAGGAGCTATGTCTCCTATTTTTAAAGGTGGAGTAACAATAAAATCAATTAAAAGGATAAAAAAGTCAATAATTATAAATAATAACAAAGGGTAAACTATATTATGTTTTGATTTTTCTATCAGATTTTTTAAAACTTTTCTTAAATTTTTGAAATTTATATTAGTCTTGGCTTTCATTTTGAAAATTATTTTATCATTTATTGACCTCTTTTTCACTATAATATATAATTATTTTGGCACTGGGGAGTAGCCAAGCTGGTAAGGCAGCGGACTTTGGATCCGCCATTCGCTGGTTCGAATCCAGCCTCCCCAGCCAATTTTTATTATAGAAATTCATCTTAACATGAATGATTTTAAGGCTATAATCTTAGCAGCAGGACAAGGTAAAAGGATGAGAACTAAGCTTCCAAAGGTTCTTCATCCCCTCTATGAATCTAATCTTTTAGAATTTTTACTTGATACGATAAAGTCAGTTTTTGGAGAAAGTTATATATTAGTTGTAAGCCCCAAAATAAAAGAATTGATCTCCGATAATGATCACATAGTAGTTCAAGAGGTTCCTTTAGGTACGGGTGATGCAATAAAAAAGGCTGAAGAAAAGCTTGGGGATTTTAATGGTAATTTGGTAATATTTCCAGGAGATGTACCTTTGATAGAAGAAAGAACAATAAGAGATTTGTGTAGAGAACATATGGAAAAAAATAATGATTGTACCTTAGTAACCACTTTTTTAGAAGATCCTAAGGGGTATGGAAGAGTTGTGCGAGATCTTAATGGTAATGTTTTGAAAATTGTGGAAGAAAAAGATGCAAGTGAGGAGGAAAAGAATATCAAAGAGATTAATACATCTATTTATGTTTTTAAATGGATATATCTTAAAGAAGTTTTACCACTTTTATCTAATAATAATGCTCAAGGAGAGTTTTATTTGACAGATGCGATTAAGTACATTGTTGAAAAAGGTAAAAAAGTTGGTGTTTTTCATATAAATAAGGAAGAAGTATTAGGAGCTAATACTCAAGAGGAGCTTGCAATTTTAAGAAAAATATTAAAGAATAGAATAAATAAAAGGCATATGGAAAATGGTGTAATTATGATAGAACCAGAGAATATTGTAATAGGAAAAAGAACCAATATAGAGCATGATGCTATTATATATCCTTTTTCTTTTATATTTGGGGATATTAACATTAAAGAGGGAACAATAATTGGTCCCTACTCATATATAAATATAAATAAAAGGATCAAAGGAGAATAAGTATGGCACACAAATGTTTAGCTTTGTATAGTGGAACCTCTAATAGGGAACTTGCTGAGGAAGTAGCCAAATATTTGGGTATTGAGCTTGGTGAAATAGAAATAAGAAGATTTTCGGATGGTGAGATTTATGCTAGGATTTCGAAAAGTGTAAGAGGAGCAGAAGTATATGTAATTCAGTCTCTTGGTAGTAGAGTGAATGAATACTTTATGGAACTTTTAGTAATAATTGATGCTTTAAAAAGGGCATCTGCTGATGAGGTTACAGCTGTAATTCCATATTATGCTTATGCAAGACAAGATAGAAAAACTAAGTCTCGAGAACCTATTACTGCTAAGCTTATAGCTAATATTCTTACAGTTGCTGGGGCTTCAAGGGTTGTAACTATGGACCTCCATGCTGGTCAGATTCAGGGATTTTTTGATATTCCTGTTGATAATTTAACAGCTTTGCCTCTTTTTTCAAGATACTTTCAAGATAAAAACCTAAAAAACCCTGTTGTGGTATCACCTGATATTGGAGGTGTTACAAGAGCAAGAGCTTTGGCAGAAAGATTGCATACTCCTCTTGCTATAATTTATAAAAGAAGACCAGCACCAGAAGTGGCTGAGGTGGAAGAAATAATTGGAGATGTGGAAGAGAGAGATGTTATAATATGTGATGATATAATTACAACAGGGAATACTCTTTTTTCAGCGGCAAAGCTTTTAAGAGAAAGAGGAGCAAGGGATATTTATGCAGCTGTTACACATGGTATATTAACAAATGATGCCCATAAGAGATTGGAAGAGTCCGAGATAAAGGAATTGGTAGTAACTAACACAATACCAATTCCTGTAGAAAAGAGAGTTTCAAAGCTTACTATAATATCTATAGGTAATCTTTTAGGAGAAGCTATTAAAAGAATCTCGAATAAAGATTCATTAAGTTCATTATTTGATTAAAAAAATAATTTAAGGAGGTTTAAGAAAATGGATGTAGTTGAAATAAAAGTCAAAAAAAGAGAGAAATTAGGAAAAGAATCTGCAAAAAAATTTAGAAGATTGGGGTTAGTGCCAGGTGTAATGTATGGAGCACACTTGAAGGAAAATCTACATGTATTGATTGAAAGAAAGACGTTGTGGGATCTAATTAAAAGAGGACATTCAAAAGAACAGCACATACTTAAAATAATAGTAGAAGATGAAGATAATAATAACAGCATTACTGAGACTGCTTTACTTCAAGATATACAGATTGATCCATTAACAGATGAACCAATACATGTAGATTTTCATGCTGTGACATTGGAAGAAGTAGTAGATGTTTATGTGCCTGTGGTTCTTAAAGGAGAGCCAAAAGGAGTTAAACAGGGTGGATTATTACAACACGGAGTAGAAGAAATTTTAGTTAGGGCTTTACCTCTTGATATACCTACCCATATAGAAGTAGATATTTCGAATTTGGAAATAGGAGATGCGATTACTGTGGGAGATTTAAACATTTCTGATAAAATTAAAGTGTTAACTCCTCTCGATGAAGTCGTTGTTGCATTAGTAACCCCACAAAGGTATACGGAGGAAAGTACTACTGTTTCTGAAGGTACAGGAGAATCTCAGTAATAAATAGAGGTGAAATATGTTTAAAATTGTTACTGATAGTACTTCTGCTCTTCCAAAAGAATATTTAGAAAAATATGATATAACAGTTGTACCATTAATGGTTGCTTTTGGAGAAGAAGTGTATAGAGATGGAGTAGATATAACGCCTGATATCTTCTTTAAGAAGGTAAAAGAAACTAATATATTCCCAAAAACATCTCAACCTTCTGTAGAAGATTTCTATAATGCGTACAAAAATATATTTGAGAAAAATCAAGATTTAGAGGGGATTATATCTATACATATTTCTTCTAAATTAAGTGGAACTATTGGTTCTGCAAACGCTGCAAAAGAGCTTTTACCGTATGGTGATAAAATATATGTGATTGATTCAAAACTTACAGAACTTGCTCTTGGAGTTGTAGTTATAGAGTTGGCTAAGGCTATAGAAAAAGGAGCAAGTATAAATGAGATTTTAAGTATTCCCGAGATAATGTTTAGGAGTTCCGAAGTAAAATTTACAGTAGATACTTTGGAATATCTCTATAGAGGTGGAAGGATTGGTGCAGCTCAGGCTTGGATGGGAAGTTTATTACAGATAAAACCCATTTTGGAGCTTAGAGATGGAGCAATAGAGCCAGTAGAAAGAGTTAGGACAAAACAAAAGGTGAAATCAAGAATTATAGAAATAATTAAGGAAAGAGTGGGAGATGTGCCTGTGAAAATAGCTATAGCTTACTCTGATAATTATGAAGAGGTTTTAGAGACTGCGGAGGAAGTTAAGAAAATTTTTAGAATTACTGATTTTTATATGGGATCTTTTAGTTGTACTATTCTTTCCCATATTGGTCCAGGATCATGGGGTATAATAGCATTTAAGGAAACTCAAAAAGAAGGAGAGGTATAGAATTTTGGTTCAGCAAATAGTTGATGATTTAGATAAATTTTTAGCTATATTTCCTGCGGATATTAAAGAAAAATTGGAAAAGGATCCTGATGTTAAGGATCTTATAGAGGTTGTCTTAGATCTTGGCAGAGAAATAGAAGCGAGATTTTATAAAAAGACTATTATTTTTGAAGGGAGATATGCCACTGAAGAAGATTTAAATTATATTATTGCCAGAGTTGGCGAGTTTAGTGGTGATAAAAGAGCAGGTATAGAAAGAACATTGCACAGAATTTCAGCTATTGAGAATAGGCATGGAAGAATCATAGGTTTAACTTGTCGTGTGGGTAGAGCAGTTTTAGGTACTGTAGATATAATAAGGGATGTTATAGAAAGTGGAAAGAATATTCTACTATTAGGAAGACCAGGAGTTGGTAAAACTACCCTTCTTAGAGAGACTGCAAGGGTTTTAGCTGACGAATTAGGTAAGAGGGTAATAATAATAGATACTTCTAATGAGATTGGTGGAGACGGTGATATTCCACATCCTGCTATTGGTAGAGCAAGGAGAATGCAAGTACCAAATCCATCAAAGCAACATGATGTTATGATAGAGGCAGTAGAAAATCATATGCCGGAAGTTATAGTAATTGATGAGATTGGTACAGAGCTTGAAGCAAAAGCAGCTCGTACTATTGCAGAAAGAGGAGTACAACTTATTGGTACTGCTCACGGAATAACTTTACAAAACCTTTTATTAAACCCTACATTATCAGATCTTGTGGGTGGTATACAAGTTGTAACTTTGAGTGATGAAGAGGCAAAGAGAAGAGGTACTCAAAAAACAGTATTAGAGAGGAAAGCTCCTCCAACCTTTCAGGTTGTAGTTGAGATACAAGAAAGAGATAAGCTGGCAATTCATCATGATGTGGCAAAAACAGTTGATGCATTGTTAAGAGGTTATATTATAAAGCCAGAGATAAGGGTAAGGACTGCAGAGGGTGAAGTAAAAAAAGTTGAGGCTTCTATACCTGAAGTTTCTTCTCAGGAGACCGAGGAGCCAATTGTCAAGACAGATAAAAAGACAGATGTCCTCAAGATTTATCCTTATGGTATAAGTAGAAATAGGTTGGAGAAAGCCATTCGAAATCTTGGTGTACCAGCCTTCATAGTAAAAAACTTGTCAGAAGCTAATTGTTTACTTATATTAAAAGCTCATCAAAAGAGAGCTAAAGACTTACTCAAAGAGGCAGAAAAAAGAAAGATAGATATTGCAGTATTAAGAAGTAATACTGTGACACAAATTGAAAGGTTTTTAGGAGAAAGGTTTGGTATTAAAACTGTGGGAGGAAAGAGTAGCGAAGAGGAAGAGGCTTTAAGAGAAGCTCAGGAAGGGATTGAATATGTTCTCACCCATGAAGAACCCTACGAATTATCTCCTCAACCTGCCTATATAAGAAGATTACAGCATCAACTTATTCAACAATATGGTTTGCATTCTGAGAGTGTTGGTGTGGAGCCCTTCAGAAAAGTAAAAATTTTTCCAGCATAAATTTTTAAAAATGGAAAAATCCATATTTATAACTTTTGAAGGTTTAGATGGGTCTGGAAAGAGTACTCAAATCTCCATACTTAAAAATTATTTGGAAGATAAAGGTATAAAGGTCTACGTAACTCGAGAACCTGGAGGAACAGAGGTAGGAGAAAAAATAAGGTCTATTCTTTTAGACCCAGATTTAACATTAAAACCATGGACTGAAGCTTTTCTCTACATAGGTTCAAGAGTAGAAAATACGGAGAAAATTAAGAAAAAGCTTCAAGAAGGTTTTTGGGTTATATGTGAGCGTTATATGGATTCTACTATAGCTTACCAAGGATATGGTAGGGGTTTACCAATAAATATATTATCTGATCTTAATAGGATTGCGACTTCTAATTTAATACCACATATAACCTTTCTCATTGATATAGAGCCTTACAAGTCTTTGAGTAGAAAAAAGAATTTTGATAGAATAGAAAGGGAAAGTTTAGAGTTCTATGATAAAGTAAGAAAGGGATATTTAGAAATAGCTGAAAGGGAGAAAGAAAGATTTGTTGTAGTCTCTGGAGAAAGATCTATAGAAGAAATAAGGAAAGATATTATTAGTTATTTGGAGAGAAAATATATTTAGAGGTGGGTAAATGAAATTAGTTTTTGCTATTGTTCAGGAAGAGGATTGGAAAAAAGTTAGAGAGATTCTTTTAGAAAAGAACTTTTCTTTTACTTTTTTCAGAAGTAAAGGGGGATTTTTAGAAGAAAGTAGTGTTACTATAATGACTGTTGTTCAAGATGATAGTTTTGAGGATTTTATTACAGTTTTAAAAGAAAATTGTAAGGAAAGAGAAAAAATAATTATTCCTCCTCTTCCTTCTGTAGAACTCTTAAGAATGGTACCAATGCCTGTAAAGGTGAAAGTTGGCGGGGCTATTGTATTTGCTGTAGATGTGACATATTTTGAGAAGATTTAGAGATGGCTTTTAAAGAGATTATAGGTCAGGGTTTAGCCATAAAAATACTCAGGAAATCCCTTAAAGAGAACAAAATATCTCAAACCTACCTTTTTGTGGGACCTGAAGGGGTAGGGAAAAAGTTAACAGCTATTTCTTTGGTTCAGGCCTTAAATTGTAAAGTAGAACCTTTTGAAGGATGTGGTAAATGCGAGTCTTGTCTAAATATAAAGAAATTGAGTCATCCTGATCTATTTTACCTTCAACCCGATGGAATGTGGTATAAGATACAGCAGATTAAAGATTTGAGAAGAGAAGCTTATTTAAAGCCTTATGTAAGTAATTATAAGGTTTTTATTTTAGACGATGCCCATCAATTAAGAAACGAAGGGGCAAATGCTCTTTTGAAGATACTTGAAGAGCCTCCAGAATATACTATATTTATATTGATAGCTTATCGTCCTGAGCTTCTTCTTCCTACTATAATATCAAGAAGTCAAATCATTAATTTTTCATATCTTAACGAGGAAGAAGTGAGAAAAATTATAGAAGATAATGTTCCAGAAGATAGAATAGATATATTAATATCTTTATCCCAAGGAAGTGTTGGAAAGGCTTTGTATTGGAATGAAGAAGAAAATTGGAATAAAAGAATTGAACTTTTTAAATATTTAACTTTACTAAAAAGAGAAAAATTATATTCTCCATTTGAGGTGGTTGATTTTCTTGTGGAGGAAAAAGATAATGAAAAAATAATTAATTATTTAGAGTTAGTTCTCTTTTGGTGGAGAGATATGTTTTTCTGGAAGCTATTGCAAAAAGATGAGTTTATAACTCAAAAGGATTTTTCTGTTGAGATAGCACGAAAATCTCAAGAGTATTCCTTAGAAGATTTGAAAATTTTCTTTAGAATGACACAGGATGCTATCAGGAATATTAGAAATAATGCAAATTTGACTCTTACATTAGAAACCTTATTTTTGAGAGTAGGGATGAAAGGATGATGGAAGAAATTAAAGCTAAAGAGTATGTGGTAGGTATTAGATTAAGAAGCTTGAAGGTTTATTATTTTTCTACTGATGATTTGGATTTAAAAGTGGGAGATTGGGTAATTGTTAAAACTGTGCAAGGAACTGAGGCAGGTAGAGTAGCAATTCCACCTTTTGAGCCTCCAGAGAATTTTCAACCCCCATCTCCCTTAAAACCTATACTAAGAAGAGCAACAGAAGAAGATTTGGAGAAGATAAAGGAGTACAGAGAAAAGGAGAAACAAATTTTAGAATATGCCCAGAAAAAAGCAAACGAAATGTCTCTTCCTATGAAAATGCTAGCTTGTGAAATAACCTTTGATTATAGCAAGATAACAATACATTTTGCTTCTGAAGATAGAGTAGATTTTAGAGAATTAGTAAAAGATCTTGCCTCACAATATAAAACAAGAATTGAATTACATCAGGTAGGAGTAAGAGATGAAGTAAAATATATGGGAGGCTTAGGAATATGTGGTAGAGAAGTATGTTGTCATCTTTTTTTGCAGGAATTTGAATCTATTACTGTTAAGATGGCAAAAGAACAATCTTTGGCTTTAAACCCATTAAAAATATCTGGAATATGTGGAAGACTAATGTGTTGTTTAGCTTACGAATATGAAACATATCAAAAAATTAAGGAAGAGTTGCCTCCAAAAGGTAGTATTATAGAGACTAAGCAAGGAAAGGGAGTAGTGGTAGACCATCATGTCCCCTTAAACAAGCTTGTTGTGGAATATGACGAAGAAAGAAGAGAATTAGTATCTTTAGATGAAGTGGTTAGAGTTTATACAAAAGAGGAAAAAGATAATAATAATAAAGATAAAGTACTGGAAAAGATTCTTAAGATGTTAGAGGAAGATAAAGATTGATTAAATGGATTCTGAAGAAGTAAGAAGAGCTCTTTGGCGTAGAGGTTATGAGATAATAGAAGAATGTCCTATTGAAAGGGTAATATTACCAAGGGAGAAAGAGTTTTTAGACGAATATTATCAGAAACTTTTTAATTATAGATTTAGACGTTTTTTAGGTGATCTTTTGCTATTTAAAAAAGATAATTATATTGATTGTGAAACTCTTTTTTCTCGCTGGAAAAAAGATGAGGTAGAAGAACACTGGAATTTTTTGTCGAAAACTCATATTATAGAGAATTTTGAAGATCAGTATTTGTTTTATTACTATTATTTAGATAATTTGGGAGAAACCTTAGAGTGGTTTATATCAGAGATATTAAAAAAGGAATTTTATATGCCCACAATTTGGGGAGTAAAAATAAAGGAGATTAAAGGTGGGGGAGATTTTGATATCCTATCCATATTAGAGAATAACTTATTGTATGTAGAGTGTAAATCAAGTCCTCCTAATAATATAAGGCTAAGAGAAATTTGGGAATTTTTAAGAAGAAGAGAAGTATTAAAGCCAAAGATTACAATATTTTTTATTGATACAACTTTAAAAATAGAAAGAAATATAATTGAGAATATATATTCCCTTTTGAAAAAAAGATTTATGAAAAGTAAAGAAATAAATATTTTTACTTTAAAAGAGGGTGTATACACTTTTGATGATGGGATCTATATAATGCAAAGTAAAGGCGATATAATAAGAAATTTTCAAATGATTTTTAGGCATTTCTTAGATGGATAGACAAGAAAAGTTATTTAAAGAGGATAATAGTTTTCAACCTCTTTCATATAGAATGAGACCAAGAAGTTTTGATGAATTTCTTGGTGCAGAGGAGATTATAGGTGAAGGTTCTTTTTTAAGAAGAACAGTGCAAAAAGGTTATTTACCTTCCCTTATTATCTTTGGACCACCGGGATCTGGAAAAACCACCCTTTCTATTCTTTTAGCTAAAGAAATAAAGGCTGAGTTTATAGAGTTAAATGCTGCTATAATTGGAGTGCAAGATCTTAAGGAAGCTCTTCAAAAAGCTCAAAGAAATATTGAACTTTATAGAAAGAAAACTGTCTTATTTCTTGATGAAATACATCATTTTAATAAATTACAACAAGACGTACTTCTTCCTTTTGTAGAAAAAGGTGTAATAATTCTTATAGGTGCTACTACTGAAAACCCTCTTTTTGCTTTAAATACAACCCTCCTTTCTCGTTGTAGAATTATAGAATTGAAGCCCTTAGCTGATGATAAGCTAAGGTTATTAATTGATAGAGCAATAAAAGATAAAGAAAGAGGCTTAGGAGAAAAAAATATTGTAATTTCTCAAGAAGCTATCGATGAAATAGTTAGATTTGCTAATGGAGATGCAAGAATTGCTCTTAATACTTTAGAACTTGCTTCATTTGTGGCAAAAGTTGATGAGGATGGAAAAAATCATATTGATGCATCAGTGGTAAGAGAAGTGATAGGAAAAAGGTTAATAAGATATGATCAAAAAGGTGATGAGCATTATCATACCATATCAGCTTTCATTAAAAGTATAAGAGGGTCTGATCCTGATGCAGCATTGTATTATTTGGCAAAGATGCTTCTTGCAGGAGAAGATCCACGATTTATTGCTCGAAGACTTATAATTCATGCTGCTGAAGATATAGGAATGGCAGATCCTTTAGCCTTGTTGATTGCTCAAGCTGCATATTATGCTGTGGATGTGGTAGGTATGCCAGAAGCAAGGATTCCATTAGCTGAAGCTACCATATACCTTGCAACTGCCCCAAAAAGTAATAGTGTGATATCTTCTATAGAAAAAGCCATGAATTATATACAGGAGAAGGGTGTCTCAGAAATTCCAGAGCACTTATGGGGAAGTTCTCCTGATTATTTATACCCTCATGATTTTCCAGAGCATTTTGTAATTCAAAGGTATTTGCCATATAATGTGGATGAAGTTTTTTACAATCCAACTGAGCAAGGAAGAGAAAAAATAATAAAAGAAAGGATTAAAAAATTATGGAAAGAAAGATATGGAAGATAGGAATTTTATTTTTCTTTTTATTTTTTCTATTAGTTTTTTATGGATGTAGGGAAAACAAAAAAGAAGAAGTTTTAAAAGAGGATAAAAATATTGTGAAAAATAAGATTGAAATAAATGTTGAGTCGGATGAAATAGATAAAATTTTATCTCTATATAAGCCATTTATTGGAAGATATATAATAGAGGAAAAAAGAAAAGAAGTTGAAGATTATATTATAAATTGGAAGATATATTCTGTTTACTTTAATTCATCTGTCTATAATACTCAGATTAAAAAAGAAATAATTAAAAATTATGATATTAAGAGAAGGTTTTCTTCTAAATATGAAAAGTATATTATAAGTTCAAATATAGAACTTCCTAATGGCGATTCGATCAATCTTGATAATATATTTTTATATTTTCCAATCTATGTATCTCATAAATCATCACAACCAAGAATAGCCTTTGTAGTAGATGATTTAGTGGAAGATAATTATTGGGTTGAAGATTTATTATCTTTTCCTTATACATTAAATGTTTCTATAATTCCTACATCACATACAAAGGATTTAGTATATAAGTTTGTAGAAAAAGGTTGGGAAGTAATGATGCATCTTCCTATGGAATCAATTACTTATCCAAAAGATGCAAAATATCTAACTTCAGAAGCAATAATGAGTGGTATGAGTGAGGAGGAAATAGACAAAATTGTAAGCCTTCACTTAAAGAGATTTGGAGATACTAAGATATATTGGGTTAATAATCATATGGGATCAAAAGTCACAGGGGATGATGAGAGTATGGAGAAAGTTTTAAGGGTTTTCAAAAAATATGGCCTAAGCTTTTTGGATAGTAAAACTATTATAAATTCAGTAGGGAAAAAAGTTGGAAATAAAGTGGGAGTTCCTGTTTTAGAAAATATGTTATTTATAGATCATGAGAATCAGGAGGATAGAATAAAACAAAGATTTGCTCAAGCTATTAAAATTGCTGAGAAGAAAGGTTGGGGGATATTCATATTTCATTTAAGACCAAAGACTATAAAAGTGTTAAAAGAGCTCTACCAGGAAGGGTTTTTTAACAATGTAAAATTAGAGAGAATTAGTGATTTAGCTCAAGAAGTATATAACCTTCGAGAGGATGAACTATCAAATCATTCTTATAAATCTCGTTATTAAGTAAACTTTTGAAAATACCTTTTAGATATATATGTTTTTCTTCTTCAGTGTTATTTATTATTATCAATATTTTTTGATCTTCATAAATCTTGTAAAAGCTAATAATATCCTTTATAGGGCATAAAATAAAATCTCCTTTATATAGGGCGGAATAATTTTTCCTAATTCTTGATAGTTTTTTATAAAACTCGATGAGTTCTAAATCTTGTTTAGTTTCATTCCATGGTATAGGTAGTCGTACATATTCATGAATAGCCCTATTTCCTTCTAATATATTTCTGTACTGATTGGCTCCCATCTCTTGACCGTTGTATATTATGGGTATTTCATTAAGTGAAAATTGAAGTATGGAAGCTATTTTTAATAATCTTTTATCATTAGCTACAAAAAGGAATCTATTAGAATCGTGATTTTCTAAAAATGAAAGTAACTTTATATGGTTCTTGTAAAATCTGTATCTTAAGTCTATAATTTTCAAAAATTCTTCTGATTCCCATTTTTTACCTATAAAAAACTCTCTTAATAATTTAAAAAGATAAAAATCAAGTACCCCATCCATCTTTCCTATAAACTTCTTTACATATTCAGGAGTATCTACGATCTCCCCAAAATGAAAAGTTTCAGGAAAATCTTTTTTTATGGAATAATAGTATTCGGTCCAAAAATTTATATCTGGTCCAACAGCATAATCCAATCGGTATCCAGATATTCCGAAATTCTTAATCCAATATTTGGCTGCTTCTATAATATATTTTCTTGCCTCTCTATTTTTAAGATTTATCTTTGGCATGGATTTTACTCCGAAGAATGATTCATAAGAATTATCGTCCTTAAAAATGAACCAATTTCTATATTTACTATTTTTATTGTTCAATGCGTCTTGAAATATAGGGTTTAAATAGGATAGGTGATTTGGCACTAAGTCTAAAATTATTCTAATTCCTCTTTCAAAGGCATTATTAACTAACCTTTTGAGATCTTCTTTATTACCCCATGCAGGATCAATATCAAAATAATCCTCTATATCATATCCATGATAAGAAGTTGATTTAAATATAGGAGAAAGCCAAATTGTATTTATACCTAAGGATTCTATATAATCAAGATGATTTATAATTCCTTTTATATTACCTCCAAGTTTCTCTTTTAGGTTATTGGATAAAATTACTTCATGATTATCTTTTGCAAAACGGTCAACAAAGATATGATATATTATACTTTCTTGAGTCCACTTTGGTGGCTCAAATTCATCAATGGAAAAGGAATAATAATTTTTTTCATGATTATCTTCTGGGTTTAATCTTATTTCAATTATACCCTCTCTATATAAGGGAGGAATTTGAGCTTCTAATATCTGTAAAAAACTGAAAAAATCATTGTCCCAAATCACGTCTTTAATTTCCGCTGGAACTTCTTGAATTTCTGATGTCTGGGAGTCTATCTTATAATAAATAGTCCTGTAATTTTGAGATGGGGTACATGTAAGTATAATCTTAATTTCATCCTTGGGAGTTGGATCTTCTGGAATTATTTTTATGTAAGGAGAATTTTTAAGTTCTTCTATTTTTCTGTCGGATAAAAATTCCTTTTTCTCTAAATCTCCAAAAATTTTATCATCTACATACATTTCTTTTTACCTCTTTATATTAACTCGTGTTAATTTATTTTAACATAGGTTATAATTAAATACAATATTTTTTATGCTGGAGGTTAACAAAGATATGATATTGGTATCTGGAGAATCTTTAATAGATTTTACACCTATATCATTAGGCGACGAATACGCATATGTACCTAATCCTGGAGGATCCCCATATAATGTTGCTGTTACCCTTGGAAAGCTTGGAGCTCCTGTATCTTTTTTTGGTAAAATTTCTTATGATCCTTTTGGAGAGATTCTTTATTCTAATCTTATAAAAAATAATGTGGATACATCTTTTGTGTTAAGAGATAAATATCTTACTACTTTGGCCTTTGTAATATTAAAGGATGGTGAACCTTATTTCATATTCTATGGAGATAATACTGCGGATACTATGCTTAAAGAAGAAGAAATTCCTTTTATTGATCCACAAAAAATAAAGGTACTTCATTTTGGTTCTATATCAATGATTAGAGAGCCTGGTTGTTATGTCTTTGAAAAAATGATTTTTGAAAATTATAAGAATTTTATAATTTCTCTTGATCCAAATGTAAGACCAAATCTAATTTTGAATAAGGAGAAATATTTATCAAGGTTTGAAGATTGGATATGTAAGGTAGATATATTAAAAGTAAGTTTGGCAGATTTGAAATGGTTATATGGAGAGGAGGATTTAGATAAAATTGCTGAAAAATTTATTAATTTAGGGGTTAAAATTTTTGTGGTTACTTTAGGAAGAGATGGATCTATTGCTTATAAAAGATCTAATTATGTTAAAGTGCCAGGTATGGAGGTAAAGATTGTAGATACTGTAGGTGCTGGAGACTCTTTTATGGGAGGCTTTTTATATTATTTGTATAAACTTGGCAAATTAACCAAAAATGAAGTATCTAATCTTTCTTTAGAAGAATTAAGAAATATTCTTATTTTTGCTAACAGCGTGGCTGCTTTAACTTGTACAAGGCGTGGTGCTAACCCCCCTAACTTAGATGAGGTTGAAAAATTTATGAGTAACCTGTATTATTGAATAGAATTTTAGATTTTTAGGAGAAGAAATAAAAAGGAGTGAAAAAAATAGATGAGTATTATTTTGTTTTTGGTCCTTTTTGCCATACTTACTGTACCACATGAGCTTGGACATTTTATATTTGCTAAACTTTTTAGAGTTAAGGTTTTTGAATATGCCATTGGTTTTGGCCCTAAGCTTTTTGAATATAAAGGCAAGGAGACTAATTTTGTATTAAGGTTAATTCCTATAGGCGGTTTTGTGAAAATGGCTGGTGTTGATGATTTAGAGTTACCAGTTGAAGAGGAAGTTCCAGAAGAGAGAAAATTTTATAAAAAGGCACCATGGCAACGCTTTTTAATACTTTTTGCAGGAGCCCTTTTCAATTTTTTAGTTGCCTTTTTTTTATTCGTAAGTATTTTTTTAATAGGAATTCCACAACCTATACCTACAATTGATAGAGTAGTAGAAGGTAAACCAGCTCAAATAGCAGGTTTTCTTCCAGGTGATAGAATTGTCTCTATAGAAGGTGTAAAAATAGAAAAAATAGAGGATGCAGTAAATCTTATTACAAAATCTATAAAAAGCCCTAATGATAGAAAAGAAATAACAGTGGAAGTGGAAAGAGATGGTAAGCTAATTACTTTAAAGGTTATACCTCAATGGGATGAGGAGAGAAAGGGAGGCATTATAGGAATTGTCTTTAAATCTGTTCCTAAGAGATATTCTATATCATTAGCTTTGAAGAATGGGTTTGTTATGCTAATCAATGCTTTTTTGCTTATTTTCTTTGTATTAAAAGCACTTTTTACAGGAGCTCAAGGGATATCAGTTTCAGGTCCGATTGGTATTGCCAAGATGACGGGAGAAGTAGCTTCTTTGGGGCTTGTGTATTATCTTAATTTTACCGCTCTGTTAAGTGTACAACTGGGTATATTTAATTTACTTCCATTTCCCGCTTTAGATGGGGGTAGGATATTATTTATTATTCTTGAGAAAATAAGGGGAAAGCCTATTGAAACCAAAAAGGAAGAAATGGTACATTGGATAGGTCTATTAATCCTCTTATTTCTTATGATTATTGTTACCTTTTTTGATGTGTTAAGGCTTAGAAAATGATGGGAAGAGGAACAAAGGTAGTAAAAGTAGGAAATGTAGAGATTGGCGGAGAGAATCCTGTAAGAGTACAGTCTATGACTAAGACTCCTACAGTAGATGTTAAGTCTACTCTGAGACAAATTAGAATGTTGGCTAAGAAGGGTTGTGAGTTAGTCAGGTTAGGAATACCTGATAAAGACTCCGCTTTAGCCTTGGGAAAGATAAAGAAGAAAAGTCCTATTCCTATTATTGCAGATATTCACTTTGATTATAGACTTGCTTTAATAGCTTTAGAACAAGGTGTAGACAAATTGAGATTAAACCCAGGTAATATTAAAAATCCTAAACATATATCTTTAATAGCAAGGGAAGCAAAGGCAAGAGGGGTACCAATAAGAGTGGGTAGTAATGCTGGTTCTTTGAGTAGGGAGATTCTTGAAAAATATGGTGGGGTTACTCCTGAGGCTTTGGTAGAAAGTGCTTTAAATGAGATTAAGTTGTTAGAGGAGAATGATTTCACTGATATTGTTGTGTCTGTTAAAGCTTCATCTGTTCCTTTAACTATACAAGCTTATAGGTTACTTTCTTCACAGGTAAAATATCCTCTTCATATAGGAATAACAGAAGCTGGCATACTTGTTCCGGGTAGTGTTAGGTCTGCAATAGGAATTGGTATCTTACTTTATGAGGGTATTGGTGATACTATTAGAGTTTCTCTTTCTGCCTCACCAGATAAAGAGGTGGAAGTGGCATACTATATATTAGAAAGCTTAGAATTAAGGCGAAGAGGTATAAAAGTTATTTCTTGTCCTATGTGTGCAAGATCACATTTTCCAGTGGAAAAAGTAGCTAAAGAAATAGAAAAAAAATTTAAAGGTTTTCCATTAAATGTAACAATAGCTGTAATGGGATGTGAGGTAAATGGTCCTGGTGAAGCAAAGTGGGCAGATATAGGAATTGCAGGCTCAAATAATAGAGTTATAATTTTTAGATATGGTAAGATAGTAAAGGAGACAACATGGGAAAAAGCAGTTTTGGAATTAGAAAAAGAGCTTGAAAAATGGAAGGAGGTGAATTCAAATTAGCATATTAATAGCTTTAATCACACTTATTATAGGAGTTGGGCTCGGATATCTTATAAGGAAAAATATAGAGCAAAGAACAATACAAGTTGCAGAAAAGAGAGCTGAAGAGATAGTTAAAAAGGCTGAAGAGGAAGCAGAAGAAAGGAAAAGAACTGCTTTATTAGAGGCTAAAGAGGAAATTTTTAGATTAAGATCTGAGACTGAAAGGGAAATAAAGGAAAGAAGACAAGAGCTTTTCAATTTGGAGAAGAGGATTCTTCAAAGAGAGGAAAATTTAGAAAGAAAAGAGGAAATTCTCTCTAATAAAGAAAAAGAAATAGATAAAAGACTTGAAAATCTGAAGAAATTGGAAGAAGAAGCATTAATGGAGCTTCAAAGGGTTGCTCAGATGAGTAGAGAAGAAGCTCGTGATATTATTCTCAAGAAGGTGGAAGAAGAGTTACAAAGAGATATAGCTATGAGAATAAAAGAGGCGGAAGCCAAATATAGGGAGATAGCAGATGAAAAGGCTCGGGAGATTTTAACAGAGGCAATTCAGAGATGTGCAGTAGACCATACTGTGGAATCTACAGTATCTGTGGTCAGTTTGCCTAGTGAAGAAATGAAGGGAAGAATAATAGGTAGAGAAGGTAGAAATATAAGAACTTTTGAGACTTTGACAGGTGTAGATCTTATAATTGACGATACGCCAGAGGCAGTGGTTCTTTCTTCTTTTGATCCTGTAAGAAGAGAAATTGCTCGAATTGCCTTAGAAAGATTAGTGAAAGATGGGAGAATTCATCCTGCAAGAATTGAAGAAATGGTAAATAAAGCAAGAAAAGAAGTAGAGAATAAAATAAGAGAGGAAGGAGAAAGGGCTGTAATTGAAGTTGGTCTTCAAAATTTACATCCTGATTTAATAAGGGTTTTAGGAAGACTTTATTATCGATCCAGTTACGGACAAAATGTTCTTCAGCACTCAATTGAAGTTGCAAAAATTGCAGCAATTATTGCTGCAGAATTACATGCAGATGTAAATTTAGCAAAAAGAGCTGGTCTTTTACATGATATAGGAAAAGCTATAGATTATGAAGTTGAGGGATCACATGCAACCTTAGGAGCAGATCTTTTAAAGAAATATGGAGAACATCCTGATGTGGTCCATGCTGTAGCAGCTCATCATGAAGAGATTCCTCTTGTTAAGACTTTAGATGTTATAATTCAAGTAGCAGACAGTATCTCTGCAGTAAGGCCAGGAGCAAGAAGAGAAAGCATAGAAATTTATATAAAGAGACTGGAGAAGCTTGAGGAGATAGCTATGTCATTTCCTGGAGTAGAAAAGGCTTATGCTATTCAGGCAGGAAGAGAAGTTAGAGTATTAGTAAGTCCTGAAGAAGTGGATGATTTAACAGCTACTAGATTAGCTTATCAGATTGCTAAAAAAATAGAGAAAGAAATGGAATATCCTGGTCAAATAAAAGTTACGGTTATAAGAGAAACAAGGGCTGTGGAGTACGCAAAGTAAATTATGAATATCCTAATACTTGGTGATATAGTAGGGAAAATAGGGAGAAGAGGTGTGGGGCTTCTTCTCCCTCAAATAAAAAAAGAATATGGGATTGATTTTACAATTGCAAATATTGAGAATGCTGCCGCTGGATTTGGTATTACTGAAAGTGTTTTGAAAGAGTTAATGGATTATGGTATTGATGCTTTTACAAGTGGTAATCATATTTGGGATAAAAAAGAAGGGATATCGGTTTTAGAGAATTATGAGAGAGTATTGAGACCTGCTAATTATCCTTCAGGGGTTCCTGGTAGAGGCTATATTACAGTCTCATATTATAGTAAAAAGATAGGTATAATTAATATACAGGGGCGTATTTTTATGGAACCTATTGAAAATCCGTTTACAGTAGTGCATAATATAGTTGAAGAAATGGAAAAAGATACTAAAATAATAGTAGTGGATATACATGCTGAAGCAACGTCTGAGAAGATAGCTATGGGATACTTTTTAGATGGAAGAGTAACAGCAGTGGTAGGTACACATACACATGTTCAGACAGCTGATGAGAAAATTCTTCCAGGGGGAACTGGCTATATATCCGACTTAGGTATGTGTGGGGCTTACGATTCTATATTAGGTGTAGATAAGGAGGCTGTTCTTAAGAAATTTCTTCTCCAAATACCTCAAAAATTTGATGTACCAGAAAAAGGACTTTTTAAAGTGGAAGGGGTGATTATAGAGGTAGAAGAAGTAAGTGGAAAGACAAAAAACATTATCAGGTTACAAAGGAGGGGAGAAATTTAAAATTTAAAAGTCTGCCATGGGAAGAACATATAAAGGAGGTAGGTTTATGGTAGAAGTATTAAAAGTTTCCGCTAAATCTAATCCTAATGCAGTAGCTGGTGCATTAGCAGGTGTAATTCGTGAAAAGGGACGTGCTGAGATTCAAGTAATTGGTGCTGGAGCTGTCAACCAAGCAGTTAAAGCAATTGCTATTACTAGGGGTTATGTTGCTCCAAGTGGCATTGACTTGATTTGTATCCCTGCATTTACTGATGTACAAATTGATGGAGAAGAAAGAACAGCCATCCGTTTTATAGTTGAGCCTCGTTAATTTAAATTGAAGTAAAGTTAAGTAAAAAGGAGGCAGGAAGATTTTCTTTCTGCCTCCTTATAATTTTTATTTTTATGGTATAATTTTTCAGAATGTAAATTCTAAATTTTTAGTGAAGAAAGGAGAGGAAACATGAAGAAAGGTATTCATCCAGAATTGAAAAAAGCAAAGATAGTATGCGCATGTGGAGCTGTTTATGAGACCTTGTCAACAAAGGAATATATGACAGTAGAAATATGCTCTAAATGCCATCCGTTCTTTACAGGACAAAGAAAATTTGTGGATACAGAGGGAAGAGTAGAAAGATTTGCTAAAAAATATAATTGGGAAATTAAGTAAAATTGAGGGTAAAGCTAATAGCTTATACGCCAGAGCCTGAAAAAGTATGTGCTCTGGCTATGAGATTATGTCATTATCAAGGAAATATTGAAGAGTTAGAAGAAAAACTAACTCATGAGGAGATTTCTCGTCTTTTAAAAAAGGCAAAAACCTTACAACATTTTTCCATATTTGAACATGCAAATTTTACCTTTTATATAGAAGGTATATCGAGAGTTACTACTCATCAATTAGTGAGACATAGGATTGCATCTTATTCTCAACAAAGTCAGAGATATGTAAAAATAAGGCAAGAATATGTAATTCCCAAATCTGTATTAGTAGATAAGGAAAGAGAAAAAGTATATAAAGAAACTTTGGATAAAGCCTTTAATGCTTATGAAGAACTTGTAAAGATGGGAGTTCCCAAGGAGGATGCAAGATATCTATTACCCCAAGCTGTTGAGTCTAAAATAATTGTTACTATGAATGCCAGAGAACTTCTTCATTTTTTTACATTAAGAACATGTAATTCTGCCCAGTGGGAAATACGAGAAATGGCTTGGGAAATGTTGAATTTGGTTAAAAAGGTTGCACCTAATATATTTGAAGATGCAGGACCATCTTGTTTTAGAGGTCCATGTCCTGAGGGGAAGAGCTGTATTCCTGAGAGAAGGTGATGATTTATGGAATTTATGAATATGCCTTCAGGGTGGATAGAGGTCATTTGTGGAGGAATGTATAGTGGAAAAAGTGAAGAGTTAATTAGAAGAGTTAGAAGAGCACAAATTGCAAAACAAAAAGTACAAGTTTTTAAGCACAGTTTAGATACAAGGTATGATAAAGATTTTATAACATCTCATACAGGGTTGAAAATAGAGGCAATAGCTGTAAGTAATAGTGCTGATATAGAAAGATATGTAGAAGAAGATACTCAGGTGGTAGCTATAGAAGAAGGACAATTCTTTGATATGGGAATTGTAAAGGTTTGCCAGAGATTAGCAGATAAAGGGAAAAGGGTTATTGTAGCAGGCTTAGATCAGGATTTTAGAGGGGAACCTTTTGGTCCTATGCCATATTTGATGGCTGTAGCAGAATATGTTGATAAACTTCATGCTATTTGTATGAAATGTGGAAATTTAGCCAGTAGAACTCAAAGAATAATTAATGGAAAACCTGCATATTATGACGATCCAATTATTTTAGTGGGAGCTTTTGAAAGTTATGAGGCGAGATGTAGAAATTGCCATATAGTTTTAAGGAGAGATAAAGATGAAGAGTAAAAAAGAATTAGTTGGTGGACAAGCAGTATACGAGGGAGTAATGATGAGAAAAGGAATAGATATAGCTGTCGCTGTAAGAGATCCAAAGGGAGAAATTATTGTAAAGAAAGAGAGATTACAGCCTTTTTTTAAAAGTTGGACAAGAATACCTTTACTAAGAGGTCTTATGGTTTTAATGGATTCTCTCTTTTGGGGAATAAAGGCATTAAATTATTCCACATCTGTTGCTCTTGAGGAAGACGAAAAACCAACCAGTAATACCGAAATAGGTATTGCATTGGTTTTAGGGTTCCTTCTTTTTGTTGCATTATTTATTGTCTTACCCCTTCTTATATTAAAACCTGTAGAGATATATATAAATTCTTTAATAATTTTAAGACTTTTAGAGGGAATCATAAGATTAATTATCTTTGTGCTTTATCTTTATTTAATAAGTAAGATAAAAGAAATTTATAGAGTCTTTCAATATCATGGTGCAGAACACAAAACAGTATTCTGTTATGAGGCAGGAGAGGAATTAACAATTGAAAATTGCAGAAAATATTCTCGTTTTCATCCTCGCTGTGGAACCTCTTTTCTATTGGTAGTAATGATAGTAAGTATAGTTATTTTTGCTTTTTTAGGTAAACAGCCTTTTCTTTTGAGAATTATTACAAGAGTCTTGCTTATCCCATTGATTTTTAGCATATCATACGAGATAATAAGATTAGGATCTGAGCATATTGATTCTGTTTTTTGGAAAATCTTACTTAAACCAGGGTTATGGATGCAATATTTTACAACAAAAGAACCAGATGATATGCAATTAGAAACAGCAATTGTAGCTTTAAAGGAGGTGACGCTGGAGGAAAATGCTCCAAGATATAGTGATTGAAAAATTAGAAGAAATAGAAAAAAGATTTACTGAGATTGAGGACCTCTTAGCTCAACAAGAGGTGATAAATGATTTTAACAAATATCAAAATCTTCTTAAAGAAAGGGCAAAAATTACGGAAATAGTAGAGAACTTTAGAGATTATAAAAAATTGTTGAAGGAAAAAGAGGATTTAGAAGAAGTATTAAGAGGAGAAACTGACGAGGAGATTAGAGATTTAGCTCAGATGGAACTGGAAGAAATAGAAAGAAAGATTGAGCAAAAGGAGTTTGAATTAAAATCTTCCCTTTTGCCTAAGGATCCTAATGATGAGAAAAACATTATTATGGAGATAAGAGCAGGAGCTGGAGGAGAAGAAGCAGCTCTCTTTGCTGCAGATCTTTTTAGAATGTATATTGGATATGCCCAGAAGAAGGGATGGAAAGTAGATATTGTGAGTTCTAACCCAACAGGACTTGGAGGTTATAAGGAGATTATATTTATAGTTGAAGGTAAGGGTGCTTATAGTAGGCTTAAGTTTGAAAGTGGAGTGCATAGAGTTCAGAGAGTACCTGTGACTGAGTCAAGTGGAAGGATTCATACATCTACTGCTACTGTTGCAGTTCTTCCTGAAATGGAAGAAGTAGAGATTGAAATTGATCCTAAGGATCTTAGAATCGAGACCTTTAGATCTGGTGGAGCAGGTGGACAGCATGTTAATAAGACAGAATCAGGAGTAAGAATAACACATATTCCATCAGGAATTGTGGTTCAATGTCAAGATGAGAGATCTCAACATCAAAATAGAGAAAAAGCAATGAAAGTTCTTAGAGCAAGATTATATGAATACTATCAAAAGGAAAAAGAAAATGAGATTGCTTCTCAAAGAAGGGCTCAAGTGGGAAGTGGGGAAAGAAGCGAAAAAATAAGAACATACAATTTTCCACAAAGAAGGGTCACAGATCACAGAATAAATTATTCATCTTTTCAGTTGGAAGAAGTATTATCAGGAGAGCTGGATGAATTTATAGACAGGCTCATTCTTGCTGAAAAAGAAGAACAAATTAAAAAACTCTTTGAAGAAGTAAGTGCAGGCTCTTAGGGAAGTATTAATTTGGTTAAAAAGAGAATTGGAAGACATAGATCCAGATTCTGCATATTTGGAGGCTGAATTACTTATATCCTATGTTCTCAATAAGGATAGAAGCTTCATTTACACAGTAGATTTTATTGAAGAAGAAAAGATAAAGGAGATTAAAAAATTATTAGATTTAAGGAAAAAAGGAATACCTATAAATTATATCCTTAAGAAAAAATTTTTTTATGATTATGAGTTCTTTACAGATACAGGAGTTTTAATACCAAGGAATGAAACTGAATTATTAGTAGATGTAGTTATTGATACTATTAAAAGTTATTCTTTTGAGAAAATTGTTGATATAGGTGTAGGAAGTGGTAATTTAGCAGTAACGTTAGCTAAAAAAGTTGATAAACTCACAATTTATGCGTGTGATATATCACCTAATGCTCTAAAAATTGCAAAAATTAATGCTCAAAAACATGGGGTTATAGATAGAATTAAGTTTTTCTTAGGACCTTATCTATATCCTATTATCATGAGAAATTTACAATTTGATTTAATAATAAGTAATCCACCATATATTGCTTCTTGGGAGATGCCATTTCTCCAGAAAGAAGTTAAAAGGGAGCCTTGGGAGGCTCTTTATGGCGGTTGGAATGGTTGTATTTTTTATGAGGATATTTTTAAAGAATTAAAAAAAATGGATAAAGGAATATTTATTTTTGAAATTTCACCCTTTATTTATAATGATTTAGTAAAATTGATTAATAAGACTTTTTCTAAAATTGAATTTTATGTATACAAAGATCTTTCACAAAAGAGTAGAGTGATTAAATTAATATGGTGAAAATAATCAAGGTGGATAGAAATAATCCAGATGAAAAAATTTTAAATATGGCAGTTGAGGTGTTAAGAAGAGGGGGTCTTGTAGCTTTTCCTACAGAGACTGTCTATGGCCTTGGAGCTGATGCTTTGAATGAAGAGGCTGTGAGAAAAATTTTTGAGGCTAAGGGTAGGCCACCTGATAATCCCATTATTGTCCATGTAGGAAATATGGAGCAGGTATATAGCCTTGTGGAAGATGTTCCACCTGATGCTGAGAGATTGATGGAAGCTTTTTGGCCAGGGCCATTAACTTTAATTTTTTATAAATCACCTATAGTTAGTGATATAGTGACAGGTGGAAGTTCTAAGGTGGGTATAAGAGAACCTCAAAATGAGATTGCCTTAACCCTTTTAAATCTTTTTGGAAGACCAATAGCTGCTCCTTCTGCTAATGCTTCTGGAAGGCCAAGTCCTACTAAGGCTGAACATGTTATTGAGGATTTGGGAGATAAGGTGGATTTAATAATTGATGGGGGAGATGTAAGTTTTGGCGTAGAATCTACAGTTTTGGATATAACTACTGATCCACCTGTTTTATATAGGCCTGGAGCATGTCCAAAAGAAGAAATTGAGAAAGTATTAAAGAAAAAAATAGTGTTTTGGAAAGAAGTAAAAAAAGAAAATATTCCTTCTCCTGGATTAAAATATAGACATTATGCTCCTAAGGTACCTTTATACATTATTGAAGAGTTTAATGAAATATGGCAAAATAAAATAAGATCTTGGATAAAGGAAGGTAAAAAAGTGGGAGTTCTTGCTTCAGAAGAAACCAAAAATATTTATCCAAAAGATCTAAAAGTTTATGTTATAGGAAGTAGATCTGATCTATATAATATTGCTTTGAATTTATTTCCCTCCTTAAGAAGGTTGGAGAAGGAAGTTGATATTATTCTTGCGGAATCTTATCCAGAAGAAGGAATAGGTCTTGCAATTATGGATAGGCTAAAAAGGGCAGCAGGTGATAAATAGTGATGATATTATTTGTTTGTACAGGAAATACTTGTAGAAGTCCAATGGCTGAATATCTTTTTCGTAAGCTTATTAAAGATTATGATGTAGAAATTGAAGTCTCCTCCGCAGGTATTTATGCTTTAGAGGGAAATAAGGCTTCTATATATTCTCAGGAAGTAATGAAAGAGATAGGTGTTGATATTACGAAACACTCTTCTAAAAAAGTAGATAGTAAACTTATGGAAAGAGCTAATTATGTTTTTACTATGACAAAGGAACAAGCTGAAATTTTAAAAAGTTTTTATCCTATATATAGCTACAAAATCTATACTCTAAGTGATGAAGATATTTTAGATCCATATGGTAAAGATATAGAGACATATAGAGAAGTTCGTGATAAGATAGAAAAAGAATTAAAAAACTTAATCAAAAATATAATGGTGAGGGTAGATCTATGAAGATTGCAATTGGAGCTGATCACGCAGGATATTTATTAAAAGAAGAATTAAAAAAATGGTTAGAAGAATGGAATATTAGTTATCATGATTTTGGAACTTATTCAGCAGAGAGAACGGATTATCCCGATTATGGAGTTTTGGTGGCAAGAGCTGTGGCAAGAGGAGGTTTTGAAAAAGGTATATTAATTTGTGGTACAGGTATAGGTATGAGTATAGTAGCTAATAAGGTAAAAGGTATAAGAGCTGCTGTATGTAGAGATCCTTATGAAGCAAAATTAAGTAGAGAACATAATGATGCAAATATTTTGGCATTAGGAGGTAGAATCCTTGGTTATGATTTGGCAAAGGAGATAGTAAGAGTATGGCTAAATACAGATTTTGCTGGTGGAAGACATAAATTAAGAGTTCAAAAAATATCTATGATTGAGGAGGAGGAGCTGTGAAGTACTTACCTAATGTAGATCCTGAAATTTATGAATCCATAAAAGGTGAGGAGTATAGGGAGGAATATCATTTAGAACTTATAGCCTCTGAAAATTTTGTAAGTAGAGCTGTTCTTGAGGCTCAAGGATCTGTTCTTACTAACAAATATGCTGAAGGTTATCCTGGAAAAAGATATTATGGTGGTTGTCTTTATATGGATAGGGTTGAGGATATAGCAAGAGAAAGAGTAAAGGCTATTTATGGTGCTGAGCATGCAAATGTTCAACCTCATTCAGGAAGCCAAGCAAATATGGCTGTTTATTTTGTGGTGTTAAATCCTGGAGATAAGGTTTTAGGTATGAATTTGGCTCATGGGGGACACTTAACTCATGGAAGTCCTGTAAATTTTTCTGGTAAGTTTTTTAATTTTTATTTTTATGGAGTTGATAAGGAAACAGAAAGAATAAATTATGATGCTGTATGGAATTTGGCAAAGGAAGTAAAGCCAAAACTTATTGTTGCTGGGGCAAGTGCATATCCACGTATTATTGATTTTGAAAAATTTGCAAGCATAGCAGAGGATGTAGGAGCTTATCTTATGGTTGATATGGCACATATTGCAGGATTAGTTGCTGCAGGATTGCATCCATCACCTGTTCCCTATGCCCAGTTTGTTACCAGTACTACTCATAAAACTCTAAGAGGACCAAGAGGGGGTTTTATCCTTTGTAAAAAAGAGTTTGCAAAAGAAATTGATAAAGCTATATTTCCAGGCATTCAAGGAGGTCCCCTTATGCATGTAATTGCAGCTAAAGCTGTAGCATTTAAAGAAGCTATGTCTCCTGATTTTAAAGAATATCAAAGACAGATTTTGCTTAATGCTAAAGCTCTTGCAGAGGAACTTATGAGGCTTGGCTATAGATTAGTGAGTGGTGGTACTGATAATCATCTCATGTTGGTAGATTTAAGAGATAAGGGTATAACTGGTAAAGAAGCTGAAAAAGCATTAGAAGAAGCTGGTATTACTGTAAATAAGAATTCAATACCTTTTGATCCCCAACCACCTACTATTACAAGTGGTATAAGGATTGGTACACCAGCTTTAACCACGAGAGGTATGAAAGAAGATGAAATGAGATATATTGCGAGACTTATTCATGAGGTTTTATCAAATATAAAGGATGATAAAGTAAAGGAAAAGGTAAAAATTGAAGTAGAAGAGCTTTGTAAACAATTTCCAATTTATAGAAAGGAGAATTAATTAAATGGTTAAATTGGTTGATCATCCTTTGGTTCAACATAAACTTACAAGATTAAGAGATAAAAATACACAGCCTAAGGAATTTAGAGAACTACTTTCAGAGATATCAAGCCTTATGTTATATGAAGTTACAAGAGATTTACCATTAAAAGAAGTAGAAGTGGAAACTCCTCTTGGTAAAGCAAAGGGAAAAGTATTAAACAACAAAGATTTAGCGATAGTACCCATATTGAGAGCTGGTCTCGTAATGGCCGAGGGTATGCTACAAATTCTTCCTTCAGCTAAGGTTGGACATATAGGACTTTATAGAGATCCAAATACCCTTCAGCCAGTCCAATATTATACTAAGTTACCAGAAGATATAAATGAAAGAGAAGTAATTGTAGTAGATCCGATGCTTGCTACTGGTGGATCAGCCATTGCAGCCATATCTATTTTGAAATCAAAGGAAGTTAAAAATATTAAATTTGTTTGTATAATAGCTGCTCCTGAGGGTATTAAGGCTTTTCAAGAGGTTCACCCTGATGTGGAAATTTATACTGCTGCTGTAGATGAGTATCTAAATGATCACGGATATATAGTGCCGGGGCTTGGAGATGCAGGAGATAGACTTTTTGGAACTAAATAATATTGTTTTAAATAAATCTGGAATGAAAGATAAGTTTATTATTGAGGGCAGACATAAACTAAAAGGTGAGATAGAGATATGGGGAAGTAAAAATGCTTCTCTCCCTATTATGGCTGCTTCTCTTTTAAATTCGGGAGATCTTATTTTGGATAACGTCCCACCCGTGAAAGATAACTTAACAATGGCTGAAATACTGAGATATTTAGGCTTAAGCGTAGAGTTTTTAGAAGGAGATAAGGTACATATTAAAGGAGAGCCAAAGGGATATAGAGCTCCTTATGAATTAGTTTCTCGAATGAGAGCCTCTTTTGAATTGATGGGACCTTTACTTGCATACTTTGGAGAAGCGGAAATTCCTTATCCAGGTGGGTGTAGGATTGGTTTAAGACCAGTAGATCTTCATATAAAAGGATTTGAAAGTTTAGGAGCAGAGATAACTGTAGATAAAGGTTTTGTTTGTGCAAGGGCAAAAAAGGGATTAAAGGGAGCAAAAATTCATCTTGATAAACCAAGTGTAGGAGCTACAAGAAATATTATGATGGCTGCTATTTTAGCTCAAGGAGAAACCATAATAGAAAATGCAGCTTGCGAACCTGAAGTTGTAGATCTTGGTAATTTTTTAAAAAGCATGGGAGCGGAAATTGAAGGCTTAGGAACATCCACTATATACATAAAAGGAAAGAAAGAATTAAAACCCATTGATTATTATAAAATTATTCCTGATAGGATAGCAGCAGGGACCTTTATAATAGCGGGAATAATGATAGGAAAAGATTTAGTAATAAAGAATACAGAACCAGAACATCTCCAAAGTTTATTTATTAAGCTTAAAGAGGCTGGCGTAAATTCTTTGCAAATAAAGGATAAAGAGGTAAGGGTTAAAGGTGAGAAGGCTTGGAAAGGGATAGAAGTAACTACTATGCCTTATCCTGGTTTTCCTACAGATCTCCAACCGCAAATGATGGTATTTTTAAGCCTTGCTCAAGGTACAAGTTTGATAGTTGAGACTGTTTTTGAAAATAGATTCTTGCATGTAGGAGAATTATTGAGATTAGGTGCTAAAATAAGTATAGATGGAAGAACAGCTTTAATACAGGGAGTTGAAAAATTAAAAGGAGCACCTGTAGAAGCTACAGATTTAAGAGCGGGTGCTGCATTAGTACTTGCTGGTTTAGTGGCGGAAGGAGTTACCGAAGTATTAGATGTGGATGAACATATAGATAGAGGATATGTGGCTTTAGAAGAAAAACTTTCTGCCTTAGGGGCAAATATTAAGAGAGTGAGTTATGAGGAAGGTAAAAAAGTTTCTGATCTTAATCTTTAGTATAATTTTTATATTAATAGGAATTATATATGTAACATCACCATTATGGGTGAGGTATGCTATATTTTATGTATTGAATAGAAATTTTGGAGAATCTTTTAAGGTAGAAGATGTAAGGTATGTCTTCCCAGATAAGATACAGATTGCAAAGTTAGAGCTTGGGAATTTTGCATCATTTTCCAATGTAAGCCTTTCAATAGGAGATGCTATAAAGCTTTCTCCTATCACTTTAGAACTTATAAAACCCAAGATAATAATAATACATGATGAAAAGGGGGAATGGAAGTTTCCTGAAATTCCGGGTATTGGAAAATCAGGTACATCTTCTCAAAATATTAGTATTGAACTTAAAGGAAAGATTAAAGATGGAATTTTTGTAATCAGGGATTTGAAGCTTAAGAAAGATATAGAGATAAATAAAGTAAATGGAGATTTATCTTATAAAAATCAAGTCGTAAATTATAATGTAGCTACAATCTTAGAGGATGGACAAAACATAAAAGCCTATGGATATTATAATTTTTCCAAATTATCTGGAGATTTAACCTTTGAATTCAAAAATACTAATGCTACAATATGGGCTCCTATATTTCTTCCTGATATGTTTAAGGTTGAAAAGGGAACCTTTTCAGGGTGGTTTAATACAAAAGGGGACAAAGATAAATGGAGTTATAGTGGAGAAATAGATGCAAAAGACATAAAGGGAAGTATATCTGGTGTTCCAGGAATAATAGAGAATGTATATATAAAGGTAAAAATAAATAATGAAAATATATCAATTGTTCAAGGAAATGGGGTTTGGTTTGAGGCTTTGGTAAATTTCAGTGGTAAAGTAGCACCAAATCCTGATATTCAAATATCTTTTAATAATCTTAACGGAGAGGAAATAGATAAAGAGTTTCTTAATAGTGCTCTCAAACTCAAAGGAAGAGGAGAAGGAAATTTAAATATTAAAAATTCATGGGATAAACCATGGATTTCAGGAGTTGTTTATATCAAAGATGGAACTATTTATGATATCAAATTTGATAATATATCCTTAAATCTGGATGCTAAGATACCTGGATTTTTAGTCACTTTTACTGGAGATTTGGAAATTGGTAAAGCATCAGGAAATATGAATTATGATCTTGAAAAAAATGATGGCAAATTTTACTTAAGTGGTGAAAACGTAAGATTAGATAAGATATCTAAGTTATTTAATCTACCAGATATAGAGGGGAATGGTTCTTTAGAGGTAAAAGGAAATAAAGAGGCTGGTAAAGGTTGGAGGGTTTTTGTTAATGGAGTGATAGAGAATGGAAAAATGGGAGATTATTCTGCTGAAAAAATTATCTTTTCTTTGGAAAATGAAGAGGGAAGTTTAAATTTTGATTTGTTAAAAAATTCGGGTTTTTTTTTAAAAAGCTAAATATAGAGTTTTTTAATATATTCGCAGGGATCCTAATAAATAAAGGAGTATTATATATAAATAAAAGGACTACGGAAGATTTCACGATTAATGGTAAATTATTTTCTGTTGATTTTGGATATATTTGGATAAGTGGTAAATATGATCCTAAAAATCTATTAGGATATATATCTCTCCTTTCATCAGATGTTAAAATATTAAAAATTAAATCCTCAATTCCACAATTATCCAATTTTGATATAGATGGGAATTTTTTATTAAGAGTTAAAATCTCAGGTGATATCTTAAAGAATCCCTATTTTGATATATCTCTTCATGGGAAAGATCTTATTATCAAAAACTTTCCGTTGGGAAGAGTCAGTATAAATCTAAAGGGTCATGATTTAAAAAATCTGAGCCTGTCATTAAGTGGAAAATACAATAATAGTGTATTTTTAGGAAAGGGAACGTTAAATATTTTGAATATGAGTGGAGAAATAGAAGGAAGATTATCATTTAGGGAAGAGTTAAGCTTTAATAGTTTATTTTATTTAAAAGGTGATTTTTCTTCTTGGAAATTGAAATTTTATACAAATATAGGAAGTCTAAAATATAAAGATTTTGAAATTAAGATTTCTAATTTAGATTTGAATTTAGATAGTAGTGGAAGGATTGATGGGTATTTTTTGAGTATGGATAGAGATCGCTTTTTAAATGTAAATATAGAAGGAGATTTTAATAATTGGAAGATTGCATTTTGGGGAGAAAATATTGATTTTTTTGGGGAAAGGGTTAAAAGATTGAAATTAGCCATGGATAGTAACTTTTCAGGGGAATTTTATTCAGAGCTTGATAATATAGGTAGTTTGGAGGGTAATTTTGTTTTCTCTTTGGAAAAGGGAAATTTATTACTTGAAAATCTTTTAGTTAATAAAAAAAATATTGGGTATATAAATGGAAGTTTTAAGAATAACAAAATTAATATAGATGGGAGAATTCTTGAGGGATCAGTAAAAGGTTATTATGATATTTCGGGTGATGGGAATATAGATTTTAATGATATTAAATTGCTGGATTTTAAACTTACAGGAAATATGTTAATAAAAGAGAATAAGGCATTTTTTAAAATTCCTAAATTAGATTTTTATGGCATGAATTTGGAAGATATAAAAGCAACATTGGATTTTACAAATCCTACAGAAATAAAAGATATTAGCTTTATGGGACCGTATTCCTTAAATGGAGTTGGTAGTTTTTCTTTTGGTGGAAATCCAAAAGGAGAGATTTTTATATATAGAGAGAAAAATGAACTTGCTAAGATTGGGGTAGAAATTGAAAAAGATAATATAAGACTAAATGGGGATATTCTTGGGGGAAAATTAGCTGGTAATATGAATTTGGGAGAAAAAGAGGTAAAAATTGTCTGTAAAAATTTGGATCTTTCTTATCTTAATAATTATTTAGGAAAAATTGACCAATTAGATATAGATTTTACTAACTATGGGATTAATTTTTCTGCAGTTTCTAAGGCTTTTAGCATTCAAAATATAAACTTGAATAATGTTGTGTTTAAAGGAACATACAAAGATCTTTTTAAGTACCAGATTGTTTTTGATTATTCAGCTGTTAATTTAAAAATTGATGGGGTGTTTGATTTTAAAGAAAATAATGATTTTAATCTTTATATTAATTCTAAGATTTCTCTATTAAATTCATCTTTTATCGGAAAAGTTAGCAGAGATCTTGATTTTATTAATCTCAAAATAGATAAGCATAACCTTTTTCAGCTGAAAGATCTCACTGCTAATATTTCTTTAAAAGAAGGAAAAGTATTTTTGAAGATTTATTTAGAAAAGGCTGGAAAAATTGAAGGGAATATGGATTTTTCTGGAAATGGAATTTTGAATTTTGAAAGCGTTAGTCTTAGTTTTTTGAAAAATATAAATATAGATTTTGTAAATGGAGTATTATCTGGTAATATGGAGATAAAGAATTTTCAAATAAATAATATAAAATTAATTGCTAAGGATGTGCTTATCTCTGGATTTATGCCCTTTGATATGTCCATGAACATTTCTAATACTCAGAATAAATATTTATTGAGAGGAATTATCTCAAGATTGTCAAAAGATAATGGTAAAATTGAAGGAGAATTTTCTTTGAATGACTTTACATTTAATATATCTTTGCCTGATACTTTATTTATTAATTCATTATTGCCAAAAGAAATTTTAAAAAGCGGAGATATAACTAAGGGAGAATTAAGGGTAAGTATAAATGGTAATAAGGAGCTTCAAAGTATTAAAGGTAATATTAAATGGAAAGATCCTATAGTGATTAATTATATAGACAAAAAATTTAAGGATGCAGGTTTTGATATGATTGCAAAAAATGGTGAGGTTATATTAAATAATTTAAATTTAGATGGGAATAATAATAATTTTGTTTTGAAGGGTAAAGTTTATCCAAATTTAATGATAGAATCAAATTTTTCTGAAATATGTTTTAATATACCTGATATTGCAAAGGGTTATTTATCTGGAAATTTAATTTTCTATCAGAAAAAAGATAGATATGTTCTTAGTGGAAATTGTAAGGTTTTTAATACCCATATTAGATATCCCCAATTAAATACACAGGTTTCTAAAATTTCTTTTCCATTAGATTTTGATCTTAAAATATCCTTTAAAGATAATGTTATGTTTTATGAAAATGAGTTTTTATATCTCTCGATTAATGGGGATCTTGCAATAAAAGGTAATTTTGCAAAACCAATTTTGGATGGGAAGTTATCGTTTATAAATGGAAATATTAATTTTTTAAGTAATTCTTTCGTTGTGAATAATGGATATATTAAGTTTCCTGGTTTAAGTTTTGAAGAAAATATTTGGGAAATTTCTGCCAGTACTATCATACAGGGATATGTTATATATTTGAAAGGTTATAGTTTTATGGGAAATAATTCTTTTGTGTTTTCTTCAGATCCCCCTCTTACTTTCAGAGAAATTTTATTTCTTCTTGTGGGGCAAAAGAATCTTCCTATAGCACAATTAGAGACTTGGACTCTTTCAAGTATTATAGAGAGTATTCCTATAGGAGTGGAAGGTGTTATAAGCTCTGCTTTTGGAAATTTTATTTTAAATCCTATCATTTCAGAGATATCTAATATTTTTAGCCTTGATAGTTTAAAAGTAGATTATGAAATAGAAGGTTTATTGCCAAGATGGAAGAGCTTAACTCTTGAAAAGAGAATTTGGGATAGATTATATTTCACATTAAATTATTCTTTAGAGGGAGATAGGATGTGGAGTGGTGAATTTAGCTATAAATTAAGTAATGATTTGAAATTTAAACTTTATACTTCTCAGGGAAAACAATTTAATTTTAATATAGAATATTCTACAAAGTTTTGAGAAGGGAAGGTGGATTAGCTTTGAGAAAGAAAATATTGTTATCCCTATTTTTCCTTTTAATATTTTCCACTGTATTAGTATTTGCCCAAACAGAATATAAAGTGATAGATGTTATAGTAAAGGGCAATGCAAAAATAAGCACTCAAGAGATATTAAAAATAGCAGGAATAGAAAAAAATACATATATCTCTGACGATAAGCTGAATGCAGTAAAAGAAAAATTAGAGGATTCTTCTTATTTTATTTCTGTTGTAATAAATAAGATCTCTCAAAAGGATGGGGTTGTTCTTGAAATAAATGTGGTAGAATCACCATTTCTTATATTTGTGAATGGGATAAGATTTCAAGGATTACAAAAATTATCTTTAAAAGATATTCAAGATTTAATTATTCTTCCTTATGTAGGGTGGACTACTGATCAGCTTATATGGGAGCAGAGAAGAAAGTTCATGTCCACAGGTTATTTTTCTGATATAAATGTTGATCAACAAAAAATAGATTCTGGATTGATATTGGTATTTTATTTTAAAGAGAACCCAATTTTAGATAGTATTCAAATAAATGGACTTAAGAGAATATCTAAGGAGAGAGTATTAGAATTATTAGGACTAAAAGAAGGTATACTTATATCAGAAGAGTCAATCTTAGAGAAGAAAGAGGCATTAATTAATAGTAATTTATTTTCTGATGTAGATTTTAAAATTGAAAAAAAGGATAATAAATTGTCTCTTGTTATAAATCTCAAAGAGAACCCTTTGCTATCTCAAATCTCAATTTCTGGTCTAAATAAATTGGAGATGAAAGATTTAATAGAAGTAATTGGATTTAAGGGAGATATAAAAGGAAATTATATATTTTTAAATACGGAGATTTATCTGTCTCAAGCGCTTTTAGATAATCTAAAATCAAAATTAGAAGATACAGGATATTTTAAGGAGATATTTTTTAAAACCATCAATCTTGAGAACAATACAGCTGAAATAAATATTAACTTAAAAGAAAATCCTTGGATAGTTTTGGTAGACGTAAAAGGTTTAAAAAATGTGTCCAAGGATAAGTTTTTTAACATAATCAAAAAGACTTCAAAGGATTTCCTATCTGATAAATATATTGAAGAAAAGAAAAATCTCTTATTAAATTCTGGTTATTTTTCATCTGTAGATATAAAATATGTGGTGTCACCTAATAATATGGCTTATGTAACTTTTATAGTAAAGGAAAATCCTATCTTAGATAGTATCAATTATAAGGGACTTTCTAAAGTTACAGAATCTGAAGTTGACAAATATAGAATCATAAATAAAGGAGATTTTATTACTCAAGATAAGATTGATGAGCAAGTTTCTAAATTTAAAGATTTAGGTTATTTTGAAGAAGTAAATGTAGAATCCGTAACTAATGAGGATAAAATTTCTCTTACTTTTATTTTTAAGGAAAATCCTATAGTAAACAAGATAAGCTTTGTAGGGTTAACGGGAGTATCAATTGATTCTTTAAAGCCTATATTATTAACAAAAGAAGATAAACCTTTTAATCCTGATTTTGTAAAAAAGGATATAATTAATATTCAAAATTTCCTGCAACAAAAAGGATATGTTTTTACAGCTCTTCAATCTTTCTCTTTTACTGAAGATGGTGAATTGATATTTACCTTTAAAGAGTATAAAGTAGAAGACATTGGGGTAGAAATTGTTCCTGCTACAGAAACTTCAGTATTAGGATTTTTAGCTGTACTAAGAGGACCAACAGATAAAAATGTGGTTAAGAGGGAAATTTCGTTAAAGGTTGGAGAACCTGTTAATTGGGAAAAGATAAAAAGGGATCTTCAGAATATATATAATGTGGGCATATTTGAAGATGTATCTGTTAGATTTGAACAAGGAAGTTCCGAAGAAATGGTAAAGGTTATTTATGTTGCAAAAGAAAAACTTTCGGGCTCTTTCAATTTTGGTGGTGGATATGCAACGGATGTGGGTATATATGGCTTTGTAGAGTATAAAGAAGGGAATTTATTTGGAAAAGCTAAAAGTTTAAGTTTACAATTATCATTAACAGGCTTTGGAAAGATCAACTATCAGTTAAGTTTTAGTGATCCTTGGTTTATGGGAGGAAGAAATTCTTTCCAATTGGATATTTATGACAAGAAAACCACTATTACAGGTTTAACAACTCCTACCGTTGAAAAGACGGGAGGTGCTTTTTCATTCTCCTATCCTTTGGGTGGACTTTGGAGTCTTTCTCTTGGTTTTAAATATGAAGAGATTACTTATTTAGATAACTCTAATCCTAAGAGCAGTGTAGGGAGTTTTAAGATAGGATTAATAAGAGATTCTAGAGATTTTTATTTAAATCCTACACAAGGAAATAGACAATATGTAAACTTAGAATTTGCTGGTGGTGGTAGTGATGCTAACTTTATCAAATATGTAGGAGATTTTCAGTGGCATATACCACTCACTAATAGAGAGTCTACTTTAACTATTACGGAGCAGAAAAATAGACAAGTTTTATCATTTAGGTTAGGATTAGGATATGCTGAGGGTAATATACCAACCACCGAACTCTTTACCTTAGGTGGGTCAAGTTCTATCAGAGGATTTTATGATAACGAATTTAAAGGAGATACATTTGCTCTTTTGAATATACAATATAGAATTCCGCTTGGAAATGGAATTTATGGGGTTTTCTTTTTAGATACTGGAAATGCATGGTATTCAAGGGATATTTCCTCCTTGTCTGATATTAAGCTTTATACTGGCATGGGACTTGGTTTAAGATATGAGACTATAATTATTCCAATAAGATTTGACTTTGGATATAATTTTGGTAATGATCCAATGGATCCTAATACAAAGTGGAGAATTCATTTTAGCTTTGGAGATATATTTTAATGAATGGAGGGATTTCTTTGAAAAGGATAATAATATTTTATTTATTTCTTTTATTTACCTTAAATCTTACCTTTGCTAATGAAAATTATTTTATTCAGGGAATATCTATAATTGGATTGAAAAATGTTTCTTACGATGTGGTTCAGAATATGTTGAATATTAAAGTGTTAAATACATATGATGTTAACTATATAGAAGGCCAAATAAATAAGTTAAAGGAAAGTGGTTATTTTAAATTTGTCTCTTATGAACTTAAAAAGTTGGATGTTGGTTATGATTTAATAATAAAAGTAGAGGAATTTCCTGTTATTACTGACATAATATTTCCGGATATCAAGCTTATGAAAATTGATGATATTAAGAAAGTTATTTATAGTGGCAAAGGTAAATTTTTTATTGAGGATAAAATTAAAGAGGATTGCGAAAAAATTGAGGGGCTATATAGAAGTAAGGGAATTGTTTTAGAAATGTCTCCTCAATATATTTTTAAAGATGGGATACTTACATTTATCTGGAAGGAAGCTCCTATTTTAGGTAACATTGAAATAAAAAGCGATAATCAATGGGAAAAGAAGATTATTGAGGATAATTTAAATCTTTCTATAGGAGATCCACTTGATCTAAGGAAAATAGATGAACTTAATCAGAAACTTTTGAAAAAGAATATAAGAATAAAAATAATACCAGAATGGGATTTTGAAGAAGGCTATACAATTTTATATCTTAATGTTGAACATCTGTCACCAAGAGTAGTTTCTTTAAGTTATGAAAGAAATGAAAGAATTAATTTAGATTTTAGCTACTATTTAAGTAATTATGGCAATTTATATTTAAATATTTCTAACGATATGCAAGGATCTCTTGATTACCTAATTTCTTGGCAACGTGATTTTTTAAAAGTTTATTTTGGAGATAATTATTGGGGATTGAGTATTTATAAAATTCTTTCCAAGAATAACATAGTAGGAGAGATTGGTTTTAAAAATAATCCGAATATTAATGATAAAGTTTTGAACTTTAATATAACTCAAGATTCCACTTTAGAAGAGGATGGTATTTATAAATCTGGAAGCTATTTTAACTTTAGTATAGATTTTCATGGGGGTGGTTCTAATTATAATTATTCTTTAGCATCTTTATCAGGCAAGTATTTTATAAGATATGGAGAAAGTCTTAATGAACGTATATTAGGTTTTATAGGGGATATAAGATATCCTTTTGGAGACTCACCAGAGGACGGATCTTTGTACTTAAAAATTACTTATGCCTTTCCCTTAAACAAAGGGATGTATTTAACTCTATCTTTGGGAGGTGATAGCTGTTTTAATCCAAAAGATTTAATTTCCGCGAGCGATATTAGAATTAGTCCATTTTTTGGTATGGAGTTTTCAGTTTCTCAAAAATCCTTATTCTATGCCTTTGGATTAGAGAGCAATCTTGTTTCTTTGAGAAAATTTTATATTAAATCAAAATTAGAATTTTAGGAGGTAAGGAAAAATGAAAAAATATGGTCTGTTAATAGTATTATTACTAATTGCAATCTCATTTGTCTTTGTTGGTGTTAAAATTGTTGGGGCACAGACTCAAACATCTTTAAAGATAGCATATATTGATGAAGATAAACTTTTAAGAAGCTATCCTCCTTTTATGAATGCCTATAATAAATATCAACAAGAATATCAAGATAGACTTAATAAGCTTAATGAAGCTCAGAAGGCTGGAAAATCTCAAGATGAAATAAAGAAATTATCAGCCCAATATGATGCTGAACTTCAACCCTATAAACAAGCAGTGGAGAAAGTATTAGATAGCTTAAAAAAGACTCTTGATAAAATATTCTCTGATCTTGCTAAAAAAGAGGGATATATAGCGGTACTTACAAAGAATGTACAAGGACAGGAGATTGTAATTTGGGGTGGAGTAGATATTACAGATAAGGTCATAAATATTCTATCTTCTGGTAAATAGATATGACTAAAAGATTATTTAGGATAATTTTAATCATATACGTTATACTTGTTTTATCTTTTTCTATTGTTTCTTCTCAACAGAGTATCAATATAGGATATGTAGATTATTCAAAGGTATTCCTTGAATTTAGATATACTAAGAATGTTCAAGCTGAAATAAAGAAAAGACAGTCTGATATTGAAAAATTAGTAGAAGATGCTAAGAAAAGTGGAAAAACTGATAAGGAGATTAACGAATTAAGATCAAAAGAAGAGAAGAAATTAGGGGAATATGTAGAGAAAGCAAGACAGGATATAAAAAATAAAATTTTAAAAGAAATTGAGAATATAGCAAAGAGTAAAAAGCTTTCTGTGGTTATAGAAAAGAAGATAAGAATATGGGGTGGAATTGATATTACTGATGAGGTTTTAAAAAATTTGAATAAGTAAAGGGTGAATAAAGATGTATCTTAGCGAAATAGCAAAGTTAATTAATGGGGAATTAGTTGGAGAAGATGTATATATAGAAAAGATCTCTGAATGGGACAAAGCAGAGGAAAAGGACCTTATATTTGTGTTTGATTTGGATGATATAGAAGTTGCTAAAAAAACAAGAGCAAAAGCAATGGTGATTCCTTCTGGTGGGTCTTCCTCTAAGCCACATATAAAGGTTGAGAATCCTAAACTTGCAATGGCAAAATTATTAAAGTATTTTGATTGGCGAGTATATCCTAAAGATGTTCATCCTACAGTTATTATAGGGGAAGGGGTTCAATTAGGAGATGATGTGGGAATAGCGCCATATACTGTCATAGGAAATAATGTAAAGATTGGTAAAGGATCAAAGATATTTTCAGGAGTAATTATAGGAAATAATGTGGAAATAGGCGAGAACTGTATCATATATCCAAGAGTAACTATTTATGATCATTGCCATATTGGAAACAGAGTTATAATTCACGCAGGATGTAGTATCGGTGTAGATGGCTTTGGATATATATGGAATGGAGAAGAGCATTATAAAATCCCTCATATTGGTAAGGTGGTCATAGAGGATGGAGTAGAAATAGGAGGAAATACTGTTATTGAGAGAGCTACTTTGGGAGAAACGCGCATAGGTAAAGGTACTAAAATAGGATCATTGATAATTATAGGACATAATGTAAGAATAGGAGAAAATTGTGTTATAGTAAGTCAAAGTGGTATAGCTGGAAGTAGTAAATTAGGAAACAATGTAATCATGGCAGGTCAAAGTGGGGTTTCTGATCATGTCAAAGTAGGCAATAATGTTACCATTCTTGCTAAGAGTGGTGTAATTAAAGACATACCTGATAATATGGTGGTATCTGGATTTCCTGCCAGACCTCACAAGGAAGAGATGAGGGTACAAGCTATTATGAGGAGACTTCCTGAGATTTGGGAAGAAATAAAGAGGTTGAGGGATAAGCTTGGATAGACAAAGAACCATTAAAGGGTCTATCAAAGTAGAGGGTAAAGGCTTACATACTGGTTGTTATACTAAGATGTATTTACATTCTGCACCAGAAAATACAGGAATTTTGTTTATTAAGAATAAGGTAAAAATTCCAGCCAGTTATAAGTTTGTAGTAGAAACTTCACGAAGGGTTGTTTTAGAAAAAGATGGTGAAAAGATTTCTACTGTTGAACATTTTTTATCTTCATTATATTATCTTGGGATTTCTAACCTATATGTGGAAGTTGATGGAGAAGAATTGCCAATTTTAGATGGCAGTGCTTTAAGTTGGGTAGAAATTCTTGAGAATTTAGTAAAAGATCAGGATCTTTTACAAGATGAATTGACAATTGAAACCCCATATTCTTTTAGAGATAGAAATGCTGAAATAATCTTTTTCCCCTCCAGCAAATTTCAAGTGCTTTGTGCTATCTCTTTCCCTAATTCCTTTTTAAAATGGCAAAGATTTTATTTAAAAGATCTTAAAGATTATAAAACTGAAATTGCTCCAGCAAGAACTTTCGGGTTTTATTATGAGGTAGAAGAGCTTATTAAAAGAGGACTCATAAGTGGTGCTGATCTTAATAATGCACTTCTTGTGGGAGAAGAAGCATACGTTAATGAACCTCGCTTTAAGGATGAACCAGTAAGGCATAAAATTCTTGATTTAATAGGTGATATGGCTCTTTCAGGTAAAAGATTAAAATTAAAAGTTATATCTATTGGATCAGGGCATTCACTACATATAAAAGCTATTTCATATCTACTTAGGGGGTGATGATGTGAATAATATTGATATTACTAAAATTCTTCCTCATCGTTTTCCTTTTCTTCTTGTAGATAGAGTCTTAGATTTTAAAGAAGGGGAATGGTTAAAAGCAATAAAAAATGTTACTTATAATGACTATTTTTTTGTAGGACATTTTCCCGAAAGACCTATTATGCCAGGAGTATTAATAATTGAAGCTATGGCACAATCAGCAGGTATATTTTTATTTCTAAGCTATGGAAAAGATAAAAGAGATAACGAATATATAGCATATTTGGCAGGGGTTAATAATGTTAAATTCAGAAAACCAGTGACTCCAGGAGATCAAATAATTTTAGAAGTAAAGCTAAAACAAACAGTAAGGAATATATATAAATTTGATGCAATTTGTAGAGTAGATAATAATATTGTGGCTGATGGAGAAATTACTATTGCTTTAGGAGGAAAAGGATGAGGGATGTATCAATACATCCAACCGCTATAGTTAGTGATAAGGCGGAAATAGGTGTAAATGTAGAGATTGGTCCTTTTACTGTAATTGAGGATGGAGTAAAAATTGGTGATTATACAAAAATAGAAAACCATGTTCATATAAAAAAAGGAACCATTATAGGTAGTGGTTGTCATATACATACGGGTAGTGTTTTAGGAGATATCCCTCAAGATTTGAGTTTTAAAGGAGAAAATAGCTTTCTTATAATAGGAAATAATGTAACTATAAGAGAATATTGTGTTTTTCATAGAGCATCTGGTGAAGGAAATGCTACAATTGTAGGTGATAATTGTTATTTAATGGCATATGTTCATGTAGCTCATAATGTTAAAATTGGAAAAGGTGTTATAATAGCCAATGCCACACAACTTGCTGGATATGTGGAAATTGGAGATAAGGCATTTATAAGTGGTCTTGTCGGGGTTCATCAGTTTGTAAGGGTAGGGAGTTATGCAATGGTTGGAGCATTATCTAAGTTGGTTAAAGATATTCCTCCCTTTTCTTTATGCGATGGTAGTCCAGCTTTAATATATGGTGTTAATGTGGTAGGTCTAAGAAGAAATAGTTTTTCGAATGATAGGATTAGTATAATTAGAAAGCTTTTTCATATATTATATGATAAGAGTTTAACTTTTGAGAAAAGGATAGAGGAAATATCTAAGATGGAATATGAAGAAGCTAAAATATTAGTTGATTTTATTAAAGGCTCGAAAAGAGGAATTGCTGATGCATCTTGGAGGAGCGAAGAATGAAAATATTCTTTTCAGCCTTAGAAGTTTCTGCTGATTTACATGGATCAAAGCTTATACATGCGTTAAAACAAAAGCAAAAAGATATACAATTTTTTGGCCTTGGCGGAGAAAAAATGAAGGATGAAGGTATGGATGTAAAATGGGATCTAACAAGATATAGTACTGTTGGTTTTATTGAGCCTTTACCTTATATTCCAAAGTTATTAAAAATACAACAAAAAGCCAAAAATTTATTGAGAGAGACAAAACCTGATCTTGCTATATTTATTGATGCTCAAGGCTTTAATCTTCCATTAGCAAAATATGCGAAAGGTTTAGGTATAAAAACGGTATATTATTTTGCCCCTCAATATTGGCTTTGGGGGAAAAAGGAAGAAGCTAAAGAAGTTCTCTCAAATTTGGATTGGATAATTGCCACTTTTCCTCAAGAGTATTCTTTATATAAATCATTTGGGGATAATGTGGTTTTTTATGGCCATCCTCTTATAGATTATCTTTCAATTTATTCAGACATAGATAAAAGAGATGATCTTATAGGACTTTTCCCAGGAAGCAGAGTTCAAGAAATTAAAAAACTTACTCCTATTTTTTTAGAGATAGCAGAGAAATTACCTGGATATAAATTTGTTATTCCTTTAGCAAGTCAAAAGTTCTCCGATTTATTATATTCTATTATAAAAGGTAAAGAGACTTTGGTGGAAGTGGTATCAGGAAATGAAAGTCAAAAGATCTTAAGAGCTTCTATTATAAGCCTTGTGGCTTCTGGTACTGTAACTTTAGAGGCTGCTATCCTCAAGACACCTGTTTTTGTGTTTTATAAGATCTCTCCTTTGACTTATTTCATTGCGAAAAGACTTGTTCACTATCCTTATATTGCTCTGCCAAATATAATTTTAGAAAAATGTATATTTCCTGAATATGTTCAATATATAGACATAAAAAAGGTTGTTAAGGATATAGAGGACTTTTTGAAAGATGGTGATAGGATAGAAAAAATATTAAAGGATCTTGATAGAATCTCTGAAATACTTGGAGAACCTGGAGTTTTAAATAGAATTTCTGATTTTATTTTAAATCTTTTATGAAGATTTATTTTATAGCTAATGGGCCTGGAGAAATAGTAGGCTGGCTCTATCCATTGGTACAGTGGATAAGAGAGTATAAGCCTTTTTGGAGTAAATATTTGTCATATTATCTAATATTAAATCCTTGTCAGTTTGCCTCAGGAGAAGAGGAGAGAGTTGTTAGAACATGGGAATTTTTTGAAGAGATAATTTTACCAGACGAATATTGGAATCTTTTTAAATTTAAAGAAGCTAACTCAATAATTTTTCATATAGGAGGAGATCTATTTTTTAATTTGGCTCTTGCCAAAAAGTGGAAAAGTAAATCTTTGGCATACTTAGAGAAAGATTTTTATTGGGAAAAATTTTACAATAGGATCTATGCATCTAAAGTTTTGAAATATAAAAAGGCAGTAGTTGTTGGAGATTTAAGATTTGATTTTCTTCCTAATAATGGGTTCTCTAATAATAATAGGATTGCTTTATTTCCAGGAAGTAGGACTTATGGTTTGAGATTTTATTTACCCTTTTATTTTATGTTAGCAAATGAAATTCTAAAAGATTTTCCAGACTTAAAATTTACCCTATTTTTCTCTCCCTTTTTAAATCCATCAGAAAAGGAAAAAATATTAGAAAAGTTGAAACCTCTTTGGAAGGATCTACCTATAGAGTTTAGAGATTTAAAAGATATGAGAGAAGTAAATGGATATCTTCTTGCCATTACCCTTCCTGGTACCAATACTTTGCAACTTGCATATATGAAAATTCCTATGTTAGTAATACTTCCTCTTCATAGACCAGAATATCTTCCTCTTGAAGGTATTGGTAATTTGGTTAAGGGAAGAATAAGAGATTTTATTATAAGAGCCTATTTAAATAGAAATCCATATTTAGCCTTACCCAATAAAATATATCCTGGAGTAGTACCTGAAATTGTAGGTAAATTTTCGTTTAAAGATGTGTTGGAATTTTTGAAAAGATTAATTGATAATAGGGAGATGATTTTAAATGTACATAATGAGTTAAAAGAAAAGTTTAATAAGGATTATCTATCGTCAGAATTGATTTGGAAGGATTTTTATCATGAAATACTTGAAAAGACTATTTGAACTTTTGAAGCCATATACAATTTATATTTTAATAGGTTTTTTATGTATTATAGTTGGTAATGGTGCCCAATTATATGCCCCGAAGTTCTTAGGAGAACTTTTGGATCAACTTTCTCATATCAAAGATCTAAATGTTCTAAATAGATTAGCCTTTATAATTATTATTCTTCTTTTTATAAGAAGCATTTTTTTGTATGGTCAGATTTATATCTTTTCTTTTATTGGTCATAGATTGGTAGCTGACTTAAGAGAAAAATTATTCGAGAAGATTCAATATCTCTCTTTAGATTATTTAAATAGATGGGGGAGCAGTGATCTTATAGCTCGTACTCTTCAGGATACTCAATTAATACAAACCTCTTTTTTATCAGGTATAGCAGATCTTTTTTATGCCATAGTTCTTTTATCAGGGGTTCTTGTGATAATATTTATCACTGATTGGCAACTTGCTCTTGCGACTCTTCTTGTTATTCCTCTTTTCATATTTTCCATATCTGGTATAGGTAGAGAGATACAAAAATGGTCCATGTCTGTACAAAAAAAGGTAGCAGACTTAACAAAACTTATTCAGGAGAGTATAAAAGGGGCAAGGATAGTAAGAGGCTTTTCTCAAGAAGAAAAAGAGATTGAAAGATTTAAGAGAGAAAATGAAAAAAATTTTTTTAGAAATTTGAAGATTGCAAGACTTACAGCATTACAAGTTCCCCTTGCTAGCTTTTTAAGTGCTTTAGCTCTTGTTTTTATCCTTTGGTTAGGTACAAGAAAGATAGCAAGGGGAGAGATAACAATGGGATCTTTTGTAGCTTTTCTTACTTATGTTGGTATGGCTTTGGATCCTACTCAAACTATTCTTAGGGTGTTTTCAGGACTAAGACAAGCCTATGCTGCTTTAGAAAGAATTTTTGAGATTTTGGATAAAGGTAAAGAGGTAGAAGAGGTTAAAAATCCAATAATTCTACCTCCAATAAAGGGTTTTGTAGAGTTTAAAAATGTATATTTTACTTATGACGGAAAGATTTGGGTTTTAAAGAATATAAATCTTAAGGTTAATCCTGGAGAAAAAATTGCTATTGTAGGAAGTAGTGGGGCAGGAAAAAGTTCTCTTGTAAATCTTATTCCCAGATTTATAGATCCTACTCAAGGAGAAGTAAGAATTGATGGATACAATATAAAAGAAGTAAGTTTAAAATCTTTAAGATCTCAAATAGGTTTTGTTCCACAGGAGACTATTATTTTTTATGGTACAGTAAAAGATAATATAAGTTATGGGAACCCAAATGTAACTTTAGAAGAAATTATAGAGGCTGCTAAAATAGCGAGGGCTCATGATTTTATTATGAATCTGCCAAATGGATATGATACTGTTATTGGAGAGGGTGGGATAGGTATTTCGGGTGGTCAGGCACAAAGAATTGCTATTGCAAGAGTTGTTCTTTTAAAACCAAAATTAATAATTCTTGATGAAGCTACTTCCGCCTTAGATTCTGAATCAGAAGCCTATGTACAGGAGGCTTTAAAAGATCTTATGGAAGGAAAAACTGCTTTTATTGTAGCTCATCGCTTATCTACTATAAGAAAAGCTGATAGAATAATTGTATTAGAAAATGGAGAAATAGTAGAAGAGGGTACCCATGAAGAGCTATTGAAGAAGGGCGGAGTTTATGCAAGAATAATAAAATGGCAACTTGAGGAGAATAATATAGGAGATGAATAAGGTAAAAATAGGGGTTGTTGGAGTAGGATATTTAGGTCAACATCATGTAAGAATTTTTAGTGAAATTCCTAAAGTAGAAGTTGTGGGAATCGCAGATTTAAATTTACAAAGAGCAAAAGAGATTGCTTCCATTTATAATATCCCTTTTATCACTTCTGATTATAGAGATTTACTTGATAGAGTTGATGCTGTTAGTATTGTTACTCCTACTAATACTCATTTTCAGATAGCAAAAGACTTTTTGCTTAGGGGTATTCATACTTTTATAGAAAAGCCTGTGACTCGAACTTTAAAAGAGGCGGAAACTCTATTAGAGATTGCCAGCGGGAAAGATCTTATTCTACAGGTAGGGCATATAGAAAGATTTAACCCTGCTGTTCAAGAATTAAAAAGATATATAAAAGATCCTTTTTACATGGAGATAAAAAGATCTGGTCCTTTTGACGGTAGAATAACTGATGTAGGGGTTGTAATGGATCTTATGATTCATGATTTAGATATTCTTTTTTATGTATTAGGTAAGAGTAGAAAAATATTAGACATAAAAGGATATGGCTATTCTTTGTATACTTCCCATGAAGATTTCGCAAATGTGGAAATTATTTTTGATGGAAATCTTCTTGTAAATTTGATTGCTAGTAGGGCAACTCCTAAAAAGATTAGAAGATTGGATATTTATGAAAAAAGTGGAGATTTAATAAGTGTAGATTATATGGAACAAAGTATATCTATAATTCACAGAAATAGAAAACAAGTTGAAACATCTATAGAGACTCCGGTTTTAGAGAAAGAGGAACCCTTGAAGTTAGAGCTTGAACATTTTGTGAACTGTATTCTTGAGGGTTCGGATCCTGAGGTTACCCTTGAGGATGGAAAATTAGCTTTAGCTCTTGCTACTGAAATTTTGAAGGAGTTGAAGGTTTTTGATATTAAGAAAGGCACTTAAAATTCTTTTCTTATCTATAATCTTTTTTATCTTCTTCATTACTTTATTATTATCTTCTGATGATTTGAAATATCTAAAAACTCAATTTGAACAGCAAATTAAAAAAGATCCCAAAAATACTGAATCTATTTTCAATCTTATGGTAGTATATGGAGCTTTAGGAGATTTAGAGAACCTTTATAAGACATATAATTTACTTGTAGCTACTGATCCTAACTTTCTTAAAAATCTTAAAAAGGATATAAAGGAAGAAAATAGCGGTATATTTAATCTATATAAATTAGCATTTTTGTATTATTTCTTAGAAGATTATGATAAATCAATCTTTTATTTTGAAAGATTATACGATTTAAAACCTGACGATGATTGGGTAATAGCTTATCTTGCATATTTGTATTATTTAAAAGATAATTTAAAAAAGACAAAAGAGTTAATAGATAAAGGATTAAAATTAAATAAAGATAATGAATTTTTTCACGCTCTTTTATGTGCCTTATATCTAAGAGAAAATAGATATTTTTCAGCTCTTAAGGAATATTTTACTACTTTGAGTATTGTTCAAAGAAAAGGATATAAAAACATATTTGAAATTTTAAAAAACTTGAGATAAATTGACATATTGTTAAAATTTTCTTAACATTAAATTATGGCACTTGAGACCATAGGTATATATAAATACTACGGAAAAAGGTGTGTAGTTAAAAATGTCTCTATACGTGTAACCCCTGGTAATGTGGTAGGACTTTTAGGACCAAATGGGGCAGGAAAAACTACTACCTTTTATACTATTATGGGTGAAGTAACTGCTGATCAAGGTAAGGTTTTACTTGATGGTGAAGATATTACTCATTTGTCTATGCCCCAAAGAGCAAGAAAAGGTATTGGCTATCTTGCCCAAGATCCCACCATATTTAGAAAGCTTACAGTAGAAGACAATATAAAATTAGTATTAGAATTAACAAACTTAACACCGAAAGAACAAAAAGAGATGTTGGAAGAGTTAATAGAAGAATTTCAGTTACAAAAAGTAAGGAAAAATTTAGGGTATACCTTGTCTGGAGGGGAGAGGAGAAGGGTTGAAATAGCCAGAGTTTTAGCCCTATCCCCTAAGTACATACTTTTAGATGAGCCTTTTGCAGGAGTTGATCCTATTACTGTTCAAAATTTACAAGAAACCATTTCTTATTTAAGAGAAAAGGGATTGGGTATATTGATTACTGATCATAATGTTAGAGATACATTAGCTATAACAGATTATGCATATATAATATTTTCAGGAGAGGTTCTTATCTCTGGTACTCCTGACGAGATAGTTAACAGTGATATGGCAAAAAGATTTTTCTTAGGAGAGAGGTTTAATCTTTAATGTCTGGACTTTTTTTAATAATTATATTGATCCTTGCAAGTGGCTTGATTGCATATACAGGAGATTATGTAGGTAGAAAAGCAGGAAAAAAGAAGCTTTCTCTTTTTGGGCTTAGGCCTAAATACACTTCTCGTATAATCAGTATTTTGACGGGCGTTTTAGTTATGGCTTTTTCTCTTGTTGTGCTTTCTGTTATTTCTGAAAATGTTCGAGTAGCTTTATTTGGAATGGAAAAATTAAAAAGGCAAATATATTCTTTAGAAAGTTCAATAAAATCAAAGGAAAAAGAATATACGGAAATTTTAAAGAGGTATGAAGATGTAAAAAGAGATAGAGAAAAGGCTTTGAAAGATTTAGAAGAATATAAAAGAAAAATTCAAACTTTGGAAACGGAAAGAGAAAAATTACTTAAAGAACTCAATAAATTATCTATGGATAAGGAGAGATTAAAGAAAGAAAACGAAAGACTTCAAAGGTCTATATATGAGGTCTCTAAAAAAATAGCCACATTATCTAAGGAAAAAGAATCTTTGGAAAAGGAAAAAAAATATTTACTTGATGAGTTACAGTTTTTGAATTCTACTATAACCAGTTTACGTACAGAAGGAATTATATTTAAAAGAGGAGAATTGATCCTTAATTATATTATTAGAGGTAAAACAAGTGATGATATACAAAAAGAAGCAAAAGCGCTACTTTCTTTAATTGAAAGTATAGCAAAAGAAAGAGGAGCAGGAAACGAAGAAAAAGGATATGTATGGGTACCAGAAGCGGAATGGAATAAACTTTTGGAGGCGATGAAAACACCAGAGGAAAAATTGGTAAGAGTATATTCTTTAGCAAACATATTTGAGGGTGAACCAGTTATTGTATATTTTCAAATTTTTCCTTATAAATTAGTATATAAGGCAGGAGATGTGATATTGTTAAAAGTTATAGATGGCAGTGAAGGTTTAGATAAGATTGAATCAAAGCTCTTAGAGGTTCTATCAGAGGTCAATAAAATAGCTCAACAGAAAGGTATACTTCCCGATCCATTATCAAATACTGTTGGTGAAATATCTTTTGATGAGTTTTATAATACTGCTTATAAAATTAAAGAAAAGGGCAAAAAGGTTATCCTAAAAGTGATAGTTGAGGAAGATACTTATAACAGCGGTCCTTTGAAAATAAGATTTGAGATATAGGAGGTAGTGATTTATGGAAAAGAAGTTTGTAGAAGCATTAACATCTCAAAAGGATGATTTTTCAAAATGGTATACCGAAGTGGTATTAAAGGCAGGACTTGTAGACTATTCTCCTGTTAAAGGTTGTATGGTAATAAAACCTTATGGCTATGCCATATGGGAGAATATACAGAAGATTTTAGATGAGAAGATTAAGGCAACGGGTCATGAAAATGCGTATTTTCCTCTTTTTATACCAAAGAGTTTCTTAGAGAAGGAGGCAGAACATGTGGAGGGTTTTTCACCTCAAGTTGCTTGGGTTACTAAAGGAGGAGATGAAGAGCTTTTTGAACCTCTTGCTGTAAGACCTACCTCAGAATCAATCATCTGTAGCATGTATGCTAAATGGATTCAGTCATGGAGAGATTTACCAGTACTAATAAATCAATGGGCTAATGTAGTTAGATGGGAAAAAGAAACAAGACCCTTTTTAAGAACCACAGAATTTTTATGGCAGGAAGGTCATACCGCTCATAGAACCCTTGAAGAAGCAGAAGAAGAAGCATTAAAAATGCTTTTTGTATATAGAGATTTTGTTGAGAACGATTTAGCTATTCCAGTAATTGCTGGTAAAAAAACAGAGAATGAAAAATTTGCTGGTGCCTTACATACATATTCTATAGAGGTTCTTTTAGCGGATGGAAGGGCTCTTCAAGCTGGGACATCTCATAATTTAGGTCAGCATTTTGCTAAGGCATTTGATATTATGTTTCAAGATGTGGATGGTGAAAGAAAATATGTTTGGCAAACCAGTTGGGGAGTGTCTACAAGGCTTATTGGAGCTTTAATAATGACTCATGGTGATGATTATGGTCTTGTTTTACCTCCCAGGGTTGCTCCTTATCAAATAGTAATTATACCAATATGGAAAAATGATACTGAAAGGGAAAAAGTTTATAATTATGTAGATGAAATATATAATATCTTGAAGGAACATTTTAGAGTAAAGGTAGATAAGGATGAGGAACATACTCCTGGTTGGAAGTTTAATGAGTATGAACTTAAAGGAGTTCCAGTAAGAATAGAGATAGGTCCAAAAGAAGTAGATAGGCAGGAAATATTTGTGGCAAGAAGAGATTTAAGATTGAAAGTATCATATAAAAAAGAAAATATGGTAGAAGATCTAAAAAATCTTTTAGAAGATATTCAAAAAACTCTTTTCCAAAAGGCTTTAAAATTTAGAGAAGAGAATTTCCATGATGTAAGTGACTTTAATACATTTAAAGAAATTATGGATACAAAAAGAGGTTTTGTTAAAGCAAGTTGGTGTGGAGATGGAGAATGTGAATTAAAGATAAAAGAATTAACTGGAGCTACTATAAGAAATTTACCCCTTGATTGGAAAGAGGAAGAAGGAAAATGTATTCTTTGTGGAAAGGAGACAAAAATTAAGGCATTATTTGCAAAGGCTTATTAAAGATATGAAGGTTAAAGTACTTATAGAAAGAATAGATAAAGAGCTATCACTCCCTTTTTATGCTACATCTGGATCTGCCGCTTTAGATTTGTATTCTCGTATTGATTTTGTCCTTCCTCCCTTTAATGAAATAGGTGGAGGAATGATAATTCCTACAGGAATAAAAATAGCCCTTCCCGAAGGATATTTGGCGTTGGTTTTACCTCGAAGTGGACTTTCTGCAAAGGAAGGTATAACAATCTTAAACACTCCGGGACTTATTGATAGCGACTATAGAGGAGAAATTTTAGTTAATCTTATCAATTTTTCAAAAAAGCCTTTTTACGGTAAAAAAGGCATGAGAATAGCTCAACTTCTTGTTCTTCCTTATCCAAGGGTAGAATGGGAAGAAGTAGAAAGCCTTCCTTTAACGGAAAGAGGAGAAGGGGGGCTGGGAAGTACTGGGATTTTATAAAATGTATTTTTCTTAAGAGATACATGTATGATATATAATTTAAAATTGGAAATTTTTAAAACAAAAAATAAGTAAGGGGGTTATGAAAGAAAAATGAAATATGAAACTGAAAACTTAAGGAATGTAGGACTCTTTGGGCATGGGGGTGCAGGAAAGACGAGTTTAGCTGAGGCAATTTTATATACTGCAAAAGTAATAGATAGAATGGGTAAAGTAGAAAATGGTAATACTGTTTCTGATTTTGAACCTGAAGAAATAAAAAGAGGAATATCTTTAAGTCTTTCGGTTCTACCCTTGGAATGGAAAGGAAAGAAAATTAACGTAATTGATACACCAGGATATGCAGACTTCATAGGAGAAATTAAAAGTGCTCTAAGAGCGGTTGATAGTATGCTTATTGTAATTGATGCTATTTCTGGAATACAGGTTCAAACTGAAAAAGTATGGGGAATGGGTGAAGAAGAGAAATTACCAGTAGCTTTTGTGGTGAATAAACTTGATAGAGAGAGTGCTGATTTCTATGAAAATGTGAAGGCTATTCAAGAAAGATTTGGTGGTAAAGCAATTCCTATATATTTGCCCATTGGTAAAGAAGGGAATTTTAATGGTGTTATAGATCTTTTAGAGGGTAAAGCATATATTTATAAAGATGACAAGGGAGAAGCAGTAGAATCTGAAATTCCAGCAGAGCTTAAATCAGATTATGAAAAATATAGACAACAATTAATTGAAACTATTATTGAATTTGATGAAGAATTACTTCAAAAATATTTAGAAGGAGAAGAGATTGAAAGCTTCTTAATAGCTAAAACCTTAAAGGAGGCTTTTAAAGGGAGAGAAATATTTCCAATCTTCCCTGTGTCCTCTTATAAAAATGTAGGGGTATCAAAATTACTTGATGCGATAGTTGCCTTCTTCCCAAATCCTTTAGAAAGACCAGCTATACCTATTGAAGATCTTAAAAATGGAGAAACAAAAGCCATACGAATAGGTGAAAAGAATGGTCTTTTAGCTTTTGTTTTTAAAACTTCTGCTGATCCATTTGTTGGTAAGATTAGTTACATTAGGGTTTTATCAGGAGTCTTAAAGCCTGATTCTGCATTATTTAATGTAAATAAAGGAGTACAAGAAAAGATAGGGGGACTTTTCTATCAAAGAGGTAAGAACCAAGAAGTTGCAACAGAGATTAGTACTGGAGATATAGGTGTGATAACAAAATTAAAAGAAACAAGTACAAATGAGACTTTGAGTGATAAAGATAATTCCATAAAAGTGGTCCCAGTTGAATTTCCTGAACCTGTCTTTGCAGTTGCCGTAGTCCCAAAGACCAGAGCTGATGAAGATAGGATGAGTTCTGCAATTGCAAGAATTTTAGAAGAAGATCCAACTTTAAGAGTGCAAAGAAATGTAGAAACTAATGAAACATTAATTTATGGTTTAGGAGATTCTCATTTAGAAGTGGTAGTGGAAAGAATGCAAAGAAAATTTGGGGTAAACGTGACCTTAGGTACACCACAAGTAGCTTATAGAGAAACTATTAGAGCTACGGTCAAAGCTGAAGGAAAAGTGAAAAAACAGACAGGTGGTAGAGGACAATATGGACATGTATGGCTTGAGTTAGAGCCTCTACCTCGAGGTGCTGGATATGAATTTGTAGATAAGATTGTTGGTGGAGTTGTTCCTAAGAACTATATACCTGCAGTTGAAAAAGGGGTTAGAGAAACTATGGAAAAAGGAGTATTAGCTGGATTTCCCGTAGTAGATGTTAGAGTTACTTTATTTGATGGATCTTATCATGAAGTAGATTCTTCAGATATGGCCTTTAAAATAGCAGCTGCCAAAGCTTTCAAAAAAGGTTTCATGGAAGCAAAACCTGTGCTTCTTGAACCAATAATGAGTGTAGAGGTTACAGCACCAAGTGAGTATACAGGTGATATTATAAGTGACCTTAATGGTAGGAGGGGAAGAGTAACTCAGATAGATACCTTGGGTAAGTTACAAGTAGTAAAGGCTCTTGTACCATTGGCTGAAATGCTTAGATATTCATCTGTTCTTAAATCTATTACTCAGGGTAGAGGATCGTACTCTATGAAATTCTCCCATTATGAAGAGGTACCAGCAAAGATACAAGAGGAGATCATAGCTAAGGCAAAACCAAGAATAGAAGAAGAAGAGGAATGATAGAGAAAATTGAAGTAGGTGATATATTAGAGCTTCCTAAGAAACATCCTTGTGGTGGAAATAGATGGATCGTGCTTTATTCTGGGGTTGATATTAAATTAAAATGCGAAAAATGTGGGCATATAGTTATGCTGCCAAGGATTGATATAAAAAGAAAGGCCAAAAAAGTGGGAAAGGTAGAAATAAAAGAAGATGAATAACTGGAAAAGAATTGTTGTAAAGGTTGGTACCTCAAGTATAACTGATGAGAAAGGAAATCCATCGGCAGAGAAGATCCTTTCCTTAGCAAGAGAATGTGTAAAACTTATAAGATCTGGTAAGGAAGTTATATTGGTATCTTCTGGAGCTATTGCTTCGGGAAGAGAAATTATAACTCGTCTCTCTAAGAGAAAGGATCTTCCTGCCAAGCAAGCATTATCTGCTGTGGGACAAGTAAGGTTAATGCAATATTATGCACAAATTTTCTCCATTTTTAAACAACCTATAGCCCAAATACTTATTACAGCAGAAGATATTTATGATAGAAAAAGATATTTAAATATTTCTCAAACCTTTGAGACTCTTTTAGAAGAAAAGATTATCCCTATTGTAAATGAAAATGATACAGTGGCAGTTGAAGAAATAAAGATTGGAGATAACGATACATTATCGGCAAAGGTAGCATGTGCTGTAGATGCTGATGTCTTAATTATATTGTCTGATGTATATGGTCTATATACGGAAGATCCCAATAAATCTAATGATGCTAAATTGATAAAGGAAGTTTATGAGATAAATGAAAGTATTGAAAAATATGCAGGTCCAGGAAAGGGAACTGGTGGTATGTATACAAAGTTAATGGCAGCCAAGATAGTTACAGAAGCTGGAATACCCATGATTCTAACAAAAACAGATATTGAAAATATTTTGGAAAGACTTATCTTAAAAGATGAAAAAATTGGAACTTTTTTCTATCCTTCTGAGAAGCATCTAAGCAGAAAAAAGCACTGGATGTTATTTGTGGCAAAAAGTGAGGGAAAAATTTATATTGATGATGGAGCCAAGGAAGCAATTCTTAAAAAGGGTAAGAGTTTACTTCCGGTTGGAATAATAAAAGTTGAGGGAGATTTTGTAAGAGGAGATACAGTATCTATATTGGATAAAGAAGGAAATGAAATAGGAAAAGGAATTATTAATTATGACAGTAGTGAGATTCAAAATATAATTGGAAAAAACTCTGAAGAAATAAAAGCTATTTTAGGAGATAACACCTACGAAGAGGTAATTCATAGGAATAATATGGCTCTTATACATCGTGATTAAAAATTTTGGTGGAGGCGATGGGATTTGAACCCACGGCCTCTTGCATGCGAAGCAAGCGCTCTCCCACTGAGCTACGCCCCCACTTTATTTAAACCTTTTTAAGTTTAATCAAAAGGAAAGGTTTTTGTCAAATTCTTTTAATTAATTTTATGGAATAATGTTATCATTTAAAATGTCTAATTTAATTGGATAAACTTTATTATAGAAAGGGTGTGAGAGTCAAGATGGAAGATATTATTGTTTTGGAAGATGTGGTTAAGATTTATAAAATGGATGGGGTAGAGACTGTTGCATTGAATGGGGTCTCATTAAGGGTTAAGAAGGGAGAATTCATAGCAATAATGGGTCCTTCTGGATCTGGGAAATCTACTATGATGCATCTTATAGGATGCCTTGATAGACCGACATCTGGGAAAATATATTTTGAGGGCAGAGATGTTTCTAAGCTTACTGATGATGAATTAGCGGAGATAAGAAATAAGAAGATTGGTTTTGTATTTCAGAGTTTTTATTTGCTTCCTCGCTATAATGCACTTCAAAATGTAGAACTTCCTTTAATATATCAAGGAGTTCCTCCTAAAGAAAGAAGAGAAAAAGCTAAAGCAATTTTAGAGAGAATGGGTCTTGCTGATAGGCTATTTCACAGACCTACCCAACTTTCAGGTGGACAACAGCAAAGAGTTGCTATTGCAAGGGCACTTGTAGTGAATCCTGTAGTTTTGCTTGCTGATGAGCCAACAGGAAATTTGGATACTAAATCCAGTCATGAGATTATGGATTTGATAAGTAGACTTCATAAAGAAGAAAATATTACTATTGTTTTAGTAACTCATGAACAAGATATTGCTTCTTATGCTCAAAAAATAATAAGGATGCAAGACGGAAAAATAATAGATATAGAGGATAGGAAAAGGGAGATAAGCCATGTATAAGAAACTTCTTTTTATTATGATTATCTCCTTTGTTTTTTTTAATATCTCTTACGGCGAAGAGTATATAACTATGGACTCTCTTTTACCTCTTTTACAAAAGTCACCCCTCTATAACATATATAAAATTCAATATGAGAATTCAGTAAATAATTATTACTTATCTCAAGTAAATTTAAAGCCTAATATTACGTTCCAAGCATCATATAATCAGGGAGAAACAAAGACTACAATAGGATCTTCTACCACTATAAATACAACTCAAAACACCATTCTATCCTTAAGTTATTCCCAGATTATCCTTCCTTTTGGAGAAGCAGGAATAAATATTAAAACAGCAGAGCTAAGTTTAGAGCAGGCAAAAAATAATTTTAAAATTAATTATAACGATCTGTACCTTCAATTTTTACAATCCCTATATAATATTTATTTAGCTCAAGAAAAGTTGAAGATCTATGAAGAAAGTTATAGTTTGGCAGTAAAACAAAGAGAAGTAGCAGAGAAACAATTTGAGAATAAGGTTATAAATGAAATAAATTTGTTGGATTATAAACAAAAGGAGAAATTGGCAGAGATTAATTATAATTCAGCAAAAAGCAATTTAGAATTAGCATATAAATCCCTTGAAAATCTTTTAGGAATAACCTTACCGAGAATTCCAGTAAAAATTGATATTAAGTATGATGAGATAAAAGACAAACCTGAAGATCTTTTGAGTAAACTTTATGCTAATAATTTAAGTATAAAAAATGCGAGCTTAGATTTAGAAAAAAGTAAACTTAATTTAGATAAAGCATATCTTCCATCTTGGGGAATTACTTTCAGTGGAGGTTACAATACTGGAAATACATCTTATAATGCTTCCTTTAATACAAAAAACTATCTTTTATCATTTAATACAGATCAAACCTTTGGAGATACCATAAGTTCAAATAAAGAGTCATGGAGTATCAAAGTTCAGTTTAGTATTCCCATTTTAGATGGGGGAAGTAGTAACATAAATAAAACTCAAGCAGAGCTTTCCTTAAAACAAATGCAGATTAACTTTGAGAAAACTAAGAAGGATGTAGAACTTAATTTCTGGAAGACTTATTATAATTTAATTCAAGCTCAATCAACTATAAAACAAAAAGAAATTACCTTAGAACAAAAGAAAATGAATTTTGATGCTCAAAAGATAAGGTTTGGTTTAGGATTAATAACAGAGCTGGATTTAAAGAGTTATGAAATAGAATATATGCAAGCGAAGTATGATCTTGAAGATGCTATTTTGAATTATAATCTTTTGAGAGTTCAATTAAATAATCTTATTGGAAATTAGGAGGTAAGCTATTTATGAAAAAGATATTAGCATTTTTAATTTTAACATTTTTAATTCTTTCAATAGGCTATTCTCAAGAATTAAAGATATTAACTTTTGATGAAGCAGTAAATATCGCCCTAAAAAATAATAAAGATATTCTAGTAGCAAAGATAAATTTAGACAATGCGGTTTTTGACTATGAAAATAAAAAGAAAGATCCAACTACTTTAATACTCTCTTTAAAGCAAGCAGAATTAAATGTAAAGCTTGAGCAAGTAAAATATAATAATACAAAAATTCAGGTAATTCAAAATGTTAGAAATGCTTATTTTTCTGTTTTGGAAGCGCAAGCACAGGTAAAATTATATGAAAAACAAGTAGAGTACTATCTTGAGAATCTAAATGCAGCGAAACTAAAATTTCAATTAGGTAATGCAACTTTAACCGATGTTAAACAGGCTGAAATAAATTATTTGTCTGCTCAAAATACATTAAAATCAGCAGAAAATAATCTTTCTATAGCATGGAGTCAGTTTTGGCAAACCTTAGGGGTATCTCCTATGGAAAATATAACCCTCAAAGAACCAGATCTTGTATTTTTTAACTTTACATTGGATGGCCTTTTTAATCTTGCAAAAGAGAATCTAACAAGTATTGTACAGGCAAGCAATAATGTTGAACTATATGATTTACAGGTAAAGCTTTATAATAATGAATATACGCCAAAAGCTACTTTTTTGTCATCTCAAAATTCTTTAGAAAGTGCAAAAATGAATTTAGAACAGGTATTAAATACTACAAAATTAACAATAGCTCAGAGGTTAGACCAATTGAATGCAAGTTTGAAGGATGTAGAATTGCAGAAAAGTAATTTGGATCTTGCGAAAGAAAGTTACAATATAACAAAAACACGATTTGAAGCGGGATTAATAACCAAATTAGATTTAATGAATGCTGAAATAAATTTAATAAAGGCTGAAAACAATTATTATTCTTCTTTACATACATATTTTAAAAATTTAGATAATCTTTCCATATCTGTAGGAAAGGCTCTTTCCGAAGGAGGAGAAGTTAAAAAATGAAAAAAAGAAATATATTACTCATTGTTATAGCTATTTTAATTGTGATCATAGGATCATGGGGCATTTTTGGTAGAAGTTCAAAAACTTCTTCAAATAAAACTACAATTACTACCTATACTGTACAAAGAGGAGATCTTTTAGTAACAGTATCTGGTAGTGGAACCCTTGAGGCTGAAAGAAGTCTTGATATTGTCAGTAAAGTATCGGGGACAGTTATATATGTAATAGAAGAAGGTAAAAAGGTGAAAGCAGGAGATATTCTTGTGAAGGTTGATCCAACTGATTATCAAATATCCTATAATCAAGCATTAATTTCTTATAAAAATGCTGAAAATTCCTATGAACAAGCAAAACTTAATTATGAAACTCAAAAGAGAAATTTAGATAAAAACTTAAGTGATGCTCAGATAAGTAGGGATAATGCATTTTTAGAGTACCAAAATGCTGAGAAGAATTTAGAAAGGATTAAAGGACTTTTTGAGAAGGGATTTGTATCACAGAGTGATTTAGATAATGCTAAACTAACCTTAGAGAAGGCAAAAAATTCTTATACTCAAGCTGAGACAAATTTGAAAATAGTTAAAAGCAATTATGAGGCTCAACTTAAAAACTTACAAAAAGATCTTGAAGCAGGTAAACTTTCTTTTGAAAGATCAAAATTGGATTTACAAAATGCAGAGCGAAATTTAGCAAATACAGTTATTAGGGCTCCATTTGCTGGAATTGTGGCTAACGTGAAAGTAGTAAATGGACAAATAATTTCAAATAACACTATTTTAATGACTTTATTGGATACAGATAATGTAGAATTAAGTTTAGAGGTAGATGAGACAGATATAGGGAAGGTTTCTTTGGGTCTACCGGTAAGAGTCACCTTAGATGCATTTCCTGATGAAGAATTTGAGGGGAAAGTAATAAGAATATCTCCTGTTGCTACTATTTCAAATAATATACCTATATTTAAGGTAAGGGTAAAAATACCTAATCCTGATTTAAAATTAAAGGTTGGGATGAGTGCTGATGGAGATATTATTCTTTTGGAGAAAAGGAATGTTTTATTAATACCACTTAAAGCTGTAAAGAAAACTGAGAGAAGAAGTTATGTGGAAGTTCTTAAAGGTGATGGAACTACCGAGCTTGTAAGAGTAACCTTAGGAGAAGATGATGGTACTAATGTGATTGTAGAAAGTGGTCTTAAAGAGGGGGATGTGATTGTATTACCATCATCAAGTAGTACATCAAGATCTACAAATCAGCAAATGCAGATAAGAATACCAGGGGTTCCTTTAAGGTAGGTGTAATAATATGATGATTATGGAAATACTTAAGATGGCCTTTCATAGCTTCTCATCAAATAAGTTAAGAACATTTCTTACAACTCTTGGAATAATAATAGGAGTTGCAGCAGTGGTAACTTTAATGTCTTTAGGAGAGGGTACTAAATATTCTATTGAAAAGCAGTTTACATCTCTTGGGTCTAATCTTCTTACTGTTTTTCCACGATTTGGTAGAGGGGTTGGGCTTATAAGAGGGGCACCCAGAAGTTCTATCACTAATGATGACTATGAGGCTCTTAAAAAAGAATTGGATAACTCAAAGGTAATAGCTATAGTCCCCTATGCAAATAGAAATGTTCAGGTAAAATATAAGTCTTCAAATACTAATACTCAAGTTATTGGTACTTCTACTGATTATATAAGGATAAGAGAGATAAAGTTAAAGGAAGGAGATTTCTTCAGCGAGGAGGATTATAAAGGAGGTAAAAGAGTAGCAGTATTGGGATCTTCTGTAGCGGAAACTCTTTTTGGAAATGAGGATCCTGTGGGTCAAAGTATAAAAATAGCAGGAATAACTTTTAAAGTTATAGGAGTTCTTGAACCTCAAGGACAATTAGGTGGATTTGCTAACTTAGATGATATGATATTTATACCTTTAACCACTTTTCAACGTAAAATTCAAGGAGGAAATTTTTTAAACAATATATATATTTCTGCTGTAAGTCCTGATGTTATGGATGATCTCCAAACCCAGATTGAGGAAATAATAAGGAAAAGGCATAAGATAACAAATCCCGGTGAAGATGATTTTGTAGTACAGAATCAATTGACTATTCTTTCTTCTTTGAATCAGTCAATGCAAACATTAACTCTCTTTCTTGCAGGAATAGCAGCCATCTCTCTTTTAGTTGGTGGAATAGGTATTATGAACATAATGTTGGTCAACGTTACAGAAAGAATAAAGGAGATAGGTATAAGAAAAGCTGTAGGAGCAAAATCTGGATATATTCTTTTGCAATTTCTCTTAGAATCTGTAATTGTGTCGGTAGTGGGTGGAATTATAGGTATATTGTTAGGGATTTTCCTTGCACAAGTTATTAAATCATTTTCTGGCCTTTCCGCCGTTGTAACATTAAATCCTATAATCTTATCATTTACCGTATCTGCATTGGTTGGTATATTTTTTGGTTATTACCCTGCAAGAAGAGCTTCTAAATTGAATCCTATTGAAGCTTTAAGATATGAGTAATAAGGAGGTAAATACTATGAAGAGAATTATTGCTTTAATATTATTAGGTATATTACTGATAAGTTTTGCATATTCTCAAACCCAAACTCAACCCCAAAGAAGAAATTTCATGTCTCAAGAAGTTCAATATCTTATGAGATTAGTAAGGGATTTGAGGGAGCTTGATAAAGATAAGAAGGTATCCATTACAAAAAACCAAGCTCAAAAACTTATTCCTATCTTACAAGAGCTTCTTAAAACAAGTATGCTTCCCAAGAAGGATGCTGATAAATTTATATCAAGAATTGAAGGTGTTTTAACTGATGAGCAATTAACTTATCTTGATAAATTACAAATAGAAAGGCAAAAGAGATTTGAAGAAATGAGGCAAAAAATGCAACAAAATCCTCAAGGTTCACAAACAGGTCAAGGACAGATAAATCCTCAATGGAGAGGACCACAAAATATTTCTGAGAAAGAGAGACAAGAATTTCAAAAATTTATGGAAGCATGGAGTAAAGGACAACCGTTAAATCCTTTTTATCATGTAACTATGTATAAAAAACAGTTGAATGATTTGATAGACTATTTAAAGAAAAAATAAAAAAAATTTGAGGAAAAGGGGGAGGTAAATATATGTATATCCTTGCGTTAGATCAAGGAACTACAAGCTCAAGAGCTATAGTTTTTGATTCCTTAGGTAATATTGTTAGTGTTGCTCAAAAAGAGTTTCCTCAAATTTTTCCAAAACCAGGATGGGTGGAGCATAATCCTTGGGATATTTGGAATTCTCAAAAAGAAGTAATGTTAGAAGCTGTCTATAAATCTGGCATATCACCAAGGGAGATTGCTGCTATAGGAGTAACAAATCAAAGAGAAACAACTATTGTATGGGACAAGGAAACAGGAGAACCTATATATAATGCAATTGTTTGGCAGTGTAGAAGAACTGCAAATTACTGTGAAGAATTAAAGAATGAAGGACTTTCTGAATTAATAAAGGAAAAAACGGGCCTTGTAATTGATGCTTACTTTTCAGGACCTAAGATTAAATGGATATTAGATAATGTGCCTAATGCAAGAAGAAAGGCTGAAGAAGGTAAACTCCTTTTTGGTACCGTAGATACATGGTTAATATGGAACCTTACAGGAGGAAAAGTACATGTTACTGATTACTCCAATGCTTCAAGAACTATGCTTTTTAACATAAAAACCTTAGATTGGGATGATGAACTCTTAGAAATAATGAATATTCCAAGAGTTATGATGCCTAAGGTTCTTCCTTCAAGTTATATATATGGAACATGTAATATTTTGGATAATTTTGAGATCCCCATCTCCGGAGATGCAGGAGACCAACAAGCTGCTCTTTTTGGTCAATGTGGATTTGAAGAAGGTATAGTAAAAAACACATATGGTACTGGTTGCTTCATACTACTTAATACAGGTAAAAATATTAAATATTCATCTCAAGGTCTTATTACTACTATAGCTTATGGTTTAGGAGATGAGATATATTATGCCTTAGAAGGTAGTGTTTTTATTGCAGGGGCAGTGATACAATGGCTTAGGGATAATTTAGGAATTATAAAAAATTCATCAGAAAGCGAAATTCTTGCAAAGAGTGTTGATGATAATGGAGGAGTATTTTTTGTACCTGCATTTGTAGGGCTTGGAGCTCCTCATTGGGATATGTTTGCTAGGGGATTAATTATAGGTATAACCCGTGGAACTAAAAAAGAACACATTGTAAGAGCAGCTTTGGAAGCCATAGCATATCAAACCCAAGATGTTTTAGAACTCATGAGTGATGAGACCGGTATAAAAATTAGAGAATTAAGGGTTGATGGTGGAGCTTCTGCTAATAATTTTCTTATGCAATTTCAATCTGATATTTCTAATATAAGAGTTATAAAACCCCTTGTTACTGAGACCACATCCTTAGGAGCAGCATTTTTGGCAGGCCTTGGCGTAGGTTTATGGAAAAGTACTGATGAACTTAAGCATTTATGGAGAGAAGAGAAAGTTTTTGAGCCCTGTCTCTCAGAAGAGAAAAGGAGAGAACTTTTAAAAAAATGGAAGGAAGCAGTTAGAAGAGCTAAAAATTGGGAATAAAAAATAGTGATATTCGTCATAAATTATGTAAAGAAATATTGGAAAAGGGGTGAGAATATGAAAAGACTAAAGTATGTAGTAGGAATTTTGATAATTTTTTCCCTTATTTCAAGTATTATTTTTGCTGCTCCAAATTATAAGGGTCCAATGCTTTATAAAGAAAGAATTATGATATTAGACAGAAACAGATATACATATGAACGAGGGGTTCCTGTTTCTCAAGATCTACAAAATCTTTTAAGGGAAAGAAATAGAATTCAAGCTGAGATTCAGTTACTTTTAAGAGAAGAAAAGATTGATTCTGAAAGACTACAACAAAAGATAAAAGAGCTAAAAAATTTGAACAATAAGATATATGAAGAATGGAAGAAAAATTTACCATCTTTCTTGGATAAAAATTTAAAGCTTAAAGAAGAGCAGAAAGAAAAAGTTAAGGCTATCTTTGATAAATATCTTGATGCTTTAAAAGAATTGAGATTACAGATAAGGGTAAAAACTTTACAGGCAAGAGCTCTTGGAAATCAAGATAAAGAAAAATTAGATCAGTTGAAAAAAGAGATTAGTGATCTAAGAATAAAAGAGAAGAATATGGAGAAAGAAATGTGGAAAGAGATAAGCAATGTCTTAGATAAAGCGCAAGCGGCAAGATTAAGATACTTGTTAATGATATATAATAGAAAGGCTCCTAAATTTTAATACGAAGGGAAGAATATTATGTATAAAGAGTTAGTTAGTGTGATTAAAGGAAAGAAAACTATATCTGATAATGAATTAAAGCCCTTTTCCTCCCTTTCTGGGGAGGAAAAGGGTAAGTTATCTGATCATGCTCTTCTTTCTTATATCAAAAGTGGAGATAGAGAGGCCTTCTCTATTCTTGTGAAAAGATACGAAAAGAAAATCTTAAATATTCTTTATCTCCAACTCGGAAATATCCCAGATTTAGAGGATCTTGTGCAAGAAGTATTTATAAAAGCTTTTAAAAATATTAATAGTTTTAGAGGAGAGTCAAAGTTTTCTACATGGCTCTATAGAATAGCAATTAATATTGCTTATGATTATAGAAGAAAAAATAAAGAAGTATATTCCTTAGATAATTCAATAAATGAAGATGATGATAATACTTTTGAAAGTATAATAGCGGGAGATACAAAGGACCCATTAGATATAGTAGAGAAGGAAGATGTGAAAAGTAAAGTGCGTAGATTAATAATGGAGCTTCCTAAGGAATATCAAGAAGTATTAATACTTAGGGAATATGAAGGATTGTCATACGAGGAGATAGCTAAAATACTAAATTGTCCTGTGGGTACTGTAGAATCAAGACTCTTTAGGGCAAGAAAGGAATTGAAAGAAAGACTTTTAAAGGAAGATGAGAATTATGCAATGTAAAGAGGCTAAAAGATTGATATCATCATATATTGATGGTGAAATCTCTCCAGATAAAAGGAGAGATTTGGAAGGCCATCTTTTAATTTGTTCTGATTGTAGAAGAGAATTAGAAATGATGGAGAAAATAGTAAAATTAATCCATGAACTTCCTGAAATTGAACCTTCTGAGGAATTATCAGATAAAATCTGGGTAAAATATGCTTTAGAAAAGGGTGATGTTTCAAAGAGTACATTCAGAAAATTTCTTCTAATTCTTGGTTTTGTTGCTTTTTTTGGTGCAATTATCTTTTTTGCTCAGAATTATTTTAAATCCCAGAGTTTTGATAAAGATATATACAGTTATTATAACTTTCATGGAAAAATGAGCACTTCAATAAACGAAAATACATTGGTTGATCTTGTACTTTATCAGTATAGCGGAAAATGAGTAATGAAAAGGGCAATTGTACTGTTTATAAGCCTCTTTTACATCACAACTATTTTTGCTGAAGATTCTTTTGAAATTATTAGAAATTTTGAAAAAAATAATGGTATAGTACCATTTTCAGGCATAGAAGTTTCTATATTATTTGATGATCCTAATTTTGAGAAAACAAGCGTTGCTAAGGTTTATTCTAATGGTAATTACCTTTTTAGAAAAGATTATTTATCTCCTCCCTTCCTTTTGGGTAGAGTAGTTTTAGATAATGGAAAATATCAATATGATTTTGACCCTAAGATTAATGTAATAAGAATTTCTCCTTCATCTTTTATTATAAGAACTAAAGATGAGATAGAACGACAAATAAAATTAATAAGGCAAAATTATATTGTTACTATAGATAAGGAAGAAGTCTTTTTGGGCAGGAAGGTATATGTTATTCTCTTTACTTCTAAATATACTAAGAAACTTATAAGTAAAATGTGGATAGATAGTGAGAAATATATATCTTTGAGGACTGATAAGTATAATAGTGATGGAAAAATTGTAGGAAGAACTATGTTTATAGAGATTGATTTTAATCCTAAGTTCTCTGAGAATCTTTTTAATCTTGACTTTATAAGAAATAAGAATACAAAAATAGAAGAGAGTAAATTGGTTGAGGAAAAAATTAATAATGCCAAAGCACCTTTTGAGCTTCCTTTAGGATATATGCTTATTAAATTTTATTCCATATTAGAAGATAATGATAAAATAACCCATTATTATAAATATTCAGATGGAATTCTTGATTTGTCCCTTTTCGAGGGCAATATTCCTTTTAGACCTACTGGACAACCTATTATTATTGATGGTACTCAGGTATTTTTTGCATCTAATATTCTGTGGAAATCTATAATTTGGAAGAAAGATAATAAATATTATCTTCTTGTAGGTGATATCCCTGATAATTATGTGGAAACAATTTTTATAAAAGTAATGAAAGAATTATCTTTAAGAGAAGTAAAAAAGGAACCTTTAGAGAAAGCTATTATCCAAAAGTAAGGTTTAAATATAAAGCCTTTTTAAGAAAGCATTTATCATTACATCTTCTACATTTTCTTTTACCATGTTCTACAATCAAGGCGTGATATTCCTGATATAGTTGGTAAATTGGGAATAAAAAGTTGTGGAAAATTTGTTGCCACTTCTCATAGGGTAATTTGTAGTCACCAAGTCCAAGGCAATGAAATAATCTTTTAGTATAGTTATCAATTACGAAAACAGGTCTATTTAAGGCATATAATAAAATAGAATCTGCAGTCTCCATACCTATACCATTTATTTTTAGGAGTTCTTTTCTTAGATAGGATGTAGGATAAATATTCATTCTGGATATATTTCCATCAAATTTATTAATAAAAAACTCTATAAAACTTTTAAGTCTTTTTGCTTTTATTTTATAAAAGCCACATGGTTTAATAAGATTTGATAAATCCTTTTCAGAGATATTGTGAATACTATAAGGATCAAGAAGATTATGTTTTTTTAAGTTATTGATAGCTTTTTCCACATTATTCCAATTGGTGGCCTGAGTAAGGATAGCTCCTACTATTACTTCAAAGGGGGTCTCCGCAGGCCACCAATATTGAGGCCCATATCTATCAAAAAGGATTTTAAAAATCTCTTCTATTTGGTTCAATGTCTAAAATGTCTGATATCGATCATAACTAATATAATACCATTTTTCTCTGCTTCTTTTATTACTTCCTCATCTCTTATAGATCCTGATGGTTGAATTACAGCCTTTATTCCGTATTGGGCTGCAAGAGTTATAGAATCTGGAAAGGGAAAGAAAGCATCAGATGCAAGATAAGCCCCTTTTGCCTTTTCTCCTGCTTGTTCCAGTGCTATTTTTACTGAATTTACTCTATTCATTTGTCCTGCCCCAATTCCTAAGGTTTGTTTGTTTTTACTAACCACAATAGCATTTGATTTGACATGTTTTACAACTTTTAAAGCAAAAAGTAATTCTTCCATATCCTTTTCATCTGGTTTTAGAGATGTTTTTACTTCATAATTATTCATCAATACATTATTGAAGGTTTGAATTAAAAATCCTCTCCTTAAAGATCTTATTTCAAAGGGATTCTCAGGAATATTTTCTTTATATATTAAAACTCTTAAATTCTTTTTAGTGGAAAGAATATTTTTAGCTTCTTCTGTAATACCAGGTACTACTATAACCTCAAAGAAGGATTTTGTTATCTCTTTTGCTGTATTTTCATCTAAAATAAAGTTACATGCTATAATCCCACCATATGCAGATACAGGGTCACTTTCAAGGGCTTTTAAAAAGGCTTTAGTAGGGTCATCATCAGAAGCTACGCCACAAGGATTGTTATGCTTAATAATTGCTACAGTAGGTTCTGTAAATTCTTTAACTAAATTCCAAGCAGAGTCCATATCTAAAAGATTATTATAGGATAGTTCTTTCCCTTGAAGTTTCTCAAAAGGAATTTCTTGATAAGGTAAAGTATAAAATCCTGCTTTTTGTTGAGGGTTTTCTCCATATCTTAAATCTAATTTCTTGCTTAAATTAAGATTTATATTTTCATAGAATTCTTGAGATAAATAAGAGGATATAGTTTGATCATAAATAGAGGTAATAGAAAAGGCTTTAATAGCCATCTCTCTTCTAAATTCAATATCATCTCTATTTTCCCTTAAATATTGAAATACTTTCTCGTAATCTTCAGGAGATGGGACTACAAGAACATATGGAAAGTTTTTTGCAGCTGCTCTTAGAAGACTTACACCTCCGATATCAATGTTCTCTAATGCTTCTTCTAAAGATACATCTTTTTTAGAAATAACTTTTGCAAAAGGATAAAGATTGCAAACAACAATATCTATTAAAGGAATATTTTCTTTCTGTAGTTCTTCTATATCCTCTTTTTTATCTCTTCTTGCTAAAATTCCTGCAAATATTTTAGGATGAAGGGTTTTAACTCTTCCACCAATTAATTCTTTGAAACCTGTGTATTCAGATACTTCTTTTACTTCAAATCCTTTCTCTCTTAGATATTTAGCAGTGGAAGAAGTCGCAATAATCTGATATCCATGGTTAGTTAGTTCAAGACAAAGATTCTCAATTCCAGTCTTATCATAAACACTGATGAGAGAGAAAGGCATTATTATGTAACCTCCTTCTTATTGTTTTTTGAATTCCTCTGGATTTAAATCTCTTAATAGCTTCGTTAATTCTTCTTCTGCATTATATTCCTCTACGAACCCAGCTTCTTCTAATATTTGGGAATCTACATAAATAGGAGATTGAGTTCTTAAAGCAAGAGCCATAGCATCAGAAGGTCTGGAATCAATTTCTAATATTTTATCGTTTATATTTAAGAAGATTGTTGCATAAAACGTATTTTCTTTTAAGGAATGTATGTAAACTTTATCTACTTTAGCATTTAAAGATTCAATTATATTTTTTAGAAGGTCATGGGTAAGAGGTCTCCCTATATCTATTTTTTCTAATGCAATAGCAATAGCATTAGCTTCAAAAGGACCTATCCATATTGGGAGGAATCTTTTTCCTTCTAGTTTTTCTCTTAAGAGCACAACGAACTGATTGGTTTGAGGATCTAAACTTAGTCCTGCTATATAAACCTCAACCATCATGATATTTCACCTCTTTTTGATTGACCTTTTATCATATCTTAACCCAAATATACTTATTTGTAAATCATTATGATATAATTCTGCTGTATGATGAAGAAATTGGAACTTAAGGGTACATTAATTTTAATTTTTGTAACTTTAATATGGGGAAGTACCTTTTCTTTGACGAAGATATCCTTAAAATATCTTACCCCTTTTTTCCTTTTATTTGAAAGATTCTTTTTGGGGAGTCTATTTTTAGGTATTTATTTCATAGTTAAAGGGATTCCTATAAGAATAAATTGGGCAGGATCAATATTAGGAATTATAAATTTTTCAGCTATAGCTTTTCAAACTTTTGGATTAAGATCTACAACTGCCACTAAAGGTGCTTTTATAACTGGGCTTTCTGTTTTAATGGTTCCATTTTTTGAAAGAATATTTTTAGGAAGAAAAATCAGTATTAGATTGTGGCTTTCTGTTTTTATAGGATTTTTAGGGTTAACTATGCTTACAGTTGATTTTACACAAATTGGTTATATAAATTGGGGAGACTTTCTGGTTTTTATCTGTGCATTACTCTACGCTATTCAGATTGTCTATATTGCATATGTAGTTCATAAAAAAGAAGTTTTAGATCTAGTCTTTTCTGAACTCATTATAACAATGTTTTTAGCATTATTGTTCCATATTTTTTTTGAACCAGAAAGTCTCCCTTTAAGAAATATTTTTATATCTTTTATTCCTGTTCTTTACTTAGGCACTATTGCTACTTCTCTAACCCTTACGCTTCAACTTATAGGTCAAAAGTATCTTACTCCTACGAAATCAGCCTTAATATATAACTTAGAGCCTGTTTTTGCTACTATTTTTGCCTTTTTTATATTAAAAGAATCCTTATCTCTTATTCAGTTTATTGGAGCTTTTCTTATACTCTTATCCTTGTTTACTTCTATTCCTTCTTCTCCAATAGATAATTAGATAATGTATTTATTGAGGAAATAAGATAAGCAATAATTGAATTAATACCCGCTTTAATTAAATTGAAAGGAATTATTATTGGAATAATTAATGGAATAATACTACTTCTCGGTACCCCTAAGTAGATAGGTGTCAGGATCAGATTTGCAATTGCCATTACTATAGTCATACTTATTGTTCCAAATAACAAAGATAAAATTTTATTTTTTGTTTTTCCGTATAATATACCAGCTACTGTTATTAAGGTGCCTGTTGCTAAAAAATGCATAAAAGCTCCTATAGGTCCGCCTTGGCCTGTGAATATAGCCATAAAAATCGCCACAATAATAGTTGTTAGTATACCTTCCGAAATTCCATAGTACAAAGCTATTAATAATAAAGGAATATCTCCAGGATCATATAGTAAATAGGGAGCTTGAGGAAGAATGGGGAAGTAAATTGTTATTGATAAGATAATAGATAAGGCTGTTAAGATGGAAATTGTCGTAAGCTTTTTGGTGGTCATTTCATCAACCTCCTTTTTTAGTATTAAAAAAAAGCCCTGGAGGTAAATATCCCCAGGGCTTTTTTACAAATAAATAAATTACCTTCTCCCATCCGGACTATACCGTCGGCCCTGGATTTTCACCAGGTCTGCAAGCCCAAAGGCTTGCTCGCAGGCTTAGGTATCTCTTTTAGAGATACCATTACTGCCGGTCGGGAATTGGGAAGAGATTTATCTCTTCCCTCACCCTGCCCCGAAGGTAATACCTTGTCGTTAATTTTAAATTAGATTATATTTCTTGTCAAATTTACTTTATAGACAAGGATGATGGATAAGCGATTATACCTACAGTACCAGGTCCAGAATGTACACTTAGAGCTGCTGATAATTTATTAATAAGCACCTCTTTTATTTCAAAATGTTTAACAATCTCTTCTTTTAATTTTTGTATCTCTTCCCATGCATTTGCATGGAGTAATCCTATGTTCAAACTAATTTTGTCTTTAAAAAAATCTTGCATATGAGATATAATTTTTTGATAGGCATTAAGCCTTCCTCTGGCTTTATCTAAAGCAAAAAGAACCCCTTCTTTATCAATTGAAATTATGGGATTAATGTTAAAAATTTCTGCCAAAAGAAACTTTGCTTTTCCTATTCTTCCACCTGCTGCAAGATATTTTAATGTTTCATTAGTAAAGGCATGGAATAAATTATCTCTTATTTTTTGAATATGTTCTACTGCTTCTTTCAGAGATAATCCTTTTAATGCAGCTCGGGCAGCTTCTATAGCCATAAATCCAGTACCTAATGAAACGCTTTTAGAATCTATAACTTCTATTTCATAATTTGGATTTTCCTCTTTTAATATAGATTTTGCCGTACTTGCTGATTGAAAGGCACCACTTCCCCATGATGTTAAGTGTATGCTTAAAACAGAAAGACCTTCTTCTAAAATTTTTTTAAATGCCTCATAGTATTCACCAACTCCGGGACATGCTGTTTTAGGAAGGTTATTTTCTGGTGCCTTTTTTAGATATTCCCAAACATCCTCAGGCTGAATATCAACATTTTCTTCATAAGATTTTCCATTCATATGAATGTAGTAAGGAATTATATTAATATTAAGCTCTTTTCCTATCTGTGTAGGTATATCAGACGTAGTGTCAGTTATCACTTTAAATTTTACGTTCTTATCCATGGTTACCTCCATAACAAAGTAGTCCTAATAATAATAACATATATTATAGGTTTTTTAAATTAGTAATTCTTTTTGATTTTTTAATCCTATTAGTTTATAATATTTAATATAAAAACGTTTGCTTATAAGGAGGTATTATCATGGAAGAAAAAGAGTTAAGTAAAAAGGTTAAAGAACTAATTAAAAAGATGACTCTTGAAGAAAAAATTGCTCAGTTACAGGCGGTTTTTGCAAAAAATTTAGTAGATGAAAAAGGAGAATTTTCGGAGGAAAAAGCTCAAAAATATTTGAAATATGGAATAGGTCAAATTACAAGGTTGGCTGGTGATAAAGGTGTAGAACCTGAGAAAGCAGTTATTCTGAGAAACAAAATTCAAAGGTTTCTTAAAGAAAAAACAAGACTTGGAATACCTGCTATTATTCATGAGGAATGTCTTAGCGGATATTTAGCAAAAGGTGCTACCACCTTTCCACAAGCGATTGGTATGGCAAGTACTTTTGAACCAGATCTTGTTCAAAAGGTAACTGATGTTATTAGAAAACAAATGAAAGCTATAGGGGTTCATCAAGGATTAGCTCCTGTTCTTGATATTCCAAGAGATCCAAGATGGGGAAGAACAGAAGAAACTTTTGGTGAGGATCCGTATTTGGTTTCAAGAATGGCTTCTTCTTATGTGAAGGGGCTTCAAGGTGAGGATTGGAAAGAAGGAATAGTTGCTACTATTAAACATTTTACTGCTTATGGTATTTCAGAAGGTGCAAGAAATTTAGGACCAGCTAAAATCGGAGAAAGAGAACTTAGAGAAGTATTTCTTTTCCCATTTGAAGTGGCAGTAAAAGAGGCTCAAGCTGGTTCCTTAATGAATGCATACCATGAAATAGATGGTATACCTTGTGCTTCATCTAAATTTTTGTTAACTAAAGTATTAAGATGGGAATGGGGCTTTAAAGGTTTTGTTGTTTCTGATTATATTGCTATTAGGATGTTAGAAAATTTTCATAGAGTAGCAAAGGATGCTAAAGAAGCTGCAGTTTTAGCCCTTGAAGCAGGTATTGATATTGAGCTACCTGAAATTGATTGTTATGGTGAACCTCTTATTCAAGCGGTAAAAGAAGGTTTAATCTCAGAGGAAGTTATAGATACTTCTGTGGAGAGAGTATTGAGAGCAAAATTCCTTTTAGGGTTATTTGAAGAAGAAGAGAAAGATCCTAAGAAAGTATATGAAACTTTTGATCTACCTGAACATCGTGAATTAGCAAGAGAGGTAGCCCGAAGATCAATTGTATTACTTAAGAATAATGGAATTCTTCCTCTTCCAAAAGACATAAAATCTATTGCAGTTATAGGTCCTAATGCTGATAATCCAAGAAATCTACATGGTGATTATAGTTATACTGTGCATATTCCATCTGTTTCTGAAACATTAGAAGGACAAAAGATAGAAGAAGTATGTGCTGTACCAACAGTAAGTATACTTGATGGAATAAAAAAGAAAGTTTCTAAGACTACAGAAATTCATTATGCTAAAGGATGTAATATAGTAGATGGTTCTGATGAAGATATAAGCAAGGCATTAGAAGAAGCTAAGAAATCAGAAGTTATAATTGCTGTTATGGGAGAAGAAAGTGGTCTTTTCCATAGAGGTATATCTGGAGAAGGTAATGATAGATCAGAGTTAGAACTTCCAGAAATACAAAGGAAATTACTCAAAGAGCTTAAGAAGTTAGGTAAACCTATCATACTTGTTCTTGTACACGGAAGACCATTAGCCTTGAAATGGGAAGATGAAAATATGGATGCTATTTTAACTGCTTGGTATCCTGGAGAAGAAGGAGGAAATGCTGTAGCGGATGTTATATTTGGTGATTACAATCCTTCAGGAAAACTTCCTATATCTTTTCCAGCTGTAACTGGGCAGATACCAGTATATTACAATAGAAAACCTTCAGCCTTTACTGATTATGTTGATGCTACAGCTAAAGCTCTATATCCTTTTGGTCATGGTCTATCTTATACAAACTTTGAATATTCCAAGTTAGAGATAAAACCTCAAATAGTTAATTCCTTAGAACCTATAGAAATAAGTTTCAAAATAAAGAATGTGGGAAAATTATCTGGAGAAGAAGTAGTGCAACTTTATATACATGATGAAATAGCAAGTTTAGAAAGACCAGTTAAAGAATTGAAGGGATTTAAAAAGGTATATTTAAACCCTGGAGAAGAAAAAACTGTGAAATTCATTTTGTACCCTGAACAACTTGCTTTTTATGATGAATTTATGAGGTTTGTAGTAGAAAGAGGAAATTTTGAGGTAATGATTGGATCTTCTTCTGAAGATATAAAACTTAAAGGTAATTTCCAAGTTAAAGAGACAAAAGTGATAACTGAGAAAAGAAAGTTTTCAAGTGATGTAATAATAGAATAGATAAAAGAGGGAGGAGATTTCTCTCCTCCCTCTTTTATTTTACTGTTTCATCATATTTCCAACCCATTATGTCATATAATTTTCTTCTTCCCTCTTTATCCATTTCTAATTCTTTTCTGGCATACATGGCAACTTCAAAAGCTTTTTCACGAGGTACTATGACTACTCCATCTCCATCTGCAACTACAATATCACCTGGGTTTACAGTTACGCCTTCTATATTAATAGGAATATCCATAGCATCAAACTGTAGCCTTCCGATTACAGTCTTTTGAGATACAAATTTACACCAAAAAGGAATCTTTTGTAATATCAATTCATCAGTATCTCTTGGACCTCCATTGGTTAAATATCCAACTGCTCCTTTGGTGAAACCTAATAAAGAGTTGTTTGATCCCATCAATCCAGCATCCACACTACTTTGATCTATTACTATAAAATCTCCTTTTTTAATTGTATCTAACCATGGATATGTACATATATTGTTATAATAATAACCCATCCATTCCGCATATTCTTTTGGAGACATTTTAGGTATTTCTCCACTATATGGAAGATATCTTACGGTTTTAGCAATACCTATGACTCTTATCCTAAAGAGAGGTTTTATGGTGTAGGGAATAGAATAATTGAAATGTAATAATAAATAGTCAAGCCCATCTCTAACATCTGCTACTCTTAATCCCTCAAAAAGTTTAAGAAGTTCTTGATTTTCTTTCTCATTGAACTCCATTTTTAATCCTCCTCTATAAAATATATATTTTTCTCATTAGGATTTCTCTTAATTGAAAAATCTTTTAAGGTTAAAAGCACAATTTCTGCCAGATATAACACTTGTGAATTAAATTCTATGTGACCTGAATAGGTATTATTTAAATCTGAAGCTACAAAATGAAGATGTGGTTCAAAATTTATTATTAATCCTTGAAGGGATGAAAGTTCGAAAGGTCCTTCTAAAGATAGGTACTCATTTTCGGGATTCATAGATGTGGATAAGACACGGTGATATGATAATTTTTTTAAAGTACCAATACCACTGAGTATGCAGGCATTTTTAATATTATTATCTTTTAGATATTTAATAATACTTTCAAGAAGAAATTCATCTGGCTCAAGATTAATAATGATTATTTCATTATTAAAAGAAGTTGGTCTCTTAAAAACTCTCATATTTTTCACCCCTTTGATTTGTATACTTACAAAATAATAAATCTTAAAATTTATATAGTCAATTACACAGATCATTGTTGACTTGTTTATTTTAATATGATACCATTTATATTCAAATGGTATACAATTGGTATAAAGCTTGAAAATGGAATTTAAACCATTAATAAAAGAAAAAGTAAAAGAAAAAATATTGAAATTAATAGAAGAGAACAGGGGTAATGATTATGTAAAAATACCCTCAGAAAGAGACCTTTCTGAAACTCTTCAGGTTAGTCGTACTACTATTCGTTCTGTTATAAAAGAGTTAATTGATTATGGATTACTTGTTCAATTTCAAGGAAAAGGCACATATATTGTGCCTAAGACTCAAGATAAAATTGTGCATATTTTGGCTTCTCCTGATATAAAAAGTGATGATCCTTTTTATGCAAAATTTTTTGTCGAGCTAACTAATATTTTTACTCTTAATGGTTTTAAAATCCTTTTTGTAAATGTAGAAAGTCTTACCCAAGAAAATAAGGATATTCCTATTGTTATGATAGGTCTTTTAAAAGATGAATTAATAGATCAAGTTAAGAGAAATTATAAGTATATTTTAACCATAGAACAGTATATGAATCATGATGAGATTATACAGGTCTCTGTAGATGATTATAGGATAGGATGGATGGCTGCTGAAATTCTAATTAAGTCTGGATATTTATTTTTAATACATTTAGCAGGGCCAGAAAGATATACTGCATCTTATCTTAGAAAAATTGGATTTTTAGATAGAGTAAAAAATTCTACTGGTATAAATTATAAGATTATAGAATCAAAAATGAATTATACATCAGGGTATATGGTTGGTGATGAAATTTTTAATATTTATAATAAGGTTAGAAATCCTGTAGGTATTTTTACTGCAAATGATTGGATGGGAATTGGTTTAATACAAAAGTTGAAAGAGAAGGGATTAAATATTGGTAAAGAAATTGGTATAATAGGTTGTGATGATATTTCTCTCTCTACTGAAATTAAGCCTTCATTAACTACTTTTAAATGGGATGTGGAGAAGATAGTTAGAGAGATATTAAATATAATTGAAGATATCAATCATGGCAAATATATTACTCAAAAGAGAGTACTAATTCCTGCTCAAGTTGTATATAGAGATTCTTTGAGGGTCGTAATTGACAAAAATGAATAATGGCTTATAATAAAAGTTGGTATCTAAATGGTTTTAAATTGGTCTAAAAAATAAGAATGGGAAAAGTTAAAAAATTTTGGGGGTAACCCCAAATTATTAAGAAAGGGGGTTCGTTATGAAAAAGCTAATTAGGTTCCTGTTATTTATGCTGTTTTTGTCCTTAGCTATTAGTTTAACTGGGGCTCAAACAAATAAGATTACTATTTGGTGCTCAGAAAAACAAGTAGATATTCTTCAAAGATTAGGGGAAGAGTTTAAAGCAAAATACGGTGTTAGTGTTGATGTTCAATATGTAGAGTTTGGTTCTATAAAACCTAATTTTCTAACAGCAGCTCCTCAAGGCAAAGGTGCAGATATAATTGTGGGAGCCCATGATTGGGTTGGTGAATTGGTGGTTAATGGTTTGTTAGAACCAATTCCTCAATTTAAAGATCAGAATCAATTTTATAACACTGCTCTTAATGCTTTCTCTTATGGTGGCAAATTATATGGACTACCATATGCAATGGAAGCTATAGCCCTTATTTATAATAAAGATTATGTAAAGGTTCCACCTTCCACTTTTGATGCTTTAATAACAACAGCCAAGAGAATAAATACTGCTTATAAAGGAAAGGTTAGAGGATTTGTAACTAGTGCTGCAGAGTTTTATTATGTGGCTCCAGTAATTTTTGGATATGGTGGGTATGTATTTAAAGAAACACCAAAGGGGCTTGATGTAACAGATATTGGTCTTGCAAATCCTGGTGCTATTAAAGGAGCAAAATTATGGAAAAGACTTATAGATGATGGTGTTTTAACTCCTGGTGATAACTATCAGATAATGGATTCAATGTTTAAAGAAGGTAAAGCTGCAATGATTATTAATGGGCCTTGGGCTGTAAAGGCTTATAAAGATGCAGGTATAAACTATGGAGTAGCAGTAATACCAGCTCTTGAGAAAGGAGTTGTAGCAAAACCTTTTGTGGGTGTACAAGGATTTATGATCAATGCTAAATCACCTAATAAGATTCTTGCTCGTGATTTCCTTATAAATTATGTAGCAACAAAAGATACAATGTATAAGATTTATTTAGCAGATCCAAGACTTCCTGCAAGAAAAGATGTACTATCATTAGTAAAAGATAATCCAGACATTGTTGGATTTACAAAGAGTGCTGCTAATGGAATTCCAATGCCAAATGTACCTGAGATGGCCTCTGTATGGAGTGCTATGAATGATGCATTAAATCTTATAATCAATAATAAGGCTACACCAGAGGAAGCTTTAGAAAATGCTGTCAAAGCTATAAAAGCTCAAATTAAGAAGTAGTAAATTTTTAAAATGGGCCTAAGAGTTATGCTCTTAGGCCCATTTTTTATAGGAGGGATAATTTTGAGGGGCTTTTTAAAAATTTTTTTATGGTTACTGCTTGCCATAGTTAATGGTATTCTCTTTTGGGGTGGTGTTTATTTAATTCAAAATTCTTATTATGAACTTGGAGTTATTATTATATCAGCTCTTTTACTGATTGATTTTTTTATTTTTAACCCAAAGGCCTATCCTTATAGATATACTATTCCAGCTTTAATTTTTCTATTTCTTCTTGTTTTGTACCCTATATACTTTACAATAAAGGTTGCTTTTACAAATTATGGAACGGGTCATATATTTACAAGACAAGAAGCTTTAGAAAGAATTCTATATGATCCAAATTATACTTATTTGGTGGATAAAAAACCTATAAACTTTAAAGTATTTGCTGTATATAAAGATTTTAAACCTACAGATGATTTTATTATTCTTTTTGATATTAATAATGAAATCTATATAGGCACTATTCCTCTACCTGTGAGGCAAAGAGGAAGAGAGATCCTTTTAAGAGAGGGTAAACTCTACAAATTATCTGCATCAAGGATCGATATTAATGGTAATGTTTATGAATTCATTCCTGAAACATCATTTTCTAAAATAGAAAAAATTATTACTACTAATAAAGTATATGAACCTTTATATTCTTTAAATGATAATAATTTAGAAAAGAATTCTTATTATTTTACTTTGCTTATACAAAAATTTCTTTCTACTGCAGAATATATAACCCCAGAGGGAAAGATTATCGGTGTAAAGATTGATGAGGATGGAAGATGGAAATTTTTTACTATAGAACGACTTTATAGATTGACTTATGAAAATGGAATAGAGAACGGCAAAAATGTTACAAAAATGGTGATTATAAATACAAAAACTAATAAGCCTTTAATTGAGGAAGAAGGATCTTTCTATGATGTAGATGAAAATGGCAATAGGATATTTCTTGTTGGTTATACTGCTTATGTAGGATTTAAAAATTTCTCAAGAATTTTTACAGATGAAAGAATATCTGGTCCTTTCTTTAAAATATTTATATGGACTGTAGAATGGTCTCTTTTTACAGTTTTATTTTCTTTTTCAATTGGTCTTGCCTTTGCTTTAGTTTTGAATAATAGGAGACTTAAAGGAAGAAATATATATAGGACTCTTTTAATAATCCCTTGGGCTATTCCTTATTTCATATCAGTTTTGACATGGAAAAATGGAATATTTAACGAGACATATGGAATATTGAATAAAATTATTTTACCATTCTTAGGTCTTAATCCAATAAAATGGTTTAATGATCCTTTTTGGGCTAAAGTGATTTGTATTGTTGTTAATACTTGGTTAACCTTTCCATATATGATGACTATATCCTTGGGAGCTCTACAATCAATTCCAGATGATTTGTACGAAGCAGCCGCCATAGATGGAGCGGGAAAAATAAGTAGGTTTAGATATGTAACTTTTCCTTTATTGCTTTCCATTATCGCTCCACTTTTAATAAGTAGTTTTGCATATACATTTAATAACTTTACTCTTATATATTTATTAAATGGTGGCGGACCACCTATGGTAGGTTCAACCACTCCTGCAGGTCATACAGATATTCTAATATCTTATGTATATAAACTTGCATTTGAGGGAAGAGGTCAAGAATTTGGTTTTGCAAGTGCAATCTCCATTTTGATTTTCTTCTTAGTAGCTGGTATAAGCCTGGTTAATTTTAAGATCTCAGGAGCTTTTGAGGAAGTAAGAGGTGAATAAGAATGATAGGAAAAAGGAATCAAATTATCACCCATATTATATTGTGGATTCTTATTCCCATAATACTTTTTCCTGTGGTATGGGTTGTAACAACATCTTTAAGAAGAGATGAGGCTGCTTTTTCTACAAAGCTTTTTTCTTCCAGAATTTCAACTCAAAATTATAAAGATTTACTTATTCCAGAAAAAAATGTGCCTGTTTTAGTCCAAGAGCTACAGAATTTAATTATAGTTACTCCCCCTTATGACCAATGGAGCAAAGACAAAATAGAAAAGGAAATTCAAAAAGATATATCTAACTTAAAGGCATATATGAAAGAGACGAAAGATAGACAAAGAAATGCATCAGAGGCATTTTATAAAATTAATGATTATATGGAATCAAAAAATGAGAATTTAAAACATGATATTATTGCAATTTTGGAGGATTTAAAAGATTATTTGGAAAAAAGACTTCCCAAAGAAGAATCAAAAAACGAATATTTTAAATTGGCTATTACTACAATCATTTATAAAAGAGATCTTAATAAAGAGACAATATCAATTTTTAAAGATGATTTAGAGAAACTTTTTGGTATAAAAATCTCTTCAGAAAAAGATATAAAAAAGGTAAGTAATCTTTTAAAAAGATACTACGAGCAAAAAATAGGAAAAAATGAGCGTAAATTAAGGGAGTTGAATAGTGTTATTAGTTTAAATCAAGAAAAGTATGATAAATTACTTAAAGAATATACATTTTTGCAAGATAAGGTTTTAAACATTAACAATAAGATAACAAATGATATTCTCAAAGAGATTTTAACTTTTGATAAAGAATTGGAAAAAATAGTTGAAAACAATCATTTGTCATATGTTAATGTGGCATATATACCTTCCATAAATCATAAAATTACAGAAATAAAACAAATTATAGAGAATATCTCTAAGTACCCTGATTTATACGAAGTCAAAAGGGCATTAGAAAATGTTAGTACAAAATTAGCTTTAGTAAAAAGATCAGATTATAAAGATATTGATAATATTTTAGATAATTTGAGAGGCCTTCTTAAGGAACTTGATAAAAATGTAAAGATTCTTCAAGAGAAAAATAGAAAAGTTGCCTTTCTAAAACAAGAAAATGAGTTTTTAGAGATTGAGAAGGAACTTACTCAAGGGGAAGTAGAAAAACAAGAAGAGAATATCAAACCTTCAACAAAATATGGACAGTTAAAAATCTTTATATCAGATTTAGAGAAAGAGATTAAGAAAATAGAATCAGCAGAAGATTTTAATCATTTTCTTGAATTAACATATTCTTTAAGCGATAAATTTAGAGAATTTGCTACATCTTACATAATTGATTTTGGGCAAGATAGTCTGATCGTAAGTGTTGAACAAACAGCAGATAGGTTAAAGTGGCTTAACGATTTCAAAATCTTTTACGAAAAATTCAAACTTTTCTCAACAAATCTAAATCTTGTTACAGAAAAAACTAATTCTCTTATTTATGCTGTTGATAATAAATGGAAAGAAGTTTTTGAAAAATCTTTTAAAGGAGAAAAAAGCTATCTACCCGAACTTGATGATCTATACAATCTGGTAAAAACTGATTTTGTAAATATGGTGAGTTCAAATCTCAATATTGTCTCAAAAAAAGCCGGAGAATTAATGGATAATATACCATATGGAGAGATTAAAGGTTATTTAAGGGAAATAGATAATGAAGTATTTAGAATAGACCAAATATGGAAACAAAAAACAAAACATTATTTCTTAAGATGGGTAAGAAATTCCATCATAGTCTCTGGGGTAGCATCTATAATTACAACTCTCATTTGTGCTTTAGCAGCGTATCCATTCAGTAGAATGAGATTTTGGGGTAGAAGATATGGAATTCTTACCCTTCTTCTTATACAAATGTTCCCAAGCGCTGTATATATGATAGCGATATATAGTTTACTTAATCTACTTGGAAAATTTATTCCTTTTTTAGGTCTCGATACTCTTTCGGGTTTGACTTTTGTTTATTTAGGGAATATTGCCTATAATATGTTCCTTATAAAGGGATATTATGATACTATTCCTGACTCTTTAGAAGAATCAGCAATGATAGATGGAGCTACAAGATTTCAAACTTTTTATAAGATAATACTTCCTTTAGCAAGGCCAATTCTTACAGTAGTAATAATTCTAACATTCATGAATGTGTTTAACGAATTTATCTTTGCAAGAATTATTCTTCAGGATGCTCAAAAATATACATATGCAATAGGGCTTTGGACCTTTTCTTCGGGCCCTTATATGACTGAATGGGGACTTTTTACAGCTGCTGCCTTATTAGGTATGCTTCCTATGACTATCCTATTCCTTTCATTACAAAAATATATAGTTAGTGGTCTTACAAAAGGTGCTGTTAAGGGATAAAAATTTAGGAGGTGAAAGGTAATGAAAATAATAAAAATATTAATTTTAATTTTATTGGGGGTTACAATGATTCTGATAAATAATTATGGAGAAGATAAAATTTTTGTAAATCCAATAGAGGGAATATCAAAGGATTTTATTAAGGGTGTTGATATATCCATGTTATATGAAGTAGAAGCTAAGGGTGGGAAATTTTATGACAATGGAGAACAAAAGGATCCCTTACAGATTTTAAAAGATCATGGAGTCAATTGGGTTAGAGTTAGGATTTGGAATGATCCGTATGATGAAAAAGGAAATCCATATGGTGGAGGAAATTGTGAGTATAAAAGGATGACAGAGCTTATTAAAAGGGCTAAAAATCTTGGACTAAAAGTGCTTGTAGATTTTCATTATAGTGACTTTTGGGCAGATCCTGGTAAACAGGAAAAACCAAAGGCATGGAAAAATTTGAAAGGAGCCCAATTAATAAAAGCAGTTTCTGATTTTACGTATAATGTACTTAATTATATGAAAAACAATAAAGTATTGCCTGATATGGTACAAATTGGTAATGAAGTTAATAATGGATTTTTGTGGCCTGATGGTAAGCTTATAGGTGATGATGCAGGTGGTTTTGAAGTCTTTGTTAAACTTTTTAATGCTGGAGCAAGTGCTGTAAGAAGAATCGATAAGAATATAAAAGTAGCAGTTCATTTAGCAGAAGGAGGAAATAGTTCTCTGTTTAAATGGTTTTTTGCAAATGTTTCTGGTCTGAAAATGGATTTTGATATTATTGGAGTATCTTACTATCCATATTGGCATGGTACCTTGGAAGAGTTAAAGGAAAATCTTAATGATATAGCATTGAGATATAATAAAGAAATTGCTATTTTTGAGACAGCCTATGCATGGACTCTTGAAGATGGCGATAATCATCCAAATATATTTGGTGGAGATTTATGGATGATAGGAGGATACAAACCTACCTTACAGGGGCAAGCTACAGCTATAAGAGATATAATGGAAGTTGTAGCTCAGATTCCAAATAATAAAGGTTTGGGTATATTTTATTGGGAAGGTTGCTGGATTCCAGTAAATGGTGCAGGGTGGAAAGAAGGGGAAGGTAATCCATGGGATAACCAAACCTTATTTGATTTCAAGGGCAATGCCTTACCTTCTCTTGATGTTTTTAATTTAGTTTATGGACATCAAAAAGTAGATGTTAAAGTGGTAGATATTTTATCTAACGTAAAAATAAAAATTTTCACAGGAGAGATTCCTAAACTTCCAGAGAAGGTTAAAGTACTTTTTAGTGACGATTCTATAAGAAATTTAAAAGTCACGTGGGATGCTATAGATAATAAACTATTAAGTGTACCTGGAGATTTTAAATTGAGGGGAAAGATAGAAGGTATAGATAAGGAAATATATGCTCAGATATCAGTATCTGGCGAGAAGAATTATGTGCCTAATTGGAGTTTTGAATCGGGAACTATAGATCCTTGGATAGTAGAAGGAGATAAGATAGCAGTTAAGGTTGTTAAGGCTACTCCACCTCAAAATGCAAAAACAGGAGAATATGCATTAAATTACTGGTTAGATAAACCATTTAAATTTGAGATGTACTTGGTAATTAAAGATTTAAAACCAGGTAAGTATAGAGTGAGTTTTTGGATTCATGGTGGTGGGGGAGAAAACCTTCTTAGATTTAAAGTAAGTGGCTACGGAGGAGAAGAAAAGTATATAGATATTGTAAATACCGGATGGTTAAAGTGGAGTAATCCTACCATAAGAGATATAAATGTAATGACAGGTGAAATGAAGATTAGTATAATTGTTGATGGAAATTCTGGAAATTGGGCTTGGATTGATGATTTTGAGGTGAAAGAAGAGTAATATATACCACTTTATTGTTTAAGAATCCTTTAGTATAATATTTCCATTATATAACTTAGGCAATGGCGCCTTAAAGAAAATAGGGAGGGGGAGTGAAATTTGCTGGGAGGTGTCAAGATGCGTAAGTTTTTGGTTCTCTTTTTATGTTTAATGTTATTTGTTAATTTTGCTAATTCCCAAACTCCAAAAAGGGGTGGAACATTAGTTTTTGGGAGAGGTGGAGACTCTGTTAAATTGGATCCTATTAATGTTACTGATGGTGAATCTCTAAGAGTTACACATCAAATATTTGATACTCTTGTTAAATACAAGCCAGAAAATACAGAGATTCTACCAAATCTTGCAATTAAATGGACAGTATCAAAGGATCAAAAAACATGGACTTTTACTTTGAGAAAAAATGTAAAATTCCATGATGGTACTGATTTTGATGCTTATGCCGTCAAATTTAATTTTGATCGATGGATGGATCCTAAGAATTCTTATCATGTTGGTGGTGAATTTGAATATTGGGGATATATGTTTGGTGGATTTCCTGGGATTGTAAAATCAGTCTCTGTTGTTGATAAATATACAGTAAAAGTTATTTTAACAAAACCTTTAGCTCCATTTCTTTCTAACCTTGCTATGCCTTGTTTTGCTATTGCAAGCCCAACAGCAATAAAGAAATATAAGGAAGATTTCTTTAAAAATCCTGTAGGTACTGGTCCTTTTAAATTTGTTTCTTGGAGTAAAGGAGATAAAATAGTCCTTGAAGCAAATAAAAATTACTGGGATGGAGCTCCTTATCTTGATAAAATTATTTTTAGGTCTATACCAGATAATTCCGCAAGGTTTATGGAATTAGAAGCTGGTACGGTGGATATTATTGATGGTTTGAATCCAGAGGATGTAGAAAGGGTTAGACAAAATAAAAATTTACAACTTTTTGTAAGACCAAGCTTAAATGTTGGATATCTTGCTATGAATATGGATAAAAAACCTTTTGATGATTTAAGAGTAAGACTTGCTATAAATTATGCAATTGACAAGAAAGCAATTGTAGATGCTTTTTATCCAAAAGGCTTAGCAATCGTGGCGAAGAATCCTATACCTCCTACCTTATGGGGATACAATGATAAAATACAAGATTATCCATATGATCCAGAAAAAGCTAAGAAGTTATTAGCTGAGGCAGGATATCCTAATGGATTTAAAACCACATTATGGGCTATGCCAGTAAATAGGCCATATAATCCTCAGCCAATGAAAATAGCAGAGGCTGTGCAAAGTTATTTAAAAGCTGTAGGTATTGATGCAGAAATAGTTACTTATGATTGGGGTACTTATTTACAAAAAACAGAAAATGGAGAACATGACATGGCTTTCTTAGGATGGACAGGAGATAATGGAGACCCAGATAACTTCTTCTATGTTTTATTAGATAAAGATAATGCTGTAAAAGGTAGTGCTGGAAATATTGCCTTTTATAGATCTGATGAGTTGCACGAGATACTTATAAAGGCACAGACTATAGCTGACCAAAAAGAAAGGGCTAAATTATATGAAAAGGCATGTGAAATAGTACATAGAGATGCTCCATGGGTGATAATAGCTCATACTATGCCACCACTTGCAGGAAAGAAGAATGTAAAAAATTATATTCCACATCCAACTGGTAGTGAACCTTTGTATCGTGTGTGGAAAGAATAATAAATATAAAGGGGAGAGGAGAAAACTCCTCTCCCTATGTAATATACATTTTAAATAATTAGTGGAATAATTAGGGGATAGAATGAAAAAGTACATAATAAGAAGACTATTACTCTTAATCCCGATATTAATTGGAGTTTCCTTTTTTGCTTTCATATTTATTAGATTAATTCCTGGAGATCCTGCAAGAGTTATGTTAGGGGAGAGGGCTACTGCAGAAGAAATTGATAGAATTAGAAAAGAACTTGGGCTTGATAAGCCCATAATTTTACAATATCTAATTTTCTTAGGTAATGCTATAAAGGGAGATTTGGGAAGATCTATAATAACAAGAGAAAAAGTTATTTCTGAAATTATGCAAAGGTTTCCTGCTACCATCGAATTGACCCTTTTTGCAATGTTAATAGCAAGTTCATTAGGGATATTTTTAGGAGTATTGGCTTCTATTAAACCAGGATCATTAATAGATACTATGGTCATGTTTTTTGCTTTAATAGGTGTTTCTATGCCAATATTTTGGCTTGGTTTAATGTTAATTTGGTTTGGATCTTTGGTTCTTGGTTGGTTTCCACCGTCGGGAAGATTAGATATTAGTATTGATTTAAAGGTGATAACAAATTTTTATTTAATTGATAGCTTAATAACTTTTAACTTTAAAGCTTTTATAGATACATTGTATCATCTAATCCTTCCGGGTTTTGCTTTATCCACTGTTCCTATGGCAACAATTGCAAGAATGACAAGATCAAGTATGTTAGAAGTTTTAAACCAAGAATATATATTAGCTGAATATGCAAAAGGGTTACCTAAGAAGAAGATAATTATGAAATCTGCTTTAAGAAATGCTTTAATTCCAATAATAACTATAATAGGTCTTGAATTTGGATTCCTTCTTGGAGGAGCAATAATGACTGAGACGATTTTTTCGTGGCCAGGAATGGGAAGGTTAGTTTATGACGCTATAATGTCAAGGGATTATCCATTGATTCAAGGTTGTATTTTACTATCTTCTTTGTTATTTGTATTTATAAATCTTATTGTTGACATTTTATATGCATTTATAGATCCAAGGATTAGATATGAATAGGAGGGTAGACCTTTGGAGAGGAATTATAATCGTGGCTTATGGAGAAGATCGTTAAGAAAATTTAAAAGGCATAAGACAGGAATAATTGGAGGATTAATATTACTTATTTATATTATTACAGCTGTTTTTGCTCCATATATTTCAAAATTTGATCCTATTGCTCAAAATTTATCTGAAAGATTACAGCCACCCTCATGGAAGCATCTATTAGGTACCGATTATGCTGGAAGAGATATTTTTAGTAGGATCATATATGGAACAAGAATATCTCTGACTATTGGATTTGTATCTGTATCGTTAGCTTTAATATTTGGGACAATTTTAGGTATTACATCTGGTTATTTTGGAGGATGGTGGGATATTCTGATTATGAGAATCATAGATATAATGCTTGCTTTTCCAACTATTCTTCTTGCTATTGGTATTGTGGCAATTTTAGGCCCAAAACTTGAAAATGCAATGATAGCTGTAGGTATTGTTTCAATTCCACAATTTGCAAGAGTAGTTAGAGCGACAACTCTATCTATAAAAGAGAAAGACTATATAAATTCTGCAAAGGCTTTAGGAGTAGGAGAAATTAGAATAATTGTTAGACATATTCTTCCTAATGTATTAGCTCCAATCATTGTACAAGCCACCTTAGGAATAGCTTCTGCTATATTAGAAGCTGCAGGTCTTTCTTTTTTGGGGTTGGGTGCAAGACCACCTATTCCAGAATGGGGAGTTATGTTAAGTGAATCAAGGCAATATTTAAGATCAGCACCATGGACTGTAGTTTTTCCTGGTCTTGCCATAATGTTTCTTGTTCTTGCTTTTAATTTATTTGGAGATGCATTAAGAGATATATTTGATCCACGATCTTATAAATAGAAAGGAGGAATTATTTTATGGGTTATAAGGAGATACCCATCGGAATTCAAAAAAGAATAGCCCTTATTGCCCATGATAATAAGAAACAAGAATTATTAGAATGGGCAAGATTTAATCAAGGAACATTATCGAAGCATATATTATATGCTACAGGTACAACAGGAGAAATTTTAGAAAAAGAATTAGGTTTAAAGATTATAAGATTTTTTAGCGGGCCTTTAGGGGGTGATCAACAGATTGGAGCAAAGATTGCAGAAGGTGAAATTGATTTTCTTATTTTTTTCTGGGATCCTTTAGAACCTTTACCTCATGATCCTGATGTTAAAGCTCTATTGAGAATAGCAGTAGTATGGAATATTCCAATAGCTTCTAATAGATCTACTGCTGATTTTTTGATTTCATCTCCGCTTATGGATAGAGAATATAAAAGATTAGTTCCTGATTATACACATTATCTTACTAGAAAAATATAAAAAGTTTTAAAATCCAAAAAAATCTTGAAAGAATATATATAAAAACATTTTCTTTTACTATCTTCAAGTGAGAATGTTCTTAAAATTAAAAGCCAAAATTAAAAAGTTCTTATTATGTAGTTACTTTCTTTATTCACTCCTTTTGATTGCATAAAAAGAAGAGCTGTAAAGATAATATCATCTTTATATTTCTTTGGCCTTCCCCTCTTTTTCTTTGTTTCTTCTATCTTTTTATCTTTTAAGAATTTTTTTACTATTTTTCTTATTTCTTTGAAAGGAATTTTTTCCATTTTCATGATATATCAGCTCCTCTTAGTTCTTTCTTCTCTTCTTTTTTATTCTACTTTATACCTCTTATTTTCAAGTTTCAATATTTATTGAACATTCTCCCTATCCCTTGACAAAAAACATATCATTTAATATAATTTTTTTACTTTAATACTTTAAAGAGATAAATAAATGAAGAATATATATATAGAAAATACAATTAGAAAAGAATTGGAACTTTGGGGTTATTTAGAGATTAGAATCCCCATAGTATCAGAAAATTTATGGGGAAATGAAAATCTCTTATTTTTTGAGAAAAATGGTAAGTTGTTATCACTTCGTCCAGAAATGACTTCTGAAATATTAAGAAACATAAAAAAGGAAAACTTCCCTATTAGACTCTTTTATATGGGTCCAATCTTTAGGCTTAATGGATATAGTATAGAAGAAAAATTTCAAATTGGTTGGGAACTTATATATTTACCTTCTCTTTGGAGAGATTTAGAGATACTATTAACCATAAGAAATATCTTTGCAAAAATAGGTATTGAAAATTATATTATTGAGATAAATAATACAAACATTTGGAATTTTTTAAGAAAATATATTAAAGAAGAGGAGTTAAAGAATTTAAAAAGTCTATTGTTAATAAAAGATTATGTCTCTCTAATGGAATATGTAGAGAAACTTCCTATATCAGTGAATGTTTTAGATGATATAAGAAAACTTCTATTTTTTGAAGATAATTATTCCTTTTATGATGACGATTTAAATGAGGAAGTTAAGTCAATAAAGTCTTTTAAAAGAGAATTAGTAAATTTGGGTTATTCACCAGAATCAATTTTAATAAATCCAGTTTTTATTAGACCATTTGAATATTATGACGGACTGATATTTGAAGTTTATTTAGAAGATATGAAACAAGCCTTAGGGGGAGGGGGAAGTTATGTGGCTACAAATAAAAATGGAGAAAAGATTTTTGGAACAGGTTTTGCTTTTGTGGAAGAAGATTTATTAAAAAATATAAATAATAATAATAATCAAAAAATTAATAAAAAGTACTATATTTGTTCTGAAAAAGATTTTTACAAAATTCAAAAGTTGATAGAAGAAGAAAGAAAGAGGGGTAACATCGCTATTTTTATACCGAACGAAATGGAGGGTTTAGATTTAAAAGAACTTGAAAAGGATGGTGAAGTCATATTAATAGAAAATCTTTAATTAGAATAGCTCTTCCCACAGGAAGAATGTTAGAACAAGCATTAAATTTTCTAAAAATCTTAGATCCATCATTAGAGAATGATTATTCTAACAGGAAGTTGAGGTTTAAAGGGGAAAGATTTGAGATTTTTTTAGCTAAACCCTGGGACCTTCCACTTTATGTGGAAGAGAGGGTTGCCGATTTAGGAATTGTAGGAAGAGATATAATAATAGAACAAGAAAGAAAAGTTGTATCATTGATAAAACTTCCTTTTGGATATTGTAAAATGGTACTTGCAGGCTTTCCTGATGATAAGAATTTGGAAGAAGTAAAAATTGCATCTAAATATGTAAATATTACAAGTAAATATCTTACTAATCGTTGGAATAAAATAAAAATTATAAAACTTAATGGATCTGTCGAATTAGGTCCTATTTTAAATATATCAGATTATATTGTGGATTTAGTAGAAACAGGCAGAACATTGAAAGAAAACGGGCTTGTTGTTAAAGAGATTCTTTTTGAATCTTCTGCATGTTTAATAGCTAATATATCCAGTTATGTATGGAAACGGAAAGAGATATTAGATATTCTGAAAGAGGTGGAAAAAACTTATGAAAATAATTAAAGGTGATGAATTCAATCCTTTAATTTTAAAAGAGGGCAAAGAAAAGGAGATTGATAAGATTGAAAAAGAGGTAGAAGAGATAATAAGATTAGTAAAAGAAAAAGGTGATGAAGCTTTATATGAGCTTTCTTTAAAATTCGATAATTTTGATATAAGAAAAAATGGATTAAAAATTTCTGTACCTGATAAAGTAGAGGTTTCTTCTGATTTTGCGTCAGCCATTGATTTAATGATAAAAAGGGTTCAGAATTTCTATAGCCATGAATATAAAAATTCGTGGTTTTATACTGAAAATGGAAGTCTATTAGGACAAATGTTAGTACCAATGGAGAGGGTTTTATTATATGTTCCTGGAGGTAAAGCATCCTATCCATCTACTGTTGTTATGGGTACTATTCCTGCTAAAATAGCTGGAGTAAAAGAGATATATATAACTACTCCTCCAAGTAAAAGAGATGATAAAAATCTTCTTTATACCCTTAATAAACTTGGAATAAAAGAGCTATATCTATTAGGTGGGGCTCATGCTATAGCTGCTTTTTCCTATGGTACTTACTCTGTTCCTAAAGTAGATATGATTATTGGACCTGGAAATTTATATGTGGCTATTGCCAAGAAGAAGGTTTTTGGAGATGTTAATATAGATGGTATATTTGGTCCTAGTGAAGTGTGTGTATGGTTGAAATCAGAAGATATAGATATAGATAAAGTGGTATGTGATTTTTTAGCCCAGTTAGAACACTCACCTTTTGATCGAGGTTGGCTGATATTAGAAGAAAAAAGACTTAATCTTGTGATTGAGAAAATAGAGGATGAAGTAAAAAAATCATTAAGAAGGGATATCTTAGAAAAATCTATTAAAAATGCTTATATTATAGTGGAAGAAAGGGAAGAAAAAGCCATAGAAATAATAAATACTATAGCTCCAGAACATTTAGAGATTATAGATCCTAATGGGGAAAGGTTTTTACCTTACATAAAGAGTGCAGGTGCTATTTTTATAAATCAGTCTTCTATTTTTGGGGATTTTATAGCAGGTCCAAATCATATTCTTCCTACTGGTGGGTCTGCAAGATTTTCTTCAGGTTTAAATGTTAACATGTTTTTGAAAAGAATAAGTTTTGTAAAATTGACTGATGAAGATAAAGAAAGATTATCATATTTTGGAAGTATAATAGCAAGAGAAGAGGGTTTTGATATGCATGAAAAGAGCCTAAAAAACTATTATAAGAAAGGAGATTAAATAATTGGACTGGAAAGATATTATCAAAAGCGATTATAAGGGTTATAAGGTGGATATTCCTGATCTTCCTATAAAACTCTCAAGAAATGAAAATCCCTATGATATACCATTATATATTAAGGAGGAAGTTTTAAAGAAATTAGCTGAGACGCCATGGAATAGATATCCAGATGGTAGTGCAAAAAAACTTAAAAATAAGCTTTCAAATTTTTTAGGGATAAATCCTGAAAATTTACTTTTAGGTACAGGCTCAGGAGAGGTTATACAGATCATTTTTAATGGGCTATTGAGGGAGGGGGATGAAGTTGTTCTTCCTATTCCTACCTTTCCTTTATATGAAAAATTACTTCAGCAAAAAAAGGTTAGAATTATAAAAATATATCTTAATGAAAAAGATTTTTCATTAGACTTTGAAAAATTAAGAGAAACTTTTAAAAATAATCCAAAACTTTTAATTTTAACAAATCCCAATAATCCTACAGGAAATTTTCTTATAAAAGAAAGGGATTTAGAAAAGATATCTGATTTCTCTGGTTTTATATTGATAGATGAGGCTTATTTTGAGTTTTCTGGTTTAACTTTTCTTCCCTATATTAATCAATTACCAAATCTTTTGATTTTAAGAACTTTTTCTAAAGCCTTTTCTTCTGCAGGAGTAAGATTAGGATATCTTATAACCAATTCAAAGGTGGTAGAATATTTAGACAATTTTAGATTGCCATATAATTTAAATATTTTTTCCCAGATAGCTGGCGAGATTCTTCTTTCTTATTGGGACCATTTAAAAGAAAAGATTGATATTATTAAAAGGGAAAAAGAAAGAGTTTATAATAAAATGAAAACTATGGATAAAATTATTGTATATCCTTCTGTTACTAATTTTATACTCTTTAGATCTGATAAGAAGGATGAAATATTAAAAAAATGTGAAGAAAATGGTATCTCTTTAAGGGATTTCAGTAAAGAACCACATTTAGAGAATTGTTTAAGAGTATCAATAGGGGATAAAAAAGAGAATGATCTTTTCTTAAAAATATTAAGCGAGGTGCTTTCATGAGAAAGGCAAGCGTAGAAAGAGAGACCAAAGAAACATATATAAAAATAGATATTAATTTAGATGGAACAGGAAATTTTGTTGGAGAGTATCCTGTTCCTTATTTTAAACATCTTTTGACTGCCCTTTCTTTTTATGCACAATGGGATGTAAATATTATAGCGAAAGGAGATATAGAGGTAGATCCTCATCACTTAATAGAAGATACAGGAATAGTTTTAGGAGAAGCTTTTATTAATGCAATAAAAGGGTCAAATTTTAATAGGTTTTCCCAGAGAATTGTTCCTATGGATGAGGCTCTTGTCATGGTGGTGATAGATATTAGTGGAAGGCCTTACTTTTCTTTAAGGGATGATAGAGGACTTCTTAGGGGTAGTCTTGTAAAAGAGTTTATAAGAGCTTTTGTAAATAAGGCAGAAATTACATTACATATTTGGATTCTTTCAGGAGAGAATACTCATCATATTGAAGAGGCAATTTTTAAGGGCTTAGGGCTTTCTATTAAAGATGCAAGTCAAATTGTAGACAGTTTAAGATCTACAAAGGGAATGATATTATGAAAGTTGTAATTATTGACTATTTAGGTGGTAATCTTTTTAGTATTTTGAAGGCTTTTAAATATATTGGAGTAGAGACTATAGTAAGTAAAAATCCTGAAGATTGGTTTAGAGGAGATGCGGTTGTATTTCCAGGCCAAGGAAATTTTGCCCAAGCTATATCAGAACTTAAAAAAGATTCAAGAGATAAGGCTTTAAAAGAGATTCTTAAAAATAAGTATTTTTTGGGTATCTGTTTGGGACTTCAAATTTTATTTGAAGAAAGTGAAGAATCTAAATTAGAAAAAGGATTAGGAGTTTTCAAAGGAAAGGTAAAAAAACTACCTGCCAAAAAAATTCCTCATCTTGGATGGAATAATGTAGAATTTGAAAAGCAGGGTAGACTTTTAAATGGAATTCCAAATAATTCCTTCTTTTATTTTGTTCATTCTTATTATGTTAATCCCGAGGAGGATGTTGTTATTGGTTTAACAGAATATTCAATAAAATTTCCATCCTATATAGAGAGGGAAAATATTTTTGGAGTTCAATTTCATCCTGAAAAAAGTAGTAGTTATGGAATAAAACTATTAGAAAATTTTATTAAGGAGTGTAAAAAATGATTGTTATTCCTGCTATTGATCTTTTTGGAATGAAAGCTGTTAGAATGGAAATGGGAAAAAAGGAAAAGATTGTTTTAGAGTTTGATAATCCTATTGAACTTGCAAAATATTGGTATTTAAAAGGGGCAAAGGCTCTACATGTTGTAGATTTGCAATCTGCTATAGATAATAATGATGAGAATAAGGAGATTATAAAAAGAATAATAAAGGAAATAGATATACCTGTTGAGGCAGGAGGGGGATTTAGAAATTATGAAAAGGTAAAAATGGCATTAGATTGGGGTGTTTGGAGAGTAATTGTGAGTAGTATTTTAGTAGAGGATATAAACTTTCTTAAAAGAATATTTTATGAATTTAAAGAGAAAGTTATACCAAGTTTAGATTGGAAAGAAGGAAAGATTGGGATAAAAGGATGGAAAAATTTTATTGAATGGGAGGATATCAAAGAAAAATTTGAAATATTAAATATTAAAGAGGTTATCTTTACTGATATATCCCGTGATGGAACACTTAAAGGTATAGATATATCCCATATTAATAAATTTTTGAACTTAAATGATTGGGATATTTGGGTCGCAGGAGGAATTTCCTCTATAGATGACGTCATAAAGATAAAAGAATTAGCAGAGAAAACAGGGAGAATAAAAGGCATAATTGTGGGAAGAGCTCTTCTTGAAGGAAGATTAGATTGGGAGGAGGTTAATCAAATTATAAATGCTCGCTAAGAGAATAATCCCATGTTTAGATACCATTGGAAAACAAGTTGTTAAGGGCACAAGTTTTAGAAATATTAAAGTTGTAGGAAATGCTAAGGAGTTTGCTCATAGATATGAGAGAGAAGGTGCAGATGAATTGGTTTTATTAGATATAACAGCCAGTGAAGAAAATAGGAAAACTTTTATTGATGTAGTCTCTGAAGTAGCAGAAGAACTTTTTGTTCCTTTAACAGTAGGAGGAGGTATAAGAGATATAGAAGATGTGAGAAATCTTCTTAAGGCTGGAGCTGACAAAGTTTCTATTAATACTTCCGCTGTTAAAAATCCAGATCTTATAAATAAAATAGTAGAAGAATTTGGAAGTCAATGTTTGGTTGTAGCTATAGATGTAAAGAGAAGAAATAATAAAGAATGGGAAGTTTATATTAAAGGTGGTAAAGAGCCAACAGGTATTGATTTTAAGGATTGGATACAGGAAGTAGAGAAAAGGGGAGCTGGTGAAATTCTTTTAACAAGTATTGATGCAGATGGGCATCAGGCAGGGTACGATTTGGAGCTTTTAGAATTAGCTTTGAATTACTGTAATCTTCCTCTTATTGCTTCAGGTGGTGCAGGTAATTTGGAGGATTTATATAAAGCCCTTTATATTGGAGTTGATGCGGTACTTGCCGCTTCTATATTTCATTTTGGAACTTATAGTATTAGGGAAGTCAAAGAATACTTAAAAGAAAGGGGCATATGGATTAGATTATGAATATAGAAGAGCTTATTAAAGATTTAAAATATGATGAGAAGGGATTGATACCAGTTGTTGTACAAGATTACAAAACAGGGAGAGTTTTGATGTTGGCATATATGAATGAAGAAGCTTTAAGAAGAACAATTGAGACAGGTGAAGCATGGTATTTTAGCAGAAGTAGAAATGCTCTCTGGCATAAAGGGGAGACTTCAGGACATTTTCAGAAGGTTAAAGATATAGCAGTTGATTGTGATAAGGATACTATTCTTTTATTAGTAGAACAAATAGGGGTGGCTTGTCATACTGGTAATTTTTCTTGTTTTTATAGAGCAAAAGATTCAGGAGAAAGTTTTCTTTTTTATCTTGAGAAATTTTTGAGAGAGAGAAAGGAAAAACTTCCAGAAGAATCTTATTCTGCAAAATTGTTTAAGGAAGGAAAAGATAGAATACTTCAGAAATTAGGAGAAGAGGCAATTGAGACTATAATAGCAGGGATGAAAAATGACAGAAATGATTTTATTTATGAAAGTGCTGATCTCTTATTTCATCTAATGGTAGCTTTTGTGGAAGAGAATATAGAATTGAAGGATGTTATTCAGGAATTAATTAGAAGGCATAAAGGTTAAGTTGGTTTTATTGCGTATTTGTTTGAGTAGAGGTTTCTGTAGCAGGTGCAGAATATTCTATTAAGAAATCAAACTCTCTTGGAGGAATATCTTTAAGAGCATTACTCATAAATTCTTTCCATGCCATAGCTGGGAGTAGACCACCAGGTACTTTATTTGTAGGAGTGTAATCATCATTACCCATCCAAATTCCAGTACAAAGATCTGGTGTAAAACCTATAAACCAGGCATCTCTATAATCATCAGTTGTTCCTGTTTTTCCTGCTGCAGGTCTCCCAATATTTGCTCTTTTTCCAGTTCCATTTGTTATTACTCGTTTCATCATTTTAACAAGAGTTGATATTACATCTCTTTCTATGACAGGTGTGATTTCAGGAATTGCATTATATAATATATTTCCTTTACTATCTTCTACTCTTAAGATAGCTATGGGAGTAATCCTGTTTCCTCCATTTGCAAAACCAGAATATGCTCTTACCATTTCATATAAAGTTACACCAGAAGTGCCAAGAGCAAGAGCTAAGCTTGGTTCTAAAGTACTCTCTATTCCAAGTTTTCTGGCGTTTTTAATTACATCACCAACACCTATTTCTTCCAACAAAAGTATGGTTGCTATGTTATATGAATTTTCTAAGGCTTCCTGAAGTGTAACGGTACCATGTAATTTTCCATCATAGTTTTTGGGTTTCCATTCCTTTTTATTAAAAGTATAAGTTACTTCTTTTTCTTCAATTAAATCCCATGGTTTAAAACCTTTTTGAAGAGCTGTTAGATACACGAATGGTTTAAATGCAGACCCAGGTTGTCTTACAGCCATAGAGACTCTATCAAATTGACTTTTACTATAATCTAATCCACCTACCCACGCTTTGATATATCCTGTATTGGGATCTAAGCAAAGCAAAGCTCCTTGGCTTACATTATATCTTTTCCCATATTCATTTATTATTTTTAAAAGAGCCTTTTCAGCCATATCTTGCATTTTTGTATCTATAGTTGTATAGACTTTAAGTCCGCCTTCATATACCATATCTTTTCCAAATCTTTTTATTAGGTCTTTCAATACAAAATCAAAAAAATAAGGTGCCAAATAACCAGAAATTGGATTATTTCTTTTTAAAATGCCAAGAGGTGCTTTTATAGCTTTTTTATAGTCTTCTTCTGATATATATCCAAGATTATACATTTTCTCTATTACAATATTTCTTAACTTTAAGGCTAAATCTGGATTTCTATATGGAGAATTAATCTCAGGTGCGGGAATCATTCCTGCAAGAAGTGCTGATTCAGGTATATTTAAATCTATGGCACTTTTACCAAAGTAAAATTGAGCAGCAGCTTCTGCCCCATAAACCCCATGACCCCAATAGATAAGGTTTAAATACATTTCTAATATTTGTTGTTTTGTAAAATATTTTTCAAGCTGTAAAGCTATATATATTTTCTTTATCTTTTTCTTTATTGTTCTTTCTGGACTTAAAAATAATAATTCAGCTAACTGTTGAGTTATAGTGCTTCCACCTTGTTTTTTTTCTAAATGGAATAAATCAATAAGGGTTGCTCTTATAAGCCCTCTCAAACTTACACCACTATGATTATAAAATTCCTTATCTTCAGAGGCTACTACAGCTTGTTGTAAATATGGAGAAATTTTGTATAGAGGTACATAAATTCTATTTTCCTTATATATTTTTCCGAGTATTTTATTATCAGAAGAATATATTATAGTAGTTTGACTTGGTTTTATTTCCATCCATTTATCAATAGGGGGTACTTCTCTTATCACTAAAAAAACATACACTGCTAAGGATAAACCTAAAAGTAATATTAGACTAATAATAGTGATTAATATATATAAAAGGCTTTTTTTCCATCGTTTTTCCTTTTTTAATGTGACTTCTTCTATGTAATTTTTAGTCATTTTTTCCTCTTTGTGCCTCCTTAAAATATATGGTATTATGTATTATATAAAATCAGGGAAGGTTTTAACAATATGAAGGCAAAAACAGAGAATTTTAGTCTTTACATTATTACAGGACTTTCAGGTGGAGGAAAGTCACAAACATTGCGTATCTTAGAGGATTTGGGGTTTTTCTGTGTAGATAATATACCCCCAAAACTTGTTCCTACCCTTATAGAGCTTTGTTTTTCCACTGATGGTAAAATATCAAGAGTTGCCTTAGTTATAGATATAAGAAGTGAAAATTTCTTAGAAGATTTTAGAGAAATGATAGATAATATTAAAAAATTAAATATATATTATGAAATTTTGTTTTTAGAAGCTGATGATGAGGTTATAGTAAGAAGGTATAATGAAACCCGACGTAGGCATCCTTTGGATAAAGAAGGAAGAGGGATTCTTGAAAGTATAAAGCTGGAAAGACAAAGATTATCAGAAATAAAAGAAATGGCAACTTATATAATTGATACTTCTGGTATGAGTACTAAAAATCTTAAAGATAAGATACTTGAAATTGTATCCAAAGATATTTCTAATGTTAGATTAAGATTCATGGTGGAAATTACTTCTTTTGGTTTTAAATATGGTGTACCTATAGATGCTCACCTTGTTTTTGATGTGAGATTTTTACCCAACCCATTTTACATTTTAGAGCTAAGACCTTTGTCTGGAGAAGATGAAAGGGTAAGAAATTATGTGTTAGAAACAAAAGAAGCAAAAGAATTTTTAGACTATTTGAAAGAACTTTTAGATTTTTTAATTCCCCTTTATCAAGAAGAGGGAAGGACAAATCTCAACATTGCAATAGGATGTACAGGTGGAAGGCATAGGGCAGTAGTTATAGCAAATGAAATAGGAAATTATTTATCTGAAAAATATAATGTGAAAATTTTCCATAGAGATATAGATAAAGATATAAAAACATGAAGGAAAGAAAAAATGTAACAGTTATTGGTGGGGGAACAGGTTTATCTAATATATTAAGAGGATTAAAATACTATCCTCTTAATTTAAGTGCAATTGTAACTGTTAGTGATGATGGAGGAAGCTCAGGAAAACTCAGTGAAGAGCTGGGAGTTTTACCTCCAGGTGATATCCGAAATTGTCTTGTTGCTTTGGCAGATGAAGAATCATTGATGGCAAAACTATTTCAATATAGATTTAAAGAAGGAGGATTAAAAGGGCATTCTTTTGGGAACTTATTCTTAGTTGCTATGTCGGATATCTTAGGTGATTTTTTGTTGGGTATAAAAGAGACAAGCAAGGTATTAGCAATAAGAGGTAAAGTATTACCATCTACTTTAAATCGTGTAAGGTTAAAAGCTATATTTGAAGATAATACTCAAATTATTGGAGAGACAGCTATTTCAAATTATAAAAAAAGCAGAATTAAGAAAATTGAATTGATACCAGTAAGAGATGAGGAAAAAATATCTGCTACGCCGGAAGCTGTTTATGGATTAAAAAGATCTGATATTATAATTATTGGTCCTGGAAGCTTATATACAAGTATAATTCCAAATCTTATTCTTGATGAAATAAAAGAGACATTAAAAAATATTTACATAAAAAATAAAGCTAAAATTATCTATATTTGTAATGTTATGACTCAGCCAGGAGAAACTACAGGATATAAAGCTTCTGATCATTTAAAGGCTATTATTGAGAATATTGGTTTTAATGTTTTTCATTATATAATTTTAAATAATAAAAAGCCAAAGGATGATATACTTAAAAAATATCAAGAAAGTGGAGCTGACTTTGTTTATCCAGACATAGAAAACATTAGAGCTTTAAATGTTGAGATAATTTCTGGTGATTTTATTTCTGAAACAAATGTAGTAAGACATGATCCTTATAAAGTTTCCAATTTTATTGTTAAAAATTTTATAGAATAAAATAGTTTTATAAATTGACAAAAGATTGTAAAATTCTATAATATAAAGTTAATAAAGAAAGGAGGATGTTCAATGCCAAAAAAAACTATTTTAGATTTGAGGGATGAAGAGCTTATTGGAAAACGTGTACTTGTAAGAGTTGATTTTAATGTGCCTATTAAAAATGGAGTTATAACTGATGATAGAAGAATAAGAGAAGCTTTACCAACAATTAAATATTTAATGGAAAAAGGAGCAAAAGTTATTCTTGTATCTCACCTCGGAAGACCAAAGGGTTTTCAAGATGACTTAAGATTAGATCCCGTCGCTAAAAGATTAAGTGAATTACTTGGCAAACCTGTTAAGAAATTAAATGATTGTATAGGAGAAGAAGTAGAAAAAGAAGTTGCCAACATGAATCCCGGAGATGTGGTTCTTTTAGAAAATATTAGATTTTATAAGGAAGAGGAAGCAAATGATCCTGAGTTTGCTAAGAAATTAGCAAAACTTGCTGATTTATATGTAAATGATGCCTTCGGTACTGCCCATAGAGCACATGCATCAACCGCAGGTGTTGCTAATTATATTCCTGGGGTAGCTGGTTTGTTGATGAAAAAAGAGATTGAAATTATGGGCAAAGCCTTAGAGAATCCTGATAGACCTTTTGTTTGTATTTTGGGTGGAGCAAAGGTTTCTGATAAAATTGGTGTAATCCAAAATCTTGTGAATAAAGTGGATGTTTTATTAATTGGTGGAGGTATGATGTTTACCTTCCTTAAGGCAATGGGTTATGAAATAGGTAAATCTATTGTGGAAGAAGATAAACTTGAACTTGCAAAAGATTTAATGAGTCTTGCAAAGGAAAAAGGAGTAAAATTTGAACTGCCTGTAGATGCTGTAGTTGTTAAAGAGATTAAGGAAGATGCTCCTACTACTGTTAAAGATGTGGATAAATTTGACAAAGATGATATTGGAGTAGATATTGGACCAAAAACTATAGACCTATTTAGAGAGGAAATAATGAAAGCAAAGACAATTATATGGAATGGTCCTATGGGAATATTTGAAATACCTGCTTTTGCAAATGGAACTAAGAAAGTAGCGGAAGCTATTGCAGAAAATAAGAATTGTGTAAGTATTGTGGGAGGAGGAGATACTGCAGCAGCAGTACAACTTTTTGGTTTAGAAGAAAAATTTACCCATATATCTACAGGTGGTGGAGCTTCTTTAGAATTCTTGGAAGGAAAAGTACTGCCGGGGGTGGCAGTTCTTCAAGATAAATAAGTAAAAAGAGGGGGATAAATTGGCAACTATAAGAGAGACACTTGAAGAAATATCAAGATTGGATGGTGTGCAAGTTTCAGTTTTGGTTAGCGATGATGGTTTAGTAATAGAAAGTGTGGGTAGAGACGGCTCGAATGCGGAACCACTTGCAGCTGTTGCTTCAGGAAGTTTAAGGGCATCAGAAATGATAGGAACAGAATTGGCAAAGGGTAGTACAAGAGAGATGGTTATTATATTTGAAGATGGTGCAGTATTTATCGTTCCAGTAGAGGGGAAACCTGCCATTCTCGTTGTGGTATCAAATAAAGGAGCAAATTTAGGGAAGATTAGGATAGGGATTAAAAAAGGAGTTTTTCAATTGGCAAGGCTTATATAATTAAATTATATTGAATTAGGAGGGAACAATATTGAGAAAAAAGATTATTGCGGCTAACTGGAAGATGTATAAAACTTGTGCAGAGACAGAAAGTTTTATTGTTGAATTTAAAAATTTAGCGGGAAATTATGAAGAAAAGGAAGTAGTCATTTGTCCCCCTTTCACTTCACTATTTGTTGCTCAAAACTTACTTAAGGATACACCGTTTAAACTTGGAGCCCAGAATATGTTTTGGGAAAAAGAAGGTGCATATACAGGAGAAATATCTCCAGTAATGTTGAAGGATTTAAATTGTGAATATGTTATAATAGGTCATTCTGAGAGAAGGCAATATTTTTGTGAGACCAATGAAAACATAAATAAAAAAATAAAAATTGCTTTTAATTGGGGACTTACACCCATATTTTGTGTCGGTGAAAAGTTGGAAGAGAGAGAAAAGGGTAAAACAGAAGATGTAATAAGAGAACAAGTAACTAAAGGATTAGAAGGACTTCCAAAGGAGAATGTGGAAAAGATTGTTATTGCTTATGAACCTGTTTGGGCAATCGGTACTGGGCATTCTGCAAAAGGAGAAGATGCAAATGAGGTTGCAAAGTTTATAAGACAGATTATATCAAGTCTATATGGTAGTGATGTTGCTAATAAAGTAAGAATACAATATGGTGGAAGTGTAAATCCTCAAAATATAGTAGAATTTTTAAGCCAGTATGAAATTGATGGGGCTCTTGTTGGAGGAGCAAGTCTAAAACCTCAATCTTTCTGGGAAATTGTAAAATCATAAGAGAGGTGTAATAGTAATGCAAATATTATTATATATACTTCATTTTTTGGTATCTTTAGGAATGATAGTGGTAATTCTTTTCCAATCAGAAGTTGGAGAAGGACTTGGCTTTATAGGGGGAGGAGAGACTACTTTTTATAAGGCTAAGCGTAAGATGGAGAAAGGATTAAAGCAAGCAACTGTTGTTTTAGCGGTATTATTTATGGTAACATCTGTTCTCATTTTTATTCTCCATTAAAAAATGCATGGGAGGTGTTTTAAAATGAGAAAAGGTTTTTGGCTCTTTTTGTTAGTTTTTTTAATTTTCTCCATGATAGGTTCATCTATAGCTCAAACTCCACAATATGGTGGTGTTCTCAAAAGAAGCTTAGTAAATGATCCACCAACCCTTGATCCAGCTATGATTACTGATACCGCTTCAGATGAGGTAGCAAGACAGATTTTTGATGGATTAGTAGAATACGATCCTAATGGAAAGGTTGTTGGTTCAATCGCAAAAAGATGGACTATATCAAAAGATGGAACAGTATATACTTTCTATTTAAACAATAATGTATATTTCCATAATGGGAGGAATGTGACCGCAGAAGATTTTGTATATTCTATAAAAAGGGTGATGGATCCAAAGACAGCATCACCAAGAGCAAGTTTTGCAGAGCCAATCAAAGATGTAGTAGCAAAAGATAAATATACTTTAGTAATAACTCTAAAAAGACCTTTTGCTCCTTTTCTTTCTACTTTAACTTATTCATGTTTTTGGGTTGTACCTAAGGAAGAAGTTGAAAAACTTGGAAAAGATTTTGCTACAAAACCAGTTGGTACTGGAGCCTTTATGTTTGATGAATGGAAACATGATGTGAAAATTAGATTAAAGGCTAATCCCAATTATTTCCGTGGACGTCCATATGTGGATGCTATAGAATGGGCAATAATTCCCGATGAAAATGTAGACTTTATGAATTTTGAAAAAGGACAGCTTGATATTACTGGAATACCTGATCCAGAATGGGATAGAGTAAGTAATGATCCTAAATATAAACCATATATCCTTGAGAAACCAATGATTGGTATATATTATTTAGGATTCAACGTACAAAAGAAACCCTTTGACAACAAATATCTAAGACAAGCAATTACAAGAGCCATTAATAAAGAAGGTATTGTAAAAGTTATAAGAAGGGGAAGAGCACAGGTTGCTTATACCATTCTACCTCCATCGATGCCAGGTTTTAGTCAAGAAAACTATAATTGGGCAAAAGAGAGATTAAGTTATAATGTAGAAGAAGCTAAAAAACTTCTTGCAAAAGCTAGATATCCTAATGGTAAAGGACTTCCAGAAATAACTATTTACTATAACACAAGTGTTGCACATAAGAGAATTATGGAGGCAATACAAGCAGATCTTCAAAAGATAGGAATAAATGCAAAATTGCAAAATTATGATTGGGCAGTATATTTAGATCTCCTTGATAAGGGTGAACTTCCTGTATATAGACTTGGATGGGTAGCAGATTATATTGACCCTGACAATTTCTTATGGGTTCTTTTCAATTCCAGTAATTTTGGACCTGAGGGTAACCATAGTTTTTATAAAAATCCTAAGGTTGATGAATATACAAATAAAGCAAGAATTGAAACTTTATGGAGTGTAAGGGTAAAATATTATAACATGGCAGAGAGAATAATATTAGAGGATTGTCCAATTGTTCCAATTTACTATTATGTATCTCAAGTAATACATCAACCATGGGTCCATGGATTATATTTAGATCCTCTAACAGGTCTTTCTGGAGTAAGATATAGAGTAGTTTGGATAGATAAGAAATAAGTAGAATATAGAAGGAGGAAGAGGGCAGAAGTCCTCTTCCTCCTTTTTCAAGAAAGGAGGAAAGAAGTGCTAAGGTACATAATAAGAAGACTTCTACAAGCCATACCAGTTTTTATAGGAGTTACCCTTATTACTTTTATTTTGTTTTTTATTGCTCCTGGAGATCCAGCTCGCTTAATTGCAGGTCAAAGAGCTGATACCGAGACATTAGCTAGAATACGTTCTACATGGGGGCTTGATAAGCCTTTACCTATTCAATATTTACTTTTTTTGGGAAGAATTGTGAGACTTGATTTTGGAAGATCTTTTAAAACAAATATTCCTGTTATAGAATCTATAGGAGAAAGATTACAAGCAACTGCAATTCTTGCACTATTTGCCTTTCTTATAGCAATTTTAATAGGAGTTACTGCTGGTATTATATCAGCTGTAAAACAATATTCCATTTTTGATTATTCAGCAATGGTTATTGCTCTTTTGGGAGTTTCAGCTCCAGTTTATTGGGTGGGAATAATTCTTCTATTAATATTTGGTTTTAACTTGGGATGGTTGCCTTTGGGAGGGTATGTAACAGAATATGGGTTGAAGGCTGTTATCCTTCCTGCAATAACCCTTGGTACAAGACCCGCAGCTTATTTTGCTCGTCTTACCAGATCCTCCATGTTAGAAGTAATTAGACAGGAATATATATTAACTGCAAGAGCAAAAGGAGTTTCAGAAAGTAAAATAATTTTTAAACACGCATTAAGAAATGCTCTTATTCCTGTTGTTACATATGCAGGAATGGTGGTTGGTGATCTTCTTACAGGGGCAGTTTTAACAGAGACAATTTTTGCTTGGCCTGGAATAGGAAGATTAGTTGTTCAAGCCATTTTTGATAGAGATTTACCAGTCTTACAGGGTGGTGTTATTGTAATAGCTTTTATATACATACTTGCTAACCTTGTAGTTGATCTTTCCTATGCTCTTATAGATCCAAGAATTAGATATGATTAATGATGATTATTGGAGGTAAAAAGTGTTATGATAATGGAAACAGAAAATTTGTTGCAAAGTAGAAAACCAAGGAGCTTATGGAGGATTGCTTGGAAAAGACTTGCAAAAAATAAATTAGCTCTTTTAGGGCTTGGAATAGTTATATTTTTTGTAATAGTAGCTATATTAGCTCCTTATATTACACCATATCCATGGAATGAAGTGGATTTATCAAGAGCTCTTCAACCTCCAAGCTGGAAGCATCTCTTAGGGACAGATGAATTTGGAAGAGATATATTTAGTAGAATAATATACGGTACACGAGTATCATTACAATTTGCATTTTTTGCACAGTTAATATCCATATCCATAGGTACAATATTAGGACTTATTTCAGGTTTTTATGGTGGTTGGGTTGATGATCTTATTATGAGAATTGTGGAAGTTCTCTTTGCTTTTCCATTTTTATTATTTGTTATTGCAGTGGTTTCTACATTAGGACCTGGAATACAAAATCTTTATTTAGCAGTAGCATTAATTGGTTGGGCTGGTGTATCCCGTATAATAAGAGGGCAAGTTTTAAGTTTAAGAGAGAGGGATTTTGTGGCTGGTGCTATCGCTATTGGGGCTTCTACGTGGAGAATACTATTTAGGCATATATTGCCTAATGCCCTTTCTCCACTTATAATAGAGGCTACATTAGGAATGGGTGGAATGATTATGTTAGAGGCTGGATTGTCTTTTTTGGGGCTTGGTGTACAAGCTCCCACTCCGAGTTGGGGCTCTATGGTACAGGCAGGGCTTGCATATCTTAGGAGTTGTTGGTGGTATCCTATAGCTCCTGGTGTTGTTATAATGATAGTAGTTTTTGGATTTAATCTATTAGGAGATGGTTTAAGAGATGCGTTGGATCCAAGACTTTATATCTAAAAAAGAAAAAAATAAGCAAAAATATTATACAGAAATAGGGTGGATTGAAGTTTCACCAAATGCTATAGCTTCTATTGCAAGTATGGCAACCCTTCAAAGTTATGGTGTAGTAGGTATGGCTGCAAGAAATATAACAGATGGTATTTCTGAATTATTAAAATTGGAAGAGGTTAATAGGGGTGTTGATGTAGAGATAGATGAGAATGGTATAAAAATAAATCTTTATATCATTGTGGCATATGGTGTGAGGATTCCTGAGGTTGCCCATAATATTATGGAAAGAGTTAAATGGAATCTAGAAAAGGTAACTGGGCTTTCAGTTAAAGAAATAAATGTTAATGTGTGGGGAATAAGACTTCAAGAAGAAAAGGAGCCTTTCTCTTGGGAAGAGATATGATGAAAATAGAAAAAATTGATTCAAATCTTTTGATTAAGTTTTTTGAATACGCAACTTACGAATTAAAGAAACATAGAGAAGAAATAGACTTACTTAATGTTTTCCCAGTGCCAGATGGTGATACAGGTACTAATATGTTATATACCCTTCAATCCACATTAAACGAAATTAAAAAGGTTAAAAATAAAACTATAAAGGCAATAGCAGAGGCTGCAATAAAAGGTTCATTAATGGGAGCACGTGGAAACTCTGGAGTTATTCTTTCACAAATAATAAGAGGTTTTTGTGAGGCAATAAAGGAAAATGAATATATTGATGCAAAAATATGGATTAAAAGTTGGCAAAACGCTACAAGAGTTGCATATAGAGCAGTAATAAAACCGACAGAAGGGACCATATTGACAGTATTAAGAGAAGGAGTAAAAGAGGGCGTAATTGCATCAAGAGAGACAGATGATATTACGTTAATTATGGAAAGAATGCTTAATAAAGCAAAAGAATCTTTAGCAAATACTCCTAATCTTCTCCCTATTTTGAAGGAAGCAAAGGTTGTAGATGCTGGAGGACAAGGACTTGTATGGATATGGACGGGATTCTATGAAGCTCTTAAAGGAATAGAAATTTTGATAGAAGAATCAATAAAAGAGAAAGAAGAGAAAATAGAAATAAAAGAAAGACCTGAAGTAGGGGTTCTCGAAGGTTATGTTATCACTTATCAATATTGCACAGAATTTATAATAAATTCTTCTGAAAACACTGATTTTAGTAATTTTAAGAAATGGTTAGAGAGTCAGGGTGATAGTATTGTTACTTCTGAGGCTCCTGGACTTTTGAAGGTTCATATTCATACTAATCATCCTGGTCTTGTTTTGGAAAAAGCATTAGAGTTAGGTTCACTTTCAAGAATAAAGATTGATAATATGGCAGAACAACATGAAGAAAGATTAAAGGAAGAGATAAATAGAGATAGTATAACTCCATTAAAAGAAATAGGATTTATTGCAGTTTCTTGGGGTGAAGGGATTAATGAAATATTTAAAGGATTAGGAGTTGATATAATTGTAAATGGAGGTCAAACCTTAAATCCCAGTGTAGAGGTACTCTCAAATGCAGTAGAAAAGGTAAGAGCTAAAAAAGTATTTGTTTTACCCAACAATAAAAATGTTATATTGGCAGCAAAACAGCTGGAAAATATACATAAAGAGAGGGTTGTGATTATACCAACAAAGCATGTTTTAGAAGGAATAAGAGCTCTTTATGAATATAATCCAAGAGATACATGGGAAATTCTAAAAGAGAAAATGGAAAAAAGTATTGAAAAGATTAAAGTTGGAGAGATAACAAGAGCTGTAAAAGATTCTTCTTACAATGGATTAAAAATTGAAGAGGGAGATATTATCGGATTGACAAATGATGAGGTAAAAGTGGCTGGTAAAAATATAGAGACTGTATGTTTAGATCTTCTTTCTCTACTTGTTAATGGAAACTCAGAACTTATTACTGTTTTTTATGGAAAAGATATATCTAAGGAAGAAGCAGAGAAATTAGTTAATAAATTAAATAACCAATATCCCTCGTTATCAATTGAACTCCTTTATGGTGGTCAGCCTTATTATTTTTATTATTTAGGTGTTGAATAATAGGTAATGCAAGAAAAAGTAAAGATCCTTAAAGGGCTAAAATCGGTCCTTGAAAAAGAAATTTCTTCGGGATATTCAAATAAAGCTATTAAATATGGTTTAGAAAAAACTGTTAGTGTTGCAATTAAGCAATTTCCTATCTGGAATGGTTTTTGGACTCAAAAGGTATTAGATTTAGTGAATGATTATGATAAAAAATCCTTAGATGAAAGGAAAATAGTAATTGATAAAGTATATGAAATAATTGAGAAAGCCATATTATTCTACTCCTCTGAAGATTTTTGGAACAAACAATTACAATATATAAAAGGTATTGGTCCCAAAAAAGCGAAATTGTTTGAGAAACTGGAAATTAAAACCCTTTATGATCTTATAACTTATTATCCTAGAGAGTATGATGATAGATCTAAGTTAAAAAAGATTTCAGAATTAAAACAGGACGAAAAAGTCACTGTTAAAGTTAAAATAATTGAATATGAAGAAGGAAAAACACTATATAAGAAAATTCCTATTTTAAAGGCAAAAGTGGTTGATAATTCAGGGGTAGCTTTTGCAGTTTGGTATAACCAAAAATATATTAAACAAGCCTTACCCCCAGGAACTCAAGTGCTTTTATCAGGAATACCACAAAGAGTTTTAAGACATTGGGAATTTGAAAATCCAGAGTATGAGGTTTTGGAAGAAGAAGAGGAAAAAGAATTAATTCACGTAGGAAGAATTGTTCCAATATATTCATTAACTGCTGGACTTACTCAAAAGGTTATTAGAAGGATAATCTATGATGCTTTAACAGAATATGCAATGTTTATAGAAGATCCCATACCTCAAAGTTTAAAACATAAAAATAATCTTTTAGATAAACCAGTAAGTGTTTGGGAAAAACATTTTCCAACCTCCTTTCTTACACTGGGAAGTGCTACAAAAAGACTTCTTTTTGAAGAACTTTTCATTATACAGCTTTTGTTACTTAGGAAAAAGCAGGAGATAGAAAAACTTAAGGCTCCTATCTTTAAAACGGACACTCCTTTAGTTGAAAAATTTATTTCTGAATTACCCTTTGAACTTACTAATGCTCAAAAAAGGGTTTGGGAGGAGATTAAGTATGATCTTTATGCTGGAAAACCGATGCATAGATTATTACAAGGTGATGTGGGTTCTGGAAAAACTATCATAGCAGTCCTTTCCATAATATGTGCTTATGAAAATGGATATCAATCCGCTTTTATGGTTCCTACAGAAATTTTGGCGGAACAACATTATAGTAGATTGAAGAAATATTTTGAACCTTTAGGAATTGAAGTTGGCCTCCTTACAAGTAGTGTATCTAAAAAAGAAAAAAATAGAATTTATGCAGATCTTGCTGAAGGTAAATTATTTGTAGTAGTAGGTACTCATGCATTAATTCAAGAAGATGTTAAATTTAAAAAATTGGGACTAGTAATTATAGATGAACAACATAGATTTGGTGTTATTCAAAGATCAATACTTTGGAAAAAAGGTGAAAATCCTCATCTTTTAGTTATGACTGCAACTCCTATTCCAAGAACTTTAGCCATTGTTTTGTATGGAGAGCTTGATGTTTCGGTAATTGATGAATTACCTCCTGGTAGGAAACCTGTAATGACATATCTTGTTCCTAAGAAAGACAGAAAAAAGATCTATGATTTTATAGCTAAGGAGATAATGCAAGGTAAACAAGCTTTTGTTGTATGCCCTTTGATAGAGGAATCGGAAAAGTTAGAGGCAGAATCGGCAAAAAAATTATTTGAAGAGCTTCAAAAGTTCTATCCTCACATTCCTATGGGACTTATCCATGGTTTAGTTCCTAAGGATGAAAGAAATATGATAATGGAAAAGTTCAGGAACGGGGAAATAAAAATGTTGGTAGCGACGACAGTAATAGAAGTAGGTGTAGATGTACCTAATGCTTCTATAATGGTTATTGAAGATGCTCATAGATTTGGACTTGCTCAACTTCATCAATTGCGAGGTAGAGTTGGTAGAGGATCAGAGCAATCCTATTGTTTCTTAATAGCCGATATAAGTACTGAAGAGGCAAGAAGAAGATTAGAAGTAATGGTAGAAACAAATGATGGTTTTAAAATAGCAAGCGAAGATCTTAATATTAGAGGTCCTGGCGAATTTTTTGGTGTAAGACAACATGGGGCACCTACTATTAAAATTTTAAATATGAATTTGACAGATTTGTCTCAGAATATGAGACTTTTTGAGATAGCAAGACAGGAGGCTATTTCTGTTTTAAAAAATGAAATTGAAATAAAAGATAGTGAAAAATTAATTCTTGAAAAACATCTTTCTGTGAATATACCTTATAAGGAGAAGGGAATTGTCCTCTGAAGTAAGAATTTCGGGTGGATATTTGAAGGGTCAAACTATAAAGACTCTTAGAAAAGGAAATTATAGAATTACAATGGAGCAAGTAAGAAATTCTATTTTTAATATTTTAGATGAAAAAATAAAAGATTGTAATTTTTTAGATTTATTTGCTGGATCAGGAATTGTGGGAATAGAAGCTTTAAGTTATGGTGCAAAAAAAGCATTGTTTGTTGAAAAACACAGACCCGCTGTGATATTAATAAGAGAAAATTTAAAAAAATTAGGATTAGAGAATAGGGCAGACGTTTATCTTGATGATGTTTTTACATTTCTTAGAAAAAATCCTTATGAAACTTTTGATATTATTTTTGCAGATCCTCCTTATGAATTAGGAAAAAAGATAAATCATGTGGTAAAATACGTAGAAAAAAATAAATGGCTTAAAGAGGATGGCGTGTTGATAATAGAACATCACAAAAAGACAGAGCTTTTAAAAGAATATAATAGTTTGGTATTAATTTTTTATAAAAATTATGGAGAAACAGCATTATCTTTTTACAGTTATAAAGGAGTAAATACATGATTAGAGCTGTATATCCTGGAAGTTTTGATCCTGTCACCAATGGTCACATAGATATTATACAAAGAGGAGCTAAAATATATGATGAGGTCATTGTTTTAGTAGCTGAGAATATATCTAAGGTACCTCTTTTTACTTTAGAAGAAAGATTAAGTATGCTGAGAGAAAGTCTGCAACATATACCTAATGTTAAAGTAGACTCCTTCAAAGGTTTGTTAGTGGATTATATTAAAAAAATAAATGTGAGGATAATAATAAGAGGACTTAGGGCTGTCTCTGATTTTGAGTATGAATTTCAACAAGCATTGACCAACAAAAAGCTTTATCCCGAATGTGAAACAGTATTTTTAATTAGTGATATTAAATATACTTTTTTAAGTTCAAGTATGGTAAAGGAGATTGCTAAATTTGGTGGATGCGTGGAGGATTTAGTCCCAAAATGTGTGGCTGAGAAGCTTTATGAAAAATTTAATGTGAAAAGATAGGTATGGATATAGATAAATTATTAGAAAATTTAGAAAAACTTAAAAATTTTTTGGAAAATTCTCCCACTGTGCCTGTGTGGGATAAAGTTATTCTTGATAAGGAGAAGCTTTTAGAACTTATTAATGATCTTGAGAAAAATATACCTGCCGAATTTTTAGAAGCTAAGAAAGTGGTAGAAGAAAGGGATAAAATTCTTAAAAGAGCTTACGAAGATGCAGAAGAAATTATAAGAAATGCAAAGGAAAAGGCTAAGATTCTTGTCAGTAACAATAATATTACCATAGAAGCTCAAAAGGAAGCTGAGAAGATTATAAATAATGCAAAGAAGGAAGCAACTGAAATCAAAAAGGAAATGGAAGTTTATATAGATAATCTCTTAAATAAGGTTGAAAATTTACTGAAAAAAGAAATAGAGTTAATAAGGAAGTGCAAATCAGAACTATAATCATAGCTCTTTTATTTATAGTTATTGCCTTAGAAATAATATCCCAATTTTATATTTACTTTTATGATGGAATTTGTGTAAATGTAAAAGATATTTTAGAAAACCTACCTCAACATTTTCCTGATAATTTTTATGTAATACTTTTAAAAGAAAAAAATCCCCATTTTTATAATTTTATTTTTCTCTTTTCGCAAGGTAATTTGTATTTAAAAAACAATCTGTCTAATATGAGAATGGAAAGCTTTCGTGGATATAAAATAAGAAAGGATATATGTATTTATGGAAAATCTTCTGATATCATTTTGAATCTTGCTTTTTGGAGCTTTGAAAACAGTTTGAATTTTCCTAAAAGTTTAAAAATTTCAGGAACAGGGGAGATTTCCTATAATGGAGAGATCAATCCTATAATTGGGTTAGATTTAAAATTAAGTGTAGCTAAAAGAAATGGAATTAATGTTATGTTCTTGCCTTTTTCTCAAAGAGAGGATATAGATTATAATGGAATAGTGTATGTATATTCTGAGAATTTTGAGGATGCAAAAAGAGATTTATTAAAGTTTGTATTACCTAAGGTTGGCATAACTAAATAATTTATGTTAAAATATAGATAACCTATAGTGATGGGTTACCATTGCTATAGGCGATTTTTTGAAATAAAAGAGGAGGTAAAAGATGGCTCTAACAAAAGAAGAAAAAAGAGAAATTATTGAAAAATTTAAGTTGAACGAGAATGATTCTGGTTCACCAGAAGTACAAATTGCTTTACTTACTGAAAGGATTAGAAGGCTTACTGAACATTTAAAAGTTCATAAGAAGGATTATCATTCTCGCGTTGGTCTTTTAAAGATGATAGGAAGGAGAAGAAAATTATTAAAGTATCTTCAAGAAAAAGATTTTGAAAGATATAAGAAACTGATACAAGAGTTAGGGTTGAGAAAGTAAAGTTATGCGGCAAGTTTGTACATTTACTAAAGAATATGCAGGGAAACATCTAAAAATAGAAGTTGGAAAGGTTGCCTGGCAGGCAACAGGAGCTGTCCTTGTAGAATATGGAGAAACTACCGTCTTAGTTACTGTTGTGGCCTCAGAAGAAAGTAAAGAAGATGTTGATTTCTTCCCACTAACAGTAGAGTATGTAGAAAGATTATATGCTGCAGGTAAAATTCCAGGAGGTTTCTTTAAAAGAGAAGGTAAGCCTACAGAACCAGAAATACTTTTCGCTCGTTTAATAGATCGTCCTTTAAGACCTTTATTTGCTAAAGATTTTAGAAATGAAGTACAAATTATAGTAACTGTACTTTCTTATGATAATGAAAATTCAACAGATATACCATCAATAATTGGTGCATCTTCTGCAATAATGCTCGCAGGACTTCCATTTAAGGGTCCAGTAGGGGCGGTTAGAATTGGTTGGGATGGCAATAATTGGTATGTAAATCCCTCTGTTTCTTTATCAAAGACCTTACTTTTAGATTTAGTGGTAGCTGGCACTAAAGATGCTGTCCTAATGATAGAAGGAGATGGAAAGGAAGTACCTGAAGAGATTTTCTTAGAAGCTATAGTTAAAGCTCATGAAGCATTACAAGATTCTATAAGCTTTCAAGAAGAAATTATCTCTACAGTAAATCCTAACCCCTTCTCTTATAATCCATTTGTAATTGACGAAAAACTAAAGCAAGCAGTCCTTGATTTTGTAACCTTAGATAAAATTAAAGAGGCAATATTTACACCCAGTAAGTCAGAAAGACAGAAATCCTTGGAGGACTTAAAGAAAAAAGCTCTTGATTATTTGAAGCCTATATATGGAGAGGTAAAAGCTCAAATAGATGAAATTATAAATGAAGAAGCAAAGGCAATATTAAAGAAAGTTATACTGGAAGAAAAAAGAAGAGTGGATGGAAGAAAGCTTGATGAGCTAAGACCAATAAGTTGTGAGGTAGGAGTACTTAGTAGAGTCCATGGCTCAGCTTTGTTCCAGAGAGGAGAGACACAAGTCCTTTCTGTAGTAACCTTAGGAGCAGGAGAAGAGCAAATAATTGAAAGCGTGATAGAGAATGAGCCTAAAAGATATATTCATCATTACAATTTCCCACCCTTCTCGGTAGGAGAAGCAAAACCTCTTAGAGGTCCAAAGAGAAGAGAAATTGGGCATGGTGCTCTTGCTGAAAGAGCTTTACTCCCACTTATACCTAAGGAAGAAGAGTTTCCATATACTATTAGGGTTGTGTCAGAGGTTTTAAGTTCTAATGGTTCTACTTCTATGGCAAGTGTCTGTGGTAGTAGCTTATCTTTAATGGATGCTGGAGTTTCTATAAAGACACATGTAGCTGGTGTGGCTATGGGATTAATAAAAGATGGGGATAGGTATGAAATATTGACTGATATACAGGGACTTGAAGATGCTTTAGGTGGTATGGATTTCAAAATAGCTGGTACTCGTAATGGTATAACAGCAGTACAACTTGATATAAAAGTGGATGGTCTTACTTTTGATATTATTGAAAAAACCCTGAAACAAGCTAAAGAAGCAAGAACTAAAATTATTGAAATAATGGAAAAAACCATTCCTGAACCAAGACCTCAAATATCACCTTATGCTCCTCGTATCATGGTATTAGAGATCAATCCTAATAAAATAGGAGATCTCATTGGGCCAAGTGGTAAGAATATAAAGAAGATTATAGAAGAAACAAACACTACTATAAATATAAAACCTGAAGGATTGGTTTACATTTCTGCTCCTAACCAAGAATCAGCAGAAAAAGCAGCTGAAATGGTACAAAATTATACTAGAGAGATAAAAGAAGGAGATGTATTTTTGGGTAAAGTTGTAAGAGTTACGGATTATGGAGTATTTGTGGAAATATTACCTGGGAAAATAGGCCTTCTTCATGTATCAAAGTTTAAGACCACAAAAAGCGGGAAAAACGAAGTAAGAGAAGAGATTAACTTAGGAGATGAAATACTGATTAAGGTGGACTCTATTGATCCAATGGGTAGAATCAGTCTGAGCAGAAAAGATCTATAACTCATGTTAAAAGGATGCAAATTACTGAAATAGAGTTTGAAAATGGTCTAAAGATAATTCATGATTATAATCCAGGCAGAAAAACCATAAATATTGTAGTAGCAGTAAAGGTAGGGACTCGTGATGAAGATAAAAAAGAGCATGGCTTAGCCCATTTTGTAGAACATCTACTCTTTAAAAACAATTCTGCCCGGAGAATTGATGATATTCATGAAGAAATAGATCGCTTAGGTGGAGAGTTAGATGCCTTCACCACACGAGAAACCACCTATTTTACGTTAAAGATTTTAGGATATCATTTTACAAGAGGAGTTAAACTTCTCAGTGATATCATATTAAAACCTGACTTTTCTGAGGAAGAAATAGAGTTGGAAAAAATGGTAGTTAAAGAAGAGATAAAAATGTATAGGGATTCACCTGAAGAATTAGTCTTTGATAATTTTCTGAAAGCATCTTGGGATGGTCATCCACTGGTAAAAGAAATTCTTGGGACTGAGAAAAAAGTATCAAGTTATAATAAAGATCTTATAGTTTCTTTTTATAAAAAGCATTATGTGCCAAATAAATTCATTATTGGTGTAAGTGGTAACATTCCCACAAAAAAGGTTGAAGAATCTTTCAGAAACTTTTTTGTTTTTGATGAGTCAAATATTAATAATGTATATAAAGAAGTATCTTCTAAACCACCTGTTTTTAAACCTAAAGATATATTTCTAAGAAGAAATTTTGAACAAATTCAATTAATATGGGGAACTGAAGGATACCCACCTGGTCATGAAAAAAGAGAAGCTTTATCTCTCCTTTCTGTATTATTAGGAGGAGGGATAAGTTCAAGATTATTTAAAGAATTAAGAGATAAGCGCGGTTTAGTTTATAATATTGAGACTCAACTTATTACCTTTAGAGACGCATCTCTTTTTGGTATTTATACTGCAACTTCTCCTAATTCATTTTTAGAAACCTTTAAAACTTTATTAGAAGAAAAGGAAAAACTTTTAAAATATGGAATAAAGAAAGAAGAGTTAGATCTTGCAAAAAGACAAACCATAAATAATATACTTATGGCTATTGAAAGTCCAACACAGCGTCTTTTTTATTTTATAGATTCTTATCTGATATATGGAAGAATTTTCCCTTGGATTGAAAAGATTAAAAAGATTAGAAATGTAAAAATAGATGATGTTAATGATACTATAGTAGATATATTTAACAAGCCTTTTTCTTTGGCAGTAATAGGTACTTTAGATTCTCAAATGAAAAATTTTTTAAAAGGGGAGAGAATAATATGATTAAAGTAGTTCTCTTTGGGGCTTGTGGTAAGATGGGAAAAGTTATTGGAAAGGCTATAGTTGATGCAGAAGATATGCAACTTGTAGGAGCAATAGATCCTAAATTTACCGGAGAAGAATACGGAAAAATTATAAGTACCGATAAAATCTCATTAAATGTGGTAGGATCAATTGACGAAGTAAAAGAAGATTTTGATGTAGGAGTAGATTTCACAACAGCAGAAGCAGCTTATGAAAACATAAAGAAGGTTTTATCAAAAGGTAGAAGAATGGTTGTAGGAACAACAGGACTTTCTAAAGAAATGATAGAAGAGATAAAGAATTTAGCTATAGAAAATAAAACTTCAATACTGATTGCACCTAATTTTGCTCTTGGTGCAGTTCTTATGATGCAGATTGCAAAACAAATAGTAAAATATTTTCCTGATGTAGAAATTATAGAATTGCATCATAACGAGAAGATTGATGCTCCTTCGGGAACAGCATTATTAACTGCTGAACTTCTTTCTCAAGAAATGAAAAAATATAATCTAACCCATAAGGATGCTACAAAGATAGAAAAAATTCCTGGTTCAAGAGGGGGAAAAGTGGAAAGTATAAACATCCACAGTGTAAGACTTCCTGGTCTTGTGGCTCATCAAGAAATTATATTTGGAGGTATAGGCCAAACCCTTACTATTAGACATGATGCTTTGAGTAGAGAGTGTTATATTCCTGGTGTCCTTATGGCTTTAAGAGAGATTGTAAAAAGAGATGGTTTCTTTTATGGATTAGAAAGCTTTTTAGAATAGAGGGGAGGTAATATTTATGACTCATTTTGGTTCATTAATAACTGCTATGATAACACCTTTTGGAAATGATGATGAAATAAACTGGAAAGAAGTGGATAGAATAGTAGATAAGCTTTTAGAAGATGGTAGTGATAGTATTCTTGTATCTGGTACTACAGGTGAAGCACCCACATTAACTAAGAAAGAAAAATTGGAACTTTTTGCAAGAGTAAAAGAAAGAGTAGGAAATAAAGCTAAAGTAATTGCAGGAACAACCACATACTGTACAAAAGAATCGGTAGAGTTAACAAAGGAAGCAGAAAAAATAGGGGTAGATGGTATTTTGGCTACTGCACCATATTATAATAGGCCCCCTCAAGATGGATTATACTTGCATTTTGCAAAGATAGCATCTGAGACCTCTTTACCAATCATTGTTTATAATATCCCATCTCGAACAGCAGTAAATGTTCTTCCTGAAACATTAAAAAGATTAGCTAATGATTACTCGAATATTGTAGGAGTTAAAGAAGCAAGTGGTGATATGAATCAAATTTCTACTATAAGAAGAATTCTACCACGCCCCTTTTTACTTTATAGTGGAGATGATTCTATGACTTTACCCCTTTTGAGTGTAGGAGGAGATGGAGTAATAAGTGTAGCATCCCATATAGTTGGAAAAGAAATAAAAGAAATGATAAATAGTTATTTTAAAGGTGATATAAATAGAGCATCCGAATTACATTTAAAGCTTTTACCTATATTTAGGGTACTTTTTGTGACCACTAACCCTATTCCCTTGAAAGAGGCATTAAATTTATTAGGATATAATGTGGGTAATTGTAGACTACCACTTAGTCCTATTGATGCAAAAAGTAGAGCTGAGCTTATAAAAGTATTGAAGGAGTATGGGTTTGAAATAAATGAAGGATAAGCTAAAGATTATACCTCTTGGTGGATTTGGAGAAATTGGGAAAAATATGTTGGCTATCCAATACCAGGATAGCATTTTGGTTGTGGATGCAGGATTAATGTTTCCTGATGGTGACATGTTGGGTATTGACTTCATAATTCCAGATATTTCATATTTAATTGCTAATAAAGAGAAAGTTAAAGCTATTTTTGTAACTCACGGGCATGAGGATCATGTAGGAGCTCTACCATATATATTAAAAGATATAAATGTACCCATTTATGGAACTTCTTTAACCTTAGGGCTTATAGAGAGAAAACTGGAAGAATTTGGCTATAAGGCAACCTTGATAAAGGTTGTACCTGGAGATTCTGTAGAAATATCACCCTTTATAATTGAAACCTTCAGGCAAACTCATAGTATACCAGATACTGTTGGACTTGCTATTAATACACCAGAAGGATTAATTGTTATAAGTGGAGATTTTAAATTTGACCAAAATCCTATAGACGGTATAACCCCTGATTTTAAAAAGATGGCTGAGCTTGCTGGAAGAGGAGTTCTTGCTCTTTTTTGTGATACTACGAATATTGAACAACCAGGTATAACTCCTTCTGAGAGTCTTGTTAAAAGTACTTTTGAAAATATATTTTCATCTACGAAAAGTAGAATTTTTCTTGTTACTTTTGCTTCTAACTTTCATAGAATTCAACAAGCTATAAATATGGCTTATAAATTTGGTAGGAAAGTAGCTATTGCTGGTAAAAGCCTAATAAACAATATAGAAGTAGGAAAGAAGTTAGGATATTTAGATATTCCAGATAATCTCATTATGAATATTAGAGATGTAAATAATCTTCCTCCTGAAAAGGTGTTGGTACTTTCCACTGGAAGTCAGGGTGAACCTTATTCAGCGTTATCACTTCTTACTAATCATTCTTATAAACAACTTTCTTTGCGACCTGGAGATACTGTTATTCTTGCTACAAAGCCTATACCAGGAAATGAGTTAATTGTGTATAGATTGGTAGATCAGCTTTTTAGAAAAGGAATTGAGGTAATATATGGAAAAGATGCAGGTGTACATGTTTCAGGTCATGCTGCTCAGGAAGAGATAAAGCTTTTAATAAATATTCTAAAACCTAAATATCTTATACCTTATCATGGTGAGTATAGGCATTTGGTATTGCTTAAGAAGTTGGGCAAAGATTTAGGTTTCTCTGAAGATAGAATAATTCTACTGGAAGATGGTGATGTTTTGGAATTAAATCAACAAACAGCTAAAATAGTTGATCATATAGAACTTTCTAATGTTTATGTAGATGGGTTGAGTGTGGGAGATGTTGGAAACATTGTTCTTAGAGAAAGAAGAGCATTAGCAGAGGATGGAGTATTAGTAATAGGTATTTTATTAGATAGTGCTACAGGGTTAATTCTTGAGGGACCTGAGATAATATCCAAAGGTTTTATTTTTATGAAGGAATCTGAAGAATTAATAGAGGAAGCTAAAGAAGTGGTTAGAGAATTATTTAAAAAGAAGATTAAAAATGGTAACATAAGTAAGGAAGTATTAGTTAAGACCTATCTTGAAAACTTTTTTAATGAGGAAATAAGAAGGAAACCTGTAATAATTCCTTTAGTATGGGAAATATAGTTATGGAGAAGCATAGGCTTATAGGAATTATTATTTTCTCTATTGTCATATTTATTTTCATGGCTTGGTTATTCCCTGATGCAAGTGGTCGTTTAGGGAAAACTATAATAGACTTTTTAACTTTGGTTTTTGGTATATACCTAATTCCTTTATTTCTTTTCCTTATAGGTATTTCATTATTACTTATTAAAAAAGACTATAAACCAAATATTTTAAAAGCTTTATCATTTTATTTTTTATCTCTATTGTTTCTGATTTCTATCTTCATACAGATTTTTAATCTTCAAAATTATGGAAAATTTGTTGGGAGATTATCTTTTAGTATATATCAATATGTAGGAATAGGTGGTTATATATTGTTAACTTTATTCTTTTCATTTTTAGGATTTCTATTTTACCCATCCTTTGATATTTTCAATAAAAAAAAGGCTGTTCAAAAGGAAGAAGAAATAGTACTAAGAAAGAGAAAAAGAAATATTGAAAAGGTACAAACTAAAGAGCAAGCCAAATCTATAAATATTTCTCAAAAGCCAGCTATAAAAGAATTTTCTATCCCTCTAAATATTCTTTCCTACTCTGCTCAAAAAAATGATGAAGAGAACTATGAGAAAGTGGCTCGTAGTTTAGAGGAGACCCTTAAAAGTTTTAAAATAGAAGCTAAGGTTAAAGATTGGAATATAGGACCTTCGGTTGTGAGATATAATATAGCCATACCTCCTGGGGTTAGAGTAAGTAGAATTTTGAGTCTTTCTAGTGATTTAGCTTTAGCCCTTGCAGTACCAAGTGTAAGATTTGAGGCTCCAGTTCCCGGTGAATCAGTTATAGGAGTTGAAATTCCAAGAAGCAAGCCGGTTAAAGTATATCTAAGGGAAATCTTAGAAAGTGATGTTTTTAAAAAATCTGTTCATCCATTGACCATAGCCCTTGGAAAGGATTTGATTGGAAATATAAAGGTTGGTAACCTTGCTGAAATGCTTCATCTTTTAATTGCAGGTACTACAGGTTCTGGTAAAAGTATGTTTATTAATTCTTTAATTTTAAGCCTATTATATAAAAACTCCCCTGAAAATTTAAATCTTATTCTTATAGATCCAAAAAGAGTAGAATTATCAATGTATAATAAACTTTTGGGCAAATATATGAGACATAAAGTTGTGGTTGAACCTAAGAAAGCTGTTCATGCGTTAAGATGGGCAGTTTCAGAGATGGAAAGAAGATATGAGATATTTGAAAAATTGGAAGTAAGAAACATAGATGAGTATAAAAATTTATCTCAAATAGAAGAAAATCTTCCATATATAATAATTATTATAGATGAGTTGAATGATCTTATGATGGTAGCTCCAAAGGAAATAGAAGATTTAATATGTAGAATAGCTCAGAAAGCAAGAGCTGCTGGTATGCATTTAGTAGTTGCTACCCAAAGACCATCCACAGATGTAATAACCGGCCTTATAAAGGCTAATATTCCTTCTCGTATTGCTTTTGCGGTGTCATCCCAAATAGATTCAAGAATAATATTAGATGATGCAGGTGCTGAAAAGCTTATAGGAAGAGGGGACATGCTATTTCATCCTATAACTAGCAGTCATCCTATAAGGCTCCAAGCACCTTACGTGGAAGACAAAGATATAAAGAATGTGGTATCATATATTGTAGAAAATTTTGGAAATTTAAATTATGATGTTATTAATTTTGAAGAGAAAGAAGAAGCAGAAGAAAAAGAATTCGATGGATTTGAAGATCCTCTTCTTCCTAAAGTGATAGAGCTTTTGAAGGGAAGAAAAGTAATTTCTACTTCCTATATTCAAAGAAAATTTAGTATAGGTTATAATAGGGCAGCAAGAATCTTAGATATATTAGAAGAAAAGGGTTATGTAGCGTCCCAAGGAGAGGGTAAACCAAGGAGAGTATTAAGGGGAGGTGATGACATTTCATAGGATCAAAGATTTTAAAAATTGTTTGTTTTAAAAATTTTCTCAATGGAGGAGGTTTAAATTATTATGCGTAAGTTTTTAATTGCTTTCTTAGTTCTTTCTCTTATCCTACTTTCTTCTGTAGGATTTTCTGCAAAAACTATTAGAGTCGGTATAGTATATGATGTAGGTGGCAGAGGAGATAAATCTTTTAATGATGCTGCATATAATGGATTACAAAGAGCGATAAAAGTACTTAGAGTGGAAGGAAAGGATTTAGAACCTGGTCCTGGAGGAGCAAACAGAGAAGAGTTATTAAGAACCCTTGCTGAACAAAATTATGACTTAGTTATTGGTGTAGGTTTCCTTTTCACTGATGCTATTACAGCAGTAGCTAAAGATTTTCCAAAAGTAAAGTTTGCCATTGTGGATGGAGTTATAGAGGGACTTCCTAACGTTTCCTCTTTAGTATTTAATGAACATGAAGGGTCCTTCTTAGTAGGGGTTATTGCAGGTTTAATGACTAAGAGTAATATTATTGGGTTTGTAGGAGGAATGGATATTCCTTTAATACATAAGTTTGAAGTAGGGTATAAAGCTGGAGCATTATACGTTAATCCAAAAGTAAAAGTGTTGATAAATTACATTGGAGTAACAGGAGATGCATTTAAAGATCCAGTAAAAGGTAAAGAATTAGCCTTAGCTCAATATAAAAAAGGGGCTGATATAATTTATCATGCTTCCGGTGCATCTGGAGAAGGCGTATTTGAGGCAGCAAAAGAAACTAAAAAATATGCTATTGGAGTAGATTCTCCCCAATCTTGGATTATGCCAGATAGAATTATTACAAGCATGTTAAAGAGGGTAGATGTAGCGGTATATGAAACTATAAAAGATGTAAAGGAAGGAAAATTTAAGCCAGGAATTAGAGTTTTTGGTGCAGCGAATGGTGGAGTTGATTACGAAAAAACAAAACTTCTTCCTTTAGGTGTAATTTCAAAGGTTGAACAAATTAAAAAAGATATAATATCAGGAAAAATTGTAGTTCCATATGATGATAAGACCTTTGAAGAGTTTAAAGCAAAATATCTAAAGTAAAAAGTAATTCTTACCCCCTCCCATTATGGGAGGGGGTTTATATAGGGGAGGTAAATAAGTGGAAGAGATAATAAGATTAGAAGGAATTACTAAATATTTTCCAGGAGTTGTTGCAAATGATAATGTGTCATTAACTATTTATAAGGGAGAAATTCATGCGATTGTTGGAGAAAATGGTGCTGGAAAATCTACCTTGATGAAGATAATATATGGTCTTTATAAACCCGATAAAGGTGAAATTTATATAAATGGGAAAAAGGTTAATATAAATTCTCCTAAAATTGCTATAAGTTATGGTATAGGTATGGTGCATCAGCATTTTATGTTAATCCCGCCTTTTACAGTTATTGAAAATATTATTTTGGGATCAGAAGTAAAAAACGGAATATCTTTAAATTTTAAAAAAGCTGAAGAGACTTTAAATGATATTATTAATTCTCTCGGTTTTAAAATAGATTTATATGAAAAGGTTGAAAATCTTTCTGTGGGTGAGGCTCAAAGGGTAGAAATTTTGAAACTATTATATAGGAGAGCTGAAATATTAATTTTAGATGAACCTACAGCTGTATTAGCTCCTCAAGAAGTAGAAGAGCTTTTTTCTATTCTTAGGAAGCTTTCTTCCCAAGGAAAAACCATCATATTTATTTCTCATAAATTAAATGAAGTTCTAAATATATCTGATAGAGTAAGTGTCATGAGAAGAGGAAAATTAGTAAATACAGTAAATACTAAGGAAACAAATAAATTTGAACTTGCTCAAATGATGGTAGGAAGAGAGGTTTTTCTTAAAGTTGATAAAGCAAAAAGAGAAAAAGGAAAAGAAATATTCAGGGTTGAGGATATATGGGTAAGGGGAAGAAAGGGATTGGATGTAGTTAAAGGTGTATCTTTTAATATAAGAGAGGGAGAAATTTTAGGGATAGCAGGAGTTGAGGGGAATGGACAATCTGAGCTTATAGAAGCTATAGTAGGGCTTTTGCCTTTAAAAAAAGGAAAAATATTATTTAAAAACAAAGATATAACTTTGGAAAGGATTAGACAAAGACGTCTATATTTTGGTCATATACCAGAGGATAGGCATAAAAGAGGGTTGATTCTAGATTTTTCTGTAGCAGAAAACTGTATTTTAGGACTTCACTATTTTGATAGATTTTCAAAAGGAATATTTATAGATTATTCAAAGGTATATAAACATGCAAACGAAATTGTAGAGAAATATCAGGTAAAAACTCCTAGCATAAAGATACCTATTAGGAATTTATCAGGTGGTAATCAGCAAAAAATAGTTTTAGGAAGAGAATTAAGCTTTTCACCTGATTTCTTAATCGCAGCACAACCAACTCGTGGTTTAGACATAGGAGCCACAGAATTTGTTCATCAACTCTTAGTAGATCTCAGAAATCAAGGGAAAGCAGTACTTCTTGTTTCCGCAGACTTGGATGAAATTTTAAATTTAAGTGATAGGATTTTAGTAATGTATAATGGAGAGATAGTAGGATCTTTTAGTCAATCAGAAGTTGATGAAAAAGAATTAGGTTATTATATGACTGGAGTTAAGAAGCAAACTGAATTAAAGGAGGCATTGATTTGAAAAATCGGGAATTTATAGAAAACTTAATTCTTAATATAATAAGTCCTTTAATATCAATATTTATAGCTTTATTTTTTGGTGGGATTATTATCTATCTACTTGGACATAATCCATGGGAAACATACAAAGAAGTAATAAATTTTGCTCTTGGAAATCCAAATGGATGGGGATATGTATTATTTAATACCACATCTTTTATATTAGCGGGATTAGCGGTAGCTATTGGATTTAAAGGGGGTCTTTTTAATATTGGTGCAGAAGGGCAAATTCTTGTTGGAGGATTAATATCTGCTTTAGCAGGTCTTTATATAGCTCCCATATTTCCATTCTTTCTACATTTGCCCATTACTCTTATTTTTTCTGCATTAGGTGGAGCTATATGGGCTTTCATTCCTGCCATATTAAGGGCAAGATTAGGAGTTCATGAAGTTATTAATACTATAATGATGAATTGGATAGGTTATGCTCTTACTAATTATTTAGTTGTTAATACTTTTAGGGAAAGAGGAGTTTTATATCCTTTACCTCAAACTGATAAATTGCCTTCTTCAGCAGTATTACCTAAGTTATACCCAATTTTTCAAAAAATTGGTATAAATATACCAGAAAGTAATCCTGTAAATTATGCATTAGTAATTGCAATATTAATGGTTATATTTACTTACTATTTATTATGGAAAACTAAATTAGGCTATGAGATAAGAGCTTTGGGACTTAATATACACGCCTCAGAGAATGCAGGAATCAATGTAAAAAATATTATATTAGTAACTATGTTGATAAGTGGTGCTATGGCGGGACTTGCCAGTATAAACGATGTATTAGGATACAGATATAGATATCTTGATAATTTTTCCCATGGACTTGGTTTTACTGGAATAGCGGTTGCTCTTCTTGGTAAAAATCATCCAATAGGTATAATATTTTCTGCTCTTCTTTTTGGTGCATTAGATAGGATGGCCATTGGTATGGATGTTTTTACTCATATTCCAAGAGAAATAATTTCGGTCTTACAAGCAGTCATAATATTAACTATTGTGGTAGGTAATGAAGTACTTATCCGTTTTCTGAAAAAAAGGAGGAAAACTATATATGCTTGAGACAATTTTTGCTTGGGAAACTTTAACTTCTGCTATAAGAATGGCAACTCCACTTGCTTATGCATCCTTAGGAGGAGTTTTTTCGGAAAGAAGTGGAGTAGTGAATATAGCTTTGGAAGGTATAATGTTATTTGGAGCATTTTTTGCTGCAGTTGGAACATATTTTTTTAAAAATCCATTAATTGGAGTATTATTCTCTATTATTGCTGGTACGATTATTGCATTTATTCATGCTGTGGTATCAATTAAATTTAAAGTAAATCAGATAGTAAGTGGTACTGCTCTAAATATGTTAGCTGCTGGAGGTACTACTTTTTTATCAAGATTGATATTTAAAGCTGCGGGATCTTCTCCTCATATTGAGGGTTTTACGCCTATAGATATTCCAATTATTTCTAAAATTCCTGGCATAGGATTAATTTTTAGTGATCTTTCTCCACTGATTATTCTTATGCTTGTTATCGTTTTTATGTCCCAATATATACTATATAAAACAGCTTTTGGTTTAAGACTAAGAGCGGTAGGAGAAAACCCACAAGCAGCAGATACATTAGGGGTAAATGTTTATAAATATAGATATATAGGTGTCCTTATAAGTGGAATTTTAGGTGGTATAGGAGGTGCTTTTCTTTCCTTAGAGCATGCAAGAGTTTTTGTGGAGAATATGACTGGAGGAAGAGGTTTTATAGCTCTTGCTGCTATGATATTTGGGAATTGGAAACCTATAGGTTCCTTAGGTGCATGTCTACTTTTTGGTCTAGCAGAAGCTTTAAGAATGAGATTGGAGGGTGTAGGTATTCCAACCCAATTTATACAAATGATACCTTATATTCTTACCATGTTAGTTTTAGCTGGTGCTGTAGGTAAATCAACTCCTCCTTCCGCAGATGGTGTACCCTATGAAAAAGAGGAGATATAGCGAAAACTTTCAAATATTTGTTTATAAAAGGATTGCAGGTGTTTTTAGAAAACTACTAAAATGGTTTTATAATTTGGAAGTGTATGGTATAGAAAATATACCGTTAGAAGGACCTGTCATTATTGCTCCTAATCATAGGAGTAGTCTTGATGTATTAGTTATAGCTACAACCCTACCAAGACCTATTAAGGCTTTGGGTAAAATAGAGCGTTTTAAATATCCCATATTTGGTAGATTTGCAAGGTATTTGGGGGGAATTCCAGTTAAAAGAGAAAATATTGATTTATCTGCTGTAAAAGATGGTTTAGAGGCAATAAGAAAAGGTGAAGTACTATTAATATTTCCAGAAGGTACACGATTAAGAAGAGATAAAGGAGATGCTAAGATAAAAAGAGGAATTGGTTATTTTGCAGCAAAAACTAAAGCCCCTGTAATTCCTACAGCTATAATTGGGGCTGATAATATTTGGCCTCCTGAGAAAAAACTTCCACGTTTATCTGGAAAAATAAAAGTTATATACTCAAAACCATTGATATATGATGGTGAGCACAATAGAAGTAAAGAAGAGGAATTTACAAATAAAGTAATGGAAATAATAAATCAAATTTTAAGAGAAGTAAGGATAGAAAATGAAAAGAATTAAAAAAGGAATTTCTCATTTTTTCTATAAGATAATTATTCATGTTGTGAGATTTCTATTGAAAATTTTATGGGGTTATAAAGTAGAAGGAAAAGAAAAAATTCCCGAAGGTTCTTTCATTGTGGTTGCTAATCATGTCAGTATATTGGATCCTATTGTTATAGGTGCGGTCTTTGATAAGAGACTTTTTTATCTTGCTAAAAAGGAACTTTTTAAATCTAAAATTTTCAATCCTTTTCTAAGATGGCTTGGAGCTATAGATGTAGATAGACAGGATTTTAAGTTTGAAACATGGAAGAAAATTAAAAAACTTATAAAAGAGAATGAGATACTTGTGATCTTTCCTGAGGGAACAAGAAATGAAAATCCTGAGAAAGGACTTCTTGAGATAAAGGATGGGGCTTCTACCCTTGCTCTTACTCATGGTCTTCCAATTCTTCCAATTGGAATTAAAGGTACCGAAAAAATCTGGAGAAGAAGAAAAATATTTCCGCAATTAGGGGGAAATATTACTATAAAAATAGGAGAACCAATTTTTGTTATAAAAAATAATAAACCTACAAAAGAAGAGATAAAAAATCTTAATGATAAAATTAAAGAAAGTATTATGGAACTTTTAAAATGAGGGTATATTTAGTAACACCTTATGGATGGTGTTCAGGTGTTAAAAAATCTATAAGTTTAGCAGAAAAGGTTTTACAAACAAAAGGTGAGGTATATACATTAGGTGCATTGGTGCATAATCCAAAAGTAATAGAGGATTTAGAAAAAAAAGGAATAAAAATATGGAATAAAGAATTGGCTCCAGAGGGAAAAAGGCTTATTGTAAGAGCTCATGGTTTACCATATAAGGAGGTAGAAAAATATAAAGAGTTAGGTAACGAAATTTTTGATGCAACTTGTCCCTTAGTTAAGAGGGTGCAAAAATTGGCTGAATTTTTAAGAAAAAATGGTTATAAAGTAGTGATTATCGGTGAGAAAAAACATCCAGAAGTGATTGGTATAATGAGCTATGCTGAAGAAAAAGGCATAGTGATTGAAAATATTAACGATGCTATGAGGGTAGAGTCATATCCTAAAATAGGTATAGTTATTCAAACGACACAAAGTTGGGAAGAAGTGGAGGATATCATAAAATTACTATTAACTAAAGGGAAAGAAGTAAGAATTTTTAATACCATATGTCCTGAGGTTCAGAAAAGGCAGGAAAAAGCAAAGATGTTATCAGAAATAGTAGAATTGGCATTAGTACTTGGAGGGAGGAATAGCGCTAATACAAGAAGGTTGTATAATATTTTAGCCAAAAATGTACCTACTTATCATATAGAAAATTTAGAAGACATTGATTTGGAATGGTTTAAAAATAAACAAAAAATTGGTATTATAACAGGTACGTCTACCCCAGATTTTTTTGTAGAGGAGGTTTTAAGATTATTAGAAACACATCATCCCTTAGAAATACATTTGGTATAGAAGAAGGGATCCCAGTAGTAAGTATAGTAGGAAGACCTAATGTAGGAAAATCTGTCCTCTTTAATAGAATTGCAGGAGAGGAAAAAGCCATAGTTGCTGATGAGCCTGGAGTTACCAGGGATCCTTTAGTACATCTTTGCGAATATGAAGGTAAGTTTTTTTATCTTATAGATTCAGCAGGATATGGATTAAATGATGATTTTAGTGAATTGGTTAAAGAAAAAATAGATGAAGTAATTGAAATAAGTGATCTTATACTATTTGTGGTAGATGGTAGATCAGAGCTTACTTCTCTTGATTTTGAATTTGCTGAAATTCTTAGGAAATCTGGGAAAAAGATAATTTTAGTAGTAAATAAAATGGAAGGAAGAATTGATTCTGAAATTCATCTTTCTCCTTTTACTGTGTTGGGTTTAGGTGAACCTTTTCCTATCTCTGCTATTCATAAACAAAATATTACTGAGCTAATTGAGAAAATATTATCACTAATCCCAAATGTAGAAATAGAAAAAGAAAAAAAATTAATAAAATTTGCTTTTATAGGTAGACCAAATAGCGGTAAATCATCCTTAGTAAATGCCTTAATAGGTAAATACAGAAATATTGTTAGTGAAATTCCCGGAACTACAAGAGATACAGTAGATATAATATGGGAATTTAATGGAAAGAAATACATGATACTTGATACCCCAGGGTTAAGAAGACCTTCAAGAATTGAAGAAGAGCTTGAAGAATTATCAGTAAGAAAAACATTAAATACCATAAAAAGATTGGATGTAGCTATCATGGTTATTGATCTTTCAGTAGGAATTAGAGAGCAAGAGAAAAGGATTTTGCATTATATTGAAGATAAGGGTAAATCTTGCTTAATTGTTTTTAATAAAACTGATTTATTCCCCTCTTTAAAAGAAAGAAGAGAATTTGAAAAAATAGTTCCAAGTCTAATCTCTCCATTTGATTATTTTCCCTTTATATTTACATCTGCCCTTACTGGATATAATGTGAAAAAGATTATTCCTTGGGTAGACAAATTGTATGAACTAAGTCATATGAGAATTCCTACATCTCAAATTAATGTAGCAATTCAAGAAGCTTTAAGTCGAGTTTCTTTTTCAAAAAAAGGTAAAAGCTTGAAAATTTATTATGCTACACAGGTTGAAACTGCCCCACCAAAGATAATCTTTTTCGTAAATGAGCCAGAAATCATGAATAAGAATGTTCAAAAATATTTTGAAAAGTTTATTAGAAATTATTTTTCTTGGACTGGTACTCCTATAAAAATAGAAGTGAGAAAGAGGGAGTAAAAGCCTATGATCACTAAAATATTACTAATATTGATTTCTTATCTATTAGGATCTATTCCCAGTGCTTTAATTGTAGGTAAACTTTGGAAAGGTATAGATGTAAGAAATCATGGAAGTGGTAATTTAGGGGCTACTAATGTTCTTAGAGTACTTGGATGGGGACCTGCTATTGTTACAGCCTTGATGGATGTAGGTAAAGGAATTTTAGCTGTATATCTTGCTGTATCTATACTTAAAAATGACCATATAGCCATTTTATTATGTATCATCTCTGCAGTAATAGGGCACTCTTTTCCCATATTTGCAGGTTTTAGAGGAGGAAGAAGTGTAGGGATTTCTTTTGGTATTCTTTTTTATCTTTTTCCTAAAACCTCTTTGACTGTTTTAATAATTGCTATAATAATTGTGAGCATAACAAAATATAAATCAGTAGCTTCTATTATTTCTGCTATAATTTATCCTTTTATTTTATATTCTTTAGAAAGACCAGTTATGGTATATATGATTTGTGTGGTAATTGTATGTCTTTTTATTATTTATAGACATATACCTAATATTAAGAGACTTATAAGAGGGGAGGAACATAAGATAGATTGGAGAATAAAAAGATGAAGATTACAGTATTTGGTGGAGGAAGTTGGGGAACCACATTAGCAGATATATTATCAGAAAGGAATTATGATGTAACTCTTTGGGTACGAGATCGTGAAAAGGCTAAAATTATAGAAGAAAAAAAAGAAAATATCTTTTATCTTCAAGGATATAAATTAAATCCCAATTTAAAGATTACAAGTGATATAGAATTAGCTACACAGGATACTTTAATAGCAATTTTGAGTATTCCTATTCAAGGCTTGAGAGATTTTATTAGAGCAAATAGATGTTATCTTATTCATATTCCATATTTTGTTAACACTGGAAAAGGTATAGATATAGAAACTCTTAAAAGGCCATCTGAAATAATTATGGAAGAGCTAAATATTGAGCAAGGGCAAGTTGCTATTTTTTCAGGTCCAAGTTTTGCAAAAGAGGTTATGGAAAGAAAACCTTTAGCCATGGTAATTGCTTCTCCAAGTATTGAAACAGCAAAATTTCTACAAAATATTTTTAATTTGGATTTTATAAGAGTCTATAGAAGCAATGATATGGTGGGTGTAGAATTAGGTTCTGCTCTGAAGAATGTAATTGCAATAGCAGCTGGAATATCAGATGGTTTAAATTTTGGATATAATGCAAAGGCAAGTCTTATTACAAGAGGATTAGCAGAAATTAACAGGTTTGCTATTTTATTTGGAGCTAATCCTTTTACTATACTTGGCCTTTCAGGGCTTGGAGATTTAGTACTTACAGCCACAAGTACATTAAGTAGAAATTGGAGAGTGGGAAAATATATTGGAGAAGGGAAAAGTTTACAGGAAGCATTATCTGAACTTCATGGTATGGTAGCAGAAGGAGTTTATACTGTAAAATCAGTTTATAATCTTTCTAAGAAACATCATATTTATATGCCTATTACTGAAGAAGTTTATGAAGTGTTATATAATGGAAAATCTCCAAAATCAGCTCTAATAAGTCTCTTATCTAAAGAACTAAAACATGAAATTGACGAAAATTTTCAATTTAACTTGTTATAAAAAAGTACTCTTGTTATAATACTTTTAGAAATATAAAAAATTATGAGGTGTATTAAAGTATGGAAAAAGAAAAAGCTTTAGAATCAGCAATTTTTCAGATTGAAAAGCAATTTGGAAAAGGCTCTATAATGAAATTGGGAAGTAATGAAAGATATGAGGTACCAGTTATTCCTACTGGTATCCTTACACTGGATTATGCTTTAGGAGTTGGAGGAGTTCCAAGAGGAAGAATTATTGAACTTTTTGGACCTGAAGGTTCTGGTAAGACAACAGTTGCTTTACAGATCATTGCTTCTGCTCAAAAGCAAGGTGGAATTGCTGCTTTTATAGATGCTGAACATGCCTTTGATCCCAATTATGCAAAAAAAATAGGAGTAAATTTAGAGAACCTTCTTATTTCACAACCAGATACTGGAGAACAAGCTTTAGAAATTGCTGAAATTCTTGTAAGAAGTGGCAGTGTAGATGTAATTGTCATCGATTCGGTAGCTGCTTTAGTGCCAAGGGCAGAGCTTGAGGGAGAAATGGGAGATGCCTTTATAGGTTTGCAGGCAAGACTTATGTCCCAAGCTTTGAGAAAGCTAACTGGGGTTATTAGCAAATCCAAAACTGTAGCCATATTTATAAACCAGTTAAGAGAAAAAGTTGGAGTTTTCTTTGGAAATCCTGAGACTACACCTGGAGGAAGAGCCTTAAAATTCTATGCCTCAGTTCGTATTGATGTGAGGAAAGCAGAATCAATGAAAGAAGGAAGTGAGGTTACAGGAACAAAAGTAAAGGTTAAAGTTGTAAAGAACAAAGTGGCTCCTCCATTTAAAGAAGGCGAGTTTGAATTAATATATGGCGAGGGAATATCAAGAGAAGGATGTATATTGGATGCTGGTGTAGAAGCAAAGGTTATTGAGAAAAGTGGAACATGGTATATATACAAAGATATAAGGTTAGGCCAAGGTAGGGAGAATGCAAAAGCATATCTTAAAGAGCATCCAGAACTTGCTGATGAGATAGAAAGAGAAATAAGAAAGATATGGGGTTTTGAAACCTCTCAAGTATCAGAAAAATCTCAAGAGAGTGAGAAAACAGAAACAAAAGAAGAGAAGACTACAAAAAAATCTTCTTCTAAATAACAAAATTATCTCAGAATCTTGACATTAGATTATAGTATTTATATAATCAAAATCAAGAAATGCCGAGGTGGTGGAATTTGGCAGACACGTAGCATTGAGGGTGCTATGGGCTTTCGCCCGTCCGGGTTCAAATCCCGGCCTCGGCACCAAATTAGAATATGAACTCTTCCCCAGTACTCAGGGAAGGGTTTTATTTTAATTAGCTAACGGAGGAATCTTTGTTGTGGATGATTATTTGTTAGAGGTAAAAAATCTAAGAACATATTTTTTTACAGATGAAGGGATTGTTAAAGCAGTAGATGATGTATCCTTTGGTTTAAAAAAGGGAGAGAGTTTAGGAATTGTGGGAGAATCAGGAAGTGGTAAAAGTGTAACTGCTCTCTCTATCATGAGACTCATACAAGATCCTCCTGGAAAGATTATTGGTGGGGAGATAATATTTAGGGGAGAAGATCTTCTTAAGAAGAAAGAAGAGGAGATGAGAGAGGTTCGTGGAAACAAAATATCTATGGTATTTCAAGACCCAATGACCTCTCTCAATCCTGTTTTTACAATAGGGGATCAGATAATGGAAGCTATAATCCTTCACCAAAAGTTAGATAAAGTTTCAGCAAGGAAGAAAGCTATTGAGATGCTGGAAATTGTTAGAATACCGGAAGCCTCAAAAAGAATTGATGAATATCCTCATCAATTTAGTGGTGGAATGAGACAGAGAGTAATGATAGCAATGGCATTGTCTTGTAATCCTGAAATTCTTATAGCTGATGAACCCACTACTGCTTTAGATGTTACAATTCAAGCCCAGATTATAGAATTAATAAAGCAACTTCAAAAAGATTTAGGAATGTCTCTTATATTAATAACCCACGATATGGGGATAGTGGCAGAAAGTTGTCAAAATGTGCTTGTTATGTATGCTGGAAAAGTAGTTGAGTATGCTGATGTGCGTACCATATTTAAAAAGCCATCCCATCCTTATACAATTGGACTTCTTGAATCAGTGCCAAGGCTTGATGTAAGGAAAGAAAGATTGAAGGCTATAGAAGGTCAACCTCCAGATCTTGTTGCCCTTCCAAATTATTGCTATTATGCTGAAAGGTGTCCTTATAAAACTGAAAGATGTTTAGAAGAAATACCAGATTTAATTGAAGTAGAACCAGGTCATTATTCTCGCTGCCTTTATGCTAAGGAAATTGGAGTGAAAGTATGAATAACTATACAGATGATGTAATTTTAGAAGTTAAAAATCTTAAAAAATATTTTCCAATAAAAAGAGGTATTGTATTTTCAAAACATGTGGGGGATGTAAAAGCAGTAGATGGAGTAAGCTTTTATATTAGAAAGGGAGAAACGTTAGGTCTTGTAGGAGAATCAGGTTGCGGAAAAAGTACAGTAGCAAGAACTATTATCAGACTTTTAGATCCTACTGATGGTGAAATTATTTTTGATGGGGTAGATATATCAAAACTTCCATATAGTTCTCTAAGAAGAATAAGAAGAGATATGCAGATTATATTCCAAGATCCATATTCATCTTTAAATCCAAGAATGACTGTAAGCGAAATAATAGGTGAGCCATTACAAGTTCATAAAATAGTATCCTCATCAAAAGAAAGAGAGAAGAGAGTACAGGAGTTATTAGAGCTTGTAGGACTTGCTCCTTATCATGCAACTCGTTATCCTCATGAATTTTCTGGCGGTCAAAGGCAAAGGATTGGAATAGCAAGAGCCTTGGCATTAAATCCTAAATTCATAGTTGCAGATGAGCCAACATCTGCATTAGATGTATCTATAAGATCTCAGATTATAAATCTGCTTCAAGATTTACAAAAAGAATTTAAATTGACTTATTTGTTTATATCTCATGATTTAGCTGTTATAAGACACATATGTGATAGGATAGCTGTTATGTATTTAGGTAAAATTGTGGAACTTTCTGAAAATGAAGATTTATATACTTCACCGTTACATCCTTATACTCAAGCTCTTCTTTCTGCTATACCTATACCAGATCCTGAATTGGCAGAGAAAAGAAAAAAGATAGTACTTACAGGAGATGTACCAAGTCCCGTAAATCCACCATCTGGGTGTAGGTTTCATCCCAGATGTCCCAGTGCAATGGATATATGTTCAAAAATAGAGCCTGAATTAAAAGAGATAAAACCAAATCATTTTGTGGCTTGCCATTTATATTAAATTATGGAAAAGCAAGATTTTAAAAATCAACTAAAGAAAACTGCTCATCTGGCAAGATTATATCTAACGCCAGAAGAGGAAGAATTGTTTTCTCGTCAATTACAAAGTATTCTTGATTATTTTAATAAACTTCAAGAATTAGACACCACCAATGTAGAGCCAATGGCACATGTATTACCTCTATCTAATGTATGGAGGGAAGATGAAGTTAGAAAGAGTATTTCTAAGGAAGAAATTTTTATGAATGCTCCTGAAGTGGAGGAAGACGGATTTAAAATTCCAAGAATTTTGAAAAGGGAATAATTAGTATGAGAAATCTTAAAGAAATAAAAGATTTATACAATAGAAATGAGCTAAAAGTAAGGGAATTAATAGATTTTTATTTAAAAAAGATAGAAGAATGGGAACCCTTTATCCATGCTTTCCTTACAGTGCCTTATGAAGAAATAGAAAAACAAATTAATGAACTTGAGAAAAAACCTAAGGATTTACCTCTTTATGGAATTCCTATTGCTATAAAAGATAATATCCTTACTAAAAATATTAGGACTACTTGTGCTTCTAAAATTCTTGAAAATTTTATACCCCCATATGATGCTACTATCATAAGAAGACTTAAAGATAACGGGGCAATAATAATTGGAAAGACAAATTTAGACGAATTTGCCATGGGGTCTTCTACAGAAAATTCTGCCTTTGGTCCTACTAAAAATCCTTGGGACATTGAAAGAGTCCCGGGAGGATCAAGTGGTGGATCTGCAGCATGTGTTTCAGCGGGAGAAATACCTGTTTCAATAGGATCTGATACAGGTGGATCTATAAGATTGCCTGCATCCTTTACTGGAGTTATAGGGTTAAAACCTACATATGGCCTTGTATCACGATATGGACTTGTTGCCTTTGCCTCATCCTTAGATCAAATAGGGCCTTTTGGTAGAAGAGTGGAGGATGTAGCCTCAATTCTTCAGGTTATTGCTGGACATGATCCTATGGATTCCACTTCTTCCCCTTACGAAATTCCAGATTATTTTGAAAATTTAGGTAAAAGTGTAAAGGGATGGAAAGTAGGATTTCCTGAAGAACTTTGGCAAAAAGGAGTTTCAGAGGAGGTTTTAAAGGTTCTTGATAGATCCTTTGATGTATTTAAAGATTTAGGGGTTGAAATAGTAAAAATATCTCTTCCTTCTGTAGAATATGCTCTTTCTGTTTATTATATAATTGCTACCTCTGAAGCAAGTTCAAATTTAGCAAGATACGATGGAGTAAAGTATGGATATAGAGAAGAGGCGGAAGATCTCATATCAATGTATAAAAACACAAGAGGCCATGGATTTGGAAGTGAAGTTAAAAGAAGAATAATATTGGGTACTTACGCTTTAAGTGCTGGATATTATGATGCTTATTATTTAAAGGCAACAAAGGTAAGGAATTTAATTAGAAGAGAATTTGAAGAAGCATTCAAAAAAGTTGATATAATTGTTTCACCAACAAGTCCTATTCTTCCTTTTAAATTAGGAGAGAAAATATCCGATCCTCTCCAAATGTATCTTACTGATATAATGACAATACCAGTAAATCTTGCTGGTATCCCTGCCATCTCTATGCCTGCTGGCTTCTATAATAATCTTCCTGTAGGAATTCAATTCATGAGTACTTTCTTCTCAGAAAATAGACTTCTTCAATTTGCCTATGCATATCAAGAAATGATGGATTTTTCAGATAAATATCCAACTCTTCCTCAAAAGGAGAGGGCTTAAACATGTTCAAACCAGTAATAGGATTGGAAGTACATGCTCAACTATCTACTAAAACTAAACTTTTTTGTTCTTGTAGTACAGATCATGAAAATGTCCCACCAAATACTAATGTTTGCCCTGTATGTATGGGACTTCCAGGAGTCCTTCCAGTTCTTAATAAAAAAGCTGTGGAATTCGCAATAAAAGCTGGATTAGCTTTAAACTGTGAGATTTCAAATTACTCAAAATTTGACAGAAAAAATTATTTCTATCCAGATTTACCAAAAGGATATCAAATATCTCAATATGATTTACCTTTATGTAGGAATGGTTATTTGGAAATTTTTGTGGATGGAGAAGTTAAGAAAATAAGAATTAAGAGAATTCATTTAGAGGAAGATGCTGGAAAATTATTACATGTAGGAGTAGGGGATAGATTATCAGAAGCTGATTATAGTCTTGTTGATTTCAATAGAGCAGGTATCCCTCTTATTGAGATCGTTACAGAACCCGATATAAATTCTCCTAAGGAAGCAAGAATATTTTTACAGGAACTAAGATTAATCTTGAGATATTTGGAAATAAGCAGTGGAGATATGGAAAAAGGTTCTCTAAGATGTGATGCCAATATTTCAATACAAACTCAAGAAGGAGTTTTAGGGACAAGAACTGAGATAAAAAATGTGAATTCTTTTTATTCCTTAGAGAAGGCTTTAGAATATGAAATTGAAAGGCAGATTGAACTTTTGAAAAAGGGTGAACAAGTAATCCAGGAAACAAGGCATTGGGATGAAAAAAATCAAAAAACAGTAAGTTTAAGAGGAAAAGAAGAAGCAGAAGATTATAGATATTTCCCAGAGCCTGATCTTCCTCCTTTAATCGTAACAGAAGAGATGACAGGGAAATTAAAAAGGGAAATTCCAGCATTGCCTAAGGAATTAAGAGAAAAATATTTTGCATTAGGCTTATCACAAACTGAAGTCGAAATAATTATTTCTGAAAAGAAATTGGCAGAATTTTTTGATAAGTCTCTAGAATTATATAATAATCCTAAAAATCTTTTAAATTGGATATCTGTAGAAATCTTGAGTTATATGAACGATAATAATATTTCCTTTAAAGACTTAAATATACTTCCTGAGAATTTTATAAAATTAATACAGATGGTAGATAAAAATGAAATAACTCGTCCTGTAGCAAAGGATGTATTAAGAAAATATCTTACCACAGGTAAAGATCCTGAGAAAATAGTGGAAGAAAATGGATTAAAAATAGTATCCGATACATCCTATTTACAAGAGATTATTCAAAAGGTTATATTAAATAATGAAAAAGCAGTTTCTGATTGGAAGAAGGGGAAGAAACAAGTATTAAACTTTTTAGTAGGACAGGTGATGAAGGAGACAAAAGGAAGAGCAAGTTTAGATGTGGTAAAAAATCTTCTTGAAGAAGAATTAAATAAATTATGAAAGAGAAAAAGCCCTTAGGAGAATATCTTTTAGAATTAGGACTTATAAACAAAGAGCAATTAGAGAAAGCTCTTGAAGAGCAGAAGAAAACTGGCGCTAAATTAGGACAAATACTTATAGAAAGAGGATATGTAAAGCCTGAAGATATCGGAAAAGTATTAGAAAGACAAAGTGAAATTCCTTATGTTTCTTTATCCGAAATACCTATTGATGAAAAATTAGCTGGATCTTTTCCAGAAAATCTTTTAAGAAAATATAAGTTTATACCTATAAAGAAAGAAAGTGGAATAATACATGTTGCTATAGTTCCTCCTATCGACCCTGTAGTAGTTAATGAAATAAGAAGAATAGTAAAGGCACCAATAAGATTGTTTATTACCACTGATAAAGAGTTTAATCAGATTATGTCAAAACTTTTCCCCTTAGAGAAAAGTACTCTTTCTGCTGTTCAAGACTTTCAAAAAAGTATGCCAGTAGAAACAGTGGTAGAAGCTCCTCCCGTAATAGGTGTTGAAGAGGCTCCTATTGTTAGATTGGTGTCTTCTATAATTAATGAAGCGATTACAAGAAATGCCAGTGATATTCACTTAGATCCCCAAGAGAAAGAGATGAAGGTAAGATATAGAATTCATGGAATTCTTTATGATATTATGAGTATTCCTAAGGAAATCCAAGATGCTGTAATAACAAGAATAAAAGTAATATCAGGGATGGATATAGCGGAAAAAAGAAGACCTCAAGATGGAAGAGCTACTTATAGATATGAAAATAGAATCTTTGATCTAAGAGTGGCATCAGTAGGTACTATCCACGGGGAAATGGTAGTTATAAGATTACTGGATAAATCAAAGGTACTTATTGAGCTTGATAGGTTGGGCATGACAAATGAGGATCTTAATGTTTTTGAACATCTTATTAAAAGACCTTTTGGAATGATTCTTGTAACAGGTCCTACAGGAAGTGGTAAAACCACCACCTTATACTCAGCTTTAAATGTTTTAAATAAACCAACTGTAAATATAATAACCTTAGAAGATCCAGTGGAATATGAGCTTCCAGGAATAAATCAGATTCAAATACAACCAAGGATAGGTATAGATTTTGCTATGGGACTTAGAAATATCTTGAGGCTTGATCCAAATATTATAATGGTGGGTGAAATTAGAGATTCAGAAACCTTAAATACCGCTATTGAAGCTGCTTTAACAGGTCATTTATTGTTAAGTACTTTTCATGCCAACGATTCTGTAAGCGCTGTGGCAAGATTAATACAAATGGGATTGGAGCCTTTTTTAATTGCATCTTCCCTTATAGGTATAGTAGCCCAAAGATTAGTAAGAACCATATGTCTATCTTGTAAAGAAGAGTACACACCCTCATCTGAGGAAATAGAAGAACTTGGATTGCCAAAGGAAGAAGGAAAAAATATAAAGCTTGCAAGAGGTAAAGGCTGTCTATTTTGTAATTATACAGGATATTCTGGAAGAACCGGAGTTTTTGAGATATTAAAAATAACTAAGAACATAAGAACGTTAATAAATGAAAGAGCTTCTATTGATGAAATTAGGGATATGGCATTGAGAGAAGGAATGAAGACCTTACATATGAATGCAAGAGAAAAGGTACTATCAGGAATAACTACCATTGAGGAGGCACGTAGAGTAATAGCTTGGGAGGAGGATTAATTTGCCCTCCTATAGATATGTGGCACGAGATCTTGAAGGAAGAAGATATAAGGGTATAATTGAAGCAGCTAATGAAAGAGAAGCAAGAAGAATTCTTAAATCAAGAAAATTATATGTAGTATCTTTAAAAAAAGAATCATCATTATGGAAAACTTTAACATATAAAAAGAAAGTTACACTTCCAGAACTTGTATTATTTTCATCCCAATTTGCAACCCTTTTAAGATCGGGAATTATCCTTACAGAATGTCTTACTACTCTATCAGCTCAAACAAATAATCCTTACTTTAGAGATGTTCTTAATGATGTAAGAAAAAATGTGGATTCAGGATTGAGTCTATCAGAGGCTCTTTCTAAATATCCTAATGTTTTTCCTAAGATATTTATAAGCTTAGTGAGAACAGGAGAGATTACAGGAAGTCTTGATATTATGTTAGAGAGACTTTCAAGATATTTTGATGAACAACATGAATTAAGGGAAAGGATAAAATCAGCCACTACATATCCTATAATAGTTATGGTAGCTGCAGTTTTGGTTGTAATATTTATGCTAACCTTTGTAGTACCAACTTTTCAAAGGATATATGGTAGAACCAATGTACCTCTTCCTCTTCCCACAAGGATTACCATATCCTTAGGTAACTTTGTAAAGAATAATCTTTTAATTATCTTTATTTTGACCTTTGCAATCATCATTGGAGTGAAACAAAGTTTAAAAAATAAAAAAATAAAAAGATGGTGGGATGAATTTAAACTCAATATACCCAAAATAGGTGATCTCTGGAGAAAAGTATTATTAAACAGATTTTCCAGTACTTTTTATGTGCTTATAACAGGAGGAATATTAATAACTCAATCCTTAGAAATCCTTGAAGACGTAATGGGGAACCTATATTTTTCAGAAAATCTGAGGAAAATTCTTTCTGGAGTTTTGGAGGGTAGAAATCTATCTGAACTTATCGATGAAAATGTATTCACTCCTCTTCTCAAACAGATGATAGCAGTAGGAGAGAGAAGTGGTAGATTAGACTCTATGCTGGAAGAATATAGTAGGTTCTCTCAAAGGGAAATAGAGATTGGAACAAAGAGAATAACATCCCTTATAGAACCAGCCTTAACTTTATTCTTAGGGGTTGTGGTTTTCTTTATAGTTATTTCAATGTATCTTCCTATGTTTAATATGGTTAGACTTTTCAGAAGATAGTAATACTTGCTAAGTAAGTATCTTGTGATATAATTTTAAAAAGAAAAATAATTTTAAATTTAAGAAAGGAGGTGAATTAAGTGAAGGGAAGTAAAGGTTTTTCATTATTGGAACTATTAGTGGTAGTGGCCATTCTTGGAATCCTTGTAGCTATTGCGTTACCAAGATATTTTGATGCAGTAGCAGACGCAAAGAGAAATGCACAAAGAACAAATATTGCCATAATAAGAACAAGCTTAGAATATTACAGGAATAAGAATAATAAATATCCTCTAAGTATTGATGAGTTTAATCAATTCTTGACAAGTACAGTCTATTTCTCTGAAACACCTACTTGTCCATATAATAATTTAACCTACAGTGGTGTTGCATCTATACCAGCTACTTGGACCCCTAATAATGCTCATGAATTATATTATACAGGTACTGCTCTTTCCTACACATTATCATATACTGCTCCATAATGTAACGAGTAATATTCTCGCCCCGAAGCTTGCCTTCGGGGCTTTTTATTAATTGATGAATAAAATTATAGATATTCTTAAAAAAATTGAAAGACCATTATTATATACTTTCCTTATAAGTGTTCTATTAATCCTTTCATATATGCTTTTTAATATATTTGTGTGGCTTAGAGTTCAAGCTTATATCATTTCCCATGAGATTATTATAAATGCAAATTATGCTCTACAGCTTTCAGTTCTAAAAAATGAAAAAATAGTCTATAATTTTTACTATTCTCCTAAGACAAATTCTATTCAATTTTATTGGATGTATGGAGAAAAAACTAAAAAAACTTATCTCTCTCCTCACCTTATACCATCAGGAATAAAAGCAGATAGTCCAACAGGGACTTATACTTTTTATTTTGAAAATGGCAATATTTATCCAGAAGGAGAAATATCTCTTTCCACCTTTCTTTCAAAAAGAGTTATAAGGTTTTTTAAAAATGGAAAGGTAAGTTTTTAATATTTCTTGTAAAAACTTTTAAAGATTTGATAAAATAAAAATATGAAAAAGGGGTTTTCATTCTTAGAGGTTATAGTTGTAATATCTATTTTGGGGATCCTTTTATGGGTTGCCTATACATCCGTATTAAGTAAACCAGACTCTAAAATATTATTACAAAATACTATAAATCAATTTACTCAGGATATAAGATATATAAGACAAAGGGCAATAATAAATAAGACTGTTTGGACATTAACAATCACTCCTTCAGCATACACTTACTATACCTTTCTTGATGATAAAGGAAAGATAGTAACAAGATCATTTAATAAGATTTCAGTAAATACAACTGCTACTTTATTTTCCTTTGATAGAGACGGCTATTTAACTGCTGATGATACAGAAACATATGCTATTTTAACATTAACGATTGATAATTATACTTCTACAATAAAGATAAACTCCTTAGGTTTTATTGAGGTACAAGGTCCATGAAAAAGGGATTCACCTTCTTAGAAGTTTTAATATCAATACTTCTTATAGGTATATTTATGGCATCCTTTGGAGTTGGGTTATATCATATTTTAAATGAGGATGATCTGGAAAAGATTGAAAGTACATGTTTGGAATTATCTGAAAGAGTAATGGAAGATTATAAAAGAACTATTTTAGCAAATTGGACAGCTTCTTTTCCTGTTTCTGGAAATTTTGCAAGTATTGGGTATACAAGCTATATTTATACAATGGTTATTACAGATATTACAAATTCACTAAGACAATTTACTATCACAGTTTGGAATGATATAAATAATAACAATATATTAGACGATTTTGAGGGTAAGGCAATTCTTATTAGTTTAATTTCAAGGAGAAGATAATATGAAGAAGGGCTTAACCATAATTGAGGTAATCATAGGGGTTTTAATATTAGGAATGATCGCTCTTCTTCTTGCTAATATTCTTATAGGGACCATAGATCTTTTTGCAAGAAAACAAGAGTCTCAAGAAATATTTTCAAATGCTCAAATAATTCTTGATAGATTAACAAGAGAAATAAGGCAAGGCTCTCAAGTATTAGATATAAGTTCTGCCACTGATACTCTTGGTAGACTTACCATTCAGCTTTGTACCGGGGATACAAGAAGTTTCTCCTACACATTATATAATGGTAAATATTATTTTACAGTTGATGGAGATATTCAGGCAGGTCCTATAAAAGAATTAAGATTTATTGGTTATGATTTTAACGGTACCTATACCACATTAACATCTACTATAAGGACATTGTCTATTACTCTTGTCATGGATAACAATGAAAAATATGTGACTTTAGTATCTTTAAGAGCACAGGTTCAAAGTCAAGTTTCAGGTGTATATATTACTGAGATTATGTATTATCCTGCACCAAGAGATAAAAGTGGAAATATTCAGGATGAGCGGGATATGGAATTCATTGTTATATATAATGGAACCTCTGATACATTAAATTTATATGGTTGGAGAATTAATCAAACCGCATTAATAACTAATAGCCCATCAAATAGCTTCTCATTACCACCAAATAATTATGCAATTATTGGTGGAAGTAATTCGAATTTATCCAACTTTTACAATCTTCCTTCCTCTTATTTATATTTAAAAACACAACAAAGAGGACTTTACCAAGGAGATACCGAAATACCAGATGATAAAGGATCTATTATTTTAGAGGATAATAACCAAAACATAATTGATCAAGTGAATTATTCTTACACTTGGGGTGGCTATCCATCTGTGACTAATTATTATTCATTAGTTCGTAAATCCATATCCGCTCCTTCCAATGATCCATCAAATTGGAGAAATAGTCCATATTTAAATTATTCTACAACAAGTCCTTCGCAAGTTTACGTGTATTGTCTACTTCCAAGATTAATAATTACAGAGATTATGTATTATCCTTCTACAAAAGATAAAAATGGTGCAAATAAAGCAGAAAGAAACATGGAATTTGTTGAATTATATAATCCTACCAATCAGACAATAAATATTCAAAATTGGAGTATAAATAATAATAGTTTTAATACCCTTGTCTCAGGGTCATGGAATATACCCCCTAATGGTTATGTAATAATTGGTGGAAGTAAATCAACACTTAATAAATCATACAATATTTCAGGAACTTATATAAGAACTTCAAATACTGGCCTTGCTGGTGGTACAACACCTTTGCCTAATACCTCTGGAAGTGTAGTATTAAAGGATAGTTATGGAAATATTATAGATCAAGTAAATTATTCTAATACATGGGGAGGATATATGATTTATACTGCAAATCCACCAAACTATTATTACTATTATTACTCCTTAGAAAGAAAAAATATATTCGGTATTTCTCAAGACCCAAATAATTGGGGTAGTAGTACAAATTTAAATTATAGTTATTTATTAAAAAACATTGGTACAAACACATATTATAATTCATATTGTACTCCAGGTTCTAAAAATTCAATAATGCCATGAGAAAGGGACAAATTTTAGTTGCAGTTTTATTAGTTTTTGCTATACTTAGCTTAGTTATAAGTGGAGTTATATCTATGTGGGAGGGGAATATTAAAAGTATTTCTGCCCAAATAGGGGAAAAACAAGCATTATACCTTGCAGAAGGGGTAGCAGAAATAGCCCTTTATAGTTTAACATGGCTGGCAAATCCAGCAACATATTTTTCCAATACTTATACCTTTTCCTTTACAGGTTTTTGGGGAACTGCAAGATTAGAATATAATTTTGATAACACAAGTAATTCCTTTGTAATTTATGCAACAGCTCAAGTAGAATCAGTATATACAGGGGAAAGATATATCTATACAAGAACCTTAGATATAGAAGGAGTAAGAACAGGAACCTCTGTTCCTTATTCTCTTACTATTAATCAATGGACGGAGGAATGATATGATCTCAATTCATTGGGTTGATGGAAGGTTAAATATAGGACAAGTAGATATTAAAAGCAGAAAAATTGAATTGAAAAATAAATATAGCCTTGAAATACCAAAAGGGGATTTTTGGAATAGAAAAAGGGACATAGAAGATATAAAGAAAACATTAAATGATTTTTTAAAAAAGAATAAAATAAAAGACAATAATGCAGTGGTTTCTTTTGAGAATAAAGATATAATGATGAGAATTGTAGAGTATCCAAAGATGCCCGTTAAAGAGCTTGAAACCTACATTTTGGATGATTTAGAAGAATCTCAGGGTATAAGCTTAGATAATTATTCTGTAGCTTTTTATCCCATATCAAATGATAAAGATAAAGTAAAGCTTATTGTTGCAACTTTACCTAAGATTATAATAGACTCTTTTAAAGATATTTTTGAAAGTAATAAAATATCTCTTATTCGTTTTGAGCCCACCTCTTTATCAATTTTGAGATATCTATTGTATATACAAAAGGAAAATATCAGCTCTGTCATATTTATTGGAAATGATACTACAGATCTTATATTTTTGAATAATAGAAAATTATCTTCCTTTATAAACTTAAGTGTTGGCATTAATGATTTTACAAACTTAGATTCCTTAGAGGTAGATCCTGCCTATATAAGTTGGAAAGAAGAACTGATTACTTATTTAAATAGTGGATTATTTGATATGGAAGAAAAATCAGTTGTTATTGTAGGGGAAGATGATAGGTTTTTAAATGTAGGAGTTAATCTATTAGAAAATTTATCTTTAACCTTCAATACCAGCTTAATACAAGAAACAAGTTTACCCTTCTTAGGTTCAATTCTTTATAGAGAGAAGGTTGTACCAGATCTTAATTTTATAAAATTTAAAATAGGTATTGATAAAGAGCTAATTACCCGTTCTTTATTATCTCTACTTTTATCTTTATCTTTACTATTTCCTTTAAATTTCTATTTAGATCTTAAAATTAAAGATTTAAATAGAAGAATACAAAGTATAAATCAGGAGATAGCAAAATATAATGATCAGATTCTTAATTTAAGAAAACAGGTAGATGATGGAAATTTGTTGTTGCAAACTTTGGAAGGATGGCTTGATGAAAGATCATCTATAGCATTACCTTTTTTATTCCTTTCTGATCTTAAAAATTTTATCCCGAGGAGTTGTTGGCTTACAAATTTTCAGATTGGCTTAGATAAAAAAATTATTATTGAAGGATATAGTCTTGATACGGAAGGAGTAGCAGATTTCATGCTTGCTTTATCTCAATATGAAAGAATTAAAAACATAAAATTAGAAGGTTCAATTTTAGAAATTATTGGAGATAAACCAATTCAAAAATTTAGAATGGTAGGGTTTTTAAAATGAGGGATAAAATTCATATTTATATTTTTCTATTAATATTTCTCTTGGGTTTAATCCTTTTTATAATGCCCAAATATAGTCAAGTAAATAAGCTGGAGAGTCTTTATAAGAATAAGAGATTAGAATTAGAAAATACTATTGAGAGTTTAACTATTCTTAGAGATACATTAAATAAAATAGAGGAGAGGAAAAAATTAATTTTTGCCGAGAGAAATCTTCTTTTTCTAAAAGAGGAAGAAATTCCCATCTTTTATAAAGATTTAAGTATAGTTATAAAGAAAAATAATATAAGATCTTTTGAAATAAAACCAGGTGATATGGAAGACGTGAAAGATTTACCTGAAAATTTTCCCTTAAAAATGCAGAAACTACCCATAGAATTAAGATTAGTAGGAAACTACAATCAATTTTTGGATTTCTTTAGAGATCTTTATAACCAAAACTATCCTATAAGTTTTACCCAGATACAATTAACAAATAAAGAGGATGGTAAGCTTATTTTATATACATTCTTTGATATATATATTCTTAGGGGAGGGGAGTAATAATGAATAAATTAGACTATTTTTTAGGGTCATTATTGATAGTATCCATGGGTTTAAATGCATATTTATTCTTAAATGTAGATAAAATGCTACCTAAGGAAGAGCATATAGAAATTATAAATGTGAAAAATGCATCCTTAGAAACAGATAAAAATGTCAATATAAAACCTTATGAGATAAAACCATTAAAAAGTTACAAATTAGTCCTCGGGAGAGATGATCCCTTTGCACCCCTTGTAAAAGTAAAGGAAAATAAAGAGATAAATACGAGTCAAGATTTAAACACGATTAATAATCCTTTTATAGAGAAAAAGGAATCTTTCGAGGAGAGAGTTCCATATGAGCTTAAGGGTATCTTAAAAGGTGAGGAAAAAGGATTAGTTATTCTTGAAAAAGAAGGAGATGATAAAGGTATAGTTTTAGAGGAAGGAAGTTTAATAGATGGGTATAAGATTTATAAAATAGATGTGGAAAAGGGAGAGATAATATTAAGAAAAGGAAATATTTCTTATAAATTAAGAATGAAAATTTAATAGGCTATAGGAAGCTCTTCTAAAAAGACCGCCCCTTTAAATTTTATCTCTTTATTTCTGTAGATATTTTGATATCTTCTTTGAGCACTTATAGTTATTTCTACCTGTTGTATATTTATACTTCTTGAGGTTATGGTATTTGTATACGTTGTATATGTATAAGATGATGTTATATCAATAACATAATAATTTACTGTAAACCCATTATTTAATATATAATCAGCTATAATCTTTGGTCCTTCACCAGTAGTGAAGGTCAAGTTTGTAGGATAATTAATTATTTTTGCTACTTTTACAACTCTTGTTCCTCCTGTTTCTACAACTGTTAGAGTGAAAGTAGTATATTGGGGAGTCCAATTTATAAATTTTCTATAATAGAGAAGCATTCTTGCATTTGGTAATAAGGTATCTTGGGGATTTCTTGGGACAGTCAAATATGCATTTAAATAATATCCTCCTGATGTGGGTGTGATAGTTAATAATTTATTATAGGATACTTTTTCATTTATATTTAAATTAAAGCGAGAGTTATCTTTCAAAATAATACTTGCATCAGGAGGATATATGAAAATACTTTTTAAAACTGAATCTAAAATCTGAGATTTTGCTGTAGATAATTGATCTGACATCTCTCTATCAAGCCTTTGAATGATAAGGTCCCTCTGTATAGAAAACCACATACTAAAAGCAGCAGTTATCACTATGAAAAGAATTGTAATAGATATTATTAATTCAGGTAAAGACATTCCTTTTTTCATGGCCTTGATATTACTCCTACAATCTCAGCCAATGGATTTTCATATCTTTTTGGAGGACTTCCAGATCCCGGTTTATGAAAATTAGTATTAATTTTTCCATTTCTATTTGCATAATATACCCTTATTGTAATTCTTTTTAGTATGACTGTGGAAGTTCCAGGTTGATAGTAATCTTTAATTAAAAATTGTATAGCATATTTGGGAGATCCATTTACTTGAGGTATATTAAGAAATTGTGTATATATCATATCACCTGAAGATGGATCTGCTGGAATAGCAGGAGATATGGTTGGTATTGCTGGTATTGCTCCTTGAGTACCTGGTTTTTCATTTTCTTTTATAGCTTGAAAATTATCAAGGCTGTTTCCAGCCCAAACCTTAATTGTTTCTATAATATTTTTTGCTATATCTTGAGCTTCAGCTCTGTCTTTTAATCTTTTATTTAAAGTAAAACTTAGTACTGTTGCCCCTGTTGCTCCCAAAACAAGAATCATCAAAATTATAGCAAAAATTACCACACCAATTAAAGATTGTCCTTTCTCTCTTTTATTTTTCAAACCCATCCCCCCCTAAAATTACTCAATAAACTCCACGAATGGAGGATAAGGACCTCTTTTATTTTTGTTTTCTTCCTCAGTTTTAATTGGATTTGTATATGTATTTTTCTCCTCAAGCTCTAAATTTATATCCCTTTCTACTTTACTCTTTATTTCCATAGATGAATATTCTTCAGTTTTTGAAGGTATTAATCTAAATATGAGAATAACTATAAATATGGCTATACTGATTATGATCAATATTCTATCTAAATCTTTCATCTCCAACTCTCCACCCACGAATCTATAGTTATCCATCTCTGTGTTTGAGGACTACCTTCTTGAATTGTTCTATTTGTAGTAGGGAAGTATGGAGGAGCATAACCAGTACGCATTCTATAATCATACCAGAAATCTCTACCGTAACCTGTTTTCGGTATAGGATTACCGTTACTATCTGTAGAAAATGTACCAAATGCTCCGTATCTCTTTGATATAATTCCGCCAAGTAAATGTACATAACCTGCAGGAGATCTTGTATTGTAGTTCATTACTTGAACAACTCCATTTGGTGACATTAATACTCCGTGAATATTCGGATCCATAAGAGGTGAACCATCTGGATTTTTAGTATCAATCCATATATTTCCATTTTGAGCTAAAAGTCCAAGGACATTAATTGCATTAGGATTATTTCTTGGATCATCTTCATAAATAAGATTATTTGTAATAGTAATTGTGTATGTTGCAATAACAGATAATCTTTGATCTTTTTGAATTAACCCTTTTATACTTGTTATGTTTCCATCCACATATATGACTCCATTTGGAATTTTATTTATTACAATAGTATTATTCCCTATTTTTACATAAGTTTTATTATTTTCAAGATCAATGGTAAAAACATATGTATTACTCCCTTGAGTTATAGTATAAACCGCTCTTCCTGATGAATCTTTGCCAAATTCTATACTTGCATCTCCTTTTACGTATATACCGCCTCCATTTGCAATTGTAATAGTATATACACCATCTGGAGGAGGATTGTTGTTAATAGGAAGACCTAAGTAGCTTCTAACGACAGAGTATGTTGGAGAATAAGTCGGAAAAACATCGCCAGGGAAATATGATAGTGCTGCATAAAGCTGAGTATATGTTGTAGGTGGAAGATCGATTTTGCCGGCACCTCTTATAAAGCCTTGTGCAAAGAACGGAACATCTCTTGGAGGATTACTATCTGCAGCAAGTCTTTTAGTATTACCACCATTATAAAATAAAGCAGTTGTTGCAGATGATGTTACTATATCAAAAAATTGTGGGGTATAAGCAAAAGCAAATTCACCATTGGTGTGAACTGGCCCATAAAATCTTGTTCTATCTGTAAACCATACCGTTGTTCCGTCAGTCATTTGGTGTAAATCTGTAAATAAGGCAAATCTTGCAAAATTTTCTCTTCGTAAAACCCCCTCAATTTTACCAGTAACAGTAACTGTAAGAGTAACTAAAGGTGAAAAATTTACTTTCCTACCTGTACATACAATGGTGTAATTATATGTATAGGTTATATAATCGGTAACTCCACCTCTAACGCTTGCAGAATAAGCAGATAAAGTAAAAGAGTAACTGTTTAAAGAATATACTGTGGTAGGATCTACCTGAGCAGTATTTGTATATATAAATTGAATGGTATTTATAAAATTTGGATTTGATGAAGATAGTATACTTCTCATTCTATCTTCTGTAATTTCAGAAACTTTAAGTTTACCTATTTCTTCTTTCAAGTAATATCTTGCAGTAGTTAAAATACTTTTAATTCCTATTTGAGTGGCATATAAAACCTGATCTCTTGCTTGATTTCTCCGTGTGAAATAGGATTGCTCAATAGGGAGATTTAGAAGCAAGGCTATAAGCGCGGTTACAAAAATAGCAAGAGTTAAAGCTGTTATTAAACTTATATCCCCCTTTTCCCTCACCCTTTTTTTAGTTATCATACTCTCTACTCCCTTTATTTATAATTTCTACTTTTAAATAATTATACCCCAAAAATTGCTATATTATAACAAACTTTTTAGGTTTTTATTAAATAACTAACACAAATTTTTTATCATAAAATAACTTTACATAATATATATTATCGGAAGTAAAAATAAAAATAGAAAAATTCAAATAAAAATTTCCCTTAACCCCCTTTACAAAAAATATTTTGTATGATAATATTTCTGACTAAACACATAAAATCAAAGGCGATGAAGAGGAGTAGTATGTAGACTTGCATCTTTTTACAGAGAGCCAGGGGTGGGTGTGACCTGGTGTTGCAGTCTACAGAACTCGCCTCAGAGCTTGAAATCTGAAATTTTTAGTAGGATTTCACGTATCTCTGCGTTAAAGAGAAGAGAGGCCTTAAGTATAAAATTATCTTAAGGCAATAAAGGTGGTACCGTGGGAGCTTCTCACCCTTATGTGGTTGAGAAGCTTTTATTTTAAGAAAGGAGGTATAAATATCATGCAGATGACAGTAGCTGAAGCAATAATAAAATATATGCAGGAAGAAGAAGGAGTAGAAATATTATTTGGTTATCCAGGTGGTGCTGTTATAGGTTTTTATGATGCCTTGTATAATTCTACCCTTAAGCATGTATTAGTGAGGCATGAACAAGGTGCTGCTCATGCTGCAGATGGTTATGCAAGATCAACAGGCAAAGTAGGTGTATGTGTAGCAACTTCTGGTCCAGGAGCTACCAATTTAGTAACAGGAATAGCAACAGCATACATGGATTCTACTCCAATTATAGCTATAACTGGACAGGTAAGGACTTCTGCTATAGGAAAAGATTCATTTCAAGAGGTAGATACTCGTGGTATAACTATGCCAATAACTAAACATAATTATCTTTTGAAAGATCCAGGTGAAGCATTAAGAATAATTAAAGAAGCTTTTTATATAGCAAAAACAGGTAGAAAAGGTCCTGTTTTAATAGATATTCCAGCAGATGTATTTTCTGCAAAAATTGAATACATTGTACCTGCAAAAGTAGAACTTCTCGGGTATCGTCCTAATTATGAGCCTCATCCATTACAACTTAGAAAAGCAGTTCAATTAATAAAAGAGTCAGAAAGACCAATTATACTTGCAGGTGGTGGAGTAATAGCTTCAGATGCTTCTGCAGAGCTTATTAAATTTGCAGAAAAAATTAATACTCCTGTAGTAACTACATTAATGGGAAAAGGTTCTATACCAGAAGATCATGATTTATGTTGTGGATTTATAGGGATGCACGGAGCTGCCTATGCAAATTATGCTATAAATGAAAGTGATCTTATTATTGCAATAGGAGTTAGATTTAGTGATAGATCTACAGGAAAAGTAGAGACTTTTGCTCCAGGCGCTAAGATAATTCATATAGATATAGATCCAGCAGAAATTGGTAAAAATGTTTCTGTTGATATACCTATTGTGGCAGATGCTAAGAGAGCATTAGAAAAATTATATGAGATGGTGGAGCCAAAGCATAACCCAATTTGGTGGGAAAAGATTAAAGAATGGAAGGCTAAATATCCTTTAAGATATAGATGGGATGATGGTGAGATAGTACCTCAGTATGTGATTGAAAAAATCTATGAAAAAACAAAGGGAGAGGCTATTGTTGTTACAGAAGTAGGACAAAATCAAATGTGGGCAGCTCAATTTTATAAAGTAAAAAGACCCAGACAATTTATTACTTCTGGAGGCTTAGGAACAATGGGATTTGGATTTCCAGCTTCCATAGGAGCCAAAATAGGAAATAAAGATAAAATCGTTATTGATATTGCAGGTGATGGAAGTATACAGATGAATATTCAAGAACTTGCTACTGCATCTACAGAAAAACTACCTGTTAAGATTTTTGTTTTAAATAATAGCTGTCTTGGTATGGTAAGACAGTGGCAAGAACTTTTTTATGGCAAGAGATATGCATGCACATTATTAGATGTAGCTCCTGATTTTGAAAAATTAGCAGATGCATATGGAGCATATGGGAGAAGAGTTACTAAAATTGATGAATTAGAAGATGCTATTGAATGGGCATTGAATATAAATGATGCTCCTGTAATAGTAGATATTAAAGTAAAAAGAGAAGCTAATGTTTTTCCAATGATTCCAGCTGGTGGTTCTATTGATAAAATGATGATTGATTAAAGGAGGCGAATGGTTTATGCAACACACCTTGTCTTTAATTGTAGAAAATAAGCCTGGAGTATTAGCAAGGATTGCAGGACTCTTTAGTAGAAGAGGTTATAATATAGAGAGTTTAGCTGTCAATACTACAGAAACTCCTAATCTTTCACGTATTACTTTAGTAGTAAATGGAGATGAAAAAGTATTAGAACAAATAACAAAGCAAGCCTACAAACTAATAGAAGTTATAAAAGTTAACGATTTTACAGGTGTTCCTGTTGTAGAAAGAGAACTTGCTCTAATAAGGGTTAAATCAGATGCATCAACTCGTAGAGCTATTATTGATTTAGTTGAAATATTTAGGGCAAGTATAGTTGATGTTAGTGATAAGGATCTTATTATTGAAGTTACTGGAGATAGTGAGAAAATAGATGCCTTTAAGAAAAACTTGGAACCTTATGGAATTAAGGAAATGGTACGTACTGGAAAGATCGTTATGGAGAGAGGATTAAAATTATAAAATTTTTACATGAGGAGGTATTGCCATGGCAAAGGTTTATCATGATTCAGAGGTTAGTTTAGATGTTCTTAAAAATAAAACTATTGTGATTCTTGGCTATGGTAGTCAAGGACGTGCCCATGCCAGAAATTTGAAGGACAGTGGACTTAACGTTATAGTGGGAGTAAGACCTAACGGTGAGTCATGGAAAAGGGCTGTAGAGGAAGGTATGAATGTAGAAAAAATAGAAGATGCTGTACAAAAAGCTGATATAATAATGTTCTTAATTCCAGATACAGAACAACCATTTATCTATAAAAATCAAGTAATGCCATATTTGAAACCCAATCAGGCTTTAGGATTTGCCCATGGATTTAATATACATTTTTCCCAAATAGTTCCCCCACCCTTTGTTGATGTCTTTATGGTAGCTCCTAAAGGTCCTGGACCACTTGTAAGAGATTTATATGTGGAAGGCAAAGGAGTGCCTGCATTGTTTGCTGTATATCAAGATTATTCTCAAAAAGCAAAAGATATTGCTCTTGCTTATGCTAAAGGTATTGGGGCTACAAGAGCTGGAGTAATAGAGACTACTTTTAAAGAAGAAACAGAGACAGATCTTTTTGGAGAACAAGTAGTATTATGCGGTGGAGTTACCGCATTAATTAAAGCTGGATTTGAAACTCTTGTTGAGGCAGGTTATCAGCCTGAAGTTGCTTATTATGAGTGTCTACATGAGATGAAACTCATTGTAGATCTTATAAACGAGGGTGGAATAAGTTTTATGAGAAAAGCTATCTCAGACACAGCTAAATATGGAGATATAACAAGGGGTCCAAGGATTATTAATGAAGAAACTAAAAAAGAAATGAAGAAAATATTAGATGAAATTCAAAGTGGACAATTTGCAAAAGAGTGGATACTTGAAAATCAGGTAGGAAGACCAGTTTTTAATGCTCTTTTGAAGAAGGACGAAGAACATTTAATAGAAAAGGTTGGAAAAATTTTAAGAGAGATGATGCCTTGGTTAAAGAAAAAGTAATTAATTTAAGGTGGTGAGATTTTTATGTCAAAGATATATATCTTTGATACAACTTTGAGAGATGGTGAACAGACACCTGGAGTTAATTTGAATAAGGAAGAGAAATTAGAAATAGCTAAACAACTTGCTAAACTTAATGTGGATATTATTGAAGCTGGATTTCCAATTGCGTCTCCTGGAGAATTTGAGGCTGTAAAGAACATAGCAGATAATGTAAAGGGACCTGTTATTGCTGCTCTTGCACGAGCTATTCCTTTAGATATTGATAGGGCATGGGAAGCTATAAAAGGAGCAGAATCTCCAAGAATTCACACTTTTATTGCTACTTCTGATATCCATATTGAGAAAAAACTAAGAAAAACAAGAGATGAAGTTCTTGAACAAGCTGTTTCAGCAGTTAAATACGCAAAAAGATATTGCAATGATGTAGAGTTTTCAGCAGAAGATGCAGTCAGAAGTGATTTTAATTTTCTATGTAAAGTATTTGAGGCTGTTATAGAGGCTGGTGCAACTGTTATAAACGTGCCTGATACAGTTGGTTATGCCCTACCCTGGGAATTTGGTGAACTTATTAAAAAGCTCAAAGAAAATGTAAAAAATATAGATAAAGTTATAGTTAGTGTACATTGTCATAATGATTTAGGACTTGCTACTGCTAATTCTCTCTCCGCAATAGTAAATGGAGCAGAACAAGTAGAATGTACAATAAATGGATTGGGTGAAAGAGCGGGAAATGCAGCAATGGAAGAAATCATTATGGCAATAAAAGTCCGAAGACTTCCCTATGAAGTAGGTATTAATACTCAAGAAATATATAAAACAAGTAAATTAGTAAGTACTCTAACGGGTATTCCTATTCAGCCTAATAAGGCAGTAGTTGGAGAAAATGCTTTTGCTCATGAATCAGGTATTCATCAACATGGAATAATTCAAGATCCGTCTACTTATGAAATCATAGATCCTAAGATGATAGGTATACCTGAAAGTAAAATAGTTCTTGGAAAACATTCAGGAAAACATGCTTTTGAAAAAAGATTACAAGAATTAGGTTATAATTTGTCTGCAGAGCAATTAGAGGAAGCGTTTAAGAAGTTTAAGGAATTGGCTGATAAAAAGAAAGAAATTACAGATAGAGATATTGAAGCAATAGTATCTAATCAAATGAGAATAATACCTGAGTTTTATAAATTAGAACATCTTCAAGTAGTAAGTGGAATAGGAATAGTACCAACAGCTACTGTAATTATTACAGAAGATGGTGAAATAATAAAATCTGTAGAGATAGGAAATGGTCCAGTGGACGCTGTGTATAAAGCTATATCAAAGGCAGTGAAAATACAGCATAATCTCGAAGATTTCTCTTTGAAGTCTATTACAGGCGGTACTGATGCTTTAGGAGAAGCAGTGGTAAAGATATCAGATAAAGATGGAAATTATTATATTGGTAGAGCATCAAGTACTGATATAGTAGAAGCAAGTGCAAAAGCTTATTTGAGAGCTATAAATCAAATGATTATGTTTAGAGGTAAAGATTAGCACAATAAGTTTCGTATAAAAAGGAGGCTTTTAGATAAATGGGGATGACAATAACAGAGAAAATATTAGCTGATCATTCAGAAAAAAAGGAAGTTTATCCAGGAGAATTAATTTTTGCAAAACTTGATTTTATTCTTGCTAATGATATTACGGGCCCACTTGCTATAAAAGAATTCGAGAAGATTGGAGCAGAGAAGGTATTTGATTCTGAAAGAATTGCTTTAATTCCAGACCATTCTACTCCTAATAAAGATATAAAATCAGCTATGCAAAGTAAGATGTTAAGAGATTTTGCCAAAAAACATAACATTAAATACTACTATGAGGTTGGTAGAGTTGGAATTGAACATGCTTTACTTCCTGAGGAGGGTTTAGTATTACCAGGTGATTGTATTATTGGAGCTGATTCTCATACATGTACCTATGGTGCATTAGGAGCCTTTTCTACAGGTGTGGGAAGTACTGATTTTGCTTATGCAATGGCTACTGGAGAAATATGGTTTAAAGTTCCAGAGAGTTTAAAATTTGTTTATTATGGAAAATTACCACAATGGGTAACTGGAAAAGATCTAATACTACAAACAATAGGATATATAGGGGTTGATGGTGCAAGATATAAAGCAATGGAATTTACAGGAGAGGTTATTAGAACTCTTCCTATGTCTGATAGACTTACCATATGCAATATGGCTATTGAGGCAGGAGCAAAAAACGGAATAATAGAACCTGATGAAATTACATTAGAGTATGTAAAAGGAAGAGCAAAAAGAGACTATAAATTCTATAAAAGTGATTCTGATGCCAATTATAAAGAAGTTTATGAATGGGATGTAAGTAAATGGGAACCTGTTGTAGCTTTTCCTCATTTACCAAGTAATGTAAAACCAATTTCTTCTATAAGTAAAGATATTTATATAGATCAAGTCTATATAGGATCATGTACTAATGGTAGAATTGAAGACTTAAGAATAGCAGCTAATATATTAAAAGGGCACAAAGTACATCCTGACGTTAGACTTATAGTGACTCCTGCCACACCACGTATATATATGGAAGCATTAAAGGAAGGCTTAATAGAAATATTTTTAGATGCTGGAGCTTCAATAACACCCCCAAGTTGTGGACCATGTTTAGGAGGACATTTAGGAGTATTAGCAGAGGGAGAGAGAGCTGTAGCAACAACTAATAGGAATTTTGTTGGAAGAATGGGGCATCCAAAAAGTGAAGTATATTTAGCTAACCCTGCGGTAGCAGCTGCTTCTGCTATACTTGGAAGGATAGCTGCTCCATGGGAAGTGGAGGTGAAAGATTAAAATGATGGTGTTTAGAGGGTTTGCATTAAAATATGGAGACAATATCGATACCGATGTAATTATACCTGCAAGATATTTAAATACAACCGATCCCAAGGAACTTTCTGAACATTGTATGGAAGATCTTGATTTAGATTTTAAAAATAAAGTAAAAGAAAAAAATATATTAGTAGTAGGTGAAAATTTTGGTTGTGGTTCTTCAAGGGAACACGCACCTATTGCAATTAAAGCTTCTGGAGTTCAATGTATAATAGCCAAATCCTTTGCTCGTATATTTTATAGAAATGCTATAAATATCGGATTACCAATATTAGAGGTACCAGAAGCAGTTGATAAAATAAATGAAGGAGATGAGATAGAGGTTGATTTTGATAACGGAATTGTAAAAAACATATCAACGGGTGAGATTTTTAAAACATTCCCCTTCCCTCTCCTTATTCAAGAAATAATTAATAAAGGTGGTTTAATTAATTTTGCTAAAGAGAGAATAAAAGGAGGGAAATAATGAAGATTAAAATAGCAATACTTCCAGGTGATGGAATAGGTCCTGAAGTAGTTAAGCAAGCCATTAAAGTTATTAAAACTATTGAGAAAAAATATGGACATAATATTGAATTATTAGAGGGTATTATTGGAGGAGAAGCAATTGATAAATATGGAGAGCCTTTGCCTGATGAGACATGGAAATTATGTGAAGAAAGCGATGCTATACTTCTTGGAGCTGTGGGTGGACCTAAGTGGGACAATCTTCCTGGAGAAAAACGTCCTGAAAAAGCTCTTTTAAAACTTAGAGGTGGATTTAACCTCTTTGCTAATATTAGACCAATTAAAGTATTTGAAAAACTTTCATTCTCATCTACTATAAAACCAGAGGTTCTAAAGGGAGTAGACTTTGTAATAGTCAGAGAGCTTACTGGAGGATTATATTTTGGAAAACCTAAGGAGATAAGAGTTGAAAATGGAGAAGAAATAGCTATAGATACTATGACATATAAAGCTTCTGAGATAAGAAGAATTGCCCATGTGGCTTTTAAAATGGCTCAAAAAAGAAATAAAAAAGTTACATCAGTAGATAAGGCAAATATTTTAGAATGTTCAAGGCTATGGAGAAAGGTTGTGGATGAAGTAAGTAAAGAATATAAGGATGTGAATTTAGAGCATATGTATGTAGACAATTGTGCCATGCAGATAGTAAGAAATCCTAAACAGTTTGATGTGATTCTTACTGAGAATACTTTTGGAGATATTTTAAGTGATGAGGCAGCAGTAATTACAGGCTCTATAGGAATGTTACCATCAGCAAGTTTAGGAGAAGGAACAAAAGGTTTATATGAGCCTATTCATGGTACTGCCCCAGATATTGCGGGAAAGAATATAGCAAATCCTTTAGCAACAATTCTTTCTGTAGCTATGATGTTCCGTTATTCTTTTGACTTGGAAAAAGAAGCAAAGGATATAGAAAATGCAGTGGATAAAGTAATTGATATGGGATACTTTACACAAGATTTATTTACAGGAAATCCTTATGCAAAGCAATTAGTAGGTACAGAAGAAATGGGTGATTTAGTTTGTAAGATAATTGAAGGAGGTGCTTAGAAATATATGACAAAAATTTTTTTATATGATACTACTCTAAGGGATGGGGCTCAAAGTGAAAGAATATCCTTCTCTTTAGAGGACAAAATTAAGATAGCTCAAAGACTTGATGAATTTGGTTTTGATTACATAGAAGGAGGATGGCCAGGGTCTAATCCTAAGGATTTAAATTTTTTCAGAAGAATTAAAGAAATACCACTTAAAAAAGCCAAAATAGCAGCCTTTGGGAGTACGAGAAGAGCCCAAGTAACACCAGAAGATGATGCTAATTTAAAATCTCTTTTAGAAAGTGAGACCCCAGTAGTTACAATTTTTGGAAAAACTTGGGATCTTCATGTTATTGAAGTTTTGAAAACCACTTTAGACAATAATCTTAAAATGATATATGACTCAGTTAAATATTTAAAGAGCCATAATAAGGAAGTAGTATATGATGCTGAACATTTCTTTGATGGCTTTAAGTCTGATCCGGAATATGCTTTAGCTACATTGGAAGCTGCAGTTGAAGGGGGGGCTGATTGGATTGTATTAGCTGATACAAATGGTGGTACTCTACCATGGGAAGTAGAAGACATTATTAAAAAGGTTAAAGAGAGAATAAAGATTCCATTAGGTATTCATACTCATAATGATAGTGGTGTTGCAGTTACAAATTCAATAATAGCTGTTAAAGAAGGTATTACACAAGTTCAAGGAACTATAAATGGTTATGGGGAAAGATGTGGAAATGCAAACCTATGTACCATAATTCCAATTCTTCAATTAAAAATGGGATATCAGGTACTTCCAGAAGAAAAATTAGCTCAGCTTACAGACTTAGCCAATTGGGTTTCTGAAGTAGCAAATCTTCCTCCTGATCCTACTGCTCCTTTTGTTGGAAGAAGTGCTTTTGCTCATAAAGGTGGAGTACATGTAAATGCTGTTTTAAAAAATCCTAAGTCTTATGAACATATAGACCCATCAAAAGTTGGGAATAAGAGAAGATTTCTCATATCTGAACTTTCAGGTACAAGCACAATAGTATCAAAAGTAAAAGAATTAAATATTGATATTGATAGAGATTCACCTCTTGCAAAAATGATATTAGAACAGATTACTCATCTCGAAAATGAGGGTTACTATTTTGAGGGAGCGGAAGCTTCATTTGAGCTTTTAGTGAGGCACGCCTTAGGGCAAGACACTAAATTATTCGATCTGATAGGATTGAGGGTTATTATAGAGAAGCTTGGAGATAAAGAAGAAACTATTACTGAAGCAACATTAAAATTAAAGATAGGAGATAATGTAGTTCATGTTGCAGCTGACGGGGATGGTCCAGTACACGCTTTAGATCAGGCATTAAGAAAAGCTCTTATTGAGTTTTATCCAGAGTTAAAAAATATTCATCTTTCAGATTTCAAGGTCAGAGTACTTAATGGAAGTACAGGTACAGCAGCAAAGGTAAGAGTATTAATTGATTCTTCTAATTCTAAAGGAGATACTTGGAGTACTGTAGGAGTTTCAACTAATATTATTGAAGCAAGCTGGGAAGCATTAGTTCAAAGTATAGAATATGGAATTTTAAAAATGCGGGAGATTTAAATCTCCCGCACTCCATCTGAAGTATTTAGTATTAAAATTCCTGGATCAAAACCAAATTTTTCTCTATAAATCTTAGAAATATTCTCAGACCACGTGTCTAATATATCTTGATGAACCAAATTTACTGTTGATCCCCCAAAACCGCCACCTGTCATTCTCGAGGAAAATGCACCATATTCTAAGGCTTTTTCTACTAAAAAATCTAATTCCTCACAAGTAACCTCATAAAGATACTTTAAACTTAAATGGGAATCTAACATATATTTAGGAAGATTTTCCCAATTATCCTTTTTAAGATCATTAACAAAAGCGATGACCCTTTTATTTTCGTTATAAACATGGGCTACTCTTTCTTTTAATGGTGAGGGTAAGACTTCTTGTGAGATTTTAAAACCCTCATCATTTAAATCTCTCAGAGAATTTATAGGAAGATATTTCCTAAGAATTTTTAAAGCTTCCTCCCCTTCCCTTCTTCTTGTGGAATATCCTTCACCAGCAATAGAATGCTTAATTTTTGTATCAACAACTGCTAATTTTAAATTTCTCTTATTGAGATCAAAGGGTACGTTTCCGAAATCTAAAGTTAATGTATCAATAAATAAGGCTGTATTTTCTTTACCAAAGGTAGCAATAAATTGATCCATTATACCGCATGGCGCACCTACAAAATTATTTTCGGCTCTTTGTGATAGCTTAGCAATCTCTTTTTTGTCTATTCCAAGATCAAAGTAAGTATTTATACCAAAAGCTACAGCAACCTCATAAGCTGCAGAACTTGAAAGTCCAGACCCCATGGGTATATCGCCATATAAAAATGCATCAAAATAAGGTATTTTACCTTTCAGTTTTATAATTTCGTTAATAACTCCCTTTAAATAATTTACCCAGAGCTTTTCAGGATTATATTTGAGAGAATCGTAGTCAAATTCATAAAGTTCTTTAAAATTCTCTGAATAAATTCTAAATTTATTTAGATTATTTTCTTTAATACAAAAATAAAAAAATCTATCAATACTTACTGGTAATACGAATCCATAATGGTAATCGGTATGTTCACCTATTAGATTTACTCTTCCCGGAGCTCTAAAAGTTCTAAAGCCTTTAATATTGCCGAAAATCTTCTCAATATTTTCGTTAAGCATCTTTAAAGCCTCCTTATACTATCCCTCATAAGTTCAGCAGATTCTTCTGGTGATAAAGGGTTTATGAAAGTTCCTGCACCAGATTCTACTCCTGCTAAATATTTTATTTTATCTTTTGCTCTATGTAGAGAATAAAATTCTATATGAAAGTGATAATTGGGAAAATCACCTTTTACTGGTTTTTGATGAAAAACCATCATATAAGAGAAGTTAAAGCCATATACATTATCATAGGCTTTTGTAATTTTTTGAATTATTTCTGCAAGATACATTTTTTCAGTATAAGTCATTTCTGGAAGAGATCCTAAATGTCTTTTAGAATATATATGTAATTCAAAGGGGTATCGTCCATAAAAAGGCGTAAAAGCTACAAAATGTTTATTTTCATATACAATTCTTACTCCATCATTAAGTTCTCTTTCAAGAATTGAACAAAAGAGACATTTATTCTTTTGATTGTAAAATTCATTGCTTGATTTTATTTCCTTTTCTATAATTGGAGGAATATAAGGAAAAGCATATATTTGACCATGTGGATGATGTAAACTTACACCTATAATTTCTCCTCTATTTTCAAAAATAAAAACATATTTTATAAAATCTAGACTTCCCAAATCCTTGTATCTATCTTCCCAAACTAAGACTAATTTTTCTATTTGTTCTAATGGCATTCTTGACATTGATGAATCATGGTCCATAGTGTAGAGAACAACTTCACATACTCCCCTTCCCCCTTCTAATTTATATAAATCATCTTCCCAAGGTATAATATCAGGAGTTTCTTTTGTTAAAGATGGATATCTATTTTCAAAAACTGCAATATCAAAGGGTTTTGGAACCTCTACACCTCCATAGCATAATGGGCATGCATTTCTTGCTGGAAGAACAGGTCTTTCTTGAACCTTTCCAGCAACAATTACCCATTCTTTTAAAAATGGATGCCACCTAAGTTCACTGCTCATCTTCAATCTCTCCCTCTAATTCAAAATCGTAATAATACATAAGTCTTCCATCTTCTTTTGTTTCTACTCTTTTTATCATTTTCCATTTCCTCATATAAAAGTCCTCCCATGAAATAATATTAAAATATTTAGATTAATTTTAGCAAAGATTAACCTATGTATCAAAATTAATTTTACGTATGTAATGCTTTCTTTATTCTTTCATAATTTTTCAAAAATTTATCAGGTATACAGAGTAAATATATATGGGAAAATTTTATATGGGGATTTTAAAATAATAAGTTATATAAAGATTTTTAATATTTATAACAAATAGGTTTTTATAAGATTTTCTGATTCTCTTTTAACCCATTCGATAAGATTAAATAATTCTTCTATGTTTTCTATTTCATTTTTCCCTTTCCATCTTTCCATAAGTTCCATTATTAAAGGAACAATTTGATAGAATTTTATTTTTCCATCTATAAAATATGAAACGAATATTTCATCAGAAATAGCAAGAATTGCAGGATATATATCTCCTTTTTTTACCACATTATAAAGATACTTAATAATAGGAAACTTTTCATCATCAATAGGATAAAATTCAAGGGTTAAATTTTTGAGATTCAATTTTTCCCATTTATAAATTGGTCCTTCAGGATAAAAGAGAGCATATTGAATTGCAAATCTCATATTTGGAGGTGAAAGATATGCCATCATACTACCATCTAATAATTCAATAATTCCATGAACAATACTCTGCGGATGTATAACAACTTTAATATTTTCATACGGTACATTGAAAAGATAATGAGCTTCTACGATTTCTAAGGCTTTATTAACCATATTTGCAGAATCGATAGTAGTTTTTTTACCCATTTTCCATCGGGGATGTTTCAGTACATCTTCAATTTTGGCATTTTCAATATCTTTTTTGTCTTTTTTAAAGAATGGTCCTCCTGATGCTGTTAATATAATATTCTCTATATGATTTTTATTTTTAATAAGCTGAAATATAGCACTATGTTCACTATCTATAGGTATTATTTCCGATTTAGTATTTTTTAACCACTCCTTAATGAATTTTCCTGCAGTAACAATTACCTCTTTTGTTGCTAAAGCAATTTTTTTATCATTTAAAATTGCCTTTTGGGTAGGGTAAATAGCCTCTATTCCAGAAATAGCCATAACAATCAATTCTGCTTCACTTAAAGAGGCTAAAATTTCCAAACCTTCTCTACCATAATAAATTTTAGGAGAATAACTAAAATTAGGTAATTTTACTGATTTATTATAAATTGAAATATAGGGTGGTTTAAATTCTTCTATCACATCTTGTAATAATGATATATTTTCTTTTACAGCCAATCCCAAAAGTTTAAATTTGTCTTTATGCTTTCTTATCACGTCTATGGTTTGTAAGCCTATAGAACCAGAGGCACCTAATATTACTATATTCCTCATAATAGACGTAAAATGAACAACATATAATAAGTGGTGGGTACTATAAAAAATAGACTATCAAACCTGTCTAAGATCCCACCATGACCTGGGAGTAAGGAAGATGAGTCTTTTACTCCTATTTCTCTTTTTAACATTGATTCAACAAGATCTCCTAATTGTCCCATTATACCTAAAGATATTCCAAGAATTATTGGTAATAAATATTTTTCATAATAAATGGCTCCAAAAGCAAGGGATACTATAATTGATCCTATAATACCTGCAACTGTTCCTTCTATTGTCTTATTAGGACTAATGGAAGGAGCTAATTTATGCTTACCAAAAAATTTACCAATAAAATATGCTGCTGAATCGCTAGCCCAAGTTACTAAAAAGGTATAATAAGTTAAAATTTCACCTTGAGGAAGATTTCTCAATAGCAAAAAGTAACCCGATAAAAAGGGGATATAAAAAAAGCCTAAAAATGTAAGGGATATTTCTATTACAGAATGCTCTTTTTTCAGTAATTCATAAATAAGGATTGAAACTATGAGTAGAGGTAAAAAAATTCTCAATGCCCATCTACTTTCAAGATAAAGAAAGGTTAAATATAAAAAACCTGCAACTATACCCTCTGTTTTAAGAGTTTTATAATTATTTTTCTCTAAAAGAGAATAAAATTCATAAAGTCCTAAACATGCAACTAATACAACAAATATAAAAAAAAGTTGATCTCCTACATGAACAATCCATAAAATTAGAGGAATTCCCCATAAAGCTGTTAAAATTCTTTTAAGCATTGTTATCTAAACCGCCAAATCTTCGTTTTCTTCTAGAAAACTCAATACAAGCTAATTTTAAATCTTCCTCATTAAAATCAGGCCAATATTTTGGTGTAAACCATAGCTCGGTATAAGCTAATTGCCATAAAAGGAAATTACTTATCCTAAATTCTCCACTAGTTCTTATTAAAAGATCTGGATCTGGAATATCATAGGTTGAAAGAAAAGATGAAAAGGTATTTTCGTTTAAATTATCTAATGAGAAATTACCAAATTTTACTTCATTAAAAATTTTTTTAATTGCTTCCAATATATCCCATCTTCCACCATAGTTTAATGCTATTGTTAATGTTCTATCCATTCCATTTTTAGTTTCTTCAATTACATATTTTATTCTTCTTTGTAGATAATCTGGAAGGGCTTCTATATTTCCTATAACTTTTAATCTAATATTGTTTTTAATTAATTTGTCTTTAAACTTGTCAATACTTTCATCCAAAAGTTTCATTAAACCTTCTACCTCTTCTCTTGGCCTTTTCCAGTTTTCTGTTGAAAAAGCAAAAAAGGTTAAATATTTTATTCCCCAATTAAAGGCGGTTTCTGATATTCTTTCGACAACTAAAGCCCCCTCTCTATGCCCCATTAATCTTGGAAGATTTCTTTCTTTCGCCCATCTTCCATTTCCATCCATAATAAAAGCTATATGATTTGGTAATTTATCTTTTGGAATCTCTATCATCTTTAATATTTCTCATTTGATAATTTTCATATGATAATATGAAATACCATTTTCCATTTATTCTTTTTTCAGCAACTACTCTTAAATCTCCAAAAGCTTCACATGGTACATCTAAATAGTTTAAGTCGAAAATTATGTTTTCTTTACCAATTTCTTTCACTATTTCTTCATATTTTCTTCCTAAATAACTCATAAGCTTAAACTTCCATAATTTCTTTTTCTTTTAATTTTATGAGTTTTTCAATTTCCTCTATAAATTTATCTGTTAATTTTTGCAGATCTTCCTGCAAACGATAAAATTCATCTTCTGATATTTTTCCTTCTTGTTTTTCTTTTTTAAATATTTCTAAATAATCTCTTCTGATATTTCTTATAGCTACTCGCCCATTTTCTGCCTCTTTGTGTACTACTTTAACAAGTTCCTTTCTTCTCTCTTCGGTAAGTGGTGGAAATACAACCTTTATTGCTTGACCATCATTTTGTGGAGTTAACCCAAGATCAGATTTTAGTATAGCCTTTTCTATATCTCCTAAGATACTTTTGTCCCATGGTTGTATAATAACTACTCTTCCTTCTGCTACTTTAAGATTTGCTACTTGGTTTAATGGCATAAGATTCCCATAATATGAGACCTTTATTTCATCAAATATTCCCACCGAAGGTTTACCTGTTCTTATACCCTGAAACTCTTTTTTTACAGCCTCTACTGCTTTTTTCATTTTATCTTCTATCTCTTTAAAATGCTCTTTACCCATCTTCTCCCCCCTTATCAGAAATAATTTCCACATCTCCTATATAGGTTCCTACTTTTTCTCCTAATATAACTCTTTTAAGATTTCCTCTCACTGACATATTGAATACGATTATAGGTATTTTATTATCCATACATAAAGAAACTGCTGTAGCATCTAAAGCTTGTAATCTTAATTTAAGAAATTCAATAGGCTCTATAGAATCAAATTTTTCTGCATCAGGATACTTTAAGGGGTCTTTATTATAGACCCCATCAACCTTTGTTTCTTTTAAAATCACTTCTGCTTTAATCTCAGCTGCTCTTAAAGCTGCAGCAGTGTCAGTAGAGAAAAAGGGATTTCCAGTTCCTGCTGCAAAAATTACCACTCTACCCTTTTCCAAATGTCTTATAGCTCTTCTTCTTATAAAGGGCTCTGCAATTTGCCTCATTTCAATTCCTGTTTGTACTCTCGTTACAACTCCAAGTTTTTCTAAAGCGTCCTGTAATGCAAGTGCATTTATAGTTGTTGCTAACATTCCCATATAATCAGCAGTAACTCTATCTATGCCTAAAGTTTTACTTTCTCTTCCCCTAAAAAAGTTTCCTCCTCCTACTACAACACCTATTTCTACTCCTAGATCGTGTACTTCTTTTATGTCTTCAGCAATATTTTTAATACTTTCAGGATCTAAACCAAAACCTTGAGCTCCACTAAATGATTCTCCGCTTATTTTTAAAAGTATTCTTTTATATTTAGGTTCCATATAGTTATTCTTCTCCTACAACAAACCTAGCAAATCTTCTCACCACTATGTTTTCTCCAAGTTTAGATATGGCTTCAGTTATTAAATCTTTTACTTTTATTTCGGGATTTCTAACAAAAGGTTGTTCTAATAGACATACTTCTTCATAAAACTTTTCAAGCTTTCCTTCAATAATTTTTTCAATCACATGATCAGGTTTTCCTTCATTCTTAAGCTGAGTTCTATATATTTCTTTTTCTTTTTCAATAACCTCTTGAGGAACATCTTCTTTGCTTACATATTGAGGATTCATTCCTGCAATCTGGAGGGCTATTTCTTTTGCTAATTTTCTGAATTCATCTGTTCTAGCTACAAAATCAGTTTCACAGTTTACTTCTACTAAAACTCCAAGTTTTTCTCCTGTATGTATATATGCCTCTATAATTCCCTCTTTTGCTACTCTTCCAGCTTTTTTGGCAGCTTTTATAACACCCTTTTCCCTCAATATGGTAACTGCTTTTTCCATATCTCCATTAGCTTCCTCTAAGGCTCTCTTAGCCTCCATTACTCCTGCTCCTGTTCTTTCTCTTAATTCTTTTATCATTTCAATAGTTATTTCCATCTTTATTCAACCTCCTACTTTTTATTAATTATTCAGAAATTTCAGATTGAAGATCTTCCTCTTTAATTTCCAGAGAAAGTTCTTTCTCTCTTAAATCTTTACCCTCTATAATAGCATCTGCTATTTTTGAAGTAATAAGTTTTATGGATCTTATTGCGTCATCATTTCCTGGAATTGGATATGTAATTAATTCAGGATCACAATTGGTATCTACAATAGCCACAATAGGTATGCCCAATCTATTTGCTTCTTTTACAGCAATTTCTTCTCTTTTGGGATCAACTATATACAATACATCTGGAACTCTCTCTATTCCTCTTAAGCCATCAAATATTTTTACAAGTTTTTCTAATTCTCTGTTTAATCTTGATGCTTGTTTTTTGGGTAGCTTTTCAAAATAACCATTATTCTTCAATTCTTCTAATTTTATCATATAGTCAATTCTTGCCTTTATAGTGGTAAAATTGGTTAACATACCTCCGAGCCATCTTTGTGTAACATAAAATGCACCACATCTTTTTGCTTCTTCTTCAATGGTTTGTTGAGCTTGTTTTTTTGTTCCCACAAAAAGAAATGTTTTACCTTCTTTTGCTTGTTCTTTTACGAACTCATAGGCTTCTTCAAGTTTTACAAGAGTTTTTTGAAGATCAATAATGTGGATACCATTTCTCTCAGAAAATATGTATTCTTTCATTTTTGGACACCATCTTTTAGTTTGGTGTCCAAAGTGAACACCTGCCTCTAAGAGCTGTTTCATTAATACATGTGCCATTATAACACCTCCATTTTTGGTTTTTTCCTCCCCTTCCTTCATCTTCTCTTGGAACTTCTCCAAAAGGAGAAGCACCCCCAAGAGAATCTGGAAGGGTGAGTTCTCAAATCATTCAAAAAGGAGTATATCACGAAGTAATTTGGTTTACAAGACTATTTAAAGAAATTTTTATTTATGGTATACTTTGTTTAAAGTTTCTTTAAAAAGATGGGAGTTGTAATAAGATTGAACTACAATTTCCCAATATACATGGTAAGAATATTAAAAAAAGATGAGAATATTAATAAATATGATATTCCTGTGGTTGCTATTGGTAATGCCCGAGAAATTTTAATACTTTGTCAAAAGGTATTGGCACCAAGACTTACTTTATCAGAATTTTTTCAAATATATAAAAAACAGGCAGAAGATAGAGGGATAAATACCAAAAATTTGGAAATAAACTCTTTCTTAAAGATATTAGCCTTGTTAGATATTATAGAAATATACGAAATACCAAAAGAAATATTTAGTAATGATGGCTAAAATAAGTTAAAATTTTAATTATTTTATTGCTTTTTATAGCGATTTAATGTATACTTAAATAAAGTTTATTAAAAGAAAAAGGTTATGGAAGAAAAAGTGGGAATTCCCACTTTTTCTTTTTAATAAGGTAAAAGGAAATGAAAGATCAAATACATATGGAATTTATTAAAAAACTAAGAAGTATAGTAGAGCCTGTCTGCGAGAGATATTATTTTGAACTAGTAGATTTAGAATATCAAAGAGAATCTCGTGGATGGGTACTAAGGGTATTTGTTGATAAAGTAGGAGGAGTCACAGTAGAGGATTGTGCTTATATAAGTGAAAAAATAAGCAAAGAACTTGATATTCACGATCCAATACCACATTCATATGTGCTTGAAGTTTCGTCTCCTGGTTTAGATAGGCCTTTAAAGAAAAAGCGAGATTTTGATAGACACATTGGTGAAAAAGTAAATATTTTGCTTTTAGAGAACATTGAAGGAAAAAGAAAGATTGAAGGAAAAATTATAGGTACTGATGAAGAAAATGTAATAATAGATGTTGATGGTAGGTTAATTCATATCCCTTTCTCGAAAATAAAAAAGGCAATGTTAATTGTAGAATTTTGAGGAGGATGATAATTTATGAAATTAGGTGAAGATTTTTGGGTTGTTTTAGAGCAGATAATTAAGGAAAAAAAATTAGATAAGGCTATAGTTATAGAGGCTTTAAGAAAAGCTTTGCTTTCAGCTTTTAAAAAAGCTTATGGTACAAGCAAAGGTGCTCGTGTAGAAATAGATGTAAATAGGCAAGAAATAAGAATTTATGTTGTAAAGAGGGTGGTTGAAAAGGTATTAGATCCAATTTCAGAAATTACACTTGATGAGGCAAAAGCTTTAAAACCTGATGCAAAATTGGGAGATGAAATAGAAATAGAAGTGGAGCCTCAAGAATTTGGGCGTATTGCTGTTCAGGTTGCAAAACAGGTTATTATGCAAAGTTTGAAAGAAGCTGAAAGGAAAATTTTATATGATAAATATAAAGCTAAAGAGGGAGAATTAGTTAATGGTACAGTGGTAAGAATAGAAAGAGGAAATGTTTATGTAAGATTTCCTGATATTGAGGCAGTACTACCTGTAAAAGAACAGATTCCAGGAGAGGAATATTGGATAGGAAGAAGATTAAGAGCTTATCTTTTAGAAGTAAGAAAGACTACAAAAGATCCCTTAGTAATATTGTCAAGAAGCCATCCTGGATTTTTAAAAAGGCTTTTTGAATTGGAAGTTCCTGAGATTAAAGAAGGAACTGTAGAAATAGTAAGTATAGCGAGAGAGCCAGGTTTAAGATCAAAGGTTGCTGTTTATTCTCATTATCCAGAAATAGACCCGATTGGTGCTTGTGTCGGGTTTAAGGGAGTAAGAATACAAAATATTATAAATGAGCTTAATGGAGAGAAAATTGATATAGTATTATGGAGTAAAGACCCAGCAGAATTTGTAGCAAGAAGTTTGAGCCCTGCTAAACCCATATCAGTAGAAATAAAGGAAGATGAACATAAAGCTATTGTTATAGTGCCTCCTGATCAATTTTCTTTAGCTATTGGCAAAGAAGGACAAAATGTAAGATTAGCTGTCAAACTTACATCATGGAGAATTGATGTTAGAACTCCTGAGGAATATTCTAATGAAAAAGAGAAGAAAGAAGTAGAGAAGGTGGTAGAAAAAAGTGAATAAGCATATACCTTTTAGAACATGTATAGGTTGCGGAGAAAAAAAGCCCAAAAGAGAACTTTTAAGAATTGTTAGGGATGAATGTAATAACATACGTTTCGATCCTACTGGTAAGGCTTCAGGTAGAGGTGCATATATATGTCCAAAGATGGAGTGTTTGGAATTGGCTATCAAGAAGAGAGCATTTTCACATGCTCTAAGACATGAGGTTTCTTTTGAAATATTACAAAAACTTAAAGAAGAATTACAAAGCGAAATTTCTCGTCGGGGGGAAATAAAGCAATGAAAAAGAGAATATATGAATTAAGTAAAGAATTGGGTATAGAAAGTAAAGACTTATTAAAGATTCTTAGTGATTTAGGGGTTAATGCAAAGTCAGCATTAAATGTGATAGACGAAGAAGTGGAAGAGATTATAAAGGAGCTTGTTACAGGAAAGAGTAAAAAAGAAAATCCCCCCACTACTTCTGAGCATGTTCAAGTAAAAGAAGAAATAAAAAAAGATCAAGAATTAATAGAGTCAAAGTCTCAGAAAACAGAGGATAATGAGCAAAAAGCTGTCAAAGAAAAGGAAAAGGTCTTAATAATACAAGGGAGTATGAGGGTAAAAGATGTAGCTGATGCTCTCTCTGTATCTCCTACAGATCTAATAATGGAACTTTTAAATATGAAAATATTAGCCAATGTAAATCAACTTTTAGATCCTGATGTTATAAAGAATCTCGCAAGTAAATATGGATATAAAGTAGAAGAGATAAAACCTCAAACAATAGTTAAGAAAAAACAATTAACACCTGAGGAAGAGGCAAGACTAAAACCGAGACCACCTGTTGTAGTAGTAATGGGACATGTGGACCATGGTAAAACTACTCTCTTAGATGCTATTAGACAAACAAAGGTAGCAGAGAAAGAATATGGTGGGATAACTCAACATATTGGAGCATCAATGGTAGAACATAATGGAAGAAAAATTGTGTTTTTAGATACTCCTGGCCATGAAGCTTTTACCGCTTTAAGGGCAAGAGGTGCTCAAGTTACAGATATAGCTGTACTTGTAGTAGCTGCTGATGATGGTGTTATGCCTCAAACGGTTGAAGCAATCAATCATGCTAAAGCAGCCAATGTACCCATTATTGTGGCTATAAATAAAATTGATAAACCAGATGCAAACCCTGAAAGAGTAAAACAACAATTATCTGAATACGGCATTATTCCCGAAGAATGGGGTGGAGATACTATAATGGTGCCTATCTCTGCTATAAGGAGACAAGGCATCGACCAATTATTAGAAATGATTTTACTTATGGCAGATATTTTAGAACTAAAGGCTGATCCTGATAAGCCTGCCAAAGGAACAATTATTGAAACAAAAATAGACAAGGGTAAAGGGCCTGTAGCAACAGTTATAATCCAAGAAGGAACCCTCAAATTAAGGGATGTTTTTGTGGCTGGGGATGTTATGGGACGTGTTAGAACAATGGTTGATGATAAGGGTCGTACTTTAAAGGAAGCCTATCCTTCTTGGCCTGTTGAAATTTCAGGATTTGAGGAGTTACCACAAGCTGGAGATATTCTTGAAGTTGTACCTAATGAGGCAGTTGCTGAAGAGATTTTAGAGGAAAGAAAGAAAAAGAAAGAAACATCTAATATTGAAGTAGTAGGACTTGGCGAAAAAGTTTTACCATTAATTGTAAAAGCTGATACTCAAGGTTCTTTAGAAGCCATATTACAAACTATAGACAAACTTCCAACAGAGGACGTCACTGTTAAAATTATACATTCGGGTGTAGGAGGAATAACAGAAAGTGATGTCATGTTAGCATCAGCCTCCAAAGGTATGATTATAGGTTTTAATGTAAGACCAGATTCAAGAGCTCAAGAGGCTATTGCAAGAGAAAAAGCAATTGCTAAGACTTATAGAATTATATATGAAATAATAGATGATTTACAAAATTATATTAAAGGTCTAAAAGCTCCTCAGATTAAAGAAGTAATTATAGGTAGAGGTGAAGTAAAAGCTACATTTAATGTTCCTAAGGTTGGTACTGTGGCAGGAGTATATGTAAGGGAAGGTAAAATTCAAAGAAATGCAAAGGTTAGACTAATAAGAGATGGTGTGGTTATATATGATGGAAAGATAGCCTCTTTGAAGAGGTTTAAAGAGGATGTTACAGAGGTTCTTACAAATTTTGAATGTGGAGTTGGTTTAGAGAACTTCGGAGATATAAAACCAGGAGATATTTTAGAGGTATATACAGTTCAGCAAATCTAGTAAATTATGTTAGTAGGTGTATGTAGGGTTATTTTATCAATTCCTGAAAGTTTCTCTCTTAAAGAAAAAAGGAGAGTAAAAAGGAGTATTGTAGATAAAGTAAGGACAAGATTTAATGTTTCTATAGCTGAGGTAGATTCTCAAGAAATATGGAATGAGCTTGTCTTAGGAATAAGTATCGTATCTACAGAGTCAAAACATATATATCAAATATTATCAGATGTTATTAAACTGTTAGAAGAACAAAAAGAAGCAGAAATAGTAGATTATGAAATAGAAATTTTGTAAATTACTAGGAGTGATATTATTATGAGACAAAGACAAGAAAGATTAAGTGCCTTAATTAGAGAAGAAATAAGTGAGATATTATTGAGAAGGGTTAAAGATCCTCGTATATCATCTAATTTTATTGTGATAACTGAAGTAGAAATCAGTAAAGATCTAAGATATGCAAGAATATATGTGAGTGTTTATGGTAGTGAAGAGGAAAAAAGAGAAACTATGAAAGGGCTTGAAAGTGCTAAAGGTTTTATAAGAAGTGAATTAGGAAAAGATCTTAGAATAAGGTTTATTCCAGAAATCTCATTTGAGCTTGATGAATCCTTAGAAAGAGGAGACAGAATACTTAGAAAATTGAAAGAATTGAAATTAGAGAATGAAGAAGATCAATAAAGAAATTAGAAAATTAAAAGATATAATAGATAAATATCAAGATTTTATTTTGTTTACACACGTAAATCCTGATGGAGATGCTGTTGGATCTATATTAGGATTTTATTATTTTCTATCCGAAATAGGTAAAAAACCATATATTTTTTTAAACTCCCCTATACCCTCTTTTTATAAATTCCTTGTAAATGAAGATTTAAATATAATAAGTAATTTGGATAGACCATATGATGTAGGTATTGTATTTGATTGCAGTGACATATATAGGATTAAGGAAGATGTGAACATAAAAGAAAAAACTAAAGTACTAATAAATATAGATCATCATACTTCAAATTCAAATTTTGGAGACATAAATATCATAAATGAAAAAGCCTCATCAGTAACAGAGATTATTTATGATATTCTTACCAAATTAAAATTCAATATATCTATAAATGTAGCTAAATGTCTTTTAACTGGACTCATAACTGACACAGGAAGTTTTAGATTTAGTAATACAACTCCAAAAAGCTTAAAAGTAGCAAGTAATCTTGTTAAGATAGGAGTTGATATTTCCTCTATTTCAAAGGAGATATATGAAAGGAGAAAACTTTCAGCACTAAAATTATTAGGAATATCACTAATAAGAATGAATGTTGATAAAGACATTGCTTGGAGTTTTATCAATATGGAAGACATGCAAGAATATAATGCAACCTTAGAGGACACCGAAGGAATAATAGATACTCTTAGGATGTTAAAAGATGTGAGAGTTGTAGTATTTTTTTATCCAATAAATGAAAAAATATTAAAGGTCAGTCTAAGATCTAAAGATAATCATATTGATGTAAGTAAATTTGCACAATATTTTGGTGGAGGGGGCCACAAAGAGGCTGCAGGCTTTCAAGTAAAAGATAATAATTCTTCTGATGCTTATAACTTTGTTATCAATAAATTGAAAGAGTTTATTAAAGAAAATGAACGGATTTCTTTTAGTAAATAAGCCTCCCGGTATAACCTCCTTTGATGTAGTAAAAAAAATAAGAAAAATAACAAAAATAGATAAAGCAGGACATATGGGCACTTTAGATCCCAGAGCATGTGGACTTATAATAATAGGTTTGGGGAAATATGTAAGATTGGAGCAATACATTTTAAACTTTACAAAAACATATATAGTAGAAATTCATTTTGGTATAATTAGTGAAACTTATGATAGAGAGGCTTCTTTTTTTAGATATCAACATATAAAAAAACAAGATATTTCTCCTAAAAAAATAGAAGAAATATTAAAAAGCTTGTTAGGAGAAATTGAACAAGAGCCTCCACTCTATTCTGCTCTTCATATAAATGGTAAAAGAGCTTATGAACTGGCAAGGGAAGGTAAAAATTTAGAACTTCCCAAAAGAAAGGTAAAAATATTTAAAGCTGAGCTTTTGGATTATAAGGAAAATAAATTTCCTATAGCTTTAATTGAATTTAAGGTTTCAGCTGGTACTTATATAAGAAGCCTTGTAAAAGAAATAGGTGAGAAACTTGGATGTTACGCAATAACCTCTTTTTTATTAAGGACTGAAATTGGCCACATCTCTATAAATGATAGTATACCTTTTAACAAAATCTCTAAATATTGGAAAGAAAATATAATTTCTCCAGTTAAAATATTAAACTTTCCTCTAATTAAAGTTGATGATCAGAAAGAAAAAAGAATTTTAAATGGGAATGATGTTCTTTTACCTACTTATGAAGATAAAGAAATTTTGGTCTCAATTGTTAATTCAAAAGATAAATTTATTGCTGTAGGTAAGATAAAAGGAAATGTTCTAAAACCAGAGAAGGTATTTTAAACAGAATAATTATGGAAAAAGATATTAAAGTAATAAAGTTAAATAATATAGAAAAAAAAGAAAAACTAATTCTAAGTATAGGGGTATTTGATGGAATACACAAAGGACATTCCTCTATTTTGGAGGAGATGTTTAACTATGCACTGATTAACAATTTAAACACTGGTGTAGTAACTTTTGAAGACTCATATCCTAAAATTTTCAAAAAATTATCTTCCTTCCTATTAACAAAGGATGAGAAGAAAGAAATTCTGAGTTTAAAAGGAATTGATTACATGTTTTGCTTACCTTTTGACTCAAAGATTAGAAATCTCAGCCCTAAGGATTTTATTGAACTTCTTAGAAAAAATATTGAATTCTCATGTGTACTTGTTGGAGATAATTTTAGATTTGGGAAAGGAAGGACAGGAGATGTAAGTACCTTATTAGAATTGGGTAAAGATTACAATTTTGAAGTATTAATAAAGTCACTTGATGCTTTAGATGATAAAACTATATCAAGTAGTATGATAAGAGAAGCCCTTCAAAATGGAGATATTTCTTTAGCTAATAAAATGTTAGGTTACAAGTATTTTATAAGAGGCAAGGTGATAAAAGGTGATAATATAGGAAAAAAAATAGGTTTCCCAACAGTAAATGTAAAACCTGATCCATCAAAACTTATACCCAAAAATGGAATATATAAAGGTAAAGCTAAAATAAAAGATAAGATATATCACTCTGCTATTTATATAGGAACAAGGCCTACTTTTAATGGTGAAGAACTTCGTATAGAGGCGTATATATTTGATTTTACAGGAGATATTTATAACGAGATTATTGAATTGGTATTAGAAGAATATATAAGACCTGATATGAAATTTTCCTCATTAGAAGAACTAAAGAAACAAATAACTCAAGATCTTTTATTTATTGAGTACAGAATAAAAGAGGAAGAAAAAGAAATTAAAATCATAACAATAGATGGCACCGCAGGATCTGGTAAAACCACGATAGCAAAATCTTTAGCAAGGAAATTTAATTTTGATTACATAGATAGCGGAGCATTGTATAGAAGTGTAGGCTTTTTGGCTGTGAAATTTAATATCTTTGATGAGAGTAAATTGGTAGAAATTATAAAAGAAAACCAGATAAATTTTTTGTGGGATGGAGAAAAATTTAGAGTTTTCTACAAAGGAATGGAATTAACAGATTTAATAAGAACAACAGAAGTAGGACTTATGGCTTCTAAAATAGGTAAATTTAGAGAAATTAGAGAGATAATAACAACTTGGCAGAGAGAATATCTTAAAAAAGTGAAAAGAGGATTAGTTTTGGAGGGTAGAGATAGTGGAACAGTGGTTTTCCCAAATGCAAATTTAAAGCTTTTTATTAATGCCAATATTGATATAAGAAGTGAAAGAAGAGCAAAGGATCTTAATGATACAACTAAAGAAAAGGTTCTTGAAAGCATAAAAGAAAGAGACTATTTAGACATAAACAGAGATGTGGCACCTCTTAGGCTTCCTCAGGGAGGTTATTTTATTGATAATTCATATACTACAATAGAAGAAGTTTTAGATATTATTACCACTTTATTTATGAGGTCAATGTAAATGGTGATAATTTATTATAAAGAAGTAACATCTACTATGGATATTGCTCATAATTACGCTTCAAAGAACTTTCCTCATGGTACGATTATTTTAGCTGATATACAGACAGAAGGAAGAGGTAGATTAAGAAGAAAATGGATTTCTCCTGAAGGTGGACTTTGGTTTTCCATAATCCTTTATCCCTCTATTCCTCTGAAAGGGAAAATAGATTGCTTAGGTATTCTTATATCTGTAGCAGTATATAAAGCTTTAGATAAATTTATGAAAGAAAAAGGCATACTTAATTTTAAATGGCCTAACGATATAGAGCTTAATAAAAAGAAGGTTGCAGGAATACTTTTAGAAAGCGTTTATGAAAATAGTGAAATTAAATATATAATAGCAGGAGTCGGAATAAACCTTTTTATAGAACAATCATATTTTGAAAAATACAATATAGATGCTACTTCTCTCAAAGACCATATGTTGATTGAAGATAAACTAATTGTATTGAAAGAGATAAGAGATCATATTCTTTCTCATATGGCTGATTTTCCCGAGAATTGGGATTATGTATTTCGATTCTACAAAAGTAGGTTTCCATATATAGGAATTATGGCTACAAACAAAATAAATAAAAAAGAAGTTAAAATTATAGATATAGAAGGTGATGGAAGTATTATATTGGAAGAAGATAAGGAAATCAAAAAATATTCATGGGGAGGTATTTCACTTGAAATTAAAAGGATTACTTATTGATCTTGATGGATCTATTTATAGAGGAGATACCCCTCTTCATTACAGTAAAGAGTTCATAGAATTTTTAAGAGAGAAAAATGTGAAATTCATATTTTTAACTAACAATTCCACAAAGCTTCCAGAAGAATATGTGGAAAAATTAGGAAAGATGGGAATTTCATCTAATATTGATGAAATTTTAACATCTGGAATTGCTACAGCTATATATCTAAAAAAAATTAAAAATCAAGGTACAGCTTATGTTATAGGAGAAAAAGCATTGAAAAAAGTTATTTCAGACATCGGATGGAAATTATGTGAAGATGAGGATATAGTTGATTCTGTAGTAGTAGGATTAGATAGAGAATTTACTTTTGAGAAACTAAGAAAAGCAAACTACTATATAAGAAATGGAGCAAAGTTTATAGCTACAAATCCTGATAAAACATTCCCGACTGAAAATGGGATAGATCCAGGGGCTGGATCTTTAGTAGTAGCTGTTTCTGCAGCATCGCAAAAAAGACCTTTTGTAATCGGAAAACCATCACCATACATGGGAAAAATTGCTATAGAAAAATTGGGTCTAAAGTTAGAGGAAGTAGGAGTCATCGGGGATAGAATAGATACAGACATCTATTTTGGAAAAAGACTCAAAGTAAAAACATTTTTACTTCTTACAGGAGTAACACTAAAGAAAGATTTAGAAAAATCAAAGATAAAACCTGATTCTGTATTTGAAAATCTTGAGTATTTGGTTAAGTTCCTAAAAGAGCATTTAGAAAAGTAATCATGGAAAATATAAAGACAAAATCGTATGTTAATATCAACAGAAAAGATATAATATTTCTATATGTCTTGTTAATGATCATTTCTAAAACTCTCAAAATTATAAAAACAAAAACTGACACATAAAATGAGACTCTATAATAGGTAACAAATATTATAGTTCTTAAAATAACTTCCTTATATTTTTCTTTTATGGATATACCATCTTTGTAAAATATATTTTTTCCCCCAAAAGTCTTTATTACATAGAAATAAAAGATAGTTCCTGCAAAAGCAACGAAAAAATAACCTATTGATAAAAGAATGTAGTAATCACTATTATAAAAGCGATTCAAAAAGGATAAAGAAAAGTTCAGATTTAGATATTTAGGCTCTTTTGCTTCAGGTAATAAGATAACTGAGATTAAAGTTATAAAATGTTGAATTTGATCTTTCAAAAATTCTTTAATACCATTATTTTTAGAAAATTTTTTGATTTTTGAAAGATCTATTATAGTATGCAGAAGGAATAGAAAAATAATATAAGAGACACATATTGGAGAAGTTAAATAAGGTATGGAAAGTAGAATTGTAATTATTAAATAAATACTTGCATGTATCAAAATTCCATATTTATTATAGACTTTATATTTAAATACTCTATTCGTCTGTAAAGGGAAATCTGCAATAAGATGGGCTAAAAACAGCCTTAAAAACCAGAACATTTAAGTAATCCCTTTCTATAAAGAGATAAAAGGGCCTCAACTACAGAGGGATCAAATTGCCTTCCTGATTCTTCTTTAATTCTTTCTAACGCCAAATCTAAGCTTATACCTTTTCTATAAGGTCTATCAGATGTTAAAGCGTCAAGAGTGTCTGCTACAGAAATAATTCTACCAAGAAGAGAAATTTCTTCACCTTTTAAGCCTTTTGGATATCCTTTTCCATCATATCTTTCATGGTGTTCTTCTATGCCATTTACAATATCTTCTAAAAGATCGATTGGTGCTAAAATACTTTTTCCTATTGTTGGATGCTTTTTTATCTCTATTAATTCATCTTCTAAAAGTTTATCCTTTTTTCTCAGAATAGTATCCTCCACTCCGATTTTTCCTATATCATGTAGTAACCCTGCAAGTCTAATTTTTTCTAAGTAATCTGAATCTAAGTTTAATTCTTTACCAATTAAAACTGAAAATTCAGAAACTCTTTTTGAATGTCCGTGAGTATAAGGATCTTTCGCATCAATAGCATTTACAAGAGATTCGATAGTATCAAAAAAGAGACTTTTTAAGTTATTATATAAAAGAGCGTTTTTTACTGCTATAGCTGCCTCATTTGATATAATTTGCAATAAATCTAAATCATCATAGTCAAAAGGTTTATCATCTTTTTTGTTTATAGCTTCTATTACACCTATTAATTCATCTTTATATAACATTGGTACCCCCAAAATAGATTTTGTTTTGAAAGAAGTTAAATAATCAAACTTTGGATTGAATATGTCACTTTTTTCCACATTATTTTCAATAATAGGAGTTCTTGTTTGAGCAATTTTCCCAGCAATCCCCTCCCCTACTTTTATTGTATATCTTTTAATTACATCTCCCTTTTCTCCAAGAGCTATTTCGAAATATAATTCTTCTTTTTTAGAATCAAGTAGAAGTAGAGAACAAGCCTCAACTCTCAATCTCTCTTTTACTGTCTCCATGATTATTTCTAAAAGATCAGAAAGATTTAAGTTTGAAACAATCTTATAGGAAATATCCCTAATCAAATAAAGCCTCTCTATTTCTTTTTTTAAAGCTATATTTTCTTTTAGTATCTTATCTATTTTAATTTTCATTTTTATACCCTAATACTCTAAATATATGAACAGGTTTTTCTTTTCCTTTAATATTAAAAAAACCAAGATCTTCAATAACAAACTTATCTTTTATTTCATTATATGTTTGTTCACAAATTAAAATTTCTCCTCCTTTTGCCAAACCTTCTAATCGAGATGCAAGATTTACAGTATTTCCAATTGCTGTATATTCAATCTTCTGTTTTGGTCCTATAATACCTACTAAAGCTTCTCCTGAGGAAATTCCTATTCCTACTTCAAAAGAGGGATAACCTTTACTTTTCCATTCTGATTGTAATTCCTTAATCTTTTCTTGTATTTCTAAGGCAGAAAGCACAGCTTTTTCTGCAGTATTTTCTAAAGGATAAGGAGCCCCAAAAATAGCCATTATAGCATCTCCCATAAATTTATCTACAGTTCCATTGTTTTTTAAAATAATATCTGAAGAGCTCTTTAAGAAATCATCTAAAATTTTAATTATCTCTTCAGGCTCTCTTATATCAGAATAATAAGTAAAATTTCTAATATCTGCAAACATTACACTTATCTTCTCCCTTTTTGTAGTGAAAATTTTATCTCTATCTGTTTTAAGAAGCATTTCAACTACTTCTGGAGAGACAAATCTTTGAAATAGGGTTTTAATTTCTCTCTTTTCTTGTTCTGTTTTTATAATTTCATGTATTATGTTAAATAAATAAGAAATTAAAAGTCCAAATACTGGTATGTAATATGGAAGTAGTGTATTAAAATAAACAAAAAACAAATTAGCTATTGTAAGGTATAATAAGGAAAATATTATGGATATTACAAATATAAAGATTACTTTGTATTTTCTTATAAAAAATATGGTAGGAATAAAACTCATAAATAATGTGATTATATATAATGGAGATCCTTCGTTAAAAGGTCTTATAAAATCCTTGCTAATAAGGGTAGCAATAGCGTTGGCATGAACTTCTACTCCAGCCATTTTTCCTAATCTAATTGAACTCCCGTATCTCCTGAAACCGTAAAATGGAGTAAAATGAGTATCATGTAAGGTCTCAGTTACAGCACCGATAAGAATGATTTTGTTTTTAAAAATGTTTGGATCTATATTTTCTTTTAATATATCAACAAAAGAATAAACAGGATATCTAAACGGTCCTCCTCTGTAATTTATATATATATTGTTTTTTCTATCTGTAAACAATTTTGTCTTAGAAATATATTCATCTGAAGTTTGAGAAAGATATTCTAAGACTACTAAAAAGGGAAAGGAAATCCATTCTTTCTCTAAGACAAGATTTTTTAATTGGAATCTTCTTATAAATCCATCTGAGTCATATTCTGGATTAACAAGTCCAACCTTAGTGTTTTTTAAAAACTTATCAATGGGGAGAAAGAGTCTTTTAATAGAACCAAATCTTGGATCATCTACTGATGTATAAAAAGCTGAAAGTATTATTCTTTTATCCTTTTTTAAAAGTTCCTCAAATTTCTTATCATCCACCTCATTTGTTTCTGTATCAAAATATATATCAAAGGCTATAATTTTTGGATTTTTTCCAAGTTTATTTATTAATTCCGCATATAAAGATCTACTCCATGGAAAATTACCTAATTCTTGTATTGAATTATCATCTATTCCTATTATTATGATATTATTTTCTGGTTCTTTCTCCCCTCTAAATATAAATCTTAAGTTTATAGAGCCTAATTCAAGATTTTGCAGTACTTGACTTTGAAACAATAATAAAGTTACTACAAAGGATATTAATACTATAATACATTTTATAATTATGCCAGTCTTTGAAAACCTATTTATATAATACACTTTTTACAATCTTAACTTTGTTGACACAAAATATATATCTGTAGGATTACCATAAGAATCAAATGTCCTTTTTATAGTTAATATAGCATCTACATTTTGTGCTAATGGATAGATCATATTTAAAGCCATAATTGTATTTTCATTAAAGAGTGTAAAAGGATTTTTTATCTCTTTTTGCTCGTAAAGTAAGTTTAACTTTAATCTTTCATTTAATGATATGGCAAATCTACCATATAAGGATGGACTTATACCATTAAAAGATTGATAATTTATATTCAAAAAGGCGATGTTTAATATATTGGTGTCTAAGTCTATAGTTAATCCAAATATTCTATTTACAGGCTCTTCTAAAGAAGGTAGAGCACCGATTACTTTATTCTTTTCATAATAGGCATCGAAATAGCCAGGATAAAAATTATCAGAAAAATTAATTAACTGGGCACTAAAAATAGTGTTTAAAAGATTGAAATTGCTTTGAATACCTAATGCAAAGCCATTTTCGCTTAGAACCCTTGGATCACTTATCGTTGTTCCATCATGTATTATTCTTTGAGCAAAAGATGAATAAATAACAGTATTCTTTGTCAAAAAGTACGATAAATCTGCCCCTACTATTGCTTGTCTTTTATATTCTTCTACATCCATATCCATCATACCATTTATACCTATTTCTAATCTATTTAAGGGACGATAAAAAGCTTTCAAGGCATATGTAGAAGTTAAATTCTCATATTTATTAAAAGGAGATGGAAACAGAGTAAGAATACCTCCTCTTTTTGGATCTTCTAATCTAAGTACTATTCCATCCATATCATATGTGGAATATCTATTGGCAATTAATCCATATCCAAGAGTAAAGTTATCTATAGTACCATATTTTATTCCAAACCAAGGTAAATTTAATTCTCCATATCTTACTTTTCCTTGAATATAACTTATACTTTCGCCGTCGGTATACAAAGAAAGATCAAGACCAAGTTTCAATATTCCAAAGGATAATTCTGGAGAAAAGGAAAATTTAGCAAGCATTAAATCATTCTTTTTATACAAACCATAATCTAAATTATTATTAATGGCTAATTTTGTACCTTCAGATGATCCCTTTTGAGGAGGTGGAGTAGGTTTTTCTTCTTTTGGTTTCTCCTCTTCATCAAACTTTTCAATCTCTGTTATTGGTGTTGGTTTTTCAGGAGGATTTTCAGGTCTTGCAATACTTTGAAAACCTTCTTTAACTTCAACTGTTACACCTTTAGCGGAAAAAGAAACTACACCTTTAAGAGTTTTCACCACAGTTGTACCATCTTCACTCACTTGTTGAATCCATTCTGTGCCTCTTACACCAGCAACAGCTGTAGGTGTTTGTATCTCTACTCTTTCACCAGCAGATAATATCTTCTCAACAGTTGCCCATACTTTTCCTAAAAGTAACTTGAAGATTGATACATCTTTTTGCGTATCTTTATCACGATCCAATTTTAAAATATCAAGTTGAGTATTTGAGGCAAGTTTTAAGGTAGATCTATCTGAAAATTCTAATATAGCCTGGGAGTTTTGTTGTACCCAAATTTTATCTCCTGAAGAAAGTTCCATTTTTAATTTAGCAGGAAGCCATAACTCTGATTCAGCCTTTTTTACGTAAACATTTCCTTTTAGATAGGTTATTATTGCTACCCTTTTGGTTGTTTGAGCAAAAATAGGGACAATAAGGATCATTAAAAGTAAAAGAAAAATAAAGAGTTTTTTAAACATTTTTTATACACCCCACTAAATTATTTTTAAAATAATCTTAAACTTTTTATATTATATCACAAGTTCTTTTTATAAAGATAATAAAGACCTTTAAGAGTAAGATAAGGATCAATATTTTCCAATTTAAGATACTTTGAATGAGGTACTATTCTCTTAGCCCAACCACCAGTACTTATAAGAACAGGATTTCCATTCATTTCCGATATCTGTCTTTCTAAAATTCCATCAACAAGGCCTGCAAATCCAAAAACTATTCCAGCTTGAATAGCAGAAATAGTATTTTTACCTAAGGAAGATTCCGGAGCTTTTATATCTACTTGTGGAAGTTTAGCTGTTTTTTCAAAAAGGGCGTAGGAGGCTGTACCTACGCCCGGTGCTATAGCTACGCCTAAAAATTTTTTATTCTCTATAGCAGAGAAAGTAGTTGCTGTTCCAAAGTCTATAGCTATTCCAACTGGGCCATATTCTTCTTGAAGAGCAATTACATTACATATAAGATCTGAACCCACCTCTTTGGGGTTTTCAGTCTCTATAGATATTCCTGTTTTTATTCCTGGTTCTACAACAAAGGGAGAATAATTAAAGATATATCTTATAGCATCAACAAAAACTGAAGTAAGAGAAGGTACTACAGAAGATATGGCTACACCTTCCACTTTAGTTTCTGAAACACCATTTCTTTTTAGAGTCCATTCAATAAGTAGTGAATATTCATAGCTTGTAGAATATTTATTAGTCTCAAACTCATAATAAGATATAATTTTCTTGTTTTTAAAATAAGCTATATCTATATTTGAATTACCAATATCTATAGTTAATAGCATAACTTATTCACTCTCCTTAAATAATCTTTTTAATATTATAACTATGGGGGGACAAATTATTGATGCAATAATTGCTTCTGGAATACCTTGAAGAATACCTATAGATATAATAACTCCCAATGGGAAGATTTTAAAAATTGCTGCAAGACCAAGAGTTCCTATAGTATTAGTCATACTTCCCAAAAAAGAGGCTATCCCAATGGCTACTATTTCTCCTTCTTTCTCTTTTATAAAGAATAAAATTAGAAAAGCTATAATGAAAGCGATTAGAGCTATTAAAAAACTAAATTCTATAGAGTAATTGATAAGGCTTTCTGAAAACCACTCTCTCATAATATAGATACCACTAAGATATGAGAAAGAGAAGACTACTAAAGAGATAATAAAAGTGGTAGAGTTTTTAAGTTTTTTTTGAGATCCAAAAAAGGATGAAAGAAAATTATAAACAAGACCTGATACAATACCAATAAAGGGTCTTGCAGGAAAAAGAACCCAGAAAGGAGCAATATAGGAGAAATACATAACTGCGGAAAGGCCAAAAATGCTACCTACTAAAGCTCCAAACCATGGTCCCATTAAAATGCCTGCTAATATTACTGGAATATGCATTATTGTTGCAGCACCTGCTGGTGTTGGCAGTGGTATGTAGCCTATACGTGAAAAACCTAATAATAGAGTAATAGCAACAAAAAGAGATGCTAATGAAATTTGTTTGATGTTTTTGAACATTTTAAAACCTCCCTTCCGGCTCCTTGACAAAGGATGCCGTTTTTTTGATTAAATAAAAATTAAATACCATCTATATTGTCCCGCGATCCTAAAGATCTGCAGGCTTTTTTAGGATTATAATATATAATCTAAAAAAAGAAAAGAGGTTATATAAATGGGTAAGAAAGAATTGCGTAAGATATTTTTAGAAAAAAGAAAAAGTATAGAAAACAAAGAAGAAAAATCTCATGAAATATTTCATAAACTTAAGGATCTACCTATTTGGGAAAAAGCATATATAATTAACACCTATGTTTCTCTAAAAGATGAGGTAGATACAAGGTTTATAATTTATCATGCTCTCATAGAAAATAAAAGAGTTTTTTGCCCTGTTGTCCTTGGTAACGATTTAAAATTTGGAGAAATTACATCTATTAATGATTTAGAAAAAGGTCCATTTGGAATACTTCAACCTAAGGAGATTCATGAAATAGATTATAACTTATTTGATATTATTATAGTACCTGGAATTGCTTTTGATATTAAAGGCTACAGAATAGGTTATGGAAAAGGTTATTATGATCGTTTTTTAAGCAAAATTAAAAAAGGTATAAAAATAGGTTTAACCTTTGACGATTTAATCCTTAATAATCTTCCCAAGGATCCTTACGATCAAAAAGTAGATATAATTATCTCAGAGAAAAAGATAATTTTTACTAATTTATTGAATACCTATACAAGATAAGCACAATATAACACTATTTCGATAAACTTCGTAAAACTCTCCCATATAAATACCAATAGCCAAAAAAAGGAATATAAGAAGGATTAAAAAAAATCTTATAGTTACTTTTTTAGCCATTTTTCTAACTCCTTTTTAAAATCTCTTTCTGGAAGAATTCCTAAATAAATTTTTCTTATAACAAAATTCCTATCAATTAAAAAAGATGTTGGAATTGCTACAATCTGATATGTATATCCTACTTTTCCTTCTTTGTCAGAAAGAATAATAAAACTAACTGAATTATTTTTTAGGTATTCAGTGACATTATTAGGATTAGAATCAAGACTGACAGCTACTACTTCAAACCCCATTTTTTTGTATTCTTTGTAAAGCTTATCTAATAACGGCATTTCATATCTACATGGAGGACACCATGTAGCCCAAAAATTTAATAAAATAACTTTCCCTTTAAAATCAGAAAGCTTATAATTTTTTCCTTTTAAATCTTTTAATGAAAAATCTAAAGCTTTTTCATTCTCTCCTATATTGGCAGTTGAATAAGATGTATGAATTAACAGAAAAAACAATGCAATCATTAAAAAAATTTTTACAATACTATTCTTTTTCATCACCATTTTTTTCATTTTTAAACTCCTCCCCTATTTCAAACATTATAATTAAATAAAAGAACTTTCCAGGCGAGGTAGGGGGTGATGGGTGAGGGGGGAAGGGGACCCTCGCCTGGAAAGGTTCTTAACAAACTCTTTTGTACTAAATCTTAACATTAAAAAAATTTTTTGTCAAGATTCCTAATTATAAAATTGATTTAAAAATACCAAAATAATTCATATCTATCCACAAAAAAAGAGGAGGCTCTCTGGCGATGACCTACTCTCCCACCCCGTTGCCAGGGCAGTACCATCGGCGCTGGAGGGCTTAGCTTCCGTGTTCGGAATGGGAACGGGCGTTTCCCCTCCGCTCTAATCACCAGTAGCCTCCTCTTCCTTTTATAACTCCTTCATAACTCTTTACTAAGAGAGAGATCACACCGTAACCAGCCAGGCGTCAAAGCCTCGGCATATTAGTACCGGTCGGCTTCACGCATTGCTGCGCTTCCACCTCCGGCCTATCTACCTCCTCTTCTCGGAGGTGCCTTACCAGGTTATCCCTGTGGGAAACCTTATCTTGGGGTGGGCTTCGCGCTTAGATGCTTTCAGCGCTTATCCCGTACGGACTTGGCTACCCAGCTCCTGCACCTGACGGCACAACTGGTACACCAGAGGTCCGCCTGCTCCGGTCCTCTCGTACTAGGAGCAGTTCCCCTCAAGTTTCCTACGCCCGTGGCGGATAGGGACCGAACTGTCTCACGACGTTCTGAACCCAGCTCACGTACCGCTTTAATGGGCGAACAGCCCAACCCTTGGGACCTTCTCCAGCCCCAGGATGCGGTGAGCCGACATCGAGGTGCCAAACCTCGCCGTCGATGTGGACTCTCGGGCGAGATCAGCCTGTTATCCCCGGAGTAACTTTTATCCGTTGAGCGATGGCCCTTCCACTCGGGACCACCGGATCACTAGGCCCGACTTTCGTCTCTGCTCGGCCCGTCGGCCTCACAGTCAGGCAGGCTTAACGCCCTTACACTTTAGGCACGATTTCTAACCGTGCCAAGCCTACCTTTGGGCGCCTCCGTTACCTTTTAGGAGGCGACCGCCCCAGTCAAACTGCCCACCAAGCACTGTCCCCCAAAAGGCTCTTCTTTTGGGGTTAGAACCCCAACACCGCAAGGGTGGTATTCCACCGGCGGCTCCACAGAGGCTGGCGCCCCTGCTTCTTAGCCTCCCACCTATCCTCTACATGCGGTGCCAAAGTTCAATGCCAGGCTACAGTAAAGCTTCACGGGGTCTTTCCGTCCTGCCACGGGTAGTCCGTATCTTCACGGACACTCTAATTTCACCGGGCCCCTCGTTGAGACAGCGCTCCAGTGGTTATGCCTTTCATGCGGGTCGGAACTTACCCGACAAGGAATTTCGCTACCTTAGGACCGTTATAGTTACGGCCGCCGTTCACTGGGGCTTCGGTTCAGGGCTTCGGGTTTTCCCCTAACCCTTCCCCTTAACCTTCCAGCACCGGGCAGGCCTCAGCCCCTATACATCGGCTTCTACGCCTTAGCAGAGACCTGTGTTTTTGGTAAACAGTCCCCAGAGCCACTTCACTGCGGCCCTTTCAGGCTCTTCACCTTACTCGGGCACCCCTTCTTGCGAACGTACGGGGCCATTTTGCCGAGTTCCTTAACGAGGGTTATCCCGCGCACCTTTGGATCTTCACCTCGCCCACCTGTGTCGGTTTGCGGTACGGGCACCCGCTAACCTCCCTAGAAGCTTTTCTCGGCAGTGTGGGCTCGATGCCTTCGCCCTCTCTCGAGGACTCCCCATCACTCCTCGGTTCATCGGGAGTGCGGATTTGCCTACACTCCCTCCCTTAGAGCTTGGACCTGGTATGTCACCACCAGGCGCACCTACCCTCCTGCGTCCCTCCTTCGGTAATAACGGTTAGCAGGTGGGGCCGGAATATTAACCGGCTGTGCATCACCTACGCCTTTCGGCCTCGGCTTAGCTCCCGCCTAACCCTGGGAAGACGAGCTTTACCCAGGAAACCTCGGGCTTTCGGTGGGAGGGATTCTCACCCTCCTTTTCGCTACTCATGCCGGCATTCTCACTTCCGCCTCGTCCAGCGGTCCTTTCGGTCCGCCTTCTCCCTACAGCGGAACGCTCCCCTACCGCTCTACCTACCCGAAGATAGGTAGAACCCAAAGCTTCGGTGCCGGGCTTTAGCCCCGTGTATTTTCGGCGCAGCTTGGCTCGATCAGTGAGCTATTACGCACTCTTTGAATGATGGCTGCTTCTAAGCCAACATCCTGACTGTCTTCGCCAAGCTACCTCCTTTACCACTTAGCCCGGACTTTGGGACCTTAGCTGTTGATCTGGGCTGTTTCCCTCTCGACTATGGAGCTTATCCCCCACAGTCCGACTCCCAGCCATCCACCTAAGGCATTCGGAGTTTGACTGGACTCGGCAGCGGATCCCCGCCCCTCGCCCAACCAGTGCTCTACCTCCTTAGGCTTCTTCGGCTGAGGCTAGCCCTAAAGCTATTTCGGGGAGAACCAGCTATCTCCAGGCTCGATTAGCTTTTCACTCCTACCCACAGCTCATCCCATAGCTTTTCACTGCTAACGGGTTCGGACCTCCACGGGGGATTAACCCCGCTTCATCCTGGCCATGGGTAGCTCGCCTGGTTTCGGGTCTAATGCGTGTGACTTAACGCCCTCTTCAGGCTCGCTTTCACTTCGGCTCCGGGACTCCTCTCCCTTAACCTCGCCACACGCATTAACTCGCCGGCTCATTCTTCAACAGGCACGCAGTCGAGCCAGCTCAAAAGAGTTGACCCCTTTTGAGCATCGCTCTCCTACTCCTTGTGGACGTACGGTTTCAGGTTCTATTTCACTCCCCTCTCCGGGGTTCTTTTCACCTTTCCCTCACGGTACTATGCGCTATCGGTCACCAAGGGTATTTAGCCTTAGGCGGTGGTCCGCCCTGATTCGCGCAGGATTCCACGTGCCCCACGCTACTCGGGAGTAAGACCCATAAGAGATACATACCTTTCGCCTACGGGGCTATCACCCTCTCTGGCCAGCCTTCCCAGACTGTTCGGCTAAGTATGTATTCCCTTACGAGAGAGTCGCGGCTCCCTCCGGCCTTATCCCTCTACCCCTGAGTGGCAACGCCCGCGAGCTTCTCCACCACTCAGGTTTAGGCTCCTCCCCTTTCGCTCACCACTACTCAGGGAATCGATCCTCTCTTTCTTCTCCTCGGGGTACTAAGATGTTTCAGTTCCCCCGGTTCCCCTCCCTAAGAGTTTCCCCTTAGGGATACTCTGGCATTACCCAGAGTGGGTTTCCCCATTCGGAGACCCCCGGATCATAGCTTGCTCGCAGCTCCCCGGGGCGTTTCGCCGCCTGCCGCGTCCTTCTTCGGCCCTTGGTGCCTAGGCATCCACCGTACGCCCTTTCTACTTTGACGCCCGGCTGATTACTGCATCATCCCTCTCCTATATTCTTTTGTCTAAGGTGCAATTGGTGGAGCTGACCGGACTTGAACCGGTGACCCCCTGCGTGCAAAGCAGGTGCTCTCCCAGCTGAGCTACAGCCCCACCCTCAAATAAAATGGTGGGCCCTCCTGGACTCGAACCAGGGACCTCACCCTTATCAGGGGTGCGCTCTAACCACCTGAGCTAAGAGCCCACTCTAATAATCATGATTAGTCGGGAGAAAAGGAGGAGAAGAGATAAAGAAAGAAGAGAACATCTTTCTCCATAAGAAAGGAGGTGATCCAGCCGCACCTTCCGGTACGGCTACCTTGTTACGACTTCACCCCAATCATCCGCCCCACCTTCGGCAGGCTCTTCGCCTGACTTCGGGTGTTGCGGACTCTCGTGGTGTGACGGGCGGTGTGTACAAGGCCCGAGAACGTATTCACCGCAGCGTGGCTGATCTGCGGTTACTAGCGATTCCGCCTTCACGCAGGCGAGTTGCAGCCTGCGATCTGAACTGGGGGTGGCTTTCGGGATTCGCTCCACCTCGCGGCTTCGCTCCCCTCTGTACCACCCATTGTAGCGCGTGTGTAGCCCAGGGCATAAGGGGCATACTGACTTGACGTCATCCCCACCTTCCTCCGGCTCATCGCCGGCAGTCCCCTTAGAGTGCCCGGCTTTACCCGCTGGCAACTAAGGGCAGGGGTTGCGCTCGTTGCGGGACTTAACCCAACATCTCACGACACGAGCTGACGACAGCCATGCACCACCTGTGCAGACTCCAAATAAGGGAAAAACCCCTTATTCGGCACTTACCCTTTCGGGTAAGCTCTCAGCCTGCATGTCAAGCCCTGGTAAGGTTCTTCGCTTAGCATCGAATTAAACCACGCGCTCCACCGCTTGTGCGGGCCCCCGTCAATTCCTTTGAGTTTTAGCCTTGCGGCCGTACTCCCCAGGCGGGGCACTTATCGCGTTTGCTGCAGCACGGAGAGTCTGACTCCCCACACCTAGTGCCCATCGTTTACGGCTAGGACTACCGGGGTATCTAATCCCGTTCGCTCCCCTAGCTTTCGCGCCTCAGCGTCAGGACCAGTCCAGAGAGCCGCCTTCGCCACCGGCGTTCCTTCCGATATCTACGCATTTCACCGCTACACCGGAAGTTCCGCTCTCCTCTCCTGTCCTCTAGCTTAGCAGTATCAGATGGCCTCCCCAAGTTGAGCTTGGGGCTTCCACATCTGACTTGCTAAGCCACCTACACGCCCTTTACGCCCAGTAAATCCGGACAACGCTCGCCCCCTACGTCTTACCGCGGCTGCTGGCACGTAGTTAGCCGGGGCTTTTTCCTCGGGTACCGTCATCCTTCTTCCCCGAGAAAAGAGGTTTACACCCCGAAG